>Ga0255098_1000008_pt1 | contig 129150 bp, 114 predicted proteins | sample Colum_Atlam_RepC_2_FD_188440 | JGI IMG/M metagenome (GOLD analysis project Ga0255098, IMG submission 188440) | Freshwater microbial communities from Columbia River, Oregon, United States - Colum_Atlam_RepC_8d | ecosystem: Environmental > Aquatic > Freshwater > River | place: USA: Oregon... | reverse complement strand
CCCTCCCCCCCAATGGGGTGCCTGGATCATGAGTCCGGAATCACTCCTCTACGCTTCAAAATGGGAAACCCTCAAGCAATGGAAACCTCACTTTTTGGTTGTGGATGAGTGCCACTGCCTATGGGAGTGGGGAGAGTCTTTCAGACCGGCGTTTAGAGAAATCCCAAAAATCATCGACAAAATCCCATCAATCCAAAAAAGTCTCTGGCTCACAGCAACCCTCCCCTATCAAGCTAGGGAAGAGCTGAGGTCATTCTTCGCTACTCCATTCATAGAACAAGGTGAATTTGATCTCCCAGGCTCCCTCCACATCTCACTCAATCGCGTGAGCTTTGAAAATCGAATTCAAACCCTCCTAGACTGGACTTTGACCGAACCCTCGCCCGCAATGATTTTTGTCCCCACTCGAGCCTCTACTGAAAAAATAGCCAGAGTATTGAGAGCGACAGGAAGGAGAGTCGTGACCTACCATGGTGGAATGTCATCAGAGGAAAGAAAAAACACGGAAGCACTGATTCAAAATCAAGCTCCTCAACTCATCGTAAGTACCTCTGCTTTTGGTATGGGAATGGACTACGGACACCTCAATCGGGTTATTTTATGGCAGATCCCAACCTCCATTCTCTCCCTAGTTCAAATTATGGGTCGAGTCGGCAGAGGAAATAACTCACAGGGTCGAGCTTTATGCCTGTGGGACTCAGATGACTTTAAGATGATGGAGTGGAGCATACGTGGCCTTCAAAAAAGACGAATTGAAGTTCAAGAGCTCTTTCATTTTTACTCCACTGCACAATGCCGCAGAAGCGCTCTGAAAGAGTATTTTCAGCCAAACAATAGTCCATTTCGATGCAACCAATGTGACTGGTGCGATCAAACTTCCATATTTCTTCAATGATATTCTGGCCGTTGGCTCAAAACCTGCTAAATCATTAATTAATACTCTGAGTATAAAAAAATAAGTGTTCACGAGATGATTTTACATATTTTTGGTAGAATCTAATGTGTAACAAACGCAGTACTTTTAAACTCTCATGGAGGAGCTCGAATGGATAAAATACTTTCGAAGTATTTATCATCTTTACTGCTTGCGTCATTTCTAATCCTGGCGTCAATCCCAGCTTTTGCGGAAATAGAAAAAGACTGGACGGTTCTCGTCTATCTCAATGGAAACAATAACCTGGATGAGTTTGGTTTCTTAAACATGAACCAAATGGAACAAGTAGGGTCCAACGACCATATCAACATTGTAGTTCAATGGGCGAGCCTAAAAAATGGAAAGACTCAACGAGTTTATGTCAAACAAGATACAAACTCCTCCGAGGTGACGTCACCTGCGATTGAAGATATGGGCAAAGTCGACATGGGAGATTCAAAAAATCTGCTCAATTTTATGCTATGGGGATTTAAAAACTATCCTGCCAAACATTATCTCATTGATGTTTGGAACCATGGAAGTGGCTGGCGAAGAATGAAGACTCTAAGCTTCTCTCTAGAACATCCTTTTTTCCCTACAGATATTAGCTTCGATGATAATTCAGGCAACTCTATCACAACTAAACAACTGGGAGAGGTCATGGATCAAGCTGCACGCAGCCTGGGTAGAAAGATTGACCTTTACGCAAGTGATGCGTGCTTGATGGGTATGGCAGAGATTGCAAATGAGCTCTCTGACTCAGTCACTACTTTTGCAGGATCTGAAGAAGTAGAAGCGGCAGCTGGCTGGCCTTATCATACGATTCTCAAGAGATTAGCTGAGCATCCCGAAAGCAGCTCAGCTGATTTTGGAAAGATCCTCACTGAAGAATTTGTTCGCTTTTATAATGGAGGAGGAGAAAGCCGACAAGATGCTACTTTCTCTGCCTTTGATCTCAGTCAAATGAGCTCGTTGAATCAATCCATGGCTGAGCTGAGCCGAGTATTGAGCCTGGTCAAATCCCCAGAAAAACAAAAAGTACTTCAAGCAGCAAGAGCTACCCAACGATTTGCCTACTCCGATTACGCTGACTTGCTTGATTTTGTAAATCAGCTTGAAAACCAGAAGCTGACGTCAATCCCTGCTCAAGCCATCACGGGAGTGAAAGATGCTTTGAGGAACTTTGTCATTGCCAATGGATCAACTTCAAGTCACCCTAGGGCCTACGGAACTGCGTTTTGGCTTCCTACTTCTTCATACGTCTATGATCGCTACGCCTCAAAGTATAGCACCATGAAGTTTCATCAAGAAACTAAGTGGGGAGATACTCTTAAGATTCTTCTTAAGCCCAAAAACTCTGAAAGTAGACAATGATCTTAGCCAGTGTGCTTCAGACCTAGAGGTACACACTTCATCTCTGGGTTGAGGTAGAGCAGTAAGAGCTGCCTCAACCCTAGGCTTCCCTCCCAATTTTTAAGATCCTTCGTATACTGCACCCCTAGAAACTGTTTACAGCAGTGACCGGAGACATTTCAATATCCCGACCCCTTGAGTCGGATGTAATATAGGAGATGTCTAAGATGGAAAGCAGTACCGTGAAAGAGAATTTAAACACTGAAAAAGTTGATTACGAGAAGTATGTGGTTCGCAAGGCTCTGAGTGAGTATTGGCGAGCTGACGAGAAGGTTGAAATGGTCATGATGGGGATGACAGCCCGGATTCCTGTGACCACTCTTTGTAAGTTAAACAATGTGTCTCCTTCTCAATACTATGAGTGGCGTGAGAAGTTTATTCAGCAAGGCAAAGAAGGTCTAATGAGTAATGGTGGAAGATCTTCCAGAGAGCGCGAATTAGAAAATAAGATCGAAGTTTTGGAGCGTTGTATTGGAGAGCTCACTCTAGAGCGTGAGCTTTTAAAAAAACTGCAGTCGTAGCGATCAAGAATAAATCTCAAGAAATCGTACAGAAATACAAGGACCAGTTTCCCGTGAGAACCCTTGCTACCGTGCTCGGGATCTCAAGGCAACGGGTCTATGCGCTCAAAAAATCAAAGGATTTAGGAATGTATAAAATTGATGAAGCAGAGGATCGAAAAATTCTTCAGATGATCGAAGAGTTAGTTAAACAATATCCTTTTTACGGATATCGCAAAATTACAGCCATTTTACAGTATCAGAGAGGGTTACTTGTCAATCGCAAGAGGGTCTACAGAATCATGAAGTAAAATAAATTGGTCATGTCACCCTCCCATAGCAACAAGAAACTATTCAAAGGTGTAGCCTTCTCACACAAGACAGAAGCCACGCGGTCCAATGAGCTTTGGGGAATTGACATGACCTATATCTGGTGCGGAGAAGATGGGTGGGGTTATCTACAAGCTGTCATTGATCACTACGACAAAGTACTTCTCGGCTATCACTTTAGTCAAAGTTGCAGCGCTGTAGGTGGAGTCATAGCCCTTGCCGATGCTGCAAGCCAAAGACAAATTGAGTCACTAGAATTGCGATCCGATAATGGGTGCCACTATGGAGCAAAAATATTCCGAGATGAACTGCGCCGATTAGGAATTAATCACACCCGAACGATGGTCAACACCCCAAAAGGGAATGCCGTTGTCGAGAGGTTTTTTAGAAGCTTAAAGGAGGAGTGCGTATGGCAAAAGTCGTTTAAAAACTTTGCGGAAGCAAAGACAGCCGTAGATGCTTGGATGGTCCAATACAACCAGGATCGTCCACACCAAACCCTAGGGTATGAAACACCCCAACGGTTTTTTGATCGAAATTTAAATCAAAGTCTCCGGCTAACAGCGTAAATTTTGTCTTGTTTCTAGGGGTGCACTACATTGTTTCTAGGGGTGCACTACACCTGATTCAAAAATGAGACGATAAAGCACGAAAATCGCTCCATAAAACAAAGATCAAGTTGATTGAAGCTATCAAGATTTCAAACTATTGATTTGAATGATTAAAACTGGTCGGGGCGGCGGGATTCGAACCCACGACCCCTTGCACCCCATGCAAGTGCGCTAGCCAGGCTGCGCTACGCCCCGACAGATCGATAATTGGGCACAAATTACTTTAAAAGACAGAGCGAGTCAATTTAATTGAAGTTTTTTTCCCATTCATCACCTGTGTAGAGCTGATCTTGCCCATGACAAACTGCTTCTAATACCTCGTAAATTCCCTGATTCGACTCTCCTCATGGGTACTCAGGTTTGGGTACTCAAAAATGTAAATCAGTTTTCCTTCATGGGCAATCATCTACAGGATACGCCTGATCCCACGAATATTTTTTGCCCTGTGCCACAATCCTCATCCACATACTTTTCTAACTGAGATTCATTCGAATTTTATCGCTCGAGTCAGAACTCAAATGCGAGACAAATTTTTTTGCATAATTTTAGCAATAGCTTTTTTTATGAAATCTCTACCCCATTCACCAATAATGAAGGCCCCACTTTTTCTCATCAAGTCCCTACTAATTTTTATTTTTTTCAATCACTTTGATCTTCATGCACATCAAATCAGTCCTCCTTTTATAGCCTCCCATCCCTTCGAAGCGCCTCAGGATCAAGACCTTGCAAAAAATCTAATTCAGCCCCTAATGTTCAATACCCTTGAACAAATTCGAAGTGCAGGATTGGAGTCAGCAGAACTCTCGCAGTCACCTTGGTCAGGTTGGTACTGGCCCCTGAGTGAGGGAGGACTTGCTTATCGCTATGCAGATCCTGATTTTCCATCCACTGCAGGTTGGACTTCTATTCTGAACTATCTCAAAACTCATCAGGGCCAAGGGCCTATCTCTCGACTCTCTCCAGCAGAAAAGTACGATTTACTAGTTGGGGATCAAAACTTCTCACTCACGCAAGCAATGCTTCAACTCTCAGAAGACCACTCCTCACAGGGTAGTATAGATTCCTGGATGGGATTCTGCACAGGTTGGGCACTTTCATCCATCATGCTTCCAAGGCCCACTCACTCAGTGACACTCTTGGCCGCGGATGGTCGCACCGAAATTGAATTCCTACCTAGTGATATTAAAGCCCTAGGATCTCTCCTCTGGACCACAGGTTCATCACCTGCCTTAGTCGTAGGAACAACATGCGAGGAAAACCCAGTGCAAAGGGATCTGATTACAGGTAGACCCCTGCATTCATTTTGTCGAGATACAAATCCTGCAACGTTTCATCTCGCTATGACTCACATCTTGGGATTAAATCGAAGATCTTTTCTCATTGATAGTGACTCAGGTTTTCAGATCTGGAATCAGCCTGTTTCGAGCTACAAAACCTCTTTTTTTAACCCCATTACCGGCAACGCGGGTTCTATTGAACTCTCCAAAGTCTCCCTCGCCAACTACACAAAAGATCCGTTTCATTCTGTGCGAGCACCTGAGACAGCATTTTTGATTGGAGTCGAAACGCACCTCACATTCATCTATGAAACAAGGCCATCTTCAGAAAAAACAGATTCAGAGACTTGGGATGAAAAGAGGCATCCGATCTATCGCTATGAATTGGAACTAGACTCATCAGGAAAAATCATTGGAGGAGAATGGCTGACACGACTACATCCCGATGTCATGTGGACACCCATAACCTCCAGCATTCCATCCACCTCTGGAGACTCACTCATTGATCCTAAAGAGACATGGGAACTCAAACAATCTCTGCCTGATTCTTGGTTGAAAGCAGCCAAAAAATCTCAGATTTACATGCAACCTCTCAGTGCAATCACTTATCGAATATTTGATTGGAGTTCGAAGCCCTAACTGAAAATTCTGGCAAGATGCGACTATTACTTCTATGAGCTTGCACCATTCATTTTCAACTCAACACCCGAACTAACGCAAACTCATCCCAAGATCAGCCTCAAGGCTCATCCTCAACGAACTTGCCCCGCCAAGGACCTGAAGGACTGGGGCACAAACAGGTCCGCAGGATCCGCAAACCTGAACATTTGTATTACTCCAATTTGCCCCTACCCCAATTGGGGCAGGCTGGTAGTGAAACCTGACATTCGGACACTGTCCAACTGGAAGGGATGAAAATACCCCAGAAAACGTTGCCCCAGTTGATGCAACACCACTCACCCCTCCACAAAGATTACTAGGGACTAGGGCTGATCCTTGAAAACCTGAGGGAGCAGATTGAACATCAGTAGGATACCATGCGGAGCTATTAAGAGGGTCTGTATAAACCTTCAGACTGAGAGGAATCACTACATTTTGAATCGTATTATTAGGACACGTCACATGGACTGTAATTGTTCCGTTCAAAAGAATGAGATCAGTTGTGGGATGCTGTCCTGGGATCTTGAAGTTATACCCACCAATGAGAGTCATGCCTGGAGAAATGACCATATGTGAATCGCTAACATTATCGATACTAAAGCCTGTACCTGAACCACAGGGAGGGCAAGTACCAGTGTAGATTTGAAAACTCACTGAGGAACTCTGAGAAACCTGATTTGTACTTGGCATTAAAGTTGCTGTGTTAGAAGCACCTAAGGTTTGACCACAGCACTGTGAGTTATTTGTAACGGTAATAGGATAACTTAACGAAGAGGAGCCCGTGAGCAATTGAGATGAGCTTGCAGGTGAGCACGTCATTCCAGATGGGCAGCTGATGGAATCTGATAAAATTGCTGTAGAATCTACATTTTGATATTGGGTTGAGAATGAAAGAGGTGAATAAAAATCAGTAACATGTGTCGAACCCTCATAACCTAAATAGTTATCAATCGAAGCCATGGCATGATTTCGATATTGGAGAAGCGGATCAAGACTTACCCCAATAAACTGATAGGCATAGCAAGAGCTCTGCCCCGCAGCTAACTCTGAGCCTACTGGAATCACAATAGGGCCTGCAACCTTAACCCACACTCCGTTGACGTACTGCTCGAGCTGATCTGTGATATAGAACCCTTGAGTTCTATTCCCTCCAGTATTGTTCACACACACCTGTCCTGACACAGGACTCATTGATGTCGTAATCACTGGACCTCTTTGGGTCGCTTGAATCACAAAAGGAACTATAGCAGAAGACCCCAACCCAATAGTAAATGGAGAAGGCAGAGGGGAGGGAAGAGTTTTTTGAATCGACCATGTGTAAGAGCTTGTCTGAGTGACTATAGCACTTGAGGACTTATTTCCAGTAATGGTTGTACCTTGAGTTCCAGCAAATACCTCAACATGCATCAAGAGAATGGGTACGATCAGAAATATAAATAAAATGAATGATCTTCTTAAAATCTCCATCACTCCCCCAAAACACAAAGTGCTCTACTCACTAACTTCTAGGGGAGAATCGACATGCAAGACAAAGACCATCCAAAGTAACGACGTCCTTTAATACCTAGAGCAGCCGGCTTCTTACCTCAGAGAATCTCTACCCTAAGTGAACCGCCAATAAAAAGTAAGTCTTTAAAATAAAACAAGGGCGGAGAAAATGAAGTTTCCCCGCCCCTTGCGCACAGCTCACTTAATTAAAAGCTTAAAGTGCGCATGGCTGCTCACCCGTAACATTCCAAGAAGCTTCACACCCTAGTGACAAGTTCCGGTATATATAGTGGCACTCGCAGATACAGACGGTAGTGCCGGATTGGTCGACGGAGTAAGAGTCGCAGTATTCAATCCAGCCAGGGTCTGACCACAAGGTGCTGAATTATTGGTCAAACTCACCTGATAAGGAGTGGTGGGGTAACTCGTTGAAAGGCTCATGGTACTAGTTAATGGAGTACAGCTAAATCCTGAAGGGCAGGTAAACACATCCTGAAGCGTTGCTGTCTTATCAATCTCAACAAGAATAGGGGTAACACTCACAGAATCTGTTTCAATGATCGAGTAGGTCGTTCCTTCACTCCCAACAAAGTTATCTACAGAGACAGTGTCATAATTTCGATAAAGCGCCGGAGGCGGAAGTAGTGTTTGGGAGAAGCTATACGGAAAACATTGTGTACTTCCTGCAGCAACTTCGCTGACAGAAAGGGCTTGAGGACCTGCAAAGTTAGTCCAACTCACTCCTCCATCCAGTGATTGCTGAAGACTCACAGTGATCCAGAGCCCAACCGTAGGCTGTGTCCCTGTGTTTTCAACACAAATAGACCCAGTTGTTGGGGTATTAGTATACACGGTAGATGGACTTGACCGGGTTGCAGTTAAAAGATAATCCACATTTAAAGTCTGACCTTCCCTTATAATATAAGGCACCTGATTTGGCTTTAATGTTTTTTGCACACTCCAGGAGTAGGTATCTGTTTGCGTCTGCGTACTTGAAGCAGTATTTTCTACACTCACAGTTGTACCTTGGTTACCTGCAATGGCAACAGAGGAACAAAGAGAAACAAATAAAGCTGTCATAAATAGAGATGAAATTAGTGTCATAAGAGTTCGGATTCCTTTCTTGATTAAACTCGGAATCACTTCACTGCACGCCCTATGCCGGCTGATGGTACACCCATTGCAAAATGGACTGCATCATGAACTCACGGTTTTGATCAGCACGGAAATAAAACAATGATACGAAATCTCTTAAAAAACCCTTATTCTAGATCTATAACTCTTAAACTTATTTTCACGCAGTTTATCAGGTTTTTTCTCGCATTAAACGCTCTACTTATATATCCCTTCTTTCATCCTCTCGCCGCTGAAGAAAAATCAAAACCGTTAAAACTCAAAGGGTCAATATCAGCAACTACAGTCCATCAAACGACGACCTATTATAATTGGAGTTTAAGTAAGACTTTTAACCCTCATCAGACTCCATTTATCATCCGACCTGGCAAGACAGTACCTGCAACCTTCACTATCTCCATCCGTAGAAGCAATGGCTATCAAGGAGCGGGCATAGGACCCCTTACAGGACAAGTCTGTGTTACAAACTCAGATACTCAACCTACACAAAATCTACATATTAATACTATGATTCAAGTGCAGGGTGCAGGAGGATTTCAGGATATCGCAACCCAGGATATCCCCGTAGGAGGCGAGCTAGGAGCAGGAGGCAGTCGATGCTTTTTCTTCATCTACAATAATCTTGCAATAAACGCTGTTCAAAATTATCGGGCTATAGCTTCAATCTCGAGTAGTAACGTCAATAATTCACTCCGCAAACCCTCTGAAATCTCAGTCGCTGCTCCTGTAATGATTCAAAATCAATCAAAATCTCTTGATGAAACTGCAATCCTCAAAGATTTTTTTGAATGCCCACCAGGCTTTCTCTGCACTCCTCTGGAGTTCACACAAACCTATTCGGGCCCACGGACCTTGTCTTATCAAGTCATACTCACTAATCAGTCCGCCTCTTGCGCACAAACATTGACAGCGAAAAACACAGCGAAACTCACTGGAATCACAAGCCAGTATTCTCAAACTGCATCTACAGTGATGCGCATTTCTACAGGAAATTGCATACCTCATCGATAGATCAAATTATAATTTTGTTTTTAGTTTAAGTAATGAAATCTAACGAACCTAAAAAGATTAGCAAGAAACAGCAAGAAGTCCACTCAACATCACCGGAGCAGATTCAACCTCAAGCTCCTCACGAGATCCATTAAGAATCTCATAATGATTAGGATTACTTAAGATCTCAGCCAAGAGCTGACTGTGAAGATCATGGCCAGCGCGATGAAGTCTAAAAAAACCCTGCAACGAAATGCCTGCCAATTTAAAATCTCCGAGGGCATCCAACACCTTATGACGAATAAACTCATCGGGATGACGAAGACCTTCTGGATTCAGAACTAAAGCATGATCGAGCACAACTGCATTTTCAAGAGAGCCTCCACGTGCAAGCCCCATCTTCTTTAAAGCCTCAACATCACGCATGAATCCGAACGTGCGAGCATCCATTAATTCACGAAAGGAATTCTTGCCCTCAATATAATGAAACTCTTGGTAACCAATTGCAGGGTGATCCCACTCAATAGAGCCATGAATTTCAAACGCTGCGGAGGGTTCAGCCACTGCCCATTTTTCGCCCGACTTGACTTCAACTCGTTTTCTTAAAGCAAGCCTTGGGCGAAGTTTCTTCTGCATTTCAACGCCTGCTGCAAGGATGGCTTCATAAAAAACAACAGAACTCCCATCCATAATTGGCATCTCAGGACCACTCACTTCGATGAGGCAGTTGTCAATGCCAACACCATAAAGAGCAGCTAATAAATGCTCTACCGTACTAATCGTTGCAGGACCAACACCAATAGAAGTCGCAAGCTGGGTATTTACAATATAGTGATGGCGAGCTGGGATAGAAGGTCTACCTTCTAAATCTGAACGAACAAATACAATCCCATGGCCTGCTGGTGCTGGCTTGATCTTCAGTTGAATGGTCACACCTGTATGAAGGCCAATCCCATTGAGCTCAACTTCTTTTTTTAAAGTACGTTGCAAAACCATAGATCTCCTTGCGAATAGCACGATAAGGAGCAAGGCTCGTGCCTGAGTAGGTCATTTATTTGATTAATATTCACTTTTTTAATATAATAAAAAATCCTGCTATTTCAGTGAGTTAGATCAACATAATTTCTCTAAAAAACCAACCCTAAACCATGTCCAATCTGACCCATTTAAAGTGTGTCTATATGAATACTTTTTAGACAAAAACTGTCTCATTTATACAACAATGCCCATGAGAAATTTGATTTAGCTCGCCCCCACTCATGCACACAGCTAGAGCACTCTTCAGTCTTCACCCTTGATCCAGATCAAACCAAAATGTTCATAGGCAAGACGAGTTGTCATCCTTCCGCGAGGAGTCCTCTGCAAAAACCCTTCTTGAACTAAATAAGGCTCATAGACTTCTTCAAGTGTATCGCGCTCTTCGCCAAGAGCTGAGGAGAGAGTTTCAATCCCAACAGGTCCACCATCAAACTTCTCAATCACTGCCTTGAGGAACTTTCGATCCATCGGATCTAGCCCCTTCTCATCCACCTCAAGAAGCTGAAGAGCCTGCTGAGCCACCTTTTGATCAATCACTGATTCTGAGCTCTTTACACCACGACTGACCTGAACCTGAGCAAAATCCCGAACTCTCTTTAAAAGTCGATTGGAGATTCTTGGAGTGCCTCGAGATCGTTTTGCAATTTCATGTGCTCCAGAAGCATCAAGGTCTACCCCGAGAAGTCGTGCTGATCGATAAACAATTTTTTCAAGCTCAGGGATAGGATAAAAATCTAAACGAAATTGAACCCCGAATCGATCACGCAAAGGCGTAGAAAGCAAACCAGCGCGAGTGGTTGCGCCCACCAAAGTAAACTTAGGGAGATCAATTCTAAGCGTTCGAGCAGCAGGACCCTGACCAATAATCAGATCTAACTTAAAGTCCTCCATTGCTCCATACAAAACCTCTTCGATTGTCTTTTGAAGACGATGCACTTCATCAATAAATAGAATATCTCTAGGCTGTAGATTGGATAAAACTGCTGCAAGGTCACCTTTTTTCTCTATATTTGGACCCGTGACAACGTGAAGCTGTGCACCCATTTCCCGAGCAATAATATGGGCCAAGGTTGTTTTACCAAGTCCAGGAGGCCCAGCCAAAAGAACGTGATCTAGAGCATCACCTCGAGCACGGGCTGCCTCCATGAATAGACTTAAACTTTCCTTAATCTTTACTTGCCCAATGTAATCTTGAATATGAGCTGGCCTAAGTGTTTTCTCCATCCCACTTTCTGTAAGCCCATCCATGCTATCTATTGTTTGCGGACTCACCATCCGTGTTAAGTCGTGATCCATTTTGATTCAACCTCAATGTATCTCATTTTTCAAGCAAGCTGTCTTAGGGCACAGCGAATCAGCTCTTCTGCCTTCGAAGGCGGAGTCTCAAACTCTGACCAAACTCGATCTAATAACTCACCCACCAGAACCTCCTTATATCCTAAGCCTACAAGTGCTGCTCGCGCATCTTGATAAATAGAGGAACCTTTTTGCTGAGAACTAGAGCTAGATCCAGACCCTAAAATAGACTGATGAGATGCGAACTTCCACACACCCAAATCTACCTTCTTCTTAAACTTATCTCTCAACTCAAGGACAATTCGCTCGGCTGTCTTCTTTCCAATCCCAGGAATCTGGGTGAGATGCGCTTGATCTCCCTGAAGTATTGCCTCCACAAGAAGCTTAGGTTGAATGGCTGATAATATCCCCAAAGCACTCTTTGGACCTACGCCATTCACAAGCAGAAGGGTGAGAAAAACTTCTTTTTCCTCAGAAGTTGCAAATCCATATAAATCCAATGCATCCTCTCTTACATGGGTATAGATAAAGAACTCAGCCACACTTCCTGACAATAAACCTTGATACTCAGTCCTCTGGGGAGTTGAAACCAGGTAACCTACTCCTTGAGTAAAACTTCCCGAGTCTCCAATACCGACGAGAATTCGTCCATCCCCACATTCAAGCACCTTGCCCTTTAAGTACCCTATCATTGATCTACTCTCTCAATTTTTTTCTGATCATTAGTGTTACTTCTCTTGATAAAAAGCACTCTCTGAGTGCCCATCCTACGCCAAATACCCAGGGCATTCAGCAAAATTTTGATTTACATCTCTTTCTCTAGCCTGAAGGCATCCCACCTCACTTGAGCTTTTGTCTGATTTTCCGACTCGCTTGCATCTCAACTAGATCTGAAAGCGATCGCTTTGAACACTTCTTTGAAGCAGACATCATAGAGGAAAGCTGTTGATGAAGAGAAGATTTCACACCACTTTCTGAATGAAATCGATTCATTTGCACATGGCACATGGCTAGAGCCAAAGCATCGGAAGCATCAAAGGTTTCGAAATGCTCTGCTCCCACTAGAAGCTGAATCATTTTTGCCACCTGCTGTTTATCTGCTCTCCCGTAGCCCACCACCGCTTGTTTCACTTCAGTAGGAGAATACTCAACAACTCGAAGATTATGAATCTTTCCCGTGAGAATTGCAGCTCCTCGGGCTTGCCCTAGCTTCAATGCAGATACGGCATTCTTTGCGAAGAACACTCTTTCAATGGACATGATTTGAGGTTGATACTCTTCAATCACGCTACTCAACCCCTTAAAAATCTCAAGCAATCTCTCGTCCAGAGCAGAAGATGAGGGATTTTGAGTCAATCTCAAGGTTCCATGCGTAACGTGCCGAATCTGATTCCCAATTTGATCAATACATCCATAACCCAGGAGCCTAGACCCAGGATCTATCCCTAATATTCGCATATCTCTCTATTTTACAGAGATCGATCATAGATTCTATAAGTCTTTGTCTTCTCACCACACATGTGTTCAAGCGCTTTATTCATGGGCTTATTATCTTCTAAAATCCAAGAAGCTTCACCAGTCGGATAACCGGACTCAGGCCCTCTCTTTAAATACTCTGTATAAAGTAGGGGCCCAATACCATACTCACGGTAAGCCTTTTTTATACCTAGAGTGATCACTCGACATCGGTTGATCGTCTTCTTTCTTCCGGGACCCTTCAAGTTCCATAAAAGCTTAAAAATTCCAAATGGAAAGAGCTTACCCTGAGGAACTTTCTTAAAAACCTGATTTACATCTGGAAGTGCTAACGCAAAACCAGCAATTTCACCCTTCACCTCGGCAATTAAACAGAGATTAGGATCCATAATCAACTTCATGTCCTGCGCCAAGTGTCTAAACTCATCTGGATTCATGGGAACAAAGCCCCAATTTTTTTCCCATGCGTCATTATAAACATCAAGGAGCCTTTCAACTTCTTGATCAAACTCCTTCAGGCTCACTGGACGAAATGTGACAGCGCCTCTTTTTTTCAGCCTCTCAGCTTTAGCTACAATCACCTTTGAGAAATTTGCTCCACCTGAGACCTCGTAAGAATAAAGGTCTTTAGCCTTCGCCATGCCATACTTTTCAAGAAGATCGATGTAGTAGGGAGGATTATAAGTCATCATGACATAAGGTGAGTCCTGAAATCCTTCAACAAGTAATCCACACTCATGGTTTGTGCTCGGACTCATTGGCCCTCGCATAATGGACATACCTTGAGACTTACCCCAACGAGCTATCTCATCGAGAAGTAAACGAGTGACTTCCTGATCTTGAATCGCCTCAAAGAACCCAAAGAAAACAACCTTCTCCTCATGAAACTCATTGTGATTTTGATCAATCACTCCGACAGCTCGCCCTACACACTCACGCCCCCGGTAAACGAGGAGAGGATGCATGTGTGCATGCTTGAAAAACGGATTCTTCCTCACATCCAAGAGGTCTTTGACCGCAATTTTCAATGGCGGAACCCAATGCGGATCTCCTTTATAGATTTTCCATGGAAGATCTATAAAGTCTGACCAATCAGAGCGATTCTGAACAACTTTGAGCTGATACATGTAGGACCTCGTTTAATGATTCTGTTTTAGCAAATCAAATCGAGGGCGACTACCCTAAACTCCAAAATGCGTCTGAGATAAGGCCGCAAGCTCTGCTTGCCGGCCCTGATTACCAATGATTCCAAACTCGTGTCCCAGTTTCGAGAGGACATCTAAAACATAATCTAAATCTTCATCCTGATGAGAAGCCATATAACTTGTACGAATCAAGGCACACCCTTCAGGAACAGCAGGTCTAATCACAGGTGTAGCAAATACACCATGTTCATAAAGTTTCTGTGTGAAACCAAATGCAGTGAGATCATCTCCGATCAAGAGAGGAATAATAGGAGTTCGGCTATTGAGCGTGTTAAATCCAAGAAGGCGAAGCTCATGACTCATCTTTCTAGCATTCTTCCAAAGATTAGAAAGATGCTCTGGCTCCTCATCCACAATTTTTAAGCACTCAAGCACCGTTGCTGCAGCTGCTGGCGGCATTGCAGCACTGAAAATGAAGGGACGACATTTGTGCTTCACGTAATGAATCACATCTGCCGGGCCTGCAACGTATCCACCGATTGAAGCGAAAGACTTTGAAAAAGTTCCAATCACAAGATCAGAGGTCCCTGGCATATTAAAATGAAACTCAGTACCCTGACCCTTTCCTCCTAAAACACCTAAAGCATGCGCGTCATCAATATAAAGCCTACATTGATATTTTTTTGCTAGTTCGAGAGCTTGATCGTACTTGAAAATATCACCAGACATAGAGAACACACCGTCTGCAACAATCAGCGCACCCTCATACTTTTCACGAGTATTCTTGAGCACTCTCTCAAGATCTTCCATATTATTATGCTTAAACTTTATGGTGTCGCCTAAACTCACCAGAGTCCCCTCGATGATAGAGGCGTGATTTTCACGATCACTATAGATCACATCATTTCTACCCACTAAGCACGAGAGCGCTCCCTGATTGGAAAGAAACCCTGTACTAAAAACAAGACAAGCTTCTTTCCCTAAAAACTTAGCTAACCGTTGCTCCAAATCTTCATGAAGGGTGAGATTCCCATTTAAAAACCGAGACCCTGTACAGCCTGTACCAAAACGGTCAATAGCAGCTTTGGCTGCTGCCTGAACTCTCGGGTGATGAGTCAGTCCTAAATAATTATTGGAGCCGATCATCACCCGACGCTTACCGTGAGTGACTACTGATGATCCTGCAGTTGATTCAATTGGTCTAAAAAAAGGATAGACACCAGCCGCCTGGATTTGTTTTGCTTCTTGATATTCTCTGCATTTATTAAAAAGATCAATCATATCGTGGCCTTATCCTTTTTAGATCTTTCCAAAGCTTTGGAAAGTAATGAAAAACCCTTTGTCTTTCATAATTTACCTGTTTAGGGCCTTCACTGTTAGCACCCTGCCCAGGAATCGGTCAACTTGAATGTCTTATTACCTGACTAACCAACTATTATAAAAGAACTACTTTACGCAGCACTTTTTACTCAAGTTCCTATAAAAAATTCCGAAAAGCTATTAAGAAGCGAAATAATTTACGCAGTATCTGAACGGCACATTCAGGAATGTATTGCGTAACTTCTCGGCAGAAGAGGATAAGTTCTGTGCTGCCCTCTCGAATCGGGCTTGCCCTAAAAAAATTCATACCTCCCATTTCAAGCTCAAGTGGCATTGCAACTGCACTTGAGGAGTTTCCAACACCTGAGCAACCCGCCTCAAAACAGAAAAAGAATCAAAAAAGACTGCGTGTTGTCAAAAAAGAAGAAGACTCGAGCAGCACCTCTGCTGAGTTTCTCAAAAATGAGTCCTCGACTTTACGAGTCAAAGATGAGGAGAATAAAGCGCACCAAGACGTTCAAAAACAAAGAGACCCTGAGTCTAAAACAGAAGATCAAAAAGAAGAGGCTTTAGCCTTCACGCCCTCTCAATCCAAACTCACATCAATAAACATATTTGATCTCAAGCCAAACTCAGATGCAGCCACTCAATCAAAACAGCAAAAAGGTTCCTTAGCTTACACAGAGCAGATTCAAGAAAAGCGAAGAAGCAAAAACTTTAAAAAAGGAGCTCTATTGGATGAGAAAATTGAGTAATCCTACCTTAATCTCTCACAACTGATGTAAAAATATTTTTTTCAACCCTGAAGGACTCTTTGATAAACGACTTCGCCCCGCATAGCATCAGCAAAAGGTAAATCTCTATACCTTAATCGACTCTCAAAAGGTTTTTCAGATATAATTCGATCAGCCCATACTTTAGGATCCGATGATGAAACGATCAGAGGGCTATGCTGCAAATCAGGATGAAGTCGCTCTACAGCTTCAGGCGTAGCTAATACTGGAATTTTCTGAGCAAGAGCATCCAAAAGCTTAATCCTAACTCCAGAACCTGAGACATGAGGAACGAGCATCCAAGAAAGCCGAGAGAAAAAATCACTCAGATCCGTGTTTTCAGGCAAAATTTCAAAGCGAGATGATAATTCTCTCGAACGAAAAAACTCCTGAGCTCCATGACCTAGCATTAAAATCTTCCCTTGAAATCCCTTTCGATCAAGCTCGGGTAAAAGCTGATCAATAATCCACAAGGCACTTTCCTGATTAGGCTTAAACTTCATCCCACCGATAAAACCTAACAAGGTATGATCAGTTACACCTTGAAGACCAGGTACAACCTGAGGCCTCCAGTTTGAAATCTCAAACGTATAAGTAGGAGGAATCAACCTCACTTTATCCTGCTGACCTCCAAAGAACTTCCATCTCGCTGCATCGACTGGAGAGACAAACCAAAGCTCATCAACCCATTGTCCGAGATCTGCTTCGTGAGACTGAAGAGTCCGTGCATTATTCCTATGAATGGCTCTGGTATAAAAAGGAGAAGTTTTTGCCCTTAAATCAAAAAGTTCACTTTCAAGATTATGAAAATGAACCACCCGCTTGGTTTCATTTGGGAGTAAGTCCTTCTGCTTAAGCCAATGATGAGCAAAACTGTAGTGGTAGATCGCTAAATCACAACTTCCTAGAGTTTCAAGAGTATCTGACTGAAGAGGCGGATAATAAAACACCTCGGGCGAAGCCACATCAGAAACCAAGGACAGCCAAACTCTCTTCAGTTGAGTATCTTCAGAGGTCATAGCGAGGCGTCGAACCTCAGGCAAAGCTCCTAGCTTGATCCACTGAGTGATCTTCTTTTGATAAGCCTCATCCCCATCTTTCCAAGTCACTAACTCTACTTCATGCTTAAGAGAAAGGAGCGTGAAGACTTGATCAAAGATCACCCTAAAAGCTCCTTCAGTCACTGGATAGGGAAGAAATGGCGAATAGATACGAACTTTCATGAAAGATGACTCAATTCACTCAACAAAAAGGTTTGTAATCAACTCAACATCCATATCTCGTTTCCGAGATCCAATCAAATTTTGCTATCCAAACGGATTGAATAGACATAAAAAAGAATATCTCATCTTTTAATAGCTCATGATGGTAATATATATGACTCAACTTTTAAAAAAACCAAAGAAAGTCTTAATTTTGGGTCAAGGATACGTGGGCTCTCGCCTGCTGGCTTGCTTTCCAGATGCTCAATCGACCAGAAGATCTCACTTTGAATTAAATCGGCCTGAAACCTGGAAGCAAAACGAAGACCTATTTACTTCTGCTGAAACTGTAATCTGGACATTTCCTGCTGCATCTGAGGAAACGGATGAAGAACTTGCTCTCAAGTTTTTTGATCGCCACCTCTATCACGCTCAAGTGATGATCTATGGAACGACATCGGCATATCGAGTGAAAGCGACACATGAATGGATCGACGAAAACTCTGAGCTCAATTTAGATCAAGTACGCACGCGAACAGAGGAGAATCTTAGAAAAAAGGGGGCATGCATCCTCCATTTATCTGGCATATTCGGACCAGGTCGACTCCCACTGAACTGGTACTTAAGAGGCTTAGTTCAATTTGGCTCCTCCTATCTCAACCTGATTCATGTAGACGATATTGTAGCTATCACTGAAAAACTAACTCACCATCATGAGATTGCAGGACAACGAATAAATCTCGCTAATGGAAAGCCAAAGACTCATCTTCAGATCGTATCTGAACTCAAATCCCTTGGGCTTATTGCTCAGGACTTCACCCTTCCGGAGAAAGAAAAACTGGATAGCAAGAGAGTCTCTAATAAAAAACTTAAAACTCTGCTCAATCTTCCCGATTCCTATTTTACTGATTACCCTTAAACTCATTGAGCAAACACGTGCATCTATTTCATTTGGATTAAAATGATTTGACATCAACTTACAAATAAGAAATGAGTATCAAAGTCCAAACTCAAAGGAGGACTTATGAAAAAGATTCTTCTCACTACCTTGACACTGGGCTTCATTATAGGCAGTCAGGCTTGGTGCATGGGCCCCCAGAGAACTTATCCAGAACTCAATACCGTGGCTCGCGTCAATCTTTCTGCATATTTGGGTAAATGGTACGAGATTGTAAGATTGCCACTTTGGTTTGAAAAAGACTGTGTAGGCGTAACTGCCGAGTACTCACTCAAAGAAGACGGTCGAATTGACGTCAGAAATACATGTAAAAAAAATACCTGTGATGGACAAACGAAAATTGCTCACGGAGTAGCTCGAGTCACAGATGCTGCGAGCCTGGCAAAACTTAAAGTATCTTTTTTCTGGCCATTTGAGGGGGATTACTGGATCTTGGAGTTGGGCCCCCATTACTCTTATTCAGTAGTAGGCTCTCCCGATCGAAATTCATTTTGGATTCTCAGCCGAACACCTACTCTTCCCGAAAGCACCATTCAAGATATAGTCAAGCGATTTGAAGCCAAGGGTTTCAACTTAGACACCCTAGTGAGAACTCAACGCTGCGAGTAATATTTTTTTGATCGAGCTCATATCTTTTTTCGAATCCATGGATGTGAGCTCGATTCAAGAACACTTAGAACTCTATTTCCTAGGGAACCACGGAATAAAAGAAGACGTTCTTCTTTGATAATCCACGTACTCAGCGTTTCCTTCATACTTTTTCTCAAGCATGGGTACACCCGATACCTTAACGAGAAGGTAAGTAATCAATAAAGGTCCGATCCCACTCCAGATCGGAGCCCCCCCTGCTCGTGAAATCAGAAATATACCCCACCAAAGTAGTGCTTCTCCAAAGTAATTGGGGTGCCTCGTATACCTCCATAAACCATTACGCATCACTTCATGAGGGGAAGCTCTTTTTTTTCTAAACTGAGCCATTTGAGCATCACCAATGGATTCGTACAAAAATCCTTTCACCCAAATCAACAAACCCAACCCGTCCCAAATACTCCAGTCTGATAAATCAGAATGGAGAATCCCAAGCCATAAAGGAAGGCCAACAAGAAATAGAATGCCTCCCTGAAGGAGAAAAACTTGTAGGTAGGATCTCCAAATGACACTCTGCCCCCACTCCTGTCTCCACTTTCGATATCTAAAATCTTCGGGCTTTCCCCAGTTTCTAAGAAAAATATAAGAAGATAACCTCAATGCCCAAACCAGAGCGAGCAGGAGAAGAAGCTTTGCCCTTCCACTCAACTCTGTCACTTGCACTGCACAAAGAACTGCGCAAAGAACAAAGCCAGGCCCCCAAGCCACATCAGCAAGGTCATTCCTCTTTTTCCACAAGGCGATACCATACCAAAGCGTCATATATACAAGCAAAAAGGGAAGAACTCGAATTAAGGAAGTCATCATCTCTCAATCCTCCTTTTGAAGGTGTTGAAATTGCAAATTATTTCGAAGCTCATTTAAATCACATATGAACACTGAATCCGCTCTGACGAGCTTTCTGATTCTTTATGAAAATCAACAATAAATCAAAGCAAGACTCTGCAATAACTGCCTCAAAAAAGAGGCATCAAAGGTATGCTTTTAAAACAAAAAATCTTAATTGAACTCAATTCAGTTTAAAACGTCACCACCCTCATCTCGACATCTCCGCTAAAGCCTCAAATTTTTCAGTATAACTCCTCAGCGGAAGCTTCACCTTGAGACCCCGCAGGATGTAGAATATTCCTGACAGCTTTCGATGAAGAAAAATCAGTTGTCTAGGCGGAGGAGAGAATTTAAGCTCTTTTACAAATCGTCGAGAAATATTTCTCATCCTCTCTGGATAATCACTCTCTCCAAAATCATACTCAGACAATGTAATGGGATACATACTCTCAAACAATAACTCCTCAAATAATGCTTGAGCCTCTCTGCTTTCCTGTGGTGAGATCAATCCCATTTCTTGCCCAATTTCTAGAACCTTTTTACGATCAGATTTCAGAGTAGCGACAATGAGCTTTGAATACTGTCTCCTGAACTTGAAATCATAGGCTTTGGTTGCACCGAAATCTAATAAAACCAGAGCTCTATCCTTAGGTCTGAAGTGAAAATTTCCAAGATTAGGATCAGTTTGAACTAACCCCCACTCACAAAACTCTCTGGTATAGAGATCTAAAATAAGCTTTCCATAAAAATCTCTGAGTTCAGCCTTAGGCTGATCTTTTTGAATCCAATCATGAAGCCTAAGACCAGGCTCGTAGCTCATGGTCAGAATTCGTTGTGAACAATAATTTGTGTAGATCTTTGGAATAATCAATTCGGGAAAAGCCAAAGCTTTTTCCTGATAGAGCTGAGTGAGACGAGCCTCCTGCTCATAATCTGCTTCCTGAATAAAAATTTCTGAAAACTCCTCAATCAGATCATTCAAATCCACCTGCTTACGCATTAGAACAGCGACAGTTTTGAGAAGTGACCCGAGAACCTTAACATCTGAGTGAATCGAATCACGAATTCCTGGATACTGAACCTTAATAGCTACCTTATGATCCTGATGAAACTCTGCCGTATGAACCTGACCGATACTTGCTGCAGCAATTGGTTGACGTGAAATTTGATGTAGATCAGAGATCCTCCCTTTCAAGTCAGATTCTAATATGGAGTGAATATGAGAGTAGTCAAGAAAACTAGCATTGGCTTGCAGTTGGTCCAGAATTTGACAAATTTCTTCAGGAAAATAATCACGTGCTTCCAGCGCAAGCATCTGACCCAATTTCATTGCAGCGCCCTTGAGATGAGCAAGCTCCTGAACAAGAAACTGCACCTGCGATAAGTTAAGTAAGGGATTAGCCTCGAGTCCCTTGTTTTGGATTCTTCTACGAAGCTCTTCTGTTGCGATAGAACCTGCCATTTTCAGAAGCCGACTGGTTCGCTCACGGACACTACGAGGCGGCTCCTTATAGGACTTTTTCATGATTGATCCCCTAAAGTCTGATGACTCTTCTCAGTTCTTTGCAGCTCTATGAGCTTTTCTCCAAGGGAGATTTGACAAGTTCCTGAATCACAATCGTGATGTTTCTTCTTAGGCAGGAGGGGTCTCACTAGAGCAAACGCATGATAGCCTGCCTTCAAAAAAGGTTTCACCAGGGAGAACTCTGCAAACCTAATCATACGAGGATTGAGCCTTAATACCCTCCAAATAGCTAGGAATGAGTCAACACCTCGCAAAACCTCTCCTGAGGGAAGCCTCGCATGCAGGTAAAACTCGAGTGCTTTTGGATCAAATCCAAGGTTCTCAGCACTGAAAGATGGAGAGGATATATCGATCCACTCTATATTCTTCCCATGCTCAAGCTTTTGATAGAACTCAATCTCCCGGGAACAGAGATGACATAGACCATCATAATAAACGCTAAGTTCATATGCCATATTTAAAGTTTATCAGATTATAAACTTTAAGCAATCTTAATGTGCAAGCGGAGGGGGTCTGGGAAAACTTAATCCATTTAATCGCCCCACAAAAGAACTAAAAAAAATGCTCTTCCTCAGGACACGCCTCATCATTTCTTATCGGAGCGAACTTTATCCCTAACCTTTTTATTCGTTTTTGAGAGATCATTTTCCATACGAGAGCCCTCTTCATCTTCAGAGGCGTGAGCGAATAGCGCAGAAATCAAGATAAACTGCTGTAATAACCCAAACTCTGAGTCAGACTGAAGAACAAGAGAATCAAGAGCAGACTTACCTGCGCGGATCCACTCCCCGAGCTGAACCATCTGCTGAGCATCAATCTTCAGTGCCCCTTTTTGCATTGACCTTGATTCCTGCACCCGAATATATGCGCTCTCAATTTCGGACATCATTGGGCGCTCGCGCCTTCTCAGAACGTTAAGGATGACTCCTGTTAGATCTGGATTAGCACGAAAAAACACTGTTCTTTTTGCACCTTTTCCTACAGATTCAATCACTTCGTATTCGAGGAGCTCAGAAATAGAAAAACTGAGAAGAGTCTTTGAGACTTGAAGTTTTCGACTCAACTCTACAGCAGACAGTGGCTCTTGTGATAAAAACAAAAGTGCCCATATCTTCCCGTGAATGGACTTAAAACCCCAGTACTCAATAAACTTTCCAATACTTTGAGCTAACTGCATAACCTCAGGGGAAAGCTTCTCATTATTTTTCAATACTAAATTCATGCACTCCTCATTTCGGACTAGCAATCTAACTAGCTGATCCACTTCACTTGTGCTGAAAATTGAAATTCTACCAACACATCCAAATCTAGCGTATGCACGACGCAAGAACACTCACTCAATGAATATAGAATGAATCTAAAATCAGAATCCTACCAAATAGATCCTTACAGCTCAACTCAACCCCTTTCATAACTCAAACAACTCGTCATATACTCAGTACTGCTCGATAAACTCCAAAAAACCCTAGCTCTTTCTCAATCAAAATCAATGACTCATTTAGCGCTTGATTAAAGTTTAAAAAGTATTAAACTTATAAATCAAGATGAAGTTGATTCAAAACCAGCCTTCGCTTATTCAATCGTTTCTCGCCATCATTTTCCTCGCAGCATTCAGTAGCCAGGGAGGACAACTCATGCCTAGTGCAGAAAACTCAATTTACAAAATTCCACTCCTCTCAATTGAGAGCAAATCCCTCTCCATGAAAGACTTCAAGGATAAAGCCATTCTGGTCGTCAACACTGCTTCACAATGCGGTTACACTCCTCAATATAAAGCACTTCAAGACCTCTATGAGCAATTTAAAGATCAAGGCTTCGTTGTTCTGGGAGTGCCTTGTAACCAATTTGGAGGACAGGAGCCTGGAAGTGAACGAGAAATCAAACACTTTTGTGAGGTGAGATACGGCGTAAAATTTCCTCTCTTAAAGAAAGCGGAAGTAAATGGTAGTAATAGGCACCCTCTCTATCAATACTTAATTAAACACTCTTCCGATCAAACTGATATCCAGTGGAATTTTGAAAAATTTCTGATCAGCAAATCAGGAAAAGTAATCAAACGATTTAGGTCTGCAACGGATCCCAAAAGTCCAGAGTTGATTCAAGCCATTCATCAGGCCCTTAAGGAGTAGATCATGAACAGATTCAACTTGATTCATAAAGGTTCAGCTCTTGCAGGCATGATTTTGCTAATCTACCCTTTTTCTACTCTCATTGGGGAGGAGGATGCCATGGCAATAGAAGAACCCTCATACTCTGTAGTAGAATCGTATGATGATTTTGAAATCAGAAGTTATGAAGCAAATCTTGTAGCTCAGATTAAAACCCAGGGAGAATTTGATTCAGCAGGAAACCAAGGCTTTCGTGCACTTGCTGATTACATCTTTGGAAATAATGATAAGAAATCAAAAATAGCGATGACTGCCCCTGTAAAAATGTCGGGAACAGGAACCGCTGATGAATACAATATCCAGTTTGTTATGCCCAGAGAGCTCAAAAAAGAGGACCTCCCTCAGCCAAAAAACCAGGATCTAAAAATCCTATCTATTCCCAAAAAGCTAATGGCAGTACACAGGTACTCAGGAACCTGGTCTAGGGAAAGATTTCTTGAGCACCAACAGATACTTTTGACCCAGATTAAATCTCATGGCTATCAGCCCGTATCAGAGGCCATTTTTGCTCGATACAATCCCCCATTTATTCCATGGTTTTTAAGGAGAAATGAAGTCTGGATTGAAGTACAAAAATAACGAGCGACAGAACTTAAAACACCTTTTAGAGATCTAAGAAGCCCTAGGGACAGCAAGAAAAGTTCAGTATAGTGCAAGGTCGAGTCTTTTCACTATATTTATGGACGCAACCCCAGTAGTGTCAGCACGTAAACTGAGGAGATTTCAAATGATGAAGAGCTTAAAGAAATTAAAAAAAATCTTAAATCAAACATTACTTCTTAGCGCATTACCCTTTGCTGCAACTCAGACTCAGGCTGCAGATCTTAAACTTGTCCCATTCGTGGATCTTCACCGCTATATGGGAGATTGGCATGTCATCGCCAACATTCCCAACTTCATTGAAAAAGACTGCGTATCATCAGTAGAAAGTTATGCACTCAGATCAGATGGAATGATTGATAACTGGTTTGTATGCCACAAGGCAGATGGATCAGAAAAAAGATTGACATCACTCGCATGGATTAAGGATACAAAATCACAGGCTGAATGGAGAATTCGCTTCAACTGGGACACTTTTTTAGGCAATATCCCAATTCCACTTCATTTTGGATATTATGTCATTGATCTAGATACGGAGAACTACTCCTACACAGTAGTGGGACACCCCAATCGAAATCTGCTCTGGATTATGTCTCGTGAAAAGACGATGAATGATTCACTTTATCAAACTCTTCTTAATCGCGTAAAAGAACAAGGCTACGACATATCTCGGGTCGTGAGATTACCTGAAGCCTACTCGAAGAACCCAAAAAAGGATCAATAGCAGTGAAATCACGTCAATGGCCTAAACCCATTATTGGGATCAGCTCGTGTCTCTTGGGTAATCGAGTCAGACACAATGGAGAACATAAGAGAAACACGTGGATCGTCGAAGAGCTGGGCCCTCACGTGACATGGATTGCTCTTTGTCCGGAAGTTCAGATGAAGCTGGGTGTACCCAGAGAAACCTTGCGACTCGTAGGCTCAGCTGAACACCCTAGCTTGCTGACGGTAAAAACAAAGGTAGATCACACTGAGAATGCTCGTCAAACGTTCAAGGAGATGCTGTCATCAAATTATGATTTTGACAGCTATATCTTTAAAAAAGACTCTCCCACATGTGGACTGGAACGAGTCAAAGTCTATGGCAGGGGTGGCATTCCAAGTAAAAACGCGGTCGGGTTATTTGCTGAGCAAGTTAAAGCGATGTACCCAATCACTCCTATGATTGAAGAAGGACGATTATCTGATGCTCGTCAAACAGAGAACTTTTTGATTCAACTCTTTGCTTGGACCCATTTTAGGCGACTTCCCAAAAAGATTAGTGCCCTTCAACTCTACCACCAGACACATAAGCTTCAGTTCATGGTGTACGATCCAAAAGGCTATCAGGCCTTAGGTAAAATTGCAGCTCACTCAGATCGCAAAGCTCCTACATTAGTCTTTGAAGAATATCAAATTCTACTTCACGAGCTTCTCAAAAAGCCATTAAGCAAAAAAAAATACATCAATGCATTTCAGCACATGCTTGGTTACTTTAAGGAACATCTTGCACCCAAGGAAAAGCAGCACATCTTAACTGTTCTTGATGAATATCGAGACGAGAAGATTCCTATGTCTGCAGTTGCCACCCTTTTTAAGTACCTTATTGATCAACACAGCATTGAGTATCTCCAAAATCAAAGCATATTGGAGCCTTATCCTAGTCAGATTCACATTCGAGGTGAGGCATGAAAATTCTGATCACTGGTGCAACAGGATTCATTGGCAAATCTCTATGCAAAGAATTGGCCTGGGCAGGCCATGAAATCATTGCACTTACTCGCAGTCCTAACTCTTCGCGCTATAAAATTCCTGCACCCCACCGCTCAATAGAGTGGAATGAGCAATGCCAGAACTTAAGCACTGAGAATTTAGAGCTGATCAAGGATGTAGGTGCAGTGATTCACCTGGCAGGAGAATCCATTGCACAGGAGAGATGGACACCTGAATATCAGCAAAAAATCATCACTTCCCGAGTCAAAGGTATTGAATCTATCATCTCGCTACTCAAATCCTCTGGTCATCCCGCCCCTAAGACTTTCATCTCTGCCTCGGCTGTAGGATATTATGGTGATCAAGGTGATCAGATCCTTACTGAGGACTCACCTGGCGGATCTGACTTTCTAGCCCAAGTGTGTCAGAAGTGGGAGAGTGCCTTATTTGATTCTGATCTTCCGCAGACGCGAAAAGTTGCTCTAAGGTTTGGAATTGTTTTAGGCAGGGGCGGTGGTGCGCTAGAAAAAATGATCCCCCCTTTCTTGTCTGGCTCAGGAGCTACGTTAGGCTCAGGTCAGCAATGGGTGAGCTGGATTCATCTAGACGATCTACTTCAGGTCATTATCTCTTCCTTAGGCGATGAAAGATATTCTGGACCTATTAATACATGTACTCCTCAAAACGTGACTCAGAGAGAACTGACTCATACGCTAGGTGAGGTCCTCAACCGTTGGAGCTTTCTCAAGGCACCAGCTCCAGTTCTCAAGATGGTCCTCGGGGGATTTGCAAATACCTTATTATCAAGTCAACGGGTGTACCCAAAAAAATTAAAATCACTGGGTTTTGAATTCAAACACGGCGAACTGAAAACAGCCCTCACTCATCTATTAAATAAATCTTATGCTCTGGGGCACTCTGAGTTTTTATCCTCGTGCTGGATACCCAAGCCCATAGAAGAGGTATTTGCATTTTTTTCACAGGCTGAAAATCTTGAAAAAATCACCCCTCCATGGCTAAACTTTAAAATCTTAAAGCAATCCACCCCATCTATTGAACAAGGGACACTGATTGATTATCAACTCAAGCTTCATGGCTTACCCATTCGATGGAGGACAGAAATTTCTAATTGGAATCCTCCATTTGAATTTACTGACACCCAACTTAAGGGCCCATATCACCTCTGGTGTCACACCCACTCGTTCTCCTCTCTTGCCGGAGGTACGCTGATGGAAGATTGCGTCTTATACGAACTCCCCTTGGGAGCACTAGGTAGGATCACAGCAGGATCCTTTGTCATTAAGGATGTACATGCGATTTTTGATTACCGACAGAAAAAGATTTTTGAACTTTTAACTTGATTCGTTAAGATTTTGTAGAAATAGTTTACTCATGATTCTGATCCTAGGTGGCGGATTATCTGGATCCCTCTTAGCCTATAAGTTAAACCAACTTTCCCCCACTCCTGAGTTTTTACTCATCGAGTCAAGGGCGACTTTTTCAAATCAGCACACTTGGTCTTTCCATCATACTGACCTTGCAGAATCCTCGTATGAGTGGATAACGCCGCTCATCTCTCACAGTTGGGACAGACAGGATGTTCACTTCCCTGAGCTCAGCAGAACTTTGGATGTTGGATATCACTCCATACGTTCATATGAGTTTAGCGAGAAAATGGTGTCTACCTTAAAAAATCGAATCCTACTTGGAGATACTGTTACTGAGATCAGTTCAGAGGGACGAGTTACCCTAGCGAGCGGAAAGAGTTTTCAAGCTAGCATTATTTTTGATGCTCGAGGGTTAAAATCCTCTCTCATTCCTGCCTCGGGCTATCAAAAATTCTTAGGATTAGACATTGAACTCACTAATCAGCATGAATTGGAGCATCCTATCATTATGGATGCACGGTGTACCCAAGGTGAAGGATTTAAATTCTTCTATCTTCTTCCCTGGAGCAGGCAATCCCTTCTCATTGAAGCAACATGCTATTCCAATGACTCAGAGTTCAACTCGGAGCAGTACCAAAATGAAATTGAGCAATACTGCACTGATCGCTCATGGAAGATCAAACAGGTTCTTAGGACTGAGCAAGCTGCATTACCCATTCCATTTCGTCGAGATCTGATTCAAAATGATCATCCTAAAATCATACGCATCGGAATGTTAGGGGGATATTTTCATTACACTACCGGCTACTCGCTTCCTCTTGCAGTCAAGGTAAGTGAGGTCATTGCACAGACAGTCCAGCAGACAAACTGGGATATAGAACATATTCAAAAAGCGCTCTCTCTTGTTTCAAAACCTATCCATAAACAAGCTCTATTTTTTTCTACCCTCAATAGAATGCTCTTTTTAGCCTGTAAACCCGAGAACCGAACTCAGATCTTCTCTCGCTTCTATCATTTCAACTCAGGTCTGATCTCACGCTTTTATCGCGGAAGCCTCACTGGAATGGATCAACTACGGATACTGATTGGCAAACCCCCTGTACCGTTATTTGCCGGACTTAAGCACGCTCTTGACTCAAAAACAACGCAATGCTCTTGGGAAAGGAGCCTGAAATGACTCTATCACTTACCCCAAAAAACAGCCTAATTCCAACCCTAGAGGAGATCTCCTCTCTTTGCGGTGATTCTCTCACCCCCTTAAGCATCGATCTCCTTCATCGGTCGTTGATTCAGCCTGTAGATGAATTTCTAACCTCCGGAGGTAAGAAGCTACGAGTTGAGATCATTGAGCTAGGTTTCCTCAGTGCGGGAGGCCAAGTGGATGAGGCTCAAAGAAAAAAACTCTCTAAATGTTCACAAGTCATCGAGGGACTCCACGCAGGCTCTATGATTATAGATGACATCCAGGATGAAAGTCGGACACGTCGCGGCCAGCCCACTTTACATGAACGCTATGGAGTGGCCGTTGCTCTCAATGCAGGCAATTGGCTCTATTTTCAAGCACTTCATCAAATCAAAGATCTAGGCCTGAAGCCAACTCAAGAAACACTACTGAAACACTTCGCCAACGAAATCATTCTCAAAGCTCACTTTGGCCAAGCACTCGATGTAGGGACCCCGATGAGCTCTATTCCACAAGGAGGAGTAAGACCGACCTGCATGGCTGCAATGGAGCTAAAAACAGGGGCCCTCATGGCTTTAGCTTTTGATCTAGGAGCCTTCATGGCTGATCAAAGACCATTACCCTCATGGCTTGGCATATCTTTCGGAAAGCGATTTGGAATCGCACTTCAGATGTTTGATGACATTGGAAACTTTCTCTTGCAAGGCCCAAAAAGCAAGGAGGACTTAAGAAATAACAGGCCCTCCTTTATTTGGGCTGTAGCTTCCTCTCTTGTGCAGGAAAGTGATTATCAACAGTTCATTCAAGCCACTCAAGAATTACCAAAACCTGAAGCAGTGGATACTTGGGCAAAGAAACATAAACTCATTGAACACGCTCAAAATCAAGCCTCACACTACCTGTGGAACATCCTTGAAGAAATGAGAGGATCAATTCAGTTTCCTCCCCACCTTGAGAATAGAATCCAAACCCTCTTTAAAAAACTGGAGTCATCTTATGTCTAAACCTCTTAGAGCAGCCGTTATTGGAAGCGGATTTGGTGGATTATCTGCGGCCATTCGCCTTCAGAATCTTGGCATTCAAACTACAATCTTTGAAAAGCGCGATCAACCGGGAGGTCGAGCCTACGTCTACCGCGATCATGGCTTTACCTTTGATGCTGGCCCCACAGTCATCACTGCACCTCAATGTTTGGAAGAATTATTCGAGCTATCGGGAACAAAACTCTCAAACTACGTTGAACTCCTCCCCGTGCAGCCCTTTTACCAGCTCTGCTGGGATGATGGATATCGTTTTGATTACGATGGAAACTTAGAACACACGCTCTCTCAAATTCAAAGGCGCTCACCCAAAGATGCCAAAGGCTATGAAAACTTTCTCAAGTACTCAAAAGAGGTATTTGATGCCGGTTACACTGATCTTGTGCATGTACCTTTTTTAGACTTTAAATCCATGCTCAAAGCTGCTCCTGATCTTATACGCCTTAAAGCCTATCGATCAGTGTACTCCATGGTCAGTCGTTTTATTCAAGACGATCGCTTGCGCGAGGCCTTCAGCTTTCACTCTCTGCTCGTTGGAGGAAATCCATTTGAGTCATCGTCAATTTACACTCTCATCCACTACTTGGAGAGAAACTGGGGGGTGTACTTCCCTAGAGGTGGCACAGGTGCACTCATCTCAGCCCTCGTGAAGCTCTTTGAAGAAAAAGGAGGCAAACTTAAACTCAGCTCTCCTATTGAAGAAGTTCTAGTCAAAAACAATAAAGTCACCGGCATTAAAACGGGCGGAAAAACTGAAGAGTTCAACCTCATCATCAGTAATGCAGATGTGATGCACACCTACTCTCAACTTTTAAGAAATACCCACAGAGGTACTCAGGCCGCTCAATCCCTAATGAAGAAGCGATGGAGTATGTCACTTTTTCTCATCTACTTTGGAACAAACAAGAAGTATCCAGATATAGCTCACCACTCCATTCTATTTGGACCTCGGTACAAAGGTCTTCTGAAGGATATCTTTCACCGTGGAACACTCGCTCAAGACATGTCACTTTATCTTCATGCACCTACACGCACAGATTCATCCTTAGCACCAGAAGGACACGAAGGCTTTTATGTTCTTTCTCCAGTTCCACACCTTGGTCATCAAAAAGACGGATCTGAGATCGATTGGAAGTCAGAGGGCCCTAAGTACGCCGAAAGAATTCTCAAGCGCTTGGAAGATACTCTCCTCCCTGACCTGAGGCAGAACATCGTTACTCAGAGAATCTTCACACCAGAGGATTTCAAACACGAACTCAACTCACACTGGGGATCTGCATTTTCTCTCGAACCCATTCTCACTCAGAGTGCTTACTTCAGAACCCATAATAGAGACCCAGAGATCTCGGGATTATATTTTGTGGGTGCAGGAACACATCCGGGAGCAGGTGTGCCTGGAGTGGTGAACTCTGCAAAGGCAACGCTGCACGTCATAGAGTCAGACATTCGTAAAAAAAGTTTCTCATCCGAAACCTCTTCTCATCAAGCCCATCGATTGGAGATCAATCCATAAATATGAATCTCCGAACTGAATTTAGGGATGTACCGGCAAAAGCGAAACAAGAACTAAAGCGTATGAACAACTCTACACTCTCATTTCGAGAAACCTTAAGAAAGGGATCAAAAACCTTCTCATTTGCGAGTTTATTCTTTTCACCTCAAATTTATACTCGGGTGACTCACCTTTATGCATGGTGTAGGGCTTGTGACGATATCACCGATGGATCAACATTAGGTTTTAACCCAAATCCAAAGGGACTATCCATGAATCGAGTAGATCAGATCTGGGAGATGACTCAGTCTGTAATCAACGGTGATCCTGCACCGAATCACCCTGAGTTTCATGCATTTGGACAGCTCGTTCAGGAATTTGAAATCCCCATAGTCTATGCACAGGATCTCGTTCTAGGCATGCAACATGATGCTTTAGAGAAAAAGTGTCAAACGCAAGAAGACTTGGTCACTTACTGCTACCAAGTAGCTGGGACAGTTGGTCTGATGATGTGTCATATCTTAGGCATCAAACACTCGAGAGCTCTTAAAAATGCTGTAGAACTAGGAATTGCCCTTCAACTCACAAATATCGCTCGCGATATTCAGGAGGACTTTGAAGTGGGCAGGATTTATATTCCATTAGAATGGCTGGAAGAACTGAATATTCCACCTCATCAGCTTCTAGAGCCACAATATGAAGAGCTAGTAAACTTTCTCGTCAGAAGACTCCTAGCCAAAGCTCATCATCATTATCGAGTAGGACTTGAGGGATTGATAGATCTTCCTCTAAGAGCAGCTCTTGCTGTGTCCATTGCTGCATGTAACTACAGCGCTATTGGGGATCAAGTGAAACGACTTGGCTCTGAGGCACGAAAGAAACGTACTGTTCTTAGATTTTGGGATAAAGCTCGTGCAACTACAAGGGGAGTCCTAATTGCACTCCTCACAGTTCCTCGACGCATTCTCAACCCCAGACCTAATCTCAAAATCACGGAAGTTTGGAGATATTCATGAATCGAGAAGCAACTTTTATTGAAGACACAATCACTTATGCAAGACGAATCAAGCAGTTTCAACGAGAGGATTGGACCTACTACTTGAGTTGGGTTGGATTAATGCTTGGACTTCTCTTCTCAACTCTAGGCTTTGTCGTCATTGGATGGATAAATGGAGTAAAGTATCCTGACTATGTCTGGAGTGTACCCATTGGAACATTTATTTTTGTAGGAGCCATTGCTTTTGATACGATTGGGCATCAAACAGCGTACAAAGAAGCGCTTAAGAATGGGGAGCGCCTCGTGCATGCAATCACTATTTTTGCTGGAATCATGAGCTGTATCTTGTTATGCCTTGGATATCGTTGGCCTGAGTTATTTAGAATACCTACTCTCGTATTTGTGATACTCTCTATATTTTACAGTGTAATTGATGAATGGATGCACTGGATGCGATATATGAGTGGAAACTCAGATCGAATTGAGATGTGGAGTCATTTCTTCATTTTTGTTGGCCACCTCATTATGATTTTGGCTTGGTGGAGATGGTTTGATTCTGGATACCCGGGAGTCAGAGAAACTCTTCAATATCTTCCTCTATTTTGAACGAGGCTCAACTTGAAATCCAACTTTTTTATAGTCCTATTTATTTACTTACTCAGCTCATTGATGAATTCAAATTCTTTTGCCGAGAGTCTCACTCGATCTCACTGCCAGGAGCCCGAGTGGGTAGTTCCTGCAGAATCGTCTGATGGAATGTTTTACGGTGACTTGAGAATGAAATGTAAAGTTAATCTTCCCTCGACTCAGACTCAATTCGTAAAACTTAAGACCGAGATTGAAAATAAGATTACGAAGCAGTCTCTAGTGCATGCCGGCCCGAGCCCAACTCAACTCGAAGATCTAGCTGGACAAAAGTGGGACGTTTCTCATCTCATTCTCGAGGATGGAAGCGGAGTCAAGATTAGAGAAATAGCTGAACTTGCTACAAACCTGAAAGATCATTTTATTTATCAAACTCACTCGCAGGACGTAGAAGCAAAGGGAATGGCAGGATACCTCACTGCAGTGAACTTCTCAGTTAGAATAGAAAAATATTCGAAGGGTAATCTCTCCTTTATTTTTAGAAACCAGGTATCAGTAAAACGTCCCTGGTTTGCTCTAGATCTTCTCTTTGCACCAATCGCAAGAAGAATATGCTTTCAAAAAATGGATCAAATTCGTGATCAACTTTTTCCCTGGATTTTAAACATTCTTTCATCCTAAGGACTATGATCGTCGAGTTGCACTATCGCCAAACTTATTGCAGATCTACAATCACCTCTAACATTATATTCGGTTTAATGAGTTTCACCGCTATCCCCTTTTTGAATGACCTCTCTAGAGGTGAGAACATATTTTTAATGAATAACCACTGATGAGTAGAGTATTTATACAACTTTAATAATTTACTTAGAGAGACGTCGTCAATAGAAGGTATCATCTCGCTTGCGCCAGCTTGACAACTGTCTGAACCTTAAACACACTTCAGTCAAAACCAGCTCCACCTATACCAATATTTTTAATAAAATAATCTATTGAAAACGAAAGCTTAGCTCTAAACCATCACACTAACGACCTGCGGCATACCCCTTGCTTTATTACACCTCAAGAAGCTCCCTGCATCAGCATGGGATCTTTGGGTGAATGGTGAATAGAAATGGATTCTGATTTCTCAATCAGTCTCTTTTTCAAAATAGGAAGTGAGAATATGAAAAAAATGAATTTTAGAAGCGTTCTAGCACTAAGTTTAACTCCTCTTTTGGGACTTGCTTGCGGACAGACTCCACAAACAAACCTAATGCCGAATAGTGGATATCTGGCACTTGCAGGAACTTGGCGAGTCACCGGGGCTACTTGTAGTAACGGTAGTAGCTATTTAGGAATGTTCAATAATGGGGGAGCAAGTTTTAATTTTAATAGCAATAATGCATCTCTAGTACTTTCAGACGGTTACGGGAGGCGCGAAGTCTATAACTTCACAGTCTCTCCTTCAACAACGATCAATCCAGGTGTTCAGGTTAATCCTAATGGCACTACTCCTTATGGCACTACTCCTTATGGCACTACTCCTTATGGCACTACTCCTTATGGCACTACTCCGTACGGAACAGCCACCCCTTATGCAGGGTATGGATATCCCTCAAGCTTTGGAATTATTCTACAATCTATAGGGTCTCCTTTATGCTCGAACACTGGTGGAACTGCAACCGCATGCTCTCTCTCTCCTGCACCTGCAATTTGGAGCATGGGAGTTAATCTGACCAGTATCACTCCAACAGTACCTGGCACCAATTACATGCCTGTAGGTGGATCTGCAGTTCTCACAGGAACGAATGATCCGCTCTGTGGAAGTAGCGCAAATAGCCAAATCACGATCATGAAGACAAACTAGGCCATAAATACGAAACCACGATTATCCAAAAGTCTCACGTAAAATTTCACCCCCGAGGAGGTGAAGGTGGAGATGAAATACGGTTTGACCACCTTGGACACCCGTATTAATCACAGACCTGAAGCCTCCCGGGAGTAACCCTTCTTGCCTCGCTACGTGAGTGGCTGCTTCAAAAAGAGAACCGATCAACTGAGATTTGGTCGCTGAGTTTTGTGGGAAAGCCTCATCTAAAGAAGCAACATGCTCTTTAGGAATCATTAATAAATGAGTCTTAGCCTGAGGCCGAATATCACGAATGCAAATAAATTGAGAATCCTCATAAACTCTAGGAGCTGGGATTTTTCCTGAAATAATGTCACAAAACACACAAGAAGCATTTTGAGGCATTTTAAGTCTCACTTTCTTTTAATCGCTCGATATCCGCACCCAGACTACGTAGTTTTTCTTCTACTCTCTCATATCCTCGATCTAAATGATAAATACGGTTTACAACCGTTTCCCCTCGAGCGCACAACCCTCCAATGATTAAACTTGCGCTTGCCCTCAAGTCAGTTGCCATAACCTGAGCTCCTTGTAAAAACTCCTGCCCTTGAACAACTGCTGTATTTCCCTTAATAGTAATCTGAGCACCTAAACGCTGAAGCTCTGGAACATGCATGAATCTATTCTCAAAAATAGTTTCGCTAATCAAGGAGGTGCCTTCAGCTACAGCCATTGCAGACATGAATTGTGCTTGCATATCGGTTGGAAACCCAGGAAAGGGTAAAGTCGTAATATCAGTGGCATTTGGTCTACCATGACTCTTTAGAGTAATAGAATTTATGCCCCGCTTCACTGCGGCTCCTGACTCTTCAAAACGGACAAGAACACTCTCTAGGGTTTCGGGCTCAATCCCACGAACTTCCACCTCTCCACGAGTTGCAAAAGCAGCAGAGAGAAACGTCCCAGCTTCAATCCGATCCCCCATAATCTCATGTCTTGCACCGTTTAGCTCTGAAACACCTTGAATCAGGATATTCTCAGTTCCCTCTCCTGAGATTTTTGCGCCCATAGACCTAAGCGCTCTAGCTAAATCCGAAATCTCAGGTTCCTTAGCACAGTTCTCTAGCAGTGTCTCACCCTTGGCTAAAACAGCAGCCATCATTAGATTTTCTGTTGCACCGACACTTGGAAAATCAAATGCCACTCGGTTCCCCACTAATTTCTTAGCACTTGCCTTGACATAACCATTCTCAAGCTCAATGTTTGCACCCAAACGCTCCAAGCCTGAAAGGTGATAATTAATAGGTCTTGCACCAATTGCACATCCCCCAGGCAAGCTCACTTTAGCTTGCCCGAATCGAGCCAAAAGAGGACCTAACACGACAACCGAGGCTCTCATTTTTCTCACTAAATCATAGGGTGCCTCTAGAGAGTGAATATCTTTAGCTTGTAAAGACACCGAGTTACTCTCTAAGTGTCCTTCGATTTCCATACCTAAGTGAGCTAACAGCTTTAGAGTTGTTCGAATGTCCTGGAGATTGGGAACCTTGGTGAGCAGTGAGGGTTTTGCCGAGAGCAGTGTACTAAAAAGAATAGGTAGTGCGGCATTTTTAGAACCACTCACTTCAACGTGACCTCGAAGTACTTGTCCACCTCTAATTCTCATCTTATCCATTTAAATCCTCCCGCCTTTGTACTGAGCACAACAAACGCGATCTCTATCTGTCAGATCCCTAAAGAGCTGCGTTTCCCAGCCATGTTCTTTAAATAACTTCACTATGTCCTGAGAGCGCTCATGAGGCAATTCTAAAAATAGAACCCCACCCTGCTTCAATAGATCTTTCCCGTAATGAGCCATTTTCTCAAAAAAATAATTTGGTCTTCCCTCTGGAGCAAAAAGTGCTTCATGAGGCTCATGAGCCATTACCTCATCTTCAACCTCCTCAGATGAATGAAGCAAATAAGGGGGATTGGAAATTAAAAAATCAGCCCGAACCCCAAGACTGATCAGAGTTTCGCAAACATCCATTGAATGACCAACAGAATGAATCATTAATCGAGATGCTCCATCTCCCAAAATATGTGATGCATTTCTCTGTGCAATCTCAATAGCACCTTGACTCAACTCCGTAGCAATCATCCTCAAAGATGCAAATCGACTTAACAACTCAATAGAGAGAATCCCACTACCTAAACCCATTTCAAAACCTAAAAATGATCCAGACTGATCGATTAAGGATAATCTCTCCATCGCTACAGAAATTAAAACCTCAGTCTCAGGTCTAGGCACCAGCACCTGTGGACTGACCTCATACTCATGCTCAAAAAAAAACTGATATCCTAAAATATACTGAAGTAACTCTCCCTGACTACGTCGTTGAGCAAAACTGAGTGCAAGATCTAAAACCTCTGAGGAGATCGCACCATCCCTCTGAGAGTAAAAGCTCAAACGATCCAGATTTTTTCCCGTCACTTTACGGAAAGCTCCTAAGAGAATCTGTTCAGACTCACTTGAAATGAGCTTCTTCTCCAATAAACCAGAACTCGAAGATAGGGTCTCAGCAATCAAAGCGAGAACTTGATGAATAGTTTTTGAAGAACTTAAAGTAGAATCCACCCTAAGCCCCAACACCTTGTGCTTTTAGAGCTTCCATTTGGTAATGGGCCATCAGGCCATCAATGATCTCATCTACCTTGCCCTCCATCACTTCATCTAACTGATAGAGAGTTAATCCAATACGGTGATCTGTGAGTCGTCCCTGAGGAAAATTATACGTTCGAATTCGCTCACTTCGATCTCCAGTGCCCACCATACTTCTTCTAGCATCTGTTTGAGTCTTAGCAGCTCTTTCAATTTCAATATCCAAGAGCCTAGAGCGCAAAATCTTCATCGCTTTATCTTTATTCTTTAACTGAGATCGCTCATCTTGGCAGACTACAACTAATCCAGATGGAATATGCGTGATACGAACTGCTGAGTCTGTTGTATTCACACCCTGCCCACCTGCTCCACCTGAACGAAACACATCAATTCTCAAATCTACCGAATTAATGGAGACATCGACATCTTCAGCTTCAGGAAGCACGGCGACGGTAACCGTAGAAGTATGCACTCTTCCCTGTGCCTCTGTCTGGGGAACTCTTTGTACTCGATGAACCCCACCTTCCCACTTCAACCGACTAAATACCTTCTGGCCTTGAATCTCGGCAATAATCTCCTTAAAGCCTCCCAGCCCTGTAGGATTGGCAGATAAGAGCCCCACCTTCCAGCCCTGTCTTTCTGAATATCTCTGATAGAGCCTGAATAACTCGCCTACGAAAAGCGCAGCTTCATCACCACCTGCTCCAGCACGAATCTCCAACACCACGTTCTTGGCATCGTTTGGATCTTTTGGAAGTAACAGGAGTTGGAGTTGCTTCTTTGATATTTCTAGCTCTGGCTCAAGTCGCTTTAACTCTTCCTTTGCCATAGCTGAAATTTCAGGGTCCTTCTCTCTGAGAAGCTCATCATTAGCTACAATCTCAGCTTTAAGCTTCTTGTACCTTCTATACTCATCTACTATTTCCTGGAGATTGGAATGCTCTAGGGATAACCTTCTAAATTCCGCTGGCTGATTTCCAATCTCTGGATCAGCTAGACGACTCTCAATTTCAAGGTAACGACTTTCAACCGTCTCTAACTTATCAAACATAATACTCTCTCAAATACTTTAAACTTCAGCAAACTCTGCCACTTTAGCATCCACCGGATGAAGCTCCGACAATTGAGAAACCTCAATCTCATTCTTAGCTGACTCGAGTACTACCGACTTAGACGGTGAAGAATCTCGACTCAACTTTTCAAGTTTTAAGACTTGCCTGAGCGATGCTAGTGCCACCTCAAGCTGATCATCATCGGGCTCACGCGTAGTAAGCCTTTGCAAGACAAGACCAGGAAAGATGAGTGCACGAAATACAGGCTGATCCATCCTAAATGCGCATGCCTTAATAAACTCATAGGCCAAGCCAGCAACCGGAAACATGAGAACCATCTTCACCAAGATCATCAGCAAATGATTTAAGAAGGGAGTTGAAGTTAACTCGTTGAGTTTAAATAATGGAAAAAGAACACTAAAAACAACAATACTAATCACGACTAAAAAGAGCAGAAAACTTGTTCCACACCTTGGATGCAAGGTCGTATATTTTCTGGCATTTTCAACAGTGAGATCTTCACCGGCCTCAAATGCGTAAATCGACTTATGCTCTGCGCCGTGGTACTGAAAAACACGCTTAATATCTTTCATCAAGGAAATCAGATAGACGTAAGCAAGAAGAATAGCCATCTTCAGTAAGCCATCCAAAGCATGAAAACCAGGACTCGCTGTACTCAACTCAACGGCTCCCCACGAACTCAGCCACACCGTTAAAAGATGAGGCAAAGCCACAAAAAGCCCCATTCCAAAGAGAAAAGCACTCAGAATCGAAAAAGCAATGGCTAAACTCGAGAGTTCCTGCTTCACATTTTTGCTATCGGCATCGGAGGCCGACAACACTTGAGCTGAATAACTCAAAGCATCCACACCCTGGATCATCGACTCAATTAGAGTGACTACTCCTCTCAGAAGTGGCTTTTTCAATAAAGAATACCTTCCCATTACGCTTTGATAAGGCTGGTATTGAATGACTATTTTTTGATCGGGTTTGCGAACTGCCACCGCAATAAAGTGCGGCGATCGCATCATCACACCCTCAAGAACTGCCTGACCACCTATGCTTGTAAACTGACCGGACGGCTGCTGCATCATCACTTAGAACCTCGCTCAAATGCCGACTTCGATATACTTTTCCGCGGAGACCGTAAAGTCCTCATAAGGCAGGACTTAGATCGAGTGAATCACTCTTTAGCCACCTTTGAAAAGCTCTAAAGTTACGTATCATTACCCACGGATGTTTACCAGAGCTCCAGCCAGCTTAGAAATTAAAGCCTGAAATCAGATAAAACTCAGATGCCATAAGTAAAAATAAAGCTACACACCTTAACAATAAAGGTGAATCAAACTGATATGCTCTTAAAAGCAACCAAAGCCTGTATATTTACGCATGAACTCTAAAGAAGAGCAAAATATGCTAATCACAATTCCCCCAATATAAAAATTGGGCCCTGAAATCGACAGCTAGCAAAAAGCGAGATACTAAAAGTACTACTTCTTCTTGTACTTATTCAAGAAACGCTCAACGCGTCCTTCAGTATCAAGCAACTTATGCTTTCCAGTGAAGAAAGGATGGCAGCTTGAGCAAATTTCAACCTTGACATTATCTTTGGTTGCGCGAGTTTCAATTACGTGACCACATGCACAAGACACAGTGGTTTCATTATATTGAGGATGAATACCTTGTTTCATAAGACTGATCCAGATACCAGATCACTCAGACCTGGTCAAGTTAAAGCTCTTTATAAGAGCAAGTTGCAAAGTTCATCAGCAAAAAATAGCTACTCTCAGCCACTCATTCCCTTAATGAACTCATCATTTGTCTTTGTATGAGAGACCTTCTCTAACAAAAACTCCATAGCATCAACTGTATTCATTGGATGTAGAACCTTTCTCAAAATCCATAATCGGTTCAACATATCCTTCGGCAGAAGCATCTCTTCTTTACGGGTCGCCGATTTATTAATATCCAAACACGGGAAAACACGTTTTTCCATGAGTTTTCTATCGAGATGAATTTCTGAATTTCCAGTTCCTTTGAACTCTTCAAAAATCACTTCATCCATGCGGGAACCCGTTTCAACCAATGCCGTTGCAATAATAGTTAAGGACCCACCTTCTTCAATGTTTCGAGCAGCACCAAAGAACCTCTTTGGCTTATGCAGAGCATTTGAATCCACACCACCCGACAGAATCTTTCCAGACGGAGGCACCACGGAGTTATAAGCTCTAGCCAAACGAGTGATAGAATCTAGCAAGATCACTACATCATATTTATTCTCAACAAGACGCTTTGCCTTCTCGATGACCATTTCTGCGACCTGCACGTGACGGGATGCTTGCTCATCAAAAGTTGAGCTCACCACTTCACCCTTCACAGACCTCTGCATGTCTGTGACTTCTTCTGGACGCTCGTCAATTAACAGTACGATTAATTTAATTTCAGGATGATTGGTTGTAATCGCATTTGCAATGTCTTGCATTAATACGGTCTTACCTGCTCGGGGAGGCGCAACAATCAAACAGCGCTGACCCTTCCCAAGTGGAACCATCATATCAATGATGCGTGTACTATAAACATTAGGAGCACACTCTAAATTTATCCGCTTATTAGGATAAAGGGGCGTAAGGTTATCAAACAACACCTTCTCTGAATTCATCTCAGGAGTTTGAAAATTAACCTGCTCCACCTTGAGAAGAGCAAAATATCGCTCCCCTTCTTTTGGAGCACGAACAGATCCACTCACCGTATCCCCAGTCCGCAAACCAAAACGACGAATCTGAGAAGGAGATACATAAACATCGTCAGGACCAGGCAGATAGTTGTAATCTGGTGCTCTCAGAAAACCGAACCCATCAGGCAAGCACTCTAAGACACCATCCGCATAGATATGCTCATCCTTCTCCGCTTTCTTTTGGAGAACAGCGAAAATCAGATCCTGCTTACGCATGCCCCCAGCATTCTCAATGCCGAGCTCTTTTCCCATTTCAACTAATTCACCGATTTTCTTTTCTTTCAGTTCTCTCAGATGCATTCAGTTCCCTCAATTGCTTCTGTTTTTATTCAGGTTTATCCACCACTTAGCTGATTCATTATTCAAATTCATGAAATTATCTTGAGGTAGGATAAACACCCGCTTGTTGAACCGTCACTTTTTAACTCTAAATAAATGCGGTTGCTTTTTTGGATTGATTAAGTAGCAGATTAGCTACTTCATGACCACTTTCTTCATCAACTCATGATGAGAAGGACCTCTCAAGGATTTACCCAGGGACAATGGTCTTTGTCCCTATCGAGGGGTTGATACTACAGCTTTAATCTCTAACAAAGCACTAATCAGCTTTTAAAGCTAGAGAAAATTGCCACCTATATCAAATCAGCTAGCAGACTAATCCAACTGAGTAAAGAAAAAAGGAATACCTTTTTACTAAATATTCCCTCCAAATCCCCGTCCCCCACCTACACTCTTAACCCACTCTGAGCACCATCTCTCGATCTTTTAACCCATCAAAGGACGTTCACATAACTCAAACTCTAATATGGGCCTAAATCAATCACTTGCTGCGACACTAGTCTTTTGGGTCACCTGTGCTAAAATTACTAGTATGACTAAAAACTCGCCAGTCCTTAAGTTGGCTCTATTCATTGGCCTCGTTACAATGACTCTTTCCGTGCCAGTCATTCATTTTTTTTCTTTTGCCTTTACACCACTCCATCACAACACCAATCCAGAACCCTCACAATACCTTGAAATACACAAGGGGGATCACCCCATAAGCATCACGCAAGAACTCATAAAACTCAAGGTGATTGAAGACCAAAAAAACTTTCTCTTACTCGGCAAGATCACTCGTCTTTGGGGAAAGATAAAAGCTGGAGAATATGAAGTCTCTGCTCAAATGAGCCCTTACCAAGTTCTTTCTCAAATCACTTCGGGAATTAGCGTAGTCCATCCAGTCACTATAAAAGAAGGTGAAAATATTTATGAAATCGCTAAAGATCTTGCCTCAAAAAACTTAATAAAATCTGAAGGAGAATTCATTGATTTAGCCAGGGATGAAAAATTTATCCAGTCACTCACCGCATTTAAGGGTCATCCACCCAGAACACTAGAAGGATACTTCTTCCCAGAAACTTATTTCTTTAATAAAACACAATCCCCTCAAGACATAGCCAAACAAATGCTTAGTCATTTTTTTCAATACTGGAGTGAACACAAAGCAAGTCGCGCGCAAGAACTTGGAATGAATTTACATCAAGTTATTACCCTTGCCTCCATGATTGAAAAAGAAACCGGAGCTGCCGAAGAGCGACCTCTCATCAGTTCTGTTTTTCACAATCGCCTAAAGCAAGGAATGCGACTTCAGAGCGATCCCACCACTATTTATGGAATTTGGAATCGATATCAAGGAAATATTCATAAATCAGACCTTTTAGAAAAGAATGATTACAATACCTATCAAATCGCGGGACTTCCAATAGGACCAATTTCGAATCCGGGAAGAGCTTCCCTAGATGCAGCCCTATATCCGCTACAAACGACTTATCTCTATTTTGTTTCTCAAAACGATGGAACTCATCGCTTCTCTGAGAATTATGCCGATCACCTTAAAGCCGTTCAAAAATTTCAGATCAATCCAAAGACCACACAAGTCCAAGGTTGGCGAAACCTAAACAAGAAATCAACTACATCTCAATAAGGATCAAGGATGAAAAATTAGATCATACTTGAAAAGTACTCCAACTCTGAATGAACCAGGACTTGAGGTAAAAAGGAAAAAACTGGGTTAAGATACTCTTCCTCAAGAGAAATCAATTTGTTTTTTAACATACATACAGGGTGCTTTGGATCTTGCTCCCCCAAAAATCCTCCCTGTGAACATACGCCAATCACTCGATGGCAAGGGATCAAAACAGGGAAAAGGTTTTTCTTCAATGCTTGCCCGACAGCTCTAGATGCAGAATTCTTCCCTAACTGTTGAGCCACCCACCCGTACGTACGAGTTTCCCCATGCGGTATCTGTGAAATAACAGAGTAAACAGACCTTTGAAATGCAGTCCATCGAGTCTGATCTAGTAACTCCCATGGAATAGGTCCCAGCGGTTCTCCATAGAAAAAAAACCTAGTCAAACTATTTATCAATTGAACTACGGCCACAGGTACTTCATCGTGCTGAGACTGCATGAGTCGTTCTGCACTTAACTTAATCTGACTCACGAGGCCATTGCCATCCCAAAAGATAAAAACAGTGCCAAAACTGACTGGAAATTGAAAGTGATTCAAGGTTAATCTTCCTCTATCTTCCTAAACCAGACAAGTTTGTCACTCGTTGGGTAGAAATTCAATCCGTTTATTTACAGGAATTGGAGAAAGAAAGAATGAGCACAATTGATTTTATTCTCTCATCCGACTCAAAAAGTTGGACATTGGCGACCGTCACTTTTATTCTTTTCATGCTCATTGCAGCTCTCATAAAAACACTCTTCAAAAAAGTCCATCAGCACCAGGGTTGGGATATTTTTCATGAGCTGGCGCCGTTCATATCTAACCTCATCTACCTGTTCGGGCTTCAAGTTTTTTTTGTGATCTCCCCCACACCGGAAAAGATTGAGAAATGGGTCAATGACCTCATTTTTGTTGTTTCAGTCTTTATTTTTTTTAGAATGCTGCAAAAAACAATCTTGAGTGCTGCTGAATGGAGCATTTCAAAAAGCGAAAGTTCCCAAACCCTTCGTCAGGGTTTTCTGCCATTAATTAAGAACATCACAGCACTCTTGATCTTATTCTCAGGTGGAATTGTCATATTGAAGCACTTTAATTACGATGCAATGTCACTTCTCACCGCTTTAGGAGTTGGGTCATTGGCAGTAGGTCTTGCAGCGAAGGAAACCCTATCGAATATGATCTCGGGTTTTACTCTGATTATGGATAGAAACCTACGCCCCGGTGATGAAATCCTAGCTAACAACGTCGTAGGAAAGGTAAAAGAAATTGGATTAAGAAGCACCCAAATCTTACTTGTCGACGGTAATACTTTAATCGTTCCTAATTGTGATCTAGTGAACACAAAAATCCTTAACCTCACTAGTCCTTCTCTGGAAAAGCTATGCACAGTCCAATTTCGAGTTACGCTTGAGACTTCATTTCAAAGAGTAAAATCCATCTCATTGGGGATTCTGGAGAACCACAGGTTAGTCAGGCACTCCGAGGCGAAAACTGTTAGCCTCCAAAACCTCTCCGACGGTAATCAATTAATTCAAGTGAGTTTCTGGGTTAATCAAAGAGCTGACCTCCTCTCAATGACGTCATATTTTAATGAAACACTGTTAGAGCGTCTTCAAAACGAAAACATCTCTCTATACACTCCTCCAGCGGGCTGTTTAAGAAAATAGACGTTAGATTTTAGCTTTATTTTCGCTTGTTTATCCTATTTAAGCACGATAATGTTCACATCTCGATAGGTTTCACTTGAGGAGAATCCATTGACACAGTCTTATGTCGTTTTAGCGCGAAAGTGGCGTCCAACACAATTCAAAGATATTGTTGGGCAAGCCCACATTGTTCGAACACTTACCAATGCAATTCGTTCTCAGCGCATTCATCAAGCTTACTTATTCACAGGCTCTCGGGGAATTGGGAAAACCTCGATTGCTCGCATCTTTGCTAAAGTCCTTCGATGCGAGTTCACCCAAGAAACTAATGACTTTCTCCAATCTTGTGATCAATGCCCTAGCTGTAGAGAAATTACTTATGGAAATAGTGTCGATGTTGTTGAGATTGATGGGGCATCCAACAACGGCGTAGAGGCTATTCGTGAGATTCGCGAAAACGCAAGGTACATGCCTGCAAATGGCTCTAGAAAAATTTACATTATTGATGAAGTGCACATGCTCACCACCGCAGCATTTAATGCTCTTCTAAAAACCTTAGAAGAGCCCCCAGCTCATGTCATTTTTATTTTTGCAACAACAGAACCACAAAAAATTCCAGCAACGGTACTTTCACGATGTCAGAGATTTGATTATCGTAAAGTAACTCTTCATCAAATTCAAACAAGACTTGAGGAGGTAATCAAAAATGAGGGAATAGAAGCTGAAAGCGCAGCTTTGAGCATTATCGCTCGAGCAGCAGATGGCAGCATGCGCGATGCTCTTTCGCTTTTAGATCAAGTGATCGCATTTTCCGGATCTCAAATCACAACTCAGAGCACAAGAGAAAGTGTCGGCCTCATTGAGGGCCAATTTCTCATTCAAATTCTTTCATCTGTTTTTACTAGAAATCCACTCGATGCAGTTGAGCAAGTAGAACTCATTCATCAACAAGGACATGACCTTCGCATGTTAGCTCGTGGCTTGATTGAGCTTTTATATGTTTGCATCCTGATTAAAATTGGATCGACCCAATTTGGCTCTCTTGAATTATCTGAGCAAGAAATTACTGAACTTCGTACAATTACAAATCACAGAGCTCTTGAGGAGATGGAAATTATTTTTCAAGTCCTTCACCAGGGTATGGATTGGATTGCTCGCTCTCCTCAACCTAAACTTGTACTCAATATTCTTTTAATTAAATGTTCTACTGCAGATGCGCTAGTCTCAATTGAGGGCAAAACTAGTCCATCTCTTCCGGTAACTTCAGTTTCTCAACCACCCACACAAGGTCGTGATTCAAAACCTACTCATTCAAACCCTCATACTTCAACTCAACCAGAACTCACCTCGGAAGAGAAAAAACCAACAACTACAAGTGAACCCATTCATTCTGAACAAAGAACAAACCCCACTCTTGTTTCTCAAGAGACACCCGATAAAAATTGGGGGAGCTTCGTAGCATTTACTCGAAAGACCAGGCCACTGCTTGCATCCATGCTTGAGCATGCAATTGACTCTGAAATTCCTTCAATGAGTACATCTGCTCCTCAAGACTTCTGCCTCTGTATTTCATTTTCTCCAGAAGAGAGTTACTTCAAGGAACAACTACAAGCCAAAGTATATCAGGAACAGCTCACAGTATTGAGCAGAGAGTACTTCGGGCGACCTGTTCGTTTACAGGTTGACTTCAAATCCTCAGGGGAAAGCTTTGCATCAAAGAGGGAACGAGAGGAAAAAGAAAGAGTCCAATCAGCCCAAGAGAAGGCCCTCAATCACCCTATTTTATTAGAAGCCAAATCTCTTTTTGGAGGCCATTTAGGGCCAATTGAAATCAAGGAGGATCAGCACCATGCCGAGACCTCACGGTGATTCTGTCTCTAAGCTTATTTTTGAGCTCTCAAAACTCCCTGGAATTGGAGAAAAAACTGCCGCTCGGTTATCTCACTACATTCTGAAGCAAGACGAAGAATATGCACGTTCACTAGCAGAGGCTATTGTCGGCGCTAAACAAAAAACCACCCTTTGTAGTATATGCTTCACTTTTACTGAATCTAATCTCTGCCAGATTTGTACTCACCGTGACCGAAACTCGGACGTACTGTGTGTTGTTGAGAAGCCTAGTGATGTCTTCTCTTTAGAGCAGGCAGGTGCCTACAGAGGTCTCTACCACGTACTCCATGGCGCACTATCTCCATTAGATGGGATTGGGCCTGAAGAGCTCAAAATTCGTGAGCTTATTGCTCGAATTTCAGAACCTCAATCTAATATTCTTGAAGTAATTATTGCAACAAATCCAAGCGTTGAAGGCGAAGCTACCTCCCTTTATCTCTCAAGACTTTTGAAGCCATTTAATGTTAAGGTGACTAAGTTGGCGCATGGCCTTCCCGTAGGAGGCCTACTTGAATACACGGACAGGCTCACGATTGGAAAAGCCCTAGAAAACCGAATGGAGATCACATAGGTTATGAGCTTTATCAACTACACTTCAAAAGAAATTAACTGTAAGGTCATTTATTTTGGTGCTGGGCTCGGGGGTAAAACAACAAACGTTCAGTTTATCTATGAACACACTCAACGCCAGGAGCGAGGAAAACTCGTTTCGCTCAGTACTGAAAATGAACGAACCCTTTTTTTTGATTTTCTCCCCTTATCCATAGGTGATATTCGCGGTTATAACACACGGTTCCATCTTTACACAGTCCCAGGCCAAACTTTCTATGAGGTTTCTAGACAATTTATTCTAAAAGGAGTAGACGGGATTGTTTTTGTTGTCGACAGTCAACCCGAGCGAATGGGAGCCAATATCGAGAGCTTCGAATCCCTTGAAAAAGGCCTTGAAAAGCAAGGTTATGACATTCATAAGATCCCACTTGTTTTTCAGTACAACAAGAGAGATCTGCCTGGAGCCATCTCAATTCCCGAATTAGAAGCTACTTTTAATCCAATGCGTCGTCCCTACTTTGAGGCTATTGCGAGTTCAGGGCAAGGAGTGATGGAAACATTACAATCTATCAGCCAACTTGTGATACGTGAACTCAAGGGGGGAGACTCTACATGAAAAAGGACACTATTAGAAAATTCAAGAGACTCTTTGAAATGCAACGTGACGCTCTTTTATTGAATAATAGAAGTATTATTTGTGAAGAATTTAAAGTTTGTCCTGATGATCGATATGACGAAGTAGACCAAGCAACCACTGATATTGAGCAATCCATGAGAATGCGCCTCAAAAATAGAGAGACCCTCTATATGAAGAAAATAGATGAGGCACTTCGTCGAATTGACGAAGGGACGTTTGGTCAGTGTGAGGAATGTGATGAAGACATAGAAGTTAAGCGGTTAGAGGCTAGACCAACTGCTACACTTTGTGTCTTTTGCAAAGAAGAACAGGAAAAACAAGAGATTCTCACTGCTGCTGGAAGGGAATATAAGAGCTTAGGAGCTGAATTTTCCCGCAAGTACGCTTAGGCCTCTTTATATCTTGTTGTGATGGGGTAATATTATCCGAAATGAGGGGAGAGAAAAAATGAAGATTCTCTCCCCTTTTTTATGTCTTGATTGAATTAATCGCCCTGATACTGAAGCGCTTTTAGAACATTTAAGCGCCCACTTGTTGCCACCTTACCAGAAAGCGAAGGGAGAATATCTACAGTTTTTAGAAGAACATCCTTCACTTTTTTGTAGTCCCATTCCGGATGTGCAGACCAAAGTAATGCTGCGGCACCAGCGACATGAGGACAGGCCATAGAAGTACCAGACATTCTTCTATAACGATCCTTCGGGAGAGTGCTGTATACTTTCACACCTGGTGCGGCAAGGTGAGTAGACTTTTCTCCATAATTAGAGAAAGAGGCTAATTCATCAGACTCATCCGTTGCAGCAACTGAGATGATATTGTCGTGAGGAAAAGCGGCTGGATAGGAAGCATCTGCGGTATCATTATTCTCTGAGCTATTTCCAGCTGCAGCGATAAAAAGAATTCCTTTTTGACGCGCTCTTTCAATTGCGTCGGCTAAGGCCTGATTATCAGGATCAGCTTTACCACCCCAGCTGTTGCTCATTATCCTAGCTCCGTGCTCAATTGCATAATCAATTGCTCGAATAGCATCTGCTGTGGTCCCACTCCCGTCTTTAGCCAGGAACTTAAGACCCATAAGAGACACTTTCTGAATGACTCCTGAAATACCCACACCATTTCCACCAACAGCACCAATAGTACCTGCCGTATGAGTTCCATGGTCCTGATCATCATAAGGCAAACCATCATTATGAATGAAGTCATAGCCTACGACATCATTCTTCTCAGAGGGATTGGGGTTACGGAACAAATTCCCAGCTAGGTCCTTATGATTATAATCAATACCTGTATCAATATCGGCTACGATAATTTCCTTACTACCCCTATTCATCTTCCAAGCCGCCTCGGAACCAACCTTACCAATGCCCCAAGCCTGAGCCAAATCAGGATCTACCACAGGAGGCTCAACTTCAGCTGGAGCTGCCTTTAACTCTGGACGCTTTGCACTCATATCAGGTCCGTCAGAACACCCTGGAGGAAATGGAATTCCCGGAATAATACATGGAACCCTAGAATCAGATCCATCGTCCTCATCATCTAATATATTTCCACGAAGTGCAGTAAAGGACTGTTCTACGGGTAGTGCTCTAAGGATGTAATTAGGCTGAGCATACTGTACGATCTCACTCTTTTGCAACTCAGATAGAACGTCCTCCACCTTAAGACCATTCTCCAACACGAGGTGCTCAAGCCCACGAATTGTTCCTAGGTTGTGATTGACCTTCTTCACGCCTAATGCCTTGTACATCGTATTCATCTGTAAACGTGTACGATTAACTCCACTCTTGTACTTCACAATGATTTCATCTGCCTTATATTCTGATGCAGATGCATACGCGCCTGTTCCTAAAATAATAGCTAGAAGTACTGCCTTCCCTGGTCTGAACATTTTCACTTCCCCCTATTCTATTTTAAATACGAATTGAACTGCACAATCTATAGAGTGTAGCCGTCAGCTGTAAATTTGCAAACTTAACGCAAACTTTTATTTTTGATATGCCGTATTGTTTTTTTTCAGAAAATTATTAGAATACGATTCATAAAACTTCTCTTATTAACTCGTGAAAGAGAGCCCTATCTCATGACAAGCGCAGATCAACTCCCCCTTCAGGATCGAGTGAGCATTATTACAGGTTCAGGAAGGGGTCTCGGCGCTGCAACTGCACTGCGACTTGCTCAGGCAGGAAGTCATATTGTAATTAATGATCTAGACCATGAAAACGCTCAAAAATTAGGTTCAAAAATTGAGAATCTAGAAAGAAAAGTCTGGATCAGCCGTCATGACGTATCAGATTATCAATCCGCTCACGATCTAGTTTTAGAGGTAAAACAGCACTTTGGTCGTATTGACATCCTTGTTAATAATGCAGGGATCACGAGAGACTCCATGCTTCACAAGCTCACAGAAGAGAAGTGGGACGAAGTGATCCGTGTTAACCTTAAGGGGACCTTTAACATGGGCCAAGCCTGTGCAAAGGTAATGATAGAGCAAAAGTCAGGAAAAATCATTAACCTCTCCTCTATCGCTGCTCGAGGAAATATCGGACAAACTAATTACTCCGCTTCAAAAGCTGGGGTAATAGGGTTAACCTCAACCTGGGCTCTAGAGCTTGCAAGATACAATATTAACGTAAATGCCATAGCACCAGGATTTATAGATTCTGTACTCACCCAACGGATGCCACTTGAAGTAAAGGATAAATTTATTCAGAGAATCCCACTCAAGCGTATTGGTCAGCCTGAGGACATTGCAAATCTCGTCTACTTCCTAGTGAGCAACGAGGCTTCATATATAACGGGACAAATTCTGCATTGTGACGGAGGCCTATCTACAGGGGTGACATTTTAAAGAATTATTTTAAAATTAATAATCATTTTAAAAATAATTTGACCCTACTGGAAAATTTCGTTAGGACAACGCACCAGAAGGGGGATATTTTCAATGTTGAGATTTGGCTCTAATTTATTCTTTATTTTTTGCACACTCGGTGTAATTTTAGGTCACAAACAAGCGCGAGCTGCAGGCGCATTTGATACTCTCAGCCGGGATCAGCAATTAGCCCTCCTCAGTGGAAATAGCCTATCTATTTACCCACCTACACAATCATGGCCAAAATGCCAGATCTACCAATGGGTACCTACTACTCCAGAGGAGGCAGCCGGTATATTTTTTGATTACTCTCTGCAAAAGAATTACGTCCATAGAGTAGCGAAATCAGATATTCTCCCCACTCGCTTAGGCGCGAAGACTTCAGAAATTGCTTATGGACTCAGACTTGCTCCTTTGCTTGCTACATTTTTTCCAGCACCTGAATATCGCGTGTTTAGTCATATTGATCGGATCTCCTCAACCGTACCAGGATACGAAGTGCGGTGGAACCTGTCAAAAACTGGGTTTTTCAAAGACCTCAAGGGAGCAGCACGCTTTGAGCCGGTAGAGGACGGAACTCTGATCTCATATTGGTCCGTACTTGAACCTTCTTACCTGCCTTATGCGCTAGCGCCCAGTTATGTCATCGAGGCCATGAAGCGAGGTTGTAGAGAGGCTTTGGAAAGTGTTGCTACACACATCAAGGCAGTAAAAGTAGAAAACCCTGAGTACGTTGAAGAACGCGTCAGAGTACTTAATTCAACTCTAGGATCACCCTAGGTGTTCAGCTAGGCCTCTGTCTACTAGATTAAAAAAGAAATGCTGAGCTCTTCTTCGTCAAAAGAGTCAGCATTTCCGTGTTCGGTTGAGTAATAGATTGAAGCAAGGATCTAGACTTCGCGCTCCTGCTGCCTTCTCATGTACGTTGGGATCTCATACTCATCGTCCGTAAGGTTAGTAATACCTAAACGCTGCGCAATAGCACGTGCCCTAGCCAACTCTCCGTGCTCAGAGATAGCACTTGTTTGTGCAGGTGTCACCGAAGCCATACTTGAAACAACTGGGGGCTCCTTAACGGTAACTTCATCAAGCACTGGAAATCCTCCACTAGAGTGCATGGAATCGTTTGACCTCACACCTGATGCAGAGACACTCTGCTGAATGGGAGCGCTAAAGGACTGGGTTGGATAAGGAGGCAAGTTTTGAGGAGCGGCTACTGCAGGGCTCACTTGTGAGGAAGCTGCAACTACACCTTGAGTTTGAGGGAGTGCAGCGCTATGCCCAGCAACTGGAGTAGAAGCAGGCACTTGCACACTCACCTTTGTATCCAAAGACTGCTTGGCTACATGAGGCTGCATCAAAGACTGACAACCTAAACCAGTAGCAATCACAGTAACCTTCACTGCATCCTTCATGGACTCATCAATCACGGTACCAAAGATGATTTCTGCATCTTCGTGAGCTGCTTCCATGATCAAGGTGGTAGCCTCATTCACCTCATGAATCTTGAGATTTGATCCACCAGTGATGTTAATAATAATACCCGTTGCGCCATCAATAGAAATGTCCTCAAGCAAAGGACTGGAGATTGCATTCGTCGCAGCCTCTACCGCGCGATGCTCACCCTCTCCAAAACCAATACCCATGAGAGCCAATCCCTTATTTTGCATGATTGTTTTCACATCTGCAAAATCACTATTAATTAATCCGGTATGATTGATTAGATCAGAGATCCCTTGAACTGCGTTGAGGAGAACTTCATCAGCCTTCTTAAAAGCCTCCATCATAGAAAGAGTCGCGCCTGAAATTGCTAAGAGCCTTTGATTAGGAATGGTGATCAATGAATCTACATTCTCTCTAAGCCAGCTCATGCCTTGGTCTGCATGCTTCATTCTGCGCTTGCCTTCAAACATAAAAGGCTTGGTCACTACACCCACCGTAAGAGCACCAATTTCCTTTGCAATCTTAGCAAAAATAGGCGCCGCGCCAGTACCGGTGCCTCCACCCATGCCTGCTGTGATGAACACCATATCGGCACCAGATAAAATTTCTGAGATCTTTGCATAATCCTCAAGAGCTGCTTTTCTTCCAACTTCTGGATTTGCACCTGCACCTAAACCCTTGGTGAGTTCCTGACCAATAGCTAATTTCACCGGAGCTAAAGATGCATCAAGCGCCTGCTTATCTGTATTCGCAGTGATGAATTCGACGCCCTCAAGGCCCGTGCGAATCATGGTATTCACAGCATTACAACCACTTCCTCCCACCCCAACAACCTTGATTTTTGCACCTTGAGCAATCAATTGATCAATTTCGTACGTAGTCATCGAACACCTTTCTCTTTCAATTAGAATAAGTCTTTGATCCAAATTCGCATGGATCCACGGACCTTTTCGTAAATATTTTTTTCACGAATCGGAAATCTTGTTTTTGAAATATTTCTTGCGCCATACCTCAAAAGCCCTACTCCCGTTGCATGCTTAGGGGAATTCACTACATCCACTAAGCCACAAATATTTTGAGGAAATCCCCGCTTCACTGGCATGTCAAAAATGAACTCTGCCAATTCGGGCATTCCTTCAAGTAAAGTGGATCCCCCCGTGATCACCACTCCAGCAGAGAATAATTCTTGAAATCCGGACTTCATGATCTCGCGTCGAATGAGAGAGAAAATCTCCTCGACCCTTGATTCAATAATCTCCGCAAGCATCCTTCTCGGCAATACTCGTGCCTTTCTTCCACCCACTCCGGCAACCTCGATGGTCTCATCCGCTTTGACTAAAGATGTTAATGCACAACCATGACGAATTTTAATCTTTTCAGCCTCGTGCTGAGGAGTTCTCAAACCAACAGCGATGTCATTGGTAATATGGCTACCGCCAATTGCAAGCACTCCTGTATGAACAATGATTCCATCTTTGAAGATGGCAAAATCACTTGTTCCTCCTCCGATATCTACCAGAACTACACCTAACTCTTTTTCATCCTGAGATAATACAGCCTCACTCGAAGCAATCGGCTCTAAACAGATCTCTGCTACATTAAGGCCTGCCTCATTTACACACTTAATAATATTTTGTGCTGAGGACACTGCACCTGTAACAATATGAGCTCTCACCTCTAGGCGAGTGCCTTTAAAGCCTAGTGGATCTCGAATGCCCTCTTGCTCATCAATCTTGAATTCCTGAGGAATAATATGAATAGTCTCTCGATCCAATGGAATAGCTACGGCTTTTGCCGCATCAATCACTCTTCGAATATCTTGCTCTGTGACTTCTTGTTCTCTCAGAGGAATGGATGCGCTTGAGTTAAATGATTTTATGTGCCCACCTGCAATTCCGGTGTAAACAGTTGTAATATCCACATGGGCCATTTCTTCAGCAGATTCAACAGCCTTAGCTATACTACTTACAGTCTCCTCAATATTAACAACCACGCCTTTTCTTAGGCCACCAGAGGGTGAGGTCCCCACACCTATGATATTGAGCCTAGATGCCGATTCACTTGATTCTGTGAGTTCGCCAACCACACAGCAAATCTTGGTGGTTCCAATATCAAGGCCAACAACAAAGTCTTTTTTGAACATCAAGATTCTCCCCAGGAGCCCAAACTCATAGCTGTTCCTTTTTTCCTGCCGATCCTACCCGGCAATTACTGCCTATTTAAAAATTCTAAGAATCACTGATGGTTTTGACAACAACCTTTTTCCCAAGATCTGTCCAAATCTGACGCGCAGCAATAGAATGCTCGCCCAGATACTGAAAAACATTTAAAAGCCTGTGTAACTTACTCTGAAGAGTAGCCTCCCCATCTGGCCCTAAATCAATCATAGTCCTCACGACCGCAGAGCGGGACTCTCCAACTCTTGCTCCCTGACTACCCATTGCATAAGTCACTAAGACCCTAAACCCACGGTCATTGTCCCAGAATACAGAAGAAAGGGATGAGATTTGAGTCATAGGATGAGATTCCCATGTAGAGATAATTTTGAGTCCCTCAATGATTCGCTCACGGCTCTGATCTGAAAACCCTACCAGCAGAGGCAAATCATGAGAGTGCTCTGGATTATAGACTCCAAAACTCTTACCCTCTGAATCCACATAAGCTAGAGCACCTTTTTTAGTCTGAATCATTCCCAAGGGCTGCCGATAAGTAACGAAAATATTGAGGGTATGCTTAGGCTTCTTGATTAATCTCACGTGTTTAATCCACTCGTGACTCATGAGCTGAGTTTCGATTCTCTTCAGATCAAGAGAAAAAATACTCACCCGCCCAAGAGGGACCCCCGCCAATTTCATGACGTCCTCCTGGGTCAAGGGTGGATTTTGAAGCGAACCTTCAACCTCAACTCCATTGACCATAAAGAGGTCAGACTGAAGTGCGGAGTAAAGCGCGATCGAAGTCCCACTAAGAACTGCAATAGATAGACATAAAATGAATATTTTCTTGAGCTTCTTCATCCCAGCTATGAGTGTATCCCTCTGTAAAAAATATAACTAGTTCTAGAGATTGATTTTGAGAACATTTTTTATAAAGAAATGAATTGTAGGAGATTACTGAATATGGGAGGAAGAGAACATGAAGCGATTGTTTAATCTTGGCTTAATCCCCCTCTTATTCGGATGTGCAACTACGCAGCAATCCTCTATTCAGGATCAAACCCTGCCTTTTACTCGTGCATTTCAGGTGCATCGCTCCGTACTTAATAATGGACTGAAGCTCCTGATCTTAGAAGATCACTCCTCCCCTACTTTTGCCTACCAAACTTGGTACAAGGTGGGCTCACGTAATGAGGCCATAAAAAAAACAGGTCTTGCTCATCTTTTTGAGCATATGATGTTTAAGGAAACAACCCAACTCAAGGAAGGTGAGTTTGATCGACTGCTTGAGGGAGCTGGTGCAGAAGGTGAGAATGCATTCACAAGTCGAGACTTTACGGCTTATATCCAAGAGATGCCAAGTGCCCGCATTGACCTCATCACTCAACTTGAAGCAAGTCGAATGCGACAAGTCATCGTTAATGAAAAATCATTTAAGACTGAAACTGAGGTAGTACAAAATGAGAGACGCTTTAGAAATGAAAACAATCCAGATGGGTTGATGAACCAGGAACTCTTTGAACTCGCTTTTCAAAAGCACTCATATCACTGGCCGATCATTGGATACCAGAAAGATCTAGAACTCATGTCGGCCCGCGATGCACTTGAATTCTATCACACTTACTACTCTCCGAATCACGCCACTGTCATTGTGGTAGGTGACGTCAACCCAAATGAGGTGAAGCGATTAGTCGAAAAACACTATGGCGCTTATCCCTCTCAGCCTGAGCCCCTCCTTAAACAGGCCCTGGAACCTACCCAAGATCAAATGAGGCAAAAAGTGCTCAAGCTGAATATTCAGGTTGAAAAACTAGTGATGGGCTACAAGACTCCCGAATTCAGCCACCCAGACGTTCCCGTCCTCGATGTGATTCAGGGACTTCTTACTGGCGGCAAGAGCAATCGTTTGAGAAAAGCTCTGGTAGAGACAGGAATTTCAAGCGGAGTGGAGTCTGAGGACATGGACAACATTGACCCTGCATTATTCATCATTGCTACAAACCTTCAGAAGGGCAAAAAGGCAATTCAAGCCCGCCAAGTCATCGAAAGAGAACTGAGCAAACTCTCTCAGGAACTCGTCAGCGATCAGGAACTTGAACGCACGAAGAATTCTATAAACTTTCAATTCTATGATGGATTAGGATCGAATTTTACAAAAGCGTATTTTCTTGGATTTTATGAAACCATATCAGGAGATTTTCGTTCAGGACTAGAACGACGCGATGCAATCCAAAAAGTCTCTAGCGAAGATATTCTAAGGGTTGCAAAAAAATACTTTAAAAACTCTCAACTCACAGTAATTACGGGAGTACCTAAATGAAATTTTTTTATCTCAGAAATCTAATCATCATATTTTTAACAGTCAGCTTATTCTTACACTCTATTCATATGCTTCGAGCAGCTGAGGTCAACTTCGAAGAGGATCGCCAACTTCCAATAGTGTATCTCAACCTAGCTATTAAATCAGGCGCTGTGAGTGACCCAAAGGATCGCTTAGGACTTACACACTTTATGGCTGAGATGCTCACTCGTGGAACCCAGCATCGATCCAAAACAGAAATTGATCAAGCTTTAGATCAGATGGGAGCCAAGCTTGAAGTTGAAGTCAGAGCTGAATCGCTCATTCTTCGCGGAGCAGTCTTATCGACACAACTCCCAGCCTTTTTATCTCTACTCTCTGAGGTCGCAACAGAACCCTCATTTCCAGAAAAGGAAATTATAAGGCTTAAGTCAGAAATCACCTCAATCATTCAAGAAGAACTTGGAAATGACTCATCGCTTGCCAATAGAAAATTCACGGAGTTTTTATTTCAGGGTCATCCCTATGGAAATCCAATACTAGGTAAAAAAGCAGACATTGCAGCAATCACTCAATCTCAGCTCATACAACACCATCAAAAATTATTTGAACCTCACTCCGTACTAGTCATCGGGTCTGGTGACTCCACTGAAGCAGTGATTCAAAATTGGACTGAAGAGTTAGAAAAAAAACTGCCTAAATTAACAGTCGAGTCAAGTTCTAAAGCTCACACTGAATTTACTACACAAGTCGCCTCTCCCACAGAAGCAACCAAACGACGACTGCAGATCATTGATAAACCGGATCGAACACAAACTCAGATCAATATTGGTCAATTAGGTGTCCGAATGGATCACCCTCAGTTTTTTCCCCTTCATGTAGGGAATCATGCTGTAGGTGGTGCATCATTTTCTGCAATGCTGATGACAGAAATCCGAGTCAAGAGGGGTTGGAGTTACGGAGCCTACAGTAATTTTCGATATGGCCTTAAACCTCGATCTTGGCAGGTTCACTTATTCCCAGCCGCTAAAGACGCAGGACAAGCACTAAATTACACTCTAAAACTCCTAGACGAAGTAAAAAAACAAGGTATCTCTGAGGATCAATTTTTATTTGCAAGAAAAAGCCTGATCAATAGTGCAGGATTTCTCTATAACACACCGAGAAAGAGAGTGGAAAATACACTTCTTGAAAAGACCCTTCATCTTCCTGCAGGCTACATGAAATCGTTTGCTACACAAATTGAGAAGGTGAAATTCGACGAGGTGAACTCCTCCCTCAATCAATTTATTAAGCCTGATCAACTCAGTATCAGCGTCTTAGGCACAGCCTCACAACTTAAGAAAGACCTTATGGATGCCTCTCATGTTACAGCTCAGGAAACAGTCGTAATTCCTTACACACAGGAATAGCTCTACGCTAAAAGCTCACCTGCCCGAGGGCAACCCGAGTCAGGCTGATCTGAGATCCACCATCAATGCGCTACTCAAGTGGTTCTCTTATTCCAGTATCGCAGCTAATCTCTCAACAGAGGTACCATTCTATGCACAAACTCCTCGGGTTGATCCTATTCTTCCTCTTTCCGCAATTGAATCATGCACTAGCAACACCACATGTCACGGCAAAGTGCACACAAGGGGATCGGAGGCTGAATGTGCAGGTTCTAGATGATTCAGCTTCTTACCCTGAAAGCCACACACAAGGTAGAAACCTGCTTTATTTTGTGGAATATTCAAAGGATCAAGTTTCGGTCATTGATCTGACTCTAGCTCATACACAAAACATATATTTTGGAGGAAAAAAGGCTGTGGCCCTGCAGCCATCACTCCTTTAAATACGGGAGAATCTTTTTTGGTAGCTTGCTATGATGAGCACTCAATTGCACAGATCTCAAACTCAGGTTCCCTCATACAAACGCTCCGACCCAAGAATCCCAAAACGATGATTGGACCCAATGACTTTGCCCATGATCAGAGAGGTGGAGTATACTTCAGTGCCTCAGGGGTATTTGACCCAAAAGCTCCTTTCAGTGGAAAAATCTTCTACCTTGATCCATCACTTCAACTTACAGAAGTTGCAAACAATATTCACTACTCCAATGGCTTAAGTGTATCTCCTGATCAGAAGTTCCTCATTGTTTCAGAGCACTTCAAGAATCGCCTCCTCAAGTACCCAATCTCTTCACCTGGAAAATTATCTACGAATCGAGCGAGTTTCAATGACCTCACTCAATCTACGCCTACCACTCAGAATTACGCACCAGGATACCTTGGTCCAGATGGCATTAGGCTAGGAATAGATCAAACTTTCTATATTGCTCAATATGGGGGAGCGCGAGTTCTTCACCAAGACCTAGATGGTCAATACCTCAACGAAATTAAAATTCATGGACCTTACACCCATGTCACTAACATATGGCCAGGCAAAAACTCTCAAAACTTAAGTATCGTCAGAGACCCTCAAAAACAATCTCACCCTGAAGTACTTCATCGCATTAATGAAATCAGCCACAGAAGACCCGAAGAAGTGAACTGCAGTTTAAAACTTTAGTAAGCCCTGATCCAATGTACCCCCTCATACGAGAAAAGTCTTTGCCCTAGAAGGCCCCAATTATTTTGCCCATTTGCAGGCGTCTCTCACCTATCAAAATAATCAACATTAGTCATTAGCCCAAGACCAGGACAATCATAAATAGCTCTTAACCATTTCAATTAAACCTCTAGTAAGCAGTGCTCCATAACCTCCATAATATGAAACTATTTTTTTCCAAAATAAGGTCTTATACTTTTCTCTCAGGTCTAAGTTCTCTTGTCTTTTACTCTCTCTTTGAGAACAAGAAAGTTCAAGAAATCCGACTAAAGCTAATAATTCAAAGGAATAGCTAGCTACCTGATGCCGGCTAATTTATGGCTTTTCTTTGCCATGAACTTTTTTTAAAATCAGTTCAATTTCTCCTTTTAGTGCAGGATCATCAATAAAATCAGATGCAACTCTACCTTGATTATCCTTCTCGATAAACGAATCAGGAGCTTGATCTGCAATAATTTTGAGAGCTTCTCTATTATTTACTTCAGCTGCCAAGTGTGCCGGAGTCCGTCCACGAGTATCTCTTTCCATCATTATATGAGGCGCTTTTTCTATAATGAACTTAAGTGCTGCTGTCTGGCCAGATTGAATTGCCAAATGCGCGGACGTCTGTCTATTATAATCCTTCTCCATTAATAAGTCCGGAGCCTTTTCTGAAATAACTTTAAGAACTTCTATTTGGTCATTTATAGCTGCCCAATGCGTCGGAGTCTGTTCACGATGATCCATCACCCGCAACGACTCTGGAGCCCTTTCCATGATGAATCTGAGTATTTCTGCTCGGCCATCCCGAGCTAAAAAATGCACCGGAGTGGTTTCATTTTGATCCTTCAACAATAGTGATTGAGGTGCTTTTTCTGTAATGACTCTGAGTGCTTCAATTTTTCCAGATTGAGCTGCTAAATGTGCGGGAGTCTGTTCACGAGTATCTTTCTCCATTAAGGATTGAAGCGCCTTTCGTGAAATAATTTCAAGAGCTTCTGATCTTCCATTCTGAGCTGCAATGTGCGCGGGAGTCTGTTCACCACTATCCTTCTCCATTAATAGCTGGGGAAACTTTTCGGCAATGAATTCAAGTACCGCTGTCTGATCATTTAAGACCGCCGAATGCGCTGGGGTGTTTCTATAAACACTTTTCACAAATAATGAAGCAGGGGCCTTTTCTGTAATAAACTTAAAAACATCTACGTGACCAAATCGTGCTGCTAAATGTGCGGGAGTCTGCCCTCGCGAGTCCGCCAACAATATCGATTCAAAAGCCTTCTCCACTATAAACTTGAGGACCTCTAAGTGACCAAATTGTCCTGCTAAATGTGCGGGTGTCTGTCCATAAGCATCCTTCTCCATCAAAGATTGAGGAACCTGCTCTGCTATAAATCTAAGTGCTGCGGCTTGACCATTTAAGGCTGCCAAATGTGCAACACTCCTATAAAAGCCGTCTCTTTTAGCGAAGTGCGCTGCCAACCCTACAAGAGTAGCTAAGTCACCTGCATATGCTGCACTTCTTACTCTAATTTCTGGGGGCGCATGAGAGAGCGCCTCTACTAAAGGGCCATACTTAGTCTTTAATGAGGCTACAGCCACCTTCTGATGCACTGCCTCGTCATCGAATGAAAGATCGCGGTGTGTCCAGTGATAGGCTATTGAGCCTGATCTTTCGTCCCATAAAGCTTGATCAAGAAGCTCAAGCCTAACTTCAGAGTTCCCTAACTGTTGATTCCATAGCATTGGTACATCAGCTGTCCTGTAATCACTCTGCTTAACAGGTTTCCAAATTCCCAACAGTTCCTGTACAGGTTCATTTTTTGAAACCTGGTAACTCCAATCAGTCTGATTTGTAGAAGTATCCTTAATCTCAGTCAAAGAAAAGTGACCAGCTAAAAACTCCCACTGAAATTTAGGTTTGCCATTAATGCTAAAGATCAGCGTTTCTCCTATATTTTCAAGAGGAGATTTACTCTTGTTCTGCCATGTGAGTTGAAATCCATCTCTTGATGAAACTTCACAAAGTCGATCAAGTGCTACTTTTCGTTTAGAGTGATCCCCAGATTGCTTAATCACTGCATCACCCAGAAGATGCCCCATCAATTGTAGAGCATTATCAATTCCTCCACTCATCTCGCACTTAGGATCGGATCGAGGCTTTAAATAATGCACTCCTGGCAGATGAGAAACTACCCTTCTACTCCAATCGTCTCTCACCTGATCTGAGAAAAGCAAGGATGTATCAAAGTTTCTAGTATAAAAAGCGTACAATCCCTTCTCCACTCCTATTTTATCAGGCTTATCCTTCTTGCTGATATCTCGATAAGGGGTAAGATGATGATGTCTGACCATCTGATCAAGAATTTCTGTCTGAAACCGCTTCGTCTCAGGATGATAAAAAACGATATTAAAAAAATTTCGGATCGAAGCTTCACCGCAGTCAGCATAAGTATTATACTTTCTCGTGGAGCCCCTATCTGGATCTTTCCCCAAGCTTTTATGGGCAGCGGTCTGTCCCCCAATAAGGGGAGGTAAATCTGAGGAATTGCTTAAATAAAGGTAAAATCCTAGCCTTTCTGGCTCTGCGCTCAATTGATCAAGCTCTAAAGGAGTCGGGTTCTTTAAAAAGTTATTAAACTCACTAGAATTAAAATGAGCAGATAAAAACTCATCAAGCTTCCTGTCTTTGGATCCAGGCACATCCTCATTGGCAACAGCTACTGCTGCGCCACCTGCGGCTGCACCTGACCCTTTCTCTATATGCCTCAGTTGAGTGAGTTGTATCAACTCGCGTCCCTCAAGACTTAAACACGAAGGAGCAGCCTTGAGAAATTCCAATAATGATTCTTTCCTTGAGTTCTTAAGAAGCAGATAACTCATCAAAGCACGCTGAGGGGTGAAGAGGGGATAGAGCGAGCTTTTCGCCTTTGAGTCCTGCACAGCACCATAGAGAATCCGTGCCCAGGACTCAATTGCTTTCCATTTTTTAGTCTTCCTAAGTTTTAAAAATGGATCTGTGCCATTTTTCACCTGAGGCCCCTGACCAACTTCGGTGCACATTTCTTGAAGATCACTCATCACCTGCTTGGTTTGAACTACCAACGAAGAATGTATAGGGGAATTCTCACATCTTAAAAATTCATCAGATCGCTCATGAAATGCTCCCAAAGCGCCCCTATATGCGTTCGGCTCAAGAATATGAAAGACCTTTAGACTCCAAGAATCTAATGGCATTGGAGCATCGTTAACTTTTTCGTAAACTTCGAAATCCTCAATGAGTTCGATAAGACTCCCAATTTGGCCAGCAGTGAGCTTTGAGATAGGATCATCTGTAGAACCTTGATTAGGAATTAAATCTCTTCTAGCGTGTGAAGGAAATAGACTCTGAACTAAAGCACTGGTCGCATCGAGCGGACAATCATCACTACCTTCTGGATCATCTCTTCCCCATCTTCCAGCCCACTGACAAGAGGGGTACAATTGAGCTTGATCCCTAGGAATTTCTCCATAATTACCCCAAAACCGGAGATTACTCAGAGTACCTGATTTAATAAAAGCCATAGCAAATACAGGTGAAACTTTTTTCCTGCACTCAGGCCGAATGAGCTGATCTACCCCCTTAACAAGATGAGGATCAATCCCACCATGAGACTCTTCTAACCACATGCAGCCAGATGAAATAAAATAAAAACAGAAAATAATAACGGTTTTCATATTCATATATTTTTCTTTATATAAACAACAACTTTAGCATAACACATAAGCCCATCTTGAAACGCGACTGTCATGGTGAAGTAAAAATATTTAAAATCATAACTTGATATTGAGCCCTCCAGTCAAGTGATTTAATCGCCATACTATTGTTACTTAACCTAATTAAATTAAGCTGTTTCCATTAAAGCCTAATAAGATCAGCACCTCGCGAAGAGTAGTACTTCAATGTGCCGAACTCTTTAGCGTGAGCTGGCCTATCTTATGACATGATGAGTACTGATGACAGACGTGGAATTTAATCTCTTTTTATTCTTGGGACTAGTGCCATCCTAGATCTCATAGTCAAAGTCACAAATCGATTGCCTTTCAAAAGACAAGGTCGGTAAATAAATCTTAAATTAGTGCAACTATTACGATAAGAATTCAGCTTCTCTAGATGCTATTTTCTCGGAGGAACAATAGTGTTAGTTATAGACCCTAAATACCAAATCCTATATAAAAATATTTCAACAGCAACTCGCTAAACAATATAGGATAAAATAAAGTCAACACTGGGTATGTCACAAATGCTATAAAAATTAGAAGCTTGCAGCTATGCTCTCTTTCAAAAAGTTATACTACAAACGTTTTTGCCGTAAGTACTCAACGTAATACCCCAAAAAAATAGCAAAAAAATTGATATTTAAATGAACTACCGTCTGTTGGCCCTTCAGACCCAACCCTAATGTACAGGAGCCACTCACCTGTCAAAGTGATCAACACTGATCATTAGGCCAATAACAAGGCAATTATTAATAATTCTTAATCATTTCAGGCTCTTTACTCAAAAAAAGGATTGGCCCAGATTTAGCTAATGACTCACCTGAAATTATCTTGCTTAGGCATCCTAAGCGAGGTGACCCACTGCTGGTACATCAGGTTAAATTAAAAAATATTACAATCAGAATAAATTTAAGTGAGGAGGTTGTTTTTATGAAAACCAAAAGAAAAAAACTGATTTTATTCATTTCCCTATTCCTTTCTGCATGCGGTGCTCAGCCTGGCGCACCTGCTCCTGTGAGTCCAGCAGTGCCACCTGCAGCATCCGTAATTCCTGCAACCTCTGCTCAACCCTTTCAAGGCCGATGGCAGTCAGATAACTCCAGATTTGTATGTGGAAGTACAATTCAGAATGCGGGCTCAATTCGGCTTTCAAATATAGCAGGCATCGATACGTTCACCGTAACTGGGAATCAAATCACTATGAATGGTGGAACATCACAGATCACTTCAGTTCTTCCTGATCAATTCACAATCTCCTCAGGTTATGGATTAGATTCTGTTAATTATAGATTCATTGGAAACACTCTCGCCATTAGAACTCGCAGTACAGCAATGTTTGATATGTTTTGCAACATGAGTGGGCAAGTAGGCTCTATCTACGCTGTATTTAATCGCAACTAGTCTTTAGATTGTATGGATTGAATTGATTTAGACTCAGAAGCTCAGCTTCAATCCAATATTTAAGTCGGGATTTATTTCAATCTCTTAAACATGAGGACAAATATGATCACTATATTTTTTCTATGCTATTTATTTTACATTCTGTTTTAAAATTTATGAAAGAAAGATCACTTCTTCTTCGAGTTGAATTCCAAGCTCATCTCTTGCACGAGTTTGAGCTAGCTGGATGAGCGCTAAAACATCAGAAGCTTTAGCTCCTCCTAAGTTAATAATGAAGTTACTGTGCTTTTCTGCAAACTGTGCTTGTCCAATTTGGTAACCACGAAGCCCTAATTGATCCACTACTTGCCACGCATGAAGACCCGCTGACTTAGGATTCTTAAATACACTTCCACAAGAGGGGTAATCCACTGGCTGAGTTGCTTTTCGACGCTTCAAGGTTTCATCAACAATTGACTTAATGCGCCCGGGGTCTGACTTTTCAATCTCCCACTCCGTACTCCAGATCAGTGCTCCCTCAGGGAGAAAGAGACTCTTTCTATACTGAAACTTCATCTGATCCTTTTGAAAAACCAGATCACTAGATCCTGCTTGCTCTTGGGAACTGCGCTCTAACAGAAAAGCCTCAACTCGATAGATCTTACTTTGAGCCTCTCCCAGATGAGTTCCTGCATTCATCTTCACCACACCACCTATAGACCCTGGTATACCGGTAAGGAACTCAAGCCCTCCCCAACCCTCCTGACACGCCTTTCGGAGAAGCGAGGAAACAGCAACACTGGCACCCACTTTAAGCCTAAGCGGTGAGTCAAGCTCTATTATTTCTGTATTTATTCGATTTGCTCGAATGATCAAACCTGGATACCCTTCATCTGCGACTAAAAGATTTGAGCCTTGCCCCATGATGAAGTAAGGAATCTGAGTCTTTTCCATCCCTTCTCTAAGAAGCTCTAAATCCTCACGAGTCCTAGGAGCTGCAAACACTGCAGCAGGTCCACCGATCTGATAATAGGTATACTTAGCCAAAGGTTCTTGAAACAAGAGCTGACCTGCAAACTCATGAGCATGCTTCTTAAACCAACTCACGTCTACGGTAGGAGATTTTGCAGGTGAAGCCTTCATTTTTTTTCCTGACTCATTGCTGCTACCAACTGATCCGGCAGCCGAGTAATCGACCCTGCTCCCATACACAAAATCAAATCCCCAGGTTTGAATCTCTCCAATACAGCATGCACACTGCCCTTCAAATCTCCTGCATAAAGAAGCTCTTGAGAGGAGTGGGCCACTTTTTTCATCTCCTCAAGAAGACTCTGCGAGTCAACACCTGCAATAGGCTCTTCTCCTGCTGCATAAATATCAGTAAGCACCACCACATCACTCTGAAAAAATGCAGATAAGAACCCATCCTTACAATGAAGAGTCCTACTAAAACGGTGAGGTTGAAATACTGTAATGATTCGACCTGGCCAATAACTTCTCGCTGCGCTCAGAGTTGCCATAATTTCAGTTGGATGATGAGCATAATCATCAACAATCACTTTCTTCTGCACGAGATCCTGCCAACGGACGTCAAATCTTCTTTTTACTCCCCTGTACTCTTTCAAGCCTTTCTGAATTTGCTCAACATCAACTCCTAATCGATGAGCTATAGAAATAGCTGCAAGAGCATTGAGAACATTATGTTTACCTGGGACTAGAAGTTGAAACTCTCCCAGCTTAACCTTCTGGGCTTGGGAATGATCTTTTATCCAGACTTCAAAGTGAGTACTCATTCCTTGAGACTGAATTAAAGTCGCATGCAGATCAGACTCCGGATGAAATCCATAAGTTAAAAAAGGCTTGGTTAACCGACTCAAACATCTCTTCACTCCTGGATCATCACCACAAATAGCTGCCAATCCGTAAAAAGGAAGCTTACTCACAAAACCTAAGAAAGCCTCATCCAAGGCTGAGATACTTCCAAAATGATCGAGGTGATCATTATCAATATTAGTAATCACCCCAAACGTTGCAGGTAGATGCAAGAAAGATCCATCACTCTCATCGGCCTCAGCAATGACGAATCGGCCTTGTCCGAGTTTTGCATTCCCTCCTAAAGACTTCACTTGCCCGCCAATCACGAGGGTAGGATCCAGCTGAGCTTCCGTAAAAATACTTGCCAGCATTGAAGTTGTGGTTGTCTTTCCATGAGTACCTGCAACGGCAATCCCTACTTTGCCCCTCATGAGCTCGCCCAACATCTCAGCCCTTGGAATCACAGGAATTCGAAGCCTCTTAGCTTCAATCACTTCAGGATTGTCAGCTTTTACAGCTGAAGAAACCACCACGACTTGAGCTTGGCCAATATTTTCAGCGCGATGACCAATGCTCATTTTTGCTCCTAACTGAGCAAGCCTACGCGTCATCTCTGACTCGACCTGGTCTGAGCCACTCACGGGGTACCCTTGATTTAAGAATACCTCAGCAATGCCACTCATTCCAATTCCGCCAATTCCAACAAAATGAAGCCAGGTTTTTTCCTTGATATGCATGAGACACCTATTTTTCTTGAGAGCGTAACCCAACTTTTGATTTTCTGCATCAATTCTGCTGAGCGAATTTTTCAACTAACTCCATTGCAGCATCTGGCTTTGAGAACTCTTTTACTGCTATCTCAACTTGACTCAACTGCGTAGGATTCAAAATCAGGGACTCAATGAGATGAGCTAGATCTTTACCTTGAGACTGTGCTTGAGAAAGAAGAAACCCTGCACCTCTGTCAGTAAAAACTTTTGCATTGAGGTACTGATGATTATCCGCTGCCGTCGGCAATGGAATAAAAATAGCAGCTCGACCCACAGCAGCCACCTCAGAAAGAGTTGAAGAACCTGCCCTACAAATCAAAAGGGACGCCTTTGTGTATGCCTCTGCCATCTGGTCAATGAAAGCTTCAACGCGGGCTTGGTTACTCCAACCCACGCTAAGATAGCCTTGCTTCACCCTCTCCAGATCCTTAGGACCGGCTTGATGAATAATCTCAATTTGAGCTTCATATTTTTTTAGATAGGGAAGGGCCTCAAGGATGAGAGAATTTATTCCCATCGCCCCTTGACTGCCTCCAAATATAAAAAGAGTAAAAGGAGAATATGAGGCTTTTGGAATCCCCAACAAATGAGATCGAATTGGGTTTCCAGTGGTAATCACCTTTTTTCCAGGAAAATGACTTTCAGTCCCTGGAAACGCAGCAAATACCATATTCGCAAGCCTTCCCAAGATGCGATTCGTTAAACCTGGCGTTGAATTTTGCTCCAAAACTGCAATTTTAGATGACAGAAGACCTAGTCGGCATAGGAGACTCCCGACAAGAACGAGGGGGCCAGAGGAGTAACCACCTACACCCAAAATGAAATCAGGCTTAAACCGCAATAAAATCTGAGCAGACCTAAGAAATGAAAACGGTAACTGAATGAGGGTTCTTAACTTTTGAACAAGTCCAACACGATTTAAGGTTCCAATCTTTAAAACCTCAAGCCGGTAGCCTGATTTTGGAACCAAGCGTTCCTCAAGCCCTCCCTGAGCCCCCACAAATAAAAGAGGAGTATCTTGCCCAAATCTTTTACGCCAAGCATCAGCAATAGCGACTCCTGCAAGGATGTGCCCCCCTGTTCCTCCTCCTGCAAGAAGAAGTCGAACCTGTTTAGATCTATGACTCTGAGGATTTGAATTCACGCGCCAGCTCCCAGTTTTCCATATCATCCCCTCTTCCTTTTCCTATACTGAGAAGCACACCCACAACAAATAAATCTACAATTAGGGCAGACCCACCATAACTAATCAGAGGAAGAGTGAGTCCTTTAGTTGGGACCAAACCCAGCGCAACAGAAATATTCACAAATCCTTGAATCCCAAGTGCTAACGTAATTCCAGAAGCTAAGAGCATTCCAAATCGATCGTGATAATATTTGTGACAATTCCAGGCAATCGTCAGTCCCTTGTAAATAAAGTAGGTGTATCCAAGAATAACACCACCTATACCTATAAAACCCAGTTCTTCTCCAATTACAGAGAGTATGAAATCATTGTGAGCCTCTGGAAGATAAAGCAACTTCTCCTTGCCATTACCCAAGCCCACACCCCAGAATCTTCCGTTATGAAGGCCTACAAAAGACTGAATAATTTGAAAGCCTTTTCCTCCCGGATCACTCCAGGGATCTAAGAATGTCATAAGTCTTGTTCTACGGTAAGCGGAGCCTAGAGCTAACCATCCGCCTACCAATCCTCCAGAACAAACGACTGAAAGTAAGTACTGTGACGGAACTCCTGCAAGATACATTAAACAAAATGTCACAAGTGTAATAATGACAGTAGTTCCAAAATCAGGCTGTAATAAAAGCAAAATCAAAAGCGGTAATGGAACTACAAACTGAGAAAATACCCCTGCACTAATGCGATGAATACGATCATGCTTCTGATTGAGCTGCCTTGCCACAAAAAAAATAATCGCAAATTTTGCTAGCTCTCCCGGCTGAAACTGAAATCCAGGGAGGTGAATCCATCTCCTTGCTCCTCCTACTTTCATTCCCAAGCCAGGAACGAAAATAAGCGCAAGTAAGAGCGCTGCACATCCAAGAACAGGATAAGCCCACTTTTCCCATCTTCGATAATCAATACGATAGCCTGACCATAGAGCAACAAGACCTATGACTGCATAGATCAGTTGCTTTCGAATATAACTCAAGCCATCGCCTGTTTTTTCTTGGGCATAGATAAATGAGGAGCTGTAGACCATGATCAAACCAAAAAAAAGCATGGCTAGAACAATAATCAACAGACCTACATCAAAATTCTTCCCTAAGATCCTCCATGACCAAAGCGAGGAATTTCTGAGCCTTTGAATTGCGGGCACACCCTTCATTGGACCCCCACCCTTTTTTCAATATGTTTAGAGCTGAGAGACTAATTTCTTAAAGTAATCTCCGCGCTCTTCGTAGTTCTTAAACATATCGTAACTCGCACATCCTGGCGAGAGAAGGATGATGTCTCCACTTCTTGATTTTTGATACGCAAGAAGCACCGCTTCCTCAAAAGTACCTACCAAATAAGTTTCTGCAAAATCCCCGATGGATCGATTAATTTTTTCCTTAGCCTCTCCAAGTAGGATGAGAATCTTACATTTTCTTTTGACCAGGTCACACAAGGGTGTAAAGTCCATTCCCTTATCTTTTCCACCTGCAATCAAAATGATCGGGTTTGAGCTAAAAGATGACAAGCTGCGTTGCACACTCATCACATTTGTGCCCTTGGAATCATTGAAGAAAAACACGCCATCTTTCTTCCTGATAAACTCTAATCGGTGAGGAACACCTTTAAAGTTTTGAATGACATTCTGAATGGCTTTAGGATCTACTCCCATAGCTCGAGCCGTACAAATAGCTGCCATGAGATTTTCTCGGTTATGCTCACCAAAGAGCCTAAACTGAGAAAGATCATAGACCTCTTCCTTACCCGTAATTTTGGAGATCACTCGTTTGGTTTTAGCATCCCAGTACACTCCATAGAATTCCTCAGCGAAGTTACCCCCTACGCTCATCGGATCTTTCTTTGTAAACCAGATGAGCTTGCCATGGTTCTCATCTTTAAAACGGGCGACATTTTCATTATCGTAGTTAATAATAACAAAACTGTTCTTATCACAAACCTGAAGCAGTCTTTTCTTGGCAGCGGTATAAGCAGCCATATCTGGGTAGCGATCTAAATGATCTTCCTCAATGTTGGTAAAAACAGCTGCAGCTGGAACTAACTTATCTGCTAGCTCTAATTGAAAACTTGAAAGTTCTGCAACTACTACGGATGCTTTTTGACCTTCCAAGACATAGTCGAGAAGGGGTTTTCCAATATTTCCACCTACAAAAACTGGCCTACCATCAGCTTTAAACATTTCACCAATGAGAGTGGTGGTGGTTGTTTTGCCATTTGTTCCCGTAACTGCAACAATAGGTTCTTTAATGGCTGCTACAGCAATTTCCACTTCACTTGTGATAGGAATTTGAGCAGCACGAGCCTCTTCTAAGACTTTTGTATTCAGTGGGACGCCAGGACTTACTACGATGAGTTCTGCAGACAAAAAGGTCTTTGATTCATGTTTTCCAAATTCGTACTCAATTTTTAAATCTGCACATGCATCAATAGAGGACTGAATTTCATGCTTTTCCTTTTGATCGACGACCGTCACACGTGCCCCCTGTTTACACATGTACTTCGCAGTAGAAACACCGGAGCGACCAAAACCAACAACTAACACTTTTTTACCTTTGTACTTACTCATAAAAAAAATTTAGTTCCTCATCTCAATTTCAGTGTCGAAAGTGTCGTTAATGCCAACAAGATGGAGATGATCCAAAAACGGACGATCACCTTGGGCTCTGCCCATCCCTTAAGCTCAAAATGATGGTGAATCGGAGCCATTTTCAAGACTCTCTTTCCCGTCATTTTAAAAGAAGCGACTTGGGCCATCACTGAGAGAGCTTCAATTACGAAAATTCCACCACAAAGTGCAAGTAAGATTTCATTTTTTGTGATGACAGCAACCACTCCTAAAGCCCCCCCGAGGGCTAGTGACCCTATATCCCCCATAAATACCTGAGCAGGATAGGTGTTAAACCATAAAAAACCGAGACATGAAGCAGCAATGCTCCCACAAAAAACTGCGAGCTCCCCTGATCCTGCAATATATGGAATTTGTAGATATTCAGCGATTTTGACATGTCCTGCGCAATAAGCCAGAATCAGTAAAGTTGCAGAAGTAGTCATTGTAGGGCCCACGGCTAAACCATCTAGTCCATCAGTTAGATTCACTGCATTAGATGCACCTACAATAACAAAAGCTGCAAAAGGAATAAAAAATACGCCAAGATCCAAAGCCAAGTCTTTAAAGAATGGGAACTTCAAAACTGGAGGAGTATCCCTCAATGTATATATGAAATAAGCAGCTACTAGAGCAATTAGGGTCTGCCAAAAAAGCTTTTGTTTGCCCGGCAACCCCTTGGGGTTTTTCTGAATGACTTTGCGATAATCATCCACAAAACCAATAGTTCCAAAAAGAAGGGTTAGAAGCAATGCAATCCAAACATTAAAATTTGTTAAGTCTGACCAAAGCACTGTAGCTAGTGCAATAGACATCAAAATCAAGCCCCCTCCCATAGTCGGGGTCCCTTTTTTTGAAAGGTGAGACTTGGGCCCATCTTCTCGGATGGCTTGTCCCATTTGGAGACGCTGCAAGAGCTGAATATAAGCAGGCCCAACAAAAAGTGCAATCAACACGCTTGTGATGCTTGCCCCGAACGTACGAAACGTAATGTACTTAAACACGTGGAAGATGCCGAACTGGGTGTGTAGAGGATATAAAAAATAAAGGAGCATGACGAGATGCTACTGATTTTCAAAAGCACGTGTCAACACTATTCGTTCTCACCGCCGCCACCTAACTCTTAAGGCTTCCAGAGCTACCTCTCGATCATCAAAATGGACCTTTATCTTTCCCAGGATTTGATAATCCTCATGTCCCTTACCTGCAATCAAAACCAGATCACCAGGGTGAGCTAAAGAAATCGCCCTGAAAATAGCTTCCTTACGATCAACCACGACTTCAAAGTTAGAATACCCATGAGTCCCCTCGAGGATCTCTTGAATAATGTTTTCTGGCTTTTCAGTCCGAGGATTATCAGAAGTGATGACGGTAAAATCAGAACCTTGAACAGCAATACCACCCATCACAGGGCGTTTGGTTCTGTCCCGATCTCCTCCACAACCAAAAACTGTGATCAGCCTATGCCCGGAGCGAACCTCACGAAGGGTTGCGATCACTTTCTCTAAAGCATCAGGTTTATGAGCATAATCGACCCAGACGTGAATTCCATTTGGATCTACTACTCTTTCCAAACGTCCTGGAACTGCCTTGAGGTTAGATACACCTCGTGAAATCAGCGTCTGTGATATCCCCAACGCCTTGGCCAAAGTCACTGCGGCTGCAATATTTGCTGCATTAAAGTTTCCTGTCATCTCCGAAGACACAGGGACTTCCTGGATTTGACCCTTAATCCCAGAGAGACTAACAGTAAGACCCTCACCTTGCGCAAAAGGAACTACTGCAGGACACTCCTGCTTGAGCTCTGAAATCAGCCTTGAGCCGTAAGAATCTGAGACATTGATTGCAGCTACTGGTTTTTTGCCCTGCTCCCATGAGGAGAAACTCAATTCCTTAAATAGAATTGCTTTGGATTGGTAATAATCCTCCATGTTGGGATGAAAATCTAGATGCTCTGGGGAAAGATTTGTAAAAATAACTCCATCAAAAGCAATCCCGTGAGCTCTCTTCTGTTTCAAAGCATGCGAGGAAACCTCCATAACGATAGCCGTGCACCCAGCTGACTTCATTTGTGCAAAAAGCGCTTGAAGCTCAACAGGCCCAGGAGTGGTATGAGAGGATGGCAAAATGGTGGTACCATATCTAAAATTCACAGTTCCAATCACTCCCACCTGGTGACCTGCTGCAGTAAGGATAGACTCCATGAGGTAACTCGTTGTGGTTTTTCCACTTGTGCCTGTCACTCCCACTACACAAAGAGAGCGTGAGGGATGCAAATAAAAGTCTGCGGCAAGCTGTGCCAGGACTAAAGAAGAGTCATTGACTTTACAATAGGGAATCCTCAATCCAGCTGGAGGTTCCTTCTGACCTACCACAACTAAAGCCCCTTGATCTTGAGCAGATAAAATGAACTCATGCCCATCTACAGTCTGCCCTTGTACAGCAACAAAAACTGATCCTTTTTGTATTGCTCGAGAATCAGATGTAATTCCAGTGATTTGACTGCTCGAACATGGAAGATCTTTGAGAGAAAAAAAAGTAAATTTACTCATGGTTCGTTCAGTATTAAACGAACTTGATCCCCTTCGACAAGAGTCTTTCCTTCTTCTGGAAACTGAGACGAAATGACGCCGGACCCGGTGATCTCAATGCGAAACCGATGCCCTTTGAAGGCTCTTAAGGCCTCCCTAGGAGAAAGGCCCAGCAGTGAAGGCATACTCCAACGAGGAATATTTGGAGCATGGGGTACGGCAGATTGCAGGCCTGACTCAAGAGTTCCCATATGTTCTGTTTCTTTGAGAGAGGTATTGAGATGAGATGTCTCAATTCCAGGAGTAACCGCCTCGGCTTGAGTGAGCTTGATCTCATCTTGATGCAGAGACTGAGTCGCAAGTGTAGACACAGGCGCTACCTTCATGGGCAAATTACAGCGATTTGCTACAGAGGCAAGAACGTCTCGAAACAAGGGGGCAGCCGTTTCAGACGCGTAATAAATCCCTTTTGGCTCAATGAGAGAAGTGAAAATCACCATCCTGGGATTAACTTCGACCGGAAACCCAATGAATGAGGCAATGTACTTACTACGAGAGTAATGACCTGTTTCAGGATCCACCATTTGGGCCGTTCCTGTCTTGCCTGCCACTCGCAGGCCGGGAAGTGTGGCTTTCGTGCCTGTTCCTCCCGTTTCAGTCACCGCTTGAAGGGCTTCAATAGCCTCCTCACTCACCCTTTGTGAGAAAATTCTAACTGCCGATTCAGCCACAGAGGCTTGGGGTTGCATTTGAATAAGACGAGGCTGAACAAGAAACCCTCCATTAGCAATAGCAGCGTAGGCCCGAGTCATTTGAAGAGGAGTGACTAAAACTCCCTGACCAAACCCAATATTCGCAAGAGTGAGGGGCTGCCACTGTTTTCGGGGAGGGATTTTTCCAGAGATCTCGCCTGGAAACCCAATTCCTGTTTTGGATCCAAGCCCAAAAAGCTGCAGGCTTCTCATGTAATGATCAGCTCCTAACTTTAAAGCGACTTTAGCAGCAGCTACGTTGCTTGAGACTTGAATCATCTTTTTGAGGCTGACCCATTCAAACTTTTCGTGAGCTTCAGCCTCTGAGATCCTGTGTTTCTGAAGAATGAAAGAACCTTTTTCACCCCAAACCTCATCCGTAAGCTTCCAGCCATTCGTTAACGCACTCACAGCTAAAAGAGCTTTAACTGTAGAGCCAGGCTCATACCCATCGGTGATGGCCCGATTACGTCGCTTCTCAATGGGGACTCCTTTTTGATTGGGATTGAAGGAAGGCTCGTTAGCCATAGCTAAAATCTCTCCAGTTGAAGCGTTCATGACAATAACGCTCCCTCCCTGGGCTCCTGTTTTTTCAACCGAAGCTCGAAGCTCCTGTTCAACCTCAAACTGAAGAGTAGAATCAATGGTGAGAGCAACAACTTGTCCCTCTTGGACTGTTTTTGCTGCCGAGGTATCAATAAAAGTAGGTCTTCCCAAAGCATCTTTAGTGGCAGAAACTGCCACAGTTTTGCCCTTGAGCTGGTCATTCTGCCAAAGCTCCACTCCCTCAACTCCTTCGGCATCAACATTCACATCTCCCAAAATATGACCAGCAACCTGTCCATGAGGATAGACTCGATTACTTTCACTAACAAACCACAGCCCATCAATGAGATCCTCGTCTGAATCCATGAGCTTTAGTTTTTTTAATCGCTTCATCTCAACTTCACTGAGGTGACGCTTAATCCAGATAAATTCTTTCTTTTCGCTAATTCTCTTGTAAATCTTGGAATAAGGAACATCGGTTGCCTTAGCTAAGAGTCGAGCTATACCCCGCTTATTGTTGAGCTTCAGGGGATTCGCGGCTAAGCTTTTGACCTCAATATTTACAGCCAATGCTTCTCCGTTTCGATCTGTGATCATACCACGTTGCGGTCTAATATAAGCCTTGGATGTGTACTGCCGTTTGGCCATCGCCTCTAACTTTGGGTGAGATAGAATCTGAATGTAGGCAGCTCGCGCCATCATCAATCCAGCAATGACTATACAAGTCACCATCAAGCCAGTAAATCTCGCCTTAAGGATAGGGTCAAAAGAAGTGTGGGCGTGAATCCTGGTTTCAACGCTCATTTTTTTGAATCTCCGTTTTTGAGGTGAACAATCTGATCAACTCGAGGCTGGGAAAGGCCAAATTTATTCAGTGCTAACATCTCCAAACGCTTCGGCGAGCGTAAAGCCATGACTCTCAGCTGCAGACTCTCCTTTTCGCGTCGCATTTGAGTGAGGGCTTGATTCACCTCATTAATTTTATACGTTGTCCTCACGATAAACAGCCTAATCCAGACTGTTCCGATTGAGAAAATAATTAATGCTGGAATAACCCATATTGGAATCCAACGCTTCATCATACCCCCCCTTTTTTTACCCTAACTCAATTCCCTATGGGCTCCTTTGAGCTACTCTGAGTTTAGCACTCCTTGCACGAGAATTCTCACGTACTTCTTGATCAGATGGCTCAATGGGTTTTTTAGTCAAAGCCTTGAAGCGCTGATCTAGCTTAAACTTCTGCTTAACCCTTCGATCTTCAAGAGAGTGAAAACTTAAAATAGCAACTCTGCCACCAGGAGTCACGGCTGGAATCACATGCTCTAGCAAATCATCTAAGGCCTCAAGTTCTTGATTCACAGCAATTCTTAAGGCTTGAAAAGTTCGAGTTGCTGCATGAATACGTCCATGGCGTGCAGGAGGCGGTAAGGCTTGAATCACTAAGTCTGCTAACTGTTTCGTGGTTTGGGGGACCACTCCTTTTCTGCGCTGATGAACGAGATGAGCAGCAATGCGATGCGCAAATCTCTCCTCACCATACTCTCTCAGGATCATTTCAAGATCCTTCTCAGAAACCTCTCTTAGAAACTGATAACAAGAGACACCACTCATTTGATTCAGTCGCATATCAAGCGGACCTTCTCGCATGAAGCTTAACCCCCGTTCTGTATCCTCGAGCTGATCTGAAGAAAATCCCAAATCCGCAAGAAGACCTAGAGCAGGTCGATTCTGAACAACTTCTTGAGCATCCCGAAAATTAAGATGCTTTAACTCAAGACGTCCTGATTGAATCGCCTGAGCGAATCTCTTCTCTCCTCGTTCAATAGCATTTGAGTCCTGATCTAATCCCAAGATCTTGTGATTTTTAAGCTGAGGATGAGACTCAAAAAAAGAAAGGAGATGACCTGTGTGTCCACCTCCACCGAAAGTACAATCTACAATCCAATATGGAGATGAATCGACAGGCAAAGCGAGAAACGGCTCAACCAGATACTGAACTATAGGTTCAACTAAAATAGGGATATGACGTACTTCTGAATCACTCATCGATTTGCTAGGTTTCTTTGTTCAAGGATATCTTTAAAGTAATTTTCAATGGCCCTTCGAGCTAAGTAAGAAGACTTCACTCTCCAGTGCTTTTCATGAATGGTGAGCGCGGCTACAGCAATTCGATGCTCATTATATCTCGCGTAACCCACAAACCAGTCGTATTTTCCTTTAGGATCATATCCTGTTAAAGACCCTGTTTTACCACCCACATCTACAAAAGAAAACTTACGTTTAAAAAATCCCTTGAATGATCCTCGAGAAGTACCGTGTGTCACCGTTTCTCTCATCAATGCTCGAATTTCTTGTGCAGTAGCTCCATCCATGGTGACAGAGGCAACTTGTGGGTGAGCTGAGTACAAAGACTGACCTTGGGGATCATGAATACTCTCCACAGCAAAAGGCTCCATCATGACCCCATTATTCGCAACTGAAGCTGCAATGAGCGCTCCTTGTAGGGGGCTCATTGTGTTTTCAACCGTGTAACCAGATGCTGTCTCTGCTAAACCCCACTGATCCTCTGGAATCGGAGCTTTCCCTTCTTGAATAGGAAGATCTGCTGCAATCTTTCGATTAAACCCAAATCGATCAGCATAAAGCCTGAGCCCATGAGGACCTACCGTGAACGCTCCCAAGCGTCCAAAGACTGTATTGATAGACTTTGCAAAAGCGTCCTTCAGAGTCGTAAAATGGGTCCAGCGTGTGATGTTATGTCCAAAAATCTGATGCTTATACAAGGTATGGTTCCTACCATTAAAAGGAATCACTGTATTGGCTGAAATTTTATGCCCTTCGATGGCCGCCACTGCTGTGACGACCTTAAATACAGATGCGGAAGGAAAACTAGCTCTTAAGGCTAGATTTCCGGCATCTTTGTCTTCCTTAGAGTAACTCACCATGGAAAGCACTTTTCCTGTCTGAGCATCCATAGCTACGAATGCTCCGTAATCAGGAGTATATGACTTGAAAAGAGCCTCCATCGACTTCTGCAGCTTAGAATCAAAGGAGTAGTTGACCCTGACCTTAACTTTCTCATGCCCCTTGAGATTCATTTCGATCTCGGAAGGAAACTCATAAAAAGTCGCTTTATACTCCAGAGCAGCCTTAACCTTATCCTTAGTGAGAGCCTTAGGAGCAGCTTCAGAAAGTGTAACCTTAGATTGAATCTGAGAGACGAGCTCTGACTGATGTTTCGCCATCCCGAAAACAATTAAAGGAGTTAAAATAAAAAGAGCCCCAATGAGAGCTCCTGCCTTCATCATAAAGTAAAGTCTCCTTAAATTTTGCCGTCGGGTCAAGTTTGAAATCTTGCGTCAAACCTATTATTCTGGCCTTGTCTGAACACCCTTCAGTATGTAATCTAATCCTGTGCAAAGCAAAAAAACAAAAAAGAATGTTGAAGCCGGATTAGCTCATAATCCATTTTTTATCCCAAACAGTAATCGCATCTACGCGAATCGTCACAAGCACAAAATTGCCCGAGACATGCTGGAGCGATACACTGGAAGTGCGCCGGAGGAGTTTGGTAAACAAATCATTTTAACCAATTTTGACTACTATTTAGATCGTTTTAACAATCTATGTGGATCCAAAAGAACACAAGGCTCTGCGATGGGTGTTGTGCACAGCCAAAAAACTGGCGTCTCCATTGTCGACTTCTCCATTGGATCTCCAACTGCTGCACTCATTATTGAACTCTTAGCCACTATTGAGCCAAAAGCCGTACTCCTTCTAGGCATGTGCGGAGGTTTGCACCGCTCTTTAAAGGTAGGTGATTTTATCCTCCCCACTGCTGCCATTCGAGATGAGGGAGCATCACGGCACTTTATGCCATCACAGGTTCCAGCCCTACCGACATTTAAAATCCAGAAATTTGTCTCTAATATTATTGTGGAGCAGGGTCTAGACTATCGAACAGGAGTTGTTCATACAACGGATTATCGCTTCTGGGAGTTCGATGAGAAGTTTAAAGCTCAACTTTATGAAGAACGTGCCTTGGCTATTGAGATGGAATGTGCCACTCTCTTTATTGCAGGCTTTGCAAGCAAGGTCCCGATTGGAGCGCTACTTTTAGTTTCAGATCTTCCTCTCAAAAGAGGTGGAATTAAAACAAAGAAGTCAGCAAATGCTGTTTTTAGGCAGTACACAGATCTCCAATTAGAAATTGGAATAAAATCCATGAGTGAGATTGCCGAACGAGGCGACCACATTCGACATTACAAGTGGTGAGAATGATTCATGCTTAAGAAAATTTTAGACTTCTTTTCAAATGATCTAGCCATTGACTTAGGAACTGCCAATACTCTGGTCTATGCACGAGACCGAGGGATCATTATTAATGAGCCCTCAGTGGTTGCGATTCACCGTAACTCTAGAGGTCAAACCCGCGTATTAGCTGTAGGGAAAGAAGCCAAGGATATGCTGGGAAGAACTCCAGGTTCTATTCAAGCTATTCGCCCTTTAAAAGATGGCGTCATTGCTGATTTTGAAGTGACTCAATCTATGCTCAAGTACTTCATTCATAAATCAAGTGAACGAAGAACCTTCATCCGTCCTCGAATCATCATCTGCATTCCTTTTGGGATCACACAGGTTGAAAAGCGGGCTGTTAAAGAATCTGCTCAATCCGCAGGTGCCCGAGAAGTCTACCTCATTGAAGAGCCTATGGCAGCAGCCTTAGGAGCAGGCCTTCCCATCCGTGAACCCAGTGGAAATATGATTGTAGATATCGGGGGCGGAACTACTGAAGTAGCAGTCATTTCCTTAGGCGGAATTGTTTACTCTAAGTCTGTCCGAGTGGCTGGTGATAAGTTTGATGACGCCATTGTTAACTATATCAAACGCAAGTACTCACTTCTGATTGGTGAACGAACTGCTGAACAGATTAAACTCTCTATTGGCTGTGCCTACCCCTTTGAAGATGAAAAAACTTACGAAGTGAAAGGACGAGATCTGATCAGTGGAGCTCCTAAGACGATTGAAGTAAACTCTGAGGAAATCCGAGACGCCCTAGCAGAACCTGTTTCTGCAGTCGTCGACACGATCAAGACTGCCCTTGAGAGAACACCTCCTGAGCTTGCTGCAGATATCGTCGATAACGGAATCATCTTGGCAGGAGGCGGCGCTCTGCTCGCTAACCTTGACATCTTGATTAAGGAAAAAACAGGTCTGCCTGTAGCCCTTGCAGAGGATCCTTTAACTTGTGTCGTGAGAGGCTCAGGAAAAGCTCTGCAAGACCTAGATCTCCTAAGGAAAGTCACCATCGTTTAATCGAAAGTTATTCTCCTAAATTTTAGACTGTATTTGGGAGAGTAGCTCATTCACGACTTAATTATAAAATCAGACACATTCTCCGACGGATTGGAGATTGGGTTTGAGATGAATCTTATTTTATTGAGCTTACTTTTAATAATAAAGAGGAACTGTGGCATACAATCAGAAGGATTACTATTTTCAGAAGGCTAAGAGCGAAAAATATGCAGCTCGCTCCATATTCAAACTTCAAGAAATTGATGAGCGTTTTAAGATCATCAAGCCAGGCTACAAAATCTTGGACTTGGGAGCTGCTCCGGGTTCTTGGTCTCAATATGCTTCAGAAAAAGTAGGAAAAACGGGTCGAGTGCTTGGCATTGATCTTCAGCCTATCAAACTCACCCTCCCTAATGCAGTTTTTGTTTGTGCTGACATGAGAGACTTGAAGCTTGAAGAAATCATGAGTGCCAATGAGATCTCGCCACCTTTTGATGTCGTATTATCAGACATGGCTCCAAAAACGACGGGAATCAGAATCACAGACCAAACTCGCTCACTAGAACTATGCGAACTTGCCCTGGCTACTGCAGAAAGATTTTTGCGCCCGCGTGGATCTTTTGTGTGTAAACTTTTTCACAGCGAAGAGTTTGAGCAGTTTCGTCGCACCCTGAGAGAGCGTTTCGGAAGAGTTGAAGTCCTTAGACCCAAGAGTACCCGCAAAGAGAGCAAAGAAATCTTCTTCATTGCACGAGACTATAACCCTATCCAGGGAAGGTCAGCATAAGGGGGTTCTGGATGCTAAAAAAAACCCTTTCTCCAACCCTGATTATTCTTTACTCTTTGATCACTCGACTCTTTTTTGCTCTATACACTGAGTGGGGTGATGATAGCATTCGACTCTACCAGCAGGCACTCAAATTATACGAGCACCACCAGATTTCACCAGTAGGTGCTCAGGTTGTTTATTCTGGAACAGCCCTGCCTGGGGCATTGACCCAACTTCTCATTGGAGTCCCCCTATTTTTTTCTCATGGCTCACCGGCTGGGCCTGCCTATTGGATTGGAGCGCTGAACTTTATCTCTTCTCTCCTAACGTACAGATTTTATCGGATACTCTTTCCAAAGATTAACTCAAGCCTCATGGCAGCCTTCATTCTTTTCGCTCCATGGAGTCTACTCTTTACTCCTATCTGGAATCCCAGCTTTCTTCCTTTAATAGGAATTTTCTTTTTAATGAGCATCTATTGTCTCATTCAAGGTAAAAAGATTTTCACTTCTTCTGCTTTGGCCTGCTTTTGCATCATTGCCTGTCTCCAGCTTCATCTCTCATTCATTCTCCTCATACTTATAGCTATAATCAGTCTAATCACAGGGGCTTTAGGTACACTCACTCAAGGGCAAATCAAAAAAGGTGTGGCGGGGGGATTCCTGGGGGCTGCTATTGCAAGTATCACTCTGATTCCATACCTTTTATGGATCACTTCAGATCAATCCTCTAGCTCTACAGGAGCTGATTTTCTGATTAAAAATATCGAATTTTCTTTTTCAAAAATACTGAACTACCCAACTTATTTTTTTAGGTTTCTCAGCTTCCCCTCCTTTGAAGTTAATCGCTTTGTTGCTAGAGGAAGTGGGATGAATGGATTTCAACTTTTCATGAAAAACAATCTTAGCTTAGGCATTCTGCAAATGGGTCTAGAAGCAATTTCTGTTTTCATGATTGGATTTTCACTTCGGTTTTATATTCATCCGAAAGCCATTCAGCTTCTAAAAAAAATCAAAGAAACTGGAAACCTAAAGACCTGCTCTCCTGAAGAGCACATTTTCTTTCTGCATTGGGCCACTCCATTACTCAGCGGATTACTTTTTGTATTCTCTATAAAAAATCCAAGTGCTCAAACTTATTGGGTTCTGATGCCAATGAGCTTTTACCCTCTGATTTATTTATGGAATGAGCGACAAAAAAAACAAAGTGAATTGCTCCTTGCTCTGGGAATGATCTTATTGAGCTTGCTCAGCATCCAAATCTATCTCGCTAGCGACCCATTCACCATTAAGAAAGCCCAAACTCAAGTTCAAAAAACTACTCTTTATCAAAGTAACCCTACCCTAATTGGTAGCAGTTAGGTTTAAATTTAGACAGAGGGACACACATGCACAAGCACTCCCTGGATCGTACATTAAATGAAGCTCACCGCCAGAAACCTGTTTAGAGAAAGGAGCGGATAAATCCATGTTCATTTTCTCAAATCTTGCAATCAGCCTAGATGGGAAAATTGCCACCCGAAAAAGAGGCTTGCACTATCTCGGAACAGCTTACGACCGAAAGCATATGGAAAAGATTAGAAAGCAAGCTGATGCTATTCTCATGGGAGCTGAGACTCTGAGAAGCTTCAAAAAGCCCTGCAGGTCTATCCTCAAGAAGCATCAACCGATGAATGTGATCTTGAGCTCGAATCTTGAGGGGATTTCTCCGAGGTGGGATTTTTTTCAAGACCCTGAGATCAAAAGAGTCCTTTTTGTCAGCCACACAGCAGACATAAAAAAACTCAGTCGATTTGAACGCACTTCAGAAATCTTACAACTTAAAAAAACAACATCAAGAGCATCTATTGCCTCTCAAATCATTCACTCACTCCACTCAAAAGGAATTTATAACCTCCTCATTGAGGGCGGAGGCGGCGTGATGTGGAATTTTGTTCAGGAAAATCAAATCAGTGAATACCACCTCACTCTCACTCCTCATTTAATTGGTGGTAAAGCATCCCCCTCACTTGTTGAGGGCATCGGCCTTCTCCCTGAAGATGTGATCAACCTGAGACTCAAGTCCTCTCAGGTTGTAAAAAATGAGATTTATCTAGTCTATGAAAGACTGCGCTCAAGAGGACTTTAACGAAAAGTATTGATCCTTGGATCAGCCTCACACCCTGGACACGGCGCACTCACTTGCTTGAGATAGAACTTCCAAATCCCCTTGAGGGACTTCTTGAAGGAAGTATTAATCAGTGCAACAAAAGAAATGGCCACCATGAGCATGAGAACATACTCCACAATTGCTTGACCGCTTTTCGTAGCCTTTTCCATACACTTTATTGTAAGGTAAGAACACTATTTATGACAACCCGGAGAAAAAAGCAGACTTATTTAGTTTGGAAAACACTGTTGCCTATTCTAGGCATTTTTATCCTCATTTTCGGCGGCTTATGGTTAGTCCGGGCTCAGTGGGCACATGATCCTCATGAAAACACCTTTGAAATCAGAGAGGGAACTACTCTTCCTGCATTCTCTTTAAAAACACCCGAAGGTAAATCAATCCCTATTAGATCGCTCAAGTCTAAAGTGGTTCTCCTCAACTTCTGGGCTACCTGGTGTGAAGCATGTATGCATGAAATGCCATCTCTCATTGAATTAAGGAACTCATTTCACTCTCGCGGATTTGAAGTTGTGGGCATTAACCTTGATGAAGATCCAGACGTTGTCATTCCTAGAGTCACGCGGGAACTTAAAATCCCTTTTCCAGTTTATAAAGATCCAGAGGGCAGTGTTGCAGACTTATTTGACATTCATGCAATCCCCCTAACCGTTGTACTTAACCAGGACCGAAAAATTCTTTACGTAAAAGATGGCGAACAAAACTGGAACTCTCCAGCAGTTCGCGCTTTAGTAGAACGATGGCTAACCGAATAAAAAATCTCCAACCTATGATGAGCCTTCCCCTAATCATTACAGAACAGAATAAATATAAGATGGGCCTTCTTCTGTGGGCACTTGCAGTGATCTTATACCTACCTCCTAATCATTTTCACCTTTTTACCCCACAACTTCTACCCATGACCTGGATAGATGAAAATGTGCCTTTTCTCCCATATACTGTTTGGATCTACCTCAGTGAGTATCTATTTTTTGTGATGATTTACCTCTCATGCAAAAGCTTGATGGGCCTAACAAAGTATTTCTACTCATTTTTGACCCTACAAACACTCAGTGTCATGATCTTTTGGGTTTGGCCAACCACTTACCCTAGGGATTTATATCCTCTTCCTCACGATATCGGCAACATCACTTATGCCCTATTCAGTCAACTCAGACTAACTGATACCCCTGCAAACTGCTGCCCAAGCCTACATGTGAGTTGCGTTTACCTCTCTGCCTTCATCTTTATTCATCAGCAAAAAGAAAAATTTCCTTTCTTCTTTGCTTGGGCTACTGCCATTGCTTTCTCTACGCTGACCACAAAACAACACTACGTACTTGATGTGATCTTTGGCCTCTCTTTGGCCATTTTAATACATTTCATATTTCATAGGCTCATTCACTACCACCCAAAGCGATAATAGGACTCCTCAAACTTAGAAAAAGGCATAACCCAGAAATCAGCGTCCATACCTACTTCTAAAGTTCCTTTGGAATGGTGTAAATCCAAAGCTCTTGCTGCGTTGTAGGTCACTGCAGCAAAAATTTCAGCCTTAGACATTTTTAGATACAATGCAGCTATAGTCATGATCAAAGGCAGTGATAAACACATACAAGTACCTGGATTATAGTCTGTAGCCAGTGCAACTTGCGCACCTGAATCAAGAAGCTTCCTTGCAGGAGCATGATCAGCTTTTAAGTAAAAAGCGGTCCCTGGGAGTAAAACAGCAACTGTTGCTGATTGAGCCAATGCTAGTATTCCTAAATCAGAGATCTTCAGGAGATGATCAGCAGAAAGTGCACCTAATTCCGCAGCTAATTCAGACGCGCCCGTATTAGAAAGCTCATCTGCATGAACCTTAACCTTTAAGCCTAGTCTTTTTGCCTCTGATAGAACCTGCCTCCCCTGATCAATAGTATAATATCCTTGATCGATGAACACATCACAACTCTCTGCAAGTTTCTCTTGAGAAACACGGGGAAGCATCTCCGCTAAAATAGATTGAATATAGCCTTCTTTGGTCTGCTCTTTAGGAAAATCATGAGCACCTAAGAAAGTAGGAATCAGAGTCATCTGAGGAAACTTTTCTCTTAACCGAGAAATTACCCGTAGAATCTTCAACTCTGACTCCACAGTTAGGCCATATCCGCTTTTAATTTCTACACACCTCACTCCATGCCGAAAAACTTCCCTCAGTCTTTGAGAGGCTAAGCGCAACAGTTGGGTCTCGCTTGCCGCTCTTGTAGCTCTCACTGTCGTTTGAATTCCCCCCCCTTTTGAGGCAATCTCCTGATAGCTGACGCCTGCACACCTCTGGGCAAACTCTTCGGCTCTGTCTCCAGCAAAAACGAGGTGCGTATGACAATCAATCAGACCGGGGACAATTGCCTTCCTTTGCTTAAGATTGACTTGAGGTATACTGGACCATTTTTGAGGTAGATCCTCGGTAGCTCCGACCCAGAGGATTTGATCAGGAACACAAGCTCCGTGTACTTTTTTGAGCGAGTAAACAATAGCCCCATCAGGGATACGACCCAAATCCTCATCATGAATGAATCTCCCCTGCTTTTCTCTCACCCCTCGGCCTGTGAGAACCTCACTTGCATGGACATAGGCTCTCACATCAGAGCTCACTTTTTTTTTCCTCATAGAACCCAGATTCCTCACTCCCTCAAAAGGACTGATTCAAACATTGCTTCAGCAGTTGCTTAAACTCGGTTGAATGAATGAGCTCTTCAATGGCAATCTGATCCTGATAAAAACTACGATCCTGTTCCAGGACCTCTACTTTTTGTCGGATCAAACCATGAACTCTCTCCATAGACTCTGTACTCCTAAGAGGTCTGAGTAGGTCAATACCCTGAGCTGCTGCCATGAACTCCATTCCTAAAACACGGCTCGTATTCGACACGACTTTCTGTGCTTTTCTTGCAGCCCAGGCCCCCATGCTCACATGATCTTCCTTATCGGCACTGGTTGGAATAGAATCTACACTGGCAGGATGACAAAGCGTCTTATTCTCAGAGACAATACTTGCTGCTGCTACATGCACAATCATGAAGCCACTATTTAGACCACTTTGGGGAGTCAAAAACGCAGGAAGCTCAGAAGTTGCTGGATTGACTAACTTCTGAAACCTTTGTTCTGAAATACTTGCTAGTTCTGCTGAAGCAATGGCGAGCATATCCATTGCCATAGCGACGATCTGCCCATGAAAATTCCCCCCGCTGATAATCTTATCTTGAGCTGGAAAAACCAAAGGATTATCTGTCACAGAGTTAATCTCTCGAGTCAGCACCTCTCTCACAAAACCTAATACGTCGCGCGTAGCGCCATGAACTTGTGGCATGCACCTTAAACTATAGGGGTCCTGAACCCTAGTACAGTCTTGATGACTCATGCTGATCTCACTTCTCTGGTTCTTGAAAAAGAGAAGAGACCTTAAGTTCCTTGCCACCTGAGCTTGTCCAGGATGAGGCCTCAGGGCATGAATCTCAGCATCAAAAGCTCGTATGGTCCCTCGCAATGCCTCCAAAGATAACGCACCTGCAACATCGGCCACATCACACAAGTGCTCCGCCTCTAGAAGAGCTAGCGCCCCCAGAGCTGTCATAAATTGAGTCCCATTAATGAGGGCTAGACCCTCCTTAGGCCCAAGTCGAATAGGTTTCAAATCTGCTGCTCTAAGCGCCTGGCCACCGCTCATCTCCTGCCCTTGAAATAGAGCTTTGCCCTCACCAATCAAAACTAGTGCCAGATGAGACAATGGAGCAAGATCACCGCTTGCTCCCACAGACCCCTGCTCAGGAATGAGGGGAGTAATTCCGCGGTTCAGCACATTCAAAATATGCTCAATCAACTCTACACTCACTCCAGAATGCCCAAGCGCTAGATTACTAGCTCTCAGCAACAACATAGCTCGAGAAGCCTCAGGCTTAACGTAAGAGCCTGTGCCGCAAGCATGGGAACGAATCAAGTTATACTGCAAAGTCTCAAGATCATCCTTTGCGATCTTAACGTGAGAAAGGAGCCCAAACCCAGTATTGATTCCATAGAAGGTATCGCCAGTAGCCACCTTCTTCTGAACAAACTCATGAGATACTCTCACTTGAGATCGAGATGATTCAGAAAGCTTCACCCTTTTTTCTAGTACAGCGACATCAAAAATATCCTCTAAAGTTAAAGGACGCTCACCCAGAATTAAAAAACTCATACTTCATCACCCCACACGGCTTGCCTTAAAGCTGAAATTGCCTGTTTTCTATTCTTCTGTCCAAAAACTGAAGTTCCCACCACGAAAACATCAGCTCCTGCTTTCTGAAGTAAACTCATATTCTTTTGGTTGACGCCTCCATCAACCTCGATCAAAAATTTTCGATTCCCACGCATTGCATTTAATCGAGAAATCTTACTATAGGAATTCTCAATAAAGCTTTGCCCTCCAAAACCAGGATTTACACTCATGATCAAAACAAGATCAACAATATCGAGAACCTCTTCGAGATGAGCTAAAGGAGTTGCAGGATTAAGAGAAACCCCCACGCTACAACCACGATCCTTAATTTGATGAATTAAACGGTTCAAATGAGGCGTAGACTCTAAATGCACAGTGATATGATTTGCTCCAGCACGAACAAAAGGCTCGACCCACTTTTCAGGTTCACTCACCATCAAATGACAATCAAATGGCAGTTGAGTCAAGGAACGAAGGGATTGAACCACAAGTGGTCCAAATGTGAGATTAGGTACAAAATGACCATCCATCACATCCAGATGCAGCCAATCAGCTCCTGCTTTCTCTACATCTTGGATCTCATCTGCTAAGCGTGAAAAATCTGCAGATAATAATGAAGGTGCTATTTTAATTTTGGGCTCTATGCTTTTTAATTTCTGAGTGACCATGACTCAGATCACTATCACGAGACGACTTCAAGAGGAAGGCTCGCTCCTTTACCTTTTAGTCCATTAATAAAACCAGAAGCATCTACTTCTTTTTTTCCATCCCACTGTACTTTTTGGAGTTCGATACTCCCTTGAGGAGTCCCTAAGAGGAGCATCCCCGATCGTTCGAAAATCTTCCCAACAGGCCCTTGAATATCTTGCCTGAGTTGGGCCTTCTTTACCTTGAGACGCTCTCCCAGGTTAAGGCTCGTACCGGGCCAAGGATTTAATGCACGAATCTTACGATCTAGTACTTGAGCTTCCTCCCGAGGATCAAGCCATTCCATTTCTTTAGTTAGTTTTGAGGCATAGGTCACTTGGGTCTCATCTTGCATTTTACCCTGAAGAGTTCCCTCACTCAGCCCTTGGAGAGTAGAAAGAATGAGCTCAGCACCCATTTGAGCTAAGCGGTCATGCAAGGTGCCAGCAGTATCATCCGAGCTGATCGGAGTTTTAGCCTGTAACAACACATCTCCCGCATCTAGCTTTTCAACAAGATGCATAGTACTCACTCCTGAAACTGAATCTCCCCCTAGAATAGCCCATTGAATAGGAGCAGCTCCTCTCCACCGAGGAAGCAATGAAGAGTGAATGTTAATACACCCTAATCGAGGCAGCTTCAATACATTGGTCCGCAAGATTTGTCCGTAAGCTACAACTACAATCACATCAGGAGCTAAAGCCTGCAATTTTTCAAATTCGTCTGGAAGAGTAAGCTTTTGTGGCTGAAAAACAGGCAAACCCAACTCAAGTGACCTCAACTTTACAGCAGAGGATTTTAACTCTAAACCTCGGCCCACCGGTTTATCAGGCTGTGTATAAACACCAACAATATGATGAGCTGAATGAATCGCATTCAATGCAGGCACCGAAAACTCAGGAGTACCCATAAATACAACACGGAGCATGATTTAAATCCTTAATCAAAAATTTATTCTTTAAAGTCTTTTTTCTGTTTTTTTCGTGAGGCAGTCGACCTTGAGGATTTGTCATCCTTCTTCTGTGACATCTCAGCTTCCTCAATTTCCCTCAACTGTCTTTCAGACTTTAATTTCTTTTTAACCATTTCTTTTTTTAGAGGACTGAGTCGATCAATAAACAACTTTCCATCTAAATGGTCCATCTCATGTTGCAAGCAAATGGATAACAAACCATCAGCACTCAATTCATGACTCAAGCCATCTATCCCCTGATATCTCACCTTGATCTTTTCAAATCTAGGAATCTCTGCTCTAAACTCAGGCACTGAAAGACAACCCTCAGCAATAGATGACTTTCCTTCTTTATAAATAATCTCAGGATTAATAATAATGATGGGCTTTTTATTGGTGATGATGTGCCCACCAGCAACCTCTACATCGGGTTGATCCGTAAATCCCTCTTCATCTTCAGGGAGCTCCTCTAAATCATAATCTACATCAACAACTAAGACCCTCTGAAGAATGCCGACTTGATTAGCAGCAAGACCAATTCCCGGTGCATCATACATGGTCTCAAGCATATCGTCAGCCATGGAATACATGGACTTTTCAACTCGAGCTACTGGAGCAGCTCTTTTAGTCAAAACAAGATCTGGAAAAGTATAAATTTTTAATTTAGCCATGGTAAATCTCAATGATTTGGAAAGTGAATCAGCTGACTTTTGTCATTACAAGCTGCGTTAAGCCTTACGGGCAATGAGCGTTGCCGCCAAGATTACGAAGATGATACTAGGCAACCATGCGGCGAACCCAGGCGGCAACGCACCATTAGTCCCAAGAGATAAGCTGATTGCATAAAAAAGCCAATAAAAAAAAGTGACTCCAAGGCAGAGGAAAAGATCTAAAGCTAAACCTCCCTCTCTACTCCTCTTCAATGAAAAAGGAATTGCTAAAAAGAACATCACAATAGCAATAAAAGCCGTACTTAATCTTGCATGCCAGCTTACCTCATACTTCTTCGTATCGGCTCCAGCAGCCTTCATCCGTTGAATGTAATGATACAACTCCTTCAAACGTAAACCATTGACTTCCTTTTCTATTTCTTGAAACTCGCGAGGAGTTTCCTGAATCACAACTTCCCTCTCAGCAAAAGCTACCACACGAGGAAATTCACTTTCGGAGGAAAATTCGGTGACTGTTCCCTTGAGTAGCTTCCAAACTTTACCATCAAACGCTGCCCTATCGGCATTAACAACCTCTGCGAGGTTAAACTGTGGGTCAAACTTATAGATCGACATCCCGAAGATCATTTTTGATTCGTGATCAAAACGTTGCAAATTGTAGATCATATTACGAGACCGATACCAGATTCGATCACTCTTAATATCTAAGAAAAAATCCTGCCGATTTCTCACCTCCCTCCATAAATAAGTCACTTGTTTTCGATAAAATGAGGGCAAGATCCGATCTTGAAGAACTAAACTGAACGATCCAATCATCACTACAACAGATAAAAAAATTGTAATCAGCCTAAAAAAACCAAACCCTACAGTCATGCATGCGACCAACTCTTGTGTTCGCGTCAAATGAGACAAAGAAAGGACTGTAGCTAATAGAACTGAGCAGGGAATAGCTTGAGCCATCATAAAAGGGACGCCCAATAGATGGTAGTAAACTAATTGTGAGAAGGTAAAAGAATTGTCAAAGATTTGTGCAAAAAAACCCTGAAATGCAAAGAGAAATGTCATCCCTGCAAGAGATGACAAAAAGGCTTTGATAAAAATCCATGTTAGGTAGCGATCTAAAAGTCTCACTTTCCAAGAGCTTATCAAAAACTCACTCAAATCCTCCACTGGTTTTAACGAATTGACATTCGATTTCTCTTAGCAGTCTATAAGGGCTTCGAATTTCACTATAAATTGGTATAAATACAGGTTATCTTAAGCCATTATGCAAGATCAATCCTCAGGCAATACCCCCAGCAAGAACCCTAAACTCCAAAAAAAATGGATTATTGAAAATGTTCTTTCCCTAGGCTTAGCCTTGCTCATTGTACTTATGATCCGCTCAAGCGTGGTTGAGGCATTTAAAATACCCTCAGGCTCAATGATCCCTACCCTTCTCATTGGGGATCATATTTTTGTGAATAAGTTTGCCTATGGATTTAAGCTGCCCTTTTCAGACTGGGTCATGGACCATCCCGTCTATCTTATCAAGAGAGAACCACCTAAAAGAGGTGACATTATTGTCTTTAAATACCCTCGAGATGAAAGTTTCTACTATATCAAGAGAGTTGTGGGCATTCCTGGAGATAAAATTGAGCAAAGGAACAAAGTTCTTTATATCAATGATCAGATGGTGAATCGGGATCTGATCCAGGGAGAATCCACTGAGACTCTTTTTAAAATTCTAAATGATTCAAAATACACTTCGGCAAGTATTGATGTCTTTAATGAAAAACTCAATGATGCTAATCACCTGATTATGCTTGAGAAAACAAGCTATATTAACGACTCATTTGGTCCAATTACTGTACCTAGTGAGAGCCTATTCGTAATGGGTGATAATAGAGACTTCTCCAATGATAGTCGGTTCTGGGGATTTGTTCCGATGAAAAATGTAAAAGGAAAAGCCATGGTTGTATGGCTCTCTCTCTGGGTGAGTTTCTCAGAGGGTCACCTTACTTTCAGGCCCGATCGCACCGGCACTCTCATTCATTGAGATGAGTGAAGTGCCTCTTGAGACTAAAAAAGCAACTAATAAGGTGAACTCCCGAATCGATCAAGAAACCTAGATAATTGGTCTAATATCTTAGCCGTCACTCTCCTAATGAAATGAGGTGAGGCATTTAAGATCTTGGCAAGCCTGGGTCCGCACTTATAGTATACAGCAACGAACTTTTTTCCTGTTTTTGAGTTCTCCAGTGCTTGATCTCTAAAAACTCTTAGACGAATTATAGTCCTTGGCTCAATCAAATCCAGGAGGGAGGTTGCCACAAAACATCTTGAATTTGTTATTGAAGCATAAGCCAACTTCAGTTCTACAATGTTTTTACCGTGTCCAGTTGAAACATATTTTCTAATACTCTCAGAAGCGACATGCTCAAATCTCATGCCACGACAGAGAAGCACATACTTATTTAAATACACTAAAAACTCTGCCTTCTTCTCCTCTGAACTCATGTGGTCGTAAATCTTGATTAAATCCCACAAGACACCACAGAGCATCATTACCTCAGGCTCGTCCTTTTCTAGGTCAAAGTGCTTAGGAAGTAACTCACCGGGACCAACATCCTTCACTTCCTCAATAATATGGATATATGTCTGAAAATCTTTCACTGCCTGCTTGTAATCACCCTTTTCGTAAGCCTTAACTCCAGATCGAGCAATCTCAAAGCGAGATACTAGGAGACGCCTCTTTCTCTCTTCCTCTGCCTGCTCAAATACATTAGCTAGCTTACTTTTATTTGGTGATTTAACGGTTTTATCTACTTTTTCATCGGCCATTTAGGCCATTATAACCCATAAGGATCAATATCGATGAGAATATTCAGCTTGTTTTGATCTCCAAAATATCTCACATACTTCACAGCCATTTGAAGATCTTGAATTTCTTTAGACTTGATTAAGACATCCCAGCGATAATAACCTTTTACTCTTTCTATGAAAGCCTCGCTTGGACCAAGAATTTCCACACTTTTTCCATCCAAATATGCACTTAATGCCGCAACACATTGACTTAATTTTTGAAAAGCCTCTTTTTGATTCAGAGACTCTAATCTCAGGCGTGCTATTCTCCCAAACGGTGGATAATGAAGCGCCTGCCTAAGCTCAAGCTCCATTCCAATGAAGGACTCTTCAGACACACGGCCATCTAGTACTTGCAAGACTGCATGTTCAGTGTCAAAAGTTTGAACGAGTACTTGTCCAGGCTTATCCCCTCTTCCTGCCCTCCCAGCAACTTGCTTCAACACTTGATAGGCTCTCTCAGTAGCACGATAATCTGGCCAACGAAACAATGCATCAGCAAGAACTACAACAACGAGAGTAACTCCTGGAAAATCATGCCCCTTCACCAACATCTGAGTCCCAATCAATAAATCAGCTTCACGATTTTTAAACTGATCTAAGATCTCTGAAAGCCTCTTTGTGCTTGTGATTTGATCCCGATCTAGACGAGCCACTCTCACCCCAGGAAGCAAGCGCGGCAATTCTGTCTCGAGACTTTCTGTCCCTGCACCCTCAGCTGAAAGATTCACACCATGACACTTTGAGCAAGCATCAGGAATAAAGCTCTTATGCCCACATAGATGACACTTTAAACGAGCCTGTCCCTTATGCATCGTCAAAGAAATTGAGCAATCTGGGCAGGTAGATACATCTCCGCAGTCCTTACAGATCAGAAACGATGCAAAACCTCTGCGATTTAGGTAAACAAGAACTTGCTCACCAGACTCTATGACTGTCTTCATCTTTTCCAAGGTTTCAACTGCAAGAGGGGCTTGCACTTCTGAAACTCTCTCTGAAGTCTTTAGATCAACCCAATGAATAGTGGGCATCCCTCCTGAGGAAACTCGATGAGGAAGACTCACTTGAAAATACTTACCTTCCCTCACTCGCTCTCGACTCTCAAGACTGGGTGTTGCTGACCCCAACAAAGCAAACGCTTGGGTTTGTTTTGCTCTCACTACTGCTAAATCTCGGGCATGATATCTGAAACGATCCTCTTGCTTGTAAGTCGAGTCATGCTCCTCATCCACAATGATGAGACCAAGATTCTGAGCAGGAGCAAAAACAGCGGACCTCGCTCCCACTACGACTTTAAGGTGGCCATGCAATAGAGCAAGGTATTGATCCCTTCTCTGAGAGGAGGACATAGCAGAGTGCCACATACCCACTCCTAACCCTAGCCCATCAATAAATCTCTGGTGCAACTGAGGAGTCAACGCAATCTCAGGGACAAGAATAATAACGCTTTTGCCTTCAGACAGAACTTTTCTTGCTAACTCAATATAGACTTCTGTTTTTCCGCTTCCTGTCACCCCGTACAATAAACCTACACCACCAGGAGAGGTCATCCGCTGCTGATCAAGAAGCTCAACAGCATTGGATTGATCTGATGTGAGAGTTTTCCTTTTTTGTTCAAGGTTGAGAAATTGAGGAACCCGCGGAGGCTTTTTTAACTTCTTCACCGCAGCATTAAGGATGGGGGTAGCTGCACTGAGAACCTCTCCCAGAGGTGTGGAGTAATAACTACTAGCCCACTGACAAAGAATCATCACATCCTGAGGCATCACCTCATTTAAGGGTCCTAACTCTAATACACTCTTCAGAGCATCTTCAGATAAGCCTGGCGGTAGTTGAGAGATGTCTTTGGGGTGCTCAACAATAACACCCATAGTCTCTGATGCTCCAAAAGGAACCCTCACCCAACTCCCTACGCGCACTTGACTCACCCATTGTTCAGGGATGCGGTAAGTAAAACTGTGGCGCATGGGCCTTGGTACAGCTACCGAAACAAGACTATCGGATGGAATCATAGTACAACTTAATGAGAGCCTTAAGCTCTGCTGAGACTGCTTCACCATCTGATGTGAAGCCCTGCTCTCTATGCTTGATTAACTCCTGCTCTGATCCCTCTGAAAACTTACTCAACTCTACGAGCTTACTTCGCAGAAGTACCTTAGAATCCTCGGATAAAAGAGTAGTTAGCTTAGGATACAACGCTACCTTTTGCACTGAAGAGTCATCCCAGTCAAACTGCACCTGCCGGAACTCTTGATTTTTAGCCCCCTTGAAAACAACTTTTAAAGGCAAAAAAGTATCCTTTTCCATCCACAACTGAGTTTGACTAGAATCTAACTTTTTCTTATTCTTCTGGGCAATCACCCAAGACACCTTCTCATTGAATCGCATAAGACTCATCTGATCGATCTTGAGTCGCTCGGAGTCTCGAGCAAACTGCGCTACACTGGATTCATTCAAAACTGGAATCTGAAATTCTGAGAGAGCCTGAATTAAAGAACGAATTTCCGTCACGAAGATCAAACTCTGAGGAAGACTCCTTGATGTTTGCTTGAATTCCTCGTGATAGAGAATCTGACCTGTATCATTCAAAGCCCATGACCTGATGATTTCAGTCTTTGGATAATAAATCATGACCTCCTTAAAGGATGGCACATGATCCTGCTGAGCTCCTGCTTGATCCAAGACTGAGATCTTAGAGACTACCTTCAAGTTCTGCTGCTTATTCTTCTGGTGCAGATCTACCCATGACTTCACAATAAAATAAGAAGATGGAATATAAGCAAGCGAGGCTCCAGCACCCGCCATCAGCGCCACTAAACCTATCAATAAATTAGTTCCTAGCCTCACGCTCTACCCCCTAAAAATACGACCATAGACTAACTTCTCTCAAGGTGCTTCTTCATCAAACTCACTACACCATCGACAAGCTCTGGTCTTTTGAGAGCATATGCCAAAGTTGCATCGATAAACCCAAGACGATCCCCCGTATCATACCGCTTTCCTTCAAATTGGTAAGCGAGCAGGCGATCCTTTTGAGCAAGAGTTTGTAGAGCATCTGTAAGCTGAATCTCACCGCCCTTACCTGGCTGCGTTTGTCTAAGATAATCGAAAATCTTCGGCGTTAATACGTACCGACCAGGAATGGCAAACCGGGATGGAGCAACATCGGGAGATGGCTTTTCCACAAGTTCATGAACTTCAGTGAGCAGTTGAGTTAGTCTCTTCCCTCCAACAATCCCGTACTTAGAAACCTCAGATTGCATAACCTCCATAACACCAACCACAGAGGCTTGTTCTTGATTAAAAACATCAATCAACTGTCGGGTACATGGAACTTCTGCATCAATGAGGTCATCTCCCAAAAGAACTGCAAACGGCTCATCTCCAATCGCAGGAGCGGCGCACAAAACAGCATGACCCAAGCCCAAAGGGTTTTTCTGCCGTACTGAAATAATATTACACAGCCTGCCCACCGACTTGGAGATCTCAGACAGTGCGAGCTGATTTTTCCTCTCAAGAGTTGCTTCTAACTCAAAATTATAATCAAAGTGATTTTCAATCGCTTCTTTATGACGTGCGGTAATAATAACGATATCTTCAATGCCTGCGGAGACAGCTTCCTCAACAATGTGCTGAATGACTGGAACATCGACTATAGGAATCATTTCTTTAGGAATTGCTTTAGTTGCTGGCAAGAACCTAGTTCCTAGACCTGCCGCTGGGATCACTGCTTTTTTTACTGGGATAGCCATAGAAAATCCTCCGGTGATGTCCCGGAGCAAATGGCTCAACTTCGCCCAGGAAATCGATGCTCTTCTGACTCTAGCTCGGCTTTGCAATCGATGCAAAGGGTAGTGAACGGAAAGGCTTCAATACGGCCTTCAGAGATAGATTCACCGCAGCGTTCGCACTCACCAAAGGATCCTTCATCAAGTCTTTTGATCGCTTCGTCAATCTGCCAAAGTACATCACGCTCACGATTCTTCATCTGCAAAGTAAAGTTCTTATCTGTATCAGCTGCTGCCTGATCCACTGAGTCCGTATAGTAGGATTCATCGTTAATGAGCTGGGCAGTAGCCTGGCGCAAATCTTCAGCCAGAGCTTCTCGGCGCGCAACAAGTTGTTTGCGATAGAGTTCTACTTTTTCTTTGCGTAATGCCATAAACAGGGTGTTCTTTAGCTAGTTTTAAAATGATTGTAAAGGAAAAACTAACGCCTTGCATCTTCACAGTTTTTTGAGATCCTGGTGAAATGAAGGTCAAAAGATGAAATACCTCGCTTCAATACTCTTAATCATTTCCAGCACTTCCCTAAGCACTACAGCGAATGCGTCAGATTTTCATTCAGCACGTACTGCCGCTCTGGGTGGCGCAGGACATGCAAATCCGCTCTTAAGCGACGCTATTTATCTAAACCCTTCATACGCATCTTTCATCCAAACTCATAGCCTCAGCGCTACTCTTCAAAAATTTAATGACCCCGGTTCTGAATCCTCCGATGGAAGGCTCTATAACGTATCGGTACTAGACGGAGCACAAGATTCTCTATTTCAGGCAGGACTGGGATTTACTCAACGCCAAGACAAAACTTTCATACATATCGCCTCATCAAAAAACTTATCTGACCATTTCGGAATAGGAATAGGCACTAAACTCTTCTTCCCTAACGGACAACCCTCTGGACGATTCACGGATACGACTTTTTCACTTATAGCTATTTTTTCGAATTGGTTTCAGGCTGCTCTCATTGTGGATAATATTTTACAAAATGGAACTAGCCAGAACTTATATCGCGAGGCCATTTTAGGAACAAAGATCAACATCAAATCTATTGTTCTCATCTATCTTGACCCTCACTGGTTAACCAACCCACCCAGTCATCAGAACTCCTTTGGATATGAAGCAGGTGTTGAGTTCCCATTTTTTTCTGACTTTTTTCTGAGAGCCGGAAAATTTCAAAACTCTTTTATCCCTTATCTCAATCAAAGAACTCATGGCTTTGGCTTAGGGGCTGGTTGGCTGGGCCCAAAACTTTCCTTAGATTATGGATTTTCTAAACTCACAGAACGCTCAAATGTTTATTCTCATCACTTTGGAGTGACCCTTTACTTCTAAGACTAGCCTTTCCCGACAAAAAAAGATGGGAATAAAAACAGCGAAAATATCGAAAAGAATTCTAATTATAATTAGAAATCTTAGACCTAATACTCTGATCACAAGATCATGGTATTTTTTTTATAATATTAAATATCAAATATTTTTTGACTCAACGCGAAATATCTTGCAATCCACTTGCTTTATCAGTAGACCCCCTTTAACAAAATCTACTTGCTGTCGAAGTGATTGGATTTGCTTCGGCAGAAGCAAAACAATGGATGGGTCAGCTTATGCGATTTTCAGTGTTTTGGTGTTTGTGTCTGTCATTTTTTCTCATTCACTCTGCGCATGCAGGTAAGCCCGGAAGAAAAAAGATTAACCCGAAACTCACTCCCTCCTTTTTTCCCTACTCCTCGCCCTGTAAAGGACGCCTCAACACTCGCGGATTTTCAGTTTGCTCAGACTTTACCCCACTTGACTTCACAAAAAAGAAATACCATCACCCCATTGAGACCTTTCGACGCGCTCTCGTTGGGAGTTCGTTTGAAGGAAGAAATCTCTCCGGAGTCCACTTCAACTCAACAGACCTCAGGTATGTTAACTTTAGGGAAGCTAAACTCCACAATGCAATCTTTGAAGCAACAGACCTTAGGTATGCAGACCTTAGGGGTGCAGACCTATCCGCCGTCACTTTCATGAACTCATCCGTAGATGGAAATAAACTTCAGCTCAATGGAGCTCTCTTTGATGAGCACACGATCTTTCCAGGAAATAACTTTGATGAGGTGGCAGATCCAAGCCTACTCATATCCATTACATCCGGCCATGATGCTATTCGACAGGGTATGGTTTTCTTTTCAATAGACTCATCGAACGAGGAGGTAGAATACATTGTTGAGGGATTAACCCCACACTCAGTTACCCAAGAAGATGAAGCTGAGTATCAAATTCTTACCCTCAAAGATCCAAATGACCATCGGTATCAGTACAAAATCTCTTCGGAGAAAATATTCGCAAGAGTAAAGCAACGATTCTTCAAGAGTGATTCCGCATCATCAACCTCATCTAAGATCCGAATTGAGGTTGCACCAGGCGATCAGTCTAAAGAGATGGATATTCTTTTAGATGCACGAATCATTGAGGATCTATCCTAATCCTATCAATGCCGACACTCGCTCCCCTTGCGTTCTGGTATTCCGAAGGCTCTGATTCTTTTTAGATCTCCCCCAAGCCCTTGGAATTGAGGAACGACATTCAAGTCAGCAGCTCCTTCTTCGCAACTTCCCGCAGCAGCTTTCGCCAGACATTTGCGAGCTGCTGCCCTTTGTGGATCGAATGCGGGCTCAAGCGATTTTCCTGAGAACAGCAGATCTTTAGAACCTAGGCATGCCTGGCTGTCATTCACCTTACTCAACACTCCCTCAATGATGACCCGTGCGGAATCCTGAAATCTACCTAATCGATCATCATTGACCGGTCTTCCATTATAGAGAACCGCATCGGAGAAGAAAACATGCCGCAAATTCATAATATTCTGATGAATCTTATCTGATGACGTCCCACTGCAAATATCCTTAAGTAAGGACATCAGGTAGACATTGGCATTCACTCCTCCAGCTCGATCCACACCACTCTTACAACTCATATTCATAGAACTAGCTTTTTTACTCGCTAGATCAATGACATACTGGTATGCAAGATCAACAAGCGCCTTGGACTGATCTCTATCTAAGCTAACACCTGGCTTAAAGATGTCACCTGCTATGGCTTTTAGGTTTTGGATGAACATCCCTTTTAATAAGGCCCGGCATCCGTCCGGATTGTTTACAAAACCATTTCGAGCCTCACAATGCCCCGTATCTTTCCTCCATAGATCAGTAAGATTGATTCCAGTTCTTGACCAATTTGAATCCTCATCTCCATGCACAGGAAAAAATCGATCGGCAAGTGTATTCACAACTTCATCAACTGATCCTTTGGGTGAAAAATATTGGTAAAAATGAGAGTTTTTATCCAGTGAAATCATGACCAATTTCTCTTTATCACTCGCAAAACGATGAAGCGCCTCGCTTCTAGGCCTTTCTTCTTCATAATCTCCAAAGCCACTTCCGAATACTCCAAAAATTCCACCACGCTCGACACTCATTTGAAGATTCACATAAACATGCTGCATTCCCTGCGGTAACCCATCAATAAAGGTCTTGAACTCAGGGGCAACCTGAGCACCTCTTTGGTTTTCGTTCTTTTCTTTTGGAATATCTATCGTTTGAGATCCCATTCTTAGAACGGTCAAGCTCGAGTCATCTGCCTTTTTGATCTGAAACTTCGGATGCATCAAATTTCCAATTAAATTAGTGTCTTGAAGTTCAAGCGATTCTTTAGTTCCATTTTTTACTGATTTAGTGCCCATCGAATCCTTCAGTGCTTCTTGGGTTGAGGAGAGGGCTTCCACCGCTGCAAGTAGCTTTGAGAGCTGCATTTTTTTGGGATCTTTTTCCACATCTGGAGCACGCTCAAGATACTCAACATTTTGATTACAACCTTCAACTTTTTGTATAAAATCCATTGCTGCCGTATAAACTTGAGGAGCAGGAGTCGTATAAAGCGCTAAAGCCTTTATAGGAGCGTTTGGCTCCTTTTTTAAGATTTCTCCTCTTAAGTTTGAGACCGCATTACCATAGTCTGATGTTCCTTTACCTTCAGTCTCTCCTTTATGATTCGGATGACACCCAACTGCTGACATAGAAAGCTCATCACATCGCTTATCTAACTTCTCATGACTTAATCGCACAGCATCTTGACTTCTCGATTTGCTAGCTGACCATCCAGGCTGCACCTGAAGGAGAAATAAAAAGGTTACTAGCCCAAAAGTCTTTAACAAAAGCGAATGATTGCGAATGATCATTTCAGTCCCTCTCTATTGCGCAAAAAGAATTGCGACCTTCCCAGTTGTAAAGATTATGATCTTATACATGATTGAGTCCGATTATCATGAATTTATCAATATTCTTATATACATAAAAGCGAAGTTTAATTGACGATTTAAAGAAGCAATGAACTCAGCTCTAATACTGACTTCATTAAATCTGCAGTAAATGCCCCCCATGGGAAGATATATTTTATCATTGAATATTTTTCTAAAACCGTCACAATTTTTATGTGTGGATCGCTAAACCGCTCAGTGCTCTTAATACTCAAGAACTCAAACTTGCACTCAACAGGAAAGCTGCACCTCTAAGTCAAACTCTCACCTGGCAACAAGCTTCTCTCTCAATGGGTGCTCGCGTATATCTGATTCTAGAAACGAACGAGCAGGTAGGTGGATTCGTTCATACATTTGATGGACAAAACTTTGACTGTACAAATGGGCCAGTCTTAGAATGGGATCAACCTGAAACTGCCTCACGTCATTTAGCAACTTTTGCACACGCTGTTAGCAAACTCTCACCGCGCTTTCAGTCTCTGAGTATTGCACCACGATGGGAGAGCGCTCTGGCTTCGCAACGCATTCAAACACTTCCTATTGAACCCTCTGACATTCTAGAAGCTGCAACACTCCAAGTCCCCATTGAGAAGACGAGAAAAGATCAAGTACAGCGAGCAACTCCTCGCCTAAGAAGGACACTTGCACGCGCAGAGAAAGCCGGGGTTGAAACCTATTGGTCCCAGGTATCTACTCATCAACTCCCTGAGTTTGTCCTCAACATGCAGCAATTTGGCCAGCACAAGGGCTTTTACGTTCCTTCCCTGGAATGGTTTCAAGCCCTAGTCACCCCAACCGCCATTGCACAAGATGAAGGAATCTCTTTTTTTCTTGCTGAAGCAGCCATTCGCTCCAATACACCATCACAACAAGTCTTGAGAAAAACTCAACTCTTAATTGCACTCACTCCCCATCACCTCTACTACCTCTTTGGATGTGATGTAAAAAACGGGGATGAGCACTGTCCTAGTACTGCAGCTAGCGCTCACTTTAGAGTCCTTGAAGAGAGTGCAAAGCTCGGTCAAACTCTCTATGATTTGAACGGCTATACCCATCCGCAATCGGGAGAGCCCTCTTATCGAGGAGTATCACTCTTTAAAGAGCAGTTTGGAGGGCAGATCGTTTCTTATCTCTGTCCCCAATACTTCATTTCAACCTGATCTCTTTACTCCGTGATCAGTCATTGGAAAACTCTTAAATTCTGTCCAAACCTACAGAACTAAGAGTGACCTCACGCTTCGAGCTAAATTTAAACCGTACACACTCAATATTTACTCCAACTCTCGAGCAATCATTTCGATCAGTAAATCCAAGGAATGCTGATGCAAGGCCTGATGATAAACTCTCTGCCTAGCCTCCTTGCAAAAGATAAGTTCATAGAGCTGAGCATAATTTTCATCAGCAAGAGCCATCTCTAATTCTGACTGAAAAGCAGAACCTGGGTGAAGATTTCTCATCATTACAAGATAATGACGAACATAACCCAAAAGAGCTTCCTGCATCGTCACCAGATTCAAAAGATCTCCTGACCTGCTATCCACTTCTCCTACATGCAAGCCATAGCGAGTAAAAATAGCATTCTCTGCTCTGCCAATATTCCTGATTTGAAAAGAATCATTCAATCGAACTGAAGCAAAACCAAGTACATCTTGAAGGTACGCTTGCTCCGCCTGGACATTAGCCCAACCCACCATACTCCAAACACTATCCATCCAAGTGAAATATCGAGCACGCACTGACTTTTGATAATTGAGAATCTCAGGATCCTTGATCAAGTCTTTTCTAAAAGCAAATTCAAGAACCCCAGGAGCGTTAAAAGTTACACCTAGTGTCTCTTCTTCCTCATCTCTAAAGTCCTCATCTGACAGCATAGCTAACTGCACTAACGCCCCACCCATAGAGTACCCAGTCATCACGGTAGTCACACCTGATGGAAGAAAAAAGCTTGATTTCATATTACGACAAAGCCTTTTCCCCACTCTCTGATACACTCGAGGCACCTTAAAATAACCCATTTTTCTTCGTAAAGCCTCTACTGCATCCTTATAAAAAGTACTCGTCCTACCCACCAAACGAAGAAGCCTCTCATCAGAAGGCATCTCAAAGGGCTCTTGCATGGGATTGAGTAAATCAAAAAAATGAGCTGACTCATCTAAAAAGGGTGAGTCCGTCAAGCTCATAGATGAAGTGAGATGAACTAAGCGTCCATGAGTATCATCCCCAAAAATAATAATAAAATCCGAACTTTCAGGAACAAAGAGTGCTAAAGCCTTGAATCCATCGTCCAGTCGCTGTTCTACGACTAAATCAAAACTTACTTTTCTTTGATCGGTCTCAAAATACACCAACTCATGACCAGGAAGGTTGTTACGCAGAATCCAATTCAATCGACTTATTGAGAATTGATCACTCAAGGACTGGGTCAGCTTTGATGCCCGCGCTAGCATCAAATCAGAAGGAACTGCAAATGCAGGCATAGAAAAGAGAAACAACACTAAGAGAAGGCTCTCTCGAACTAACTTGATTTTCATCATATGGATGGGATGGAACCTACGATACTCTGAATTCTTTTTCAAATATAAACAATGTTTATTACAAAATAAGACTACAACATAACAGCAAATCTTAAAAACTAACTCACCTACAAATATAAAGGGCGTTCCCTCTAAAACAACTACTCATTTGAGCCTTAACTACCCAATACCCACGTATCTGATTAAGCTCATCAGTAATCGAACTCCCTACTTAGCAAGATCTGTCTTTTCACGGATTCCCTTCAGGAATCTCGAAATTCTCCATCTCGCGCCTGTACCCATCAAATTAAGTCATCAGATCTTTACTTCCTGATTTCTACCCCGAAAAGTAAACCACGCTTCTCATTTGATCGCTTGAATCCTGCTGACTGTCGCGATAAGAATACGGAGTGAATTGGCCACTTTTTGATTGTCTACCCCAAGTTTCTCCAGAAAACCCTGCATTTGCAGATCTGCTGCTCGAAGGATTTCTTCGATATGTAGACAGTAAGCACCTTGCTCTTTACCCCGCACAGGAAGAGGCCATCTTGGATCTGTACTCAGGCAAAAACGTGATCCTCAATACCCCTACAGGATCTGGAAAATCTCTGGTTGCAGCCGCACTCCACTTCTATTCGCTAGCAAACCATAGGCGATCTATCTACACATGCCCCATCAAGGCTCTAGTGAATGAAAAATTCTTATCCTTATGCAAGGATTTTGGACCAGATCAAGTAGGCATGATCACAGGAGACGGCTCAGTCAACCCAGACGCTCCTATCATTTGCTGCACCGCTGAGATTCTTGCAAATCAAGCATTACAACTTGGAAGTACACTCCGTTACGACGATGTAATCATGGATGAGTTTCATTATTACTCTGATCGTGAGCGAGGGGTGTCTTGGCAAATTCCACTCCTCACTCTACCCCAATCTCGATTTTTACTCATGTCAGCAACTCTTGGCGACACTCGCCCATTTGAGCAGTATCTGACCCAACTCAATCAAAAACCTACGCAAGTGATTCATGGAAATCAAAGACCCGTCCCACTTCACTACGAGTATGTCGAGACACCCTTAATAGAAACGATCAGTAAACTCCTCAACGCAGGAAGGGCACCCGTATACATCGTCAATTTTACACAAAGGGAATGCGCTGAGAGGGCTCAAGACTTCCTCAGTATTGACTTCTGCACAAAGGATGAAAAAAAGAAAATCCAGGAGGCTATTGGAGACTTTCACTTCAACAGCCCATACGGTAGGGAGCTTCAGAAAATCCTCAAGCATGGGATAGGCATTCACCATGCAGGCCTCCTTCCAAAATACAGAATCCTGGTTGAGGGTTTGGCACAAAAAGGATTATTAAAGCTAATCTTTGGAACAGATACACTAGGAGTAGGTGTGAATGTACCTATTCGAACAGTGGTATTTACCCAGCTTTGCAAATTTGATGGCCAAAAGACCTCAATTCTTTCTGTTAGAGATTTTCAACAGATCAGCGGCCGAGCAGGACGCCGTGGGTTTGATGCAGAGGGCTTTGTAGTCATACAAGCACCTGAGCACATTGTCGAAAACCTGAGAATGGAACAAAAAGCTGCAGGGGATCCAAAGAAGCTTAAGAAGATAGTCAAACGCAAGCCTCCTGAAAAAGGCTATGTAGCTTGGAATAAAGAATCATTCACTCGACTAAGCCAGGGTCAGCCTGAAGCCCTCACTTCAAGCTTCAAGGTCACTCACTCCATGCTTTTACATGTCTTGAGTCGGGACTTTGAAAACGGCGGAAGGGCAATGCAAAAGCTCATTCACCACTGCCATGATTCTCCATACCAAAAAAGACAGCACTTGAAGATTGCTTTTCAGTTATTTCGATCACTGGTGGATAGAAAAATCATTGAGCTGAACCCATTAAGAGTTCACGTTGACCTTCAAGAGGATTTCTCACTTCATCACGCCTTATCACTTTACCTTCTTGATGCAATAAAAATTCTCGACTCAAACTCCCCTGATTATGCTTTAGATGTACTCACTCTGGCTGAATCCATTCTTGAGAATCCAGACCTCATTCTTCGCAAACAGCTTGATCGAATCAAGAGTGAAAAAATGGAGGAATTAAGAGCATCAGGCATGGATTTTGATCAAAGAATTGAAGAATTAGAAAAGCTTGAATATCCAAAACCTAACGCAGATTTTATTTACACAACTTTTAATCACTTTTCAGATCTTCATCCTTGGGTAGGTCAAGAGAACATTCGACCAAAATCTATTGTGAGAGAGATGTATGAAAATGTGAAAACATTCCCCGAATACATTCGAGATTATGGATTACAGCGTGCTGAGGGAGTTCTTCTCCGCTATCTATCAGAAGCTTACAAAGTCTTAACTCAAACTGTTCCTGAACCCTCCAAAACAGACGCCCTGTATGAAATCATCTACTACCTCGAATCCATGATCAGAGGAGTTGACTCGAGCCTCATTGACGAATGGGAAAAGCTCAGAAATCCAAACTGGGTCAAATCTGAAATCAGCGAAACTCCACAACCCACGTATCATCTTCTCCGAGACAAAAAGAAGCTACACATTTTAATTAAAAATGAGGTCTTCAAAATCATTCGCACTCTGTCTAATGAAAGCTATGATGACCTTACAGAACAGCTGTCTGGTACTTTAGAAAACGAATCTGAAAGTCTGAGCATCGATAGACTTAAAGCACTCCTAAACGAGTACTTCACAGATCACCTCAGAATTTGTACCGACTCTAAAGCAAGAGCTCCCCAGCATACACTTATCAAGAGCTCAGAATCCAATCCAGGCTGGATGACGGTCGAGCAGATCCTCACCGATCCTGACCAACACAATGATTGGTCCATTCACTTATTAGTCAACGCCAATCCTCTACTTGAAGGTCAACCTTGCCAGATCTTCATTCAGGCTCTTGGGCCAGTATAAGGACTAACAAAGTGCCTTAAAAAACACTTGAGAACCCAAATGAATCCTCAGCTCTCGTGAAGTAAAGCGTACAAGCATAATATTTTGTACCACTTCCTCACTTGGCAATAAATACTGCTTGAGCTTAGACGAGCACAAAAAAGGAGCGACGAATAACTGGAAGATTTCATCGCCTTCGCAAACAGATCATCAAATCGTCGGTCTCTATGAGAATGAAAATATCAACCTAGGACGACGTCAGCTGAGACTTCTTCTGAAGATTGAGAAACTGCATCTTGATTTGGAAGCGTCACACCCTCACAGCGAGCAATAACTGCAGTAGCCAGACAGTTGCCTAGCAAATTAATTGCAGAACGCCCCATATCCATGAAAGCATCTACACCAAGAACCAAAGCAAGACCCTCTAATGGAAGGCCAAATGCAGTTAAAGTACCAGAGAGCACAACAATTGAGGTTCTTGGAACTGCTGCAACACCTTTACTAGTCAGCATGAGAGTCAACATGATCAGAATTTGTTGACCGACTGAGAGCTCAATTCCCGCAACTTGAGCTACAAAAACCGAAGCTAGAGAAAGATAGAGAGTTGAGCCATCTAGATTGAAGCTATAACCCATAGGCAGAACAAAGCTTGCAATCCTTCGAGGAACACCAAACTTCTCCAATCGCTCCAAGGCCATCGGATAAGCAGATTCACTTGAGGTCGTAGCAAAAGCCCACAAAACTGGGTCTTTGATACTCTTAAAGAAACCAAGAACGGGAATCTTAAAGAGCTTTAGAACTGGAACTAAAACAATAGCCACAAATACTGCTAATGCAAAATAAAGTGTGGTCACCAACTTCATGAGCGGCACAATCACGTGCCAGCCATTATCAGCAACGGCAGAACCAATCGAGGCACACACTGCAAGAGGAGCAAGAATCAAGATATAGCTCACAAACTTAAACATCGTTTGAGCAAGAGCATCACTAAACTCGAGGATAGGCTTAGCTTTTTCTCCTATTGCTAAGACTGAAAAACCAAATAAGGTAGAAAAAATCACAATCTGCAGAACATCTCCACGCACCATTGCATCTGCAAAGTTCGTTGGAAGAAGATGCTCGATAAACCCACCCAAGCTGATCTTGGTGTTAGAAAACGCAGTTAAACTCTCCAACTTCACCGCTTGGAGTTGAATCCCTACGCCTGGTTTAAGAATATTCACTACAACTAGTCCGATGATTAAAGCGAGAGTAGTTACGACCTCAAAGTAGACAAAGGCTCGCACCCCCATCATACCCAGCTGTTTAAAGCTGCCTGCCGAGGCTATTCCAGTAACAATAGTTGCAAAAATAAGCGGGGCAATGACGCACTTTACACCATGCAAAAAAAGAGTCTGAAATGGTTTAATCACTGCAATCACACTTGGCGTGAAGGTACCGCCTAGAATCCCTAGAACCACCCCAATTAAAATCCAAGTTGTGAGACTGACTCGCTTTTTTGGCGAACTTTTCTGAATGTTTGCCATTCATCCTTCCTTGTTGGTTAGAACAAAGACAACCTTAATCATTGATTTTCAAATAACAAAATTGTCTAAGACGATCTATCTTCATAACCAAGCTCATCAACTGGGTCAATGAATATTTTAAATAGCCCTGAATGGGTTGTTTTGATGAAATTATTCTATGATTCATAATTATTTAACTAGGATTTAAATGAGCCGCTTGATTTTAGGCGCTTTTTTCAACGACAGAGCGAAATGCATTTTCAAACTCAACCCATACTTTAATGTCGTCCTCAGCTAATCCATGATCTCTCAAGGTTTGCTCAAGCAAAATCAGCCTTCGGTCAAAATGTCCCTTAAGAATGGGAGGTAATTTTTCATGTGCATGTGCAGGTAAACGTCCTCGATAGACAGGGGATGCGCCCATAGCTTTCATAAGAAATTGCTTTTGCATCTCTGCAATATGTTCCAGATCTCTTTCCATGAAAAAAAAACCAATCAGAACGTCTTGTGACATCCTTTGATAAAAATCTGAGACAATTCGTCCTAAGCCCTCTTCTTGTCCAATTTTTTCATAGATCGCCTTTAAAGCAGGCTTTGTTACCAGTAGTTCTTTTTTGATCATCTCAAACACCCTTTCTCACAGTAGCCTAGATAAAGAGTAGACTATTACTCATCGCTTTTCTTGTCTCCTAAATTTTGCTAGGGTGAGTTCCCTGATATGAGCTCAAAAAAAGTTGTTAGACCATTTCTACCCGTCAAACCCGAGGTTAATCTTTCTCAGCAAGAAGAGGAAATTCTTAATTTTTGGGACAAAAACCAAGTTTTTACTGCTTCTTTGGAGCAAACTTCTCAATCTAAGAAATTTAGTTTCTATGACGGCCCCCCTTTTGCTACCGGCCTTCCTCACTATGGTCACCTTTTAGCCGGAGTACTAAAAGATATCGTTCCACGTTATTGGACGATGAAGGGCTACCATGTCCCACGCAGATTTGGCTGGGACTGCCATGGATTGCCAGTTGAATATGAAATTAACAAAACTCACCAATTAGAGAGCAGGAAGCAGATCCTTGAAATGGGGGTTGACCGATACAACGCCGCTTGCAGGGGCATTGTAAAAAGGTACTCCCAGGAATGGAAAAAGACCGTTCGAAGAGTAGGTCGCTGGGTAGATATGGAAAATGCCTACTTCACCATGGATACAAGCTTTATGCAAAGCGTGTGGTGGGTTTTTAAGGAGCTATGGAAAAAAGGATTAATCTATGAAGGATACAAGGTAGTTCCCTACTCCACAGGGATATCTACTCCTTTGTCTAATTTTGAAGCGAACCTCAACTACAAGGACACTCAAGATCCAGCTCTTACAGTAGCCTTTCAGTCTGTCAATGATTCAAACACCTTCTTCTTGGCTTGGACAACCACACCTTGGACACTCCCCAGCAATCTGGGCTTAGCAGTGGGACCAATGATTGAGTACGCGCGTGTTCGAGAAAAAACCTCAGGCCACTTTTATATTCTAGCTAAAGCTTTAATTGGAAACACATTTAAGAATCCTGAGCAGGAGCTAGAGTCTATCACAGACATTTCAGCTCAAGAACTATTGGGTCAACAATATCACCCGATTTTTCCATATTTTGCAGACCAAAAAGCTCACGGGGCCTTTAGAGTGATCTTCTCTGATCATGTAACCACTGAAAGCGGTACAGGCATTGTTCACATGGCTCCTGCTTTTGGTGAAGACGACTATTATGCATGTGAGAAGGCAGGTATTCCACTCGTCAACCCAGTAGATGATGATGGGATGTTTACTTCAGAAGTCAAAGACTTCCAAAGCAAGCGTGTGAAGGATGCCGACAAAGACATTATTGCAGATCTAAAAAAGCGCGGCTTACTCCTTCGACATGAAACCATTGTCCATAGTTACCCATTCTGTTGGAGAACAGATACCCCGCTCATTTATCGAGCCGTCTCGAGCTGGTTTGTAGCCGTAGAGAAGATCAAAGAACAAATCATCCAAAATAATCAAACTACCCAATGGGTTCCAGATCACATCCGAGATGGACGATTTGGCAAGTGGTTAGAAAACGCACGAGACTGGGCAATTTCAAGAAATCGATTCTGGGGTACACCTATTCCAATTTGGAAAAATACTGAGGGTGAAATCATCTGTATTGGATCTCAAGCAGAGCTTGAGCAACTCACAGGCAAAAAAGTAGATGATCTGCACATGGATTTTGTGGATCAACTCACGATTCCCTCTCCTACCGGAAAAAGCCCTCTTCGAAGAGTTGAGTCTGTATTGGACTGTTGGTTTGAAAGTGGATCGATGCCCTATGCGCAGCTTGGCTATCCTTTCATGAATGAGGAGGCCTTTCAGAAAACATTTCCTGCAGATTTTATTGCTGAGGGATTAGACCAAACACGTGGCTGGTTCTACACGCTCATGGTGATTGGAACTGCTCTTTTTGATCAAGCTCCATTCAAAAACGTCATCGTCAATGGTCTGATCTTGGCTGAAGATGGCAAGAAGATGAGTAAGAGCTTAAAGAACTATCCTGACCCAATGGAGGTCTTGGATAAGCACGGTGCAGATGCCTTACGTTTATACATGATTGATTCTCCAGCTGTTAGAGCTCAAGAACTGCGATTCTCTGAGACTGGGGTCAGAGATATTGTCAGACGAATTTTGTTAAGATGGTGGAACGCATACTCCTTCTTCGTTAATTACGCTAACATCGACGAGTTCACACCCCAAGGCGACGCATCTAGCTCTCCTAATATTTTAGATCAATGGTTATTATCAAAGCTTCATACTTTAATTCACAATACAGAAAAAGAGATGGCTCACTATAGGCTCTACAATGTAGTTCCAAGCCTACTCCAATTTGTTGAAGAACTCACAAACACATACATCAGATTCAACAGAAGTCACTTTTGGCAGGATGGCATGCCTGAGGACAAGCGACTCGCCTACGAAACTCTCTATGAGGCTCTCTATAGCTTGAGCAAAATCATGGCGCCTTTTGCTCCATTCATGGCAGAAGTAACATACCAGAATCTATCTCGTTGTCAGAAAAAGCCTAAACTTAGCGTGCACCTTGAGGAGTTTCCTCAAACACAACCTTCACTCATTCGCCCCGAGCTAGAGGAGGCAGTGCGAGCTATGGAAGCGTTAGTACTCCTAGGTCGCAACTATCGCGAAAAAATTCAGGTAAAAGCGAAGATCCCTTTGCGCTCGATGAAGGTCATTCACCGCAATTCAAAAGTGTTGAGTAACCTCCAGAAGTTTGAACCTTACTTCAAGGACGAACTCAATGTTCAGCGCGTAGAGTACTTCTCCAATGAAGATGACTTTATTCAAGTGAGTGCAAAGGCCAACTTCCCTGCGTTAGGGCCAAAGCTCGGGCCTAAGATGAAAACCGTGGCTGCAGAAATTCAAAAACTCACTCCTGCTGAAATATTGAAACTTGAGGCAGGCGAAACTCTGGAGCTTGAAGGGTTTGGAATTGTGCTCTATGATCTAGAAATCAGAAGAGCACCTAAAACCTCCCATCCTCAAGTTTCAACTCACCAGTTGGTCTCTATTGAAATTGATCCAACAGTGACCCCTGAACAGGTTCAAGAAGGCCTGGCACGTGAAGTGATCCGTAAAATTCAAGCGGCTCGCAAAAATGCGGATTTCAACCTCGATGATCGCATTGACTTGCAACTTTATTGTCCAGCAGCTCTTGAGCAAGCTGCAAAGATTCATCAATCTAAGATACAATCTGAAACACTTGCTGTTCAATTGACATGGACAAGTGACCCGCAAGGTCAGCACAAAGAAGAGGCCGAAATCGATGGCGAGATGATTCGTATTGGAATCACTCCCATCCGTCATCATTAATTAGATTGAGTGAAGATGCGCAATCACAAAAAAAAAGACCCTCTAAGTAAGTTTGAGATTGAGCCTATTGGGATTTTACACACTTGCTTTAAAGAAAAGTTTGGGATTCCCAGACAGCCAGGACTAGTCCAAAGCGCTCACGGAATCTTAAAACTTAAGGATGATCCTTTTCTTAAAACTGCACTTAAAGGTCTGGAGGGGTTTTCTCACGTTTGGGTGATTTTCGTTTTTCACGAGCATCAGGCTAAGAACTGGAAGCCCTCTATTCGACCTCCGCGCTTGGGTGGGGCTAAAAAGGTAGGAGTTTTGGCCTCTCGCTCTCCACACCGACCTAATGCACTCGGCCTATCTTGCCTAAAACTTGAAAAAATTGACCCGCTTGCTCCAGGAGGGCCTGAACTCCTCCTCAGCGGTGTAGATTGCTTAGATGGAACCCCCGTTGTTGACATCAAGCCCTACCTACCCTACACAGATTCTATTATAGACGCTAAAACAGGCTGGGCCTATGAGCCTATCCAAAAAACTCCAGTTACTTTCTCAGACGAGTCTCTTCTTATCTTAGAGCGATTGCAGAAAATGTTTCCTCATTTAAAAGCATTGATTCAAGAAATGCTTGAACTTGATCCACGGCCTGCTTTTCAACAACGAAAACTCCCCAGTCATGAAGAAGCGGCACAGGGGACTCGCTTTGGGTTTAGACTCTACGACTTTGATATTAAATGGGAAATTAAAGACCAGAGTTTTCATGTCATCACTCTAGTTGACTTTCACACTCAAAAGTTACTCATCAACTAGAGTAAGCTACGTTCCCCATCCCCTATCAGCATTCAATGCCATTTAAATCTTCATTAATTTCTATTCTATTAGTCTTAATTTACACAAATAGACTCAATTCCACTATAACTCATAGCATCATAATTTAAATTTGACTTAACAAAACGCTGTTATGCATCATTGATGGAGTGCCTCCTATGCGAATTTATAAACTACTTCTACTTTTAGTTGCTCTTCTACTGCTCAACAACTGCAGCCGTTCTAGAGCCTGGAATAAGGAGCTACCTCCTACCAGTGAGCTTTACTCTGCACAACGAGGGCTCATACTCGCTCGCACACAAATTCACCTTCATACGCCTTACTCATGGGATGCTTGTGACATAGACAAGAATGTGTGCTTTGAGAATCTCAGAGCAGCCCTGTGCATGAATCGAGTTGATGCAGCTTTCCTTACAGATCATCCGAATAATATGGCCTACCAGGAGTTTTCTAACCTCTTGCTCCACTCTGAACAGGATACTGGAGTTCTTAAGGACTCTGAAATCATTGCCAATCAAATCACCTGCCCAAATTCTCACCAAGCTATTTTATCGGCTGGATTTGAAAACCAACTCATGACCGTAGGTATGAGTCACCATATCGATCCAGACCCTAATATTCGACTAGAGCTCTATCAAAAAGCCACACCTGAGATAGTCCAAAGACTTCAGACAGAAACAGACGCGCTTGTGATTATCCCTCACACAGAAAGCCGAGAGCTTGATCTTCTCAAGTCTTTAGGAATGAACGGTATCGAGGTCTACAATATTCACGCAAATGTGAGCCCAATCATTCGGCATGATTTCCTAGGCTTTGATTACTTTAAGGGATTAATCGACATCATTACTTATTGGATTGATCCCTATTCCAGCCAAGAAACTGATTTAGCGTTTCTTCCATTTTTACAAGTCAGTCCAGTTTACTCTCAGAAATGGGCTAGTCTCATCGCTGCTAACAAAAGCATCCTAGGAGTGGGAGGAACTGACGCCCATCAAAATCTACTTCCAGGAAAGGCCAATGATGGAGATAAGATTGACTCTTATCGAAGAATGACCCGCTGGCTAAATAACTACCTATTCGTTAAAGAAAAGAACATAATAGAGTTGAAATCTGCTCTTAAGAATGGCCGTAATTGGATTGTCTTTGAAGGCTTGGGCTCACCCGTCCAATTCGATTACTATGCTCAATCAGAAACCTCAATTGCGGAACTAGGCGACACACTTTCTCTGAATAGTAAAAAGGTAACTCTGCATGCTTCTTTACCCTTTCTCCATAAAATGACTCCTCAATCGCAAGAAAAACCATCCATTTCTATTAAACTCATCCGAGTCAATCAGGATGGTTCTCAAACCGAGGTCCTCAATACTCAGAATTCACCATTAGATTACGAAGCGTCCGAACCTGGAGCATACCGAATTGAGGTAGGAATTACCCCTAAACACTTCTCTTCATTTATTTCCTATAAAAATGAACTTCTCAATCAGGAATACCCATGGATCATCACGAATCATATTTTTCTAAAACCGTAGTGGGGTTAGTTCTCCTCTTAGCACAAATCTCCTACACATCTCATGCTTCACCCACGCTAAGTGAACCCACTCAAACTGGACCAGCTCCTAATCAGCAAATTCATGCAGATACGAAGGAGAGAATAGAGTCTCCATCCATCATCGACTTTAAAACCTCTGAAGACCCTCCAAGAAAAAGATTCATTCACATGGGCTTGGGATTTCCCATGCTTCTTGAACTAGGTTTGATCACGTTTCCTTTTAAAAAGATTGATCTTGATCTATCAGCTACCTACCTACCTCTACCCTTCATTGGTTCTGGAACACTCCTGATCAGAGGAATAGAATGCACACTTCAATGGCACCCGACTCAGCAACGTTTTTTTCTTCTCACAGGTCTTGGGTTTCAGAACTTTCAATTTAATGCATCAATAAATCTTGGGAAATTCTCTGATACACCTGGACCAGAGAATGGAAGTGTCACTTTATCTCGCCTTTATGTACCGGTAGGCATTGGCATTCAATGGATTTACTCGGACCGCTTTTACTTAGAATCTGACATCGGAATACAGTTACCTATCCTAAAATCTGGCAAAATTAGTTTTGACAGCTCGAGCGCTACTAAAGATAGTCTCGAAGAGGCCTCCAAGGATGCCCTGAGCTACTACGCAGGATTTATCTTGCCCCGAGTGACTTTCATTCGATTTGGCATTAGAATTTAGATCCAAAGGAACTTCACTGATGTTAACCTCAAAGACTCTCCCCAACTCCATCGCTATTCAGGTACTTTTATTTTTATTTTGCATATTTTTAATACACCCTCAATGCCAGGCATCCAATGACTCAGAACCTTTGCTGACAATTCGCCATGCACAGACCGCTCAAACGTTCACCCGCTCTGAGCTCCTCAAGCGGAAGGACCTTGAGCAACTCACCTTGGACGACTCTCCCACCTATCCAGGTCGAAAAGTCACTTTCTCCGCAGTACCCCTCACCCATCTCTTCGGATCAGAAGCTTTAGGTAGTGAATCCACAGTTTTATTTCGCTGCCAGGATGGATTCTCCGCTCCAATGGAGAAGGATCGCCTACTGAATGAGAAAAAAACAAAATCAATCGCCTACATTGCTGTAGAGGATCCACAAAATCCTTGGCCTAAGATTAAAGCAGGAGATCATACCTCCTCACCTGGCCCATTTTACTTAGTATGGAAGAATGCTCAGGCCTCAAAAATTCAGACTGAGGAATGGCCTTACCAGGTCGTCCAATTTGAAGTAAAGCCCTCTTTAAGGGAATCCTATCCGGAGATCTATCCAAGCAAAACCATCCCAAAAGAACATAAGATCATGCGAGGTATGAAAGTATTCACCCAAAACTGTTTTACCTGCCACACCCTTAATCTCCAGGGGGATTCTCACTTTGGGCCGGACTTAAATCTCCCTCATAGTCCAGTTGAGTACTTTCAAGAGCCCTATCTCAGAAAATTTATTCGAAACCCACAAGAAGTTAGGCGTTGGAAGGAGGATCGTATGAAAGGCTTTAACGCCTCTGAAATTTCAGACCCTGAGCTTTCTGATCTCATTGAGTACCTCAGACACATGGCTCACACTCGAAGACCCAAGCGAATCTAAAAATCGGGAATTTAAAGTGAATCATCTGAGATAAGCTCACTACATAATTCCTTACCAAAAGAAGAGGAGGCAAGCATATAGACTTGCCTCCTCTCTTACATCATGATGTCACACAACCAAGAGCTCAAATCTAGGTTGCAACGAGATGGAACTACCTAAAAACCTCATTATCAATCAGCTTTCTTGACTTGCTAATAAGCTCCCTAATGATTCGCGCCAGGGGCTGTCCACGCTTTGAGCTCTTCATCGCCGCCTCATGCCAATCATTAAAGATCCCTAAGTATCCGCGAAAGAGCCAATTCTCATGAGATCCCCTTGAATCAAGTTCTATATCGCCAATAGATCGAATTTCTTCTTCTTCAGCAGGAGCCCATAGAAAATCAGGATGAAGCTGATGATACCATTCACCTCCGATGATCGTTCCACTCTCATCAAGCTCAAGATCATAGAGATAATTCACCACAACTCTTCGATCAAATGATGAGCTGTCTTGCTCAGAGCTTGAGGCACGCGTTTCGGCAATGTAGGTGAGCTTCATAGCTACACCCACAACGCTTTTGGTTCGTCGATCACGATAGCGTTTAAACTTATCTTCTGAGAAATCGGAAAGAGCTACCTTTGCCTCATCGAGGGTATCAACTTCCAAACCGGTTTGAGGATTAAAATATCGATATTCATAACTAAAAATAGGCTGATTCCATACCTCATAATCGTATGTTGCATCGAGAATAAAACTCTTCTTTTTTACTCCAATCTGATTGACCACTACAAGATGCCAAGTTCCTGGATTTGTATCAAAGCATTCTTGATCAATAACTCTACCGTTCTCATCAGTTGCAGGATTCTTCTTTTCACAACGAGATCCAATAAATCGACTTTTTGGCTGAGCCTTAGCCCATAATAAAGAGGCTAAAGCCTTGATGTCTGAGGGATAAAACTTAATCAAAGGTCCTGACATCCGGTCGGCAGACCACCCCTTCACCCAAGTCGAATGATGTGGTCTTTGTTCACGGTAAGATGCAGGTGCCCATCCGTGACAAATCCCCATCCAGTGCTCTACCACTCCATCATTAGCGTCATAAAACCTCTTGCCTTCAGCCAGTGCGAACTGAGTGAGAGACTTATCGGGATCTCCTACCAGAAGGTCATACTTCTCTGCCGGAGAGAGAAGATCCGTATCACTTGGCTCAGAAGATTGGACATAGGTTGCATTACTTTGCCAATCCCTGGAATGAGGGAAGCCTTCATCAGCATAGCGTTTAGCCACCCCACCAGCATAAATGGCCCAGTAATCTCCAGACCATGGCGAATGGGAAAGTTGCATAGACTTGAGTCCTGCGGACTCCATTTGCTCTAGAGTTTTTACGCGCAAGGATCCAACAAGTGCTTGTGGGTCATCATTCCTCAAATAGCCTGCCCGCCCCTTTCGGGTGGAAACTCCAGATAAATCCTGAGCTCTATTTTTCTCAATGACGTACTCACGACTGCGAACACTCTCTTCTGAAAATGGGATGATGATCTCACCTTCAGATGCTTCCCTCTCTGACCTCAGTCTATACTCGGTAGGCTCTTGAGATTCCTCATCACGAGCAATCACATCATACTCCCTGATGAGCTTCTTAACGTACTGAGGGTCTTTCATGTATTCTTTGGGGTTTTCCCTAAAACGCCGCAAATGCTCTTGAATGGAAAGATCTGCCTTTGCCTGTTGCAGACCTATAGGAAAAGCTAGAACTACTACTCCCAAAAATGGGCTAATTTTTTTCATGAAATACCCCCCCTGTAAAGTTACCCCTAACTAACGCAACCGTGAATAATTGGATAAGTGTCCTAGTGTCAACAAAATTTTCTAAGTTTGATTGAATCAATATAATAAACTTGATACTGATAGGAATAGAATGACGACTTGGGATGAAGAGGAAATTTTTCACACAGGCGAACAGTACTTTTCAGCCTTGCTCCAAGACATCTCCCAAGCGCAGATCAGTATTGATCTTGAATCCTATATTTTTACTCTCAATACGATAGGTAAAGTAATCCTCAAAGCTCTTGAGGAGGCAGCTGCCAGGGGAGTGAGAGTGAGAGTTTTAGTCGATGGTGTGGGATCCAGCGACTGGAATCTCCAAATTATTCACGATCTAAATGCTTTACATATTCATGCTCGGATTTATAGGCCGATGCCTTGGGTCACGAGTCAATACGGATTTCTCTCAGTGCTCTACTATACGTTTAGAATCCAAAAATTCTTTCGAGTCGTAGGAAGATTAAATCGCAGAAATCACCGCAAGGTCTGCATCATTGATCACCGGATTGCATATCTGGGTGGAATGAACGTGAGTCAAACACATCTGAAGCGATATGCTGGAAATCAAGCATGGAGAGACACCTCTCTCAAGGTAGTTGGAAGATCCGTTGAAAAACTTCAAGACGCCTTTCAACACAGCTGGGAGGATCGAAGGCCTACATCTCGGCGACTTTGGATGAAGCGGCAGCATCATGCACTCAACTCCCTGATTCGACTCAACAACACGCGCGAACGCCGAAGAAGGAATCGACTTGAGCTTCTTGAGCGCATCCTCTCAAGCTCTGACCGTGTATGGATCACTACTCCATACTTTATTCCTGATCTCACATTCATTCGAGCATTAAAGGCAGCAGCAAAATCAGGTACTGACGTCCGCATTTTACTCCCCAGCCAAAGTGATATTCGACTCATGGGTTGGGCGAATCGAGCTTTCTATCCTGTTTTACTTGCACAGGGCATAAGGATTTTTGAGTACCTTCCCACAATACTCCACGCAAAGATTGTCATTATCGACGATTGGATTACTATCGGCTCAAGCAATCGAAATCACCGAAGTTTATTTCATGACCTTGAAGTCGATGTGGTAGTCACTAAACTAGAGTCTCTTCAATCAGTGATTTCTCAGTTTCATCTAGATACCAAAAACTCTGAGGAAATTACCCTTAGGAAATGGCAAGGTCGATCTCTCCTGTTTCGGCTTCTAGAAAGACTTATCCTCTACATTAAGTACTGGCTCTAAATCCTGAACTACATCCAAAGTCCTCGCTGGAGATTCACCCAATGACCCTTCAATAAATCAGGCGAGAGGATATGAATCATAGCTATGGAGTCTTCTCTCCTGACACACCTACTAGCAAATCCCAAATCAGTGCGAAAGCGATCCCTAAAGACCTGCTCACTATCCCAGATTCTCACCTGAGGCATACCCTTGGCTTGTGCAAAAGTAATAGCTTGAGAGAGGAGTGATCGTTGTTCAACGCCATCAAAAAATCGTGAAGCTAAGATACGTAGCGAGTCTAGCTTATAATCAAGCGTCCAAACTAAATATGACCTCGAACTTTTTACACCATAAACTGAGGAAACTCCCTGATTGAAGAAATCACCGTAAATACTCTCACGCAGATGATGCCATCTCAGTTGAGCTAGTGAAGGATGAATCCAAAATCGGTCTTGATCAATCACCAAACCTTGCGAGTAGCCAGAGATCTCAGAAAGATCAGATATATACTCTAATTTCATGCCTGTGTGATCCAAGCAGAGCTCAGGCGAACATTGATCTACATCAATCACCCATTCATTAGATTCAACCGCTCTAAAACCAGCTCTCTCATAAATCCGCTCCCCCACCTCAGAGAATAAAATCACAGCTGACGGCCTAGATTGCCGGAAAGCAGTAAGCAAAGCATTCAACTCACGCAAAAGTTGGGTTGCAAACCCCATTCCTCTCCATTTTGGCTCAGTAAACACACTTCCCACACCCCAGACCTGATCAGCGACAATGGGGTATGTCTCACAAGAAGATAGAATATCTCCTTGATCATTTTTCAAGAGCCAAGTCTCAACAGACTTTCCATAACCCCAGGAGTGACTTCTCAAGGTGGATTCCCTCTTCATGTACTGCTGCAATGAGAGTTTTTGTCCCCAACCCTCAAATGTCACCTCATCTCTTTGAATCTGTTCCTTAGGATCTGCCTTGTGCAATTTTAGCTTCATCAGACAAGCTTTTAGTCGAACTCATGAAGCGAGAAAAGGGTTTCCTCTCTGATCTTTCACTGATATCGTGATCCTGCTATGAAAAACGCGAAGTCTCTCGTTGGCCATCTTGCAGTCATCACTGGCGCATCAAGCGGAATCGGAAAAGAGTATGCTCACCAGCTTGCAGCTTTAGGGGTAGATCTCATTCTTGCTGCTCGCCGAGAAGATCGCCTGCACGCCCTAGCTCACGAGCTACAGCAGAAGTATCAAATTCAAGCATTTATCATTCCCATTGATCTGTCGCAACCTCACGCATCCCAATCTCTTTTTGAAAAAGCTGTAGCTTTGGGACACCCCATTACCATGCTCATTAATAATGCAGGAGTGGGAAAATACGGAAACTTCATGGATTTTTCATATGCAGATCATCATGCTACGATTCAAATTAATTCTATCGTACCTACTGAGCTGACTTATCGGTTTGTCGAGCATATGCTCTCTCACGGAAAACCTAGTTATATTACTCAAGTGGCATCTATCGCGGCTTTTCAGCCAGTGGGATACTTCACCGTCTACTCAGGCACTAAAGGATACTTGCGCTATTTCTCAGAGACTTTGGCATTTGAACTAAGATCAACCAATATTCATGTCATGTGTCTCTGTCCAGGGGGAACTTATACGGAGTTTTTTGAGCAATCAGGTCAAAAAATTACCTCTGCCGGGCAATCTGCCATGATGAGTGCAAAGACCGTCGTTCAATCTGGAATTGAATCCATGCTGAGCCGCAAGACCGTTTGTGTTCCTGGCATTCTGAATAAGCTAGCTTGCTTCATACCCCGACTACTCCCCAGAAGACTTGCTTTACATCTTGCTTTCCTGACCATGAATCGCTCAGTAGAGAAGGCTCAAATCCCTATCAAATGAAGACAATCCACGCAATTCAGATAAACATAGGGAATCAAGCGGAATACTTCTCATAAGACATCTCATCAAACTCACTTCGTCATTCATCACACACTGCAGCTGAGAACAGAGCTTGCAAACACCTCCGTCTGCTTGCCTCACAAGCAAGCGAGAAGTTGAACCATAATAAAAACACCCACGGGGGAAAACTATGCGTCATTATACTCATTTGCTCGTTGCACTTAGCATTCTTGGCTCACTTGCTGCTCAAGCCAGCGAGCGACCACCCTCAGAAGAAAAGAGAATTCAATGCTACTTCGAAGAAAAAGCTGAGAATGGGCAGAAAAAAGATAAAGAAAAAAGTGTTTGCTATGTTCGCGCTGAAGTTCGTGAAGAACACCACGGCGCTCGCGATGCAGGCAGCCCAGGCATTTTGCACGGCGATCGCGATGAAGGAAAATTAGTAGCACAATGTAGCAATGGTTTTACGATTTACGATCGAGATGCTGATGTTTCTGATAGCAGAAGAGACATCTCTATCATTGCTCAAGAGTTTGATAAGATTGCATTTCTCGATATTCAAGACTCTCATGGCGGAACAACCAATGCAACCTTCAGAACCCAGGCACAGAATCAACCTTCCATTCAGTACAATGGATACTGCCGAGTTAGCGAAGAACACTAAACTCATCTTTGATCCTCCAGCAGAGTGGAAGTTGATCGTCTAAAAAGTTTTCCCCTAAACCTGGCGCTCTCATCAGGCCAGTGTTTAGGGGAGAACCATGGATCTAAGATATTCGAGTAATCTTAAGAACGAATGAAGGCACAATCTTCAAAGAACAGCGCCCTCAATCCTCCCTGATTACCTTAAGCTATAGACTTTCTGACTTGTTTAAAGACAAAATAAACTACTAAACCCAAAGCAGTACTTGCTAAATAGGGCTTCCAGTTTTCGATCAATAACTGGGTAAACAAGAAAGAACACAGAATAAAAGACAGTGAGGCCACAATGTACACAGCCGGACACTTAAAAGGTCTGTGCTCATTAGGGTATTTGCGACGAAGGATCATTACCGCCACAGATACGAATGCAAAGACAATTAAAGTCGCCATACTGCTGAGCTGCCCTAGTGTTGAGACTGGGGAAAAGCCTGTGATGCAAACCACAATCAATCCAGTCAAGAGAATCCCTACATGTGGAGTGGAGTAACGAGGATGCACCCGAGTAAATAGAGAAGGTAAAATCCCGTCTCTAGCCATCACCATCAGAATTCTGGACTGACCAAAAATCTGAGTCAATAAAACAGTAGTCATACCTGCAATTGCGCCAGTGGCCACGATCAAAGCCCCGACTTGAATTCCGTGAGAGCGCAAAGCCTGAGCCATAGGCTGAGGATTATTGAGCGTTGAAAAATGAACAATTGCCGTCAATAATCCTGCTACAATGATGTATAATATTGCAGAACCGACCAAAGAACCAATGATTCCAATAGGAAGATCTCTATTTGGATTACGACACTCTTCGGCAGCTGTTGCCAGGGTATCAAAACCTGTGTAGGCCATGAATATAAAGCCTGCACCTGCAGCAACACCAAAAAAACCGTTAGGAGAGAATACTTCCCAATTCTTCATATCCACATGAGGAAGAGCAAAATAAACAAATGCACCAATTGCAGCAAGCTTCACCACAACAAGAATTCCATTTAACTTTGCTGCAAACTGTGTCCCCTTGACCAAGAGCAAGGTTAACAAGGTTACAATCAGAACAGCTGGCAGATTAATCAGTCCACCCTCAGATGGAATTTTTGTCAATTCCATTGGGAGCTGAATGCCTGCGCTCTCAAGAACCCCCACCATGTAACCAGACCAACCTGAAGCAACTGTTGCTGCACCAAAGGTAAAGACCATCATAACAGTCCACCCAATAACAGCAGCAATTCCCTCTCCTAAAGTCACGTTAGCATAACTGTACGCACTCCCAGAGACGGGAAGCATTGAGGCTAGCTCAGCATAAGCGAGTGCTGTAAAAATACAGGCCACTGCCCCTAGGAGATAGGAAAGAGTAATTGCTGGACCAGCATATTCAGCAGCAGCCAATCCCGTGATCACAAAAATCCCAGTTCCAATAATTGCTCCCAGTCCAAGCAGAATTAAGTCCAGAGCACCTAAGCTCTTTTTTAATCCTGCTTGACCTGCGGATTCCTTCACTTCCTTTAGCTCTTTAATTTTAAAAAATGACATGATCCCTCATTGCCCCTAAAGGCGCAAACAACTGAATCTCTCCAGCCTGTTGGATCAGGCTAGACCTTCCAGTCTGTATAGATGGCTTGAAGTCGAGGAGTCACTAACTTAAGATACCTGTAGTAGAGATCACCCCGAGAAGCATCTTGATTAGCATGCTTGGAGAGGACTCTCAGAGTCTCACAGTAGGACAATGCTTGGCAGAGAGTCTCAGCATGTTCCATCAGCTTATCAAACCTGCCTGCTTCTTGCCAGTAATCTCTTTTAAATACTTGATTAATCTGAGCAAGAGTTTCTTTAAATCCATTTTCACTCAAGCTGAGCTCCGGCTTGAAGCATCTCATAACCAAACCCACCACACTTTTTCTAAAATCATAAATGACCTTATTAAAACTGCGCTCGTATTCAGACTCCAACATGAGATTATTGAGTGGATGTAGACTCATTAAGCCTTGCGCAAATCGTGCAGGATCCTTAATCATAGTCTTGATAAAGTCTTTCATTGCCATCAATGCCTGAATCTGCGAAGTACCTTCATAAAGAAGCGCCCCAAAACTATCTCTATGAAGCCTCTCAGCATCGTACTCAGTCATGTAACCGTAGCCTCCATAGGCTTGAATTGCACGCTGAGTAAGCGTAGCATTAGCCTCAGACCCATAATACTTCACTAATGGAGTTCTAAATCTGACGACTTTGGCCGATTTTTTAAAAAGATCTTGATCCTTCTCATTCAGATCACCTGTGCGCCTCTTCTTCAGATCTAGACGCTGAAAAATGTCATAATGGGAAATGGTATCCACCATCAAAGCCCTAAAAGCATTCGTCTCGGTTTCCCAATCACTTAAGTTTCTCTTAAACAACGGCAGCTCAACCAAAGGTTTTCCAAATTGCTTACGAGTCTCTCCGTAACTTCGAATCAAAGAGACAGCTGCTTCCATCCCCCCCAAGCCTTGGAGACCAACGGAAATTCTCGCCTCATTCATGAGATGAAGCATCATCTTAAAGCCTTGATTTTCTTCACCCACGAGATGGGCAATCGTATTTTCATAAACAACTTCGCATGTTACAGATCCGTGCATCCCCATCTTCTCTTCGACCTTAGTGATCTTATAATTTTGCTTTCTCTCACCTGATTTTGGATCGGTAATCCATTGCTCAGCAAAGAACATGGAAATCCCATCTAAACCCTTAGGAGCACCCTTGGTACGAGCAAGAATAAATGCAAGCCCACCACCGCCATTCGTAATGAAACACTTTGTTCCATTTAGAATATAGGAACCATCCTCTTGTTTGTCAGCTGAGGTTCTTAGGGAGCCAACATCTGATCCAGAGTCTGGCTCTGTTAAGCACATGCTCCCACTAATCTCACCTTTTTGGATGAGAGGAAGAAACTTCTCTTTAGTCTGATCATCACAGAAGCGTTCGATCATATCAGCAATGCAAGTGAAAAAGCCCAACTGGCCGCTCGTAGAAACGCAAGCACGACTAATCTGCTCAAAACCCATGAGCACCAAAACCACAGGCGCGCCCATTCCACCATATTGAGGATCGATGGATAAACCCAAAAGATCCATCTCCTTAGCTTCTTGATAGGTCTTTTTCAAGACATCTGAAATTTCAACTTGACCCCCAACTGCCTTACCGCCTCCCACTTGATCCAATTCTCTGGCTCGGGAAGCGAGCGTTTCTGCCGTCCACTTACCCGTTGCAGTCAAAAGCTCTTCATAAAAGCCAATGAGCTCCTCTTTTGAATTAAACCCCTCTGCGGTTGGAAAATTAGGCTGGTAAAGGGGAATAATCGCATCCCAATCGATTGCATTTTTGAACAAATAACGCCATTCACTTGAATCTGAGTAATAGTTCATGAATCTATTTACAAAAAGTTGGGAAAAAATTGCATTAAAAAATCACCTCAAAATACAAATGTGATAAGAAACACTATCCCATGATTTCTCTGTCTTATTATGAAGCTATCCATAAATCCAGCTTGCCTGGTGTCTGGTCAAAAGGTGTTGCTCTCTCAAGGGCAAATGCAATTGTTTTGCATCAACACACTCCTGAGGAGATCTCTTTACGTGTAAGATCTCAAGAACGACCAGTCAGCCATAAGATCACACTTTGGCCAGGGGATGAGGACTGGTACTGTGATTGCGATAGCCGAAATGAGGTTTGTGCTCATGTTGCTGCTGCTGTAATTTTTCTTAAATCACAGCAACAGGAGCAAAAACATTCAACACCTCTCTCAAGCAGTGAACCAAGAAGTACTGACAAGCCTCAATACACTGAGATTCATTATGAGTTTCATGATATTCAAGACTCTCTAGAATTGAAACGATGGGTAGTCTATGGAAAAGATCGCAAGGAACTTCTCTTAGAATCATTAACCTCCATTGTCGGAGGAATTTCTTCAGGAAGAATTCAGGCTCCACCTATTTCCGTGACTCAAGAAGAGTATCGCGTTGATGCTTTTATGAATCCACTTAAGCGCGCTATCTTAGATTCAGAGGTCATTCCTCCTCTTTTTAAGATCATCTCAGAATGCTCCCATCTTTTTTTCGATGGCAACAAAGTATCTATCTCCCCTCAGCCCTATTCTTATACCTATGTACTTATCTCTGAGAAGGGTGGATTCCGCCTGAAACTTAAGGAGGATGGTACTGATCCTAGAATCTTTGCCAATGGGGTTATTCTCTTTAGAGGCACCCTTAGACCTCTAGATAAACATTCACGCCTCCTTCAATCCAAGCCCTTTCACTCAAGGGAGGGAGTTTGGTACGGACCAAAAGACACTCTCCTGCTCATGAAGGATATTCTCCCTGAACTAACCAAGATTGCTAGCGTTGACATTCAAGCTCAAAATCTTCCAGAGCTAGTGAAGGTTAGTCCTGAAGTTACTTTCATAACCCACAAGCCAAAAAACTCGGATGAGCTTTTTATTACACCTCAGATTAAGAATAGAATGGAGACTTTAGCTTCTAACCAGGATCGAATTCTAATTCATTACTCAGATCCTTTTGAGGAAAAAGCATTAGGTAGAAAACTACAAAATGAACTCCAGCTAGCAATAGGACAGACCACTTGCTTTACTGGAGAGTCTGCCGTTGAGTTTTGCTTAAGACTCAAGAACTGGTGTAAAGAGAGAGAAGGCAAACTTGAGGGGCAGGGATACCGTGATTTTGAGCTTAATCCTGCGCTTGAAGGGATGATTGATTTTCAAGGGGGTGAGCCTGAGTTCATTTTTAAGACGACCTCTGGTGACCACAGTGCAGACCCGCAATCCGTCCTTCGAGCTTGGCGAGAGAATTCGAGATATATCAAGCTGATGGATGGGGGTTGGGCTCAACTACCGCAAAACCTTCTCTCTCGTTTCAGCGAAAGAATTGAAGCATTGCTCACCATGAAAAGTACTCACGGTAAGATCCCCTCTCATTTTTTGCCCGAGCTCATTCAGATTTGTGATGAGACCCATCAAACTTATCCAGATGCGATTCAAAAATTAAAAACTGCTCTGTACAATAGAGGGTCAATTGAGCAGTTTCCTTTACCTTCAGACCTACAAGCTCAACTCAGGCATTATCAGCAAGAAGGTGTGAACTGGCTATGTTTCTTGCGAAATGCTCAAATGGGAGCCATGCTTGCCGATGATATGGGATTGGGAAAAACCCTTCAGACTTTGTGCGCAATCCAAGGCAAGACCCTCATTATTGCCCCGACTAGCGTTCTTCCAAGCTGGCAGACTCAGATCCAGACCTTTAGGCCTCAACTAAAAGTATGCACCTACTATGGCCCTCAAAGGCGAATGGACCCCACCGCTCAAGTCATACTCACCTCCTATGCGTTAGTGAGACTCGACGCTGCGGAATTCACTCATACTACTTGGGACACTATTGTTTTGGATGAAGCCCAAACCATTAAAAACCCAGAGAGTCAGATTTCAAGAGTCATTCATCAGCTGAACGGAAACTTCAAGCTAGCCCTCAGTGGCACTCCTATTGAAAATCAACTGGAGGATCTATGGAGTCAGTTTCAGTTTTTAAACCCAGGACTTTTAGGATCAAGAGAGCTTTTTCAAGACACTTATGCTTCTCCTATTCTCAGGGGAGACCGAAGAGCGTCTGAACAATTACAGCAAAGAATAAAACCTTTTATTCTGAGGCGACTTAAAAAAGATGTACTGCCTGAACTACCAGCAAAAACTGAGATCGTTCTTTATTCTGAGCTTAACGATGAAGAGTTTGAGGTTTATGGCGCTTTATTTCATAGCACTCGAAAAGAAGTCCTTGCCCAACTTGAACAGGGTGGAGGAGTTTTTGGAGCACTTGAGCTACTCCTCAGACTCAGGCAAGCTTGCTGCGCAACCGCACTTGTGCCGGGCCAACACCCGGTCAAATCATCGAAGATTGAGCTTCTGATGCAGACCCTCGAGAAGTCTATTGCATTTGGACATCGAGCTTTAATCTTCTCTCAATGGACATCCTATCTCGATCTGATCGAAGAGGAGATGAGGGAAAGAAAAATTACTTTTTCACGCCTGGATGGAAGTACTAGAAACAGAAAAGAAATTGTAGATGAGTTTCAATCTTCATCTGGGGCATCTGCCTTACTCATCTCTCTGAAGGCGGGTGGTACAGGCCTCACGCTCACAGCAGCTGATCACATCTTCATTATGGACCCGTGGTGGAATCCCGCCATTGAGGATCAAGCAGCAGATCGCGCCCATCGCATTGGACAGAAGAATCCTGTATGGGTGCATCGCCTGATTACATCAAACACAATTGAAGAAAAAATACTCTCACTCCAGAAAGCAAAAGCTCAACTGTCCCAGCATATTTTAGAGGACACCGGAGTAGCTGCGTCACTCACGAGAGAAGACATTTTAGCGCTCCTTCAAGGATAGGCTACTATTTTACAACTTTTCTTCTTTTCTTTCTCTCAATCTCAAGTGAGATGATTTTATCGTAAAGTCCATCTAGTTCAAGTGACTCGCCCGGCGTTCCAGTCAAAGTTGCTCCTTGATGCTGAAGTTCGAAGTCCTCCCCTTGGAGTCCCGAGGAGTGATCGTCACCCGACATCTCATCCCCTTCTCGGTCTCGCTCGGCCATGGTCATATTAAAGGACTGCAATTCCGAAACTAAATCTAAGGGGTCTTCTGAGTTTGGATCCTCAGGTGTTACTAGAAGATCTGTCCTCCTCGTCACTTCATCGCCTCTTAGATCTCCCTCCTCAACCATGTCTAATTGCTGCTCAATTGAGCCGGGACTCCCAAACTGGGGCTCTGGATCCCCTGGGTGCTTCAATAGGGGTACGTTCCGTTTAGGTCGCTTCTTCAGCATGAATCACTTCCTTTCACCTGTACCTCTCACTGATGAAAGTTCCGTTCCCAATCCCTGCACTAAGATAGCGGCATAGAATATCGTAGATTATTTTTGCTAAGTAATCAGGAATAATGCAATGCATTTCAGCATTTAAAAACAGAGTTCAAATCACTACTTTTTGCTTCCAGCAGTCTAAATGAAAAATAGACGCACCGAATTATTCAGAGGAAAAGATTGATCTCTGATTTTTAATTTTGATAATCATTATCATTATGATAACTCTTAAGTCCTATGATGAAGCACGACACACACACCCAATGGATCATGAAAGACACTGAATCCTTCTACGTTCGCATCTGCCAATGCGGAGTCATTCACTTATGCTTTGGAGCAGCAACCATTAATCTCACCTCCGAAGCACTGATTGCGGTGAGTGAAACACTAAGAGAAGTGGCCACTCCTCTACGCCAACAAATGAATGCATCAGTCCCCGCCAATGTAATTACAGGTAAATTTACTCTGATTGCACAGGATTAAGAGCAGAAGACAAAGCATCTCCACTAGCATCCATCAACTGAGGACGAGGTAGGTCCAAAAGCTTCAGAATAAAAGGGTATACCTCTATATTCTGAAAAGGCTTAACCTCAAGAGGAGATTTAATCTGAGGACCTTTGGCAAGGAACAAGGCGCGCATTGCTCCACCCTCAGGATCGTATCCATGATTACCTTCCTCCATTTTTTTAGTATGACGTGAGCGAATGACGGTGAAGCCATCCTGGGCTGCAACAATAAGATCACCTGCCCTAGGATTCTTTGAGTAATGATATCTCTTTGGAAGCTCAGCTCTCTTGTACACCTTAAAGGCTGAGGCCTCATTCTTCTTCAACCTCTGATAAATGGTATTCAACTGATCAGTCTGGGGTGAATAGATATGCACATGAGTCCCGTCGCCAACTGCTTTAAAGGATCCTAAATCAACAAAGTCCTCTAAATAAATGACCTTCTTAAGATCCAACGCTTGCATCCCATGATCTGAGACAATCACTAAATTAATAGGCAGCTGAGTTTGCTCTAGAAGCTGAGAGAGCTGTGCCATGGCCTGATCAAGCTTGAGAACTGCATCTTTTACTTCTTTGGATTTTGGACCAAACTCATGGCCTGCAGAATCCACATCAGAAAAATAGATCGCATAAAAATGAGGTCTTTCTTGAGGAGGAAGCTTAATCCATCGCTCAATCTGCTTTATCCTTTCTTCTACTGAAGTCTTCTTATTGTAATGAAAATAATAGCTCGGTCTGTAGCCATCAATCTCAGCCTCGTTCCCCGGCCAATAGTAAACTGCGGATCTCATCCCATGCTTTTCAGCTGCTACCCAAAGTGGAGTGCCTGAAAACCAACTTCCATCTCTAGCTGATTGAGGAGTTGAAGCACGAAACTCTTGGCCCCTTGCTGGATCATAAAACACATTATCAACAATCCCGTGATTCTCAGCATAAAGCCCTGTGACAATACTCAAGTGGTTTGTAAATGTTTTTGACGGATAGGTGGGAATCATGTTCTGAGCCGATAGCCCTACACTCTTAAGTTTCTTAAGAAAAGGTGGCGAATACCACTCAAGATAATCCGCTCTAAACCCGTCTAACGAAACTAATACGACATAGGGTTTATTCTGACTTTCTTCCGAATTCAGTGCATTTGGAGAAGTCTTCAGCTGAGAACTTGCGCAACTGGATAAAACAGATAAACCAATAACTAAGAGTATGATCAATTTTCTCATGTTGAATTATCTTTCCCAACGGTGCTGAAAACTTAATCCCACAGTACGATTGAGATTTGAGTTTTGAGCAATGCCCAAAAGTGTTTGATCGGTGTATGAAACCATGAAGGTTTTATTAGATCCGATCAGGTAACTCAAGTCAAAC
>Ga0255098_1000007_pt1 | contig 132603 bp, 122 predicted proteins | sample Colum_Atlam_RepC_2_FD_188440 | JGI IMG/M metagenome (GOLD analysis project Ga0255098, IMG submission 188440) | Freshwater microbial communities from Columbia River, Oregon, United States - Colum_Atlam_RepC_8d | ecosystem: Environmental > Aquatic > Freshwater > River | place: USA: Oregon... | reverse complement strand
GCAGTTTTACCAACTCCTGGTTCACCCATTAAAACAGGATTATTCTTAGTTCTCCTTGAAAGAACCTGAATCACCCTTCTAATCTCCTCATCACGCCCAATGACAGGATCAAGCTTCTGCTGATGCGCAAGCTTAGTCAGATCGCGACAGTACTTTTCAAGGGCCTTGAATTTTCCTTCTGGCTCTGGATCCTGAATTTTTGATCCACCTCTGGTTTTTTCAATTGCGGTCTTAAGAGAATCCTCGCTCAGAGCACTTTCTCTCAGCGCCTGGGCAGCAGGAGTTGTTCTTAATTGAGAAGAGTACAATGATAATAAAAAATGCTCTGGCGAAATATAAGAATCGCCCATTTTTTTTGCCTCATCCTCTGACAGAACCAAAAGTCGATTCAGTGATGAGGAAGCATAGACTTGGCCGTTTCCTCCAGATACTTGAGGGATCTTCAAAAGCGCATCGGTAAGTCGCTTTTTTAGGGCAGCTAAATTCACACCAGCCAATTCAAGGAGATTTGCTGCGTGTGAAGACTCTCCTTCTGCGTGATCCATTAGCGCTAATAAAAGATGTTCAGGGTGAATTTCCTGATGATTCTTGCGAATAGCCCAAGCCTGAGCCTGTTGAAGAGCCTCTTGTGCGCTATGCGTAAATTGAGCAGCCATGTATCATACTCCTTCTTTTATAAAAGTAGGCATGAACTAGGCTCAGTCAAGCAACTACACTCCGCACAAAAGTGGAACTTATACTCCAGGTCCTTGTATTTACTCAGAAAATACGCGACGAAGTTTCTTTCAATTTATTCTTTTTTTGCACCTTTTAGATCAAGAACAATCACAGAAAACCTCTCTTGCCCTTGACCATCGGCATGCCTCACTCTCAGCAAATAAGATTGCTTTGATTTCACAACAGAGTAAAAACCGCCTACATTTTTAATCGACTTTCGATCCACTTCAAGAATTACATCCCCTCGACTTAAACCCGCTCGATCTGCAGGCCCTCCATAGGAGATATGAGTTACAATCACGCCAGCCACTTTCTCTGAAACACCAAACTCCTGGGCAAGCTCAGGGGTCATGTCCTCAATTTTCATGCCGGTTTCCACAGGAGCAGGAGTCGACTGCCCCTTCTTGCCTTTTTTTGGAGATGAAGGATTTTGTGGGCCACCTGGTCTCTGACCTACCGAAATACTGAAAGACATCTTCTTTCCAGCTCGGCTAATTTGAATAGGAACAACCGCCCCTACTTCCAGTGCTGTAACGGCTGAAACAAGCTCATTGCTATTATGAATGGGTTTTCCATTAAACTCTAAAATCACATCATAAGGTTTAATACCTGCTCGATCCGCAGGCTCAGTAGGGTAGACATGAGTTACAAATGGCGCCTCTAAATCGCTGGGAACTCCCATTTTTTTTGCAATCTCTGCATTCAGTTGCCCAACCAATACGCCTATAAAACCACGGGATACTGCCCCCTTAGCTTTCAACTGAGGCAGTACGCTTTTCACTACATTGATTGGAATAGCAAATCCAATTCCATGTGCCCGCTGATCAATTGCATTATTAATTGCAATGACCTCTCCCTTTAAGTTCACCAAGGGTCCACCTGAATTTCCAGGATTAATTGGAGCATCCGTTTGAAGGTAGTTTGCCAAAGGAAAATCTGGGGCGATTCTTCCCTTAGCAGAGATAATCCCATGAGTCACAGAGTGTCCTTGACCAAAAGGATTACCAACAGCCATGACATACTCCCCCACCTCAAGTGCATCTGAATCACCTAAAGCAACAGGCGTGATCTCTCTCTTGCTACTCACCTTAATCAGAGCAACATCTAACTCAGGATCCCTGCCCACTACCTCTGCATCGGTGGGTTTTTCATCCTTAGATTCAGTAAAGGTGATTTTAATTTCATCTGCATCAGCGACCACATGATTATTTGTGAGAATCAATCCCGAAGAATCAATCACAAATCCGGTACCCAAGGACATAGACTTAGGAAGTCGTGGATTCTTGCCCGGAATAGAATATGGAGGCATCCCCTCTTCTTCCTCAATTTCTCCTCCTCGACCCCTGCCTGGATACTGCTGAAAAAGTTCACCAAAAAATCTTCTTAAAATCTCATCTTGTCCATTCAGTCCATATCCACCCTTTAAGGTGGTCAGAGTCGAGATATTCACAACAGAAGGAACAATCTTCTTTGACAGATTCACAAATACATTAAAATCTGTAGGTCCATTTGAGGAAGAAAAACCATAAGCTTCAGAAGTAGCCCGTGAGCCCTGAATAGGCAGCAACTGAATGATGGCCAAAATGAGTCCCAGACCCGATAAAAAAACGAGAAGCTGATTAGATTTTTTCTTGAACATACAGAAACTCCCCATCAAAAAATTTTAAACCATCTCTATGAAGTTGCGAATTCTCTTTGTCTCTCAACGAACTTCATGCGTGTTTCAAAAAGAAGTTGTTCGATTAAACGATCTTCCTCTGGTGTACGATTACCTTTTGTTTTTTCATACATGAGCTCGAGGAGATCAATATTTTGTCTTGCTAGCTCAAGATCTACTTGAGCAGCGCCACCGCTTGGATGAGGAACTACTCCTAACCCCATAAAAGCTGCCGACGATATGGAAAGAAAGAAAGTTGTGAGATCAATTTTTGGAAAATTTTTAATCGAATCCATATTTTTAGAATTACCCCTCTCAGTCGTTTTAAACAACGCCTAGACCTGTCTCCAAATCACATTTAATCGGTTGAGCTTCAGCCTTACCTGAACCACATTTGGATCATCACTTCCCAGACATTCCAAATCATCTAATCCTAAACTCTTTCTAAACATTGAATTTAAAGGAAAAAATATCCACAACTTGATTAATAAAATCAACTTATAAACACCCTGGGTCCCCTCATCGAATAACCGTGCCTCATCCCGAATACATAATCGGTGAGTCACCACATAGAGAGTACGAAATAGTGCTCGAACATAGCCGTGATTTTCATCAAACTTCTTCAAACTCGCTTGAAAGAGGGACTCCAACTCAACTCCATTAATTTGACTGACTAAGCCCTGTGTGACGAATACACTTCCTTGCACTGAAAAAAGAGGACGAATCCAATAAAACTCTGGCCGAACGTCTGGGATGATGTAGACCCTAAGTCTTTTTAACTGCCCTCTGATCTCTATTTGACTCATCCCGATTACTCTTTCGCCACAGAAAGGCTCAGCTCTAAAAATCCAGATCAATAACCGATCTAAAAACATCATGAGGACAAATTGAGCGAGAATCCCTACTAATATACCAATCCGAAACCCTGAAAAAGAGAAAAACAAAAACCCCATACTTCCAAGAAACAGGGGGATGAGTAAAAATAGGCATAAAAAATAGAATGCAAAAGTGTGTTTTCTAAGCATGCCCCATCCAGAACTTTCCTTTTATTTACCCCTCATTGAGATATACTTATCTTTATGCGGGTTCAAAACAAAATGAAGCAAATTTTGCTTTTTATTCTACTCAATTTATCTCTTTGTCAATGCTCAGAACTCGGACTAAACACTTCCAGCACAGCCCGTCAACTTGATCCTAGACCAAGCGGCATTCCTGTTGCTTCAGGAGTCCTTACACCCCTGAATGGACAGTCTAATATCACAGGGAATGCCTTGATATTTCTCCAATCCCCAGGCTCTTACATCCTCAGACTTGAGGGGCTCAGTATGACTTGGGAGGCAGGCTTAAAGATCAAGATCAGTTCTACCCTGAATGGAATCACACAATCCCCCACTCTTCTTGATCTTCGTTTTAACAGTGGTGATCAAAACTATAACTTCACCACTCCAGGAACGAGCGCTAAATTTGATTTTGTCTACATCTACTCAACTCAACGCATCTTAGATTATGCATCTGCTCGCCTCATTGCAAATTAGGAAGGCAGACTCTTAATCAGATAAGATCATTTATGGTAATGAAAGTTCATCTTTAAATTCGAGAAGTTCCTTGATGTTTCTCACATCGGAAATCATCCACTTTCCTTGAACTAAAACCATCTGACAGAGCTTTTTATTTGTGACCATTGCACTACTTGAATGCCCCGCTATTTTACTTCCTAGTTCATTATATTTAAGCTCATAAGTAATTTCGACTTCCTGATCTGAGATCTTCTTAATCTCTCGAATAGTCAGCTTAATGAATTCTCTCTTACTCTCAATAAAAGCCTCTCTGAATTGCTCTTTACTCCAACTCTCCAATCGTCCTTTGACATCTCCTGTCAAATAACCCAAGAGAAAATCTTTGTCTGTTTCAGATCGAATTGAAAATGTCCGTACAATATACTCAGTAAGTCTTTGCTTAGGATCCCCCACAACTTGAGGTTGTCTTGTACAACCAACCCAAAGCCCCAAAAGAATACCAATGATACAAATCTTCCTAAACATATCCTTCTCCCCTTAACCTTTCTTTTAAGTCCCCTAGATCCTTTTTTAAATCGCCCTTAAGATCGATCCATTCTAACCCAATTCCATAAGATCGAGGCATAAAAGCTATTGGCTTAGCCCTCATCCACATCTCTGAATTTCTAAACCTGAGCTCAACCCTGCACTCTAAAAGTTGAGTCACCTGGCTAATCCCTTTTTTGGAATCACCATTCAACCGGGATGGAAACAAAAAGACCCCTTTTAAGTCAAAGCGGCTAGCTCTCATCTCAAGCTTTTTATTTTGAAAGGCAACCTGACACTCAATGACTGGTAAAAACTCAGGCAACCCCTGATACCAATTCACCTCTGGATTTAAAAATGACTGGTTCATCTCCCTGAGGATAAGTAAAAGCTGACAAAAGAAAACGAGGGAAAAGCAAACAGTATATAGAGTCAAATTAGGATAATTCATACGAAACGATAAGAGAAGAGATAGAGCTGTCCATAAACTCGCCAATGCACAAGCTAAATACCAAGCCCAGCGTTTTAGAGAAAGCAGCCATGCGACGATTGGTATTGTGACTAAAGTAAAGGCTAAAGAGCCATATGCCATTCTTTTCCATGGTAGATCCCAAGTAGGTGCACGACTCACTAAGGCAACCTCCCAGGCGATCACTGGGACGCTCAATAAAAGGGAGTACACCAAACACCTTAATCTTAAAGGGATCCTCATCAATACCATTTAATTCTCTCCAACCCAAAATCCACAGTAACCAATCCCTTGACTTAAGCGCCTCTGGGAAATCTTAGCATCATAGACAACACACCGAGGACCTAACTCCTCAAACTGATCCTCTTGCTCCCCTTCAAACCCAATATATAAAGGACCTCGCAATATTAGATCACGATTGAGTTCCACCCCTTTCCTGATCCAGACTCCGGAGGAAATCCTGTAATTTAAATCTAGGATTCTTTCTCTCCACCTTGGAAATAAGGTGAGCGCTTGGTTTTTTTCCTCAAGTAAAGACAAAAGATTCAAATGAGTATCTAGCCACAAACTAGGAGAACCAATATCAAACCAAGGAGACTCACTCATAAATACGCCTACTTTTTGGTCTCGAAGAGCTGGATGTAAAATAGTAGGTACAAATTCAGATGGTCCGATCTCTGGTACATGGGCAAGTGCCTCCTGTTCAAGAATTGCAGCACCACTCCAGAAATACCCCTCGGTGGTCAACTTTCCCAATCCAGATACACACTCTAAAGTTGAATCTGTGAGCACCTCAGAATATGCCTCACCAACACCTGAGTGCTTTAAAAGAACCATTGTAAGAGCGACTCCTCTTTTTCTTCTCAAAAACTCGTGTCTGTCTATCAATTCCTGCCAGCGAATATCACAAATCACATCGGCGTTTGCCCTGAGAATTGGACCTTCTCCTAACAAGGGTAGAGCCCTCTTAATCCCGCCTGCAGTTCCCAGAATCTGCTGACTCTCATCACTCAACACTAACTCTGCACCTGAGTAATCCAGGTTCAATAGCTGACTTCTCGTACTTGAAGCTAAATGATGCAGATTAGCAACAACCCTCTTCACACCTGCTGCTACCAAGGTATCAACAGAATACTGAGCTGCTGGAATCCCTAGAACTGGCATCAGCGCCTTTGTCTGGACCCGAGTGAAGGGTGACAGCCGAGTCCCCATTCCTGCAGTCATCATCATTGCAGCTGATACATGAGTCTTAGACATGACCACCACGCCTCCTCGACTTTAAAAGTAGTAGTAGTAAAATAAGGTTTCTCTCAGTGCTGAGTACTTTGGATACTTGAGTAATGATCTTCTAATATTCTCAAATGTATTTCCGATATACTTTAAATACATAGGATTGCCCCTTTTATTAAAAAATGAGGCAAAACTTCCAATTGCCTTAAGGTTTCGTTGAACTGACATTAAATCAAAAACTCGAACAAAATGCTCATGATCCACTTGAGACCCAGATAAAGCTTCATATCGAGCAATATAATAATGAATCAACAACTGAATTTGAGACTCATCGAGCTGATAATAGCTGTCCTTCAAAAGTGACACGAGATCATATTGCTGGGGGCCTAAGCGCGCATCCTGAAAATCAATCATAACAAAACGCTCTGTCTTAAGATCAGAATGAGGAGTTACCATCACGTTGCGACTGTGAAAATCCCTATGAGTCAATACGGTGGGCTGATCTGCAAGATATTGACAAATCTCCCCAAGCTCATCCCTTAAAATTCTTAGATCTTGATCCGCAATATCTCTCCCGAGGTAACTCTTATAAAAGTGCTCAATTGCAAAATCCATTTCCCACATCAACTTCTCAAAATCAAATCTCAAGCGAAAGGCCTCAAGATCTTTAGCCTCTGACCTCGCAGAAGCTTTCACTTGCAGAAGAACAAGAGAATCAATCACTCGCTCATATAAATGCCTCTCGGCATCCGATGTAGAAACTTCTTGCAATCGTCTCAAAAGCGTTACATCTCCGAGGTCCTCAAGCAATACCAAGCCTCGAGTGGGATCAATATCGAAGATTTGAGGCACATCAACCTGAAACTGAAGAAGATGTCGTTGAACAGAAAGAAAAGACATCTCTTGATCTAATCCTTCAAAAGGCTCCATACTCATTAATATATAGCTCTTTTGATCACTAAAAATACGATAGTACCTTCGTGTACTCGCATCTCCTGGAATTCTCTGAACACTTCGAATCACTTGAGCTGAGTTCATAATCCAGGAATTTAATGAATCCTCGCTCTTTATCAGATGATCAAACATAATCCTAAATTCATGATGAATCACTGTCACAGTCGGTTTATCCTTTGCTTGATTTGTGTAAACTCATCGCTTTTTACAATTGGATTTCGAAGAGGAGGAAGCTGCGCAATCTCCCTTCGAAGATTCTCCAGAAAAAACTCCTGTTTACTCTGATTATAGGGAGCATGATCCGGATTCACCGTGTATCGATTCATGAGAGAGACAAGTCCGCGAGGATCATACCCTGCCTGATAAAGAATCTCTACGGCCTGCTTCATGGACTCAACCTCTTCTTCGATTGAGAAATTCAAGACTCGATCCCACGTTAAATGCCTAAGAGCATCTGGAGAATTGGACTTTTCAATCGAGTCGATCAATTGAATCATGGATTTTCTTGAAAGCAAAGAAACTTGAATTGAGATGAGAGCAGCTAGCTCATGCTCATACTCAATGGACTGCAACGTACCTAACGAGATGAAAAACCGATTACCCGGAATCACAAAGGAACGCCAAAGGCCATTTCGATCATCAACGAGCTCAACAGTAACTTCATCAGTAGCTCGTTTTTTTTCAGTCGGAAGAAGCTGCTGAATCTTTTTCTTGAGGTAATACTGTACAGCAGTGTTTCTCTTAAAAGCAAAGTGATCTTCGGCCTTCTCAGAAAGTTGAGTTCCAATGAATACCTCCCTCCGCAGCTTTTCTTCCTCAATTGAAAGGTGATGAACCGGGGTAGAGGAACACCCCAGAACGATACAGAAGAACAAAAGAACTGCCGAGAACTTTAAGGACTGCCTCATCATGATCTCCCCTTAGAATACCTCAAACTAGAATAATTGCCCAACCCAGAAATACGCTCCGGGGACTCAAATTCCCTTTTGATACAAGCTGGGTAGCGAGTTTTGACTCCAACAAGAACATCTCAACACTCCACCCATCAGTAAACTCCTTCACCGGTAAAATGGCTTTTTAGAAACACCTCGAAGCGATAGGATCGCTACGTTCCCTCTTTAATCTTCGAAGCAAAAAAATCAGGAATTCACCTCTCATTCCCCAAGACTTTTCCTCCCTTCACTTCCACCTCCTTCTCTCTGACTCTCACTTGAGAAGACCTCCACTCAATGCCAGCAGTTGCAGCAATGCAACACAAAGCATCCTTCCCTCCAAGGGGCCTGCACGAAAAATTAACCTGGATCCTATAAAGTTTCGGAGATTCAAATTGCGTAGAGCAAAAAGATTTGGTTATTGATGTGTATAAAAGAAGGATTTCACACTATGTCACAGATTCCAGAGACAGCTAACAAAGGCTTAGAAAACATTGTCGCTTGCACAAGCGAAATCAGTACAATTCACGATGTCACTCTCCTCTATCGTGGATACACTATAGAGGACTTGGCCGAGCATTGTGGTTTTGAGGAGATTATCCACCTGCTTTGGCATGGCCGACTACCCCAAGCCAAGGAATTACAGGAGCTCCGCCAAAAACTTGGAAGCCATATTAAGCTTCCTCAGGAACTCTTACCCATCCTGGAATTCATAGCTAAGACTAAAGCCCATCCTATGGCAAAATTAAGAACTGCAGTTTCTTACTATGGCCTACTTGATATGGGCGCAGAGGACATTTCTCCTCAAAGTATCCTCGAGAAAGCGACTCGACTCACTGCGGCGCTTGGCCCCATCGTAGCTGCACTATCTCGGCTCGAACAGAATCTAGCTCCGATTGCACCCCGATCGGACAAGAGCATTGCCTGGAACTTCTTAAACATGGTCAGAGGCAAGGAACCTACGGAAGAAGAAGAAAAACTTTTTGATACAGCATTAGTGCTGCATGCTGACCACGAACTCAATGCATCGGCTTTTACAGCTCGAGTTGTCTCTTCGACAACAAGCGACTACTACAGCTCCATCACAGCTGCACTTGGCTCACTCAAAGGTCCACTCCATGGTGGAGCAAATGAGCAAGTCATGATCATGCTCAAAGAAATTGGCTCATACAGTCAAGTTCAGGCATTTATTGATGATGCAATTTCAGCCAAGAAAAAAGTTATGGGAATTGGCCACCGAGTCTATAAAAATGGTGACCCAAGAGCTAAGATTCTCAAGAATCTCTCCCTGCAGACTTGCAAAAAAGTCGGGTTAGAGGATTTCCATAAAATGCTCACAGAAATTGAAGAGCAAATGCTAAGCAAAAAGGGCTTAATGCCGAACGTTGATTTTTACAGCGGACTTGTTTATACCGCTCTAGGAATTCGCCCTAAGGACTTCACTCCTATCTTTGCCGTGAGCAGAATTTCTGGCTGGACTGCTCAAGTTCTTGAACAATATGCCAATAATCGAATCTACCGCCCAAGAGCCTACTACACTGGACCTACTGAATTAAAAGTTCGACCAATCCAAGAAAGATAATCAGTTAAGATGTCTTAGGACCTCGGATTATGCTCCTCCAATAGAAGCTGAACCTGTTGGAGGAGCTTTTGAATTCCAGCTTGAATCTCTTCTGGTTTCTTTCTTTCTCTCTGAGTGAGTTCATAAGCTTGAACCAACTGAGAGTTATGCTCCTGAGACAATCGACTCAAAGCTAATTGCAAGCTCTTCCTAGCAGTCCAAAGTATGGATAAATCTCCTTTAGCAGTTTGAATCCGGATCCTAGCAGACGTCAATATACTGACAATATGAAACGGATGAGTCTGCACGTCTTGATCCAGAATATGCAAGGCTTCCTGAGATTGCCCCATAGCCACATAAGCCTCAGCCAACCAGACGACTAGCTCCTCGCTTCCTTGAATCCTGGAGAAAGCAATTTTTAGCTCCACTATAGCTTTATTGATAGACTGAGTTGGACCTGCTTTTAGAAAAAGTGCTCGACCCAACCACTGAGAAATCTCTGGAGCAAAAAACGTCCAGCTTTTGATTTCATTTAATCTATTGATTGCCTCATCATATTTTTCTTCAAAAATAAGGCACTGCGCAATCTTCAAGGTCGTCTCTAGATGATATGGCTCCTCATGTAGAGCTTTCAAGAGCAGACTCTCGGCCTGAGCTAATTTTCTTTGCTCAAGTGCGTTCACACCCTCTTGATATCTTTCAAAGTTTTTATTAGTGAGGAACGATCGAGACAATACATTAAGCTTACTCTCCAGTTCTCTGAGTAAGGGGCCATCGACTCGAGGCTTTAACTGAATCAAAAGAGAAATCCCCTCGAGACGTTTACCTTGAAACACCTGTGCAGTAGCTAGATCTTGGATAAGATCTTTATTTCCTTTATAATTTTCTAAAAGTGATTGATAAACCTGTGCTGCTTCGCTCCACTTTTGCTCTCGCATCAGTCCTTGAGCATACAAGACTTGTGGGTTTGACGATAGATTATCTATTGCAAAAGAAGATCTTGAGCCACATAGAATGGGTATTATTCCTAATAAACTCACAATAAACAAAGATGCGGGAGTTTGGATCAATTTCTCGACATGATTTTTTATCCAAGTTAAACTAAAGTTCAGGGGATATGCACATTTTCCAATACTTCTCATTGATTTGGATTAAACCTAAAGGCAACGGTCTTGTCAAATTTTGCAGAGGGCAAGTACTTTTAGCTCACTTGATCGTGATCATTTTGGCTACTTCCCTGGAAAATCTGGGCTATTCAATGCCCATTGACTCTGCTGATTCCCTACCTAACATTGAGGCTCAAGCATTCAATATCGAGGTGATTAGCCGAAGCAACTCGAGCTATACCTATTTGTTTGGCGACCCTGCAAGCAAACAACCTAAAGTGGGGCGCATTTTACTGGTTAGAAAAAAGAACACTCCAGTGATGGTTGTTAGAGTCCTCAAACTCTACCCAGATGAAAAACTTTTCGCAGCGAAACGAATTAAAACCTATGGCTCAGTAGAGTACTTACAGGAAAAAGACTTACTCGTTGCAGTTGAAAAAATTATGGATTCACTTCCCCCTCCTGTGACTCTCACTGATGAGGCTGATTTACAGGAACTAGAGGATGAGAGTGATATTTCAAGAGTGGGCCCACCGGCTCCTATTACAGCTCCAAACTCCAATTCTGCGCCTAGCGCACCTCCTGCTCGGACCAGCACCACCCCCTCTCCCCTAGGAGAGTCTAAGATTACGCCCTCTCATCTGCCAGACTCCGACTCATCTGATCCCGAAGAGGAGGATATTGATTCAGAACAAGATAAGGCCTCATTAGTCATTAACGAGATACGCACATTGGATCAATTTCAACACTGGCTCACAACAGGATTCGGACTTTTTAGAAGTTACAATCCAAGCGGCCAGATTTCCTACCTCACATCAGGGAACGTCAGATATGGTCTTACATTAGCCAAGAGATTTTTTATCAATCGACCGAATACACAGGACTCCATTGTTGTTGAAGGTTCCTTTTATTTCTTTAAGGCTATCAACTTCGCAAGTCTTGGAGATGCTTATTCAGTAGTCGGTATTTCGCCCACACTCCGATATAATGTAAACATAGGACAAAAATTTGGAATTTTTATTTTTGGTGGACTTATCAGGAACTTCATCACTGCTGCAAACAACCCTCAAAACTCTGCCGTACAAATCCTGTCAACATCCTCTCTTGCTGGAGGCGTCGGCATGTTCTTGCAATTAGGCCCAAGTTGGTATACCCGGCTTGATGTAGGAATTGAGGCGTTTTCAGCGAATCTTGTTTTAAGATTCTAAGGCCTTCGTTCTATAGCTAGGAATAATCATGCGAACTCATATGTTTAATATTCATTCTTTCACTATTATTCAAATGTTATTATTAACTGGGTGTGGAGTTAAAGGCCCTCCACTTCCCCCCTTTCCAAGCACACCACAAAAGATGGAAAGAGAAGATGAAAAAAAACTTAGTCGGCCCTCTCCTCAACCCTCCTCATCACCGCCGCTCTCTTCGAAATGAAAGACGGATAGGTATTGAGCTCTGGATACCAAAATCAATCTATTGAATCGAATAAGAGAAGACATATGAGCTACCCTTTGCAGTTCTTTGGATACCAAGATGGAATACTCTCAGCAGATGGAGTTTCTTTAAATACAATTGCCACACAAATCGGAACTCCTGTCTATATCTACTCAGAGAGAGCCCTCCTTACACCGTTGCGGCAGTTAAAAAAAAGCCTTGCCGAATTGGATGCCACCATCTGCTTTGCCATGAAATCTAACTCTAATCTCTCTATTTTAAAGACACTCTGCCAAGAAGGGGCCGGACTGGATATTGTATCAGGAGGAGAACTCTATAGAGCCTCTCTAGTTGGAGTAGCGGCTGAAAAAGTTGTTTTCTCTGGAGTTGGAAAGACTCAAGAGGAGATGCAAAGTGCACTATTTTACAACGACGGAAGGGGAATTCGTTCGTTTAATATTGAATCCATCCAAGAACTGAAGAGCTTGAATGAGCTTGCTCGCTCTAAGGGAAAAAGACCTCGAGTTGCACTTCGTTTTAATCCAGATGTGAATCCCAAGACGCACCCCTATATTTCAACTGGACTAAGGGAGAATAAATTTGGACTCAACAGGACTGAGATTATTCAAATTGCACAAAATATAGGGAATTTTGAAAGCCTTACATTCAGTGGCATCAGCATTCATATTGGGAGTCAACTCACAGACTTAGCCCCTATAGAGGATGCTTTTCAAAAAACGGTAGAACTGATTGAAGAACTCGATTCAATCTTACCTGCGCCACTTCAATGGGTAGACCTTGGCGGAGGGATAGGAATCACTTACAAAGATGAACACGCGCCCTCTATCAAAGACTACTGTGACCTCATTAAAAGGCATTTCTTAGTTCGTAAATCAGGTCATCCTCCTTTGCAAATCATGATTGAGCCAGGTCGCATGATTTCAGGCAATTCAGGCGTATTAATCACTCAGGTTCTTTACCGAAAGACCAGGGAAGACAAGGACTTTCTAGTTCTAGATGCCGCAATGAATGACCTCATGAGACCTGCACTATATGGAAGTCATCACGAGATTGTCCCTGTAACAGAGCTCCAGCCCAACTCACTTCACAAAAAAACAAACATTGTTGGGCCTGTTTGCGAAAGCTCCGATTGTTTTGCTAATGATTGTGATTTTCCTGAGTACATTGAACACGGAGATCTCCTAGCCATCTTATCTGCGGGTGCATACGGAATGAGTATGTCTAGCACCTACAATAGCAGGCCTCGAGCTGCTGAGGTCCTGATTCAAAAGACTGGCTATAAGGTGATTCGAAAACGGGAAACTTATTTGGACTTAGTTCAGCAAGAATTAGTGTAAAGCAGGGTCTGAGTATGCTAAGGATTTTTGCATATGCAAGGCGTTTGGACAGCGTTGATTACTCCTTTTTTAGTAGATGGAAGCATTGATCTAGCTTCTTTTAAGAGAATCTTAAGAGATCAAGTTGATGCAGGAGTGACTGGGGTAATTCCTTGTGGCACCACAGGAGAATCCCCTACTCTCAGTCTAAAGGAAAAACAGACTCTCATTCAGACTTGTCTTCAAGAGCTTAAGGGAACAGGGGTTAGGGTTATTGCGGGCACAGGCAGTAACGATACACGATCAACAATTGAGTTTTCGCAGTGGGCAGATCGCCTAGGTGTAGATGGAGTTTTAGTAGTCACTCCTTATTATAATAAACCCTCGCAGGCAGGACTAGAGGCACACTTTAGTGCCATAGCCTCTGAACTCAAATGTGAAATGGTGCTCTATAATGTTCCGGGTCGAACTGGGGTTTCTTTGAGTGCGGAAACAGTTTGTCGTCTTGCCCAACACCCTAAAATCCGAACTCTCAAGGAAGCAACAGGGAATGTTGCTTTAAGTAGTGAGATTCTGCATCAAATTAAAACACAGCGGTTATCTCTAGATATTCTCTCAGGAGATGATGCCACCTATTTACCCCTGCTCAGCATCGGAGCCCATGGGGTCATTTCAGTTGCAAGTAATTTATTTCCCAGAGCTATGGTGAGAATTCAAAAGTTGATGGAAAAAGGAGATATCAAAAAGGCATCCGAAATTCATCAGCAGTATTATCCATTATTTAGAGATTTGTTTATTGAATCTAACCCTGTGCCCATCAAGGCCGCCATGGCGACCGCTGGATGGTGTCAAAGTCATGTCAGGCTTCCTCTAACAGCACTTCAAAAAAATCATTTTGATCGACTCCAGGAAAGCCTAGCGCTTTGTAAAATTGAAAAAGGCGTACCTGCATGAATCGATTGGGACTACTAGGATCCAGTGGCAGAATGGGGAAATTGATCGACCAGATCACCCAAAAAGATTTTTTTAATCAAGCTCAAGTCTGCATGCGCGTACATAGGGGAGATGACCTCCAAACCTTACTCCGTCCAGGTGCAGTCGATGTAGTGATTGACGTTTCTCTGCCTGCAGTGATGAAAGAAATAGCAACTCACGCACTCCAGTGCCAACAGGAGTTACCTGCATTTGTGATAGGCAGTACGGGTTGGACCGAGGACGGATTATCTGACTTAAAAAAACTGGCAAAAAAAACTCCAGTACTGCTGTCATCTAACTTCTCAGTTGGAGTTTATACCCTGAACAAAATTCTAAAAGATCACTCAACCTTATTAAAAAAACTGGGATACATGCCCGTTTTAGTAGAGACGCACCACTGCCACAAAAAGGATGCTCCAAGTGGAACGGCCTTAAGTCTTCAGAAGTCTCTGCAGCCTTATTCACCTCAAGAGATTCAAACTCACTGCATTCGAGCAGGAGAGGTGATTGGAGATCATGAAATTACTTTTTATGGCTCTGCCGATCAAATCAAACTTGCCCACTCAGCTCAAGATCGCTCTATTTTTGCGCGTGGAGCCATTGAAGTTGCTCTATGGTTAGCCTCGTTGCGAAAGCACTCTAAGGTTTCGGGCAAGCTTTTAGAAATGACAGATTACTTTGAACATCTTTCACTCAAATAGGAGATGTATGACATGATAGCGAGTGAACCTTTTTCTTATGAATTTTCAGATCGACTGAAAAACCTCCCCCCTTATATCTTTGCTAAGATTGATAAGATCAAACAAGAAGAGCTCAAAAAGGGGAGAAAACTAATCTCTTTGGGAATCGGAGATCCCGATCTACCTACTCCTTCTTTCATTATTGATCGATTGTGTCATGCTGCTAAAAACCCTAGCAATCACCAATACCCCTCTTATTGGGGGATGCTTGATTTTAGAAAAGCGGCTGCACGTTGGTATGAAGATCGTTTCGGAGTAAAACTAAATCCGGAAAATCAAGTGCTTGCTCTGATTGGATCTAAAGAAGGGATTGCTCATATTCCTCTCGCATTCCTCAATGCGGGAGATGCGACCCTAGTACCCAATCCCGGATACCCTGTTTACCATTCTGCAACCTTATTTGCTGGAGGGGTTCCTCTTCATTTTGCATTGAAAGAGGAAAATCAATTTTTGCCAGATTTTCCAGAGCTTGAACGCCTTGTGCAATCAGGGCCCCGAGTTAAGCTGCTTTTCCTTAATTACCCCAATAATCCAACATCAGCTTCAGCTTCTCTTGAGTTTTTTAAAGAAGTGGTTCGATTTGCAAAAAAACATAACATTATAGTTTGTCATGACAACGCATACTCTGAGATCTACTTTGATGGTCACAAGCAGCCGAGCTTTCTTCAGGTTCCTGGAGCTATGGATGTAGGATGTGAATTTCATAGCCTCTCAAAAACTTTCAACATGACGGGCTGGAGAGTTGGATTTGTAGTAGGGCATCAAAAAATTATTGAAGGCCTTGCCCAAGTCAAGACCAACATTGATTCTGGGATTTTTAATGCTTGCCAAGAAGCCGGTATCGAAGCTTTGAATCACTCAGAGCCGTTCTGTTCAGAACTACGATCTATTTATCAAAAGCGTAGGGACATTCTTATTCCAGCACTCCAATCGATTGGACTGAACTGTCCTACTCCAGATGCTACATTTTATGCTTGGGCAAAGCTTCCTTCAGGAGTGCGTTCTGAGCAATTCGTTATGGATCTGATTCAAAAGACAGGAATCGTAGCCACCCCTGGCAATGGATTTGGTGAATACGGGGAGGGTTATGTTAGGTTCACTTTCTGTTCTGATATTTCTGTACTAAAACAAGTTGCAGAAGCCCTGAAGGCGTCTGTATAAGGAGTTGTAAATATGAATATTTACGTTTGCATCAAACAAGTACCAGACACTGAAACTAAGATTAAGCTTAATGCAGATCAAAATGGAATAGACACCACTGGAATTAAGTGGATCATGTCTCCTTACGATGAGCTCGCAGTCGAAGAAGCGCTCCGATTAAAGGAAAAAAATACAGGTAGCAGCGTAACTGTGCTTTCAGCAGGCCCTGCACGCGTTGTAGAATCCATGCGAACTGCACTTGCAATGGGAGCTGACCAAGGTATCCATGTTGAAGTTCCAGAGCATGCTGACAGTAATACAGTTGCAAAGGCTTTAGCAGGAGCCCTCAAAAAAGAGAGCAAAATCGATATTATCTTCACAGGTAAAGAGGCCATTGATGATGGAGCCGCGCAAGTCAGTCAGCTCCTAGCTGAATATTTAGGAATCTCTTGTGTCACGGTGGTCATGAATATTGAGTATGGCTCTCAGCAGCTCAAGTGCAAACGAGAAATTGAAGGTGGGGCGCTAGAAGTAATTGAGGCTTCGTACCCTGTACTCATTGCAGCACAAAAAGGTCTCAATGAGCCTCGCTATGCCAGCTTACCCAACATCATGAAGGCTAAGAAAAAGGAAGTAAAAGCCCTTAAACTCTCCGATGTAGGTGTCTCAGACTCGGATCAAAAAATTCGATTCAAGAACTTTCAACTTCCTCCACCTAAACAGGCGGGAAAGAAAATTTCTGGTGATCCAGCAACACAGGCAAAAGAACTTGTTCGTCTTTTACATGAAGAAGCAAAGGTAGTGTAATCATGGCTAAAGTATACATCATCGCAGAACATCGAGATGGCAGACTTAAAAAATCAACATTTGAACTCTTAGGAGCATCTGCGGCTGCAGGTAACGAGACTCACGCTATTTTATTGGGTGATCAAGTCTCAGGACTTGCGCAGGAGCTCGCTCACTACGGAGCCCAAAGTGTTCATGTTGCTCAAAATCCCGCTCTGCAGTTCTATACCTCTGAAGCATACACCAAGGTGATTTTTGACATCCTCAAATCCTCTAATGCTGACATTGTCCTAGCAAGTCACTCTCCCACTGGCCGAGAGTTTATGCCTAGATTAGCTGCAAGGTTAAATGTGGGCTTAGCAAGTGACTGTACTCAGCTCAGTTTTGAGGGAGCAAAAATTAAAGTACGCCGTCCTGTTTATGCGGGAAAAGCAACTGTCGAGGTGGAGTATCTTGGCTCAGGTCCACAACTCGCAACAGTAAGACCCAATGCGTTGGGCATGCCGAAGCCGGACACCTCAAAAAAGGCAAATATCATCAATGTGAACGTTGATCTAGGTCCGCTCACTACTCGAGTTCTAGAAGTAGTTAAAGGTTCAAGTGGTCGACCGGATGTCACTGAAGCTTCAATTGTAGTTTCAGGAGGTCGCTCCCTGAAGAGTGCTGAGAACTTCAAGATCATTGAAGAGATGGCTGATATGATTGGTGCAGCAGTAGGTGCTTCAAGAGCAGCGGTGGATGCGGGTTACCGTCCTCACCGTGATCAAGTGGGTCAGACCGGAAAAGTAGTCTCGCCAGCTCTTTATATTGCCTGCGGTATTAGTGGAGCAATTCAGCATCTTGCAGGGATGAGAACTTCAAAAGTCATCGTAGCTATTAATACGGACCCTGAAGCACCTATTTTTCAGGTGTCTGACTACGGAGTGGTAGGTGATCTTTTCACCTTAGTCCCACTTCTCGCCCAAGAGTTTAAAAAAATAAAAGAGCATTAAACCTGACAAGATCGTGATTCATGCAGAAGGCGACTCATTGATTCAGTCTCCTTCTGCATGATACTGAATTCTGATTTCGATTTGATTCTGATCTTGATCAATAAAGATGGTACCCTATGACTTGGCAAACAGTTCTATTCTTAATCGTCGCTGGTTCTGCATTTGGATATTCTGGATATCGTTTTAGCCTACTCTACAAAATGATGGTCAAACATCAGGGGAAAGCTCATCGATGGGATCGTCTATATGAAAGAATCCTGACGACCATTGCTAATGTCTTGGGTCAAAAGGCTGTATTGAAAAAAAGAGCCGTAGGGATCATGCATACCACGATCTTTTGGGGCTTTATCATCATCAGCATTGGAACAGTAGAGCAGTTTGTCAGTACGATCTATGAACCAGCTAATTTTCAGTTCATTGGCCAGGCCCCCTACTCTCTTCTCGTCTTCATTCAAGACATCTTAACCTTGGGAGTACTCTTAGCTGTAGGATTTGCATGCTACCGAAGATTTATCTTAAGGCCTGAGGGTTTGGGTAAATCTAAAGATGCAAATATTGTATTGCTACTCACTGGCTCCCTCATGGTCTCTATTCTTCTCATGAATGGATTTCATATCTTAGGAGAGTCTCCGTGGTATCAGTCCTCCATGCCAATATCTCAAGAGTTGGCCGAGCTCCTCAGCCACCTCCCCTTCTCTCAAGATACTTATCATGCTTTAGGCATCCTCTTTAAATGGATACACATGCTGATTGTACTGGGATTCTCAGTCTATATTCCGAGTTCGAAGCACCTGCATATCGTCGCAGCAGGTCCAAATACCTTTTTAAAAACTTTGGATCTCGAAAAGGGCATGAAGCCGATCAATTTTGAGGATGAGTCGGTTCAGCAATATGGCGCTGCAAAAATCACAGACCTGAGTTGGAAAGACGCTCTTGATTACTATTCCTGCACCGAATGCGGCAGATGTCAGGACTTGTGCCCTGCTCACAATACTGGAAAACCTCTCACACCTAAAATGTTGATCTTAGACCTGAAGAACAACATGTACGAAAATAAACAAAACATCCTGACCGGGAAATACAATGAGATTTCCCCCATCATTGATCAAAACGTAACTGAGGATGTCATCTGGTCTTGTACTTCATGTCGTGCCTGTGAAATTGCTTGTCCTGTCTTCATTGAGCACACCGATAAGATCTATGACATCCGAAGAAACCTAGTCATGATGGAGTCTCGTTTCCCTACAGAAGTGCAAAACGTTTTCAAGAATATGGAAACCAATGCAACTCCATGGGCATTCAGTTCATCAGATCGAGCAAATTGGGCTGAAGGGCTCAACATCAAGACTATGGCAGAGGACTCAAATGTTGAGGTCCTCCTCTGGGTAGGATGTGCTGGATCCTATGATGATCGAAACAAGAAAGTTCTTCGCGCGTTTGCAAGCCTACTTAAAAAAGCCAACGTCAAGTTCGCAATTCTTGGAACTGAGGAGCAATGCACTGGCGATCCTGCACGACGCATTGGGAATGAATACCTCTATCAGACCCTTGCAAAAGCCAATATTGAGACCTTAAATCGCTATTCTGTGAAAAAAGTAGTGACGGCTTGCCCGCACTGTTTCAATACGATTAAAAATGAGTACAAGGATTTTGGTGGGCACTATGAAGTTCATCATCATTCTCAGTTCATTGCACAACTCATTGCCCAGGGTAAGATCAAGCCTACAAAAGCAGTCGATGAAACCGTTACATTCCATGATAGCTGCTATCTTGGGCGTTGGAACAATGTATATGAACAGCCACGCTCTGTTCTCAAATCTCTACCATCTGTGAATCTTGTCGAGATGAAGAGTAACCACGATCAAAGCATGTGCTGCGGTGCAGGCGGTGGAAGAATGTGGATGGAAGAGAAGATAGGAAAGAGAATAAATATCACGCGAACAGAACAGGCGCTGGAAACTCGAGCAGGGATTGTCGCATCCTCATGTCCATTCTGCATTACCATGCTTGCAGATGGAGTAAAGTCCAAGGAAATGCAGGATAAGGTGAAGATTATGGACATTGCTGAACTCATGGATCAAGCGACCCAATAATTCTAGCTCTATAAGAACAATCGGGTAAATGCCTGAACAAAACAAAAAAAACGCCCCTACATGCACTCATACAAAGAGAGCCTAAGGGGCGTATCATCATTCTCAATAACAGACTTTAATTTTTAAATTTTTTTAATTTCTGAGAGCTCATGAGTGTTGAGAATGCACTCATTTATTGCCTCTTTTACAAAAAAGCCCTGAGGCTCTCTGGCTTAAATTCTCATTATTTCTTCTTCTGAGAGGGTCCAGCAGGAAAAAAATCCTTATGACCTGCAATGAATCTCTTCAATGCGGTATTAGTAATTTCAGAAGAACTGATTTTGGTGTGAGCCTCCATTTGAACTAATGCATCGGCAACTTCAGCTTCAACTTCAACTTCAACTTTTTTCTTAGGCCCGACAATTTTATATTGATCAAGCATGTTTAATCTCCCAGTAATTATTAGACTGATTTTCGTGTAAAATTAGATTTATCACAGTTTCATCTAAAATTATAGAGACACTTCTAGGGCAAACCCAAGAAGAAAAATCAATTAACGCAGTGAATGACCAAGAAGCAGATTCTTTACTATTCCGTACATAACTGAAGGCAGACTTTCTAGATCATCTACTTCTTTAAGGACCCCTTGTCCTTTACGAGCCAGCTCCCGACAAAGCTCAAGACTTGACCTCTCACGCCCCATCTTCAGTACCATGAGATGAGGGAATCTCCCTGCTAAGTAAGATGGATCACGCCCTGCCGTGTACTTACCATCTGTGAGTAAAACGGTTGAGGGAATTGCTCCTTGACCTAAGGCACGAGCCTGCTTGACTAAGGAGAGTGCCGATCTCATTCCATCCTCCAGGTGGGTATAGCCCTGTGCAGGCACATCTAAGAACCTCTCTACCAAAGCCTCAATAGAGATCCTCTCGTCCGGCAGCTTGAGGATTTTTGCCTCATTCTCAAAAGCAACAATACCTATGGGGTCATGTGGGAACTCAAGAAGAACAACCGCCAAGGCCACCGCAGTGAGCGCAAGCTTTTCTCCAGTCATCGATAGGCTCGTATCAACGCACAGAACGAGGGGATATTGCTTGGGAATGCAGTAGCTCATGAAAATATCTTGCTCTGAAAGTACTTCATCTCCCAGAACGGCCATAGGAGAATTCTCCAGGGTCTCATCAAAATCAAAATCCACCTGTTCAGCTTGCGCAGGTAACTCAGCAAGAGAGCCTATACAAGTCCGCATGGGATGCACCACTGAGCCTAAAACTTCCTGAGCACGCCTCAGAATCTCTAGAGCTGAAAGCTTCCTGATTTGTTTTGCCAAATGCTGAAAGGATTTTTTACTCTTAAAATCATGATATCGAACTGCAATATCCCACTGAGTCAAATTCTGAAGATCCATTAGGGGATCACTTGCATCTGCACTCCAAACGGCATCAAAGGACTCGGGCGGAAAAAACTGAGCAGGAGCAGGTGTATAAAAGTCTTTTCTCACATCAAAGATGCTTTTGAAAACAGACGTGTCTTCATCCGAAACTGGACTCTTTGGAGGAGCTTGGGTCTCTAAGTCTTTTTTTTTAAACTCGCCCCATTCACTTCCTTTAAAACTTCACTCACCCACTCCTCAAGTAACTTCTCCACTTCCGTGCGATGAGAGAGCTCAGATTCTGAATCCCTCTCAATTTCAATTCGAGTCGGTAGAGCCATACAGACTGACTTCAAGAATGCATCTTTAAAACCACATTGACCTAAACTCAAAAGCGCATATGTGATCTCTGCTATACTCAATGCAGCTCGAATGGACGCACCTCTCCTCACTCGCGGATGATTTCTAGTCAAACGAGTGAGTTTTACAGAGGCATGAGCAATCATTTTAAAATCATCAGATTTACCCACTTCTTTTAAGCGATCCAGAACGATCGCAACTTCCTCAGCTTCACTTTGGTAATCTAGAATCACCAACTCGAAGCGATCTAAGATAGCCTCACTCAAATGGGTTGTTGCTACAAACTCCTTTGGATTTTGTGTTGCAATAACAAGAAAACCTGGTTTTGCTCTAATCTCTCCCAAGCGAGGAACGATGATCATTCGCTCATCAATAGCGGGTAAGAGTACATTCTGTACTCCCTCAGGTAATCGATTCAACTCATTAATGAACAAAACTCCTCCCTGGAGCATTGCTTCTACTAAAGGACCTGCCACAAAAGAATCGCGATGAAAACCCTTCTTAATGACTTGAGGCGGATCAAACCACCCTGAGAGCTTCTGCTCTGAATACCGCTGGTCACCGTCTACCCGAAATACAGGAGATTTTCTTTCAGAAATGACCTCAAGAGCAAGGTGAGTTTTTCCAACACCTACGGGGCCTTCTAAGAGAACATTTTTACCTGCTTGTAAGCATGCTCTCACTTGAGCAAGCTCTTCTAAACGTCCCACTGTATGTAATTGCTTTTGAGATCGACTCATGTGATTACAATACTCCCTCTTTCACTCAGATCTTCTTGATGCCGCAGATCCCTGAGAAGATTTGGATTTTTTTTGACTCTTTAGTGTTTTCGATTGCTGAGAAGGGTGCTTTTCTTCCATTCTCCTGAGTACTTCCTCAACAATGTAACTTGCTACATCAGAGGGTTTTGTTCCAACTCCAAAGCCCGCATCAAATCCGCACTCCAAAGCCATGGGATGAGTTAAACGAGGACCTCCTGATACAAAAATCATCTTCTCTCGTATACCCATTTTTTCAGCTCGTGCAATGAGGTCTTTTAAATCTCGAATATGGATATTGTGTTGACTCACAACCTTAGACACTAATATGGCGTCAGCACTCTCCTGAACGGCCAGCTTCAAAAGATCTTCATTCTGAACCTGTGCCCCCAAATTACGAGCATCCAACCACTGATACCGCTCAAGTCCATAATCTCCTGCAAAACCCTTCATGTTCATGATCGCATCAATACCAACGGTGTGAGCATCATACCCAGTGCAGGCTCCAAGGATAATGAGTTTGCGACCAATCCTCGTTTTGATCAACTCATCAATTTCTTCTCTAGATCTTTTCTGTGCTTCAACTTTTAAAACTCGAATGGCTGTAAAATCCACTGTGTGTTTTAGGCGAGCATAGATGACGAAGAAAGAAAAACCATGAGCAGCTTTTTCCATGGTGGCCACCTTAATCTGCTCATACCCCATCTTCTCTACCAACTGAACTGCAGCCTCTCTAGCCTCAGGGGTCGCCTCTACAGGCAAGGTAAAGGATAACTGCACTACGCCATCATCCATAATATCGCCATAGGGCCTAAGCTTCTTCAAATTCACTTGAGCAACCGAGTGAGAACTCATTCAACTCTCTCCTTGAAACTCGTTAAAGAAGATTAAAAAATGGGTTGAGATAGTCTGACCCCCGAGGAATCACCCCATCATGTCCTTTTCCACCCGTTTCCGTGCGACTCACCTCAGCAAAAGCCTTTTCCTCAATCGCTTGAAAGAGGCCCTTCTGATGAATCATACTGAGATGACGATGGGTATCCTTTAATACTTTCTGAGACCACTTCTCAATTACTCCATTTTTCTGAAACTGAATTTCATGTCCTAACCCCTTGGCGCCATTGAAGATGTATTTTGCATTCTTAATACTCATCCAGCGATCCTGAAGTAAAGGCGTGTGCATGGCCTCAGTTGCCATACCTAGGAGCTGAATGGTTTGGCCAGTGAGCACTCCAACAAAGTTAAACATAGCATCCATGAGGTGTGAGTAGAAGATATCCCCACATTTATGGCGGGTTGGAGGCATAAACTTGATCGGTGCTTGAGGAAAAATATCCCGAGTCATTTGCGCTCGTGCAATCTCTAACAAAAACACATCTGGATGTTCAGGGTCCATCTCTTGGGCATGCCCAAGGCCCATAAGATTTTCGCCCATCTTTGCATTCAACGCAAATCTCTCATTAATAAATTGGGAGGCAAGAACCTGATGTCCATTCTCTACAGCATCTGCCGTAGTGAGGTAATTATCCTCACCGGTATGGATGACAATTTTTGAAAGCGCAATAATTCGCCTTGAAAAATGCTGATCAATGAGAGTGCGCTTCATATTGATGTCACGAAACAAAATCCCATACATGGCGTCATTGAGTAAAAAATCTAATCTCTCCATCGCTCCAAGCGCGGCAATCTCAGGCATGCACAGACCTGAGCAGTAATTCGTGAGACGAATGTACCGCCCAAGACGCCGACCCTCCTCATCAAGAGCTCTTCGCATAATCCTGAAGTTCTCTTGAGTAGCGTATGTACCACCAAACCCTTCCGTGGTTGCCCCGTGAGGGATAAAATCTAAAAGGGACTGCGCCGTACTCCGAATCACAGCAATGGCATCAGCCCCAGCCTGAGCAGCAGCTTGGGCTTGGATCACATCCTCAAAAATATTTCCTGTTGCTACGATCACATATAAAAGTGGACCATTTTTTCCACTTGGAACGAATTTATCCTTCAGCTCTCTCCTCAACTGATCTCGCTGATTGCGCTGATGAATTAAATTCTGCTTTGCAGCAAGACAAAGCTTACGACACAAAGCCTCAACCACCTTACGTGGTGCTTGCGGTAACCCAGTAAGAGAGATTTTTTTTTGAGCCACTGCTAGTGCAAGCTCTTGGGGCTGGAGTTGAGTTGCTATGAGTCCATTGACAAACCAATACAGGACCCCTCGCGACAAAACACTCTGTTTTTTTAAGTCCTCAACAATAATATTCACTAATGGATAATACTGTCCGCCAGGTTCTCTTAAGGCATCTTCTATTCCTATAAGTCTCAGAACAGAACGCTCGATCGAAACGGTCGTATGAGTTTGGATCAGCTCTTCGATGGGGTCTGCAATCTCTTTGGCAAGTTTTCTGCACTTTTGAATCAGCTTCTGATCCAGCTTCAAATGAGCCATATCTCCCCCTCTGCGCCTAGGTTATGAATAAGTCTCCATGAATAGTTTCTTGAGTTCACTGCTTTCTCTTAAAAGATTCAAGGAAAACTCAGCATGTCCTGCGGTGTAGCCATTTCCGATTCTTAAGTCAAGGTCAGCACCCACTCCCTCAGCTCCCAACGCAGCTCGGGTAAAGCTAGTAGCCATGCTAAAAAAATAGACAATACCACCTGTCCTGCAGGACAATATGCAAGACATCTCCGTTTCCGGAATATTAGCTACGTTAATCACTACATCAGCCTGTTTGTGATGAGTCAAGGCCTGCACTCTCTTCATCACCTCTACAGCCTGCCTGGCATCGACTTGAATGACCTCATCAACAAATGAGAGTTTTTTGAGCCGTTCAATTGCCTCTTGAGAATAATCAATGGCGATTGTCCTGACGCCTTTTTTCTTTTTTGCCTCATAGAGGCAGAGTACACCAGACTTCCCACCTCCTCCAATCACAACAACGGTCTGATTATCTTGAACCAGTTTTTGTGTTTGAGCTGGAGCACCGGCTACATCTAAGACAGCTAATGCTACTGTTTCAGGCAAATCACTTGGGAGCTTAGCAAAAAGCCCTGAACTAAAAACAATGGCATAGCCATCGACATCAACACGATCAATCCTGGGATGAATCTTCTTAATCCGCTCAATGTGAAGAGGAGTAAGGGAAAGAGAAATGAGAGTAGCAATACGGTCTCCCACTTGAATCGGCTTCTTATCCTGAGGAAACTTCGGGCCAATCTCCTTGACTCGCCCAATAAGCATACCACCTGAGCCAGTGACAGGGTTATGGTGTTTACCTCTGCGTTTCACTAACTCCAGAATGTGCGATTCCATTTTCATCAGATCTCCGGAACAGGCGCCAGAGATCTGATGAAAACTTGCAGAATCAATATTTAGGCTCTCTACTTGAATCAGGAGCTCATCCTCAGCAATGGGCAGCGATGGGTCAATACGCTCAGCTTGCTGAGGTAAAACCCCCGGTGGCTCGATCACTCTTTGAATCCCAAATGGATCAGCACTCCTGAATGTTTCTGTCATATAATTTAGACGTGAGCTACTCTAGCTTTTTCAATTCTCTCTTCTGCCATTTTATCTGCAACAATAAAGGTAGGCAGCTGATCCTGCTGAGCTCTTTCAAGAACTTCTGTTACTGTGTGCCCAATTCCCTTCACGTGCTCAATAGCTTGGGCTTGAGAATAAACTCCCTTAATAGGATCTTCATAGTAAATATTAATCAGACCGCCACCATTGATGACATAATCTGGCGCATAAACTAATCCGCGCTTCATCATCTCATAGCCCTGAACAGGAGTAGCTAGCTGATTATTTGCAGCACCTGCAATAACCTTTGCACGAATGCGTGGAAGCGTTTCTGCACTAATTGAAGCGCCTAAAGCCGAAGGAGAAAACACGTCGCACTGAACATCATAAATTGATTCAGGGCTAACAATCTCTATTCCATACTTCTGCACGGCACGCTCAACTGCAGCTCGATCGATATCGCAACCAATCACTTGCGCACCCTCTCGAGTGAGGTGCTCAAGAAGGTAGTAAGAAACACTACCTAGCCCTTGAAGCGCGATTTTCATGCCCTTTAAAGATTTGGCCTGATAGGCCTGACGAACGCAGGAGAGCATTCCATGATAAACTCCAAGCGCTGTTGCGGGGGATGGATCTCCACTCGACCCTGGTTCACCCTCAATTCCTAGTACGTGGCGAGTCTTCCCTTTGATTCGACGAAGATCTTCCCCGTTAATCCCTACATCCTTAGCCGTAATATAGTGACCACCTAATCGATCGACAAACTCGGCATATCGATCAAGGAGAGCTGGATTTTTATCCTTCTTTGCATCTCCAATAATTACAGCTTTGCCTCCACCCCACTTTAATCCTGCCATTGAAGCTTTATAGGTCATGCCCTTGGATAGCCTTAAAACATCTGTAAGAGCTTCAGCCTCAGAGGAGTAGTTCCACATTCTACATCCGCCTGTAGCAGGTCCAAGCACTGTAGAATGAAGTGCAATGATTGCTTTTAATCCTACCCGGGTATCTTGGCAGTATACAATTTGCTCAAAATCATCGGCCTTAATATTCTCAAAAATCATAGATCTTCTCTCTCTCTATTGCACACATGCTCTGACATCACCTGAGCGATACTTTGACCGCTTCCATCACTAAATTTATAGTGAAGGCTTCTAGGCACAGAGCCCACAGACTCCCATCCAAGTCTGGATTGGAAAAAACTTTCATAAGGAGAATCTCATGCGTGGTAATCGCTAAATTCTCACCATCTCATACACAGAAGAAACTATAGAGATATTCTAGTTTTATCTGAAAAAGAACAAAAAAAATAGGGAGCTAAAAACATCAACCTGTTAACTCTTAGTCATTTCACCCCCTAATGGCTCCCAATGGGCGTTGCTGATTCTATGAGGAGCAAATGTTCCACCCCAAGGATACTTCGGTGTTATTAAATTCCATTCACTCATGATTGAGCTGCAAATTACGAATCGCCGACCTTCAATTCCCAATTAAGCACCACCCCACTATCTCTCACAACCTAGTGTTTAACTCTTAGACAACCATTAGAAAAGCTGACCTATAAGACTAGACAGTACTAGATTATTTTAGTTGGATGATTTGAATTCATTCACCTAAGTACTTATTATTTCGAGGGTTTTATTACTGAATCAAATCTATCAAGATTTGGCTTAGCCCTTGCACAACCTCTCCATGGGAATAGGAGTCCTTCATAAGGACTCTTGAGTATGTTTGCGTTCGAAAACGAAACAAAGTGGAGTGTAAGTTATGTTGTTGAAGCCAAAGAACTCAGTAAGCGTGTGGATTGCGCTAGCCAGTTTAAACCTAATCTCTAGCCAGGCAATCGCCCTCGATGAAAAAGACGTTAGCAATATCCATGGGAGACTGAACTTTTTATCAGCCCTGTGCGAATCGAACCTAGAGCGCGCAAACCGAGGCGAAGCTATACTACAACCCAATGGATATAGCTTTAGTCAGAACTCAGAATACCTCAAAAACCTTTTTTCTGACCTAAAGAAATCCCCAAAATACACTGAAGAGCTCACTACTGACATCAAATCAGTACTCGCATGCTTAACCAAAGAGAACAATAAATACAGAGGTTCTGATAAGGTCGAAAGAAACTCAACGATTGTGAATCTATACGCACAAATTTGGCCTTCTCTATCTCATGATGATGACGAGGAACAGAATGAACAAGATTCTAGAGCTTCGCATACTAAACAAGATTCTAAAACTTCGCATACTTCTGCTCAGTATGTTCCTTTAGAGAACCTTGGTGAATATAATTCAATCGACTCTGCCCCCTCTGATGAAGATCTGTCTGATAATCAGTCTTCTTATAGCGATGATTTTGACGACCAGAGTTCTTTAAGCTCCCTTGAAGCTCTCCTCATCAATCGAGACGATCTTTCTTTAGCCTCATCTTCATCACAATCTTCTCCTAGACACTCCTTTAGACGAAGTGACAGTTCTTCAATTGATGGCGACTCAGTGAGAGGCTCTGTGGCATCACACAGATCTAGGTCCTCCCATGGCTCGGGATCGTCACATGACTTAGGATCTCCACACAGCTCTGCAAGTACTTTTGATCCTGTTGAAAGCGCGTTAGATGCGACACCTGTACTTGACTCTGCAACCCTTGAGTCACTAATTCATGGCTTTGAAGTGAGAGTCAACTCCTCCAATGAGGTTGTTGTAGGGGGCTTAATTCCAGTGTCCTGCATCGATCAATTTGAATTTCATTGGCATACAAATGTCTGCGATTCAAATCTTGCTCTCGAGATCTCAGATCATCAGGAAAGGGGTCGTAGCTGCCTCACTCATTTCAATGAAAATGGTGGTGCTTGTGGTAAAACAGAAAGATGCGTTAGACTTTCTGCTTACTTGAAACCACAAAGGCTCAAGACTAAGGATCAAGATATCAAGGTAAGCATAGCCCACACAAATCCCGATAAAGACTTTGACTCCTTAGAATGCGAGGTTGCTCTAATTAAGGAAAGCGACCTAACCGTTGCTAAACGATTGCAGGCTCAAGAAGAGAAAACTCGTAAGGAAAAAATTGCAACCCTCACAACAACAGCAAATGCTTGTAACCACTCGACCATGGCAGATATAGAAGCTTCATTCCTTGCAAATGAGGAACTCTTTAAGTCATTGAGTGTGATCACTGAAAAAGAATATCAGGAGAAGAACAAAAAACTCAATGCAGCTAAATTTGCACTCCTCTCCAAACGAGCTGAAGCGGTGAAACTTGACAACGTTGATGAACTCAAATCTGATCTCCTCGCTTGGTTAGAAGAGAATCAGGAAGAGTCTGAAAAAGTAAAGACCGTGCTTGAAAAAATGGCTGTAAAACTCGGTGCTCTACAACCTGCCAGCGCTGAGGCTTTCATTGTAGCTCAAGAACTTCTTGAGGAGGCTCTTACTCTAGAAATTTCAGAAGCTTCTCAAAAGAAGGTCAAAACACAGTTAAATGCTGTCAAAAGGGCTTCTATTGTACACGAAGTAACAACAATGGAGAATCCTCCTCTAGTGTTTGAACGAATTCAACACGAGTTACAAACTTCACAGGAAGAAATGGAATCCTCCTGTGGAATGAGCAGGCGCTATGGCTTTTATGCATACGGATTTAAGCGAGTGAATCGTGAAGAGTGCGCACTTGCTTCAGCTCGTCACCAAGAGCTTCAACAGATCTCTGTTCAAGCTCGCCAAGTCGTAGCTCAAAGAGAAATTGAGAGAGCTCAAGCTCAACAGCAAGCCATGATGGCTCAGTTTAATGCTAGCCAACCCTCTATGTACGGACAGACTCAATCCTCTTTCATGAGTCCAAACCAAGGTTTTCTCCCAGGCTCAGGCCCAGGAGCATTCCCAGGTGTGGGCGGTGGATATGGACTTCCAATGAGCACCCCCTACGCTCCCCAGTTTGGGCTTGGTGTGGGTGGTGGAATGAGTGGTGGATTCGGATTCAATCCTGGAATTCCATTTGGAATGCAACAACCTTACTTCGGAAGCTCAATGATGAGTCCTATGGGTATGGGTGGATTCTACGGAATGGGAAGATTCTAAAGAAAACTAAAAATCTTCTTTATTCCAAACTCTAACTAATAGAAAACGCCTGGCCTAAAAACCAGGCGTTTTTTTTAGTCATAAAAAAATAATGCATATTGTTATCCAGAAGTGATTTTTTATTTGACGCCACTCGGAATCCCGGTTTACTCACTCTCTTGAGTTGCTTTTCCTTTATCTTTACAGGGGGTGCTAGAATGGCAACAGGTTCAGTAAAGTGGTTCAATGACAGTAAAGGATATGGTTTCATTCAGGCCGAAAACACAGAGAGAGATGTTTTTGTGCATTATACGGCAATCCAGGGCAATGGTTTTAAAACCCTTGCTGAGGGACAAAAAGTCGAGTTCGATCTGATTGAAGGCCCGAAGGGCCCCCAAGCTGCGAACGTTGCTAAAGCCATTCAAACCATGTAATCAACTTTACTTCGTTTGAACGAACCAACACTGAGGCAGGAGCTTATCGCTCCTGCCTTTTTTGTATTCTAATTAGACATTCCAGTTTAAGCCTTGGGTTTGGGAGATCAGTCTGTTCAAAGCAATTGGCTCAGCTGACTCAAGCGAAGCTACCGGATAGGCACAGTACTGTGTTGCAGTAAGCGCAGTCGGGTAATGATTTCCACTCTTCTTCAAGCCTCCAAATGGCAGCCTAGACGAGGCACCTGCAGTTGACTTATTCCAATTCAAAAGACCAACCTCTAACTCTGTCAGACATTTTTCATACCGAGACCTGTCCTGCGTAAATACGCTAGCAACCAACCCATACTGAGTGAGATTGGCCTGCTCAATGGCTTCCTCAAGGTCATCAAAACCTAGAACAGCAATGTTTGGCGCAAATAACTCTGTCTGCTGATAGATACTTTTCTTAGTACTCTCCAATGAAGCCTCTTGCTGTAAGCAAATGGAAGGAGCCACGTAGTGGCCTCGATGAGCGCATTCTAAGGCCTTACCTCTCATCACCATCTCAAAACCCTCTCGCTGGGCGATACCGAGAAACTTAAGGTACCTATCCATAGCGCTCTGATCAATTAAAGGACCCATAAACGGATTCTCACGAGGATGACCAATAGCAAATGCCTTAGATCTAGCGTGAAGTGCCTGCACATAAGAGTCGATCATTTTTCGATGCACTAACACTCGGCTCGTAGCACTGCACCTTTGACCAGAAGTCTGAAATGCTCCAACTAGAGTCTCATAAACTGCCGTATTCAAATCTGCGTCTTCACATACAATAGCGGAGTTCTTTCCTCCCATTTCTAGAGCAAGAATTTTCCAATGTTGATGGAGAGTATCCTGCTTAATCTGCATCCCCACCTCATAAGAACCTGTAAACAGGACCCCACTCACTCCCTCATGAACAACCAGGCGCCTACCTACCTCTTTTTCTCCCTGTATAAGATTAAAAACCCCCTCAGGAAGGCCTGCCTCATGAAAACACTCTGCCATCCACTGTCCCGTAAATGCACCCTTCTCAGAGGGCTTAAAGACGACTGTATTTCCTGTCAGTAAAGCAGGCACAATATGTCCGTTTGCCAAGTGGCCAGGAAAATTGAACGGCCCAAGAACTGCCATCACCCCATGCGCCCTGAATCGGCACACACCTAGTGTGTTTTCCATCACCTGAGGAATCTGAAAATCACTCACAAGCTTCAGACTCTCATTCACGGTGATATCAACTTTACTGACCATGCTGGCAACCTCTGTTTTTGCCTCCCACAAAGGTTTACCAATTTCTCGGGCGATCATCTCCGCAATTTGTGCTTCTCTCTTCTTAACCGCGGACTGGTATTTTTTTAAATATGAAATTCGATCCTCTAGTCTTGTCTTCTTCCAGCTCTTCCATGCATGGCGAGCACTAGAAACAGCATGATCGACCGAAGCATAAGAATAAGATACGCGTCCTACCTCATCCTGCAAATCAGCAGGACTGAGATAAGTCCACTCACCGTTGATCTCTTGAGGGACTTTGAATTCTCCTTGAATATAATTACCTAGGAATTTTGTACTTAAATATTTTTCTGCCATAAAAACTCCATAACTGAGCAAATTACAAAACTCTACCGCATCAGTAATAAGGCATAAAAATAAGTGAATCTCCAGGACTTAATCCTAAAACGGCTTTTAGTTCCGTGTATTGAGGCTCAAGTAAATAAAATTGATCCTGAGAAATGATTCCCTTCACTGCAACAGCCTTAAACTCACCGACTCTCTGAGATTTTCGACAGAGTAAACCAGATTCAGACGGATGGGAGCTCTTAGGCTGATCCGGTTGTGCTCCAAGACTCAAAGTCTTAATCTTCCTGATTGGCAATACATCATCCACATTTGCCCACAAATGTGGACCTCCATCGAATGGATCAACATGATTTTTGTACTCAAATCCTATTTTTTTGAGCATATGGAGAACGGGCTCAGTCTCCTTGCCTACTTTTCCAATTGAATTCTTAGCTTCAGCAGCTAAGAACGTGGTGTATATTTTTCCTGAAGGAAATAGTGAAAAAATAAATTCCTTATTCTTCTGACAAAGCTGATCTGCTTCCCAATAATCCATATTCGTAAAACGTCTACCAATAGCCTCCCATAACGGGGATTGCCCCTTTCGATTCAAAGGTGGTAAAAGTTCAGCTAATAATTTTCTCTTAAATTTTTGACGATTCAAGCCAAGAAATAAAAATCTTACAAATGAAATCTGCCTTCCGATTCGAACATCTGAGTTCCTATATTCAGGATCAATGACCAGACCACCAATCTCAGAAGGTCCGTTCGTATCGTACTTCAATTTTAGAGTACCGTGAATAAATCCTGTACTGATTGTCTCTGAATATTTTTCCTCGCTACCCACCTCAAAATAAAAGTGTGGAGATTCAGTGGTTCCATGTTGACCTGCAATCATCGATGTTCCCAACACTTTTCGTGTTTCTACATCCTCGGCAACGAACATATATTTACCATCAAACTTATTAGCGCTAGGATCCCTGAATGAAGCAATAGACTTGAGAATCTTCTCCTTAAGCAAATCACGGTCATTTGGAAGATTAATAAATCCAGGAATCTGAGCAAAGCGCTCTAATGCTTCTAGATCTTTCTCTTGGATTTCACGCAGTAAAATCATAAGCAAACTCTCTTAATTACTTCCTCGTAAAATGCGATAGATTTTTCCATCTGATCCATCAGGTTATGCTCATTTGGACTATGACTATTGCCTTGAGATCTACCCGCCCCAAAAACAACTGCCGGATACCCAGCGGAAAAGTATTGCGAGGCTTCCGTAGAGGTTGCTTTCTTCGAAAAATGAGCAGGAATGCCTACCAAACCCATTGCATCTCTACAGATCCCTACCCACTCATCATTCTGCTGCATATTCAAGCCAGGGTTCATTCTCTCTAGGACAACGTTCACATTGAGATTCGGATATTTTGAAGTCATTTCCTGAACTCGAGTCTTGATCTGGGCCTCAACATCTTTTGGAGAAATTTCGGGCAGCAATCTTAGATCAAAATTAAGATCTATCCCCCCTAACCTCTGTTTGAGTTTGCCAAAATTTACGGTTGAAAAAGCAGGATCGTATGATTCGTCTTTTTTATTTGCTAAATCTTGAGAGAGAGCATTAATATATTCCACAATATCTATTAAACATGAATAGAGTGGATCCGGCAGAAACTTTACTCCTGAATCTACAATTCCTCCATACTCAACTCTAAAGTTTTTTTCTTTGCCCTCACTTTTGGTCGTCTCCCTAAAAAATCTTTTAAAATCTTCAAATTGATGTGATGTAAGAAAAAACTGAACATAAGCGTGATCTGGTACCTTATTCACAGTGTCGCCACCCTGAAATTGGGTGAATCTCATTTCAAAACCTTCTTGATTAGCCTTCTCGAGGAATGAGAAAGTCTCTTGAATGGCATTCACTCCAAGATGTGGATATGAACTATGAGCAGATTTACCCGTACAAGAAAGTTCAATCTGACGATTGAATCCTTTCACATCACGCTCAATCAGCTGGTACCCTATTGAGATTCGATACAGATTTAGGCACTTATGTGCATAAACCACTTTGAGCTCTGAAGGCTCACCTACCAACACAAATTTAGGATTAAGAGCAAGAGACTTAATCAGGTACTTCACACCTAACATCCCAATTTCTTCACCACATGTTCCTACCAGGTAGATTGGATTTTTTAGCTTCTTTTCCCTAAACTTTTCTACCGCATAAAGCTTGCACAAAAAGTCAAGTTTTACGTCTGCGGTTCCCAATCCATATATTTTTCCATCTTTGATCGCTGCTGAAAATGGATCTTGATCTGTCTCTGTCCAGTTTGCTAATACGCCAGGACTGACCGTATCTAGGTGGGTATTAAGGAGCAATCCCTTTTTAATCTTACGATCTACAAGTGGGTCTCCCAGAACTCCAATCACATTAAATTGCCTTTTTGAAATGGACTCCTGAGAGTGAGTAACGTGCTGAACATGAGTCTTTAAGCCTCGATCCTGCATCAGAGTTACCGCGTAGTTTGAAATTTCTTCGTTTCCATTGGCACTCACCGAGTTGATTCGAATAAGTTTTCTTGCTTCCTCTAAAAATCTTTTCATTTATTCCTCATTTCTTGATTCTCTTGAGCCAGCCCGGTTATGGATTTCTCGATGTAGTGACAGACTTCATCTACCTGTTCATCTGTCATCACCCCCAGGGGCGGCAACATTCGTATCAAGTAAGGGCCATGTCCACAGTAAAAAGCAACAACTCCCAAATCGTAAAGTTTCATGAGAACTGATTTGACACTCTCCATGGATCCATCCAATGGAACAAACCCTACCATACCTCCAATAACTCTGATCTCACCTATCATACCCTTGCACAAACCTAGTTTGAGCTCTTCGAGCCGAGATCTGAATCTTTGCGATAATTTCTCAATTCTTCCTTCGCTTCCCAAATACTTCCCCTGATCAAGAAGCTCTAGTATTCTCCTTGCAGTTCGAAGAGCAACCGTACTTCCCGAGAAGGTTCCAGCCACCAACCCGGGCTTAGGCTTATAATCCTCTGTAAACAAAACCGCACAAGCTTGAAGCATTTTTCCTACCGTCACAACATCGACGTACTCGCCTAAACAAAACTTCTGAAACGCAAAGAGTTCGCCTGTCCTTCCAAAAGTCTGAATCTCATCTATCCAAACCGCTAAGCCGTTCTTCTTCACTTCTTCAAATAAGGCTACGTAGTACTCACGAGGAGCAAATTGAAACCCGCCTTCACCTTGAACAAGCTCAAGCATCAAAGCAGCATATTTACCTGGATATCGTACCAACTCCTCTCGAATAACCTTAAGACTCCCTTCAATACTCTCAGAAAGACCTCTCCTTGCATCATAGAACGGAACGTATGAGACCTCTCCATATATGGGCTGTCCAACACGGTAGGAAGCATTATCTGTAATCTCTTGCATTGCAGTTGAGCGACCTGCAAAACAATCCTGAATAGCGAAGACCTTAGTAGCTGGAAACTTTTTTTGGCGAATCACCTTGAGGGCCACTTCATTCACCATAGTACCGCTACACATCAACCAAGCATGCTGTAGACGACTACCCACCTGTGCCTTTTGAATCAGAAGCTCGAGAAGTTGTTTCATCTCAACTCCTGGCTCAAGATTCCCCTGCATGACATCTGCAGCCAAACCGTCCACTATCTCTTCAATCAATTGAGGATGAGAGTGACCAAAGAAATGAATACCAATACCGGTAATCATATCGTATTTCACACTTCCATCTAAAAGCTCAACAAAAGGTCCTGAACCCAAACCCGAAGCTAGAAATGGATAATATAGATCTCGTCCACGGTCCTTCTCAAGCTGTTTAATCTGGCTCTGGTATCTCTCTCTCAGTTCCTTTGATGAGTCTGAGCTTTTAATTTGGTGTACTTTTTTAGATGCATCAGCCACTGAATCGATAAGCATTTTCTTTGCCTGCTGAAATTGGGCTGATGATCTTAAACTTTCCATTTGATTAGTCAATAAATGCGCCATTGAGGGCTCCTGAGGCGGGTGAGGTGCCTTGATAGATGTTCCTCAGGAAATATCACGAGGTAATTTTTGTTGCAAGCACACGCCTAAGACAGTTATTTTCACTTCTAAATGGTTCAAAAAAAACACTGCATTTTATTTACTTTATTCTTAATTTTTAGTTTTAATTCGGTTTACTCTGCTCAGGAATTAAAACCCTCACCCTGGGGAGATTGGGCAGAAGCTCAGGGATTTTATAAGTCCCATGAATTTGATCGAGCTCTAGAGGTTTTCAAAAGTCATCCTCGAGAAGGTGACTCTACCTACTTCTATAACCTGGGTACAACTTATTATCACCTGAATCAACCTGGCCTTGCTCTTGCCTACCTTGAAAAGGCTAACCGACTGAGTCCACACGATCCTGATACCCAATATAACCTCAATCAAGCTCGATTGCTCTTGGAAAAGCGAATAGCTCAAAACCAGCTCGATCCAGCATCAAGTGTGTTGGAGCAATTAGCAGATCGCATCTCTTTGGATGAAGCAAGAGCAACATTAGGACTGCTTACACTCCTCGTTACCTTAGTATGGATGCGAACCTATTTAAAGACGAGGAACCTCAAGTCAACAATCTTTCAGCCAAGTGGCTATATTGGTATAAGCGCTCTGATTCTATGCCTGAGCATCTATGCTATTCAGAGGTGGGCTCAGTCAACACCGCCTGCTATGATCCTTGAACAGCAAGTTCTGAGAAGTGGACCAGGCAGTCAATTCATGGAATTGGGCAACGTTACTCCAGGAGTGAAAGTGCGCCTCCTTCATCAAACTGCAATTGAAGAGGGCTCTCAAACGTTATGGCACCAAATTCGCTTCTCAGGCAACTCTGTGGGATGGATTAAGTCTTCTGCTTTGTTGACGCTTTGATCTCTGTATGGGATGTCTGTAGCCATGAAGCGCTCTATAGGGAATTTATGTTTTTTTCTTCTTCTTGCTCTTACAGTTTTTGGAGCAGCTTGCACAACTGCACCCATCGACGAAAACGATCCTGCTGCACTGTATAAAGATGCAGAGGATGAGATTCAAAGTGATCATTACTTGGTTGCTATAGAGAAACTGAAAAACATAAAGAATCGATTCCCATACTCCAAGTACTCACTTGAGGCTCACTTAAGAGTAGCTGACATCTACTTTTTACAAGAACAGTTTGATGAAGCGGCTGCTACTTATGAGTCGTTTAGAGACCTACACCCCAAACATCCAAAAGGAGCATATGCTTTATTTAGGATTGGAAAATCCTATTTCAATAGCATTCCCAGCCAGATTGACCGAGATCTCACCTCAGCAGAAAAAAGCTTAGAAATTTATGAAACATTTCTGAGAGCTTATCCAAAAGCGGAAGAGACTACTGAGGCGCGTCAAGATATCAGCAAACTGAGAGACCTACTTTCAAAAAAAGAGCTTTTGATTGCTGACTTTTATTTCAAAAGAAAAATTTACCATTCTGCTAAAAATCGCTACAAAAAAATATTAGACTTATATCCAGACACAGAGGCTGCAAAAAATGCAAAGCAGAAGCTAGAAATCATCTCTAGCTCTGCTTCAAAAACAGGGGAAACTCAATAAAATGGTTCAGAGTAGAACGGATTCTGCAAAAGACCCATCACACAGAAAAATACAGGACTTACTTTCTAGGAAAAAATTCACGGAGGCTGAAGCTTTAATTCGAGAAAAGCTTCAAAAAAACCCTGAAGATGCCGAACCCCATTACCTCCTTGGAATCATGTACTATTTTCAGGGGCAAATTGGACTTACGGTTGAAAACCTTAAAAAAAGCTTATCATTAGATCCAAAACACACTGATGCGGCGGTTTGTCTCTCTGTCCTTTACAATGATATTGGAAAGTACGACGAGGCCAAAAAAGTATTTGAACAGGCAAACCAATCTGTCATCCACTATCGTCTTGGTGATGATCTCAATATTGATAAAAAATTCTCAGTCAAGCACTTAGAACTAGCCGATTTGTATTTTAGATATCGCAGATATGATGAAGCCATTGAAGAATACTCAAAAGCTGCTCGTTTAGATCCTGCAGCAACTGAAATCCGCATCAGAAGAGCTAAAGCTTATGCAAAGAAAGGCTTTCTCACTCGATCATTACAAGAGCTACAACAGCTGAAGCACGAGAGCCCTCAAGACATTCCTACACGAATCCAACTTGGACTCCTTCACTATAGCCAAGGCAACTTACTTGATGCAGAGCTCGAATGGGAGAATGTCTTAGTGATTGATCCTCAACACAAAGAAGCACAAGCCTACATTCAAATGGCTCAAAAAAATCGAGTTAAACTGTAAGCATCTTCGCCGTTAGAGAGGGAGGAATGTTTCTTATGGGAATGACTTCGCAGGCTCTTCCCAGATTTTGACCAGCACTCATCGCATCCCGTTTCTTCTGAGACTGAATCGTAATAAGATGCGACTTGAGCTCTTTAAACATGGAGTGCTTAATATCGTAGTCATTTTCTTGAAGAACCACTTGCTTTGCAAGATGGGCCTTAAGATTAATGACAAGGGGGGCTTTTAAATTCGCACTCATCTGAGTAATATCTTCAGGAATAGTCAATACACTAAAAACCGCAGAGTGATTAACATTCTCTAGCTTCAACTCCCTCAACTCTGACGCAGAGAGCCTCGCTGAGAACTCTGGTTTAAAAATCTTGGGCTCTAAGAGAGGAAATGCAATCTCAGATGACTCCAATGATTGTAACCAAATAATTAAGGTGTCATCGCCTGGGTCCACAAGGCAATAATTGTGAAGCTGTGGAAACCCTAATACTCCCTGGGGTAATACAATGATCTCATCGTCAGTGACGGTGAGCTGTCCAAAACGTCCTGTTTTTATGATCACGCTCAACCTCTTTATGTATTAAAAAGAGTTTATATCAATCAAACTATCCTTTTAATGCTTTTGAGACTTGAGACACTGCAGCAGTAGTTTTCACAGCTTCTTTATTCTGTTCCTGAATAGCTGTGTAAACCTCTTCGCGATGAATCTTCGTCTCTTTAGGGGCTTGAATACCTAAACGTACTTGTTTCCCCTTTATTTGAACTACTACTACTTTGATGTGGTCGTCAATTGCAATACTTTCACCCAACTTACGGGTCAATACTAACATAAAATCTCCATCTTTATCTAATCTGAGTATTCCTTTACCGAAAAAACGTTTAGACTAACGATCAGGGACTTGCAACCTCTTTCTCTCTGCGTCAAATCTTTTCTCATGAGCCATTACTTCAGAAAATCAAGAAGAGTGGGCTGAAGCAGCCTTTTTGAGCTCGCTAATGCACTCTTAAAAATGTTTTCCTCCTGATTCAAATCACTTACTACCTGTGCCATATCTGCATCCTCAATGGATGAGATGAGCGCAGCCTGAGTCAGATTGTGTTTTTCTAAGGAGCGCTGCGTAGAGTCCATGCCCTGTATCCTAGACCCAAGCCTTGCACGAACCATCATGAGCTTTCCGTGCATCTGATCCAAATGCTCTAATGAGTCCCTAATTCCGCCAAGGTCACCCGTCATCAACGATATTCTAAAATTCTGGAGCTCATCAAAAAGATTTACATTCTGTTCATTCACCTCAACTTGCCCATTAACCATCGAGTTAGGTGGATAAGTAACTAAGGTGGCTTGTGCCTGCTTGGGGTGAGTATTAAACACCTCTACTCCAGGGATATTTGCTGCAACAAAGACACCACCTGCAATTTCGACCATCTGCTGGCCAGCATCGCCCAAGTATTGCCCTTGTGAATCTACTGCCGGAGTAGTAGTTTTAAAACCACTAAAGATATACCGATCACCCACCCTTTGATTAGCAATACTCATTGCCTGAAGAATGAGTTGAGTGACCTCCTCTGCAACTCCCCACCGTGTATGATCATTTGAACTTGCATCACTTGCTTGGCTCAGAGCCAACTCTTTTGCTCTTACAACAACATCCGCCAACTCAGAGATTGCATGATCAGTAGAATTGAGCAAAAATTCAGCATTCTTTGCATTGGATTGAAACTGCTCATTATTCACTTTCTCGGTTCTAAACTTGAGCACCTTAAGTGCACCCACAGGATCTTCCGAAGGATGATTGAGCTTCTTCAAGGTAGAGGCCTGAGTTTGAAGAGTCTCCATCTTTTCACGACTCTTTCGCACATTCTCCTTCACTAGCTCATAGTTAGAATTCTCGGTCACTCGCATTCAGAACTCTCTTCTCTATCTCATGGAAAGAATTGTCTTTAACATTTCATCAGCCACTTGAACTACTTTTGCTGAGGCATCAAATGCGTGCTGGAACTGCATTAAATTTGCCGTTTCTTCATCAATTGAAACTCCTGAAACTTGCTCCCGAATTTTATTCAGTTGAGTGAGTACATCCTTCTCCTGACTCAGAGTGAACCTATTTTTTGAGGCGATTACCCCGACTTGACTGACCATAGAATCGTACCAATCATCCATAGTCACCAGAGTTCCACTTTGAAAATATCCTACAGGAGATCCATATCCAGGTTGCCCACCCACACCAGAAATGTCCATATAATGATTGAACTGATTTGAATCGATCCAGCCTTGGGCAGTTATGGCTCCGGTTCCCATAATTTTTTTTGACTGTAAGTCTGCAATTGCTAAGGCAATTCTATTATCACCAGGCGAACCAAACATACCTGCTGTTGCAATCCTCTGCGAGCTCCCGAATACCTCATCTGAAAGAGAGATAAATTCACTGGCTCGTTGCGAGAACTCTAGTGGTCTAAAATAAGGAATTCCCGTAAGCCCGTCTAACGTATAACCTTGCATATGGATCTCATTTACAGCTTGAGTGAGATTAAACGCTAGAGCATCCAGCTTGTCTGATATCTGAGAAAGTGTCTGATCTCTCACTTCAACTAAGGCCCCAAGCTTCCCGCCACGTAAAACATGAGTGATTCTAGACTCCACATTACCAGAAGAAAAAATATCCATGGCGTTATCGCGCTTACCAAAAGCATCTTCCTGAGTTCTTGATACGCTCAACTGCTCAGGAAATACCGCAGAAAGGAGTGGGCCCCCTCCCTGTAGATCTACATTCAAGTTACCGTTCTTATCCTTATGGGTTGAGACATTAAGATATGAGCTGAGCTTCTTTAAAGCCTCATCTCGCTGATCCAGCAATCCATTAGGAGAGGCTCCTGAGATCTCATGTTTTTGGATCAATTGATTAAGCTGAGCGATTTCTTGCAGAAAGGAATTAACCTCTCCAACTGAAGCATCAATTCGAGAATCTATATGTTCTCTTACAGCTGTGAGTTCCTTGGAGATTCTGTGAAAATCATTAATCATTGCAAACGTAGCTTCTTTTACCGATTCGCGAAGTGCTGGATTTTCCGGTTCTTGAGAAAGCCTACGAAACTCATTAAAGAATTTTGAAACCAGCCGGTTCAATCCCTCACCATTCATCTCATTAAAGATGTCTTCCACTTGCTTGAGAGCCAGATCCTTCTCCTGAAAGTGAGAAACATCCTTATTAGCGTTTCTAATCTGCTTATCTAAATATGCATCATTAATTCTCTCTACACGAGAGATCTTGGTACCTGAACCAATGATATTTTGACCATGATAGACCCCACCAAGAGGTGACTCCGATTGAGTAATAACACGCTGCCTTGAGTAGCCTTCTGTATTTGCGTTTGTAATATTATGGCCGGTCGTAGCAATTCCTGCCTTGGCAGCATTTAGTCCAGAAATTCCAATACTAGAGATTCTAGGAATTGCCATGACCCATCACACCTCTTGAGAGAAGCTGCTTCGAGCTAAGTGAGAAGAAATTTTTTGGCCTTGTTGAGAGTAAGTATCAATGGAGATGTCTTGTACTTGGATTAGATTTCTCTTCATCGCCTCAATGTGCTCAAGGGATCGCTCAATTAATATCAAATTTTCTTTATTTTGTTCCGAGATTCTCTGGCTTAATATAAGAAGAGTATTTTTCACACTCTGGAGTTGTTGAGCAATCTTGGGATATTCTCCCTGAATCGCGAGAATCAAATTCTTCAGAGTGAGCTCTTTGATATTCTTCTTGTTCTCTACAGCAAACTCAGCACTCAGCTTAATTCGAATAATTTCAATTTGATGGATCTCCTCAATTAAAAAATGCTTTTGTTGAGTGATCGTTTCTATAGCCTTGGGTTGAGCCTCTATCAAATGCTCTCGCTCTAATCGTACTACTTCTAAGAGCTTCCTATGTAAACCTACCAACTTATTTAAAACATCATAGATCTGATTTAATTTTTCTTCCACGTTGCAATCCTCCTGATTGCTCCGGGCCATTGACTCCTTCTGTTTAGGGCAAATCCTTTGCCCATCTGAATCACATTAATCCTGCCCTAGAATCAATGAATATCAGACATTCTGAGATGATCATCTACTAATCGGTCTGCAATTGAGTCAGCATCGACCTGATAGGATCCATCAGCAATTCGTCGCTTCAACTCTGCCACTCGATCTTCCCTAACATCAGGGGCTTGGCTAGCAATTTTTTTTGCCTGAGAAAACTCTTTGGCCTTTGCGGAAAGATCTGTACGGGCACCAGATGTGTTTCTTTCACCCTCTTGAGGAGAAGTTGCATGAGTCTTCTTGGAGGCCTGTGATGAGGAACTCTGAGCTGTTTTTTGAGTCGAAGCTGAATCGTTCTTCTGAATGGGATAACTTCCCGTTTGACCTACCTTCATGGTTTCTCCTTCATAGGAGCAGCATGCCCCTGAGGTAAATGATAACTTCTTCCTTGAAGATAAGCAATAATTTGATCCGAAAGCCCTATTCCTCCAGCGTGTGCCGCTTTTTTAGAGTTTTCAGAATCCATCATGCTGCGGTAGATTTCTGTCGCTGGAGATTCAAGATCCATCTCATTCTTGGGAACAGTTTGCCGCATCACTCTCATCATATAATCTATAAACATTTCCTCCATACCCTCTGCAGCTTCCAAGATCTTAGGATCTACTTTTGTACGATCAACTTGTGGAAGCTGATGGGATGGAGATACTTGGGCATCTCTTGCTAAAGTTTTCTCTCTGGGTTCAGTTTGTGAAGCATTAGAAAAGGGGGATTCTCCCGAAAAACCCAAAACACTGCGGTTAATCATAAATCCCCCCTCCGTCATTAAGAATAAGATGAATCGAATACTCAGCATCCCTGCCTAAAGAAGTAAAATCAAGACTGTGGAGACCTACCATCCTAGCGGGCCGTTTTTCCTGTCCTGTTTCCTGGTATTTTTTTTTACTTCCGACATCTTCCATAACGTTCTATCCGATCCCTACTCCTCACGACTTACTTGTGATTCATCTCTCTCAATTAAAAATCTTCAAACGTCACATTATATGACCTCTAACTCACCCTGAAGCGCTCCCACTTGCTTGAGCATCTGAAAAATTGCGGTGAGATCCCTAGGCTGGGCTCCAATGCTATTTAAAACCTTAACTAGGTCGGCCACACTTGTTCCCTCCTGTACTTCAGTGATCCTTTTGGATCTATTCCCACGAGCTGCCGTATCCTTCACCTCAATCGTGAGGTCTCCATGAGAAATCGCAACTGGGTGAATACTTACATTTCCACCAAGAATCACAGTCCCTGTTCTCTCATTCAATACCACCTTAGCTCGAGCATCTACGTTGACCTGAATATTCTCAATTAATGCCAGTAAATCGACTGTATTTCCCTCATAAGAAAAGGGAACAATCACATCAATCGTTCCACTATCCTTAGCACTGGCAAACTTTCCTCCCAGCTCTTGATTAATTAACTGAGTCATCCGAGCCGCAGTAGTAAAATCTGCATCATGTAAAGCCAATCGAAAACTTTTCTTGCCTGCAAAATTGATATCAATGTCTTTCTCAATTGTAGCACCAGAGACGACTCGGCCAACAGTGGGAAAATTTTTACTACTCCCGTCTGCTACACTTCCTATACTCACTGATCCTTGAGCAACAGCATATACATTTTGATCTCCTGCTCGAAGTGGGGTAACCAGGAGTGTTCCACCCTCTAAGCTACTTGCGTCGCCAATTGAACTCACCGTTACATCAATACGATTTCCTGCTCTTGCAAAAGGAGGAAGCTTAGCCGTGACAATCACTGCAGCAGCATTCTTAGATCTGATGTTTGCATTTTGTTGGATCTCAAGGCCAAGTTTTGAAAATAATCTGGACAGTGACTGTCCAGTCACGTCGGTACTCGAATCTCCACTTCCCTTCAGTCCAACTACGATTCCATATCCAATAAGGATATTCTCACGCACTCCCTTAACTTCAGAAACATCCTTGATTCGAGCAGCAAATGAATCCTCCATGCTGCCTATACATTGAAGCATCATACTCAGGACTAAAACACTGAGTTGAATCAATTTACTGAGAAACTTCGACCTTGTATTCATAGAGTTTCCCCGAATTGATAAGATCCGTATCCTCGGTGATGTCAGAACCCTTGATAGTACCAACAATTTTGAGAAATCTGGATTTACCATTTTTATAAAACACCTTTTTAAATGCGCGAATCTTGTAGTTGCCATTCTGATACCTCTCAAGAATCTGGCCATTTAGAGTTTCTCCTGGCTGAAGCTCGAGGGATGGAAAAATATTTACGTCTTTGATACTGAGTCGACTCAAAAGATGGTCGATCTCTTCGCTATTTTGAGTCTTTTTAAGCGCTTCTTGAACCTCTCTTGAGACATCCAGTGTGAGATCCACTCGCTGCACACTCGTCTCTGGCTTTGTGTCTGTTTTTGTATTTTGGCCCGCAGGTGCTAAATTCGTAACTGGTTTAACAGCTTCCTTATTCTCCGCCTTAGACTCAGAGGAAGGAGACTTCAACTTCAGATCCTCGAGCGCTCTTTGGCGCAGAACACTACCCAGTACATTAAGCTCTGCAGACTGCTCTTGGAAGCTCAGAGACCGCTTCATTTCCTGCCCTACTTCCTTGTAAAGATCATTTTCTAAAACAAGAGAGATTAACTCGCCCGGATTTCTAACCTTGTTTTTTGTGAAGAAATAATTGGTTTGCCCATTGGATGCCCACAAGGACCCTTCTTCAGCTGAGGAGTCTATAAAATCTTCTTTAGTGAGCCTTGATCTTCCTTGATAAGAGCGTCTCACTTGAGGCTCAAAAATCGGTCTATTCATTGAAGAGAATCCTCGCCCGGATTCAAGTTCCCCGTGACGCTCACTGCTTACAAAAGTCTTATCCTCACTGGATTGATCCATAACCCCATAGTCTGAGTCATGGGTTTTGCTGTCGCCCATATTAGAATAGATATCTCTGCGTGGATCATACTCTTGGCTACGAGTATTTGATCTGAGAGTGGGCGAGGTACAACCTAAGATATAGGTTAGACTCAAGAGGCAAATCACCTTCAAATAGAACTGAAGTCTCATCGTCACAACTCCACCTCGACTTGGTTTTTAGAATGTAGGACCCCCAGAAGCTCTTTTTTCCCTTGGGATGTGGTTACTCTCACTTTCTTGTTCATATAGCCTGATTCTTGCGCAAGACCAGAAGTAGTGAGGGAAAGTCCTCCAGATCGAATAAGAATTTTTACAAAGTCTCCACGTCGAACATCAGGCACATGATCCACAGCAGTACTCAACAAGGGTTGACCTTGAAGAACTGTACGGATGGCTTCTAACTCTTCTACAGGAGTGTCAGGAGATAGAACTAAAGGTCTCAATTCCCTACCTAACCCTTGTGCAACATTCAGTTTTTGTTTTACAAAATAGGACTCCTGAAGTTTTTCTCCTGGTTTAATCTTTTGAAGAGCCACCCGTCCCTCTTGCCATGCTGAATAGGAGATCCAGCCCTCATGGACTTCATTTGCACCTAAACCTTCAATTTTAAAATGAGCATTCCCCTTCGAATCATCACCTAAAAAAGTGAGACTTTTTACAGTATCAACCTGACCACCTTTAATCCACCTCATGGATGAGTGGAGCTCAATTTCAGTTTGTGGATAGATCTTAATGAGCTCCTTCTTGAGCAGCCCTTGCCAAGAAGGAGAGAGCTGAGCCCAGGCCGATGAACTGATCAGTATCATTCCAATAAAACATTGGAGAGCCTTGATTTTTAGGCCTTGGACTGCTTTCATCAGTTTAAAACTTCGTTCAATCATTTTCGTCATTGATTCCCTAAACTTATTTACGAGAAGTGAATTTCTCCTCTGTTTTCAAGTCTCTTACTTCCTTATTTAATGTTTACAGTTGCTCCCAACATCTGATCTGCAGCACCCATCACCTTAGTCCCCATCTCATAGGCTCTTTGAGTAGAGATCATCTCAACCATACTATTGGCTACATTCACATTTGAGCCTTCAAGAGCTCCTTGCTGAATCAAGCCAATTCCACTTTCTCCGGGCACGCCTTGTACAGGATTTCCACTTGCAGGCGTTGGCCGATAAAGACCCTCACCCATAGCCATAAGCCCCTGTTCGTTCTGAAAACTGACGAGTTGTAGTTGCCCTAAGATAGTCTCACCGGTACCCGGGATTTGTGCCTTCACTTCTCCCCCATGAGTAATCACTACATTCGCTGCATTTGAGGGAATTACAATCTGAGGAACAAGCTTTGCTCCGTTAGAGAGCTGAAGCACCCCTTGAGAATCTATATGAAACGCTCCAGTTCTTGTGTATGCAACTTCTCCCTGAGGAGTTTGTACTGGAAAAAATCCGTTACCTTCAATCATCAGATCGTAAGGATTATAGGTCATCTTCGCAGGGCCAGGCTCAAAGTTCTTATGGGCAGCTCCGACCTTAACCCCCATACCCACTTGAATCCCAACTGGCGATTGACTACTCGCACCCAGAGATCCCCCTGGATTTTTTATAGTTTCGTACATTAAGTCATGAAACTCAGTTTGAGTCCTTTTATAGCCATCTGTGTTCACGTTAGCTAAGTCGTTGGCAATGTTTTCGATCTTGGTTTGTTGAGCCTCCAGCCCTGTGGCTGCAGTGGATAAAGCACGAATCATAATTTACCTACCTCATTCACTTCCTTGCCTAAAAGCTCCCCATAAGTTTTTAATGCTTTTAGATCATGTTCAAAAAGTCGATTTGCCTTAATCATTTGAGTCATTTCTTCAATAGGATTAACATTTGATGTCTCCACTACACCTTGGTGAATCATAGTATTTCTAGCAGGATTTCCTTTGGACGGAGGCAGCGCCTCAAAAAGTTGGCCTCCTGTTTTCCTTAGTCCTTGTAAATTGGCAAACTCAACCACACTTAAGCGGCTAATCAGATTTTCTCCAGAGTACATCTCTCCTTGATCATTGATAGAAAGCTGGCCCCTTACATCCTGTAACTGAATGGTTCTAGCCTCAGGTGCATTGCCGGCTATTGATCCTTGAGCTGAAAGCCTTGCTAGACCTGATGGCTGAGAAGAGAGAACTGGATAACCTTCTTGGGTCACTAACATTCCTTGAGGGGATAATTTGAGAGAACCCTGCCTGGTGTATCTCACACCGTTAGGGGTACTCACCTCTAAGAACCCGGGGCCTTCTAGCGCAACATCTAAAGGCCTTTGTGTCACTCTCAAATGCCCTTGCCTAAATTGAGTATGAGTCCCATCCATCACCACATGAGATTGGTCTCTTCCTTCAAGTGGATAAAAATCTTTATCCTGAATTGGGCCTCTCGGGATATCTACTCCATCGTGCGTCCGCTCTACGGAAGCCATGTATTCTTTGAACGTCGGAACATCTTTTTTAAAAGCAAGAGTGTCTGTGTTGGCTAGATTATTTGCAACAATCTCTAAATTCTGTGCTTGTACTGCTGCACCAGAAGCTGCAGTCCATATTCCATTTGCCAATCTCACTTACCCCCTGAAATTAGGATAAACTAAAGATATCGACAAATCTAAATAAAAGTTAAATAAGATTTAGACTAAGTTTTTTTTGTGGCTGAAAAAAACTCGGCAAAATTCTCCAATTTAAAATGAAAAAAAATGGAACTTTTTGCCTAGTCTGATTAAATTCTTAAACCAAGACTTGACGCCCAATCTAATTTCATGTTTTCTCAGATTAAGTATGCACAAATTGCTAGCTAAGCCTGTAGCTGAATCTATCCGCAGTGAAGTATTCAAACGTTCTCAAAAGTTCACTCAAACTTTTGGAAGACCTCCAAAACTTTCTGTCATTCTAGTAGGGGATGATCCTGGAAGCGTGATTTATACTCAAAAAAAAGGCGAAATGGCTGTTCAACTCGGCATGAGTCATGAGACCTTTCATTTTCCAGCTGATATCTCTCCCGCTGAAGTCAAAAGAGCAGTCGACTCTCTGAATTTAAATCCCCTTGTCGATGGCATTCTTATTCAACGCCCTCTCCCTCCTCAGTTTAATGAAAAAGACGTTCTTTATTGGGTTAGTCCGGAAAAAGACGTAGATGCCTTTCATCCTGTTCATGCTGGAGAGTTACTCCTAGGACTACCCACACTCATGCCATGTACCCCTGCAGGGATTATGGAATTATTGAAGTTCTATCAGATTGACCCTACAGGAAAAGTGAGTTGCATCATTGGTAGAAGTTCTATTGTAGGTAAACCCATGGCATCTCTCCTTCTTAATGCGAGCTCAACCATCATTCATTGCCATCGGAAAACGCCTCAAATGAGAGAGCTCTCAAAGCAAGCTGATATTCTCATCGTTGCAGCAGGACAGAGAGCTCTCATTGACTCAAGTTATGTCAAAAAAGGTGCTACCGTCATTGACGTCGGAATTCATCGACTACCAAGTGGTGGTGTTACAGGTGACGTTCAATTTGATGATGTTGCACAAGTAGCCTCAGCAATCACTCCGGTTCCAGGCGGAGTGGGCCCGATGACCATTGCCATGCTCATGAAAAATACAATTCAAGCTGCAGAACTGCGCCAAGCTCAAGCCAAGCACTAATCAAGCGTATACTATTCAAATAGCGGCGCAGCTCTGATCAAACTCTTACGAATGCCTGAGAGCTATTTATTGTCAATAATACAATGAGAAAAAACTTAAGATCTCATTTCAAGCTCTCGACATACTTCACATAATCTGCAGCACTCATCAGTTGATTCAGTACGGAGGGATCCAAAACTTCAAGCTTAATCATCCAAGCTGAATGGTGAGGATCTTCATTGAGTTGAGCAGGCTCAGCAACAACGGATGCATTAGTTTCAACAACCTTCCCTGAAACTGGAGAATAGAGATCCGACACTGCCTTGATGCTCTCGACCACTCCAAACGTCTCGCCCGCTTTGAGACTACGGCCACATGCAGGTAGCTCACAGTAAACCACGTCACCTAAGGACTTCTGAGCATGATCTGTGATTCCCACTGTCACGATTTGGCCCTCTACTTTTGCCCACTCATGATCTTTGGTGTATTTTAAACCTTCTGGATAGTTCATTTTTAAATCCTTTCTCTCGATCTTTACTTTCTCTTTAAAAAAGGGGTGGCAACAACTTCGCCAAGAACCTTCACTCCTCGAATCTCAACTTTAATCTGTGCTCCTAAAGTGGAATGAGTCGGCTTAACATAAGCAACAGCGATGGCCTCTTTCAAACAAGGAGACTGTGTGCCGCTGGTGATGAATCCGAGTCTCTCTAAACCATCAACTGAGTAGACCTCATAACCATGTCGAGGAATCCCTCTTTCCAGGAGCTTCAGTCCAACTAATTGCCTAGTCAACCCCTCCTCCTTCTTCTGTAGAAGAGCGGCTTTACCTAAAAAATCCACCTTATTCATCTTCACAACCCAACCCAGACCTGCTTCAAGGGGATGCGTCTCATCTGAAAGCTCATTTCCATACAGGGGATATTTCATCTCGAGTCGAAGCGTATCTCTTGCTCCTAGCCCACAGGGCTTCATCCCCTCAGGCAAACCTTGCTCCAGGAGCATCTTCCACACCACAGGCCCGGCATCCCACGGTACATAGATCTCAAACCCATCCTCTCCTGTGTACCCAGTACGAGCCATCAGAGCCGGGATCCCTCCACTCAGCTGGCCCTCAATAAACCAGTAGTTCTTCACCTCAGACAAGGAGCTCGTGGTTAAGCTCTGAAGAATAGCTTCCGCCTTTGGTCCCTGAATCGCGATTTGAGAAAAAAGCGAACTTAAGTTCTCTACCCGAAGCTCACACTCTGGGTGACTCTCTAGAAAACTTTGCTCCGCCCGCTTGATATGTGCAAAATCCTTCTCCGTATTACTGGCGTTGACAACGAGTAAAAATCTATCAGATGCCCTTTTGTAGATGATCAAATCATCTATAATCCCACCATCTTCATGGCACATGACTGTGTATTGCGCCTGACCAACTGAAACTTTCGAAACGTCATTCGTAACCAGATAATTTAAAAAAGACTCTGCACTGTCTCCTCTAACTTCGAGTTCTCCCATGTGACTCACATCAAAAAGTCCGGCGTCTTTTCTACAAGCCAAGTGCTCATCCATGACGCCTGAGTACTGAACCGGCAACTCCCAGCCACCAAAATCGATGAGTCTTCCACCTAGTTTACGATGCTCTTCAAAAATTGCTGTTCTTTTCAACATAGTAAGGAACCTTTACACCTACAAATCTGAAGAGTCTAGGTCAGACTCTCATCTATTCTTATCTTCATAAGATTCGATGGGTGGACATGAGCAGATGAGATTTCGGTCGCCTAGTACATTATTAATTCGCCCAACCGATGGCCAAAACTTCCTATCCCGTACCTCCTGATTAGGGAATACAGCTCTTTGTCTTGAATAAGGGCGATCCCACTGATCATGAGCGATTTGTTCAGCAGTGTGCGGGGCATTCTTTAACAAATTATTCTTGCGGTCCGCCTTCCCTTCTTCAATCTCGTGAATTTCCATTCTAATGGAGATGAGAGCATCACAAAAACGATCTAACTCCTCCTTGGACTCACTCTCAGTAGGCTCAACCATGATAGTTCCAGAAACAGGGAATGAGATCGTAGGCGCATGATAACCATAATCCATCAATCGCTTTGCAACATCCTCAACCTCAATTCCTGCTGAGTCCTTCAATCCCCTCAGATCAAAAATGCATTCATGAGCAACAAATCCTGCTTTACCCTGATACAGAACCGGATAATAAGGGCGCAATCGGTATGCAACATAATTGGCATTCAAAATTGCTACTTGGGTGGCTCTCCTTAATCCCTGAGCACCCATCATTCGAATATACATCCAAGAAATAGGCAGAATGCTCGCGCTACCATACGGAGCTGCAGACACGGGCCCTACTCCAAATTGAGTTGCCTCAGATAAGATTGGATGTGAAGGAAGAAAAGGTACAAGGTGCTCAGCCACCGCAATAGGCCCCATCCCAGGCCCTCCTCCTCCATGAGGGATACAGAAAGTTTTGTGTAGATTGAGGTGACACACATCTGGGCCAAACTCGCCTGGCCTGCAAATACCAATCTGCGCATTCATATTAGCACCATCCATGTAGACCTGACCGCCTGCCTGATGCACGAGACTACAAACTTCTTGAATCGAGTCTTCAAATACACCGTGGGTAGAGGGATAAGTCACCATAAGAGCAGCAAGATCTCTGCGATGCTCATCTACTTTTTTTCTCAGGTCTTCGAGATCTATATTTCCAAGTGAATCACAATCCACAACAACAACCTTCATTCCAGCCATTGCTGCACTGGCAGGATTTGTTCCATGAGCAGACTTCGGGATTAAGCAAACCTCGCGATTTAAATCTCCACGGCTGTGATGGTAATGCTGAATAGCCAGAAGTCCTGCATATTCGCCCTGAGAACCGGCATTGGGTTGTAGAGATACTCCCGCAAACCCTGTGATCTCAGCAAGAAAACCCTCGAGTTGTCTTAGCATCACCTGATACCCTTGGACCTGATCAGACGGCGCAAAAGGATGAATCTTTGAAATCTCTGGCCAAGTCACAGGAATCATTTCACTTGTAGCATTCAACTTCATCGTACAAGAGCCTAGAGGAATCATTGAATGAGTCAGTGACAAATCCTTAGATTGTAATCGGTGAAGGTAACGCAACATCTCTGTTTCTGAATGGTATTTATTAAATACAGGATGCTGTAAGAATACGCTCTGGCGTGCAAACGGCGATTTCTCAATCACACTCGTCTCACTCCAGATCATTGAAATTCGGCCCTGATCCAGAGAGTGTGCGGCGAGGTTAAAGACTTCTAAAATCTTAAGAACATCCTCTTCTCCTGTAGTCTCATCTAGACTCACTCCCACGCTATCAGAGGAAATCCACCTGAGATTCATCTGGTGAGCATATGCCTTTGTCCTTAAATCCCTGATACGATCCTTGCCGACATTAACCTTGAGAGTATCAAAAAAAACTCCCTCACTTACAGCATAACCAAGGAACTTTAGTCCCTTCCTCAGTGCACAGGTCAAAAGATGAACTCTCTGAGCCATCTGCTTGAGCCCTTCCGGACCGTGATAAACGGCATACATGGAAGCCATTACTGCAAGCAGAACTTGAGCTGTACAAATATTGCTCGTCGCCTTATCCCTTCGAATATGCTGCTCACGCGTCTGAAGGGCAAGCCTAAGTGCACGATTTCCATTAACGTCTTCTGATACCCCTACAATTCGACCTGGAATCAACCTTTTATAATCATCTTTCGTTGAAAAATAAGCGGCATGTGGACCACCATAACCCAAGGCAACCCCGAATCGCTGAGAGCTTCCAACAGCGATATCTGCACCTAACTCGCCTGGAGGAGTAATGAGTGTGAGACTCAGTAAATCCGCTGCCATAATGACTAATGCGCCATTTTGATGAGTCCTTTTGATAAAGTCTTTGTAATCAAAAATCTTTCCGTCGGTTGCAGGATACTGTAGCAGTACAGCAAAAATAGGCTCTTCAAAATTAAAGGTTAAAGGATCTCCAACTCTTACTCGGATTCCAAGAGGTTTTGCTCGGGTTTGAATCACCGCCAGAGTTTGTGGATGGCAATTCTCAGAAACAAGGAAGGATGAATTCTGATCCCGCCCATGGATAGCAAATGCCATAGACATTGCCTCGGCTGCAGCAGTTGCCTCATCTAAAAGAGAGGCATTAGAAACAGGCAGGCCAGTAAGATCTGAAACCATCGTTTGATAATTTAATAATGCCTCAAGTCTCCCTTGGGCAATTTCAGCCTGGTAAGGAGTATACTGAGTATACCATCCAGGATTTTCTAATATATTTCTTAGAATAACACTTGGTGTAATACAATCAGAATACCCCATCCCAATATAGGACTTAAAAACTTGGTTTACGGAAACTACCCTCTTTAACTCAGCTAGAGCCTGGGACTCAGAAATGCCGTCTCCAACTCTAGATGTGTACTGAGTGAGAATCTGCTGAGGAACTGTTTGTTGGGTCAATTCCTCAAGAGATTTTAAATTCAACACTTGAAGCATTTGATCAATTTCTTGATCTCTAGGCCCAATATGCCTGGATATAAATTTTTCTCTTATTTCATGAGACCCAGCAACTTGTTTTAGATTCTTTTCCATTAGATGTTGTCTATCAATACTTTTAAATAAAAAAAAGTACCCAGCTTTTTTACCAATAACTTCCTTGTCATGATAAGGTGGCTAGAGTTATGTTTTTTGGTAGGTCATAGCTTTGATCGACACCATAAGAGGGCTACTTCATCATCATGCAACATAGATCCTTTGCAAAATCCGTTAATGCTTCTTCCCAGAGCAAAAGCCAATCTAACATAGGAGGCTCCCCTTCGAGCTCCACTCTCACTCCTAGGTCTGAGGAGCTGGCGAGAATTTTTAACACCTCCCTCGTATCTTCCCAGGCGAAAGCTAAGAGAGACTTTTCATCTGAACTCTTTGCATTAACTGATAGCTCAGCATTTAAAGCGATCTTGAATGCCGTTCAGCAGCTAGCTCGTGTCCAAGGAATCTCTGAGAAGCAAGCCTCAGAACAGGTGATTCAAACCTTCCGCCGAATAGATGAGATTTGGGGTGAATACATGTTTCATGAAGGTTTAGATCGCCTTAAGAGTACCCAACCACAAAAGAAGTGAATTGTAGTCTGAGTTAAGTTTTCAATATAAAATCCCAGGAGATCTTGATCTCTCGGTTTTGATCACTCATCCCTCGGGGAGGATGAGGAAATGGACCCGCCTTTTTAAAAGCTGCAACTGCGGCTTCATCTAAGTCCATCATTCCTGACTCAAGAACAACCTGCACTCTAGTGATCTCGCCTCCCTCATTGAGTACGACAAGGAGTTGCGTGGTGTGCTCTTGATCAGATGCAAGTGTACGACCCTGCTTATAAAAACTAAGTAACTTTTGTCGAAGCAACGGTGTCCAGGCTTGATCTAATTGTGTCCGTATTCTTTGAAAATATCCATAAAAGACAAACTCGCGGGTGTTCAGCGCAGTTCGATCAGACTCTGCAATTCCATAAATACTGTCTTGAGGACGAACTCCTGGAGTTGCCCACTCAGGAGTATAACCCTGAGCTGATTTTGCTCCAGAATCTTTTGGAATCATGGCGACTCCTAGTGCCCTTACTGGAACTTGCTTCTGCTGATTCTTAGAAGATCCTACCTGAGGTGAACCCTCTGATGTAGCATCTCTTCCTTGTATCGTTGAGTGATTGCGGCTCACACTCTGGCGATCTACCTTCTGATTCTGAAAACCTAAAAAAGCATCTTGATCAGCTTCAGTGATTCTTTTTCCATTCTCTGTTTGAACAATTCTATCCTTGAATTTTGGCTGGTCCTTGCGCTTGTTCTTCTGGCTTGAATCATCACTCAACTCTATCCATGTCAATGCAAGAGGAGAAGTCACACGGTTTTTATCCTGAAGAGTAAATCTCCAAACTACAAATAGGAGCAGGTGTAAGAGTACGGATAAAACTAATGCCCGCTTCAAAAAACCCCCAATATCAGTTTAACACATCACTGTAGGTTTATTCGGACACGGGCAAAAAAAATTGAGATTTATTCTCTATCCTCAGTAAAAAAATCACCTTGAACCTCAGAACTGCTGCTGCTGCTTGAGTTGAACTCGCTCGGTTCTGTGCCGGCAATAAAAGCCTCTTTAATAGCAGATGAGGAGTTAGGTGATGTTAATTTGCCGGTATTAGCATCAATGGTTGAAAAAACAACACCTGGCGGCATGGTAAAATCACTATCAAGCGACTCCTTTACTGCTTCCTTCATAAAACTTAACCAAATAGGTAGGGCAACCTTTGCTCCTGTTTCACCTTGTCCAATAGTCTTCTGCGCATCAAATCCAACCCATACTCCGGTAACGATATACGGAGTAAAACCGATGAACCAACCATCCATATACTCATTTGTAGTACCCGTTTTTCCTGCAGCAGGTCTTCCCAGATTTTTAGCCTCATGCCCTGTACCGAAATGAACAACCTCTTTCATGAGGTGAGTCATCACAAAAGCAACTCTAGGGTCTAAAACCTGATCCTGGTCTTGAGATAATGGGTAGATAGGGAAGTGAACTCCCCGTGAACTTTCAAATTCAGATGCACTAGGTGACCCACTAGGAGAAGGAACTACAGCAAGCTCTTCCTTGGGGATTACGATTGAGGATGGAATGGGCTTAGGAATAAACTCCTCAAGTGTCTTACCATCCCGATCCTGAATTAACTTAATAAAACTAGGTAGAATCTTCCTTCCATGCCGAGGAAATAATGCATACACTCGAGTGAGATCCATCAAGGAAATCGTACTGCTCCCCAGTGCAATCGAGAGGTCAGGAGTGAATTGGGAAGCCATTCCAATTCTCCTCGCAAACTGTATGAGCTGTGGAACTTGAATGGACTGGACCAATTTAATTGTGGGAATGTTTCTAGACTTGATGAGTGCTTGCCTAAAAGTCGTGTCTCCATAAAATTTAGACTCAAAATTATTGGGCTTCCACGAACTCATTCCATCAGAATCCTTAAAAACCATTGGGGCATCCACAATAATTGATGCGGGTGTAAAGCCCTTTTCTAATGCTGCGGCATAGATCACTGGCTTAAATGCAGAACCAGGCTGCCTAAGCGCTTGAGTAGCACGATTAAACTCAGATTGTTCAAAATCATATCCCCCAACCATAGATAAAACTTCACCTGTTTGTACATTCATTGAAAACAATGCTCCTTGAAGCTGCGGCTTCTGATCAAGAGCAACAATAACATCAGGCCTCAAACTGACAAGACTAACAAAAATGACATCTCCCCTTTTAAATCCTTGAAGATATCGAGCCCATTTCATTTGATCAGCTGGGATCTCTGCCCGAATATGACCAATCATGACCTGAAGACTCTTCTTAGTAGAATCAATCCCAGTCACAACAGCTTGATATAAAACTCCAGGATCCAATAGGTCTCGTTCACTTGTGAGCTGAGATAAAGGAATTGATTCAAGAGCATCAAGCTGACCATCTCGATCTAAAACCTTAAAATGAAGTTTCTGATCGATCAAAAACGCCCTCTGATCGTGAATAAACTTCTCAATCTCCGACTCTGACTGAAGACGTTTGACTGGGCCTCGAAAGCCCATTCTTTTATCTACACTTCTCAAACCTTCCTCAATGCTTCTTTTTGCGGCAGTTGCAACTGAGATCTGAATGGGAGTGTAAACACTTAAGCCTTCTTCATAAACTGTCTTCTCCCCAAATCTCTCAACGAGATGCCTTCTGATATGCTCAACATAATAAGGAGCATACTTTCCGTTAAAATCCTCATCATGATAAATTCTTAATGCTTCATTAGAGGCGCTCTTAAACTCATTTTGACTAATAAACTTATTCTCTAACATTCGCCTTAAAACATATATTTGGCGCTCTTTTGCCTTCTTAGGATTAAGGTGAGGACTAAATTTTCCAGGGGCTTGTGGCATGCCTGCTAAAATTGCGGCCTCTGCTAGAGTAAGATCAGAGACATCTTTTCTGAAAAACATCCGGCTTGCGGCCTGAACTCCGTAAGCCCCATGACCCAGATAAATCTGATTTAGATAGAGATACAGGATCTGCTGCTTGGTTAAATTTCGCTCAATTCTACTTGCAAGAATAATCTCCTTAATTTTTCGATCAAAACTTCTCTCCGGAGTAAGCAGGAGCGACTTAGCTACTTGCTGCGTGATCGTGCTCCCACCCTGCACAACATGCCCTGCCCTGAAGTTTGCAATTCCAGCACGAACCATGCTCGTAATATTGATTCCTGGATGATCAAAAAACTGATCATCTTCTGCTGAAATAAACGCTTGAATCACGCTCTGTGGAATTTTCTCGTACGGAATGACATACCGCCGCTCCTTGAAGAATTCTCCGATTTCTACCACTTCTTGGTGGTTCAATCCAAAGACACGAGTAACGGTTAATGGCCTATAATCAGCGACTGTGATAATCTTTGGCAAATCCTTTGAAAAGAGCCAGAACACTCCTGCAATAATCAAAATAAGGAGCAATGAGCTGCTTATACCCATAAAAAAAAGCATACGAAATAATTTCGTATGGTCGAATTTAATGCTCCTTACCTTCATGTTCTTCACACTACTCATGCTTCTTTTCTCCAAGAATTGATTCTTGAATATGACTTATCTGCTGATCCATTGAATCTTTCCCACGAAATACAGATTCATTTTTTTTTGTGAAATCGGAATCCTGAATGTCTTCTAGGTGTGGGCGCAGAAAAAAAATATCCCCTTGATCCAAATTCCCACCTCTCTTATTGATTTGCGCAGAGAGCTGAACATTCAAAATGTAATCATGCGGCAGCTCTTGGGCCTTCTCTAAAATAACATCACTGCCTTGCCTTGCTGAAGACAAAACCAGATGATTTTTTCCGAAATGCCCCCCATACGGAGGGAGATAACCTGGTATAGCTAAGGCGGCCATGAGGGCGTCGACCACTCTTCCCTCATCGATGATAAAATACTCATGATTCTTTGGATTCTGGGCAACTATCTTGAGAGGAATCTTCAAATCTTTAAATGTTTTATTTTGAAATGTCTTCTCCAGAAATGACTGAAGCTTCTGCCTAGGGTTTGATCCATGAGTCAATTTTCCTATAAACCCCTGAGGCTCTATAAACATCTCCTCATTCACCTTCATTAATGCCCATTCAAAATGATTAATCGACTGAGAAGATGAGTAAAGAGCTGCAACTAATGCTCCCATTTCTGTTGCTATGATGTAATTCACTTGCCACTTCAGTGATCTGAGTGATTTGATCACCCCTGCTGATGCAAAACCCCTCACTACGCCTGGACCTAAGGCTATAATCCAGGACTGTTTTTTTTCTGGTGCTGGCCCATAGGAATTAATGATAGCACCTTCTGCAGGCAATGGTGGACCAAAAACAGGAGCTGTACCCTCGTGCTTCTCATCTTGCTTTGTTACTTCCTGTCTATCCTCAGATACTTCTGTTCTTAGGCCTGTTCTCATTCGTATTGGAGTGGCACATGCCTCTAGAAGAAGTAAAAGTAATAAAAAACTACTGGTTCTTAACCCAATTAAATTTCTGTTAGTTTCCAATGTGCAAGAAACTCCTTGTTACCCTCAGTGCCTAAGATTGGAGAATCAATCAAACCGCAACGGATCAAGCCTTGCGAACGAGCAAACTCAGATAACTCATTGATCACTGCCAATCGCGCTGATTCAGAATGGACAATCCCACCCTTCCCAACTTGATCTTTCCCCACTTCAAACTGAGGTTTAATTAAAGTTACCCAATCTGTGCTAGATTTAGCAAATTGAATTAAAGAAGGAATAATTTTTTTTAGAGAGATAAAAGACACATCAACAACAATGAGATCTACTTTCTCGCCAATTAAGGAAAACTCAAGATGCCGAGCATTCACTTTTTCAAAAACCTTAACCTTTGGGTCTTTTCTTATTTTCAAATCAAGTTGATTATATCCTACATCTACTGCATAGATTTTTTCAACTTCACGCAATAAGAGCACATGAGTGAAGCCTCCTGTTGAGGCTCCAATATCTAGCCCTACCCTTCCCTGCACAGAGATCTTAAACTGATCAAGCGCTGCTTGTAATTTCAACCCGCCACGAGAAACATAAGGATGATCCTCCCCACGAACTCTAATATTAGCATCGCTTGCAATGGCGTGTCCTGGCTTAGTCACTGGCACGTCATTCACTAAAACCTTGCCCGCAATAATTAGACCCTGTGCTCTCTCCCGAGATGGAGCAAGACCCTTTTCAAATAACAAGAGATCTAATCGCTTTTTTTCCATTTCAACTCATGGGTTGAAACTGAGGTTGACCCGTAGCACTCTGAGACTTCATGAGCTGCTCAACTCTTTGCTCAGCAGCTTGCAGGTGCTCCTGACACATCCGGGTTAAGCGAACCCCCTCTTCAAATAGCTTCAAGGAATCCTCAAGACTCAACTCGCCACTTTCTAGTTTTTTTACAGAAACTTGCAGCCTCTCTAAAGCAGCTTCAAAAGAAAGCTTCTGCGGCTCGCCTGCGACTTCACTTGTATTTGATCGATTGTTACTCATATTCTCTTACTATCACGATTGAACATCTAATTTTTCTACATAGGATTAAAAATATTTAAAACACCTGGCGAAGCAAATCCTAGCTCTGAGTAGACCACCCGCTGATCTTGATTAAGAACTTCAAGAACAAAGGGACCGTCTGGAATCTCCGCCCCGACAATAAAATCCTCATGAGGAGCAATGGTGTGATCCAAATTGAGTAATCCATTAGGTGCCCGCACGTACGTCTGCGGACTGAGCTCATGAGCATTTGAAATAGGACGAATGTGTATACTTAAATCTAACTCAGAGTGCTCCTGAACAAGACCAGGAAAAGCAGCTACCAACATTCCACTTTGGGGACTAATCCCATTTTGCAATTCCGCAATCCGGTCTCTCCACTTTTCCACTCTATCTTTAGAAAAGCGAGTCAAACTCGCGTCACTCAGCTGATCTGGCAAAAGGCGGTACCTTTGTGTATAGCCCTCTCCTCGATCAGTCTCAACGTATATTGGATATGGGAAAGCCAAAACGACATTCTCTATCTTAAATCTCTGTCCCAACTGAAAACTCGTAACTGCTCTTTCCTGTCCCACAACTCTCAAAGTTGTCCATGTAGATTGTTCACTAGCTTTTTCCATCACCCTTCCAGACAAGGATGCTGATTGAAGGTGAGTCAAATCTACATAGGTTGCTACACCCGTCATCACAGGAATAGCAACAGCTGCATTACCCTGCGCCGAAGTAGACTCAACAAAAACCATCTGAACTCCAGGTGCAGCATTCATAAATATAAAACTGCGATCGACTGCATCATTATCTTGCTCAGATAGAACTCCAGAATCATCTATGAAAATGGGTCTCTCTGCTCGATCTGAAAGGTCTACCTTCCAACCTGATTTTAACCTTCCAAAAATAATACCTGCACTAGCCTCAAAGCGTATCCCAAATCGACTCTCGAGTAGAGCAATCGTATTTCGTCCAATCAACGGAGTGTTGCCAACCTGGACTCCAGAATCTAGCCAACTCATAGTAGGCCAATGATTTAGGTAACTGGCCAACTGCCATCCTCGTGGATACTCTGGAGATCCTTCACTGGAAATCATCTGGGACTCCACTCCATCTAGCTGAGTAGAGAATCGATCAAACGCTTCAACAAACGCAGATGCTGCACCTTGAAGCACAGAAATATTTGGTACTTCCGACTGAAATCCAGCTCCGACAGAGACACCCACATGAGCAATTGATGGGGCTGAGGATTGATCCTGTAAGTCAACCCCATGTAAAGGAACAGACTCAAAGCCAAGCTTATTCAGCTCATGCTGAAGATCAAATGCAATAACCACAGGAGAATGCACGGAATCCACTTGTTCCTTGATTAAATGATTCTTCAATGGCCTTGTGTTAAAAACACCTGAGGCATCCTCTAGAGCAGTAAGATGTTGGGTATGAAACTGAAATTGTAATAGGGAGAGCTTTCGCTCAAGCTCACTTAAGCTTACCTTAGGCACTTCAGCTCCAAAATCAGATTGCCGTTCGGAGGATAACTCCCAAAATCCAGCAGGAATTCGTTCATTCCACTCTCGCGCAATTCTTGACTTTAACTCCAAAAACTCTGTGTCGACTGCAGAGCTCCCAATAGATGAACTATCAACTCTTGCATATGACAAATCTATTAAAGACGTAAATGATATAAAAACGAGTGCGAATTTGAATAACGGACCGCGGATGATGGACATATGTATCAAGACCCTCCACCTGGCCGACACTACCTAAAAGACACTTGCCGGAAAAGTATTTTCAAAAAAAATATTCCCGTATCTCTAGGTTAACTTCCCTTAATCAAATTCGCAACTCTTGGTCTTCTTGAAATCAATGACCGACAATCTGTTGACGGATCAAAGCTCTCTGAAGCTTCAACTGGTATTTATTAAACTGATGCTCATCCAAAGCTGCGCCTTGAAGAGTCTCCTCAGCTTTTCTTTGTGCTCGACGTGCACGCTCAAGATCAATTTCACCCTTGAGCTCAATCGTCTCAGCCAGAACAACGATCATATCGTTCTTTACCTGAAAGAAACCCGTTGAGATCACTCCTGCCGTCACCTCTTTGCCGTGGGCATGGTACTTGAAAATACCCGTGTCTAAGGTGCCAATCATTGGAGCATGCCCGGGGAGGACCTGAATTTGGCCCTCACACCCTGGCAACGTCACTTCTTCAACTTCGATACCTTCGACAAGCTTTCGCTCTGGAGATAGAATACTGAGCTTTAACACTGTACTCACAGGTTTAATGTACCTTTCTCCTCTGATTAGGTCAGAGTCTTAGCCTTCTCAATTGCATCTTCAAGAGTTCCTACAAGATAGAAGGCCTGCTCAGGAAGATCGTCATACTTACCTTCGCAGATTTCTCTGAAACCACGAATTGTATCTTCAATCTTCACAAACTTACCCTTAATCCCTGTAAATTGCTCAGCAACAAAGAATGGCTGAGATAGGAATCTCTGGACTTTTCTTGCTCTAGATACGGTCAATTTATCTTCTTCAGACAATTCATCCATACCTAGAATTGCAATAATATCTTGCAAGTCCTTGTACCTCTGAAGAATCGCTTGAACCATTCGAGCTACCTTGTAATGTTCCTCACCCACAACTCGAGGATCTAACACGCGAGAAGTGGATGCAAGCGGATCCACAGCAGGATAAATTCCCAACTCTGCAATCTGACGAGAGAGGTTGGTTGTTGCATCCAAGTGCGCGAAAGTTGTTGCAGGAGCTGGATCGGTGTAATCGTCTGCAGGCACATAAATGGCCTGAATCGAAGTAATCGAACCTTTATTCGTTGATGTAATACGCTCTTGCAATTCACCCATCTCAGTCGCTAGATTTGGCTGATAACCCACTGCAGATGGAATACGCCCTAGGAGAGCGGAAACCTCAGAACCCGCCTGAGTGAAACGGAAAATGTTATCAATGAATAACAACACGTCCTGGTTTTCCTCATCACGGAAATATTCTGCAACGGAAAGTGCAGAGAGTGCTACTCTGGAACGAGCTCCAGGTGGCTCATTCATCTGACCGTAAACTAGCGCGGTCTTATTCAAAACTCCGGACTCTTTCATTTCAGCCCAAAGATCGTTTCCTTCACGAGTACGCTCACCCACACCAGCAAATACAGAGAATCCGCCGTGTTGAGTTGCAATGTTGTTAATCAGTTCCATGATCAAAACAGTCTTGCCCACACCAGCGCCACCGAACAATCCAATCTTACCCCCTCTTGCGTAAGGAGCTAAAAGATCAACAACTTTAATGCCGGTGTAAAAAGGCTGAATTGTTGTGGTCTGATCACGAAATGCAGGAGCAGAACGGTGAATAGGATAGTGCTTCTTTGCCTGAACAGGACCAGCTTCATCAACTGGCTCACCAATCACATTCAAAATACGCCCGAGGGTCTCTCTGCCTACAGGTACTTGAATCTGAGCTCCTGTATCCTTTGCTTTCTGGCCTCTCACTAAACCATCGGTGCTATCCATTGCAATACAACGAACAGTGTTCTCACCGATATGCTGAGCCACCTCGAGCACGAGATTCCACTCACTAGAATTAATAGATGAATTTGAAACTCTGACTGCATTAAAAATCGCTGGTAACTTACCAGAGTCAAACTCGACATCGACAATCGGACCAATTACTTGCTTAACATGGCCCAGATTTTCTGCGCTGACTGTAGCTGACATAAATCCTTTCTCCTCTAAAACCTTACTGCCCCTTTTGGGACTCACTACCTGCAATAATCTCTAAAAGTTCTTTTGTAATTCCGGCCTGACGCTGTTTATTGTATTGCAACGTCAACTTGCGAATCATTTCACCTGCGTTTTTAGTCGCATTCTCCATAGCCGACATACGAGCTCCGTGCTCGCTTGCCTGAGACTCAAGCAAAATGCGATAAGCCTGAATAGAGAAGTTCTTACTTAGAAGACTCTCAACAACCGCGGCTGGATCAGGCTTTACAATATAGTTCAACTGACTAGCCTCAGCCAAAGAACTCTCTGAGTCACTCACATCCTTGGCCCGGAGAGGTAAAAAATCCTCAACCAGAACCTTTTGAGTGACTGCATTCTTGAACTCATTATAAACGAGCTTCACCTCGTCTACTTCGCCACTTGTGAACTTCTGTACCAACGTTTGCGCAAGCTGCCTGGCCTTCTCGAAGGTCACCTTACCACCCAACTCTGGGTAATAAGCAGCAACCTCAACTTGGCGATGCTTGAAATACTCGTAAGCCTTCTTACCTACAAAAGCGAGTTCAAGACGACCAGCCCCTTGTGCCGAATGTTGGGCCATATAACGAAGTGTACTTTTCACCACGTTACTATTAAACCCGCCACATAGACCACGATCAGAAGAAACCACTACAAGTAGAGTCTTCTTCTCAGCTCCGATTGGCTCCTGCCTCAGGAGTGGGTGCTGCTTAAATGTTTCCTGTGAAGACACAAAGGTCCACAACTCTTCAATTAAGCCTGCCACCTGCCTTGCATAAGGCCTTTGGCTCTGAATCGCTTCTTGAGCACGCCGAAGCTTTGCAGCAGAAACCATCTTCATCGCGCGAGTGGTCTGCTGAGTATTCTTCACGGTCCCAATGCGCTTTTTAAGATCTTTGATACTTGGCATGGATATTCCGCCTACTCGTTTAAGCTACGAAAACTCCGTCAAATTCCTTCAAAGCCTTCTCAAGCTTCGCCTTCAAGGCATCATCAATTTTTCCGGAGCTGACGATTTCCTTATAAATCTCAGGGTACTTCTTCTCAATGAATGCACTCAATTGCTCTTCATAGCTCTTCAGCTTGTCAATTGGATGCTTATCCAAATAGCCATGAGTACCTGCAAAAATCACCACAACCTGCTTTTCAACAGCCATTGGGGCATACTGACCTTGTTTTAAAATTTCAGTCAGGCGTTGACCACGAGCCAGCTGCCTTTGAGTAGCTGGATCCAAATCACTTCCGAACTGAGCGAAAGCTGCCTTTTCACGGAATTGAGCTAACTCAAGACGCAAAGTACCAGCAACTTGCCTCATTGCTTTAATTTGAGCACTTCCCCCTACGCGGGAAACAGACAATCCGACGTTCACAGCAGGACGTACGCCTGAGTAGAACAAATCTGTTTCAAGAAAGATCTGACCATCAGTAATGGAGATCACGTTAGTAGGAATATAGGCAGACACGTCGCCAGCCTGAGTCTCAATAATAGGCAACGCGGTCAAGGAACCACCACCTAACTTGTCAGACAACTTTGCAGCACGCTCTAACAAGCGAGAGTGAAGATAAAACACGTCTCCAGGATAAGCCTCACGCCCTGGAGGACGTCTCAAGAGCAAGGAGAGCTGACGATAAGCCTGAGCTTGCTTGGTCAAATCATCATAAATAATGAGTGCATGCTTGCCATTATCTCTGAACCACTCACCGATAGTCACACCCGTGTAAGCAGCAAGAAACTGGAGAGGAGCCTGCTCAGAGGCTGTAGCAGCAACAACAATAGTATGCTCCATTGCACCGTTAGCCTTGAGCTTATCAACGACTTGAGCAACAGTGGACTGCTTCTGACCAATGGCCACATAAATACAATAAACTCCGCGGCCTTTTTGGTTAATGATTGTATCCAAAGCAACAGCGGTTTTTCCGGTCTGGCGGTCACCAATAATCAACTCACGCTGACCACGTCCAATTGGAATCATGGAATCAATAGCCTTAATCCCAGTCTGAAGAGGTTCCTTAACGGATTGCCTTTCGACAATTCCAGGAGCTTTCACTTCAACCTTACGGAAATGCTTTGCATTAAGATCGCCCTTACCATCTACAGGCATACCCAGTGCATTCACTACGCGACCCAAAAGCTCTTCGCCTACAGGAACCTGAACAATCTTATTGGTTCTTTTTACGGTAGAACCCTCTTTAATAAGAGTGTCATCACCAAGAACAGCAATACCTACGCTCTCTTCTTCTAGATTTAGCACCATGCCTTTGACGTTGTGATCGAAATCAACCAACTCTCCAGCCATTGCTTTTTCAAGCCCGTAAACCTTCGCCACACCATCACCCACGGTGACTACGGTTCCAGTTTCGGAAACATCGAGTCTCTTTTCAAAGCTTGCCAACTGACTTTTTAAAATCTGTGTAATCTCTTCAGGACGAATCTGCATATCTTCCTCGAATCAATATCCTCAAATAATGGATTAAGCGTGAGCTCCTGGCATTCCAGCCAATAAACGATCACGAACTTTTTTAAGTTGAGAATGGAGAGTTCCATCGTAAGTCACTCCATTCACAGTCACCTTTACTCCTGCAAGCAAGGCTGGGTTAGTTGAAACTTGGAAGGCTATTTTTCTTCCAAACTTCTTTGCAAACGCTATTGCTAAAGCATTCATATCTTCTTGTGACATCGGGTCAACAGAGACTAACTGTCCTGCCATCCCACCCTCAGCAGAAAGACGTACAGTAAACCAAGCATCCCTCACTTGCTTCAGAAATGAAATTCTATTCTTCTTCGCTAATAAAATCAGAAAACGATGAACAAGTTCGCTTGGTTTTAGTTTCTCAAGCAACCCTTCCATAATCGAAACCTTCTCTGGCATAGTCGTCACACTCGAGCAAAGCGCCATCTCTAATGGTTTGTTTCCCTGAAGAAGCTCAATCACTTGGTCGAGCTCTTTCTCGATTGTATCTAATACTGCCGGAATTGCTGTTTGAGTCTCAGCCGCTTCAAATAAGGCTTTAGCATAGGAAGTTGCAACACTCATTGAATTCGCTCCACTTGTTTTGAAAACTCTTGCTGAATCCTGACTCGCTCATCTGAAGTCAAACGTTCTTTGATTAGGAGCTCAGATCGGCTCACTACTCGGTAAACTAAGTCAGAGTAAAGATCTGCCTTCAGATCACTCAATAAACTTTGAGCTGAAGTTCTAGCATCATGAACCACTGCTTCTGAAGCTTTTTTTGCTTCTACTAAAACACGCTGATTCATTTGCGCGATATCATCCTTCAACTGGGAGCGAAGAGACTGGATCTCAGAATCAATTGAGCTTAATTTCTTAGAATATTCTTCAAACTTTCCACTTGCGAGCTGAAGCTGTTCTCTTACGGCTTGAATTTCTTCTCTCAGAGACTTGTGCCTCATCTGAACAAAATTTTTAAGGGGTTGTCTCAACTTATAAACAAGTAAACCCACAAGGATGAAAAAATTTAGAAATGAGATCGCTAAACTATGCATTATACTTTCCTTGAAAGAATTTTTTCTGAAATAGTCTGAGCAATAGACTCAATATCAGACCCGATCTCTTGTTTCAATTGATCACGCTGGCGGTGAATAGAATCTAAAGTCTCTTGAGTGATTTTTTTAGCTTCCTCGCGAGCTTCGCTCAGAATTTTTGTCTCTTGCTTTTTAGCCTCTTGAACCGCTAGATCCAATTGCTTCTTAGCCGCTTGGCGCTCATGAGTTAAAAGCTGAGTGTATTGATCTAATTTAGCTTGTGCCTGAGCCATGAGCGCTTGCGCTGCTTCACGGTCTTCAATCGTTTTCTTTCGGCGTGCCTCAATTAACTTTAAAAAAGGCCTAAAGTAAACGTTTGACAGAGCGATAAAAATCACTGCGATAAGGCCGAGCTCAATAAAAAATGACTTATCTAGATTAAGTTGCTCAAGAAGTGCGTCCACGTCACGCTCCATCCATTTTTTTGCGTCTTTGTTAAGGAACTTTAATGGTCGCTAACACAAACGAGTACCTACGGTCAAGCTTTGACTTGATCTTTATAGTCTTTTCACTGGAAAAGCTAACAATTCAGGATGGCTTTAGAGTTGGGCTGCTGTGAGATGAGTGGGCCATTTTACTACTACCTTCAAAAATGACTCCTTCATCTACGCTCAAACTGGGCGTAAGAATGTCTCCTCTAAAAATAGCAGGGTTATGAATCTCTACCCTGTACTTAGCCTTCAAACTCCCATTCACTTCTCCACTGATGATGATAGTTCCAGCCTCAATTTGGGCATCTACCTTCGCACCCTCACTAATAATAAGGGTGTCAGGTGTAAAAATCTCACCTCTAAATACCCCACCAATTCTGACCGTGCCATGAAAACAGAGTTTTCCTTCAAACTCGCAACCTTGATCAATCACTGCAGTCACAAGGTCTTGGGTGACAGGAACACTCAAGGATTGAGTTCGATTCATACTTTAGTAGTTTGCATCCCTTCGATAATACGATCAAGATCTTGTCGATTCGAATAATGAATCACAATTTTGCCCTTTTGATCATTTCCCTTGACCTCAACTCGAGTAGACCATTGCCGAGTGAGATCTTTAGAAATCTGCCCTAAGCGACTTTGAAGGCTTGATTTTCCAGTTGGCTTTACGGGTATCTCCCCTGCTTCTTGTTTAGCTTTTTTAATCGCCTCTACTATGGCTTCCGTCTCTCTGACGCTTAATCGCTTATCAATGACTTGCGCTCTCACCTTAAGGCGGGATTCGGCATCTTCTAGACCCAAAAGCGCTTTGCCGTGTCCAAAACTCAATACCTGTCTTTTTAGGTCGTCTATAATAATCTCAGGTAGCCTAAGAAGCCTAAGATAATTTGCAACAGTTGCCCGATCCTTACCTACTCGTTCTGAGACCTCTTCTTGAGTGAGAGAAAAATCTTGTATGAGTTGAAAATAAGCAAGCGCTTCATCAATACAATTCAAGTTCTGTCTTTGGATATTCTCAATTAATGCAAGCTCAAGAGACTCTCGGTCGGTAGACTTTCGAATCACAATAGGAACTTGCTTTAATCCTGCAATTTTTGCTGCCCTGAGTCGTCGCTCCCCTGCAATCAACTCATATCCCTTTTTCTCTCCTTTTCGCACCACGAGGGGTTGAATAATCCCACTTGTACGAATTGATTGAGCTAGCTCTTGGAGTGCCGGCTCATCAAAGTCTCTTCTGGGTTGAAAATGATTAGCCTGAATATCGTCGATGGCAATCATGCTAATTCCCATGTGTCGATCCTTATTCGCCGTGGATTGAGCACTGGTGGGAGCCTGAGCAGCGGCAGGCGCTACTGTCCCTTGCGACTGAGCTTGGGTAGCCTGCCCCGCAGATGATCCTGTAGGGATCAAGCCCGAGGCTTGAGCTCCTGATGTTTGAGCCGCTCCTGGAAGTAAAGATGCTAAACCTTTTCCTAATACATTTTTTTGTGCCACAAATCCCTCCACATGAAATGTTAATATCTATTGAGAAGACAAATGATTGGATGCTCCAGATGACCGAGCCAAAGGCTGCACTGGTTCTAGTTTTGCCTTTTCAGAAGTCTGTTGAACTTGATTTCGCGAGAGGACTTCTTTTGCTAAGTTTAAATAGGCAATGCACCCTTTGGAGTCAATATCATAGAGAACAATGGGTTTTCCGAAGCTTGAGCACTCACTTAGGCGAACATTTCTTGGGATAATGGATTGAAAGACTTTATCTCCAAAATGCGAGCGCACTTCCTTTACCACTTCGTTGGCTAAATTATTTCGACTGTCAAACATCGTTAAAACAATCCCCTCTTCAGTGAGTTGGGGGTTTAAACTTTGTTTAACCAATGAAACCGTATGCAGCAGTTGACTCAATCCCTCTAGCGCAAAATACTCACATTGGAGTGGAACAAGAAAACTTTGCGCTGCCGTTAAGGCATTGATCGTTAACAACCCCAATGAAGGGGGGCAGTCGATAAGAATATAATCAAATTGATCTTGAATCTCAGCTAAGGCTGCTTTGAGTTTATTTTCACGAGCAAAAGCACCAACGAGTTCAATCTCAGCGCCTGCTAAATCTCCCGTTGCGGGCGCTACAAAAAGGCAATCCAATTCGGTGGGTTGTATAACTTTTGAAAGATGGGTTTGTCCAATCAGCGCTTGATAGATCGTTCCCTTTTGAGCCAAAGCAGCTCGATCTAAGCCAAAAGCAGAACTTGCATTACCTTGAGGATCAAAGTCTAAAACCAAGGTTCTTTTTTCCGCTACAGCGAGAGAAGCTGCCAAATTCACCGTAGTTGTCGTCTTCCCGACCCCGCCTTTTTGATTGGTGATTGCAATGATTTTACCCATAGGTTGCCCCTTAAAAATGACATTCTAGTGGATGTTTTAGGCCTACTAGAAGAGTGCGGTTGTGATGATTTGAGTTTTTAAGCCCCATTGACCGATTTTTTCCTAAGTTGAATTCAACACTTATGATTAACCCATAGGCTATCCACGAAAACCTATCTGGGCAAGTAGATTTTAGGATTAAAAGGTCCTTTTTTAGTGAGTTTTTGAACAAAAACTCGAGGTTCTCCATTTGTTCCACGTGGAACATTAAGAGATACCCACAGAATGGAGTGCAAATTTCTGTGTTTTTTATTTATTTTTAACTTAAGCGGTCATTTATGAGCGATGTGTTCCACGTGGAACACGCTTGATCTCAATTATTCTTCTCGTTTTTTTCTCTGCCCCTACCCAATAGTTGTAGATTCTTCCAAGGGTGAGCTCTCTCCGATATTTGGTCTGCTGAAACTTAGCCCACTCGGTTTCCCAGCTAGGTCCCTTCAAAAGAATCAGTGTGTTCCACGTGGAACAATCCCTGATCCAAGAATAAATTCGATCCACAGGACCTACAGCTCTAGCTACAATAGGAAAACTTTCGCTCTGTTGAGAGAGAAACTCCTCAATTCGCTGCGGAAAAATCCTGACTTGATCTCCCAAAGCAAGCTGTTCGCATGTGTTTTTAAGGAACTCGGCTTTTCTTTTTTCTGCCTCAACTAAAATCCAGTTCTTCTGATCTAAAAGAGCAGAAAGTAAGCCGGGCACACCTCCACCTGACCCTAAGTCAATCACTGTGGGGCTTATGAGAAGCTCAGATTTCATAAGTTCAAGAACATCGATGAGATGCCCCTCTACAAAGTCCTGAGCAGATATGAGGCGAGTCAGGTTTTGAACCTGATTTTCCTTTAAAAGAAGCTCGTAAAATCGACCAATCTTCTGTTGTTGCGCTGAAGAAAGAGAATACTGATCTAAAGGAAGAATCAACTGCTCAAACTCCTGTTCCATTAAACTCTCATTTCCTTTTGCTGCTGGGCTCTCATCTTAAGAAAAATCATCAAATTTGCAGATGCCGCAGGTGTCATTCCCATCATTCGGGACGCCTGTCCAATTGTCTCTGGGCGCGTTTGTTTAAGTCGCCCTTTAATCTCATTGGATAAGCCCGGCACCAAATCAAAGTCCATATCGAGAGGAATCTTTACTGACTCATTCTTCCTCACACCCTCAAGAAGATCTAAGTCTCTTCGAATATATCCTTCGTATTTCACCTGAATTTCAACTTGCTCTCGGACATCCTCCGCAACACCTTCGGTATTAAGTCCAAGCTCACACAGAAACTCCCAATCTACTTCTGGACGCCTCAAAAAGACATCTCCAGCAACTCGATCCTTCAAAGGACTAATCCCCTTAGACTCTAGTTTTTGATTAGTCTGTTCCGTAGGATAGATAAAGAACTGGGAAACCGCTTTTTTATTTTCTTCAATCCCATCTCTGCGAGCTAGGAATTTTTGATACTCGCCATCACCCAGTAATCCCAGTTGATGACCCATTTCACTCAAACGTAAATCTGCATTATCTTCGCGCAGAAGTAGTCGATATTCGGCACGAGAGGTGAACATCCGATATGGCTCATCGGCTCCTCTTAAAACTAGGTCATCCGCAAGAACACCAATATAGCCATCGGTTCGGGACAGAATAAATGAATCTTGGCCTTGAGCAGACCTCGCAGCATTGATCCCTGCAATCAAACCTTGAGCCCCAGCTTCTTCATAACCAGAGGTTCCATTGATCTGGCCGGCAAAGAATAATCCTGGGATATCTTTAGATTCAAAAGATGCTCTGAGCTGACGCGCATCAATACAATCATACTCCACAGCATAACCGTACCGAATGAACTCCGCTTTCTCCAAGCCTACAATCGAGTGGACAAATCGTTCTTGAACATCTTGTGGAAGACTGGTTGAAATCCCATTGACGTAAACTTCATCCGTAGTCAAACCTTCTGGCTCCAAAAAGATCTGATGCCTTTGCTTATCTCTAAAACGCTTCACCTTATCTTCAATCGAGGGACAATACCTAGGCCCTACACCCTGAATTAAACCCGTAAACATCGGAGAACGATCAAAGTTCTGTTCAATGACTTCATGCGTCATTTCGTTCGTATAAGTAATGTAGCAATTAATCTGTGGAAGAAACGGGAAAGGGTCAGGTCGATGATAGAAAGAAAATGGGATGGGTTTTTCATCTCCAGGTTGTGCTTCCAGTTTTGTAAAATCGATACTTCTCTTATGAAGGCGGGGTGGTGTTCCTGTTTTCAATCGGCCTAACTTAAAACCTAAACCTTCAAGGCAAGCGCTTAAACCCTTGGCAGAGTCATCCCCTAGCCTGCCTCCTTCAGTTTGGGAAAAGCCGGTATACATGACACCCCTTAAGAATGTCCCGGTGGTAATCACAACTGAACGACAAGGAATAATAGAGCCGTCTGCTAGGCCCACACCAGTCACTCTATTTCCATCATAAATGACCTTTACGGCCTCAACAGGCAAGAGGGTGAGGTTTGGGACTGAATTTAAAAAACCCTGCATCTCAAAGGCGTATAAAGCCTTATCGCATTGAGCACGACTTGATCTCACTGCTGGGCCCTTGCTTGAATTCAAACGGCGGTACTGAATCGCTGTCTTATCCGTGATGCGACCCATGATCCCACCTAAGGCATCAATTTCTTTAATTAACTGACCTTTGGCTAATCCACCCATAGCTGGATTGCAGGACATAAATCCAATACGATCGACCCGCAGGGACAGTAAAGCCGTCTGGCAACCCATCCGAGCAGCTGCGTGAGCAGCCTCACATCCGGCATGTCCACCACCTATAACTACAACATCAAAACTTCTCATGAGGAGTGAAGAACTACCATCTCAGGAGCACTAGCGTCAACCCAAGCCCGCTTCCACTCCCGTGTTAGAATTTTGAGCACCTCAAACTGTATGCCTAGCAGAAAAAAGTGCCCTTCCAAACATAGATACACAAAAAAACAACTTTCATTTACTATCCACTACGTGAACAACAGAGCGGATAAATTCATCATCAAGGACGGCTGAGACTCAGCAGCTCAATTAAGGTATGTATGTCCATTCAGATCTTGGAATATCCCTGAAATCTGGATGATCCATAATATGAACCCGACTCGCACTTTGCAATTCACCAAGGTATCGATTTGAAGTAGCGCGATCCATTCCTAATCCATCACAGGTTAATCGCTCAGCAACCTCTAAACCATCGTAATTCAGGCACTTTTGTCTGAGACTCATTTCATCACAATAAGCACGAATATCATCCCGATAACCATCCATGCTGTGAGCTTCAAGAAAATCTGGATTTACAATCCCTGCAGTAGCAACAGTATAGGCAACTCTATGCACCCAAGCAAGGATTCCCTCCTGCCCAGGAACCGCCTGTAACTCCACTTTCAATCCTGAAGCTTCTGATCGACCAGGAAAAACTCGCCCATTTCCACTATATAAAAATCGACGCACAGGAGATAAAGTGAAATGATTTTCACTTGCAGTTGCGCTAGGAACAATATCTCCGTCTCGCTCAAAAAAAACAGCGGAATACTGATTCCCGTACTGTGTGCCTCGATCAATAAGACCAGCAAATTGAATCAAAGACTGCTGATTAAGAGGTCGTACCCCATCATAAACCGATAAACTTGCAGGAGCCGCAAAAGTAATTAAGGTAAGCTTCTCTCGACTCAACGCAAATTGCAGAGCAAAATCATAAGCAGCTAAAGTTGCAAGCGCACCACCCAAGCTGTGACCAGTAATCACAACCTGGTAATTATCCATCACAGCTCTAACATAAGCATCAATTGAGTTTTGCGTATAAAGGCCTTTAACAGACAGTCTCTGCCGCAAAAGTTGTTCAAGCCTCTGACTTTTTCGAACAAATGACTCGGTAAAATAGCTTCTTAATTCAGTTTGCGCAGATAAGTAAGCTTCTAAAAATCCATGATGAATCACACCCACAGCCTCAGGATGCAAGCGACTAGCATCCCCTGCTACAATATCTCGGTTTGTTCGCCAATCCGGTCCATTAAACCCCCCTACTGTACCACGAAAAACGACAAACGCATCTCGGTGAGTATTCAGCCTGACAAAATCAATATCAGTATTGGATGGAGTGGTTTCAAGAGCAACCTCAAGCTCAGATGGAATATATTCTACAAATCCTCGTGGTGAAGGACTGTGCCCTACTCCACCAGTTACCGCCTGAAATACAGCAAAATGCTCTGCGCGGTGTCTGGCCTGAAGCACATCAGCACTTATAGCTCCTGTGGTTATTTGATAGACCTCACTTGAAGCTGTAGCTGCCCTCTTGGCGCTCTCACAACTAAACCGGGAGGAAAGTGAAGTAAATCGAGATGAATTAGGAGAAAGATCCACCAATGGTATATCAGCAGATTCTCCGCGAATTGTTCGAGCTGCACTCTCAAGATCGCTACTTGCTTTTTTTATTTCTTCTTGGGTGAATTGAAGCGAAGTTGGATTTGGAGTCCCTGTTTTGGAAGTCTGTTTCTGACAAGCAAAACTAAACAGGGAAACAACTACTAAAAAATATCTAACAAAGCTTTTCGACATATTAAACCTTCACGAATTAAAAACATTCGTATCTTAATATAAAACCCGAAAACCAGCAATTTAAATATTCTTTATTAATTATTTAACTTTAATTGTTCCATTAAACATCCCGAAACTCTGTGTTATTCAGACATAAAAACCGGTCAATCGCGCGTCGATTTCACTAAAAATAAATCAATAAGCTCATAATGGGTAAATAACTCACCTTCGTTTTTAGTAAGCTCATAATGAAAGAAAGCCTCCCTAAGCTCATAAATCACCTCTCCTTGTGAGTCTAGATTAGTAGGTTTCAATTTTCCTAGTTTATGGGACCATCTCCCACCAAAATCTTTCCTGACAAAGTGATAATCATCCAAACAACCATCTTCAGAATCCACTGAATGGGACAGAAAAAAAGCAACTTGGTAATACCCTAAAGGACTAAGACCGGAGTCATATTTTTGAGCGAAAGGCTCACCCTCGCTGGGAAAGTGAGCATTCAATTGCTGGAGCAAATCCTCAAGCTTATCAACTTTACTCACACCATCTGAAAAGAAGATTCTAGTATCAAGAGGGATTTCTATTTTTCGATCCAAAGAATAACTCAGGCAATTCACCTTCGGATTACCTTCAATTCCAGAATAAAACTCTTCAGGAGAATAATGAGGTGAATCACCATCCAAAGAGTCTTCCTCAATAACTTTTACTTCGGAGTCATCAACCCCTAAAGTGCAAGAACAAGAAGAAGACAAGGGACTCAGGGTTTTTACCCTCTCCAAATAGCTGTGATAGGCAAATTGAATCTTTGCCGCCGCCTTCTCCTCAAGCTGCCCAGAAAATGAGGCTATAGGCAAAAAAAACAACGCAGAAATCACGAAAAATACAGTCTTCTTCAACATCTACTTTTTATCCCTCAACCCTGACGCAATAAAAGCAGCTTTCCAGCCGAATAGGAGCCCCAAGAGCCTTATTTTTAGCTAATAACTTCAGACATTTAGAATCGCCTTGGAGTCAAACCATCCCAATTCTTGAATAACTCATTCGCAACCTAAAACTCTTTTAACAACTCTCAAGAATTTCTAGAATCAAATGCCCTACACCCAAAAAATCGAAAAAACTAATCACAGACTCATCTCCACATCGGAGCCAATAGATTTACATGAATCCTTATGGTCCTTAAAAACTTCGGGGATTTATAGAGCACTCTAAAAAAAGGGGGATTGGAGCGGGTGAAGGGGCTCGAACCCTCGACCTCAAGCTTGGGAAGCTCGCACTCTAGCCAACTGAGCTACACCCGCCCATATAAAAACGAGAGAAGTATCTAACCTAAAAGCCTAATCCGTGCAACCCTCTTATTTTAGATAACCTCTTAAAATATATGGGAAGTTCTAAAAAACCTAGCAACTACAAACCTGCATCAACCATTAGGATTTTAAAAAATAAAATTTTAAAACTTATGTTTGAAATATTTTAAATATATTTTATTAATTTTTACTATTTATTTACTTATTTAATTTTGGTTTATTTTTAGATTTCTATATTTATTTACTTTTTATTTAACTTTATTTCTTATTTTCTATTTTTTAACTTTAGTTAAATAGATCCTTGAATAGCTTCAATATCTCTCTTTAAGCTCTCATCAATATCGAGTCGAGATTCGATTTTAGAATAAGCATGCAAAATTGTAGTGTGATCTTTTCCCCCAAAAAATAGGCCTATTTCTTTAAATCCCGCGCCTGTGTGCTTACGAATCAAATACATCGCAATTTGTCTGGGAAGAGCGATACTTCTGGCTCGAGTTGCAGACTTCAAATCCTGAATCTTTATTTGATAGTGTCGGGCCACTGCATTTTGAATAGACTCAACCGTGAGATTTGCCCCTATTACTGGAACCACTGTTCTCAACTCATGCTTCGCCATTTCAATAGAAATCTCAGATCCTGACAAAGAGGCGTGAGCTTGCAAACGGATTAAAACTCCCTCAAGCTCTCGCACATTTGACTTAATGTGAGAGGCTAAAAAAGAGGCGACATCATCCGGCAAATAAATATCATCTCGCTCGGCCTTATTCTTTAATATTGCTATTCGAGTCTCTATCTCAGGGGGGATAATATCAGCAACCAGTCCCCATTCAAATCTTGTGCGAATGCGCTCAGCTAAACCCTCAATCTCTTTAGGCGGCCTATCACTCGTCACTACGATCTGACGCTTGGAACTATGGAGTGCATTAAAAGTATGAAAAAACTCTTCCTCGCTCGTATTTTTCCCAGCGATAAACTGAATATCATCAATCAAGATCATATCGTAACTATCGCGATACTTAGCTCTGAATTGGGTCATTCTTCTATGTTGAAGAGAATCGATCAGTTCATTTACAAACTTTTCAGCTGAAAGGTACGCCACTCTCGCATCAGGATTTTGGCTCATTAAATAATTGCCAATCGCATGAAGCAAATGAGTCTTTCCAAGCCCAGGCGGACCGTAAAAAAATAATGGATTATATTGCCTTGCAGGTTGCTCAGCGACAGCAATAGCAGAAGCGTGTGCAAATTGATTACTCGTCCCCACAACAAAGTTATCAAAAGTATAACGAGGATCTGGGTGATCTTGAATCCCATCCCTTGCCACGCTTGGTGTTGCATTTCTTGGGGACTCTCCCCCATGAGACACTCTACCTGAAGTTACGCTAGGTGGCGTCAACTCAAATGGATCTACGCGAAAATCATCCCTATTTTCATTAACTTGTAGTTTCAGCTCACACGAATGCCCTGAAACCTGCGCAAGCGCGGTTTCTATCAGTTTCTGATAATGGTCTCGTACCCATTGTGCCGAAAAGTCGTTAGGGGCCGCCATTTTTATGCGCAAGCCACTTTCTAACTCCTCAATCTCACACAACTCTAAGGGGTGGATCCATGCATGCAATTGATTCGGCACAACGGTTTGTTCTAAAAGTCTGCAAGCTGACTCCCAGACTTCAGGCCATTGCCTCGTATCAAATGGGATTGAATTTTTCATATTGAAGCGCTTTCTTGAATAACATGGGCACAGGTTCTTGACAACTTAGCTTCTCTTAGGTAGTTCTTTCACTTCTCAAATTTTTAGTGGAGCAAAGTTTTTATGAAAAGAACATTTCAACCAAGCAGAACAAAACGCCGTCGTAGACACGGATTCCGTGCACGCATGAAGACCGTTGGTGGCCAAAACGTCTTGAGAAGACGCAGAGCTAAAGGCCGTAAACGCCTCGTAGCTAAGGTCGCAAGCAAATAATCGATAGATCTGCTTTGCTATCTCGACTAATAAGCCATTCTTTTGGTAAAGAGCGTCGGTTACATTATCCATGGGAATATCGCCGTTTCTTTCATCAAAATCAGGTTTTCAGACTTTCTGAATGCACTGTTTTTAGAATCCCTAATAATCTTGGATACTTTAGATTAGGGATTACCCTAAAGGCAAGGGGTACTTCTGTCCAAAGAAACAAGGTAAAACGCCAAATCCGAGAGTCGTTTCGAATTCAACAGAGTCAACTAGGTTCATTTGACTACAACGTAGTGATTTCAGCTCATAAAAAACTTTCTTATCCCTATCCCAAGAAATTGGGAGAGTGCATTAAGAAAGAACTTCTCCATGCGATCACTCCTCATTAGACTTTTTTTTGGTTTCTACCGCTACTTCCTGTCACCAGCAATCCATCTCCTAGGTGGGTCAATGCAAGGGTGTCGCTTTACCCCTTCATGCAGTGAATACAGTAGAGAAGCTCTGACTCAGCATGGATTTACTTATGGCATCTGGCTGACATTAAGAAGATTAGCTCGCTGCCATCCTTTTCATCAAGGAGGACATGACCCTGTCCCTCATGGAAATGCCCACTTGAACACCTAGAGTCAGGTAGAGCTCAATTTGATAGATCATTGACGACAATACAAACGCAGAGTACAAGAGAGAACTAAAAATAAACACCCCCATTGAATGTGGGAAAGTGATCGTAGAGGGAAGCACGAGACACATAAGTTTTTAAACTTAGGGTTCTGCTCCCAGAGAAAGGAAAACCGGGGAATGAGGCGGTTTTACGCAGATCTCCCTTGTCAGCTTTAGTTGATAGACTGAATGCTCCGTTCACACATCATCCTGATCAGAAAAGGTATAAAAATGGATCGCAGGACATTATTAGCAATTACTCTCTGTTTTATGATTTATCTAGGTTGGCACAAGTTCTACATTGAACCTAGATTTCAACAGACCTCTCAAAACCCAATCACTGAAACTGCGGTCACAACTCAAGATCAGAGCGCACCATCCTCTGGCCATAAAGCTCAATCCCCTCAAAAATCAAAACTCCCTCCTGTTGAGCTTTCTCTCTCTACAGGCACTGGGGATTCTCGCTTAAGCGATGGAAGCTCCTTCATTTCTGATTGGCAACTCAAGAGCTACAAACTAGGGATGGCTCAAGAAGCTGCTCATGTTGACTTAGGATCCGTCACTCAGCAAAAAAATGAAATTCAACTCTCCTTTGACGATCCTCAATACTCATACTTGAGTGATATTCAAGGTAAACTAGTCAAAACCAGTACGGGTGCTCTGTGGACTTATGAAGACTCCCACGTCAAGCTCACCAGAGAATTTAGCGCCACTCCAGACACTCCCTACATGGATACTCGGGTGATTGCTGAGTTCAAAACCAGGACTCCTCGCTATGCATTTGTCTCGATTACTGCACAAAGCGGTGAAAAGGATCCCGAGGCACAAGACAGACAACTTCTTTACTGGAGTCAACAAAACCTGGAGAGAGTTCAACTTAAAGACTCAGTTGAGCAAAAACAAGCTCTAAACCCAGTGAAATATATTGCTGCGGCAAATCGCTATTTCCTTTTTAGCGTTATTGACCAAAGTCCTGTGGGTGGACCTAACGCTCTCACCCAACCTATCGCTCCACACACGGGTCGATTAAGCTTGGTTTATCCTATTTCAGGGAACTCCATCCAAATTCCATTGAGGATCTATTTTGGTCCTAAGGATTTGAATATTCTTCAAAAAGTTGAACCTACTCTTGATCACACAGTTGATTTTGGATGGTTCACCCTGATTGCATACCCTCTTCTTAAAACCCTGAAGTGGTTCTATCAATTTGTTCAAAATTATGGCTTATCCATTATTTTTCTGACCGTGCTCTTGAAAGTCATTACCTTCCCTCTCAACTATAAAAGTATGAAGAGTATGAAGAATATGGCTAAGCTTCAGCCGCAGCTTCAGAAGATTAGAGAGAAATATAAAGACGACAAAGAAGCTCTCAATCGCGAAATGCTCACACTGATGAGAAACCACGGCTACAATCCGATGGCGGGTTGCGTACCAATCATCATACAAATGCCGATCTTCTTTGCACTTTATCGTGTGCTTTACAGTTCAATCGAACTTTATCATGCACCCTTTGCATTTTGGATTAAGGATCTCTCGATGAAGGATCCTTTCTACATCACACCAATTCTGGTATCACTCACCATGTTTGTGCAGCAAAAACTCACCCCAAACACAGCCACTGACCCTGCACAAGCCAAGATGATGCAACTCATGCCTCTCATTTTTGGGGCGTTCATGCTCACTCTGCCTTCAGGGCTAGCGCTTTACATGTTGGTGAATGCCATCACAAGTATCATTCAACAGGTCATTCTCAATAAGAAGTTAGACATTCAAGTTGCGAAATGAGCCAAGTCTCAGGTTATTTTTCTGAAGACACGATCACTGCAATTGCCTCTCCAGCAGGAGGGGCAATTGCTATTATTCGTCTGAGTGGTCCAAGATCATCTGAGATCTTGGATCGAATCACTCGCTCTCACCTTAGCTCAGAGAGTGAACCACGAAAGATGATCCGTGCACCTCTTTATCTTCCATCAGGGCAGCCGTTAGATGACGCTCTCATGGTTCGATTTGTCCAGCCTCACAGTTATACTGGGGAGGATCTCATCGAGTTTCATATTCACGGAAACCCTTACATTGCTCAAAAGCTTCTTGAAATCCTCACTGCAAATGGTGCCCGCCAGGCTCTTCCTGGGGAATTTAGTTTTAGGGCAGTGAAAAATGGTAAAATGAATCTATTTCAAGCTCAGGCGGTTGCAGATCTGATCTCCGCATCTAACGAGAACGCTATCTCTCTTGCTCTTGATAAGATGTCTGGAGCACAAACGCAATTCATTCAGCTCCTTTCAGAGAAGCTCAGGAGAATGGCTGTGTTGGGCGAACTTGGAATTGATTTTGCTGACCAAGATGTGGACGAACTCTCTCTTGATCGACTCAAGGGGCAATTGCAACCCATCCTGCAACTTCTTTCCAAACTCAAAGATTCATTTAATCGGGGCTACCACCTCCAAGAAGGGGTCGGTATTGCGCTTGTCGGCCTTCCTAACGCAGGTAAATCAAGTTTTTTTAATGCTCTTTTAGGAGAAGATAGGTCCATTGTTTCTGATATTGCAGGAACCACACGGGATGTTATTCGTGAAAAACTCACCATTCGAGGGAAATATTCAACCCTCACACTCCGCCTTGAAGACACTGCAGGACTCAGAAAAACAGATAATCCCATAGAGAAGATTGGGATTCAAAGAACTCTGCAGGCTTGTGAAAAAGCTGATCTGATTCTTTTTATCGTTGATCCAACCCTCCAAACTGATCTGATTCATGAACAATGGAAGGAGCTTCACCGCATAGCACCTGTAGATCTTGCAGAAAAAACAATTGGAATTTTAACAAAATCAGATTGTTCTCCTTCTAGCGACCTCAAAAAAACTCAGTGCTTCCTTCAGGAGAAGCTACGCATCAAGACCTGCGTCTCAACCTCCGCAGTGCAGAGTGAGGGAATGTCTGATGCGATTGAAGCCATTATTCAATTCTCAGAAAAATGGACTCAACGCGCTCCTGGAGAAGTATTACTCACTCGCATTGATCACTATCATGCGGTCAGCGAAGCCACTCATCATCTTCAACGTGCACTCGAAGTTGAAGAGTTGGACTTATTTGCATCAGATATACGACAAACTCTAAACTCCCTGGGCCCCCTCATTGGTCAAACCTTACCTGACGACATTCTAGGAAAAATTTTTTCTGATTTTTGTATTGGCAAGTAGCCTACATTCTGAGCTAAAGATTTAAGAACTTCATTCATGGAGGCTCTTATGAATCTTGATATACAACGTGTAGGTATTTTGGGCGCAGGTCAAATGGGAGCTGGAATTGCCCAGACAGCAGCTCAATCCGGATTTCATGTCTACTTAGCTGATCAGTCTCAGGAGTTCGCAGAGAAAGGAAAACAGAAGATTTCCTCTCAACTCAAAAAACTCATTGAGAAGGGCAAGATCCAGGAAACAGAAGCATCACAGATTTTAGGAAGAATAGAGGTGGTTGGAGGAATTCAATCATTTTCAAAATGTGATCTAGTGATTGAAGCTGTAAGTGAACAACCAAAGATTAAGTTTGAGATCTTTAAGCAGCTTGATCAGGCATGCTCCCCTCATACTTTACTTGCTTCAAATACATCCTCGATTAGTATCACTGCTATTGCTGCCCAGACTCAGAGACCATCGCAAGTTGCAGGGATTCACTTCATGAATCCAGTTCCTGTTATGAAATTAGTAGAAGGAATTCGAGGCCTACAGACCTCAGATTCGACATTTCAAGCGATTCGTAATGTGGCAGAAAAGATGGGAAAAACCTTTATAGAAGCAAAGGACCAGCCAGGATTTGCTGTTAATCGAATATTAATGCCCATGATTAACGAGGCTATTACTGCATTACACGAGGGTGTGGCGAGTATTGAGGACATTGATACAGCGATGAAGTTGGGCACAAATCAGCCCATGGGTCCTCTCACCTTAGCTGATTTCATTGGTTTGGATACTTGCTTGGCTATTATGGAAGTTCTTCACCAAGGGCTTGGGGATTCTAAGTATCGACCTAGCCCACTTCTCAGACAGTACGTAGCTGCTGGCTGGTTAGGGAAGAAAACTGGAAGAGGTTTTTATCGCTATGACACCTAATCATCTGATTATAGAACGAATTGAACCAGGAATTACTTTAATTAAAATCTCTCGACCTAAGGCACTTAATGCCCTCAATGCAGAAGTTTTGCACGAGCTCAAGTCGACACTCAGTTTTGAGGCAACTCACCCTTCCACGCGTGTTGTTATTCTCGCGGGTGATGGAGATAAGGCTTTTGTAGCAGGTGCTGATATTGCCGAAATGCGGGATAAGATTCCCAGCGAGGGTGTACAGTTTGCGCAACTTGGTCATGAGGTAACAAAGCTACTCGAGCTGATGCCAAAGCCTACGATTGCTGCGGTAAATGGTTATGCTTTGGGGGGCGGAACTGAACTTGCCATCTCATGTGATTTTATTGTTGCAAGTGAGAGGGCTGTTTTTGGACAGCCGGAAGTAGGCTTGGGAGTAATTCCTGGCTTTGGTGGCACGCTCAGGCTCTCAAAGTTTGTTGGTCTGCCTATGGCAAAAGAGCTCATATTTTCGGGTAGAAAAGTTAAAGCAGATGAGGCTTTATCTATTGGATTGGTTAATCATGTTTATCCTGCTCAGGATTTCATGAATCATGTCGTTGAACTTGCTAAGCTAATCAGTCAACAATCATTTTCTGCTGTGTCTCGCGCAAAACTTTTACTCAATGAGTTCTCGGAAACCATTGGTCTCAATTATAAGTTAGATGCTGAGGCTCAAGCTTTTGGGCGTCTTTTTGGATCTACGGATCAAAAAGAAGGTATGAGTGCATTTGTAGAGAAGAGAAAACCTAACTTTCAAGGATTGTAAATTATGAGTGAATTATTTCAGGGTTGGCCAGAAGTTGATGAGTCAAAAAAACTTCTTCTAGAGCAAGTTAGAGCTTTTGCTGAAGAACAGATTAAACCTCTTGCTGCGAAGCTTGATGCAAGTGGTGAGTTCCCAACCTCTATTGTTAAGCAACTGGGTGAGATGGGTTTAATGGGGATGATGGTTCCTGAACAATGGGGCGGAGCTGAAATGGACGCCGTCTCTTATGCTATGGCTATGGAGGAAATTGCGGCAGCTTGTGCATCAACGGCAGTTATTATGTCGGTGAACAACTCGCTGGTCTGTTATCCAATCACAGCTTATGGCAATGACTCACAAAAACAAAAATTTCTTACTCCATTAGCACGAGGGGAAAAGCTTGGTTGTTTCGCTCTTTCTGAGCCTGGACATGGGTCAGACCCAGCAGGTCTGGAGTGTTTAGCTACACCGGTTGAAGGTGGATACAAGATTCGAGGGACAAAGAACTGGATCACCAATGGTAAGGAAGCAGATTTTTGCATTTTATTTGCAACCATTGATCGAAGCTTAGGTCATAAGGGGATTTGTGCGTTCATAGTAGACACCCGCTCACCTGGATTTCAAGTTTCTAAATTAGAAGATAAGCTAGGGATTACTGCGTCCTCAACGGCTCAACTTTTCTTCGATGACGTTTTTGTACCTGAAGAAAACCTTCTTGGAAAAAGAGGAGAGGGTCTGAAAATTGCTCTATCGACTCTCGACGGTGGAAGAATAGGGATCGCAGCACAAGCTCTTGGAATTGCTCGATGTGCATTTGATGCTTCTAAGCGATTTGCTACAGAGCGTGAGCAATTTGGTGCTCCGATTGCAAAACTTCAAGCCATTCAGTGGTTCATTGCTGATATGGCAGTCAGGTTACAATCCGCACGTCTTCTCACTTGGTCTGCAGCACGCGCGAAGGATAACGGCGTGAAGTATACAAAGGAAGCTGCAATGGCTAAGCTTGCTGCCTCTGAGGCTTCTGTTTGGATTGCCACAAAAGCAATTCAAGTTCATGGTGGTTATGGTTTCACTAAGGAATATGTAGTTGAAAGAAACTATCGTGACGCAAAAATTACTGAAATCTATGAAGGAACTTCTGAGATTCAGAGATTAGTAATTGCAGCTCAAGAACTGGCATCATTGAATCGTTAATTGCTGACGAGTGAGGAGATAGAGATGACTGATCGAAAATTAGGCAAAGATCCCTCTGATATTGAGTCTATTCGAGAGGCACAGGAGAGGTGGGCCGAAAAACTAGCTGAGTCAGAAAAGAAATTTCCTCCTCGACTCAATCGTTTCACTACCCTAAGTGACATGGAAGTACCCCTCTTATGTACTCCTGCTGATCTAGAGACTGAGGGTTTCGACTATTTGAGGGATTGTGGATTTCCTGGTGAGTACCCCTTCACAAGAGGGGTTCAGCGAAACATGTACAGAGGAAAACTCTGGACGATGCGACAGTTTGCTGGATTTGCAAGCGCAGAAGCCACGAATAAACGTTTTAAGCTCCTTCTAGAGCATGGACAAACAGGACTATCTACAGCATTTGATATGCCTACATTGATGGGAGTGGATGCGGACAGCCCTCGAGCCAAAGGAGAAGTGGGTAAATGTGGTGTTTCTGTCTCTTCTCTTGAGGATATGGAAACTCTCTTTAGTGGCATCCCTTTGGGAGATGTCACTACATCAATGACTATTAATGGACCAGCTATTGTAGTGCTAGCTATGTACTATGCGGTTGCAGATCAGCAAGGCGTACCGAAGAACAAAGTGAAGGGTACTCTCCAGAATGATATTTTAAAGGAGTATATCGCTCAAAAAGAATGGATTTATCCCGTTATCCCTGCAGTTAAGCTCGTGATTGATACTATTGAATACGGAACAAAACACTATCCAAACTGGAATACGGTAAGTATCAGCGGCTATCACATTAGAGAAGCTGGAGCTACTGCTGCTCAAGAACTTGCCTTTACCTTGGCAGATGGGCTTGCTTACGTAGAGGAATCGATTAAGAGGGGTCTTGCCATTGACGAGTTCGCTCCTAGACTCTCTTTCTTTTTTGATGTTCATAATGACTTCTTTGAAGAAATTGCTAAATTTAGAGCAGCAAGAAGGATGTGGGCCCGACTCATGAGAGAGCGTTATCAAGCTCAGGATCCAAAATCTTGGATGCTGCGCACTCATGCCCAAACTGCTGGGGTTTCTCTCACCGCTCAACAGCCCCATAACAATATTGTTAGAGTTGCTATCCAGGCATTAGCAGCTGTAATGGGAGGAACTAACTCCCTGCACACCAACAGCATGGATGAAACTCTCGCACTTCCTACAGATGAAACCGTGATGATCGCCCTAAGAACCCAACAGATCATTGCCGAAGAAAGTGGAGTTGCAAATGTTGCTGATCCTTTCGGTGGATCCTACTTTATGGAGAGTCTGACAAATAAGATTGAGAAAATGGCACTCAACTATATTCACCGCATCGATGAGATGGGGGGAATGATTAAAGCCATTGAAAAAGGCTTCCCTCAAGCTGAAATTGCCAACAGTGCTTATCAGTTTCAAAGGCAACTGGAGAGACAAGAAAGAGTGATGGTTGGAGTAAATAAGTATACTAATCAAGATTCCTCAAAGTCGATTGATACGCTTTACATCGATCGTAGTGTAGAGAAGCAACAAATTCAAAAATTAGCTGACCTGAAGAGGCGAAGATCCTTCCATGCTCATGAAAGTGCATTGAGACGAGTAAAGGAAGCGGCGCAAATGGGAGAGAATCTCATGGATCCCATTATTCATGCAGTTAAAGCCTACGCTACACTTCAAGAGATCTGTGACACTTTAAAAACAGTTTATGGGGAATATAGAGAGTCAGGGAGTTTTTAATCATGGAAAATCAAAAAATTCGAGTTCTTGTCGCAAAACCAGGTTTAGATGGCCATGATCGTGGAGCAAAGGTGATTGCTCGTGCCTTACGTGATGCAGGATTTGAGGTCATTTACACAGGTCTGCACCAGACTCCTGAAATGGTTGTGAATGCAGCAATTGAAGAAGATGTCCAGGTAATAGGGCTAAGTATCCTTTCAGGTGCTCATAATGCTCTAGTTCCTGAGATCATGGAGGGCCTCAAGCAAGAAGGTCTCACTGACGCTCTGTTTTTAGTAGGAGGAATTATTCCTGATGAAGACATCGGATACTTAAAATCCTTGGGAGTACATATGGTCTTCACACCAGGAACCAGCCTACAGGATGTAGTCGATTATATTAAGCATAATGCCCCTAGTCGCCATTAATTGTCTTTAAAAAGTATATTATCAAATCATGAATGGGACGAGGCATGAGAAGTAAATGCTTCGTCCCATTCTACTTTTATAGAATGACTTCCTAGGTGAAGAGGATGATGAACCTGTTCTATAAAAGATCCTCAAGCCAATACACCTACTGCAACAGCTCAAATCTCTGTGGGTAGCCCAAAAATATTAAGTGCAGTCTAGAAGTTAAGATTCCTTGCCACACTCTCTAATCCGTCCAAAGCCATGAGATGCCTACGGTGATTTCTGCATCGGTTCTATTTTCGTAGCTCCTGCATTGTGAATTCTTCATCTTTCCCAGGGCTATTGACTTCAAGGATTGGTAATTATTTCCGGACTGATCTAGTTAATCGGTTTTTAATCCTGACTCTTTTATAATGGAGTAAAGATAGCGATTATTCAGTAACAAAGTCTTTTAGTCTGTACTAAATTACTCATGTATCGATTTTTTGTGGATAAGTATGTGGATAAGTATGTGGATAACTTGTGGATAACTTTTTTATCCACAAGTTATCCACACGATATCCACAGGGTTATCCACACGATATTTTGTTTTTTTGATAACAATATCAATAACTTAAAAAGTTATCCACATATCCACACGAGCAATCTGCTTTAGAATATTTTAATACCTGTTTTTATTACTGGGTTTTTGTGGATAACTTTCATTTTTTCTCTACAAAAGTGCCTTTTTTAGGGCTTAAAAAAAACAAATTAGGCGGGTAAAAAAGTTATCCACATTTTTTTGTGGATAAGTATGTGGATAACTTTATTTTTGATGTGTTTGAGAAGTTATCCACATTTTCAAAAAAGTTATCCACATACTTATCCACAAAGTTATCCACACGGTTTCTTAATAGATTTCAATAGTTTAAGTGAGTTATCCACATATCCACAGGCCCTACTACTACTACTACTCTTATATATATAAGATTTTTATATGTGAGCAGATTCACAAAAGAGTGTGATATAGGTAAAAGCATTAGAGGACTAGCTTAGTATGAATTTTTCAATTGATCGATCTCCCCTATTAGAAGCGCTTCAAACGGTTCAAACTGTTGTAGAGAAAAAAAATACCATTCAGATTCTTGGAAACGTACTCTGCAGTGTGAAGGATCAAGAACTTTCACTCTATGCAACTGATCTAGAGGTCGGGATTAAAATTTCAATGGCTGTTGAAAGTCAGTCAGAAGGAAGAATTACACTTCCAGCAAAACACTTTTTAGATATCGTTAAAGAACTTCCTGATAAGAAGCTCTATATCACTAAAAAAGATAATCATTGGGTTGAGATTGTCTGTGGGAAATCTAAATTCAACATCGTTGGATTATCTGCAGATCAATACCCAGCGCTCCCTACATTTGAAGATAAGAAGTACTTTGAAGGAAGAACTGATTCCTTGATTGATATGATCGATCGAACGCAATTCGCAGCCTCTACAGATGCAGCTCGCTACCACATCAACGGAGTATTTTTTGAATATTTAGAGAATCAGTTGATGAGAATGACAGCCACTGATGGACACCGCTTATCATTTGTCGATCACGAAGTTTTTCTCAACAGCCCTGATCTGAAGAGAGGCGTAATTGTTCCTAAGAAAGGTTTAGCAGAACTTCGTAGGCTCATTTCTAGCGGGGATGAAAAAGTTGGGCTTTCATTTGAGCGAGGATATATTTTTGCTCGCCTCAATCGAACATACCTCTTTGTGAAGTTAATTGAAGGTGAATATCCTGATTATCGACCAGTCATCCCAAAGGCGGTTGACCGAGTCGTTAAATTGAATCGTTCGGATTTTAATTCTGCGCTCAAAAGAGTGAGTTTATTAGCTAATGAAAAAAGTAGAGGGATTAAATTAGGATTACAACCTGGTCTACTGATGATTTCCTCTAGCAACTCAGACATGGGAGAAGCGCGCGAAGAAATTGATGTAGAATATTCTGGCGAGGCTATGGAAGTAGGTTTTAATTCAAAATACCTCCTCGAGTGCCTAAGTGTGATGAATGCACATGCTTTAGAGTTTCATCTTAAGGATCGATTAAGTCCTGGAATTCTTAAAGAAGTTGGGCAAGATAGTCATACTTACGTTATCATGCCGATGCGAATCTAGTTTGAATGAAGGTTGTTCAACTCAAACTAAGAAACTTTAGAAACATTAAAGAAACAGTTTTTTACCCTGACGCTGGTCTGAATTTTCTTTATGGAGCAAATGGTCAGGGTAAGACTAGTTTCTTAGAGGCATTAGGACTACTTTCAACTCTGAGGTCCTTTCGAGAATCGAAAACTCAGCATTTTATTCAATGGGGTATGGAGGACGCAGAGATCTCTTGTGCCTTAACAAGTGCAAATGAGCAAATAGAATCCTGGCGGACTGATTTACGCATTTATTTTCATTGGACCGATTCTCATCGAGAGAAAGCCTCTAAGGTGGCTTTTATTAATTCAAAATCTTATAAGAGCTCTACTCTTTATTTGAGTCAAAGATTTGGGACAGTTCAGCTCGGACTCCATAGTGTGATTTTTAACCCATCAGATCACGATCTTGTGAGAGGAGATCCTTCTGTACGTCGAGCATTTATAGATCGAGTGATTTCTGCTGAAAACATTGAGTACTTGAGAAACTTGCAGAGATATCAAAGGGTCTTAGTCCAGCGTAATGCACTTTTGAAAAATCAGGAGCTCAGATCAAAACAGTCTCTCATTGAATTCAATGAACAGTTATCACAGTACGGTTCCTACCTCATTCTAGAGCGTCTCAAATGGCTCCAAAAGGCTAATCTCCTACTGAATCATACACTCAAACGCATAGCGCCACAGCAACCCGTGCTGAAACTCGAGTATTTATCACAAAGTGTGGAATTAGACTTAATAAAACTTAATGATATCAATGATTTAGAATCTTTGCATTTCACTGGACAAGCTCCTCTACCTTCATTAGAACTTTTAGAACAGTCTCTCTTACGTAAGTTATCCACCTTTGAGGTCGCCGAGTTAAAAGTGGGGCACTCATTGGTAGGTCCTCACAGAGATGACTGGATGTTTTTGTTTGGTGGGCAGGTACTCAAAGGACATGGGTCCCAAGGAGAGATTCGTTCAGCTTTATTATCTTTAAAGTTAACTGAACTCGAGCTTTTTCAAAAAACCACCGGACATAGGCCTCTTTTTTTATTAGATGATTTTTCATCAGAGTTGGATGATCAAAGAAGGTCATTTTTATTAAAGTACTTAATGGAGACAGAGCTCCAGACTTTTATTACCACCACAGATGAGTCCAAGAGTCTGGGTAAAAAGTTTTGGGTTATAAACGGAAAAGTTGAAGAAGGGCAGTATGACAGTCGAAGAGAAAATGTCAGATCTGAATGATGCCAATGAGTATTCTGCGGATAAGATCAAGATCCTGGAAGGACTAGAGGCTGTTCGCAAGCGTCCTGGCATGTACATCGGTGATACTGGTGTAAGAGGTTTGCATCATTGTGTTTATGAAATTGTTGATAACTCTATTGATGAAGCTTTAGCAGGATATGCCAAAAACATCAAAGTTACAGTTCATGTTAATAATAGTGTGACCGTAGAGGATGACGGTAGAGGAATTCCAGTAGGAATTCATAAAGGCGCAGGAATTTCTGCAGTTGAAGTAGTGATGACCAAACTTCATGCTGGAGGAAAGTTCAACGAAGAAGGCGGAGCTTATAAAGTTTCCGGTGGATTGCATGGTGTGGGTGCTGCGGTTGTGAATGCACTTTCTGAATCCATGCTTGTTGAAGTATGGCAGGGCGGAAGAGTTTATCAACAGAGTTACAAAAAAGGAACACCGCAAGCGTCTTTACAAGAAACAGGTGTCACTTCAAAGCGCGGAACTCAAGTCACATTTAAGCCCGATCCTGAAATTTTTGAAAGCCTTGAATACAGTATTGATACCTTAGCAACTCGTCTAAGAGAGTTGGCTTTTTTAAATAGTGGTATCCGGATTCTTCTCATTGACGAGAGACTTGAGCCGCAAAAAGAGTTTGAATTTTATTACAGTGGCGGTCTCGTACAGTTTGTTGATTATATCAACAAATCTAAACAGAAACTTCATGATCAAGTTATTTTTCTAAGTCATCAAAAAGACTACATGACTGTAGAGATTGCGCTTCAATGGAATGACTCATATTCAGAGACCATCTCTTCTTATGTTAATAATATTAACACAATTGAAGGTGGTACACACGTCTCTGGATTTAGAACTGCTCTTACTCGTGTTGTGAATAAATATATTCAAGATTCAGGGTTAGGGAAGAATATGAAGGAGTCTCTCACGGGCGAGGATATTCGTGAGGGGTTGGCTTGTGTAATTAGTACAAAGGTTCCAGAACCTCAATTTGAGGGTCAGACCAAGACTAAACTTGGAAATAGTGAAGTTGAGGGTTTTGTGAATGGAGTGGTTTATGAAAAACTCACAACATTTTTTGAACAAAATCCATCTACAGCCAAAAAAGTCATTCAAAAAGCAATTGATTCAGCGTTAGCGCGAATTGCGGCGAGGAAGGCCCGCGATTTAACACGAAGAAAAACAGCACTTGATTTTGGCGGGTTACCTGGAAAGATGGCGGATTGTCAGGAAAAAGACCCAGCTCTTTGCGAGATTTATCTTGTAGAGGGAGATAGTGCAGGTGGCTCAGCAAAGCAGGGACGGGCACGAAAGAATCAGGCTATTTTACCACTGAAGGGTAAAATTCTTAATGTAGAGAAAGCTCGATTTGATAAGATGCTCTCATTTGAGGAAATTAAAATCCTCATCACTGCTTTGGGTGCAGGTATTGGAAAAGACGATTTTGATATTAATAAAATTAGATATCACAAGATTGTAATTATGACCGATGCGGACGTAGACGGGTCGCATATTCGAACCTTATTACTTACATTTTTTTATAGGCAGATGCCACTTGTGATTGAAAAAGGATATCTCTATATTGCTCAACCTCCTCTTTATAAAGTAAGGAAAGGGCAAAAAGATAAGTACTTAAAAAATGAGCAAGAACTTTCTGAGTATTTATTATCTATAAGTCTAGAGAATGTACAGATTGAATCGTCTTTGGGATTGCTTACACATTCTCAGATTATTCCAGCTTTGAAGGCAGTACTTCGTTTGAATAAGGCTATTGATAGAGTGGCTAGGAAACTACATTCAGAAGTTCTTCGTGGGTTATTAGCTGCTGGGGTGACTACAACTACTCTTAAGTCCAAGGAAGACTTAGATGCTATTATGCGAGTGATTCAAAAAAGAATGGAAGATCTTAAAATTCCATTTAGTTACAGTTTAAGTCACGATCAAGAGCATAATTCTTGGTATGCAACTGTAGAGAATGTAGTCCATGGAGCTAAAAGGATTGCTCCTATTAATCATGCGACCTTAGTTTCTTCTGAGTATGAGGAATTAGTGAAGTATTCTCAAGCCTCTGAAACGATTGGAAAAGGTCCTTATCGTGTTTCCGCTCAAGGTAAGAATCATTGGGAGGCTAGTTCTGTTGAGGATCTCTCAGAAAAGGTTTTGGAGTTAGCTAAATCAGGCATGACCATCCAGCGCTACAAAGGTTTGGGTGAAATGAACCCAGAGCAACTTTGGGAAACAACCATGGATCCTGAAAGAAGAACATTACTCAAGGTTACGGTAGATGATGCAGTAGAGGCAGATAGTATATTCTCTGTTCTCATGGGGGATCAGGTAGAGCCACGAAGACAATTCATCGAGGAAAATGCACTCAGAGTGAGGAATTTAGATATATGAGATACTCAAAGATTCTTGGTGTGGGATCATATGTACCTCCACAGGTATGGACAAATGAGGATCTGACGAAGATTTTAGAGACTAGTGATGAATGGATTCAGCAGCGAACAGGTATTAAACAAAGACATTGGGTGGATCTCGAGTCTACTACCTCTTCTTCTGATTTAGCAGTAGTTGCAGCTGAAAAAGCATTAGCAAATGCTGGCGTTAAAAAAGAAGAAATTGACATGATCGTTTTTGCTACTCTTAGTCCTGATCATGAGTTCCCGGGAACAGCATGTTTTTTTCAAGATAAGTTCGGAGTGCCAGGGATTCCTGCCTTAGATGTAAGGCAGCAGTGCACGGGGTTTCTTTATGGAATGTCCATAGCTGATCAGTTCATAAAAACTGGGATGTATAAAAAGGTTTTACTTGTAGGCGCTGAGGTTCATTCTAAGGGGCTAGATAGGACGACCAAGGGACGCGATGTAGCTGTGTTATTTGGTGACGGTGCTGGAGCAATCGTGATGGGCGCTGTTGATGAGCTGATTCATGAAAAGACCTCACGTGTTTATTCTACTCATCTTCATGCGGATGGTCGATTCGCTAAGGAGTTATGGGTGGCAGATCCCGGTAATGCTAATGGTCCAGATCGTCTCTCTTTGGGTAGAATAAATGAGGGGGCTCATTACCCTAAGATGAATGGTAAGACTGTTTTTGTACACGCAGTAAAAAGAATGCCCGAGGTTTTAATGGAGGGATTAGCTGCAAACTATTTAAGTTTAAGTGATGTTGATCTGTTTGTTTTTCATCAAGCAAACTTAAGAATTAATGAAATGATTGCCTCTCAGTTACAAATCCCTAATGAAAAGATCTTCAATACAATTGATAGATTTGGGAATACAACAGCAGCTACAATTCCACTAGGTTTGGATGAAGCTGTAAAATGTGGAAAATTAAAGCCTGGGATGTTGGTTGCCTCAGCCGCTTTTGGAAGTGGCTTTACTTGGGCGTCCGCAATTTTTCGTTGGTAAGAAAAAATGGAAGACTCAAAAAATCTAGAGACTAATATAGTTCAGGTTAACATTGAAGATGAGATGCGGGGAGCGTATCTCGATTACGCAATGAGCGTTATTGTTGGAAGAGCACTGCCCGATGTTCGTGATGGTTTAAAGCCTGTACATCGCCGTGTTCTTTATGCCATGTACGATCTAGGAAACACTCATAATAAGCCTTACAAAAAATCAGCTCGCGTCGTCGGTGATGTGATTGGTAAATACCATCCACATGGTGATGTGGCAGTTTACGACACAATAGTGAGGATGGCTCAGGATTTTTCTCTTCGTTATCCATTGATTGATGGACAAGGGAATTTTGGATCCATCGATGGCGATTCTCCAGCAGCGATGCGTTACACCGAGATTCGAATGGAGAAGATCACCGATGAGTTGCTTGCTGATATTGATCGAGAGACTGTAGATTTTGGGCCAAACTATGATGACAGTTTAGAGGAGCCTAAGGTACTGCCTGCGCGTATTCCTAATCTTATTGTGAATGGGTCTGCCGGGATTGCAGTAGGAATGGCTACGAGTATTCCACCTCATCATTTGGGAGAGATTATTCAAGCTACCGTTGCTTTGATTGATAACCCATCCCTTCAAACAGATGATTTGCTTGAGTATGTGAAGGGGCCTGATTTTCCTACCGGGGCATATGCATTTGGAGGCAATGGAATTCGAGAGGCTTATCGAACTGGTCGAGGTTCGATTATTCTCCGTGCCAAGGCTGAGATTGAGACTTGGAAAGGAGATCGTGAGAGAATTATTGTCTCTGAACTTCCTTACCAGGTTAATAAAGCTAAATTAATTGAAAAAATTGCGGATTTAGTAAGAGATAAAAGAATCGAAGGCATAACAGATTTAAGAGATGAGTCCGATCGTTCTGGAATGAGAATTGTGATTGAGATTCGCAAAGGCGAAAACTCAAACGTTATTTTAAATAAACTCTATAAGTTGACTCAGCTTCAAGAATCTTTTGGAATTAATCTTTTAGCAATCCATCATGGCCAGCCTAAGACATTTAATCTTAGAGACATGCTTTGGGCATTTGTGGAGCATCGAAAAGATGTAGTGATTCGACGTACTATTTTTGATCTTAAAAAGGCGGAAGCAAGAGCACATGTATTACAGGGCTTAAAACGGGCTGTTGAAAATATTGATGAAGTCATTAGCAAAATTAAAGGTGCCAAGAACCCAGAAGATGCTCGATCTGAGTTGATGAGAAAATTTGATTTTACAGAAATTCAAGCTCAAGCCATTTTGGAGATGAGGCTACAGAGGCTCACAGGTCTTGAAAGAGATAAAATTCTAGAAGAGTTTCAAGAAGTGTTGAAACTCATCGAAGAACTTAAGCGAATTTTAGGGAGTGAAAAGTTAGTCTACGAAGTGATCAAACAAGAACTCTCTGAGATTAATGAGAAGTATAGCGATCGAAGAAGAACTGAAATTGTACAAGGTCTATCTACTGAGTTTGATATTGAAGATTTAATTGCAGAAGAAGAGACTCTAGTATCAATCACTCATGCTGGTTATATTAAGAGATCTGATCCCAATCTATTTAGGAGTCAGCACCGCGGCGGCCGTGGAGTACGTGGAGTGAGTACGGGAGATGAGGATTTTGTAACAGCCATTTATCGCTGTAATACATTAAGTTATTTATTATGCTTTACCGATAAGGGGAGATTGTATTGGCTGAAGGTCTATCAAGTGCCAGAAGCCAGTCGAAACGCGAAGGGTAAAGCAGTGGTGAATTTAGTCGCTTTAACTCCGGGTGAAAAGATTAAAGCGATTTTACCCGTGAGAGAATTTAAGGAAAGCGAGTACATTTTGCTCGTCACTCGTGCTGGTGTGGTGAAGAAGACTGCATTAAGTGAATTCAAGAATGTTCGAACAGCGGGCGTATTGGCTATATCAACGGATGATGGCGATGAGTTGGTGGGTGCTAAGATCACTCAGGGAAAAAATGACGTCTTTCTATGTACCAGAAATGGTATGAGCATTCGGTTTAGTGAAGAGGATGTTAGGCCAATGGGCAGAACAGCTCGTGGTGTGATAGGAATGAATCTCTCTGAGGATGACCGGGTTGTAGGGATGGAGGTCATTGATCCATCCCGAGTCTATGGCGAAAACAATGAGGCTGAAATCCTCACCGTGACTGAAAATGGATATGGAAAGCGCACTTTAGTTAAGGAGTATCGACACCAAAGTCGTGCGGGTGTGGGTGTGATCAATATGAAGACCACTGAAAAGAATGGCTTCATCATGGGTTGCAGACAGGTCCTACCTAAAGATGACGTGATGCTGATTAGCAATAAAGGTCAGATGATTCGAATTCATGTCGGAGAGATTTCTGAGCAAGGGCGCAATACTCAAGGTGTAAGATTGATCAGTTTAGCAGCACAAGAGAAGTTAGTTTCTTTTGAGTCCTTGATTGATCATCCGACTGAAGTTGAGGGTCGTATCTTAGAGGGTTCCTCAACTCCTGTTGCTCCAATTAGTGAAGACTGACACAATAGAGTCATGAAAGTTTGGCTTTTCTCCAAATGCATCCTTTTTTTAGGAGTATTAGGTTTTTTCCTGATTCTTCAAGGGTGTAGTGCTCATCAAGGGAAGAAGCATTTTGTATTAGGAGAGCAGCTCTGGACAGATCAGAAATACGGGGCTGCAATTTTGGAGTTTGAGAAGGTTTATCAGCGTGAACCGAGGAGTAGGTTGGGCCAAACTGCTCTTTATAGAGCTGCAATGACTCAGGCTTTATTTCTTAAGCAATACTCGGAAGCTCTTCAAAAACTTAAGACATTCGTTCAATTTTCAAGTGAACTCAATCTGGTGTGGCAAGCTCAACTTGAAATTGGGGAGATTCTGTATCATAAAATTGAGTTATATGATCAGGCAATTACTCATTACGAGTTATTGATTTTAGCTCGACCTGATGCACAAGAGACTCCTGAGTTATTATTTAGGGTAGCTAAAAGTGAGTTCTTTCTATTTAGATTTGATCAAGCGTTAGAGAAGTTTCAAAAACTAAGGAAGCTGTATCCTGAAAGTATTTGGGCAGAAAAGGCAGCTTATGAAATAGGGCGGACTTATTACACTCGGGGAGAGAGCCAGAAGCACTCTTCTGATTTTCAGCAGGCGATTCAAACCTTTCAGAACTTCTTGGAGGTCTATCCCAAAAGCTCTTTATTACCAGAGGCTCAATTTGGAATTGCCTCTTGTTTTGAGGAGCTCGATAGACATACAGATGCTTTATCTCTGTATACATCATTACAGAAAACATACCCGTCCCCAGGGGTGATTCAAATTAAGATCGCGCGTCTCAAGAAGCGAATTCATCAGATCAATTAACTTGGATCTTTCATTGAAATATAACTTGATGTGTGTTAACCGGCATAGGTTCCATGGAAAATAAACCTGGACCAAAACTAAAAAAGCTCGGGTTACTCACAGTCATTGTGGGTGATCTTTTAGGTTACACAGGAGCCGGAGTAGGTTTAGGTTACTTGGCATGGCAAAAGCTTAAACTCCCTTGGTGGGTTCTTCTTGTCTCCACTTTAGCTGGTTTATTTTTAGCTTTTTTTAGAATCTACGAGATTTCTAAGAAGGAACTCGATTAGTTAAAAAGTGATGAAAAAAACAAAAGCCCCTAAATTAAACCTAGAAATTGTAACGTTTGGATTAGTCAGTATTGTTTGGCTGGTACTAGGAGAGGTTTTGTGTCAGTTGCTCAATTCTACTTCTGAAAAAGTTTGGTTTGCATCGAAATGGCTTTTTGGGATTTGGATACTTTGTATAGTTGATCTTTATGTTTTGAGAATGTTAGTTTGGTCAGTTTTACAGATTTTAGGATCAAATCAAGAAAAAGGTGTCCTATATGTGATACAAACTGCTTTTTGGGGTGCTTTAAAGTTAGTTTGCTTGGGACTTTTTATAATAGTTCTGTTAAAAGGACAGAAAATTCCGCTGCACAGTCTTTTATTAGGAATCGGAACTCTAGGTATGGTTCCATTGGCAGGCGGATTTTTGTGGAGCCAAAGGTTATTGCCAGAGGGTATTAAAGATGCATGAAGAACATGGTTTTAATGTCTTGCATTATCTTCCGTTTTTTAAAGATCTCCCTTCCCATGTAGGAATGACAATTCTTGTGGGGGGATTACTGATTGCGACCACTTTTGTGGCACGAGGTCAGCTTATTCAAGTGATGAGGTCACCTGGTGGTGGGCTCATTCCTGATGAGAAGATGACGTATCGAAACTTTTTTGAAATTATTGCTGAAAAACTTTATGAGTTGACAGAGTCTGTGCTTGGGCATCATGACGCACCCATTTACTTCCCAGCAATTGGTTCGCTTTTTATTTTTATTTTTGCGTCAAATCTAATTGGACTGATTCCAGCATTCCCACCCTCTACTGATAATATGAATACAACTCTAGCATTAGGGGTATTTGTGTTTTTGTACTACAACTATGCTGGTTTCAAGGCTCATGGTGCAGGTTATTTAAAACATTTTTTAGGCCCCGTGTTGTGGCTGGCTCCCTTAATGGCAGTGATCGAGCTAGCTTCTCACCTTTTTAGGCCGTTATCTCTTGCTTTACGTCTCCGAGGAAATATCTTAGGAGACCATATTGTTCTTGGAGTTTTTAGTGGATTGGTTCCTTACCTCTTGCCCGTCATTTTTTACGGCCTAGGAGTGTTTGTAGCCTTTATGCAGGCCTTCGTCTTTTGTCTAATGACGATGGTCTATATTTCCTTATCGACGTCACATGACCATTGAGAAGAAAGGATGGATTTGACAATGAATTTCCGTAAAACCCTATTGATTTTGGGCACAGTGTTTATGAGTTTTGGTGCAACTGCTGCATTCGCAGAGGAAGCTGCCAGTGCTGTAGCTGTAGACCCTTATGCTTCCTTGGCTTCCGCTCTAGCAATCAGTATTGCTGTTTTGGGCGGTGCTTTTGGACAAGCAAAGACTGCTGCCGCAGCTCTTGAAGCTATTGGCCGTAACCCATCAGCACAGAATAAAGTTTTCGTGCCTATGATTATCGGTCTTGCTCTGATTGAGTCCCTCGTGCTTTACGCATTCGTTATCGCACTTGTGAAGATCAAGGGCTAATTCAGAATCATCAGTTAAACCTGAGATTAAAACCCACCTGATTTGAGTATTTACTTGAGTTAGGTGGGTTTTTTATTTTTTAGAGAGGGTCTCTACACCCAGGGTCTTCACATTTTTCTAAACCGGCACCACCGGTGATCTGTTGCAATAACTGGTGGGATGTTGTGGGATTGATCTGAAGAGGATGCTCTAGTCCTGCTGGTTCGCCTCCAGAGTTCAAAGTCAGAGCTGAATGTGGATACCCGCCATGCCCTAATCCTTGAGCTTTGGCGAGGGATTCAGTTATTTGGGCTTCACCTGGAGGAGGGGGAAAAGGAGAATAGGAGGCTTCAAAGGCAGGAGCAGAGGCCATGGGCGTAAAGAAGTGGGCCTGCAATGAGGCTTGAATTCGGATATGCTCATGAGTTGCTCTTGGAAGTAGATCCATCATGCGACCACTGAGAAAAGCCCTCATTTGTCTCAAGTTCTCTTTATTTTGTTTGAGGTCAATTTGGCCCTGAGGGGATATGCTTAGATCTCTGAAAATTTCTTGATCAAAACTAAAAAATAAGCTCGTGCTCGCTTTAACTTTGAGTATGAGAGTGAGGAGAGTATTTCCTGTTGACCATATTACCCCAGATTCAGGAGTTGCTCTTAGAATCTCAGCGTACAGTTCTAGCGTAGGTACTGGGGTTGTAGTAGAGTGCGATTGGGCTCGGATGAGATCTCTCCATGGAGATAATAGGTAAAGTTCATGGAGCAATGCTTTCAGGCCTTCATTGATATTCGTTCTAAGCTCAAGAGATGAGATCAAGCGACTGTTCTCAAGCCCAATAATACTGATCTGAAGTGTATCTCCTGCTAATGATTCAGGCCCTACAATCAGAGTTTTTAAATGCGCTGCAAAGGCTTCCTCTGCTCGTTTTCTTTCCATCTCAACTCGAGTCTCAAGTGATGCACACTCCTCAGTCAATACTGTGGATCGGATACTCAGGAGTTTAATCTTAGATTCACAACTTGCCCTTCTTTCCTCTGCCTCAGAGAGTTCTGCTTTTGCCTGTGCAACGTACTCCATCTGCTCAGCGTATTGAGTTTGAGCGTACTTAGTCTCAGATCTTTTGGTTGAAAGAAGCTCCTCTTCTCCTCTGATTTCAGTAGTGAGAGTATCAACGCGAGAGCTCAGGTCAGCTGTTAGAATCTCAGGGTTTTGTCTTAAAATTTTTGTGATTTGCTCAAACTTTGGTCCTTGCTTTATTTCTAATGTGCGGATGATGCGATTAAGCTTTGATGCGTAAGAGAGAACTCTACCTCTGAGCTCCTCTGTTTTAAGCTCAATTGCTGCAGTTTCTTCCAAGCTCTCACGCCTGAATAATGCCTCTCTGATGGGTTCAAGGAGGGCACTAAGTTCGTCTCTTGCTCCCTCAGTCTTTAGAGAAGTTCCAATGAATTGGCTTTGTTTGATATGCTTATTGATGGCTTGCCAAAGCGAAAGGTATGAAGTGAGTGCAAGAGAGCTATGAGAGTCAGGATATATTTCTAATAAAGAGTTTTTACCACCTAAGGGAAAAGAATCCTCAGAGCGGCTACTCGGATTTAAGCGATAATCAAAAGTATGGATGGACTCTGCCGAGTTTTTTATTCCATTCAATATCTGTTGATCAATTCTTGAGTCTGAGTAGCTATCTAGAGCTTCGATTAAGTCCTCTAGAGGCCCTGCATAAGATGTTATGGAAAAACAAACAGCTATTCCTAAGAAATAGAGAAAGGAAAAAATTTTCATGGATCCACCCCTTTTATTCAGAGATAACCCAAATTTAATGAGTTTCTGAATATTGACACGTCGTCCTAATACAGGGATTTATGCAAAGTGTCAAAGTTTTCTAAGGTAGGGTTTGAGAAACTTACCTGTATAACTTTGTGGATGGTTACTCACTTCTTCGGGAGTTCCTACCACTACAATGTGTCCACCTGCAGATCCACCCTCGGGACCAATATCAATGATGTGATCAGCAGTTTTAATGATGTCTAGATTATGCTCAATCACAATGACCGTGTTCCCCTGTTCAACGAGTGAGTTTAAGATTTTAATAAGCTTATTGATGTCATCAAAATGTAAGCCTGTTGATGGTTCATCTAAAATATAAATTGTTTTTCCAGTACTTCGCTTTGAGAGTTCCTTTGAAAGTTTAATTCTTTGTGCTTCTCCTCCTGAGAGAGTTACAGCACTTTGGCCTAATTTAATATAACCTAGGCCCACATCATTTAAGATTTTGAGTTTTGCTTTGATGGATGGAATAGCTTCAAAAAAAGGATAAGCTTCAGCCGCGTTCATTTCTAGAACGTCGGATATGTTTTTTCCCTTATATTGAATATCTAAAGTTTCTCGATTGTAACGCTTACCCTTACAAATCTCGCACTCCACGAAAACATCTGGAAGAAAATGCATCTCGATTTTGGTTACGCCATCACCCTCGCATGACTCGCAACGTCCTCCCTTGACGTTAAATGAATAGCGTCCTGATGTGTAGCCCCTCATTTGGGATTCGGGTAGTTGGGAGAATAAGTCACGGATTAAGGTAAATAAACCTGTGTAGGTAGCAGGATTTGAACGAGGAGTTTTGCCAATCGGGCTCTGATCAATATCAATAATCTTATCAATAAAATCTAGACCTGAAATTTTTTTCAGGCATAGATCTTTGTTTTTAACTTTGTAAAGAGACTGCAATATAGCACGATAAAGTGTATCGATGATGAGTGTACTTTTTCCACTACCAGACACGCCAGTCACACAGGTGAATAAACCTAGGGGAATAGTGACGTCTAGATTCTTAAGATTATTCTTGTGAGCACCTTGAATAGAAATCCCCTTCTTCGGGTTAGCTTTTCTTCTCATTGGGGGCACTTCAATCGCCTTTATTCCACTTAGATATTGTCCAGTTAGACTATCTAGAGAGTTCTTGATCTCACGCAGAGTGCCTGCTGCAACAACCTCTCCTCCTTGTGAGCCTGCTCCAGGCCCGAAGTCTAAAATCCAATCAGCTTTTTCCATTGTGTCTTGGTCGTGCTCTACGACGAGAACTGTGTTTCCAAGATCTCTTAGCCGTGTGAGGGTAGAGATGAGTTTTTCGTTATCACGCTGATGCAACCCGATACTGGGTTCATCTAGAACATAGATGACGCCCACTAAAGAGCTGCCAATCTGAGTTGCTAGTCGAATTCTCTGGGCTTCTCCTCCAGAGAGGGATTGAGCAGTTCTAGAAAGATTGAGGTATCCCACTCCCACTTGATTCAAAAAGCCTAAGCGCTCTTCGATTTCTTTTATAATTCGATCACCAATCAATTTTTCTCGATGAGTGAGGGGGAGTTTTTTAAAAAAAGTAACAAGTTCTGAAATTGAAAGCTTACAAACCTGAGCAATGCTTTGATCTACGATCTTAAAGTGAAGGCTTTCTTTCCTGAGTCGAGCTCCCTCACACTCAGGGCAGGGCGCTGAATCAGGTGAGGGGGTTTCAGGCTTAAGCAGCTCTTCTTCGGTTTGAGCACCTGTTTTTGTGGTCTCAGTATGTTCTTCACTTACTGCAGGATCAACTCCCAAGCCATCACACGTGGAGCATGCACCCATCGGGCTATTAAAGGAAAACGTACGAGGCTCAGGTTCTGGATAGCTGATTTTACAATCAGGACATGAGAATTTTTCTGACATTAGTAAATCAGTTCGTTTATTCTCCTGAGTGCTTTCTAATAATATCAAGCCGTCACCTAGCTTTAATCCAAGCTCAACAGATTCACTCACTCGTGTTGCGAGAGTTTTTCGGTCTCCTCGAATCACTAGGCGATCGATATAAACTTCGATGTCATGCTTTTTATTCTTATCTAAAGATAGACTCTGGGAAAGATCATAGACTTCACCATCGACTCTAACTCTAACAAATCCTTTTTGTCTGAGTTGCTCTAACTCCTTTTGGTGCTCTCCCTTTCTAGATCGTACAATGGGAGCAAGAATAGAAAGTTTCGATCCATCTTCAGATGAGAGGATATGATCCACAATTTGTTGTGGAGTTTGGGATTGAATGGGTTTTTGACATTTCCAGCAATAAGGTTTTGATAGCCGCGAATACAAGAGCCTGAGATAATCATAGATCTCAGTTACAGTACCAACCGTAGATCTTGGATTGTAACTCGTCGTTCTTTGCTCAATTGAGATCGTTGGACTTAAGCCAGTAATAGATTCAACTTCTGGTTTTCCAAGCTGCTCTAAAAATTGTCTGGCATATGCTGAGAGGCTTTCCACATATCTGCGCTGCCCCTCAGCATAAATTGTATCAAAAGCTAATGACGACTTCCCTGAACCAGATGGTCCAGTAATCACAGTGAGTTTGTCCCGAGGGATCTCGACACTGATATTTTTTAAATTATGAACGCGAGCACCTTTAATGATGATAGCTTCGTCGTTTGTTTGAGTGATTTCATGTTTTTTACTCATCTGAAACACTCTAAATTAAAACGCTCAATGACCGGAACTTGATTCTTCATCTGGATCAATGGGAGGATGTCCGATTTCAAGAGCAGCTTCCTTAAGAGCTTTTTCCATAACCTTTCTAATTTCCTTCAAGCGGGGGACTGTAGTGGCCTCAAAACGTAATACAAGGACAGGCTGCGTATTTGAAGCTCTCACCAAACCCCAACCATCACCAAAATCAACTCGAATGCCATCAATATCAGTTTTTGGGTACTGCCCGGCAATTCTTTTCTTCGTTTCCTCGACGAGTTGAAATTTTAATTCTTCCTGACAGTCGACTCTGATCTCAGGTGTGGAAACTGAGGGAGGTAGGTCCGCAAGAAGTGATGAAAATGGAGCTGAGTATAGAGAAGCAATTTCATAGACCCTCAATCCAGCATAAATTGCATCATCAAATCCAAAGTATCGGTCAGCAAAAAAGATATGGCCAGACATCTCACCAGCAAGTGCTGCCTTAGTTTCTTTCATCTTCGATTTGATAAGCGAGTGGCCTGTTTTCCACATGATTGGTTTGCCACCTTTTTCAGCAATATCTTGATAGAGCCTGTGACTTGACTTAACTTCTGAGATGATTGTGGCACCAGGGTTTTCTTTTAAAACACTTCTTGAGAATAAAACCATCAGCTCATCGCCATAGAGAATTCTTCCCGTATTATCAACAACTCCTAAGCGATCAGAATCACCATCAAACGCTAGACCAAAATCTGCTTTTTTCTCGCGAACAACTTCTACTAGTTTTTCTAAATTTTCAGGAACAGTTGGGTCTGGATGATGGTTTGGAAAGCGTCCATCTAGTTCACAAAAAAGTGGAATCACTTCTGCACCTAAACGCTCAAATAAAACAGGAGCAACCGTACTTGCAGTTCCATTTCCAGCATCGAGCACGATTTTCTTTTTTGTCAATGGGCGTGCTTTAGAGACGAGGTAATCCACATATCGAGAAATAATCGGGTAGTCTGTAACTTTCCCTAATCTTCCACCAAAAGTGATTCCTTCACGGAGCACTTTTTCCATTAACCCACGGATCTCTTGAATTTGACTTCCGTGAATTGTATCTTTTCCTACACAGATTTTAAACCCATTATAATTTCCAGGATTATGCGAGCCCGTGATCATGATGCCGCCATCTAGGTTTAAATCAAACACACTAAAATAAGTTAGTGGAGTTGGGCAAACATCTAATTCGATCACATCAATACCGGACTGAATAAGGCCAGAAATGAGAGCTTGAGCATAGCTTTCACTCGTTAATCTGCAATCACGTCCAACAGCTACTGTTAAATGTTTGCGAGAAGCATTTGGAGTTCGACCTGCGATATAAAGAGCGTAGGCTTTTCCTAAACACTCTGCAAACTCAGGGCTAAGATCCTTCCCTGCGATTCCTCGAATGTCGTATTCACGAAAAATAGAAGGTCGGATTTCTAGCGTCATTTTAATAACCTATCTCTTTCTAAAGGGCTTATTTTTTTACTAAATCAAAGGCCAAATCTATCGCAGCATTGAGGCTAGATGGATTGGCAACTCCCTTACCTGCTATGTCAAAACCCACGCCGTGATCTACAGAAGTTCGGATGATGGGCAAACCTAAAGTTACATTGACGGTCTTGTGAAAATCAAGCAGCTTAACAGGTATTAGCCCCTGATCATGATACATACAAACCACTGCGTCAAATCGATTTTCAGCTGTAGTATCTAAATGTTGAGCAAAAAAGGTGTCTGCAGGGAAGGGACCTTCCAAAATAAACTCCTGACGGTAGGTGTTTTTGAGAGATTCGATCTCAGGACGAATGATTTGAATTTCTTCTTTTCCAAATAATCCCGACTCTCCAGCATGCGGATTTAAAGCAAGAACTGCAATTCTAGGTATACGAATTTTCCAGAACTGCTTTAAACTCTCAGCCGTTTGAATGACTGTCTTCCTTATTTTTTCACGGCTTAATTGGTCTGATACATTTTTTAGCGAGCAGTGAGTAGTGACTAGGGTGACACGCAGAAGATGGTTAGCGAGCATCATTGTGACTTCAGGAACCTGGCATAATTGCGCTAAAAACTCGGTGTGTCCAGGGTAAGGGTACCCCCCTTTTTGTAAGCGTTCCTTACTAATAGGTCCAGTAACTAAGGCTTGTGCCTTCTTTTTTAGAACAAACTCTGTTGCAGTTTCAATAGCCCAACCTGCTTGATAGCCAGGTAAAAAGTGGTTTCTTGGGGCTTGATTTGGAGCAGGATAGATCCAAAGAAAAGGAGTTTTTTCTTGGCTCACTCGCTTTAAGGACTCTTCCCAAGGTATGAGCGGATCAAACACAAGATAAGGAACTCCCATTTTTTCAAAAGGCGAAAGTGCCCCAATGCATAGAATCTGGGGTGATCCTTGAGCTTTTTTGTAGTGTTCCTGAATAGCTTTCCAGGTAATTTCTGGGCCTATGCCCTCAGGATCTCCCGGAGTGAGTACAATCAAAGGTCTAGACACGCCCGTTCTCCTTTTTTAGTGCTTAGAAGGAGCAAGCGGTTGAACAGTGGGTTGATTCGCAATGTGAATAAAAGCAGATTGCTTTTTCCTCTCTTGCCACAGCTTAATTTGGTGTTCATACTCCTTAGCAAGCAATTGAGAGCGAATTTCCTCTTTCATTTTTTCAAGTCTCTCGTTCTCAGCTGATCTAACATCCACAAGTTTTAAAATGTAATAGTTCTGAGTTGTTCCAAAGACTTCGCTCACCTGGCCAATCTGAAGTTTCTTAATCTCATTTCGAATAGCATCTGACATCTGATCTTCAGTGAAATGACCTAAGTCCCCTCCAGCATCCTTAGTTCCACTATCATCACTGACTCGTCGAGCAACTTCTTCAAAGGACTCGCCCCCTTTGATCTGCTCAAGTGCTTGTTTTGCAATCTTTAAAGCAACAGCGGAGTTTTTATAGCTGCTTGCAGCAATGGTGATGAGTTTGATGTGAAAAGATCGAGGTACTCCAGTGCTTTTATAAATGTGATTGTAGTAGTAGTTTTTAATATCATCATCAGAAACACTAATTCGATTTCTAATCTCACGCTCAATGAGATCTCGCTTGCTTGATGAGTCACGCGTCAATTCAAAATAATCTTCAAAAGTATACCCCTCATGCGCAAGAGTTTCTTTGAGGGTTTCTCGATCCAATCGATTAGTTTTTTCAATCCCACTAATATCTTGCTCGACCTCAGAGTCTGTTTTTGGGTATTCCTTCTCGATGAGTTTATCACTAATCAGGGCATCTATGATCTCCGCATTATTTGCTTGCTCGCCCTTTTGGGCAATTGAAGAGCTTGCAAATAAAGGATCAATTTGTGATCTGAGTTTAAGTAAGTGCCTATACTTTTGTACGTCAGATAATAGAATTGGGGAGGAATTCACATAAGCCTCAAGTCTATCCAGCAAAACGGGCCCCCGAGGAGCGGAGAACGCAGGTGTGATCCAGAATAATAGTAGAATTAGGCTGATAGTAGAGACTCTCATCATCATATTTTGTTTCTTGCATAGATTGGATCAATTTGCCAGATCGACCTGCGATTTGCGTTAAAGTAGCATTTAACCCATCTCAAAACAGAGCCAGGGGCTGAATGGCCCTTCAATATGGAGTGTAAAAGCTCAAAAAATAAGTAAAGTCCAAAGAACAGCTCTTACTGGAGACAGAGATTTGAAGGCCCGCTTTCATAGGTGTACGCATGATCATTAACGAACTAGGTTTGTTCATAAAAACCAGAAAACCAATGAGCTACTTAGGCGGTTTATTTTTTGAACTACCTGTAGAATAAGCTAATCCTTGATGAGGTCTGGACTAACGATAACGATAGCCTTATCCCTGAGTTTTTGCATGTAATCATCAAAAATCTTTTTCTTCGCGACATCATAAACCTGGCGTTTGATGAGCGCATGATCTACATCAAACCATGTCTTGATCGCTGTGAGTTTAATAATATGGTATCCAACTGAACTTCTGATGATTCCGCTTACGCGCCCAGGTATTTTAAGGGCTAAAGCAGCTTCATAGTACACAGGATCTAAGCCTCCTCGGTTTTGATAATCCAAGTCTCCACCAATGGCAGAAGTAGGACCCTCGGAGAATTTTTGCGCAACTAGGCCAAAATCTTGACCTTTTTGAAGGTGTTCAGACTCGATTTTTTTTATCTTTTGATAAGCCTTCTTTTCATCACCTTCTTTTGCCTTGGGCGACAAAGCCACAAAAATATGACTCGTTCGAAGCATGGGGTTTTTCTCATAAAATTTCCTAGCGGCATCATCTGAGATATCAATTTTTTGAATTTGCTGCCCAATTTGTTTTTCGATTAAGATATTAAAAACAAAGGTATCAATTCGTTCCTTAATTATAGGATCTTTTTCAAGTTTTAGACTGTAAAATTCCTGGACCCCAAGTTCTCTTTTAATTAAATCTTCTAGTACATCCAATTTTTTTGGTGGATTTAGTGTGAAAAATTTAATGTTTTCTTCGTATTTTTTATTAAAATCTTCCAACTTAATTACTACATTATTAATTCGAGCAAGCTCTGCATCCGCTGCAAACGAGCCTCCGTAGGAAAACAAAGAAAAAAGGTAAAATAATACGTTTAATTTGTGAGGACCTGGGGTTTTTTTTGTTTTCATAGTTTGGATATCCTTAATTCTAATAAGGATATACCTTAATTTAGGTGTTGTGATCGAGCAGAAAAATAGTTTAGAATCTTTTCAAGCTCAAAGTACAGTTCCTGTATCGATTGAGTTTTGAGTTTAATGATTAACTTGGATTCTGGTGTAAGTTGATATTGGTCTGGGTGGGCTGCTAATAGAGAAACCGTTCTTACTGGATCAAAAGAGCTTCTCTGGTCGGGTATAATCGTGACCTTTTCTTTTCCCACAGTAAGAATGTTAATCCCAAATCCTTTTAAAAGGATTTTAATACGAATCAGCCAAATTAAATTGTTAGCTTCAGGAGGTAGAGATCCGAAGCGATCCACCAGCTCCTCTTCTAGCTTGAGTAGGTCTGAATCTTCTTTTGCTGAAGAGAATCGCCTATAAAGAGAGAGTTTTTGTTGAGGGTTTGGAATGTAAGTATCGCTGAGAAACGCAGCGTACGGTATTTTTATCTCGGGTTCCAGGTTTTGATCCTCTTGTGAAGTAGGCTTACCTTGAAGTTCTTGAATGGCTTCCTCGAGTAGCTCAGTGAAGAGTTCGAAACCTACCGCATTAATATTTCCCGATTGTTGGGGGCCCAGTAAGTCCCCTCCCCCTCTGATTTCAAGATCATGAGAGGCGATATGGAATCCACTCCCAAGCTCGACAAACTTTTGAATGACTTCAAGTCGCTTCATAGCGTCCTCGCTTAAAGTACTTTCGGAGGGTATAATTAGGTATGCATATCCTCGACTTTGTCCCCTACCCACTCGACCGCGGATTTGATAGAGTTGTGCGAGACCTAGAGTATCTGCTCTTGAAATAATGATTGTATTTGCTGAGGGTAGGTCAATTCCTGATTCAATAATTGTCGTACAGACCAGAACATCTGCAGTTTTGTGGTAGAATTCATTGATTTTATCCTCTAGGGTTCTCTCTTTCATCTGCCCATGTGCAATAACAACTCGTGCTTGAGGAACAAGGGACTGAATTTTTTCTGCCACGCGTTCTATGTTTTGTACCTTATTGTGCAGATAAAATACCTGGCCACCTCGGGCAAGTTCGAACTCAATAGCCTTCTTGATTGTGTTTTCATCATAGGGAGAAACATAGGTTCGGATTGGGAGTCTATCGATGGGAGGTGTATTGATGAGGGTGATATCTCTGATTCCAGTAAGTGCCATTTGTAAGGTTCGAGGAATTGGAGTAGCAGTGAGGGTGAGGATGTGAGTATTCATCTTGAGGGTTTTCATCTTTTCCTTATGCTCAACCCCAAATCTATGCTCTTCATCTACAATTAATAGACCCAAATCAGAGAATTTCACGTCTCCAGATAGCAGTCGATGAGTGCCAATAATAATGTCTATTTTTCCGCAGGCTAGATTCTGCAAGAGTAGTTTTTGTTCTTTTATTGTTTTAAAGCGAGTGAGTGACTCGATCACCACTGGCTCATCCTTGAAGCGTGATTTAAAAGTTTGCTCATGTTGATGCGCGAGAATGGTAGTAGGGACAAGTACTGCTACTTGTTTTCCGTGGCTGATAGCTAGGTAGGCAGCTCTGATTGCAACTTCTGTCTTGCCAAATCCAACATCTCCGCAGATGAGGCGATCCATCAAATTACCCGATGAAAGATCTTGAATAACATCGTCAATTGCACGAATCTGATCAGGGGTTTCTTCAAAAGGAAAACGAGTTTCAAAAGTTTCAATATCTGTGGATTGAGCTGGGAGTTTTACCCCTAGTTGTAATTTTCTCTGGGCATAAATACTTAATAGATCTAAAGCCAGTTTCTGAGCGGCACCTTTTGCTTTTTCTTTGGCTTGTTGAAAGTACTGACTTCCGAGCCGATCTAAAGGGGCAGACTCAGCTCCTGTATATTTCTGAATGAGATTAAGCCGATAGATAGGTAGGTAGAGTTTGTCCTTGTTTGCATACTCAAGAAGAAGAAAATCACTGACCCCTCCTAATAAATCCAATCGGGAGAGCCCCAAATATTTTCCGATCCCGTGATCTCTATGAACGACTGCATCTCCAATAGATAAATCTGAAAGGGCATGGAGACCAGCCCACTGTTGAGAGGATGTTTTTTTTGAAGATTTAGTCCGATTTTTTTTGAGATGACTTGTGCCGAGGAGTTCATTTTCAGAATAAAAAGTGATGTTTTCATCGTTCCACTGAAAGCCCTCTTTGAGATGACCTAATGTGAGTTGGATAGAGGGAGTGGGCGCTGAGTGCTGGAACTCTTGAATCAAGATTCCCCGTTGCTCAAAGATATAGCGTATTCGATCAAGTTGGCTTTGGGTTGAAACAACTCCGAAAACATGATGTCCCTTTTCAAGTAGAGTTCTTAATTGTTGCTCTATGCGATCTAGATTGAATTGCTCATGCCCGAGAATGGTTTTTGTTGTCTCAATCTGATAATAACAGTGTTGATCATTGAGCTTAGAGTCTACCGTCGTGATGAAGTCAAAAAAGATTTGAGTCTGATTCTCTATTTTTTTGTAAGACCAAGGGTCTAGTATGTAAAGTTCCTCAAAACATGGAATGACTCTACCTGCTTTTTCGGCTTCTTGCGCAAGGTTAATTTGATTATTTTTCCAATGATTCCAGTATTGTGTGCACTGAAAATAATGATTCCAAAAAACAAGGCATTCTTTCGGAGTGTAGTCCCAAAAACAACTCGGGTCAGAGTAGGCAAATGGAGCCCAAGTGTCTGAGTGGTCAGAGTAGTAGTGGTTTTGAATATTTGAAATAATAGGATCTCTAAAAGATCTTGGGATGCCTCGGTCGTCTGCTCTTGCCTTGATTCTCTCTTTGAGGAGGCTTTCTGTCATGGCTTGAACGAGAACCTCCCGAGCTGGAGGGATTAAGATCTGTTCTATTTTGTCAGGGGAGTTAGCGGCATAAGTTCTTTGAGTTTCAGGATCGTACTCTCTGATTTCCTCCACTTCATCGCCAAAAAGATCGATCCGTAACGGCAATGGCCTATCAGGTGGAAAGATGTCGATGATATCTCCTCTGATGGCAAAAGACCCTGGGTCTTCAACGGAATCTAGTCTGTGATAACCTGAAAGTATTAGTTTTTTTGTCAGTATTGTTGTGGATTCAATCGATTGTCCCTTTTCAAGCAAAAGGGAGTATTCCTTAAATTTTTCTGGCGATAAAGTAGCTTGGAAAGCTGCTGGGGGTGAGCAAAAAATAATTTGAAGTCCCTGAGGGTTTCCTTGAAGAACTTGAGATAGTGCCCTTAATCTTTGAAATCGAGTTTGGATCGAGGGTGCAATCGCACTGTACGGAGATTGCTCCCATGAGGGCAAAAATATGCTTTTTACGGGTTTTGCTAAGAAAATTGGGCTGAGGGCATCAAAATAGCTCTGAAGCTCGATGGATTGCTCATCATCTGGAGAGAGTATGATGAGTGTAGAAAGCGGTTTTAAGGTTTCTTGGAGAGTTTTTAGAGTTTGGGTAAGAAAGTAAGCCTGAGAGGCACAGGAAGTTCCAAGAATATGCACCCTTCTTGGTGTGCTATTTGTTTTCAGGTCAAGGATCTCAGATAGAATAGCAGAGATACGGCTGGAAACCATAGGGTTATAGTGTACTTATCTTGACACTAAAATTCAACTTCAGTAACCTTTTCGCTAGCTTCAAAATCTTTTGATAAACTGGAGAAGCAAGTCAATGGCAAGTAGTTGGGATTCCTATTATGTTGTATTTTTGTCGGCTATTTTTTCGCTAAGTATACCTGCGCTTCTTGCTTTGATTTCTTTTATTTTTTTTTCAAAACATAAAAGGGTTCAAAAAAAGGCGCCTTCTGTAGATGCTTCATCAAAAAATAGAACGATTCTTGGTCAAAGAGTTAATGTTCGATTTTTTTTAGCAGCTAATGCCTCTCTTGTTCTTATGGCATTAGCTTTAGAGTTGATTCCATGTGCTATTACTTTACAGGGGGAAAATCAGGAAGGGTTACTCAAGGGTCTGATTGCAATCCTCTCTTTAGCCATTTTCTCTATCTTAGGGTTGTTATATGCAATTAGAAAAGGCGATATGGGTTGGTTAAGCTCCTTTCAGAAGGTTCATCGGTATAAAAACAAAACTTTAAGGTAAAATATGGCAGGATCATTTTATTTCTCAACGCTTGGAAGAATCCTGAACTGGGCAAAGTCCAATTCGCTCTGGTACATTTCTACAGGAGTGGGTTGTTGTGCTGATGAAGTCCTCAACTCTATGGGTTGCCGCTATGATCTGGAGCGTTTTGGGTGCCTACCTCAAGTAGATCCAAGGCATGCGGATCTCCTGATTATAAGCGGTATGGTTTCTCATAAGTCCGCGCCCTATTTGAGGGAGCTTTATGATTCAATGTTAAACCCCAAATATGTTCTTGCCATTGGAGCGTGTGCAAATAGTGGAGGACTTTTTTCGCCTGAATTTAGTTATTCGGTTGTGCCAGGTGCAAATCAGATTGTTCCTGTAGATGTATATGTTCCAGGATGCCCTCCACGACCAGAAGCAGTGATGAACGGTTTAATTGCATTACAGGAAAAAATTTGTGGACAAGAATATCATTCTATCAAAACTAAATAAGGAATTTCCCACCCTAAAGTTCGAAACTCATCGATTCGGACGTTCAGAAGTTGATTCGGTTTGGGTAGAGTCACAGAATTTATTGAAAGTCATAGAGTTTTTGAAGTTCGAGCCAGAGCTCAATATGGAGTTTTTAGAAAACCTTAACGTATCAGAAATCGATCAGGTTTTAGTTCTCTCCTATTTTCTTACTTCTTCTTATGTTTTCTCTGAAGTACCTTTTTCAAAAAGTATCGTTTTGCGAACCTCCTTGGTGCTTCCAGACGGCGAGAGCATGGTATCAGGTTTCTCTGTGAGTCATATTTTAACTAACGCAGATGTCTTTGAGGACGAAGTAGGTGAGCTGTTTGGAATTCGCTTTGAGAGTAAATTAAACAAAGACTTAAAAATAAAAAGAAATTTATTACCCAAGGGGCTAAGGGGATTTCCTCTAAGAAAATCCTACAAAATGGGCAGTGTCGTTGTTGATCCTCAGATTAAAAAATCTAAAAGCGAGGCAGGGCAATGAGTCAAAATTATCTGCGAACAGATTTGACGACTTGGGAAATTGGGCCCTATCATGGCGCACTTCCTGTACCAATGAGGTTGAAGCTCCAGTTAGATGGTGAGGTGATTGCACATGCGGAAGTTGAGACAGGCTTTTTACATCGAGGCTTGGAAAAGGCTTGTGAACTTCATCCATGGAAGTCTTTGGTGAGTTATGCGGATCATCTAGATCCTGAGGGCGCAGTTTTTGGAGAAATAGTCTTAACAAACGCAGTAGAGGAGATTTTTGGCATCCCAGTTCCAGAGCGCGCACAATGTATTCGGGTTATTCTTTGTGAGCTTACTCGAATATCTTCTCATTTGGCCTATATTGTTAGAATGGCAAAAATGGCTGGATCTGAGACCATTATTCACTATGTATTGCGTGACAGAGAACGAGTCCTAGATTTATTCGAACTTTTAACTGGGGCAAGATTTTCAATTAATTTTCTTAGATACGGTGGTGTTAGGTTTGATGTTACCGAAGGTTTTATTGAGAGGGTCTTGGAGTTGTGCGAGTTGATTCGAATTAGAATCAAAGAATATAATGATGTCTTTACTTATAATCATAGTTTTATCAAAAGATCAGCAAATATTGCCCCCCTTTCAAAAGAGTTGATTCGTCATTGTGGAATTACCGGACCTAATGCAAGAGCCTCAGGCGTTTGTTTTGATCTCAGAAAGACATATTATGGTAAGGCGTATGATAGAGTAGAGTTCGAAGTGCCAGTTGGGGTAGGAGCGCTTGGAGTTGTAGGTGATGTTCATGACCGATTTATCGTGAGATTGAAGGAAGTTTCTCAAAGTATTGAGATCTTGAAGCAACTCGTAGAGACCATACCTTCTGGAGAGTACTGTAATTTAGTGGATAACAAGATTTCCAGAGCAATTCGTGGTGAGGCTGTAAGTCGAGTTGAAAGCTCGCGAGGTCTTTTGAGTTGTTATGTTCTTGCGGATGGCAAGGATACGCCCGCCCGGGTACAGTTCACAACTTCTTCCATGTTTAATGTGAAATTAATTCCTTACCTCATAAGTGGAGTTAGGATCGAAGATTTACCTGTGGTTTTGGCCAGTCTTGATTTAAGCGTTGCAGAGGCGGATAAATAATGAATACGCAGGGGACTTGGATAGTTTCATGGTTTGATTTGGTAGGTCTACCTAAGGATTTGCCTCATTGGGTCTATACCCTTGTATCTCTGGTTTGTGTCTATTTATTTGTTGTAATTCCATCTGCAGTTCTTATGTCTTATTTAGACCGAAAACTGACTGCAGATCTGCAGGCTAGAATTGGTCCTAATCGAGCTGGGTATGCAGGAGTGTTACAGTCTATAGCAGATTTTTTAAAGCTTTTGCAGAAGGAGCCCCAGTTCAAGTGGGGTTTGAGAGAGAATCTTTGGTTAGTTTCCCATACTATGGCACTCTACTCAACATTGGCTGTTTTACCATTGGGATCACTCGCCCTCTTAGTAGATACGGAGATGAGTGCTTTCTTACCTTTTTGGGCAACTCTTGTCTTAGCTTTAGGTACAATGCTTTTAGGTTTAACTCAGGCCTCTGTTCCTGGTTGGTTTGGTGGAATTCGAGTGGCAGCACAGACTTTAGCTGGCTCATTTCCGGCGCTCATTGCGCTTGTTTGTGCTGGAGTACGAGCCGGAAGCTTTAAGTGGAGCAGTTTAGTGCACTCCCAGAGTTTTGCTCTGTGGGGATGGGCTGCGATTTCAAATCCATTTCAAACAGTTGCATTTTTTGTATTTATAATTAGTGGACTTGTGATTTTGGCAATTCCTCCTTTGGATGGAGGGTTATCTCAATCTGACATTCATGGTGGAGTATCATCTTATCTTCATGGCAGAAGGCTAAGTTTATTTCAGATGGGGAGACTTTATGGGTTCTTTTTTTGGTGCCTCATCACTGTTGTTTTGTTTTTAGGTGGATGGAATCTTCCTGAGTCTCTCGTAAGTCATCTTAGAGAAGGTGAATCTTGGATCATGCTTTCTTTTTTAGAGCTGACCTGTTTACTTATAAAGACATTCTTCCTGATGCTGGTGGTGACCTGGGTTGCTAGAGTAAATACTCGGGTTCGTGTAGATCAAATTACAGATTTTTCATGGAAGGTTTTAAGCCCCTTCTCTTTAGTTGCTCTGATGGGCGCAAGTCTATGGGCTGGTTGGAGGGCGCTTTAAATGAAGAACTCTATTTTTAAGAGCGTGATCGTTTACGCTAAGGATGTATTCTTTGGTTTTTGGTCAATCTTAGGATCATGTTTGACAGCGTTTCCTTATATTCTAAGGATCGGTGAATTAAGAAAGGAAGTCACTGAGGGTTATCCAGATCCTGTTTCATCAAAGACTGCAGATGACCTTCCTGCACGAACACGTGGTTTGCTCTTTAATGATATTGACCGATGCACAGGCTGTCATGATTGTGCTAAAATATGTCCCTCGCAGTGTATTAAGATAGAAGATGAGCCTGGATCAGATCTGACCAAACGCTGGGTGTCTATATTCGATATCGATTTCTCAAAATGTATTTTTTGTGGTTTGTGTGTTGAGAGTTGCCAGCCTAACTCTCTTTTTCACACAAAGCAATATGAAGGCGCAGCTTATCAAGTGTCTGACTTAGTAGCCAGTTTTGGTAGAGGGCAACTCACCTCTGAGCAAAGAGAAAAGTGGGCGCTCATTAGAAAGTCAGATCAGAACAAAAAAGGATTATCTTAAATGTCGATCAGCTATTTATTTGCTGGAATAACCTTAATTGCTGTGATTTTAGCAACATTTCTTAATCAGACTCGGCAAGCCATCCTCTCGCTTTGGATAGCGGGGTTGGCAATGGGAGCTATCTATTTAACTATAGGTGTTGAGTTATTAGCTATTATTCAGTGGATTGTGTCTACATTGGTGACAGTGTCATTTGTATTTTTTGCTGTAATGTTTGGTGAGTTTAATCCTTCAGCTCTTCCTCAAAAACGAAAAATTAATTGGATGATGTTTTTATCACTGTGCTTGGGCTTAGCTTTTATAGGGGTGATCTGGCTAGGAATACGAGGTTTTCCAGCTCAGTCTCAAAGTTTTTCTCTAGGTTTATCGGATTTGACATCCATGGGCAAGATTCTCACACAGGAGTATTTTTTATCTTTAGAGATTCTAGGATTAATTTTATTTTTCGTCTTAGTGGGCGGAGGAGTGATTTCTCGATTTGAGGGAGATGAACAAGAATGATGGTCTTGTCAGGATTGATAGGTGCTTTGGGTCTAGTGTGTATGGTTTCAAGGAAGACTTTGCTCGGACTACTCATAGGCGTTCAGTTGCTGATCATGGGTTCTACTATGATGTTTGTATTTGCGGGTATAAGTGCAGGACTTGAGACTCAGGGCCATATTTTTGGACTTTTTATCACATTAGGTGGAGTAGCACAGATTGTAGTGGGTTATGCCCTAGCAATTCGACTTTTTTTCATTCGAAAACAAACTTCAATTGATGACATACGGATGTTAAAGCAATGATGATGCAACAAACCCACCCTCTTATGTTTATACTTGGTCCTGTTTTTTTATTTCTGTCTGGGATTCTTCTTTTAATGTGGGGTCGAAGCCTGCCAGTAAGGGGAGTTTGGCTAGTCTGGGTAGGTTTATTTCTTGTTCTTGCTCTTCTGGGTTTGGATACCGGGATTTTCTTGAATCAGAGCTTTGTTTCTAAGTCTTGGATGGCAGGCTGGATTTGGGATAAGCATCAGTTTGGAGCAATTACGGTAGGTCTATTTCAGAATCGTCTGTCTGCTATCATGATTTTAGCACTTACCTTGGGTTCTGCACTTGTTTTACTGAATAGTAATTTAGTCTTAAAAGAACAATACCCCGAAAGAGTTCTCGCCGGGTTTACCTTTTCAGTAGGAGGTGTCTGTTTAGCTTGGATTGCGATGACACCCTGGGTTGTTTTTCTGAGTTTGGTGCTGTGCTTATTGGGTAGTGTTTTTGCACTAAGTTCTCTCTGGAGAATGCATTCTCAAGCAGATGCTGCAATTCAGTTAATTATTGATCGATCCTTGGGGCTAATACTTGCCCTGGTGGGCACGCTTATTTTAGTTCGCTTTTACCCAGGAATATTTCTTCATGAGAAAGATCTTTGGTTAAGTTCTGCTGATTATTCCCTTTCAAAATGGGTAGGGGCAATATTGTTGGTACTTGGTCTTTTTATGCAGTTGCAACCTTTCCCTCTTTTAAAGTGGCTACGTACTGATGTGGAGTTGGTGGAGCCATTTAGGGTATTGTTGTGTCAACTTTGCCCCGCTTGGGCGGCTTTTGGTTTTCTAGTTCGTTTAGAGCCTCAGTTCAATTATTTAGGTTTGTTCCCAGCCTTTGGCTGGGTTGCTCTCATCTCATCCTTATTAACGTTTCTTTCAGGATTGTTTCAACAAGGCTGGAGACAAGGCATCAATATGTGGCTCTCAGGGGGCCTATCTCTTTCCATCTGTATTTTATCGTTCTGTGGGGCTTTGCCGGCTACATCGTTATTGATTGGGGTCAGTTTTGGTAGTTTAGTGTTATCTATTTTTTATTCAAATGTAGCCAAGGATTCTAATGAGATTGTTCAAAAATCAAAACAATGGAGTGGGTTGAAGGTTAGCCTCTTTCTCGCGATTTCCTCAGGCACAGGAATGATCGGTTTTATTTCTGCAAAAGGTCTTTTTGATTGGGTTTTGAAAGGAATGCATCGGCCTGGATTAGGAGTTTGTTTCATTATTCTTTTTAGTTTTTTTTCTCTCTTGGGCTGGAAGATAGCCTGGGGCATGAGCAGGCTATCCGAAAAAAAAGGTATTTCATGGTCAGCCTATACTTCTGTGATTTTATTCATTCTCCTTTCATTCGGACTGATTTGGACTGGGAGCTTAACGGGTCAATTATTGCCGGGCGAATCGGATTTAGTGGTTAAATCTTTACTTGATACAATCTTCGAGTCTACCCCAGCCTTTTTGGAAGGCTCGAGTGAGTATTTCTCAGCTTTAGGTCTCTATGTAGGAGTATTAATTTTTTCATTTATTTTTGCCTACTGGTCAATAGGGCGTAAAGAAGATCAATGGCAGGTTTTTTCTTCACTATTTCCCAAATCGAGCAACTTTATCAGGTCTGCCTATGGTCTTGATCTATTAGGGCAGGCTATGGTCAAGGGTCTTACGTGGGCCGGCGGAAAAGTACAGTTTGTAGTTGATCAAAAACTTTCGAGTGAGTGGCTCCCTCGAGTGTTTGACCTGGGGATAAAGCGTATCTCCAGATGCGTTTTTGAGTTAGATGGAAGATTAGTTTTTATTTTGAATCATCTCGCTCGCGGAATTGTGGAAATCCCGGCAAAATTTTTACAAACTTTGCAGACGGGTGATCTAAGATGGTATTTGTTCTTGTCTTTAGGTTCTGGCTTTGCGTTGTTAACATATTTTTTAATGAGATAAGGGAGTAGGCAGTGAATTATTATTTAATTAGCTTTTTTGTATTTATACCTCTCCTCGGAGCACTTTTTCAATCCTTTCTCCCAAAGCCAAAGAGTAGATGGGTTTCTCTAGGCGCTAGTCTGCTGGCTAGTGTTGGGGCTTTTGCGCTTATTTTTGGGATGAAGAATCAAACTGCAGATATTCAGGCTGTGGAGAATTTTTCTTGGATTAGTTCCTATGCGATCAGTTATGAAATGGGAATAGATGGATTAAATGCTCTACCTGTTGTGTTAATTGGGATGATATTTCCAATATTAATCGCCTCTGAGTGGAACCAAAAAATTGGTGTAAAAGGAGTTCATGGGCTTTTCTTATTGCTTCAGAGTGCGCTATTTGGAGCCGTTTGTGCACAAGATTTGTTTTTACAGTTTTTTTTCTGGGGATTGAGTGCGTTACCTATTTATTTTCTGGTTGGAATTTGGGGAGCAGAAAATAGAGAAAAAGCATCTTTTCGAACCTTTATTGCTTCTTCACTTGGGGATGCTTTTATATTCACAGCTCTGGTTCTCATCTATTACTCAGTCGATCCCCATAGTTTTTCATTGAGGGAGCTATCAGGTGGACGTCTCGCAGGTAAGGTCTTTGAATTTTGGGGGCATGAGTTCTCTATTTCTGGAGTAGCATTTACTCTTATGAGCATAGGTTTATCTTTGAGGGTACCAATATGGCCCTTTCATGGTTGGTTCACTGAAGTTGCTGAGGAGGCCCCACCATCAGTATTTGTAGCTATTTGCGCAGGAATTATTCCAGTAGGTACTTATATTTTTGCTCGGTTAAGTTATGTTCTTTTTCCAGAAGCATTGGGTGATACATTTAAGTACGTTGTGGTTATTGGGATCCTAAATCTTATTTTGGGTGGTGTTTGCGCAGTAGCTCAAAAGGGATTAAGGAAGCTTCTAGCCTATCTCTGTATAAGTGAGGTTGGTTTAGTATTAATTGGCTTGGGCTCCTTAAGTTCAGTTGGAGTGGTAGGTGCAGTTTATGAACAGCTTATTTTTGGGTTAGCACTAGCCGGGTTTGGCTTGTTTTCTGGGCTCATCACACAGAGAACTGCAAGAATAGAGTTTATTGGGGAAAATCAGGAGAGAGTCTTAGGAGGTATTGCCATTGAGGCTCCTATGATCTCGATTGTTGCGGGAATCGTCTTAGCATCATTACTTGGTTTTCCAGGTCTTGGTGGGTTTGTTGGGCACTCCCTCATTATGATCGGCAGTTTTACTGTTCGACCTTTTACGGTAATTGTTGCTGCAAGTTCTCTCCTTTTAGCATCTTATTATCTTTTTAAGATGTATCGTTATGTATTTTTAGGTGAGCCTACAGGAGAGACGAAAGGCTTTGAGGACTTAACTGTACGTGAAAGGGCATACCTTTTCCCTTTGGTAGTTGGGCTCTTGTTTTTTGGTCTTTACCCTAAGCCATTAATTGAATTGATTAGGCCAACAGTTCTAACCCTACTCTCATCAGTAAAATAGTTCTTTGAGGAGACTCCATTGAAAGACTTTCTGCTCATCATGCCTGAGGTGATCTTAGTTTTGACTCTAGCGTTTGTGGTGATCTGTGAGATTACCTATTCTGGCGAGCAACTCCGTTTGGTAACTCTAATTTCCCTTTTGGGGCTTGCGGGTGTCTTCTTTCAGGCTTTAATTTCCTTTGAGGTTGGGGCAGCTCAGATATTTAGCGGTACTCTGTCGATAGATGGGTTTTCTCTTTTTTTTAAATTCTTCTTTATTGTTCTAGCTTTTTTAAGTGTGGTCTCAGTATCACATAGTCGAGAGATGGGAGCAGGACGAAGGACTGAATACTGTCTGCTGATTTTGGCCTCAACACTATCCATGTTTCTAGCTGCATCTGCCTCCGATGTAATTTTAGCTTATTTGTCGCTCTTATTTTTGAATATTCTTTCTTATTTCATGACAGCTTATCGCCAGAAGTCCCTGATCTCTACAGAAGCATCAGTGAAGTATCTCACGTTTGGAGTGGTTAGCGGCGCTCTTTATATTTATGCTGTAGCTATTCTTTTTGTTCACACTCATACCCTGAATATTTATCAGATGCATAAGGCCCTAGTGAGTCATCCGATGAATTCGCAGACGATGCTCATTGCTTTTATGTTGATTTTTCTTTCATTTACCTTTCAAATTGGGGCCTTCCCCATGAACCTGATTGTTCCTGATATTATCGAGGGAGCACCCACACCATCATCTGCATTTTTGTCTGTTGGGGCTCGGGCAGCTGGTTTTGCGCTGATCACTCGATTCCTAATCGTAATATTTGCTCAAAATGGGTTAGCTCAGGGGCAATGGGAATTTATTGGAGATTTGGATTGGACTAAAATTGTAGCTGTAGTCGCAGGTTTTACTATGGTGATTGGGTCTCTTTTGGCTTTTAGGCAAAAAGGCGCAAAAAGACTCGTGGGTAATCTGGTGGTCTCTGAGTCAGGTTTTTTGCTATTAGGGATTGTTGTGCTGGATGAGGCGGGTATAACAGCATTGCTCTATAATCTAGTCATTCAACTCTTTGCCTTGATGGGCGTATTTTATGTCTTATCTTTCATTTATAATGAGCTGCAGTCGGATCTACTTGATGATCTTAAAGGAATGCTGAGGAGAGCAGTTCCGGAAACAGTTTGCCTAATATTATTTCTACTGTGCTTAGTTGGATGTCCTCCTACCCCAGGCTTTGTGGGAAAATTTGCTCTCATTGGAGCTGCCATTCGCCATGGGAAATACTCATTGGCGATGGTGAGTGTTCTAGCTATGTCGATTTCCATGTTTGCAATTGCACGACTTGCATACCGCTTAGTAGGAGATTTTAGACAGGTATATCCGCCTTTTTCCTATTCATGGGCACGAAAATCCTTTATCTTGGCCTTACTTCTGCCCTTAGTATTGATAGGAGTATTTTCAAACTTCGTATTTGCGTGGGCTGGACAGTCCCTAGGCTTCATTTTCTGGTAGCACGTTTGGCATCATGCAGCTATAAACTGTAACATGACCTATATCCCTGTTCTCATTTTAATGTTGGTAGGGCTCACCGTAGGTGTGGCCGTATTGCTGTTAACCTCTTTTTTGGGTAAAGGTATTCCCAACAAGAGAAAAGACATGCCCTTTGAGTGCGGTGTGCCAGCCTACGGATCCGCAAAACATAGATTTTCGGTAAGATTCTACTTAGTTGCGATTTTATTTCTTCTCTTTGATGTAGAAGGGGTATTTTTCTATCCTTGGGCAGTGGTCTATAAAAAGTATCTATCTGTAAATGCCTTTATCCTAGTTGAGATGGCTTTTTTCGTTGCAATCCTTCTCGTAGGGTACTTTTATGTCTTAAAAAAAGGCGCTTTGGAGTGGGAATAGCCCATTTAGGGTAAAAATAAGGAAGTTGATTATGGGAAAAGACGGTTCAGGTGGTTTTTTTACTACAAAACTAGATGCGCTGGTCAACTGGGGCAGAAAAAACTCTGTTTGGCCTATGCCATTCGGAACGAGTTGCTGCGGAATTGAGATGATGGCAAGTTTGTGCTCAGATTATGACATGTCACGTTTCGGCGCCGAGGTTGTCAGGTTTTCTCCACGCCAAAGTGATCTTCTCATTGTAGCAGGGATTATCAATTTGAAGATGGCTCCTGTTTTAAAGACAGTTTACGACCAAATGAGTGATCCTAAATATGTGATGTCATTTGGGGCTTGTGCTTCCTCTGGGGGTATTTTCAATGTCTATAGTGTGTTACAGGGTATTGATACAATGATTCCTGTTGATGTTTATGTGCCAGGTTGCCCCCCAGCTCCTGAGGGGGTGATTCATGCGCTCATGCGATTGCAAGAAATGATTGCAAAGGGAGAGACGCATTCGCAGCGTAAGTTGGCTGAGCATCAGAAGCAGCAAAAAATAGGTCATCTTTAAGGACATAAGTGAGTAAGGATCTATAATGGATATTCGTAATCCGATTCCAACAAATGGTGGTGACTGGCTTGCTCGTTTTCAAGAGATTTGGAAGAAGCAAGTAGAGATTTTGCAACAAAAATTTGGGGACACAATAGAAGAGGTGAGAATGCCCCCGCATGCGCCTACTGATGTCCCAGTCATTTTTGTAAAAAAGGATCAAATTGTTGAGGTGATGAATTTTGTGAAGACATCGCCAGAGTTTGATTATAACTTTTTGGCTGATATCACCGCAACAGACGAAGAGAGTGACCCTCGATTTGAGGTAGTTTATCAGCTTTTCTCTTATACGAACAAGAATCGAATTCGATTTAAAGTTCGAGTCTCTGAAGGAGATGAGGTCCCTACCCTTGTTTCAGTTTGGACTGGGGCTAATTGGGCTGAAAGAGAAGTTTTCGATATGTTTGGAGTCAGATTCAAGGGACATCCCGATCTTCGCAGAATTCTGATGGATGTTAGGTGGCAGGGGCATCCTCTAAGAAAAGATTATCCATTGCGAGGCTATCAGTTGTTTACAGAGGCAGAGCCTGTGGATCCAGGATTATTGGAGTAGAATGCGCCTATGACAAAGATTCATTTACCAGAAGGTTATCATTTAGAGCATGATCCAGATGATTTGTGGGGAGACTCACGAATTATTGTCAATATTGGGCCCACTCATCCTGCAATGCACGGGGCTTTAAGAATGGTTGCTAAACTCAATGGTGAGACGATTGAGAAATCTTACTGTGAGTTTGGATATACGCATCGAGCTAAAGAAAAGTTAGGTGAAAACCGAACGTTTCATAATTTTATCGTTTATACGGATCGATTGAACTACTGCTCTGCGCTGATTAATAATGTTACTTATGCCATGTCAGTTGAGAGGCTGATGGGTATTGAAGTTCCTGAGCGCTGTGTTTGGATTCGAATGATTTGCTGCGAACTTGCTCGAGTCATCGATCATCTCATTTGTATTGGGATTAATGCGGTGGATTTGGGTGCGTTCTCTTATTTCTTGTATGGGTTTCATCAGAGAGAGGAAGCCTATAGTTTGATCGAGAAGCTTTCTGGAGCTCGACTTACCACTTCGTATACCCGCATCGGAGGCCTGATGGCGGATGCGCCTGAGGGTTTTGAGAAGGAGCTGAAAGCGTGGGTGAAAAAGACTCGCGAAGTGATTGATGAGATGGATCGCTTGTTGACGAATAATAAGATTTGGAAAATCCGCACTGTAGGAGTTGGGGTTTTTAATAAGGAAGACTGTTTAGAGTACAGTTATAGCGGACCGAATGCACGAGCTGCGGGAATTGACATGGATCTGAGACGAGATCAGCCATGTATGTATTACAAGGATGTAGAGTTTGATGTTCCAGTAGCACAAAATGGGGATGTGTTTGATCGATATCTAGTCAGACTTGAGGAGATTAAGCAATCGCTCAATATTCTTAGTCAATGTGCAGATCGATTAAAAAAGGGTCCGATTTGGGCTGAAGACAAGAGAGTTCGAATTCCAGAGAAAAACGTAGTTCACAATACGATGGAGGGGTTGATCCATCACTTTAAGTTTTTCATGACGGGTTTTCAGGTTCCAGCAGGTGAAGCTTATACTTCATTTGAGGCAGCAAATGGTGAATTAGGGTTTTATATTGTGAGTAAGGGTGGTTCGAGCGCTCATCGCATGAGAATTCGAGGACCTTCAGTTTGGCACTTCCAAGGGCTTTCCTCGATGGTGGAAGGCGAAAAAATTGCTGACTTAGTCGCTGCTCTGGGAAGTATCAATATTATTGCTGGTGAATTAGATCGTTAAAGGTCTGGATCTAATGAAGAGGTTTCCAAGATGAGTAATCAGTTATTGTCAAAAAGCTTTTATGAACGAATGGCAAAATTAGAGCCTCGCTATCCCACTAAGCAGGCTTTATTATTGCCTGCTCTTCATGCAGCTCAGGATGAGTTAGGGTGGTTATCACCGGAAGTTCTTGAGGAAGTAGGAGAGTATATTGGAATCCACCCAGCTCAAGTGAGAGAGGTGGCTTCATTTTATACAATGTATAATCTTAAGCCTGTAGGTAAGTATCATTTGAAAATCTGTACGAATGTGGCCTGCTGCCTTCGTGGTGCTGATGAGTTAGTCGAGCACTGTGAAAAGAAGTTAGGTATTCAGTGCGGAGAGACAACTCAAGATCGAAAGTTCACTTTAATGGAAGAAGAGTGTTTGGGTGCTTGTGGAACTGCACCTGCGATGATGCTCAATAACGGTTATTATGAAAATCTTGATATGACTAAACTAGACAAGCTCATGGATAGTTTGGAGTAAGTGAATTCTATGTCAAATCACGAGACTTTATTTATTCAACATTTTAGCGAAGAATCCAGGCCACTGGAGTATTACCTTAAAAAAATGGGAGGTTATACTGCTTCTAAGAAGGCCTTTGGAATGAGTCAAGATGACGTCATTGGCGAGGTCAAGAAATCTAACTTACGAGGACGTGGCGGAGCTGGGTTTCCTACTGGAATGAAGTGGGGATTTATCCCAAAACAATCCGCAAAACCAAAATACCTCGTTTGTAATGCAGATGAGTCTGAGCCTGGAACATTTAAAGATCGGGATATCATGAGATATATCCCTCATCTACTTATTGAGGGAATGGTTATCGGTGGGTATGCTATTGGGTCTCACCAGGGTTATATCTATATTCGTGGTGAGTACACGCGTGAAGCAAAGCTTCTAGAGCAGGCAATTGATGAGGCTTACCAGAATGGGTACTTGGGTAAGAACATTCAAGGATCTGGTTTTGATTTTGATTTAACCGTTCACCGTGGAGCTGGGGCTTATATCTGCGGAGAAGAAACAGCTCTTTTAAATTCTCTTGAAGGTAAACGAGGAGAACCAAGGGTGAAGCCGCCATTTCCTGCTCAAGCAGGAGCTTTTGGTGGGCCTACGATCGTGAATAATGTAGAGACCCTTGCTTCTGTTCCTTTTATTGTAAACCAGGGCGGCGAGTGGTTTTCAAAGTTAGGAAAGTTAGAGAAGTCAGGTGGAACTCGACTATTTGGAGTTTCTGGGCACGTCAAAAAGCCAGGACTTTATGAGCTTCCTGCTGGGGGTGTGACCTTACGCCAACTGATTTTTGATCACTGCGGAGGCATTCTCGGAGATAAGAAGCTGAAAGCCGTGATTCCTGGGGGCTCCTCTGCGCCTGTGCTGACTGCAGATGAGATCGATGTCGTATTTGATATCGAGCCACTCATGAAAATTGGAACCATGCTGGGTTCTGCAGGTGTGGTTGTGGTGAGTGAAGATTATTGCGTAGTGAAGTTACTAACAAGGATCACCAAGTTCTATGCTCACGAGTCGTGTGGTCAATGTACTCCATGCCGCGAGGGTTGTCAGTGGATGGAGGATATTTTGGAGAGAATTGAGCATGGTCAAGGCCGTGAGCAGGATCTAGCAATGCTTTTAGATATTGCGAATAACATCAACGGAAGAACCTTGTGCGCTCTCGGAGATGCCGCTGCGGGTCCTGTTATGAGTTTTGTCAAGAAATTTAGAGCTGATTTTGAAGCTCATATTCGAGGTGGAAAATGCCCAAATGCATAATTGACGGGCGTGAAATTGAATTTACGCCAGGTGAGACCATCATTCAAGTTGCCGAGAGAAGTGGTATAAAAATCCCTTATTTCTGTTGGCATCCTGGTTTGTCTGTAGTTGCGCAATGTCGCATGTGCGCAGTTGAAGTTGAGAAAATGCCGAAACTCCAGACCGCATGTTCTACTGCAGCTACTGATGGCATGGTGGTCAATACAAAGTCTGCTCGAACTCAGCAAAATCAGAAGTCAGTGATGGAGTTCTTGCTCATTAATCACCCTTTAGATTGTCCAATTTGCGATAAATCAGGAGAGTGTGATTTACAGGATAATTCTTTTGGATATGGAGATGCATATTCTCGATACACAGAAGAGAGAAGGACTTATGTTGATTTAGACATGGGCCCTGTGATCAAGAAGAATATGAATCGTTGTATTCATTGCACGCGCTGCATTCGATTTGGTGAAGAAGTAGCGGGCATCCACGAGATGGTTGCATTGAAGCGTGGAAATAATACTGAGATTTCAACAATTGACGGCAGACCTCTGGAGACAGATTATGCTGGAAATTACGCTGATATCTGTCCAACAGGGTCTCTTACTGTAAAAGACTTTAGATTTAAGAAGCGTGTTTGGTACTTGAAGAAGACACCAACTGTGTGTGAGGGCTGTTCAAAGGGCTGCAACATGGAGATTCACCAGGACAACAACGAGATTTATCGATGTGTTCCTAGAGAGAATGTAAAAATCAACAAGTACTGGCTCTGTGATGAGGGACGATTTAATTTTCAATATATTCACGACACTTCACGAAGTGTCGATCCTTCCATAAATAAGAATGGTGTTTGGGAGAGTACGGATTGGGGTAGCTCCATTGATGCAGCAAAAAATGCATTAGTTGGAAAAAAAGTGACCGTTTTGGTTGGCTCTGATTTGACTCAAGAAGAAGCACAGCTTCTCCAGGAGTTTTTACCTAAGCACCTTCCTGCAGCTGAAGTTTATCATTTTGGAACTCCAGGAGTTTTAAGTGCTCAAGATGATGCGCCAGCAGATCGAATTCTGAAGAGGAAGAGTAAAACTGCGAATCTGCATGGTCTTGAGAAATTAGGGTTCAAGCCGTTTGAAAAACTCAGTGCAGGCACACAGTCTGTTTTGGTTGTAAGAGGTGGTAAGGCACATCTACCGGAACTGAAAAATGTTGAAATGGTGGGTATTGGGGTTTTCCTCAAGGATCACGCACAGCATTTTTCAGTCATTTTACCCGGTGCGGCTTTTGCTGAGAAGAGTGGCACAGTGGTCAACTTTGAAGGTCAGGAGCAGAAGTTTAAGAGAGCAATTTTACCTCCAGGACAATGTAAACCTTTGTCTGAGATTCTCATGATGTGGATGAATCGCAAGACTGCTTCAGGAGCTGCATAGAGTTATGGATAAATTTGACTGGTTAGCAGTAGGAGCAAAAGCAGGATTTATCGTCTTAGTTCTCTTGCAGGTTGTTCCAATTATGGTTTGGGTTGAGCGCAGAGGCTCAGCTTTAATGCAAAATCGCTTGGGACCTAATCGTGTTGGTCCATTGGGATTGTTTCAATCTTTAGCTGATGTGCTCAAGTTTTTATGGAAAGAGGAAGGAGCTCCTGGTCATGTAGAGCGGTTCTACTACCTGTTGGCTCCATTGGTTTCTCTAGTCCCTGCATTTATGACTTTTGCAGCAGTACCTTTTGCAAGTTCAATCATGATTGGGGACCGTCTTGTTCAGTTTCAAATTGCTGATTTAAATGTTGGTATTTTGTATATCTTTGCAATCGCGTCACTGGGTGTCTATGGCATCATTATGGCGGGTTGGGCATCGAACAGTAAGTACACGATGCTGGGCAGTCTAAGAAGTTCCTCACAGATGATTAGTTATGAGCTCTCGATGGGCTTGTCTGTGATTGGGATTATCATGACTTTTTCATCAGTGAAGCTGGGAGATATTGCAAGACTTCAAGGCGAAACTCTCTTGCAATTGGGATCTCTATCTATTCCAAAATGGGGTATTTTGATTCAGCCCCTTGGTTTTTTAATCTTTTTAGTGGCAGCTTTTGCAGAGACAAATCGATTGCCTTTTGACTTGCCTGAAGGCGAGTCTGAGATTGTGGCGGGATATCACCTTGAGTACGGTGGGATGAAGTTTGCCTTATTCATGATGGCAGAGTATCTCAATATGACCACTGCTTCTGCTGTGATTTCAACTCTCTATTTTGGGGGTTGGCAACTCCTTCCAGGAATGACGGCCCTTCTTTCATGGGCACAGGAAGCACTCCATCTCTCTGGAATGGGTGCCGAGGCGCTTCGAGTTGGTTTTGAAATGGCATCATTTGGAATCAAGGTTGGATTTTTTATGTGGTTCTTCGTTTGGGTACGTTGGACTCTTCCTCGATTTCGATATGACCAGCTCATGGATCTGGGCTGGAAAGTTATGCTTCCTTTGTCTCTAGTGAATATTTTTGTAACAGGCCTGATGGTCTATTATGGGTGGATCTAGAATATGTTAGTGAAGAAAAAAAAGGGGGTATTGCAAGAGCTCTACCTCATAGAAATCATCAAGGGTCTTTTTATTACTCTGAAGAACTTGTTCTTCGCTAAGAAGGTTACAATTCAATATCCAGAGGAACGTAGAAATTACTCAGACCGTTTCCGAGGGATGCACTATATTAAGGCAACCAACGGTGTAGAGAACTGCACTGCTTGCATGCTCTGCCCTACGGTTTGTCCCGCTGAGTGTATTCATATTGAGGCAGGTGAGCGTGACGATAAGGAAAAGTACCCGGTAAAATTTGAAATCGATCTCTTACGATGTTGCTTTTGTGGAATGTGCGAAGAAGCATGTCCAAAGGATGCGATTAAGCTGAGTAACATCTATGAGATGAGCACCACGCATCGGGAAGTTTATGAGAAATCCTTCCTACTTGAGCAGAGAGGAGGCAAGTAATGAGTATCTCTCCTTTTTTCTTTTATGCATTTGCGAGTATCGCAGTTATTTGCTCTTTGTTTGTCATTTTGAAAAAGAACCCAGTGGCAAGCGCATTTAGCTTAGTCTTAGTCTTTTTTGCCTTTGCAGGGATCTACGCCCTCTTAGATGCACATTTGATTGCAGCACTTCAGATCTTTGTTTACGCAGGCGCGATCATGGTCTTGTTTGTTTTTGTGATCATGCTCTTAAATGCAGATGTTCCTTCATTTGATATGGGTCGAACCCATCTTGGATTGAAAGCAGTGGCGGGGTTACTCTCAGCCGTTACTTTAGGGATTTTCATCTGGACATTTAAATCAAGTGCTTGGAATGCAGCTTTGGGGCCTTTTACCGGAGATGCGATTGAGGCATCAGGCGGGAATACCCAGGTGATTTCAGAGTTGATGTTTTCGGAATACATTCTGCCGTTTGAGCTTACATCAGTTCTATTGCTTGCTGCCATTATAGGTGCCGTAGCAATTGCTAAACGTAAGCTCTCCGTAGGGAGGTCCCAGTGATGACACAGGTAGAACCATGGGTGATCCTGTCTTTTTGTGCGATTATATTTTTCATCGGATTCACTGGTGTATTGATTCGAAGAAATATCTTAATTGTCTTGATGTGCATTGAGCTCATGCTGAATGCAGTGAACTTAACTTTTGTGACCTTCTCAAAACAACTCCAGCACATGGGTGGACAGATGTCTGTCTTTTTTGTGATTACAGTTGCTGCAGCAGAATCGGCTGTAGGTTTGGGTTTGGTTATCGCTATGTTCAGAACTCTCCGCAGCGTTGATACGGATGAGATTCAACTTCTTCGGGAGTAATTCATGCTTGCACTGATTCCACTATTTCCTCTAGTAGGTTTTTTGATCAATGGGTCCTGGTATGCTTTTGGTCAGGCTCCAGCAGGTTGTCATAAAGCAGGCTCTAAGATTCCTGGAGCGATTGCGACATTATTTATTTTCTTCTCATTCATCGTATCTGCTTTCATCTTTAATCAGCTCTTGTCTATGGAGCCTGAGCATCGGTTCATTGAGCAAGTTCTATTTTCTTGGATGAAAGTAGGAGGCTTTAATTTAGAGATGGCTTTTCGAGTCGATTCATTATCGACTCTTTTCACTCTCGTGATTACTGGAGTTGGAACCTTAATCCATCTCTATTCTATTGGGTACATGAGTCATGATGAGACTCCAGGAAAGTTTTTTGCGTACTTGAATCTTTTCTGTTTTGCCATGCTTATGTTGGTGATTGGCTCTTCTTTACCTATTTTGTTTTTAGGTTGGGAAGGAGTGGGTCTTTGTAGTTATCTCTTGATTGGATATTGGTACACCGATGAAGAGAAGGCAAAAGCAGGGAAGAAAGCTTTCGTAGTCAACCGTGTTGGAGATCTTGGGTTCTTGCTTGGGATGTTCATCATTTTTTGGACTTTTGGTACGCTGGATTTCACAGAATTAAAGCATGGTGTAGAGCAAGCTGTACATACGGGTACATTGGTAGCTGATGCTTCAGTAGTGACTTTAATCTGTATTTTATTATTCGTGGGATGTATGGGAAAATCAGCCCAGATTCCTCTTTATATTTGGCTTCCAGATGCAATGGCCGGTCCGACTCCTGTTTCCGCTTTGATTCATGCTGCTACCATGGTGACTTCAGGTATCTACATGGTATCTCGTTTGAATTTTCTCTATGCACTTTCTCCTTCTGCATTGAATGTTGTCGCTACAGTGGGTGCATTTACAGCTTTCTTTGCAGCAACTATTGCTATTGCACAACGAGATATTAAGAAAGTTTTGGCTTACTCCACTGTTTCGCAGCTCGGTTACATGTTCTTGGGTTGTGGAGTGGGAGCATTTTCAGCAGGGGTGTTTCACGTCATTACTCACGCATTTTTCAAGGCACTTCTATTCTTGGGTGCCGGAAGCGTGATTCATGGAATGCATGAAGAGCAAGATATTTGGAAGATGGGTGGACTAAAGTCCAAGATGCCAAAGACGTTTCTTACGTTTGCGGTGGGTTGGATTGCTATTTGCGGATTACCGCCTTTTTCTGGGTTTTTCTCAAAAGATGAAATTCTATGGCAAGCCTTTAGTTCTGTTCATGGCTCTCGAGTGCTTTGGGGCTTAGGGGCTGTGACTGCTGTGATGACTGCTTTTTACATGACGAGATTGTTCTATCTTACATTCTTGGGGCAACCTAGGTTTGACGAGAAAAAAATGGTCTCCCACCACGCTCACCATGATGACGATCATCATGGGCATGACCACGGCCACTCAGATCATTCTGTGGGTGTGCATGAGTCGCCTTGGATGATGACTCTCCCCTTACAGGTGCTTGCCTTGTTGAGTGCAGTAGGTGGATTGATGGGAATTCCTCACATGAGTTGGCTTGAGCATTGGCTTGAGCCAGTGATTCCAGGACACGAGGGAGCCCATGGAGCATCTCTTGTGGGAGGAGTTGATCCTCAGATGGAGTGGATCCTCATGGGTGTCAGTGTTCTTGGAGCAATTCTAGGAATTGCAGTTGCGTTTAAACTTTATCGAAACTTGAAGGGTGTTGAGGGCTTAGCACAGCGATTTGCACCTCTTCATCGTGCTCTGGAAAATAAGTGGTACGTCGATGAGATCTATGAAGCTCTGATCATAAAGCCCTTGCAAGGATTGGCTCAGGTCTTATGGAAGTGCTTTGATGTGGGTGTGATTGATCGTATTGTCCTGAGTTTTGGAAGAGTATCCGCCTGGACAGGTCAGACGGTTCGCCTCATGCAAACAGGTTCAATTCAAGTATACGCTCTGATGCTTCTCGTCGGGCTAGTAGCAACTGCGGGGTATTTCATTTATGGCTGGCATTAATTTGAATAGCTTAACTCTTTTGGTGTTTTTGCCGCTTCTTTGGGCAATGACTTTATTGATCATTCCATCTAAAGGTAAGACAGGGCAAAACACGTTACAGATCTGGGCTTTGTTAGGTTCAATTTGTACCTTCCTCATCTCATTAGGCTTGTTTCATCATTATATCCCTCAGGGAGATGAGTTCCAGATGGTTGAAAAGTGGGATTGGCTTCCTGTTTTAGGGATTTCTTATGCGGTAGGTATTGATGGGATTAGTTTTTGGTTAGTCCTGCTCACCACCTTTCTCATGCCTATTGCGATCCTGGGCTCATTTAAAGCAGTAGAGCATCGTCACAAGGAGTACTACTTTCTGCTCCTATTATTAGAGACAGGGATGCTCGGGGCTTTTGTGACCCTCGATCTCTTCCTTTTCTATGTCTTTTGGGAAGCAATGCTGATCCCCATGTACTTCTTGATCGGCATCTGGGGTGGTAAGGACCGAGTTTATGCTGCGATGAAGTTTTTTATCTTCACGATGGTTGGCTCGCTCTTGATGTTGGTGGCAATTTTCTACATTGCTTATCAGCACAAGGTTCAAATGGGACACTATTCAACTTTGATTACAGATCTATATCAGCTCCATTTTGCAGGCGGGGCAGGTTACTTCAGTACCCAATCCTTGCTATTTCTAGCATTTGCGTTGGCATTTGCGATTAAGGTTCCGCTTTTTCCTCTGCATACTTGGTTACCTGATGCACACGTTCAAGCTCCAACCGCTGGAAGCGTGATCTTAGCGGCAGTGCTTTTGAAGATGGGTGGATACGGCTTCATGCGTTTTGCCTTTCCTCTTTTTCCTGAGGCCGTAGCAACTTACCAGATTCCTTTTATGATCCTGGGCTCAGTCGCTATTGTTTACGGGGCATTGGTGGCTATGGTGCAGCCTGATATTAAGAAGCTGGTTGCTTACTCCTCAGTGAGTCACATGGGTTATGTGATTCTAGGTCTTTTTTCACTCAATGAAATTGGCGTAACTGGGGCGGTTTATCAGATGCTCAATCATGGTATTTCTACAGGGGCATTATTCTTGTTGGTGGGAATGATTTATGAGCGACGACACACC
>Ga0255098_1000006_pt1 | contig 133043 bp, 118 predicted proteins | sample Colum_Atlam_RepC_2_FD_188440 | JGI IMG/M metagenome (GOLD analysis project Ga0255098, IMG submission 188440) | Freshwater microbial communities from Columbia River, Oregon, United States - Colum_Atlam_RepC_8d | ecosystem: Environmental > Aquatic > Freshwater > River | place: USA: Oregon... | reverse complement strand
ATAATAACCATCATAAATTTAAATTTAATTAAAAATATTTTTTGTTGTTTTTAATAAATGTTGAAAACTTTCATTTTATCAATTTTGTTATAATTTGGTTAATTCTAATTTTTCAATTCTGATTTCTAATTTCTTCTTCGTAACTTTAAACAATAATTAGAAATGATACAATGAGTAAGAAACCAAAAAAATTAGGAAATAAACCAAAAGATTTTACTGCACAAATATTTAAAATACTTTCAAGAGAACCTTCTAAATCTTTTAATTACAAACAAATAGCTGCTGTTTTAGAACTTTCAGATACGAAAAGCAGAAACGAAATAATTAGAGATTTAAAAATACTTAAAGCACAAGATAAAATTCACGAAACGGAAATTGGAAAATATCAAATTATTTCCAAAGCAGAATATTACGAAGGAATTATAGATATGACTTCTCGTAAAACAGGCTATTTTGTTTGTGACGAATTAGAAGACGATGTTTTTGTTCCGTTTATTAACTTAAATCATGCATTAGATGGTGATAAAGTGAAAGCTTATATTTACAATAGAAGAAGTTCACGCAAACCAGAAGCAGAAGTTTTAGAAATTTTAGAACGAAAAAAATCAGAATTTGTTGGTGTGATTGATATTCAAAAAAACTTTGCTTTTGTAACAACAGCCAATGCTAAAATGTATACCGATATTTTCATCCCAAAAAATAAAATTGGTGATGCAGAACACGGAAATGTTGTTTTAGTAACTTTAGAAGATTGGCCAAAAAAAGCAGATTCTCCTTTTGGTTCAGTAATAAAAGTATTAGGAAAACCAGGCGAACACAATACCGAAATTCATGCGATTTTAGCTGAATATGGTTTACCGTATGATTTTCCAATTGAAGTAGAAGCGTATGCAAATAAAATTGATACTTCAATCACAGAAGAAGAAATAAAAAAACGTCGCGATATGCGAGATGTTTTAACCTTTACGATTGATCCAAAAGATGCTAAAGATTTTGATGATGCGTTATCGTTTCAAGTGTTAGAAAATGGAAATTACGAAATCGGAGTTCATATTGCTGATGTTTCGCATTATTTACAAGAAGGAACTATTTTAGATGATGAAGCTTATAAAAGAGCCACTTCTGTTTATTTAGTAGATAGAGTTGTTCCAATGTTACCAGAAGTGTTATCCAACTTTGCTTGTTCGCTTCGTCCACATGAAGAAAAATATACATTTTCAGCGGTTTTTCAACTAAACAATAAAGCGGAAGTTTTAGATGCTTGGTTTGGACGAACTGTAACGTATTCTGATCAACGTTTTGCGTATGAAGAAGCACAAAGTATCATCGAAACAAAATCAGATGTTATTCCAGCTGAAATTTCATTAACTGGAAACGAATACATTGTTCCAAAACCAATAGTTGATGCTACTTTAAAAATGGATGAATTAGCTAAAATTCTTCGAAGAAAAAGAATGGCAGCTGGCGCGATTTCGTTTGATAAAGTAGAAGTAAAATTCAATTTAAATGAAGATGCTGAACCAATTGGATTTTACTTCAAACAAAGTAAAGATGCCAATCATTTGATTGAAGAATTCATGTTGTTAGCGAATAGAAAAGTAGCAGAATTCATTGGAAAACAAAAGAAAACCTTTATTTACAGAATTCACGATGAACCAAATGAAGATAAATTAATCAATCTTCAAACCGTGATTGCTAAGTTTGGATATTCCATTAATTTCCGTTCTAAAAAAGATATTTCGAATTCGTTAAACAATTTATTAGAAGAAGTTCAAGGTAAAAAAGAACAAAATTTAGTCGATACACTTACAATTAGAAGTATGAGTAAGGCTGCTTATTCTACAGAAAATATTGGTCACTACGGATTAGCTTTTGATTATTATAGTCATTTTACATCGCCAATTCGTCGTTATCCGGATGTTATGGCACACCGTTTGTTACAATATTACATAGATGGTGGAAAAAGTGTAAGTGAAGAAGAATACGAAGAAAAATGTGTACATTCTTCACAAATGGAAGGTTTAGCCGCACAAGCCGAACGCGATTCTGTGAAATACATGCAAGTAAAATACATGCAAGATCATAAAGACGAAGAGTTTTTAGGTGTAATTTCTGGTGTAACCGAATGGGGAATTTATGTAGAAATCATCGAAAACAAATGCGAAGGAATGGTTAGAATTCGTGAAATAAAAGATGATTATTACACTTTTGATGACAAGCAATATGCTTTAGTAGGTGAAGTTTCTAAAAATATTTTACAATTAGGAGACGAAATTTACGTTAAAGTAAAAAATGCCGATTTAGTGAAGAAACAATTAGATTTTAATTATTTAAGAAAACGCGTAGAATCGTAACATGTTACGATTAAATATAAAATAATTAGTTTTACTATGAGGTTTTAAAACCTTGTAGGAATTAAAAAAATAAATAAAAATGAAGAAAATAGTTTATAGTTTACTGCTAATTAGTTCGATAGCTTTTGCCCAAACTGAAAAAAACGTTGGTGATTTTACTAAAGTAACCGCTTTTGATAAAATTGATGTCAACTTAGTAGCATCGACTGAAAATAAAGTTGTTTTAACGGGTGCTAATTCACAAGAAGTAGAAGTAATTAATAAAAGTGGCGAATTAAAAATCAGAATGCCTTTAACAAAAATGTTAAGTGGTGATGATGTTTCCGCAACTGTTTATTATAAAAAATTAGATGCTGTTGAAGCTAATGAAGGAAGCAGAGTTTCTTCAAAAGATGAAATTTCTGCAATAAATTTTGACATTATTTGTAAAGAAGGTTCCGAAATTAAACTTACTAATTTACAAGCCGATAGATTACAAGTTCGTGTTTCGCAAGGAAGTATTGTAACTACAAAAGGAACTGTTAAAAATCAAGATATTTTATCTAATTCTGGTGGAAAATACGATGGACAGGATTGTAAAACCCAACAAACAGTAGTTACAGTAAACGCTGGCGGAATGGCTCATGTATACGCCACTGATTTAGTAGATGCTAAAACAAGAGCAGGTGGTGAAATAAAAATCTACGGAAAACCAAAACAAATCAACGAAAAGAAAATTGCTGGAGGAACTATCGAACAAGCGAAATAGTTTAGTGATTAGTAAAAAGTAACTAGTAATTAGTTATTTTTTCTAGAAATTAGTAATTTTATATTTTAATTCAAAAGAGCCTTGTGAACTTATCACTTATCACTCTTTACTTATCACTTAAATTTGCATTTACAAGACATACTTACCGCAATCCCTTGGGGACTTTTGTTAGCTTTTTCAATTGGTCCTGGTTTTTTTGTATTACTAGAAACTAGTATTACAAAAGGTTTTAGAGCAGCTTTTACTTTTGATTTAGGAATTGTTTTTGGAGATATTATCTTTATTTTGATTGCTTATTTAAGTACCAATCAACTTTTAGAACAATTAAAAGATAATCCCACCTTGTTTATTATTGGCGGAATTATCATGTTGGTTTACGGTTTAGTTTCTTTTATCATGCTAAAACGTAATTTTAAAAAACAACAAGACGAAGAACAAGACGACGATAACATTCCAAAAAAGAATTATTTCGCTTTGTTTTTTAAAGGTTTTTTATTGAATTTCATTAACATTGGAGTCTTAGGTTTTTGGATGATGATTATCATTACATATGGACCACAAATGGAAATGAATACTTCTCGTATTTCTATCTTTTTTGCTTCTATTTTATCGTTTTATTTAGCATTTGATGTAGCAAAAATATTATTAGCAAAGCAATTGAAGCACAAATTAATCCCAGCAAACATCTACAAAATTAAAAGAGTAATAAGTTTGGTTATTTCCATTTTTGGATTGTTTTTTATACTTCAAGGTTTCTTTCCAAAAGAGAAAGAAATGATAACCAATAAGTTATTACCTGATACTGCAGTTAGTGAGTAATTAAGAATATAATAAATAATGGCTAATAATAAAATTGACTTGTTTATTGAAATAGCACCAATCATTTTCAAAAGGTTAACTGAAAATTATTATTATATTTTAGAAGAACCTCAGTTATATCAAATAAATGGTCAAAAATGGTCTGCAAAACTTATTTATATAAATTCAGACATAAAAAGGAAAATTGAAATTAAACAAGCACCTTATTATACTGATTATGGATTTACTTTTTTTATTTATAATCTCGATAATGATGAATATTTAATTACTTGTAATATTCCACACGAAAATCAAGATAATAATTCAGATTTTATAATAAATGCTTGTGATATTATTTTTTCTAATGATTCATATAAAAAAGTAATAAATGGAACTCTTTGGATTAAATAAAACTCTCCTTAACAAAAAATTATCCCATATAAAAATCTTCAAGTCTCCTTGTAGGTTTTAGAGACATCTCCCGGATTCGATATATCTTTAATTAATTTTTTCTAAAAATTAAATACAAAAAAACCTCCTAATTTCTTAGAAGGTTTTGGAGGCATCTCCCGGATTCGAACCGGGGTAGACGGTTTTGCAGACCGCTGCCTAGCCGCTCGGCCAAGACGCCATTGTTGAACGGACTGCAAATTTACATTTTATTTCTTCTTTTCCAAAAATATTAAGCATTTATTAAGTAGAAATATTTAGTTTTAAAGTTTAATTTTGTTCAAAACAAATAGTTGATTAATTATGAAGAATTTACGTTACCTTAAACCTATAGTTAGTTTTTTCTTAATCGGTTTGTGTATAACCACCATTAGTAGAATTCTCTTGTTTTTTATTTTCAAAGAACGAGTTGTTGAGAATCCAAACTATGGACAATTGTTTTTAATTGGTCTTCGTTTTGATTTAATTCTTATGAGTTACATTGCTTTTTTACCAGCGGTGTTACTTTCTTTACTGCCAGATTCGGTGTTACAATACATTAAAAAATTCTTCAATATTTACTTTATTTTCTTCTTGTTTTTGTTCCTACTAATGGAATTATCAACATTAGATTTTATTAATCAATACGATACACGTCCAAATCGTTTATTTTTAGATTATTTAATTTATCCTAAAGAAGTGGTTGGAACACTTTTAAAAAGTTATTTACCTTCATTAATTATAACTATTATTTTATTAAATAGTGCTTTATTTTTTGCATTTAAATTTGGTAAAAAATTATTTTACCCTCAAGAAAGTAACTATAAAACTAAATTACTTTTATTTTTAGTCGTATCATTTTTCTTGTTTTGGGGTGCTCGAGGCAGTTTAACAACTAAACGTCCAATTAACGGAAGTAATGCAATCTTTTGTTCGGATCAAATGACTAATTCTTTAGGTTTAAATTCACTTTATACAGTTGCTTTTGCCGCCTATTCATTAAAAAACGAAGGTGATGTTAAAAAGTATGGAAAAATGGATGAATTAGAAGCGTATACTCGTGTAAAAAAATACATGGATGTAACCGAATTCCTTCCGGGTGAAGTACCTTTTTTACATCTTCAAAAAGCAGAAGTTGCTCAACCAAAATATAATGTTGTTATCTTTTTACAAGAAAGTTTAGGAGCTGAGTATGTGGGATGTTTAAATGGTTTACCCTTAACACCTGAATTAGATAAATTGTTAAAAGAAGGTTTGTTATTTACTAATTTATATTGCACAGGTACTCGAAGTGTAAGAGGAATAGAGCAAGTTACGGCTGGTTTTTTACCTAATCCATCTGAAAGTATTGTGAAATTAGGTGGTTCGCAACAAGGATTTTTTACACTAGCTGATGCTTTTGGTCGTCAAAATTATGATACGAGTTTCATTTACGGAGGTATGGCTAATTTTGATAATATGGCGTCTTTTTTTAATGGAAATGGGTTTAAAAACATTATAGATGAAACTGATTTTGATACTGATGGTAAAAAGTATGCCATGAAAGGAACTTGGGGATATTCTGATGAAGATTTAGCAGTGAAAGCAAACGAATATTACAAAAGCCTTGGAAATAAACCGTTCTTTTCTTTAATGTTTTCAACTTCTAATCATGAGCCATTTGAATTTCCAAATGATAGAATTAAATTATACGAACAACCCAAAAATACAGTTCACAACGCTATGAAATATGCCGATTTTTCTATTGGTAAATTCTTCGAATTAGCTAAAAAAGAAGCTTATTTCAAAAACACTATTTTTGTAGTCATAGCCGATCACAACACCAGAACATATGGTAAAAATTTAGTTCCAGTAAATAAATTTCATATTCCAGCTTTAATCATTGCGCCTAATGTAGATAAGGGTAGTACTTATGATAATTTAGCCAGTCAAATGGATATTCCAACGACCGTTTTAGCCTTATCTGGTATTACTACTAAAACACCAATGCCGGGAAGAAATTTACTAAAATTACCAAAAGGAATAAAAGGAAGAACCATTATGTTATTCCATGAAACCTATGCTTTTAGAGTAGAAGATGATATCGTTATATTAAATCCAAACGCTAAGCCATTACAGTTTAAAGTTAAAAGCGACACAGAATTAATTCCGGTTGCGTTAAATGAAGAACTTGCAAAAGATGCGCTAGCGCATATCGTAGCTTCTAGTAATTTGTATAAGAATCGAGTTTATAAAATAGATTAATTTTTTGTCATGCTAAACTTGTTTCAGCATCTGAAATAAATTCAAATTGACAATATTCTTAATTTCTAAACTCTTCCATTTCAATTGTTACCGATTCTACATCTCCGCCAATAGGTGGGTTTAGTTTAGAAACAGCAATTTTTATTCTAGATACTTGAGCTAGTTCATTGAAAGTTCTGGCAATAATTCTGTGCGCAACATGTTCTAGTAATTTTGCTCGTATGGCCATTTCTTCCACCACTATTCTGTTTAAATCTACATAATCTACAGTATCGTGAAGCTCATCTGTAGTGGCAGATTTTCTTAAATCGGTTTTTACTTCTAAGTCAACTCTATAGTCTGAACCTATTTTACCTTCTTCGATTAAACAGCCGTGGTAAGAGAATGTTCTGATATTATTTAATTTTATTGTTCCCATGAATATTTTAGTTTCAAGTTTGAGGTTTTTTTAGTTTTAACTTGTTTTTCTTTCTTCAAAGTTACATAAAACCTGAAACTTTTAAACTTGAAACCTGAAACATTTTCTATCTTTGCATAAATTTTTGATACTATGTCAACAGAAGAAAAATCATTGAATTTTATAGAACAAATCATTGAAGAAGATTTAAAAAATGGTTTGTCAACAGATAAATTACGTTTTCGTTTTCCACCAGAACCAAATGGTTATTTGCACGTGGGTCATGCCAGTGCAATTTGCTTAAATTTTGGTTTAGGAATCGATTACAAAGCGCCAGTAAACCTTCGTTTTGACGATACCAATCCCTCTAAAGAAGAGCAAGAATATGTTGATGCTATTAAGCGCGATGTGGAATGGCTTGGTTTTCAATGGGATAAAGAATGTTATGCTTCTGATTATTTCCAACAATTGTATGATTGGGCTGTGGAATTAATCAAAAAAGATAAAGCGTATGTAGACAGCCAAACTTCGGAAGAAATGGCACAACAAAAAGGAACGCCTACGCAACCAGGAACCGATTCTCCTTACAGAAATCGTTCTATCGAAGAAAATTTAGACTTATTTACACGCATGAAAAACGGAGAATTCGAAAAAGGAACTCATGTTTTACGTGCTAAAATTTCGATGGGTGCTAACAATATGTTGATGCGCGATCCTATTATTTACCGTATCATGCACGCACATCACCACAGAACAGGAAATGATTGGTGTATTTATCCAATGTACGACTGGGCTCATGGTGAAAGTGATTATTTAGAGCAAATTTCGCATTCATTTTGTACGTTAGAATTTTTGCCGCACCGTGAATTATATGATTGGTTTTTGAATCAAATTTATGATTCTACGAAGGTGCGTCCAAAGCAAAGAGAGTTTGCTCGAAGAAATTTATCACATACGGTTGTTTCTAAACGTAAATTATTACAATTAGTTGAAGAAAAGCATGTTACAGGTTGGGATGATCCTCGTATGAGTACCATTTCTGGAATGAGAAGACGCGGTTATACACCAAATTCTATCGTAAATTTTGCTAATACAATTGGAATTGCAAAACGTGATAATTTGATTGATGTTTCGCTTTTAGAATTTTGTGTTCGTGAAGATTTGAATAAAATTGCTCCTCGTGTTATGGCAGTTTTAGATCCTGTGAAATTAGTAATTACAAATTATCCAGAAGGACAAGAAGAATGGTTAGAAGCTGAAAATAATCCGGAAGAAGAAGTAATGACGTACAGAAAAGTGCCATTTTCTAAAGAATTATATATCGAAAGAGAAGATTTTCAAGAAGAAGCACATAAGAAATTTTTTAGATTAACTTTAGGAACTGAAGTACGTTTAAAAAACGCCTATATCATTAAAGGTGAATCAGTTATAAAGGATGAAAACGGAAAAATAACCGAAATTCACGTTACTTATGATGTAGATTCTAAATCAGGAAGCGGTACAGAAGCTAGTCAAAGAAAAGTAAAAGGAACGATTCATTGGGTTTCAATTCCTCATGCAAAAGAAGCAGAAGTTCGTGTGTATGATCGATTATTCACCAACGAAAGTCCAGATAAAGACAAAGAAGTTGATTTTAAAGAATTTATTAATCCAAATTCATTAAAAGTAATAACAGGTTATGTGGAACCAAGTTTAGTTACTTCAAAAGAATTAGATCATTTTCAATTTCAACGTTTAGGTTATTTTTGTGTCGATAGAGATTCAACCGTTGAAAAATTAGTTTTTAATAAAACAGTTGGACTTAGAGATACTTGGGCAAAAATTTCTGAACAATAAAAAGTTTCAATTTTTGTCATGCTGAATTTATTTCAGTATCCAAAGTTATATTTTAAACGTGTCAGGTTTTTAAAACCTGACACGTTTTTATTTTATATAGAAATCTTAATAAGAAATCACATAATCATCACTAAAAATTATTATTAATAAAATCTATCAAAATTTCATCTTCAATAATTAAAAACTTAAAAAACGGCTTTCATAAATGAATTGTAAGAAAAAAACTTTTTTAGGTAAAGTGTTTTTACATTCCAATTATTAAAAGTGTCTGAAATCGCTTTATTTTAATTTTAGCTAAAAAAAACACTTGTTTTTAATCCTGTTAGGTTTCAAAAACCTGATTGGATTTTATTTTTAACAATTAGACACAAAAAAACCACCAATATAAAATTGATGGTTTTCATTTTGTCATGCTGTCCCGAAACTTCGGGATTATTTCAGCATCAATTTATACTTCTTCAGATTCTCCTTCAGTTCCAAATTCATCTTTTTGATGTTTCTTTGCAACTTTTTTAATATTTCCTTTTTTCATCATTTCACCTACTTGGTTTGATGCACTAAAAGAAGCTACCATATTATTCAACATGTCACTTCCAGCTTGTGGTGAATTTGGTAATAAAATTAAATTAGAATTTGTATCTGCACCAATTGCTTGTAATGTGTCATAATGTTGTGTTACCACAATTAAAGCTGATGCTTCTTGAGAATTAATTCCCACTTTGTTTAATACATCAACCGATTCTACTAAACCACGAGCAATTTCTCTTCTTTGGTCAGCAATACCCTGACCTTGAAGTCTTTTACTTTCTGCTTCTGCTTTTGCTTTCGCTACAATTCTAATTCTTCCAGCTTCTGCTTCATATTCAGCCGCTGTTTTTTCACGGTCAGCCGCGTTAATACGGTTCATCGCATTTTTAACTTGAATATCTGGATCAATATCTGTAATTAAGGTATTGATAATGTCATAACCATAAGTCGTCATTGCTTCGTTTAACTCACGTTTTACCGCAACTGCAATATCATCTTTACGTTCAAAAACATCATCTAATTTTAACTTTGGAACTTCAGCACGCACTACATCAAATACATATGACGTAATCTGATCGTGTGGATATTCTAATTTATAAAATGCTTCGTATGCTTTTTCTTGTAATACTTTAAACTGAACCGAAACTTTCATTTTAACGAATACGTTATCTTTAGTTTTGGTTTCGATGATTACATCTAATTGTTGAATTCTTAAATTTACTCTTCCAGCAATTCTATCTACTATCGGAATTTTTAAATGTAAACCTGAATTTCTCAAGCTAAGAAATTTTCCAAAGCGCTCTACTACTACAACAGTTTGTTGTTTCACGGTAAAGAAAGAAGAAAAAAGGACAATTAATCCAATGAAGATAATTGGAAACATGATAAACTCCATAATTTTTTATTGTTTTAGTTATATGATACTTATACGCTTTTTAATCTAAAAAGTTACAAATATCATTTTTAAAGTTTACTTTTGGCACTTAATTTTTTAAAGATGAAGAGATTAACTATAGTTTTATTACTAATTTCGGGTATTGCGTTCGCACAACGAGGTTATAGAGATAGTAATCGAATAGGTATTGGTGCAGGATTATCTAAATTAAATATTTATACGGATAATTTTTCTATAACTTCAGAACAAGGTTGGATTGGTGGATTTAGTGTTAGAGGTAATTATTATAACGATTGGCAAATGAGTTTTGGGATGTTTTTTACCGATAGTAATTTTTCTATTCCAACGCGAAAAGGATTCATTCCAACGCAAACTAATTTTAAAATGTCGGCGGTTCAAATTTATATTGTACCAAGCTATGTAGCAATTGAAGACCATTTGAATTTAGAATTTGGGCCTGTATTACAAGTCAATGGGAAATTAACCATTAACAAAGATGATGAAACAAATGTTTTATTAGATCAACCAGGTTTGATAGCTAAAGATATTGTTGATGTATCAAAAATTAACGCTAATTTCTACATAGGTGTTAATGGTGGTATCAAAAATATAAGAGCAAGAGTTGGTTATCAATATGGTTTAACCAATTTTCTCGGAAACTTAAAAAACAACGACAATGTTAAACTTACTGGTGAAAAATTCAAAGGAAATATTGGTTTGATTAGTGCTCAGATTACGATATACCTTTAATAAATAACCCTCTGAATTTCAGAGGGTTATTTTTATAAACTAGCAATTGCTTTTTCAATTCTTTTAATCGTTTCGGCTTTTCCTATAATTTCTATGATGTCGAATAAATGTGGGCCTTTTAGGGCGCCTACTAAACTCAATCGTAACGGTTGCATTACTTTTCCCATTCCAATTTCGTTGGTTGTCATCCATTCTTTTAATAAGGTTTCGATGTTAACCGAAGTAAAATCTTCAATCTTGCCTAATTCCGAAATCACTTGTTGCATTAATCCTGGCGTTTCTTCTTTCCAGTTTTTTGCTGCTTTTTCGTCATAAGTTGTTGGTGCTTCAAAGAAATAATCGGCTAAATCCCAAAACTCATTCACAAAATTCGCTCTTTCTTTAATTAAGGATACAACTCTTTCTAAATCTATTGACGTAGAAACACCTCTTTTTTCTAAATCTTCAGAAAAACTTATGGCTAATTCTTTATCACTTTTCCCTATTAGATATTGATGATTGAACCATTTGTTTTTCTCTGGATCAAATTTCGCTCCTGCTTTGTGAATTCTGTTTAAATCAAATTTTTCTACCAATTCTTCTAATGAGAAAATCTCTTGTTCGGTTCCGTCATTCCAACCTAATAAAGCTAAAAAGTTAATTACTGTTTCTGGTAAAAATCCGTTTTCTCTATATCCTGATGAAGTTCCTTCTTCTGTTTTCCATTCCAAAGGAAATACAGGGAATCCCATTTTATCACCATCACGTTTTGATAATTTTCCGTTTCCAATTGGTTTTAAAATCAACGGTAAATGTGCAAATTCGGGTGCGTTCCAGCCAAAGGCTTTATATAATAAAACGTGTAATGGCATCGATGGCAACCATTCTTCCCCACGAATCACATGCGAAGTTTCCATCAAATGGTCATCCACAATATTTGCTAAATGATACGTTGGCATACCATCTGATTTGAATAATACTTTATCGTCTAATAAATTCGTATCGAACTTAATATCGCCACGAATAATGTCTTTTAATTCTAAAATTTCATTCACAGGTGTTTTAAAACGGATAACATAATGTTCTACAGCAGCAATTCTTTCTGCTACTTTTTCACGTGAAACCGTCAACGAGTTATCCAATTGTTCTCTTACCGAATGATTGTAAATGAATGTTTTTCCATTTGCTTCTGCTTCTTTTCGCATCGCATCTAAACTCTCAGCCGTATCAAAAGCATAATACGCCCAACCTGAATTAATCAATTGGTCCGCATATTGTTGATACATTGCTTTGCGTTCGCTTTGACGATAAGGTCCAAATTTTTCATTCTTTCCAACGGTTTCTTCTGGCGCAATTCCTAACCATTCTAAAGCTTCAAAAATATAAGCTTCTGCTCCAGGAACAAAACGTGTTTGATCGGTATCTTCAATTCGTAAATAGAAAGTACCACCATGTTTTTTGGCAAATAAATAATTGAATAAAGCGGTACGAACACCACCAATATGCAAAGGTCCTGTTGGACTAGGTGCAAATCTTACTCTTACTGACATTTCATTAAATTTTGTGCAAAGATACGATTACAAATTAGAAGTAAGAATTTAGAATTTATAAAATCTCACACTTATTAACATCTTGATTCTATAAATGTTAACTTTCATTAAAAACCTATTGACTATTCTAGTAAGATGTTGTATTTTTATAAGTTATAAACAATATATAAATAGTCTTGGAAACAAAAAGCATTATTTTCGATAAACTTGAAGCATTTATCAAGAAGTTTTATACTAATGAACTGATAAGAGGAGTTATTCTTTTCACCGGATTGGGCTTGTTGTATTTTATTTTTACCTTATTGATTGAATACTTTTTATGGTTATCTACTTCTGGAAGAACTATTTTATTCTGGTTATTCGTTGGAGTTGAATCATTTTTATTGATTCGATTCATTGCTTTTCCATTGTTTAAATTATTTAAAATACAACAAGGAATCAACTACGAACAAGCATCAGAAATTATCGGAAATCATTTTTCAGAAGTTCAAGACAAGTTGCTAAACTTTTTACAATTGGCGAATCAAAGTCAAACTTCGGAATTATTAGCGGCTTCAATCGAACAAAAAGCCAATTCGTTACAACCAATTCCTTTTTCTAATGCTGTGAATTTCGCTAAAAATAAGAAGTTTTTGCCTTATGCGATTATTCCAATTCTATTATTGATTTTGTTTTTCGTTACTGGAAATTCTTCTATAATATCTAATAGTTTCGATCGTGTAGTTCATTTTCAAACCAAATATGCACCGCCTGCTCCTTTCGAATTTGTGGTTTTGAATAAATCATTAACTGCGCAACAGAATTCTGATTTCGTACTACAAGTTAAAACACAAGGAAAAGTAATGCCTGAAAATATTGCGATTCAAATTGGTGATGAAGAATATTTTTTACAAAGCACAAAACCAGGCCTTTTCGAATATACTTTTTCAAAATTATCTAAAGATGTTACGTTTTCACTTCAGTCAAATGGATTAAATTCAAAAGAGTATCAGATTGATGTGGTGGATGTTCCAACGATTGCTAATTTTGAAATGGTTTTGCAATATCCTTCTTATTTAGGAAAGAAATCAGAAGTTATTCAAGGAACAGGTAACGCAGTTGTGCCTGAAGGAACGGTTGTGAATTGGATAATTAACGCTTTGGCAACCGATAAAGTGAGTTTCAAAACGAACAATCAAGTGAGTGTTTTCGCGAATAAAGAAAATAACTTTTCTCTTTCAAGAAGAATTACTGATAATTTGAATTACGAAGTAATTACATCAAATAGAAACATCGATGAGTTTGATAAATTATCGTATCAAATCGCAACCATTAAAGATCAATATCCAACTATTTCAGTTCAAATTGCGCCTGATTCATTAAAGTTAAAATCGAAAATGATGATTGGTCAAGTTGCCGATGATCATGGTTTATCCAAGTTACAAGTTGTTTTTTATCCGAAAGGAAATCCAAATTCTGTTCGAAAAGCGAATTTAGCTATTAATAAACAAGCGGTGGATCAATTTATTTATTCGTTTCCTAATGGTTTATCGATTGAGGAAGGTGTAAATTACGAATATTATTTTGAAGTATTTGATAATGATGTAGTTAACAACTATAAAAGCACTAAATCTTCTGTATTTCTTCATTATGAACTTACAGATGAGCAAAAAGAAGACAAACAATTGCAAGAGCAAAATGAAAACATCAATAGTTTAGAAAAATCGCTTCAAAATCAAGAGAAGCAAATTTCGGAGTTGGACATGCTTCAAAAAATGAATAAAGAGAAATCTAATTTAGATTTCAAAGATCAGAAGAAAGTAGAAGATTTTATTAATCGTCAAAAACAACAAGACGAAATGATGAAAGAATTCACAAAAAAACTAACTGATAATTTGGAAGAATTCAATCCAAAATCTCAAGATGAAGATAAAGAAGAATTATTACGACGTTTAGAAGAAGCCGAAAAACAAGCGGAGAAAAACGAAAAACTTTTAAAAGAGTTAGAAGAACTTTCTAAGAAATTAGAGAAAGATCAGTTGTTCGATAAAGCCGATAAGTTAAAACAGAATGCTAAAAATCAACAGCAAAATTTAGAGCAGTTAGTAGAATTAACGAAGAGATTTTACGTAGAAAAGAAAGCGGAACAAATTGCTGATAAATTAGATAAGTTATCAGAGAAGGAAGAAAAATTGGCGGATGATGTTAAAGACAATAACAAAGAAAATCAAGATGCCATTAATAAAGAGTTTGAAAATATTCAAAAAGAGCTTGATGAATTAGACAAAGAAAATAAAGAATTAAATTCTCCAATGGACATTTCTAATGATAAGAATGAACAAGACGATCTGAAAAAAGATATGGAAAAAGCTTCTGATGATTTGCAAAAACAAAATCAACAAAAAGCAAAACCTAAGCAAAAATCAGCTGCTAAAAAGATGAAACAGATGAGCAATAAAATGCAAGATTCTATGATGTCTGGTGGTATGGAACAAACAGAAGAAGATTCTAAATTATTACGTCAAATTTTAGACAACTTATTGGCTTTTTCATTTGATGAAGAACGTTTGATCAAAACTACGAATACTACTGAAGTACGATCTTTACAATTGAATAAAGTTTTAAAAAAGCAACAAGATTTAAAGTTACAATTCAAACATGTCGATGATAGTTTGTTTGCCGTTGCCTTGCGTAATCCAAAAATTACTGAAACTATTTTAAATGAAGTGGGTGAAATCCATTATAATATAGATAAGTCTTTAGAATCTTTAGCTGATAATAATATTCAAAAAGGAGCATCGCATCAACAATATGTTTTGACTTCTGCCAATCGTTTAGCTGATTATCTAAGCAATGTACAAAGTGATATGAATATGGAAATGCAAGGCCAAGGTCAAGGAAAACCTAAACCAGGTAAAGGTCAAGGCAAAGGCATGCAATTACCCGACATCATTAAAAAACAAGAAGGTTTACGTGATAAAATGAAAGACGGTATGAAGCCTGGCGATAAGCCTGGTGACAAGCCTGGCGATAAACCTGGTGACAAGCCTGGTGATAAACCTGGTCAAGGCAAACAAAAAGGTAAAGAAGGTAAAGGGCAATCTGGTGAAGGAAATCAAGAAGGCGAAAATGGTTCAGAAGGAGATGCAGGTAAAGTTTTAGATATTTTGAAAGAACAAAGACAATTGCGTGATGCTTTACAAAAGGCATTAGAAAAAGAAGGAATGACAGGTCAAGGTCAGAACGCTTTGAATCAAATGAAAGATATCGAAAAGCAATTAATCAATAAAGGGTTTAAAAACGAAACCTTGCAAAAGATGATGAATTTAAAACACGAACTTTTAAAATTGGAAAAAGCGATTCAACAACAAGGAGAAGATACTAAACGTCAATCTAAAACGAATGCTAAAAACTATAATGCCACTACTACTCCACTTTCCAAGGAATTAAAAGATTATCTGAATAGTGTTGAAATATTAAACAGACAAAGCTTACCTTTGCAACCCAATTTTAACCAGAAGGTTCAAAACTATTTTAAAGATAATGATTAGTTTTAATTACGAAACAGATTTCGAACTCGAAAACGAGTCTCATTATGAAGATTGGATTTCTCGTATTATTGATTCCGAGGGATTTGATGAAGGTGAAATCAATTATATCTTTTGTGATGATGAATACTTACATATAATTAATCTTGAGTATCTAGATCATGACACATTAACAGATATTATAAGTTTTGATTATACTGTAGGAAATTTAATACAAGGTGATATTTTTATTTCTATAGAGCGAGTTAAAGATAATGCAAGCGATTTCAATGCTTCTTTTGATGAAGAATTAAAGCGTGTTTTATCGCATGGTATTTTACACTACTGTGGCTACAAAGACAAATCTCCAAAAGACGAAGCTTTAATGCGTTCAAAAGAAGATGAAAAAATGCAAATGTTTCACGTGGAACATTAGGCTTATAAACTAGAAATTTTTTTAAATGTTTCACGTGGAACATAATATTTATAAAAAATGTTTTTAAATCAATATGATGTAATTGTTGTGGGTGCTGGTCACGCCGGTTGTGAAGCTGCTGCTGCTGCTGCCAACGTGGGGTGCTCAACATTACTGGTTACAATGAATCTTCAAAACATTGCTCAAATGTCATGTAATCCTGCTATGGGAGGAATTGCAAAAGGACAAATCGTGCGTGAGATTGATGCCTTAGGAGGATATTCTGGAATTATTTCAGACAAGACCGCGATCCAATTCAAGATGTTGAATAAATCAAAAGGACCTGCGATGTGGTCACCAAGAGTCCAATCGGACAGGATGCGTTTTTCAGATGAATGGAGAACTATGTTGGAGAATACTCCGAATTTGGATTTCTACCAAGAAATGGTGGCTGGAATTTTAGCTGAGAACGGAAAAATTGTTGGGGTGAAAACTTCTCTTGGATTGGAAATCAAATCTAAGTCTGTTGTTTTGACAAACGGAACTTTTTTGAATGGATTAATTCATATCGGAGATAAACAATTTGGTGGTGGTCGCGCTGGAGAAAGTGCTTCTTTCGGAATCACAGAAGATTTAGTGAAATTAGGTTTTGAATCTGGAAGAATGAAAACAGGAACTCCTCCTCGAGTGGATGGTCGTTCTTTAGATTTTTCTAAAATGACTGAACAACCTGGTGATGATGTTCCAGAAAAATTTTCTTATTCTAATTTGACCGCTCCTTTAAAAACTCAACGTTCTTGTTGGATGTCGTATACTTCTTTAGAAGTGCACGATATTTTACGTGAAGGTTTTGACAGAAGTCCAATGTTCAACGGAAGAATAAAAAGTTTAGGTCCGAGATATTGTCCATCGATTGAAGATAAGATTAATCGTTTTGCAGACAAAGAAAGACATCAACTTTTTGTTGAACCAGAAGGTTGGACAACTTGCGAATACTACATTAATGGATTTTCAACTTCGTTGCCAGAAGATGTTCAGTTCAAAGCATTGCGTTCAGTTGCTGGTTTTGAGAATGTGAAATTTTTTCGTCCAGGTTATGCTATCGAATACGATTACTTCCCTCCTACGCAATTGCAACACACTTTAGAAACTAAATTAGTTGAAGGCTTGTATTTTGCAGGACAAATTAATGGAACAACAGGATACGAAGAAGCAGCCTCTCAAGGTTTGATGGCGGGAATTAATGCAGCATTAAAAGTGCAGAATAGAGAACCGTTTATCTTAAAAAGAGATGAAGCGTATATTGGTGTTTTAATCGATGACTTAATTACGAAAGGAACAGAAGAACCATATCGCATGTTTACTTCTCGTGCTGAGTACAGAACATTACTGCGTCAAGACAATGCTGATTTTAGATTAACACCTAAAGCTTTTGAAATTGGTTTAGCTAAAGAAGATCGTTTGATTCGTATGGAACAAAAATTTTCTCAATCTGATGCTATGGTCAATTTCTTTAGAGAAACAAGTTTAAAACCTGAAGAAGCAAATCCGATTTTAGAAGCGAAAGGTTCTGCACCAATGAGTCAACCTGATAAAATGTTTAAAGTGTTTTCTCGTCCACAATTGGATTTGGAAGATTTTAGAAAGTTTAAAAAAGTGGCTGCTTATATCGAAGAGCATGATTTGGATCAAGAAGTAGTTGAGCAAGCCGAAATTCAAGTGAAGTATTCTGGTTATATCGAAAAGGAAAAAAATAATGCGGATAAATTGACTCGTTTAGAAGACATGGTTATTCCAGATAATTTTAATTTCGATAAAATCCAATCCATTTCCATTGAAGCCAAACAAAAATTAAATAAAATACGACCAAGAACTATTGCACAAGCATCACGCATCAGCGGAGTTTCGCCAAGTGATATTTCGGTGTTGTTAATATACATGGGAAGATAACAAAGTGTTCAGTGTTCAGTTTTTAGTATTCAGTAAAAATGTTTCACGTGAAACAACGCTGTCAACCCTATTAAAATAAGCCTTTCGCATAAAAATAAAATAAATGAATTTTTTAGAAGATAAAAGTTTTATTACCGTTAAAGATTTTTCAGTTTCTGGAGAATCTTTTTCCTTGTTGTTAAATGAAGAATATCAAATTCTGAAAACACATCCCCAACCTACATTAGATAAATTAGGTTCGTATTACGAATTTGAAGATTACATTTCGCATACCGATGGAAAACGTACACTATTTGAAAAAATGTATCACTTCATCAAAAGAAAAGCTATTCGAGACAAAGTTAGTTTGATTAATTCGTATCAACCTGTAAAAGGAAGAATTCTAGATATCGGAGCTGGAACTGGAGATTTTCTTTTGGAATGTAAAAATCAGAATTGGGATATTTTAGGAATCGAACCAAATGATAAAGCCAAAGGAATTGCTTTAGGTAAAGGAATTAAATTTGGTGACACCATTGAAAAGTTAGAAAGCAATTCATTTGATGTAATTACTATGTGGCACGTTTTAGAACACGTTCCAGATGTTGAACATCAAGTAGCCGAATTGAAACGTTTGTTGAAACCTTCAGGAACTATTATTATTGCCGTTCCTAATTTTAAATCATACGATGCTATTCATTATAAAGAATTTTGGGCAGCTTATGATGTGCCAAGACATTTGTGGCATTTTTCAAAAACAGCAATCGAAAAATTATTCGACAAACAAAATATGAATTTGGAAGATATTAAACCTATGTGGTTTGATAGTTTTTATGTGTCGCTTTTATCCGAAAAATATATCTCAGGAAAAATGAATTTCATTTCAGGATTTTTTATCGGATTGATTTCAAATGTGTCTGGATTCTTTAAAAAAGAGTTTTCATCGCATATTTACGTGCTAAAAAACAAGTAAAAATCATTTTAAAGCGATTTTAGACGTTTTTTTAATCGATCCGATATAGATTAGTGTCTTTTTTTAGAAGATTTTATATAAATGATTTATGAAAGTTGTTTTTTATAACTTGAATCTATTGTTTTTAAAAATTCACATAAGAAATTCTTATAATTAGAAAATAAATAAAAAAGCAACAAATTTGCTACTTTATAACTTATTATTACTTTTACGAAAAATTATTAATTACCAATTAGAACCATGAAAAAAATTGTATTGATTTTAGCAGTTGCATTAAGCATTTTAGCATGTAACAAAACAGAGACAAATTCAAAAGAATTCAAAACCGCATATATCAACACAGCTGAAATAATCGAGAAATACGAAAAATTCAAAGATGAAGATGATAAATTTAAAGTTAAATCGGAAGAATTAGGTCGACCTTTAGAATCAAAAGTTCGTGCTTTTCAAGCAGAAGCACAAAATTTCCAACAAAGTGCACAAGCAAAAGGACCACAATGGGCACAACAAAAAGGCGCTGAGCTATCTCAAAGAGAACAGCAATTAGGAATTGAACAAAACGCTTTACTCCAACAATTACAACAAGAAGGAGCCGTTTTAAAAGATACTTTAATTAGTGAAGTTAAAAAATTCATTAAAGATTACGGTAAAAAGAAAGGATACGATTACATTTATGGAACAGGTGATGCGGCTACAATTTTGTATGCTAAAGATAACTATGACATAACTAAAGAAGTTTTGAAAGAACTTAACGAAACTTATAAAGCTACCAAAAAAGACGATAAAGTGGCTACTAAAGAAGAAGAGAAAAAATAATTTAAAGTCCTGAGAAATCAGGACTTTTTTATTTCTAATTGTTTCTATATATTTGTATTTCAAATTTATATGCCAAATGGAATCAGTATCAGCCGCAGCTATTTACACACTTAGATTTATTAATCAAACCAATAAATCAATTTTCCTCACCGGAAAAGCAGGAACTGGAAAAACCACACTTTTAAAGGAAATTATCGCTACAACACATAAAAATACAGTCGTTGTAGCCCCAACTGGAATTGCCGCTTTGAATGCAAATGGCGTAACAATTCATTCGATGTTTCAATTGCCATTTGCTGCTTTTATTCCTGATAATAAGCAACTTCCACATTTTTCAGACACCGTAAAATTCGAAAATCGCGATTCATTAGGACGCCATTTTAAGATGAATAACGTGAAACGTTCCGTAATTCGAAATATGGAATTGCTTGTTATTGATGAAGTTTCGATGTTGCGTGCAGATGTTTTGGATGCGATGGATTTTATGATGCGAAAAGTACGCAGAAATGAACGCCCTTTTGGTGGAACTCAAGTGATTTTTATAGGAGATTTATTACAATTACCACCCGTTGTAAAAAATGAAGAATGGGAAATGCTGAAAAATTATTACCGCGGTATGTTCTTTTTTCATTCGCACATCATTCAGCAATATCCGCCGTTGTATATTGAGTTGGATAAGATTTTCCGTCAAACTGATGCCGAATTTATTGATGTTTTGAACAATTTACGCCATAATAAAATCACTTCGGAAGATGTTCAACTTTTAAATCAATTCGTGCAACCTAGTTTTGATTTGAAGAAAAATAAAGGATTTATCATTTTAACGACTCATAATGCTAAAGCCGACACAATCAATGCAAAATCTTTAGCCGATTTAGAAGGAAAGCAATTCACCTATTTACCAGAAATCACAGCTGATTTTCCAGAAAAAATATTTCCATTAGAAGAAAAATTACAACTAAAAGTAGGAGCTCAAGTAATGTTTATTAAAAACGATTTGAATTTCGAAAAACAATTCTTTAATGGAAAAATGGGCGTCATCAGTTCGTTAACCGAAAAAGAAATTTTCGTTCACTTTCCTGAAGAAAATAAAACGATTGAAGTAGAACGCTACGAATGGCAAAATATTCGTTACAAAGTCAACGAAAACACTAAAGAAATTGAAGAAGAAGTCATCGGAACTTTTGTCCACTACCCTATCAAATTGGCTTGGGCGATTACTGTTCACAAAAGTCAAGGGTTAACATTTGACAAAGCAGCGCTTGATGTATCGCAAGTTTTCGCGCCCGGACAAGCATATGTGGCTTTATCGCGTTTGCGTTCGTTAAAAGGGCTTATTTTGCTTTCTCCGTTGCGAATGAATGGCATTTCGAGCGATGAAGAAGTGCTCAGTTATGCTGAAAACAAAGCTTCTGAAGAAATTTTACAACATTCGTTAGCTAAAGAGACGTTGGTTTTTTGGTTGAATACGTTACTTAATTCATTTGATTTCAAAGAATTAGGTCAAGAATGGCGCAATCATTTGTTCAGTTATAATTCAGAAGCACCAAAATCACCTAAAACCAAGCATAACGATTGGGCAAAGACCCAACAAGAAAAAATTGCCGAAATTTTAGAACCTTCTGGGAAATTTATGTCGCAATTGCATAAAATTTTTAATGACGAAAATTTGGATGTAAATTTTGTAAAAGAAAGATGCGATGCGGCTTATCAGTACTTTTTTAAAACGTTAGATGCTGTTGCAGAAGAATTGTTGTTGAAAATTGAAGAAGTAAAACGCATCAAAAAAGTAAAAGCGTTTTATGACGAATTATTAGTGTTAGAAGAACTCCAAATTAAAGCGATTTTACAACTTAAAAAGGCAAAACTATTAACTAATATCATTGTTGAAGGAAAAGAAATTTCAAAGAAAAATTTAATTTCTGAAGACATGAGTACTTACAAAATCAATAAGTTAGTGGTTGTGGCAGAACGCTTTAGAACTTCGCATGCTGCTTTAGTAGAAGACGATGATGATGTTTCGTATTACACCGATTCGAAAAAGAAAAAAACAAAAGAGCCAAAGAAATCTACCATCGAAGATACGTTGGAATTGTGGAAACAGAACCTATCAATTTACGAAATTGCAAAGCAACGAAAATTAACACCACAAACTATCTACAACCATTTTACCAAGCTAATTCAAATGGAAATCGTACAACTTTCAGACATTTTACCAGAAGATAAAATTTCAGAATTAAAAGCCGCTTTCAAAGATTTTAAAGGCGAAAGTTTAGGTGAATTAAAAGAAATCCACGGCGATAAATTTTCTTGGGACGAGTTGCGATTGTATAAAGCGAGTTTAAATTAATTCAACCAAAAAACCACTAAAACAGCTGGAATAAAATAAATTACAATCGTTCTTGCACCATCATAATCTTTGGCTAAACGTTGACCAAAAAGCAACATTAGTAAAGTAATACAAGAAACAATCGCACCATAAAAGCCCAATCCACGTGTAACTGCAGGCTCGGCAATTAATTGAATAATTCCTGAAACACACAAAACACCTGCAATAATTTCTAAGACTAAAACAGTCATTAAAGCAAAAGGAACTTGTTTAGCTAGAATAGTATTGGCAAAATGACCAGTTAACCATTCTACATTGCCTTTCCAATCTTTAATTTTGTCATATCCAGATTGTAAAAAAGTTATTGCTAATAAAGCTAATACTAAAAGAGGAGCAACTTGTATCATAATTATGCGTTTTTATGGATTAATCGAGTTAATTTTATGGATAAATCAGTTAAGATAATTTTACTATTTCCGTTGCGTTCAATGTGGTAAATAGCGTCTTCTAATTCTTTGTAAATATCTGTAATATTAGCACCATTTACAAACGGAGCAAATTTTTCTAGTTCAAATTTTAGCACTTTTGTTTCCAAGAAAACGAGTTCACTAGCTTGGTAATTAAGCAATAAAGCTTGTCTAAAAAAGTGAATACAATAATGTAAAAATTGTTTTTGCGTTTCTCTTCCAGTGGAGGCTATGTTTTCGCTCCAAGCAATTAAATCGTTTATGGCAGCCGCATTTCCTTTTGCTCTGAAAGCACTTCTTACCCATTCTACAAACCATTCGTCAAAAGGGAATTCGTCTTCTTCTTTTCGTAAAATATGCAAGGATCTATTGTAATTTCCTTCGCTTTGATGTGCAATTTTTTTAGCAACAGTTGGATCGCAATTTTCACGTGAAACCAAAGCATCCGCAATCACACTTTCGCTCAAACCAATAAAATCAATCACTTGGCAACGCGATAAAATGGTTTGTAACATATCGCTGGTGCTTTCGGTAATCAGAATAAAAACGGTTTTAGCTGGCGGTTCTTCTAATAATTTTAATAATTTATTTGCAGAAGGACCATTCATTTTATCAGCCATCCAAATGATCATTACCTTGTAACCACCTTCGTATGCTTTTAATGCTAATTTTTTATTGATATCAGTAGCCTCATCTACCCCAATTATTCCTTGTTTGTTTTGAATTCCTAAATTTTTCAGCCAATCAAACAAACTTCCGTAAGGACTTTCACTTAAAAACTGGCGCCATTCTACCATGAAATTATCACTAACGGCATGACTTTTAACGGTGTCAGTTCCGGCAACTGGAAAAACAAAATGCAAATCTGGATGGGAAAAATGTTCAAATTTTAGGTTACAAACAGTATTTTCGCCGGTGTTTTCACCACCCACATTACCACATAAAATATATTGTGCATAAGCGATTGCCATAGGAAGTGTTCCACAACCTTCTGGACCCACAAACAACTGAGCGTGCGGAATTCTTCCGGCTTCGGCACTCTTAGTCAAATGATTTTTAATATGTTCCTGTCCTAAAATGTCTTTAAAAAGCATGCAACAAACCTAATCAAAAATTACCAAAATTGATAGAAAAGAAAGTAAAAAATCGAAACAGTAAAGTTTTAAAAAATTACTAAATATGATAATTATTATAAAGATTTAAGATACAATAATTTATATTTGCATTTACTTAAATAAAAATTAGTTCCAAATGAAAACACTTAACGACTTCAATTTCAACAATAAAAAAGCAATTATTAGAGTAGATTTCAATGTGCCATTAGATGAAAATTTTAAGGTTACAGATGCCACAAGAATCGAGGCAGCAAAGCCAACAATTGACAAAATTTTGAAAGACGGAGGAAGTGTTATTTTAATGAGTCATTTAGGAAGGCCAAAAGGTGTTGAGGCAAAATATTCGTTACAACACATTGTTTCAAAAACGGAAGAAATTTTAGGTCAAAAGGTGCATTTTGCTTCTGATTGTATAGGAGAGATTGCTGAAAATGCAGCGAAAAATATACAACCAGGCGAAATTTTATTATTAGAAAACTTACGATTTTATGCTGAAGAAGAAAAAGGAGATGTAGAATTCTCTAAAAAATTGGCCGCTTTAGGTGATATTTATGTGAATGATGCATTTGGAACAGCGCACAGAGCACATGCTTCTACCACAATTATTGCGCAATTTTTTAAAGAAGCAAAATGCTTTGGATATTTGTTAGCCAAAGAAATTGAAAGCATCGAAAAAGTATTAAAAAATTCAGAAAAACCAGTAGTTGCGATTTTAGGAGGAAGTAAAGTTTCTTCAAAAATTACAGTGATTGAAAATATTTTAGACAAAGTAAACCACATGATTATTGGTGGCGGAATGACGTTTACTTTCGTGAAAGCGCTAGGAGGAAAAATTGGAAATTCGATTTGTGAAGATGATAAGTTAGAATTAGCTATTGAAATTTTAAAACAAGCTAAAGAAAAAGGAGTTCAAATTCACATTCCAGTGGATGTTGTAGCTGCAGATGCATTTTCAAATGATGCAAACACACAAATTGTGGATGTGAATCAAATCCCAGATGGATGGCAAGGTTTAGATGCGGGTCCTAAAACTTTAGAAATTATCAAACGTATTATTTTAGATTCAAAAACTATATTGTGGAACGGACCATTAGGGGTTTTTGAAATGGAAAATTTTGCAAATGGAACAATTTCATTAGGAGAATTCATTGCAGAATCAACTGCCAACGGAGCGTTTTCATTAGTTGGTGGGGGTGATAGTGTGGCCGCAGTGAAACAATTTGGATTTGAACCTAAAATGAGTTATGTTTCTACTGGTGGTGGAGCAATGTTGGAAATGCTAGAAGGTAGAACTTTACCAGGTATTGCTGCAATATTAGATTAAATACAATAAAAGCTTGGGAATTAAGTTATTAATAGTTACCAAGCTCAAAATATATAAATAAATGAAAAATTTTATACTGGTTACATCACTTTTACTTTCGGTTGCTGGTTTCGGACAAGAGAATGCAGAAAAAGAGAGTTTGTTAACGTTGCCAAAAATGTCTTATTTGGATTCGTTGAAAACAACTTTTGTAAATCACAGTACAAGTAATTGTATTGATGAACGTTGGATTTCTGAACTTGCAAGCGCTGAATTATCTGAAAATATGTTTTCTGATATTTCAGACATCAACATAGATTCTGAAGTAAATTATGATTTATCTACAGATGTATTGAAAAAAAGATTAGCAAAAATGGATGCTAAATCACCCTTTAATATTGAGTATAATCCGGCATTAGAAAACACTATTAAAGCGTTTTTAAAAAACAGACCGAAAGCTTTTGAGCGTTTGATGGCTGTTTCTGAATATTATTTTCCAATGTTTGAAGAGCATTTAGCAAAATACAATATTCCGTTAGAATTGAAGTATTTAGCTATTGTTGAATCGGCTTTAAATCCGAAAGCAAAATCAAGAGTTGGAGCGTCTGGTTTATGGCAATTTATGTACCCAACCGGAAAACAATACAATTTAGAAGTTACTTCTTATGTAGATGAACGTTATGATCCATTAAAAGCTACCGAAGCTGCTTGTCAATATTTATCAAGTTTGTACGGAATTTTTGGTGATTGGAGTATGGTTTTGGCCGCTTATAATTGTGGACCTGGGAATGTTTCAAAAGCCATTCGTCGTTCAGGCGGAAGCCAAAATTACTGGAATATTAGAAAAAATTTACCAAAGGAAACGGCAAATTATGTTCCTGCCTTTTTAGCCACTTTTTACATTTACGAATTTAAGAAAGAACACGGAATTCAACCTAAAAAAGCGCCTGTAACGTATTTTGAAACGGATACGATTATGGTGAAAAAACAAATGTCTTTTAAACAAATTTCGGATTTGTTGGATATTCCAGTAGAACAATTAGAGTTTTTAAATCCAATTTACAAATTAAAGGTAATACCTTTTGAAGCCGATAAACCTCATTATTTGCGCTTACCAAAAAATAAAATGGGTCTTTTTGTTTCTAACGAAGAAAAAATTTACGCTTATATAGAATATACCGACACGCATAAAGAAAAAACAAAGCAGGAATATGCTGCATTATCTTCAAAAGATTCAATAGCTTCTAGTCCTGATTCTACTTTTGTAAGTAAACCAAAGTTTGAACGTAAAACGCAATATCACACCATTAAAAGTGGAGAAAGTTTAGGAAAGATTGCAGATAAATACAATGTTTCTATTTCAAATTTGAAATCTTGGAATCACATTAAAGGGAATACCATTCAAGCTGGAAAAAAATTAAAAATTTATTCCGATAAAAAAATAGTTGTACAAAACGAGTCTAATAACACTAAAAATAGCACATACGAGGTAAAAACGGGTGACTCATTGTTTTCAATTTCTAAACAATTTCCTGGGGTTTCTATAGACGACATAAAAAAATGGAACGATATTAGCGGGGACAATATTCAACCCGGAATGAAATTAAAAATAAACGGATAATTAAACGTTTTTCATTATGAAAAAAATTGCAATTTTAACTCTTTTAGTCGTATCACTTTTTTCTTGTAAAGAATCTTCTAAAGAAGATGTTCAAGCTATATTATCAGAATCTAATGGTAAAATTAACAACGTTTCTATCATTATTGATGATAATTTATGGAATGGCGAAATTGGAGATAGTATTCGTAAAAAGTTTGCAGCTCCAGTAGATGGTTTGCCACAAGAAGAGCCATTGTTTACTCTAAATCAATATCCAACAAAAGTGTTTGAAGGTTTTGTACGTAAAAGCCGTAACATTATTGTTGTCAAAAAAGGTAAAGAAGCAGGTTATGCCGCAAACACTAATAAATTTGCCAAGCCACAAAATATCTTTTTCATTTCTGGAACAGATACGGAAGATGTTTTAAATGTTATAGAAGAAAAATCGGCAGAAATAATAAAAACAATCAAAGCTTCTGAAATTGTTGAAAATCAAATTCGAATGAAAAAATCATTGGTTTCTGATGAACAGATTCAAAAGAAGTTTGGTGTAAGTTTACAAATCGGATTTGGATTTAAATACGATATGGTAAAAGAGAATTTCATTTGGCTACGAAAAGAATTTACTTCGGGTTATAACAGTATTTTAATTTATCAGGTTCCAATTGAAAAGGTTGAAAAAGACACCAATATTATTGCCAATATTACCGCAATGCGTGATGAAGTTGGAAAAGCTAACATTCACGGAGCATTACCAAACACCTGGATGATTACTGAAGCTGCTTATGCTCCATATTTATTTGATGTAACTGTTGCGGGTAAAAAAACCTATTTAACAAAAGGAACTTGGGAATTGAAAAATGACTTTATGGCCGGACCTTTTGTAAATTATGCTATCAAAGACACTAAAAATAAGCGTTATTTAATCATAGAAGGATTCACTTATAATCCATCCAAATCGAAGCGTGATTTAGTTTTCGAATTGGAAGCCATTATTCAGTCGGTTAAGTTTTTAAAATAATATCAAGTTCCCTTCATTGGGAACTTTCTTTTTTATCATGGAAATAACATTCAAAATAAAGCGATTTAAAGAACTTTCTACAACCGAACTATATTCTTTGTTACAACTTCGTTCAGAAGTGTTTGTGGTGGAGCAAAATTGCGTTTATCAAGACATTGATGGTAAAGACGAGAAAGCACTTCATGTTTTAGGCTATTACAATGGCGATTTAGCTGCGTATTCTCGTTTGTTCAATAAAGGTTATTATTTTGAAGAAACATCAATAGGAAGAGTTGTGGTCAGCCCAAAATACCGCGATAAAAAGTTTGGTCACGATTTAATGCGGGTTTCTATTGAGGCAATTAAACAAAATTTTAATGAAACCGCTATCACAATTTCTGCACAAGAATATCTAAAAAAATTCTACGAATCGCACGGATTTATCCAAACCAGCGAAATGTATTTAGAAGATGATATTCCGCATATTCAGATGAAGAAAAAATAACTACTTCTTAGCTTCCACAGGAACCACATCATTTTTAGTAATCAAAAGTTCAACCCTACGGTCTAAAGTGCTGCCTTTTTTTAACGATTGTGTGTTGCCATAACCCTTAAAAGTCATGCGGGTTTTACTGATGCGTTTCATTAAGAAATAATTATATACTCGTTTTGCACGATTGATAGATAATTCGCGTTTTTTAGTGTCGCGGTCTACTGCTTCTTTTTGGAAGGTTGGCGTGCAACAAACATGACCCTGGATTTCGAAGTGAATATTTTTGTATTTGTGAAGCTCTAGAGCTATTCGGTCCAATTCTTTTTTAGCTTTATAGGTCAATTGGCTACTTCCTCTTTCAAATAAAACGTGGTCGAGATAAATCCTATCGCCCACAATTCTATCTTTTTTAATAGTACTATAAACCCCTGGAATCTTTAAATCTTCAATTACAATAGGTTTAAAATTTACCACCACATCTACTCTTCGGTTTTTAGAACGCGCTTCTGGAACATTAGTTTGCATGTCTTCATCTAGCATAATTCTGCCTTTCCCTTCCAAGGTAATGATGATTTTACTTTTTATTCCGCGCTCTATCAGTTTGTTTTTAACCGTATTGGCTCTGTTGGTTGATAAAGTGTAGTTGTATGCATCTTTCCCGCGGTCATCACAATACCCAAATATCTGAACCGATTCAATTCGAGAAGTATCAATTTTACTTACAAACGTAACTACTGCATCGGCTTGTTCTGTTTTTAAATTAAATTTATCAAATTCAAAAAAAATAGAGTGTACTTCTTCTTCTTCTTGTCCAAAAGTAAAACATGAAAAAACAAAAAAAAGTATTGATAAAAAGCGTTTCATTTTATTTTTTTAAAATTGATTTGTATTGATTTGTATTGATTAATAGCATCATGGCTTTTTCAATTTCGACATTGTTTTTTGTATAAAATGTATACAATCCTTCACGATATAGATAACGTGTAATTAGTTCTTCTTGAATTAGTTTTTTGATTTGATTTTTATTTTTATCCAATTCTAATTCTTGATTTTTTTCTATGGCCAGTTCCAATTGCTTGTATTCATTTGCAATTTGCGCCTCTATTTTTTCGTTTTTAGCAGTTTCTAAAACATTTTTCATTGCTTTATATGTTTCTGTATCTAAACTAATTTTTTCCTGCTTCAAATAGGCTTTAAAGGTATTAAAATCGACATCTGTAATGGTGGGAATTCCCGCAAGGGTTGTGTTTTTAAAATACCATTGGGTGGCAAAATTAAAAATGGCATCTGTTTTAATTATAGCCTCTGTTATACTGGCGGTTTTCGTTTCTTCAATTTCTACATCAGGTAAAACACCTCCACCATCATAAACCGTTCTACCTGCTTTAGTTTTAAAAGCATTGAATTCGTTTTGAGATTTTTTAATTGCTTTTCCGTTTTCGTCCTTTTTTGAATAATCTAACGCTTGAATACACCTTCCTGATGGGGTATAATATCTAGAAATAGTTACTTTAACTTGTGTTCCGTATGACAAATCTAATGGACGTTGTACCAATCCTTTTCCAAAACTTCTCGAACCTAAAACAACCCCTCTATCCAAATCCTGAATGGCGCCCGCTACAATTTCTGAAGCCGATGCACTTTTTCCATCAACAATAACAGCCAACGGAATTTCTAAATCGATAGGTTCATTTTTACTTCGATATTCTAAATTATATTTGGTGTTTTTTGATTTTGTCGTTACAATTAATTCGTTTTTAGCCACAAAAAGATTGCAAATATTTACTGCTTCATGAAGTAATCCTCCTGGGTTTCCTCTTAAATCTAAAATGATCTTGGTAGCACCTTGTTTTTTTAATTCTAACAATGCTGATTTGGTTTCTGCACTCGCTTTTTCAGTAAATTTAGTAAGTACAATATATCCTACATTATCTTTTAACAGCGCAAAAAACGGAACGGCTTTTATTTCAACATCATCTAAAACAATTGTTGCATTTTGCGTTTTTCCTTGTCGAATGTATTGAATTTCAATTTTAGTGTTTTTAGCACCACGAAACAATTGCGAGGCGTCTTCTTTATATTCTTTTAAATTAATATCACCAATTTGAATTACTTCATCACCCGCTTTTAAACCCGCTTTATCAGCTGGAAAACCTTTGTAAATTTCTTTTAGTAAAACCTTTCCTTCTTTACGTTGTACCATAGCACCTATACCAGTGTACTCACCCGTATTGTTGATTTTGAATTTTAAAACATCCTGTTCATTAAAGAAAACTGTATATGGATCCAACTCTTTCAACATGTTTTTTATGGCATTATCCATCATTTCTCCCGGATTGGTTTCATCCACATAATTTTGATTTACGGTTTTGAAGAGACCTGTGAAAATTTCTATTTGTTTTGCAATTTCAAAGAAATCGTTTTTAAAACTAACACCTACAAAAAGAAATATTGCCGCAACAATAGGAATAATTATTTTTCTACTGAAATATCGTTTCATGAATAAAAGTATTGATACATTTTTACGAAAGTAAATAATATTGTCCAAAAATTAAACCAAAAAATAGATTTACTTCTGACTTTCGTTGAATTTTTGAAAAAGTTGGATGGTTTTTTCTTCTATTTCTTTGTAGGAAAGGCGTTCTTTCGTTTGATAAAAGAACATAAAAGCATAAGGTTTTTCTATATTATCAATTAAAATATGCTTGTTTAAACGATACGTTTCGCGCAAAACGCGTTTAAAATAATTTCGGTCTACCGCTTTTTTGAAATATTTTTTTGAAACCGAAACGCCCATTTTCATCAGTTCGGCATTTTCTTCTTTGTTTTCAACATATACCAAGCGCAGCGGGAATTTCGAAACCGAATTTCCTTCTGAAAAAAGTAAATCAATAGTAGTTTTGCTTTTTAATTTTTCTTTTTTGGGATAAGTGAATTGCATGAGGCAAAGGTATAAAAAAAGCCGACTTCAAAAAGCCGGCTAAAATTTCATTCTATTTTTTTAAAAAAACATTGTCTTCTTTGTTCATATCCGCCATTATATTTTCTGGGTCAATGGTGATGGATTTTATTTTTTCTTTTGGTTTTGCAATTTCAAAAGTAAAAGTTGGATACGCCCAATCCCAACCTTTTAATACATTTCCTTTAATTCCAGTGTATGGATTAGGTTTTTCCCAACGCATCAAGGTATTTGGAATGTAAAAAAATTCTTTGGTTCCGTCGGTATATTCAACTATTACATCTAATGGCATTGGCATTCTTCCTTTTCTTTCAAATGTTACTTTTGTATTGGCTGCATTAGCTTCCGAAACGTCTTTAATACTATAATCGATAGTATTAGTTGTCAATGTCCAATCTAATAAATACCAATCTAAATTTGCGCCCGAAACTTTTTCCGCTACACGTTTAATATCGTTTGGTGTTGGATGCGTAAATTTATATTCGTTGTAGTAACGTTTGATGGTTTTGTTCAGGTTTTCTTGCCCAATTAAATAACCCAATTGTACTAAAAACACTTCTCCTTTGCTATAGGCAGAAATGCCATATGCCATATTTAAATCATAACGATCAGCGTGCGTAGAAAGCGGTTGTTCTTTTCCTGATTTTGCTAAATAAATGTAGTTTTTATAAGAATCTTCAAACGGATTTTCAGGTTTTTTTGGAGGCAACACTTTGTTCATGGCTAAATTAGATATGTACGAAGTAAATCCTTCATCCATCCATTCGTGTTTGGTTTCGTTAGTAGCTAGAACAAATTGGAACCATGAATGCGCCATTTCGTGTGCGGTTACACCAACCAAACTTCCGAAAGCTCTATTTCCAGTGATTAAGGTACACATACCATATTCCATTCCACCATCGCCACCTTGAATCACTGAGTATTGTTTGTAAGGATATGGTCCTACGTTTTCGTTAAAATACGCTAACAATTCAGCTGTTTTAGGTTGCATTTTTTTCCAATTTTCTAAATTTTCTTTCTTGTTTTTGTACAAGAAATGCAATTCCACATTATTTGGACCTAAAATCATGTCGTGAATAAATTCGTTATCGGCTCCCCAAGCAAAATCATGCACGTTAGGCGCATAAAAATGCCAAGTTAAATTTTTGGTTTTCTTAGGATAAACGACTTGCACACCTGCATCTTGATAGCCGTGACCAATTTCGTTTTTGTTTTGTAAATAACCTGTTCCACCAATAGTGTAAGCTTTGTCAATCGTTATTTTTACATCAAAATTTCCCCAAACACCATGAAATTCTCTTGCAATGTATGGGTTAGCGTGCCATCCTTCGAAATCATATTCACATAGTTTAGGATACCATTGGGTCATTGATAAAGCAACGCCTTCTTCAGAAATCCTTCCCGAACGACGAATTTGCAACGGCACTTGGCCATCAAAATCTAAAGAAAGGGTGGTTTTTTGTTTTGGTAAAATAGCTTTTGCTAACGTAACTTCTAAAATAGTTCCTACTACTTTTGTGGTTGCTGCAACGCCATCTTGTTTGAAATTAGCGATGTTTAAATAGCCAATTTCATTTGGTTTTAAAGTGCTGATTTTACTTTCTTTTATGTCTTTTCCTTCTTTCTTAAAGTTTTTCACCATTCGTTTATCTGGGTCGGAAATCGATTGTAAACGTGCATCCATTTCGCTTCCAGGTTGAAAAGCGTTATTATACAAATGATAATACACTTTATGTAAGGTATCATTTGAATTATTGGTGTACACAATTTCTTGTTTTCCGGTATATTGGAATTTTTTCACCTCCATTTTCACCTCCATTTTATAGTCAACGTGTTGTTGCCAATAGCCTGGATTTGGATTGTTTTGGCCAAACGATAAGAAGGGAACTAAACTTAAAAACAATAATTTTTTCATATTCGTTTTTTAAAAGAAAACCTACAAGACAGCTTATATCTTGTAGGATTTTGAAATAGTTATGTAATTCTTTACGGCTATTATTTAGCCATTTTAGCCGCTAAAACTAAGGCATTATAAGCATTTACAATTCTGCCCGATTTTGATGCATCAGCAAAATTAGCTTTATGTTTGTCTTCACCAATAGTCACTGTGTTTTTTAAAGGAGTTCCACTTTCCATAATAATTTGTTTTACTTGAATAGCGGTTAAACTAGGATAGTATGAACGAATTAATGTTGCAACACCCGCTACATTGGGAGAAGCCATTGATGTTCCTTGTAAATATTCATACGTGTTTAAAGGTGTTGTTGCATATATTTCATCTCCTGGCGCATAAATATCTACATTGTTTTTTCCGTAATTTGAAAAATCAGCAATCATTTTACTTCCATAAGCTGGAGAAAGAGCCCCAATAATTAATACATTTTTAGCAAATTCTGGACTTCCATCGTAAGTATCATTTGGATATTTGTTCGTAACATCTAAATCAAATGATTCATTTCCAGCAGCAATTACTACTAAAACATCTTTTGATTCTGCGTATTTAATAGCATCGATTACCCATTCTTTTTGTTGTGAATAGTATTTTCCGAATGAACCGTTGATTACTTTAGCACCATTATCCACCGCATAACGAATACCTAAAGCGATATCTTTATCATATTCATCCCCGTTAGGAACTGCTCTAACCGTTAATATTTCAGCATTATTTGTTACACCATCGCCACCAAGATTATTTCCTCTAACTTGAGCTACAATTCCAGCAACGTGTGTTCCGTGTTTTGCTTCTTTTGGCTCAGGACCAACTACATTATTGTTTCCGTATTTCGTGTCGTTCAAATCGTTTGGATTATCACCCACAATTTTTCTTCCGTCAAATTCTACATTTAAATTATAGTTGATTTGTCCATAAACATAGTCTTTAAATTCTTCAATTTGAGCGTCAAATTCAGCTTTTGAAGATTTACTTAAAATTTGAGTAAACATTGCTTTTGCTTGTTTAACTCCAGTTTCATCCGATTGAATTGCTTTTACTTCTTCTAGGGTAAAATCGCTTTTTTTAAGGAAAGTTGCTACTGTTTTCTCCGCATTTAAAATAAAATCTAATTGTTGTTTTTGTGGCTGAATTCCTTTTAGCTCTTCCTCTAATTGCGCTTTCGCTTTATCATAATCTGGAGTTCCAGGTCCTTTTTTAACAATTCGAGTCATTTCTAATTGTTCATGAACAGCATCTCCTAAGAAATTCCATCCGTGTATATCATCAATGTATCCGTTTTTGTCGTCGTCAATTCCGTTTCCAGCAATTTCTTTTGGATTGGTCCAAATTACTGCTTTTAAATCTTCGTGATTGATATCAACGCCTGAATCTACAATTCCAACGATGACTTTTTTACCCTTTTTTCCTTTGATTAATTCTTTATAAGCTTTGTCAACACTCATTCCAGGAACGGTATCTTTCACTAAATCTAAGTGACTCCAACGTTTTAAATCATTTTCAGCAACGGGAGTAGTTTTTAAAGGTAAATTATCAATATTTTCAACCGGAGTTGAAACCATTTTTTGTGTTCCGCAGCTTGCCAAAGCAATGGCCAAAGCTAAACTTAAATAAAGCGGTCTAAAAGTTCTCTTCATTTTTTCAATTAATTAATTTTCAGTTATTGGACTGATATGTTGTGTATTTGTTACAAATATTTTTTTTATTTTAAAATGTCTTCACATTTAAAAACTTCTTTTAAGCGAACCCCTTTTTCTGTTCGTTCTACGGTAATAATTTCATTGTGTGCATCGTGCTCTAAAAACAAATAATAGTTGTTATCGGCAGTAGCGTTCATGAATTTTGCTTTTTCGTCCAATGTTAGTAAGGGTCTAGTGTCATAACCCATCACATAAGGAATCGGAATATGTCCGGCAGTCGCTAATAAATCACCACAAAAAACAATGGTTTTTCCGTTATAGTTGATATGTGGTAACATTTGTTTTTCGGTATGCCCGTCCGCAAAGAAAATACCAAAACCTAGTTCAGATTCTTGTAAAAAATCACCTTGGGGTCTTTTAATAAAATTCAATTGACCACTTTCTTCCATCGGAATGATGTTTTCATGAAGAAATGAAGCTTTTTCCCTTGAATTAGGTTTGGTTGCCCATTCCCAATGGTTTTCGTTGGTCCAAAATTTTGCATTTTTAAAAGCTACTTCATAACCCGTTTTGTCTTTGTTCCAATTCACGCTACCTCCACAATGGTCAAAATGCAAATGCGTCATAAACACATCGGTAATATCATCGCGGTGAAAACCAGCACTTTTTAGCGACTTATCTAATGAATGGTTTCCCCAAAGCGAATAATATCCAAAAAATTTATCCGATTGTTTGTTGCCCATTCCGGTATCAATTAGTGTCAAACGATTTCCGTCTTCAATTAGTAAACATCTTGCAGCGATGTCAATTAAGTTGTTTTCATCGGCCGGATTGGTTTTATTCCAAATGGTTTTTGGAACTACGCCAAACATAGCACCACCATCTAATTTAAAATTTCCTGCTTCAATAGGATAAAGTTTCATAGTGTTAAAATTTCCTGCAATTTACAAAAATTGACAATACTTTTTTCTTAAGTATAATATAAATAAAACTTATAGGATGATAAGTTATAAAAATGTTAGCAACTCTTGTAAAAAGCAAATTATGACTTATCTTTGTCGTTAATTTAGACAAAATCAAAATAAGAAATGATTAAAGTATCTGATACAGCAAGTAAAAAAATCATCGCTATGATGCAAGAAGATGGTTTTGATGCAGCCAAAGATTACGTGCGAGTAGGCGTAAAAAGTGGTGGTTGCTCGGGTTTGTCTTATGATTTAAAATTTGACAAAGAAATAGGCGAAAACGATAAAATATTTGAAGATAATCATGTAAAAATTGCCGTAGAGAAAAAGAGTTTTCTTTACTTGGCAGGAACTATATTAGAGTTTTCAGGTGGTTTAAACGGGAAAGGATTTGTTTTTAACAATCCAAATGCACAAAGAACGTGTGGATGTGGAGAGAGCTTCTCTCTATAAATCAAAAATTATGAGTAAATATACTGAGGACGACTTAAAAGTAGAATTAGAAAATAAAGAATACGAATACGGATTTTATACCGAATTGGACTCGGAAACGTTTCCTATTGGTTTAAACGAAGACATTGTTCGGGCGATTTCAAAGAAAAAAGAAGAGCCTGAGTGGATGACCGAATGGCGTTTAGAAGCTTTTCGTGCTTGGTTAGAAATGATTGAACCTGAATGGGCAAATGTGCATTACGAAAAACCAGATTTTCAAGCGATTTCATATTATTCGGCACCTAAAAAAGCCGATCCGAATAAAAAATTAGAAGACGTTGATCCAGAACTTTTGGCGATGTACAAAAAGTTAGGAATTTCGGTTGATGAACAAAAGAAAATGAATAACGTTGCTATTGATATCGTGGTAGATTCGGTTTCTGTAGCAACGACTTTTAAGAAAACATTAAACGAAAAAGGCATTATTTTTTGTTCGATTTCGGAAGCCATTAAAGAACACCCAGAATTAGTTCGTAAATATTTAGGAACAATTGTTCCGCAGAAAGATAATTTTTACGCGGCTTTAAATTCGGCGGTTTTCTCTGACGGAAGTTTCTGTTATATTCCAAAAGGCGTTCGTTGCCCAATGGAATTATCAACCTATTTCCGAATCAATCAAGGTGGAACAGGTCAGTTTGAAAGAACATTGCTAATTGCTGATGAAGGAAGTTATGTTTCATATTTGGAAGGTTGTACAGCTCCAAGTCGTGATGAAAATCAATTGCACGCAGCAGTTGTAGAATTAATAGCAATGGACGATGCCGAAATTAAATATTCAACCGTGCAAAACTGGTATCCTGGAAACAAAGAAGGAAAAGGTGGCGTTTATAATTTCGTAACCAAAAGAGGTTTATGCGAGAAAAACGCAAAAATTTCTTGGACACAAGTAGAAACGGGTTCGGCAGTAACATGGAAATATCCATCGGTTGTTTTAAAAGGTGACAATTCAATTGGCGAATTTTATTCAATTGCCGTAACTAATAATTTTCAACAAGCCGATACTGGAACGAAAATGATTCACTTGGGTAAAAACTCAAAGTCAACCATTATTTCTAAAGGAATTTCTGCAGGAAAATCACAAAACAGTTATAGAGGATTAGTGCAAATAGGAGCAAGAGCTGAAAATGCGCGTAACTTCTCACAATGTGATTCGCTTTTAATGGGTAATAATTGTGGTGCACACACATTCCCATATATCGAAAGTAAAAATGCTTCGGCAAAAATTGAACACGAAGCTACGACTTCAAAAATTGGAGAAGACCAAGTATTCTATTGCAACCAACGCGGAATTCCAACAGAAAAAGCAATTGCCTTAATCGTAAATGGTTTCAGTAAGGAAGTATTGAACAAATTACCAATGGAATTTGCTGTGGAAGCGCAGAAATTGTTGGAAATTTCGTTAGAAGGTTCAGTAGGATAATCAATCATAAATTCGAATATATAACACATTTACAAAATGTTACAAATAAAAAACTTACACGCTTCGGTAGAAGACAAAGAAATATTAAAAGGAATCAACCTTGAGATTAAAGCAGGAGAAGTGCATGCGATTATGGGACCAAATGGTGCTGGTAAATCAACCTTGTCTTCTATCATTGCTGGAAATGAAAACTATGACGTTTCGGAAGGGGAAATATTCTTAGACGGAGAAGAGATTTCTGAAATGGCGCCAGAAGAAAGAGCACACAAAGGCGTGTTCTTATCTTTTCAATATCCTGTAGAAATTCCGGGTGTTTCGGTGACAAACTTTATTAAAACAGCCATTAACGAAAAACGTAAAGGCAATGGTCAAGAGGATATGCCGGCCAATGAAATGTTGAAAATGATTCGCGAGAAATCGGAATTGTTAGAAATGGACCGTAAGTTCTTGTCTCGTTCTTTAAACGAAGGTTTTTCGGGAGGGGAGAAAAAACGAAATGAAATTTTCCAAATGGCCATGTTGGAGCCAAAAATTGCGATTCTGGACGAAACCGATTCTGGTTTGGACATTGACGCGTTGCGAATTGTAGCAAATGGTGTTAATAAATTGAAAAATAAAGACAATGCGGTTTTAGTGATTACGCACTACCAACGTTTGTTAGATTATATTATTCCAGATTTCGTTCACGTTTTAATGGACGGAAAAATCGTAAAAACTGGTGGAGCTGATTTAGCTTTAGAATTAGAAGAAAAAGGATACGACTGGATTAAAAACGAGTTGGTTTAATTCGTTTCAGGTTTCAAGTTTCAAGTTTTTAGAACCTCATTTATACACGCCTAATTTAATTTTATATACACGCCATGGCAACAATTACAAAGTTTGAAGATTTAGAAATTTGGCAAGAAGCCAGAAAATTAGCAAAGGAAGTTTTTTTACTTTCAAAAGAAACTGATTTAAAAACCGATTTTAGATTTAAAGAACAAATAAAAGCATCTTCTGGTTCCGTTATGGACAATATTGCTGAAGGTTTTGAAAGAGATGGAAATTTGGAATTTCGCCAATTTTTATCTGTAGCAAAAGGTTCGGCAGGAGAAACCAGATCTCAAATTTATAGACTGTATGATTGCGAATATATTTCGGAAGAACAGTTTAAAGATTTGAAAAATAAATATGAAAACTTAAGCGGTAAAATCAAAAATTTCATCACTTATTTAAACAAGAAAGATTTCAAAGGAAACAAGTTCCAATAACCTGAATGGAATTAAAAGATAAATTATTAGCTTCCTTCATGGCCTTTGAAGAAAAAATCAAGGACAATGAAGATTTACATGAAGTTCGAAATCAAGCCATAAAAAATTTCGAAAATAAAGGTTTTCCTACTAAAAAAGAGGAAGCATGGAAATACACGTCATTAAATTCGATTTTAAAGAATGATTTTTCGGTTTTCCCAAAGAAAGAAAATACGATTGAATTCAAAGATGTTAAAAAGTATTTTCTACACGAAATTGATACGTATAAAGTAGTTTTCATTGACGGAATTTTCAGTTCGTTTTTGTCTTCTACTACGCATGATGGTTTAGATGTTTGCTTGATGTCTTCAGCATTGACCAAACCGAAATATAAAATGGTAATTGACACTTATTTTAATCAAATTGCGAATAAGGAAGAAAGTTTAACTTCTTTAAATACAGCTTTTTCTTTAGAAGGAGCGTATATCAACATTCCAAAAAGTAAAGTGGTTGAAAAGCCAATCGAGATTATTTATTTCTCAACAGGAAATGAAGCAGCTTTGATGGTACAACCTCGAAATTTAGTAATTATTGGAGAGAACGCTCATGTTCAAATTGTAGAACGTCATCAAAGTTTGAATAGCAATCCAGTTTTAACGAATTCGGTTACCGAAATTTTCGCTCAAAAACGTGCGATTGTTGATTATTACAAAGTACAAAACGATGTACAAACCGCTAATTTGATTGACAACACTTACATTGCTCAAAAGCAAGAGAGTAGAGTAGCGGTGCATACGTTTTCATTTGGTGGAAATATCACAAGAAACAATTTGAATTTCTATCACCAAGGTGAAAGAATCGATTCTACTTTGAAAGGAATTACCATTATTGGCGATAAACAACATGTAGATCATTATACGTTAGTGCAACACGCCACACCAAATTGCGAAAGTCATCAAAATTATAAAACGATTTTACACGATAGTTCTACTGGTGTTTTCAACGGGAAAATCTTCGTAGAAAAAGAAGCGCAAAAAACCGATGCATTCCAACAAAACAACAACATTTTAATTGGTGATAAAGCTACTATCAACGCTAAACCACAATTAGAAATCTTTGCCGATGATGTAAAATGTTCGCATGGTTGTACGATTGGACAATTAGATGAAAGCGCCATGTTTTACATGCAACAACGAGGCATTCCTAAAAAAGAAGCCAAAGCTTTGTTGATGTATGCGTTTACAAGTGAAGTTACAAATAGTGTAAAAATACCAGAATTAAAAACAAAAATTGCTCGTATTATCGCTGATAAATTAGGCGTGAATATGGGATTTGATTTGTAATATATAAGACCGCTTCATTGCGGTTTTGTTTTATAAAAAATAAAAAATATCAATATGTTTGATGTTCAAAAAGTAAGAGCTGATTTTCCCATTTTATCGCAAAAAGTAAATGGCAAACCCTTGGTGTATTTTGATAACGGAGCTACTTCGCAAAAACCGCAAGTAGTTATTGATGCTATTTCGAAATATTACAGCGAAATCAACGCTAATATTCACCGTGGTGTGCATACGCTGAGTCAATTGGCTACGGATGCGTATGAAGTGTCGCGAAATACGATTCAAAATCACTTAAATGCGAAATACAATCACGAAATTATTTTTACTTCGGGAACGACTTTCGGCATTAACTTGGTGGCGAATGGTTTTGCAAGTTTACTTCAAAAGGGTGATGAGGTGATGGTTTCTGCTTTGGAACATCACAGCAACATTGTACCTTGGCAATTTTTGTGTGAAAGAACAGGAGCAAAGTTGGTGGTTATTCCAATGAATGAAAAAGGAGAATTAATTCTTTCAGAATTTGATAAACTACTTTCTGAAAAAACGAAAATCGTAACAGTTAACCATATTTCAAATGCGTTAGGAACGGTTAACCCAATAGAATACATCATCAAAAAAGCTCATGGAATAGGAGCAGCCGTTCTAATCGACGGAGCACAAGCAACTCCGCATTTACGTCCAGATGTGCAAGCTTTGAATTGTGATTTTTATGTGTTTTCGGGACATAAAGTGTGCGGACCAACAGGCGTTGGAATTTTATATGGAAAAGAAGAATGGTTGCGAAAATTGCCACCGTATCAAGGCGGAGGTGAAATGATTGCTGAGGTTACTTTCGAAAAAACTACTTATGCCGATTTACCACATAAATTTGAAGCCGGAACCCCAAACATCGAAGGTGGAATTGTTTTAGGAACGGCGATTGATTACATGAATGCAATCGGCTTTGATAACATTGCGGCATACGAACAAGAATTATTAGAGTACGGAACCAAAAGATTACAGGAAATAGAAGGTTTAACGATTTTTGGAACGAGTGAAAACAAAGCTTCAGTTATTTCATTTAACATCGAAGGCATTCATCCGTATGACATTGGCACAATTATCGATAAGTTAGGTATAGCGGTTAGAACCGGGCATCATTGCGCCCAACCTATTATGAATTTTTTCAATATTCCAGGAACCATTAGAGCAAGTTTTGCTTTTTACAATACCAAGGAAGAAATTGATATCTTTGTAGAAGCGGTTAAAAAAGCACAAATGATGCTATCTTAAAAATAAATATTATGAAATCATTATTTTCTATTTTTTTAGTGTTTTTTTTATCGAAAGGTTGTTCGCAAGAGCAGTTTATATCGGATGTAAAAATTTCATATGGTGCGAATTCAAGAGGTTTTCACAGAACCATTCAAATTGAAAATAAAACTTTTTCAGTTATTAACACAAGAGATGGTAAGCCAGAAGTTGTTGAATTATCTGATGAACAATGGAATCAACTTGGGAAATTATATTCTAAAATCGATTTAAAAACTTTTAACGATTTAGAAGGTCCCACCATGGAACGTGCTTATGATGGAAAAGCACATGCTGATATGTCAATTATTGTAAAAGATAAAACGTATACTACCAAAGGTTTTGACCATACAATTCCGCCAGCTAAAATTAAAGAATTTGTAGATTACATTAATAAATTAGCAGATGATTCTGTTGTAAAGAATCCAGTTTTAGGTAGTTATTCTATAGATGAGTTGTTGTCAAATGATGTAAGTAAAAAGGAATATTTCATAAGTTTTGATGCGGAAAAAGTATCTGGTTTTATGGGTTGTAATATGTATTCAGGCATGTACAAATTACAAAATGAATCAATTTCTTTCGGTCCTATGATGTCAACCAGAAAATATTGTGAAAATGCAATGGAAAACGAAACATTATGGTTTAAAGCATCCACTGAAGTTACCTCTTTTAAAATGGAAAACAAAACCATTTTATTATACGATAATGAAAACAAGTTGATTTTAAAAGCAACAAAAAAATAATTTTTTAATGACGATTAAAGAGATACAAAACGAAATTGTAGACGAGTTTTCTATGTTTGACGACTGGATGCAACGCTACGAATATATCATTGAGTTAGGAAAAACACTGCCATTAATTGATGAACAATACAAAGTTGACGAAAATATTATCAAAGGTTGTCAATCCAAAGTTTGGGTTCATGGTGAAGAACAAGACGGAAAAATAGTTTTCACAGCAGATAGCGATGCCATTTTAACGAAAGGCATTATTGCAATTCTTATTCGTGCTTTTTCAAACCAAACTCCAGCCGCAATACTGGATGCAAATACTGATTTTATTGATGAAATTGGATTAAAAGAACATTTGTCACCCACTAGAGCCAATGGTTTGGTTTCAATGATAAAACAAATAAAAATGTATGCGTTAGCATTTCAATCAAAGCAATAAAAATTAACATATAAGCCACATAAGTTTTAAAATATGATATACACACCAAAATTTAATATAAGCCATGAAAAATTTAACAAAAACACAGTTAAAAGATTTAGTTTATCAAGTTAACGGAGCTGCAATAGAAGTTCATAAAAGATTAGGTCCAGGATTATTGGAAACTGTTTATCATCAGTGTCTGATTAAGGAATTAGAATTACGTAATATAAATTCAATTTCAGAATGTAATATTCCAATCAATTACAAAGGATTTGAATTGGAATCAAAACTGAGATGTGATATTTTAGTTGAAAACATTTTAGTAGTTGAATTGAAAGCAGTGGCGGAAATGAATCCAATTTATGAAGCTCAACTTTTAACTTACATGAACTTATTGCAAATGCCAATTGGATTATTAATTAATTTTAATGTCAAGAACATTTATTACGAAGGACAACAAACATATGTAAACGAAATATATAAGACATTATGGGATTAGCTTATATGGCTTATATGTTTAAAAATTTAAAAAATGGAAGAATTTAACGACACAATCAACTTAGGCGAAGACGTAGTCAAAGTTTTAAAAGGAATTTTTGACCCTGAAATTCCAGTAGATATATACGAATTAGGGTTAATTTACGATGTGATGATTAATGAAGATAATGATGTAAAAATCTTAATGACGTTAACTTCACCAAATTGTCCTGTAGCTGAAACGTTACCAATGGAAGTGGAAGAAAAAGTAAAATCTATTGATACTGTGAAATCTTGTGAGGTAGAAATAACTTTTGATCCGCCTTGGAGCAAAGATTTAATGAGCGAAGAAGCAAAATTAGAATTAGGAATGCTTTAAAATAAGTAAGCAGTGTTCAGTTTTTAGTTGGCAGTTTGCTGAAAACTAATTACTGAACACTAGACTCTATAAAAATGGATGAAATAGTAAACAAATTAGCTCAAAGTTCTTTGATGGTATTCGATTTAGAAGATTACTATCCAGATAGTCATGTGGTAGATTTAGATATTTCGCAATGGTTGTTGGAAGGATTTATCTTAAAAGAGTCCGATTTTAGAGCACAATTAAAAAACACTGATTGGTCTCAATTTGAAGATAAATACGTCGCTTTATATTGTTCAACGGATGCGATACTTCCGGCTTGGGCTTTTGCTTTGGTTACAGTTTATTTAGTTCCTCACGCTTTAAAAGTAATTCACGGAAGTAAAGAGTCAGCGGTTATCGAATGGTATCAAGATATTTTGAATAAATTAGATTACACCGATTATTTTCAAAAACCATTAATTTTGAAAGGATGTTCTAAAAAAGCGGTACCTAATCAGGTGTATACTTTAGCGATTCAAAAATTAATGAAAGTGGCCAAAAGTGTTATGTTTGGCGAAGCTTGTTCAGCGGTTCCTCTTTTTAAGAATAAATGATTTATATCGTTAAAAATCTACTTTTTATCTTTTAAATTTGGTGGTTTTATCTAAATAGGTATTTTTGTCCTTAAATTTAAACGATTTAAGTATGAAAAAATTCCTTATTTTACTATTGTTTTTTGGCTCAAATGTAATAGCACAAGAAACAGTCACCGATTCTACTAAACATTGGACAAGAAAAGGGGTGTTTACCTTTTTAGCTAATCAATCTTCATTCAGTAATTGGCAAGCAGGCGGTCAAAATAACTTTGCTGGAAACATAGGTTTTAATTACGATTTCAATTACAAAAATGGCGATTGGAATTGGGATAATAAATGGATTGTTTCTTATGGTTTAACTAAAATTAAAGGGGCAGATACGCAAAAAACCGATGATCGAATTGAATTAAATTCGTTGTTAGGTAAAAAAGCAACAGGACAATGGTTTTATTCGGCTTTTTTCAATTTTAAAACCCAAATGGATACTGGTTTAGATCCTGCTACACAAACTATTAAAATTTCAGATTTCTTTTCTCCTGCTTTTTTTCAACTTGGACCTGGTATGTTGTGGAAAAAAAGTGATAATTTAAAAGTTAATTTTGCGCCAGCAACTTCTAAGTTAATTATTGTTCACGATCATTTTACTGAGTATGGGTCTTCTTTTGGTGTTGAGAAAGGAAAAACATCTCGTTATGAGCTAGGAGCTGCAATTAATGGTTATTATAAATTTAATTTAATGGAAAATGTTTCTGTTGAAAATTTATTAAATTTATATTCTAACTACTTAGAAGATCCACAAAACGTAGATATCGATTACCAATTGAACATTGTAATGAAAATCAATAAATCCTTATCTACTAACTTTGCGTTTCAAACGATTTATGACGACAATGCATTTAGAGGCTTTCAAACCAAACAAATTATCGGTTTAGGTGTGAATTATGGTTTCTAATTCAAAATAGCTTATATAAAACAAAAAGACCTCAAATGAGGTCTTTTTTTATTCGTTTTCAACAGCGTCTTTATAATCGGGATATAGAAATTTATTGTAAGGAAATCTTGTGATATGAATTTCTCTAACCGCTTCGTATACCTTTTCTCTGAATTCTTCAAAATTGGCTTTTTCAGTTGCCGAAATAAATAAAGTATTGTTTTCACCTAATTTACTCATCCAAGTTTGTTTCCAATCTTCTAAGGTGTAATGTTTGGTGGTTTTTTCAACACTTAAATCGTTTTCATCAAAATATATTGACTGATAAGCGTCAATTTTATTGAAAACCATGATGGTTGGCTTATCGGCACTTTTAATATCTAATAAGATTTTATTTACTGAAGCAATATGATCTTCAAATTCAGGATGCGAAATGTCAACCACATGAAGCAATAAATCAGCTTCTCTAACTTCATCTAACGTACTTTTAAATGATTCAACTAATTGTGTTGGAAGTTTTCTAATAAATCCTACGGTATCGCTTAAAAGAAACGGTAAATTCTTAATTACAGTTTTACGAACAGTAGTATCAAGTGTTGCAAACAATTTGTTTTCTACAAACACATCACTTTTCCCAACAGCGTTCATCAAAGTTGATTTTCCAACATTGGTATAACCTACCAAAGCCACACGAACCATAGCGCCACGATTACTTCGTTGGGTAGCCATTTGTTTATCAATTACCTTGATTTTTTCTTTTAGTAAAGAGATTCTATCGCGTACAATACGACGGTCGGTTTCAATTTCAGTTTCTCCAGGACCACGCATTCCAATTCCTCCTTTTTGACGTTCTAAGTGCGTCCACATTCCTGTTAAACGAGGTAGTAAATATTGGCATTGTGCTAATTCTACCTGAGTTCTTGCATAAGAAGTTTCTGCACGTTGCGCGAAAATATCTAAAATAAGATTGGTTCGGTCCAAGACTTTACAATCTAATTCTTTAGTAATATTTTTGGATTGTGAAGGCGTTAATTCGTCATCAAAAATTACAGTTGTGATATTGTTGTCTTTGATGTAATATTTAATTTCTTCCAATTTACCCGTTCCAACAAAAGTTTTTGGATTTGGTTTGTCCATTTTTTGTGAAAAACGTTTTACAACGGTTCCTCCAGCTGTAAAGGTCAAAAACTCCAATTCGTCAAGATATTCGTTTAGTTTATCTTCGCTTTGGTTTTGCGTTACTATTCCAACTACAATTGATTTTTCAAAGTCAATAACTTCTTTCTCTAACATAATCGTTCTTTAAGATTACAAAGGTACGAAATAGCAAGCATAAAAAAAGCGACTCAAAAGAGCCGCTTTTAGAATGTATAAGAATTGTAATTAGTTAATTACAATATTATCTAATTGCATTGTAGTTGTTGGTCCACCAGAACCGTTTCCAACATATTCAAATACGAAGAAACCTATACCAGTAACTCCTGCAGGAATATTGTAAACACCACTTGGAGTAAAGTTTGTAGGATATCCTGATGGTAATCCAGGTGAAATGGTAAAGCTAGATGTAATATCAACTAGAGTTGCTGAAGTAATTTGTGATCCAGGAACATAGTTTGTAGTATAATATACTTTTAATACATTTCCATTGTGGAAACCAGCTTTACTATCAAAAGACAAAGTACTTGCAGTGGTCATGTTTACTGGCACAATAAATAATGAACGATTAGCCTCAGGAGTACCTCCAAATGATGTCATTTGGATATAGGTATTAGTCGGAGTGCCAAACGTTTTTCTTTGCCAATATCTACTTCCTACAGCAGCATCATTGATGTATTTTGGAAAAATTTGTTGATTTGTTGTAGTGTAGGATGTAAAAGGCTCGTTTAGAGTTGCATCATAAACAATTGCAGAACCTCCAATTGGTGGGTTCAAATCAATAGCTAATCTAGTGTCAGTTAAATCAACGTCATTAATAGTTCTTATCATAAATTGGTAATCACTATTATATTTAGTCATTACACCTCTTATTTTACCATTAAGCGAAGGAACAACATTTGAAGCAAATGTTGCAAATTCGCTAACTCTTACGATTACTTTGTTTCCAAATTGATCTGTAATTTCATGATTAGTTGCACCACCAATGCTATTAAGCGTAGCATCGTAGTATTTTTTTCCTAAAGATGCATCTGTAAATTGAACGCCATCAAACTCCATCAACATATTTAAATATTGGTCGTTTTTTGCAGCAGATATTGTTAAGTCTTTAACAATATCATTTTCATTAACATTTTCACATGATCTTAAAATCACATCTTTATATTCAACACCAGAAATTCTTCCAACACCACCATTATAAGAAGATCCAATAATTGTTGAACCATGTTGTTTATTATAATATCTGTTTTTATCTAGTTTGATGGTAACTTTTCTTCCTGGCTCAAATTCTGTATATAAGTTGTAATTATCCACAGGCATGCTAAATCCTTTCAATCCATCTAATGACATCATTGAAATCGATTTATAAAAATTTCCGCCTTCATCACTTGAAGTAACATAAGCTTCAATATAATCAGTTAAATTCTCATCTGTTGTATATTGAACTGTAGTTGCAGTTGCAATATTTGTTATATCAGAAACTTCTTTTGTTTTTGCAATGGTTACACAATCATTTGATAAATTCGGTGTACCATAATCATCACCATTAACACAACTAAATAAGGTTGCAAAAACAGCTGTTGTTATTACTAATTTTAAATTTTTCATAGCTATTTAGTTTTTAGTGATCTTGACATTATCGACTTCCCAAGTCATTGAAGCAGAAGAAGTAGATGTGTATTTGAATGCTACGTGAACATTTCCACCTACAAAAGAAGAAATATCAATATTTCCAGAATTTGTCCATGTATATGCATTTGAAGCATCTAAAGTTGCTGATAAGTTCGTCCAAGTAGCACTATTAGGATCTCCACTTGAATAATCGGATGAAATTTTTATTTCTAAGACATTTCCAGTAAATTTTGAAGCTGTTTGAAAAGATAAATTTGCAGTTGTTAATTCGCTTAAATCAATTTCTGGAGAAATTAACCAATCTTCGTTTGCGTTGCTTGCACCAGCATATCCTGACATTTTAGCACAATTTCCTGGATTTCCATATTGTGTGTCTAATTGCCATACTTGGGCACCTGTTACACTATATTTAGTCCAATCAGCCCAGTTGATTTCATAACCATCTGTAAAAGCGTATTCATAAACCGTAGGAATAACATAATCATCATCTCCTACACAACTTGTTAAAGCACTTGTACTAAGTACCAACAAGAAAATTGTTTTTAAAAATTTTATTTTCATAGTATATTTTTTTTAGAAGTTTATGTAGAAGTTAACAAAGAATGTTCTTCCGTATCCATAAAAATATTTTGATCCAAAAGAAGGAGTTCCGTTAGCCTGATCAGCTTGTAAATCTGGGAAAGTTGCTTTTCTAGATTGTTCAAAACCACCTGTTTTGTAAGTGATATCAAAAACATTATTTACAGAGGCAAAGAAACCTACTGTATTACGATTGGCTTTACTTATTCTCCAAGATTTTCCACCTGTTAAATTTACTAATGTAAAGCTATCAAATTTTTCTTGTTTAAGAATATCTCTAACAGTTTCAGGTGTAGCTCCAGAATAATTATCACCCGTAGCTCCATCAATACTAAAATTATCTGTTCTTAAAATATTAGCAAAATCAACATAACTGTTAGCTAAATAGTTAACGTTAGCTCCAATCCACCAGAAATTAGGATCTCTGTATTCTAAACCAAAAGAAGCCGCTGTTTGTGGCATACCTGGTTGGTGGTAGTTTTTCATGTAAACAGTACCAAAATCTGTTAAAGAGTTATTACCAACAGCTGCTAATGCATCGTCATTTGTTTTTAACTTAGCATTATCAGAATAGATATACTGACCATAAGAGGCAGCAACAGTTGCTTTGATAGTTGAAGTAATTTGGTATTCTAAACCAAGTTCAGCACCCATATTTTGTTTTTCAATTCCAGTAACAATTTCACTTACAAAAGTGTCTTCATCACCACCATCATCACCACCAATTCCTTCTCCATAGAAGAAAGCAATTTCAGTAGCATTTTGAATTTTAGAATAGAAACCTGTTATACGTGCTTTGAATTTTGGTGCTCTTAAGATATAACTTCCATCAGCACTTGTAATGCTCTCACTTTCTAAGTCTGGAGTAATTACATTATTCATTCTAGCATTAGAAAAAGAGTTTCTTAAACTTGGGGCTTTTGTTTGATACAAACCGTTGAAATCTAAATAATTTCTACCGTTTAATTTGTATGTTAAACCTCCTTTGAATCCGAAGTTTTCAAATGTGATACTTTCTCCTTTTCCAAAAGAATTATCAGCATAGATTCCGTTTCTGTACAAACCTTCTCTTTGATATTCTGTTCTAGAGAATGATTGTGCTAAATAAAAATCAGCTTTATCATAAGTAAATTTAAATTGTGTAAATCCGTCAAATGTTAAAGCATGTAATAAATAGTTATAACCATAAGATTCATTTTCACCAATTTGTCTGTTTGGATTATTTAAATCAGATTGACCAGCATCACCTGTGTAAAAAGGATCGATATCTAGGAAATATTGACCACCCAATAAATCGATAAGATTTTGGTGGTTGTGTGAGCGAAGTTTTCTGAAATTTGCACCAGCTGTTAAGCTAATGTTTTCTGATAAACTAGAGTTTAAGATACTATTTGCACTTAATTGGTTGTCATCTGTTCTGTCTTCATATAAAGCATAAACACTTCTACCTGGAAATGCACTATTTTGGTTGGCAATATACATTGCATTCCAATTTATTTGACTGTTATTTAAGAAAAATGTTTCAGCAGAAGCTGCACCTGCAGCATCTCCTAAATTACTATAATAACTTGGTAAATTTTTGTAATAGGTTGGGTCTGGATTGTTTCCTAATTGATAATCTAATCTAGAATTTCCAATTGCTCCTGTTTGAAACGCAACATTAGTGTTTAAAGTTGTTTTTTCTGTAATTTTCCAGTAGTGTGATAACATTGCAATTGGTTCTTCAACGTTTTTCTCTCTAGAGTTACGTTTTTCACCATCTTGCCATCCCCAATAAGAGTTGTATTTAATTCCCATTAAATCATTCACTTCTTTTGTATTTGGAGAGTTTTTTCCTCTACTATTTTGAGCGTAAATGGCAGTTAAGTTAATGCTGTGTTTGTCGTTTATTTTTTTCTCAACACTTGCAAACAATGAATTGGCAGCATAGTCAGTTCCTTCAAAATAACCTTCTTGTGCCCATCTTCTTGATGCAGATACCACAAACGCCCATCCTTCTTTGTTCATCCCAGAGGCATAAGTACCCATGGTTCTCCAACTATAATTAGTATTTGTTCCTGATATAGAAATTCTAGATCCAGGACGGTAGAATGAAGCTCTTGTGTTGATTTCTTGTGTTCCTAATGCACTACCAAATGTATAATCTGAAGGTGCAGAACCCATTGTAAATTCTTGATTTCTAGTTGCATCATTTAAACCACCCCAGTTACTCCATTGCGGTCTTCCATCATACAATTTATTCATAGAAATACCATTAATCATGGTTACTCCATATTCATTATCTAAACCTCTAATTCTAAAACGAGATTGTCCCCAGTTAAATGCTGCAGCCTGTTGGTAAGCATCTCTTGTAGCTTGTAATAAACCCGAAGTACTTTCCGACCCACTGTTATCATCTCCTAAATCATTTTCAGTAATAGTAACTAAACTCAACTGTTGTTCAGCAGTTACATCTTCTTCTAAGACTACAACCCCTAAATCCAATGGTTCCCCATTGTTAGGTTCTAATACAAACGTCTGTTGGTTGTATCCTGTAGATTTAACTACTAATACTTGTTCCCCAGCAGGAAGTGATTGAAAAACAAAATTTCCATCAAAATCAGTCAAAGCAGATTGATTGGTACTTTGAATGGTTGCAACTACATTTTGTAAAGGTTTTTGACTTTTAGCATCGATAACCTTACCTTTTAAGGCTGGACTTTGCTGTGCAAAAACAAAAACGGCTTGAAGCACAAGTAGAGTGCTCAATACAAGTTTTTTCATAGAGAATATTATAATTAATACTTATTTAACGTTAAGTGGTTAAAAACTTAACAGCCTACAAATGTATAACATTTAATAATATTATTTACCTTTGGAACCCGATTTGTAATAAACTTGATATTAATATAACATTTAATTTATGAAAATTAAACACCTTTTGGCTGTATTTGCCGTGATTTTTTCTATCAGTAGTTCTTTTTCTCAGGATAAAAAATTTATGGTGCATACGGTGGCATTTTACAATTTTGAAAATTTGTTTGATACAATTAACGATCCCGATACATATGATGAAGAGTATACTCCTGTGAACGGTTGGACCAAAAAGAATTATAAAAAGAAATTAGATAATTTAAGTAGAGTTCTAATTGAATTAGGTACTAGCGAAAATCAAAAAAATTCCCCAGTAATTATTGGTGCTTGTGAAATTGAAAACAGAAGAGTGCTAGAAGATTTAGTAAAACACCCTACATTAATAAATAAAGGATATAAAGTAGTTCACTTCGATTCACCAGATAAACGTGGAATCGATGTTGGCTTTTTATACCAAGAAAAGTATTTCCAACCTACAAGTTATGTTAATGTTCCTTTATATGTTTATGAATCAGAAACAGCTGGAGATAAAAAAGATAAAAAAGACGGTGAGGAAACAGATGACAAAGGAAGTGTTGATGCTAAAACAAAAAGAATTTACACTCGTGACCAACTTTTAGTTACTGGTTTATTAGACGGTGAAGAAATTAATGTAATTGTAAACCACTGGCCATCGCGTTCAGGTGGTGAGAAAAGAAGTAGCCCTTACCGTGAAGCGGCGGGAAGATTAAATAGAAAAATTATGGATTCAATCATTAAAATTAACCCAAATGCTAAATTTATTACTATGGGAGATTTAAATGATGGCGCTTATAATAAAAGTGTAAAACAAGGTATAGGTGCTAAATTGAAAAAAGTTGAATTAAAAGAACCAAGAGACGTTTATAACCCATTTGAGCAAATGGCTAAAGACGGACATGCTTCTTTATTCTACAGAGATTCAGGTGATATTTTTGACCAAATTATGGTAAGCCAACAATTAATTCCTGCAGATAATAATGATTATAGTTCATTCAAATATTGGAAAGCAGGTATTTACAATAAACCGTTCTTAATTCAAAAGACAGGACAATATAAAGGATATCCACTTCGTAATCAAAATGGAGTTCCTGGGTTCTCGGATCACTTTCCAGTTTATATTTATTTAGTGAAAGAAGTGAAGTAATTCCAAAGTTAATAATTTAATAAGGTTAGTTTGCAATAAAATGCAGCTAACCTTTTTCTTTTTCTGTAACTTTACATTTTAAATGAAAAAAGATGGCAATAGGAAAACCGTTTAATTTACAAAAGTGGATTGAGGACAACAAAGCATTGTTAAAACCACCTGTGAGTAATAAGAATTTATATATGGAATCTGAAGATTACATTGTAATGGTTGTGGGTGGACCCAATGCACGAAAAGACTATCATTACAATGAAACCGAAGAATTATTCTATCAGTTAGAAGGTGAAATCACCGTTTACATTCAAGAAGATGGTGAAAAGAAAGCTATGAAACTTTCAGCAGGCGATATGTATTTACATCCTGCTAAAGTGCCACATTCTCCTGCTAGAACAGAAGGTTCAATAGGATTAGTAATTGAAAGAAAACGAGTAGGCAAAGGATTCAATGATGGTTTATTGTGGTTTTGCGACAATTGCAATCATAAATTACACGAAGTATATTTCGAATTACACGATATAGAAAAAGACTTTTTACCACATTTTAGTACCTTCTACAATTCAGAAGAAAAAAGAACCTGCAAAAAATGTGGCACTATTATGGAATCGAATTCGAAGTTTACAAAAAAATAATGAAGTAACACAAAGTTGCGCAATGGTTTTCGCAATGTTTCACAAAAAAATAATCCGTGATAATCTGTGAATCCGTGGCAAAAAATAACACTAAGATTGAACTCTTATGTTCCTTGTGGTTAAAAAATATATTTTCTATCTTTGAAAAAAATTTAACAAAAACCGAATAAAAAGTTATAAAATGATATCTGAAGCAGCAATTCAATTTGGTATGCAAGACGCTTTGCAACAATTAGGCATTAAAGAAATTAACGAAGGAACTTCAACAGGTTCTAAGTGGTTTTCAAATGGAAAAATCATCGAATCCTATTCACCTGCAACAGGCGATTTGATTGGAAAAGTAAAATCTTCTACAAAAGAAGATTACGAAACAGCTATGAGTGCTGCAGAAGAAGCGTTCAAAACATGGCGTTTGGTTCCTGCTCCAAAAAGAGGGGAAATTGTGCGTCAAATGGGAGAAGAATTGCGTAAACACAAAGAAGCATTAGGAAAATTAGTGTCTTTTGAAATGGGTAAATCGTATCAAGAAGGTCTTGGAGAAGTTCAGGAAATGATTGACATCTGTGATTTCGCAGTAGGTTTATCGCGTCAATTACACGGATTAACAATGCACTCTGAGCGTCCAATGCACAGAATGTATGAGCAATGGCATCCGTTTGGAATTGTTGGAATCATTTCGGCTTTCAACTTCCCAGTAGCGGTTTGGTCTTGGAATACTATGTTAGCATGGATTTGTGGTGACGTTTGTATTTGGAAACCAAGTTCAAAAACGCCTTTATGTGGTGTAGCTTGTCAAAACATCATTCAAACGGTATTAGAAAGAAACAACTTACCAGAAGGAATCAGCTGTTTAGTAGTAGGTAACGAATCGGGTGATTTAATCAATAACGACAAACGTATTCCATTAGTATCGTTTACAGGTTCTACAAGAATTGGTCGTCACGTATCAAAAACAGTGGCTGAGCGTTTTGGAAATACGATTTTAGAATTAGGTGGAAACAACGCGATTATCGTTTCTCAAGAAGCAGATTTATCAATGGTATTGGTAGGAGCCGTTTTTGGAGCGGTAGGAACAGCAGGGCAACGTTGTACTTCAACTCGTAGATTAATTGTTCACGAAAGTGTGTACGATAAAACATTAGACGTTTTAGCGAAAGCGTATGCGCAGTTAAAAATTGGAAATCCATTAGATGCAAATAATCACGTGGGTCCACTTATCGATAAAGGTGCAGTTCAAGATTACTTAAACGCTATCGAAAAAGCAAAAGCTGAAGGTGGAAGAGTTATTGTTGAAGGCGGCGTTTTAGAAGGAAAAGGCTACGAAAGCGGTTGTTATGTAAAACCTTGTATTATTGAAGCGAAAAACGAGTTCGAAATCGTACAACACGAAACATTTGCTCCCGTTTTATATGTAATGAAATACAGTACCATTGAAGAAGCGATTGCGATGCAAAATGCAGTTCCTCAAGGATTATCTTCTTCGATCTTTACTAACAACATGAGAGAAATGGAATTATTCCTTTCGGCTGCGGGTTCTGATTGTGGTATTGCTAACGTAAACATTGGAACTTCTGGTGCTGAAATTGGTGGTGCTTTTGGTGGTGAAAAAGAAACCGGTGGTGGCCGTGAATCTGGTTCTGATGCGTGGAAAGCCTACATGAGAAGACAAACCAACACTATTAACTACGGAACAGCGTTACCATTAGCACAAGGTATTAAGTTTGATTTTTAATTTTCTTTTGAGAGTATAGAATATAGAAAAATCCTGCAAGATGATTGCAAGGTTTTTTGTTGTTTTGTCGGAATGCAGTTTCGCGCTATCGGGGAGAAAATAGAATATAGAAAAACCCTGCAAGATGATTGCAGGGTTTTTTGTTGTTTGCTTTGTGGACACGGAATGCAATTCCGCGCTATCGGGGTTCCAAAACCTTGTAGGATTTATAAAACATACCTTCAAGGTCAAAAAAGACCTTGCAGGAAACAAAAAACCCTGTGAAACTAGATTTTGCAGGGTTTTTCAGTTATTTTGCGGGCACGGAATGCAATTCCGCGCTATCGGGTTTAAATTTGATTTTTAATTAAGTGATTAGTGAAAAGTAATTAGTTACTTTTTAGATATAGAAAAACCCTGCAATTGCAGGGTTTTTTGTTTATAATTTTGTTTATTTTTATTTAACCTCGCGAAAGGATTCGCTCTGGAGAGGGAATCTTTTTTATTGAGTAATTGTTGTATTTGACAGTTGATAGCCCATACCACCTGAAGGTGAAAAAGTTTTAACAATTCCTGTTTCTGTGTCAATTACGTGAAAAGCACCGGAGGCTGTGTTGCCTGTATCAGTAATTTGATATTTACCGATTCCTGTTGCCGAATTGTTATTGTTTGAATTATTTGTTTCATCTGCTGAACAAGCCATAATAAATAAACTAATTGCACCTACAATTGCAAGTCCAGTCATTAAATAATTTTGATTTTTCATAATTTTTGATTTTTTAAAGTTTAACAAATATATTAAATTACAGTAATTAAATTTTAATTCCAATAGCACGGAATTGCATTCCGTGCCCACAAAAAAACCCCGATTGCGCGGAATTGCATTCCGTGTCCACAAGCGACTTCAAAACAAAGCTACTGAAATAATTTTATCTTTTTTGAAATACCAATTAATTTATACCTACAAGGCTAAAAAAGACCTTGTAAGAAATATAAAACCCCACAAAATAAAATTTGCGGGGTTTCTATTATCACATTGCCACATCGGCACATTGAAAATTACTTCGTTTTCTTCACGTATTGTGTCAAAATATAAATACTTTGGTTTTCTACTCTACCTTCAATAAGGTTGGCATCATCCCAAACTAATTTAATATTGTGCACGGCAGCTCCACGTTTTGCGGTAAAAGTAGCGCCTTTTACATCTAAATCTTTAATTAATACAACTGAGTCCCCATCTAATAAGGTTACACCGTTGCTGTCTTTATGTACAATTTTGTTTTCGTCTTCTTCTTCGCCTTCACCCGTTGCTTTTGCCCATTCTAACGCTTCTTCGTCCAGATACATCATCTCTAACAAATCAGTGTTTTTTAAACGCGCTAACATTCTCCAAGATACAATTTGAACCGGTAAATGTTCGCTCCACATACTTTCAGATAAGCCTCTCCAGTCTTTTTCGTCAGTAGTTTCGGGGTTTTCAATTTGGTCTTTTAGGTGTTTTGCAATTAACACACTATTTTCAATCGTTCTTTCATTTGTTGGTGGCAATACATATACAACTAAGTCATGTTCCGTACCACTAATTTCGCAAACTGAACCATTACGATCTTTCAGTTTTCTTTCTATTACACTCATTTTGAATGGATTTTACGTAGATAATAATTTGGAGCAAAGGTATAAATAGTATTAAGATGGCATAAAAAAAAGCAATTAATTTCTTCCTTTTTCATTTTGGTATAAATCAGGTAAGGCATCACTTTGCCAAAATTCTTTGGTGTCCACATCCATAATAGATAATTTTCCTTTGAAAGCAGCGCCTGTATCTACATTCCAAACACAAGACTTATTTACGGGTGTAGATTCATCAATTTTAGTAACCGGTGTGTGGCCAATATAGATTTCTTTATAAAGCTTTAATCGATTAGGATAAGTAAGAGCGTCTTCCGAAAGTTCGTTGTCCATAGCCAAAACAAGTTCCCACAAAGTTCTATCCCAATAGAATAAAGGGGTAAAAAATTCATGTGTAACTCCTCTTAGGTTTGTAAATCCGGCATGAATGAACAATCTATTTTCGGAGTCTATGTGATAATTTTGTAACGACTGTAAAAATCGGATGTGTTTTTCTTTAGTAGTAGTATCAATGTTTTGGTACGACAAAGCTGACGCTTCACCACCATGTAAAAACCACATTTTTTCATCAAACCCTTCGTTGTCATGACACAACCATTTTAGCAATAAATCATCATGATTTCCTCTAATGAATATACAGTTTTGTTTTTCTTTCAGGTCTATTAAGAAATCTAAGACAGCTGGCGACTCGCTCCAACCATCTACATAGTCACCTAAAAAAATTAACGTGTCGTTTTTTGAAACATTCGCTCTTTCTAAAACCTGAACTACTGCTTTTAAGCCACCATGAATATCGCCAATTACTAATTTTCTACTCATTCTTTGTATTGTATTTCATTTTTCGTAAAATTCGCATCACTTCTTTAAAGGACAAATATACTATTGGATTTTCAAATTGTTTTAGGTAAACTTTTGCATCAATTAGTTTTTGCTTCGCTTCTTCAAAACCATTCAAATAACAAATCATTAAGGTGTGCGGCACATTAAGCAAATCTCTTTTTTCAGCAGGTTGTAAAACGATTCCTTTTTGAAGTTTGTTTAATAAAGTAATGTTTGAATTATAAATATGATGCAACATCTTTTTATTGTATTGTGGCGGTTCAAACAACAACTGAGAGTCTATTTTGTAATAACCATTATCAAAAAAAGTTAAAACTACTTTTTCTAGCGGGTAAAAACTGGTTTTATCATTTAATCCCAAACAAACATATTCGGTAATGGAAAAAGAATCTTCATCAAACGAAATGCTCACTTCATCTAATGCCGAATAAAACAATTTGACTTGTTCATTCACTAATTCAATATCCACTCTAGAATAATACATTTTATCTCGAACTTTTTTCTTATTTCCTGCCCAACATACCACAAAAAGTTCTTTGAAAACCTTGTAATTTGATTCTAAATCTTTGTGTCTAGTATTCATAAAATCCAAAACACTTTCCAATGTATACGAAATATTATTTCGGGAGTTGTTTTCTAAGCTAATAACCGTTTCAATATTTTGTTTGGAATAGGGAATTTTATCAAATGTAGGGGTTGTATTACTTCCTTTTCTAATAAAGGTACTGTTAGCAACTATGGTGTGAATTCCCTTTTTAAAATAAGATGTTTTTGATTTGGGTTTAATGGTAACTAATCCAACTACTTTGTCTTTAGGTAAATTTGGAAAAGGCACATTTTCGTATTGAATTTTTGGCGGATTTTCCAGAAAAGCATTGACCAAATTTTGAATGCGACTATCGTCGAAAAAATCGTCACCCACGATTTCATTGGTTTCGTCTTCCACACCAACAACAATGTAAGAATTGTTACTTGGATTTGAATTAGAAAGGGCGCAAATGTGTTTTAAAAACTTTGCTTTTCCTTCTTTGGTATGTAAATTTAACTGGCGTTTTTTATCATAAAAACTATTCTCATCGTTGTGAGCTAATAAATTTTTGATAAGAAGACGTTTGTTGATCATGTTTTTAGTGATGAGTAAATAGTAACTAGTGAAATAGCAAAAACTAATTACTAATTACTAGTTACTATTTTAAGGCACTTTATTTCCCATACTTTCGGTCCAAATAGCAAACCAATCTTGCGAATCTAATACTAATGATTTTGCTTTCATTAATTGTTGAATGCGACTTACATTAATAGTTCCTGCTACCGGTAGAATGTTTGCTGGATGTTGTGAAATCCAAGCTAGTAAAATCAAGTCAGAACCCACATGATATTTATCGACTAATTTAGAAAAAAGTAATTTCAAGCGTTGTGTTTGCTCCGTATTTTCTCTAAAAACTACCCCTAACGGATTCCAAGCCATCGGTGTAATTTTGTGCAATTGCATATAATCTAAACTTCCATCTAACATAGCTTCGTGGTTGGTTGCCGAAAACTGAATTTGATTAAATGAAATTTCCGTTTTTTGACGCAATAATTCGGTTTGTGAAGGGGTAAAGTTAGAAACTCCAAAAGATAGAATTTCCCCATCAGATTTAAGTTTTTCAACCGCTTCAACAACTTCATCAGCTTGGATTAACGGACTTGGTCTGTGTAATAAAAAAACATCTAAATAATCGGTTTGTAGATTTTTTAGCGAATTTTCTGCGGACCAAATAATGTATTCCTTAGAGTAATTATAGTGTTTGATTAGATTTTCTGGACGGTTTTCAGAAATGTGCTCTATGCCACATTTAGTAATTAGTTGTATTTTTTTTCGGTCGATTTTACTTTCGGTTAAAGCTTTTCCAAAAGCAGCTTCGGTGGTATATCCGCCATAGATATCGGCATGGTCAAATGATGTAATTCCGTTTTCAAAAAAAAGGTTAATTAAGTGACTCATTTCTTTTGTGTTAAGGTTTTTATCCCAAACACCCCAATTCATAACTCCGGCAATTATAGGGGATAATTTTATTGACATAATGTGCTGTTTTTTCAAATTTTTCTTAAAAATATAAAATAGAATCATAAAACACTCACAAAACCTACTTTTTTTATTGTTTTTTAACGCTATGTTAACAACTAAAATCTAAAAAAAATTACAATTTGCACCGTCAAAAAATGTTGTTAATTTCACAGCGTCAAAATTAAACCAAAATGGAAGAAAATACATCGACTCTAGATATTAGAGCTATCAATGAAAAAATTGAAAGAGAAAGTGCTTTTATAGACTTACTTACCATGGAAATGAACAAAGTAATTGTGGGTCAAAAACAAATGGTCGAACGATTACTTATTGGATTATTAGGACAAGGACACATTTTATTAGAAGGAGTTCCTGGATTAGCAAAAACATTAGCAATTAATACGCTATCACAAGCCGTTCATGGGTCGTTTAGTAGAATTCAGTTTACGCCCGATTTATTACCAGCCGATGTGGTGGGAACAATGATTTTCAATATGAAAGACAATGATTTTACCATTCGTAAAGGACCAATTTTCGCAAATTTTGTGTTAGCGGATGAAATTAACCGTGCTCCTGCAAAAGTACAATCGGCATTATTAGAAGCCATGCAGGAAAAACAGGTTACCATTGGCGACGAAACGTTTAAATTAGACAAACCATTTTTAGTAATGGCGACTCAGAACCCTGTTGATCAAGAAGGAACCTATCCGTTACCAGAAGCACAGGTTGACCGTTTCATGTTGAAAGTGGTTATCGATTATCCTAAAGTGGAAGACGAGCGTTTGGTGATTCGTCAAAATTTAAAAGGTGCTTTTGAAAAAGTGAATCAAGTAGTTTCAATTGAGCAAATTTTAAGAGCACAAGAAGCGGTTCGTGAAGTATATATGGATGAAAAAATCGAAAAATATATTTTAGATATTATTTTCGCAACACGTTATCCAGAAAAATATAAATTAGAAAGTCTAAAACCATTAATCAGTTTTGGAGCTTCACCACGTGGAAGTATCAATTTAGCAACTGCTGCAAAATGTTACGCTTTCATCAAACGTAGAGGATATGTAATCCCAGAAGACGTTCGTGCAGTGGTTTATGATGTATTACGTCACAGAATCGGAATCACATATGAAGCCGAAGCCGAAAACGTAACCACAGAAGATATCATTAGCAAAATTGTAAACGAAATTGAAGTGCCTTAATCAAGTTGGTAGTGTTCAGTTATTAGTTGGCAGTTATATTGCAGAAAAATAACTAAGTAAATTTATTATTGCAGAAAGTTGAATACTTGCTAATTTCAACATAAAGTTATTCACTGAACACTTAAAACTGAATACTGATTACTAATAAAAAATGGATACCAAAGAAATTCTAAAAAAAGTTCGAAAAATTGAAATCAAAACCCGAAGATTGAGTGATCATATCTTTTCGGGGGAATATCATACGTCTTTTAAAGGACGCGGAATGACGTTTTCAGAAGTACGCCAATACCAATATGGTGACGACGTAAGAGCGATTGATTGGAATGTAACCGCACGTTATAACGAACCCTTTGTAAAAGTATTTGAAGAAGAACGTGAATTAACAATGATGCTAATTGTTGATATTTCGGGTTCGGAAAGTTTTGGTACAAAAAACCAACAAAAACGTGACATGGTTACTGAAATCGCCGCAACGTTGGCTTTTTCGGCAACGCAAAACAATGATAAAATTGGATTGCTTTTGTTTTCCGATCAAATAGAGTTGTTTATTCCGCCAAAAAAAGGGAAATCGCACGTATTAAGAATTATTCGTGAGTTAATTGAGTTTGAACCGAAAAGTAAAAAAACCGATTTATCGCAAGCTTTGAAATATTTATCAAGCGTTTTGAAAAAGAAAGCGATTGTGTTTTTAATTTCTGATTTTATGACGAAAGACTACGAACACACCTTAAAAATTGCTTCAAAGCGTCATGATGTAACAGGAATTCGTGTTTTTGATCAAAGAGAAGAAAGCATTCCAAACATCGGAATTGTAAATATGTTAGATGCTGAAACTGGCGAAACATTAGTAGTAGATACCAATTCGAAATCCGTTCGACAAGATTACGAAAAGTATTATCGCGAAAATGTAGCCTATTTTAGAGATATATTTTCAAAATGTGGCGCCGGAACCATAAGTTCAAGAGTAGATGAAAGCTATGTAACCAAATTATTGGGTTATTTTAAAGCGCGTAATTAAGAAAAATGAAAAAGACAATTTACTTTTATATTGCTTTATTGTTTGGATTTTTGGGATCAGCTCAAAAAATCACAACAGCTATTGATTCTTCACAAATAAAAATTGGATCGCAATTCAATTTAACGATTAAAGCTTCGGTAAACGCAAAGGATAAAGTAGTTTTTCCAAATGCGAAAAATTTTGGCGCTTTAGAAGTTTTAGAATCGTATCCAATAGATACTGTTAAAAATAATTCACAATACGAATTAATCAAAAAATACGGATTAACCCAATTTGATTCGGGCAGATATTTGATACCAAAATTAGTAGTCAAAATTAACAATACTGCCTTTCAAACCGATTCACTTTCTATCACTGTTAACAATGTAAAGGTTGACACGACTAAACAGCAAATGTATGACATCAAAGACATCATTGCGACCGAAGAAGAGCCAAGTAGCGAGTGGTGGAAATTGTTGGTATTATTAGCTTTAATAGTTGCTTCAGGTTTTGGTTCGTATTTCATCATTAAAAAATTACAAAACGGAAAAGTAAAAGAAGAAGAATTTTTCGCTTCACCCATTGAAAAAGCAATTGCTTATCTTCAAAATTTAGACAAAAAGCAATTGGTGCAAAAAGGAGATGTAAAAGAATATTATTCTGAAATGACCGATATTGCTCGAACGTATATTGAGGAATCTGTGAATATTCCTGCTATGGAAAGCACATCGAGCGAGTTGATGGGCGCATTGAAAAAGGCAATTTCTGAGAAGAAAATGTTTGTAAATCGTGAAGAATTAGACAAATTTCGTCAGGTTTTAGAAAATGCGGATTTAGTAAAATTTGCCAAATCTAAACCAATGCAATTTGAAATAGAAAAAGACAAAACGATCATAGATAAATTTTTATTAATCGTTGACAAAGCATTACCAAGAACCGAAGAACAAGCCGAAGCACTTTTTGCAGAAGAAGTAAGAAGAAAAGAGTTGAAGAAACAAAAATTCATGCGAACCGCTATCTCAGTGGGAATTGCTGTTGTTTTATTTGTAATTTCAGTTGGGATTTTTGCTTACACTTTTGGTTTAGATTACTTAAAAGAGCATCATATTGGTTATACGACAGAAGAATTATTAGAAAAAGAATGGATTACCTCTGAATATGGTGAACCAGCAATTGTCATCGAAACGCCAAAGGTTTTGAAACGAAATAACGATGAAAAAATTCAAAATAACCTACCTGAAAACGTAAAATCAACGAACAGATTTATGTATGGTAGTATCATTGATGATTTTTCAATTATTTTGGTTACGACTGCTTTTAAAGACACAACCAAGTTGGATTTAGAAATGGCATTAGAAACTGATTTGAAAGAATTGGAACGTTTTGGCGCCAAAAACATCATTGTAAAAACTGCTGATTTTGAAAACGTAAAAGGTCTTTCAGGTAAAAAATCATACGGAAGTTTTACTGCTTTTAATGAGATTACAAAAGAAGACCAAAAAATGAGCTATGAAATTTTGGTTTTTGCTCAGCCAGGTGGTGCTCAAGAATTTTTCTTAATATATAAGGAAGAAGATGAACACGCAAAACAAATTATGGAGAAGATTCAGAATTCAATTGAACTAAGAAAAGCAAAAAAATAATGGGAAAAGTAACTTTTTTAAATCCAGAATTTTTGTGGCTATTTTTGGTTTTACCAATAGCAATTGCTTGGTTGTTTTACAAACGAAATCAGCTTTCGGCAACACTAAAAATGAGTTCGGTAACGCCATTTAAACACAATAGAACTTTTTTAGCCAAAGCAAAACCGTTTCTACATGTATTGCGAATTTTAGCATTATGTTTAATCATTATTGCTTTAGCCCGACCAAGAAGTGTGGATGTTACTTCAAAATCAAAAACCACTAAAGGAATTGATATTGTAATGGCAATCGATGTTTCGAGTAGTATGTTGGCCAACGATTTAAAACCAAACCGTTTAGAAGCACTAAAAAAAGTTGCGTCCACCTTTATTCAAGATAGAGTAAATGACCGAATTGGTTTAGTTGTTTATGCTGGTGAAAGTTACACTAGAACTCCAGTAACTTCTGATAAAGCAATTATTTTGCAATCGTTAAAAACAGTTGAATACGACGATTCTATTATTGCAGACGGAACAGGAATAGGTGTTGGTTTAGCCACAGCAATTAATCGCATAAAAGATAGCAAAGCAAAAAGCAGAATCATTATTTTATTGACTGATGGTGTAAATAATTCAGGAACTATCGATCCTAGAACAGCAGCCGAAATAGCAAAACAATATGGCATAAAAGTATATACTATCGGAATTGGAACCAATGGAAAAGCACTATTCCCAGTGGCAAAAGACGCTAACGGAAAATTAGTTTTTAGAATGATGCCCGTAGAAATTGATCAAAAATTAATGCAAGAAATTGCTAAAACAACAGATGCAAAATACTTTAGAGCCACATCAAATCAAAAATTACAAGCAATTTACGACGAAATTAATAAGTTAGAAACCACAGAAATTGACGAGAAGAAATTTTATAATTACGACGAAAAGTATAAGTCTTTTGCGCTAATTGCTTTTGTTTTATTAGGAATTGAAGTGTTGTTGAGAAATTCAGTTTTTAGAGGAATCGTTTAGAAAGAGAAATAATGTTTGAATTAGAAAGCCCAATATATTTTTATTTAATAGCACTCATTCCAATTGTAGTGGCACTTTTTCTATTCAATTTGTTTTGGAAAAGAAAAAAACAAGCCGCTTTTGCCGATTTGGAGTTGTTTGAAAAATTAAGCCCTGAAAAATCAACTTTTAAACCTGTTTTAAAAGTAGTGCTTTTGCTATTGGCTATTGTATGCGTAATAATTGCTTTGGTGAACCCAAAAATGGGAACCAAAATGGAAACCGTAAAACGCCAAGGGATTGATGTTGTTTTTGCTATAGATATTTCAAAAAGTATGTTAGCCGAAGACGTGGCGCCAAACCGTTTAGAAAAAACTAAGCAATTGGTGTCGCAAATCATCAATCAATTTGGAAATGATCGAGTTGGAATTGTAGGTTATGCCGGAAGTGCGTATCCTGTTTTACCCATGACTACCGATTATAGTATAGCAAAAATGTATCTGCAAAGCATGAATACCAATATGGTTTCTTCGCAAGGGACGGCTTTTAATGATGCCATTAAGCTTTCGGTAGATTATTTTGACATTAAAGACACTAGTAAACTAATTATTTTAGTTTCTGATGGAGAAGATCATGGCGAGGGAGCTGAAGAAGCAATTGAAATGGCTCGAGAAAAAGGCGTTCGTATTTTAACGATTGGTGTGGGCACAGAAAATGGGGGTCCAATTCCACTAAAAAACGATCAAGGAAACATTACATCTTATAAAAAAGACCAAGACGGAAAAATAGTTACAACTAAATTATATCCAGAAGTTTTAAAAAATATTGCTGATAAAACTAAATCAAAATTTCTTTTAGGCGCTTCTACAAAGGAAGTAGTAGAAGAATTAAAAAAACAGTTAGACAAAATTGAGAAAACCGAATTCGAATCGCAACAAATTGCCGATTTTGAATCACAATATCAATGGTTTTTAGGATTTGGTTTTTTACTACTTCTTGTAGATATATTTTTATTAGAGAAAAAGACAAATTGGGTGCAAAAGTTAAACTTATTTAATGAAAAGAAAAATGCATAAGATAGTTTATTTAGTAGTTTTATTAGTTAGCGGAATGCTTTTTAGTCAGGAAAAAGATAAAAATCTATTTAATGGAAACCAGTCTTTTACAGATAAAAAATACTCAGATGCAGAACAAGAATATCGAGTTACCCAATCAAAAAAATCGCCCAAAAAAGCAGTTGCAGGCTATAATTTAGGGAATAGTATTTACAGACAAAATCAGCAAGGTGAAGCACAAATTAAATACATCCAAGCGTTAGAGACTGCAAAAACTAAAACCGAAAAACATCGAATTTATCACAATCTCGGTAATACTTTCATGTTAGAAAAAAATTATGAAGCAGCTGTTGAAGCCTATAAAAATGCTTTGCGAAACAACCCGTTTGATGAAGAAACAAGGTATAATTATGCTTTAGCTAAAAAGAAGAAAAAAGAAAATCCACCACCAAAAGGAGGAAACAATAATAAAAAACCTCAGCCCAAAAACAACAAAAATGATAAGGGTAATTCTGATAAAGACAACAAAAAAGATCAGAATAAAGAAGGAGATAAGGACAAAGATAAAGGTGATGGAGATAAAAAAGAAAATAAAAACGATTCTCCAAAACCATCAGGAGCAGACAAACAACGCATCGATAATATTTTAGATGCTGTTAACAATGCCGAAAAGAAAATTCAGGACAAAGTGAATGAGAAAAAAGTAAAAGCGCGTCCTGCATCAAATGAAAAAGACTGGTAATCCATGAAAAAGACAATTTTAATTTTATTATTCTCATTATTTTTTACCTCTGTTTCTGCTCAAGTAAAATTTGAAGCGCAAACAGAACGTTCCACTTATGGGTTAAACGAACGTATTCAGTTGGTTTTCTCAATAAATAATGAAGGGGATAATTTTGAACCACCAAAAATTACAGGATTTAAATCGGAAGGGCCATTTATTAACAGAGGAAACCAAACATCTATTACAATAGTAAATGGAAAAGTATCACAAAAACGAGAAATTTCAACTCAAGTTATTTATTATTTAACTCCGGTAAAAAAAGGGACTTTTACAATTGGAGCAGCCTCAATTCAATATAACGAAACAACTTATAAATCGGCTCCTATAAAAATTACAATTACTGATCCAATTCAAATGCCAACGTATCCAGGTCAGCAGAACAATGCTAATTTTGGAGAAGGTATTCATTTGGTTGCCGAAATGTCAACTAAGAATCCATATGTAAATGAACCTGTTACAGTAATTTATAAATTATATTTTGAACCAAGGTCAACCGTTGGTAATTTTAGAAACTTCAAAGCTCCAAAATATGAAGATTTTTGGAGTCAGTATATAGATATGAAGCAACTAACTGCTGAACGAGGAAAATTTAACGGAAAAGATTACAGTATGGTAGTACTGCGAAAAGTAATACTATATCCATTAGAGTCAGGCTCAAAAGTTATAGAACCTTTTAAAATAGATATTGATGCTGAGGTTCCTACTGGACGTCGCGATTGGTTTGGCGAATATGAAATGAAAGTTATTCAAAAAGCCCTATCAACCGGAAGACAAACTATTACTGTAAAACCTCTTCCTATAAATGGGAAACCAGAAGGTTATACAGGAGCTGTGGGTAAATTTGATTTCAAAGTAATACCTTCAAAATCAACCTTAAAAGCTGGAGAATCGTTAGAATTAGAGGTGAGTGTTTCAGGAAAAGGAAATTTAAAATTATTTACCTTGCCAAAACCAATTGTTCCAAGTGCTTTAGAGCTATACGAACCTGCTCACAACGAGAATGTTCAAACACCTGTTTCTGGAATGGCTGGTAAAATATCGGACACTTATACAATAATTCCACAATTTAAAGGTAAATATACCATTAAGCCTTTAGTATTTTCATACTATGATTTGGCAAGTAAATCGTATAAAACCATCACCTCAAAAGAAATTACCATTGACGTAGCGGAAGGTAACGGAACAGTTGTTTCAAATAAAGAAAATGTAAATAAACAAGCCATTCAGAAAAAAGAAGTATTCCAATTCAATAAATTGAAAACAGAATTTGTTTCTGCTTCTAGAGAAGATTTCTTAGGTTCGGGATTGTTTTATAGTTTGTTATTTGCACCATTATTATTGATTCCGATTGTAATGATTGCTAGAAAACAAAAAGAAGCTAAAGATGCAGATGTTGTTGGAAATCGTATGAGAAATAACAACCGATTAGTAAAACGTTATTTATCGGAAGCCAAAAAGCAAATGGGCGACAAAGTGCCGTTTTATATGGCAATGGAGAAAGCGTTACACAATTTCTTAAAAGCTAAATTACACATTGAAACTGTGGAGATGAGCAAAGATAACATCATCGAATTATTACAACAACGAAATGCATCAGAAGAAAGTATTAATCGATTTATGGAATTAATGAACGATTGCGAATTTGCACGATATGCTCCTGCAACTGACACCGCCATGAATAATGATTTCGACAGAGCTATTTCTATCATTTCTGAACTTGAAAAACAAGTCTAACCACTAAGGGCACCAAGAAGGCACAAGGAACACAAAAACAAATTATGACGGAACAAGAAATATCTAAATTAGTATTTGATTGTGCTTTACGAGTTCATAAAGCGTTAGGTCCAGGCTTACTTGAAAGTGCTTATGAGGAATGTTTGTATTACGAGTTAAAGAAATCGAATCTTAAAGTTGAAAAACAAAAACCTTTACCTCTAATTTATGAAGAAGTCAAGTTAGATGTTGGTTACAGAATTGATATAATTATTGAAGATAAATTTATTATTGAAATCAAAGCAGTTGAAGCATTAAACGAAGTTCATTTAGCACAATTGTTAACCTATTTAAAATTGACTGATTGCAAACTAGGGTTGTTAATTAATTTTAACGTTAAATTATTAAAAAACGGAGTACAAAGAGTAATCAATGGAATTTTATAAATAAAGCTTAGTGACCACTTTAGTGGCTAAATCTAGGAAATAAAAACATAGTGGTCATAGTGCCTTCCTTGTGCTCTTTGTGGTTAAAAAAACAGACTAAAAATGAAAAAATACATTCTCCTTTTCATACTAACATTTCAATTCGTCCTAGCAAGCGAATCAATCGACGCTACTTTCAAAAAAGCTAACGATTTATACAACAAAGGCAATTACGAACAAGCGTTGCAATCTTTCGAAAGGATTGTAAATCAAGGCAACGAATCGGCGGATTTGTATTTTAACATTGGTAATTGTTATTACAAATTAGGAAAAGTAGCGCCATCGATTTACAATTACGAAAAAGCATTGCTTTTAAACCCAGATGACGAAGCGATACAAACCAATCTGTCATTTGCTCAAAAAATGGCTATAGACGACATTAAAATCCTTCCAGAAGTCGGTTTTAAGAAAATGGTTAAAGAATTTACAAGCACATTTCATTATGATACTTGGGCTTGGATTGCCGTTTTTATTGCTTTCCTGAGTTTGCTTTCATTTTTAGGCTATTATTTTGGAAATACAGTATTTTTAAAACGATCCTTTTTCAGTTTATTCCTGTTGTTTTTAGTTGGAATTGGTGTAACCGTATTCTCAGCCTTTTTACAAAAGAAATTTGATGCAAATTACAATCCAGCCATTGTTTTTGCAGAAGCAACGACTTTGAAAGCCGAACCTAAAAATAGTTCGGAAGATGTAGTAACGCTTCACGAAGGCACAAAAGTTTTCGTTTTAGAAGAATTAGGCAACTGGAAACAAGTAGAACTCACCGACAAAACCAAAGCGTGGATTGCTAAAGAAGCGATTAAGGAAGTTAAGGAATAGTGTTCAGTGTTCAGTTTTTAGTGTTCAGAATTTAGATTTGTCAATCGAAGTATTTCGAAGCGTTTATTCCTCACTCTCAACTTTCGACTTCAAACTATCATACCAATTTTCAATCGTAGGATAAATCGCTTTTGAAATATTCTGAATGGGATTATAAAAGATGGAAATCTCTTGCGTTTCTTTAGAAAGCAGTAGGTTATTGATGTTGATTTTCTTAAAAATAAAAAGCACTACACTCAAAGCTAAAATCGTTTTCAATAAACTAAAAATCACACCAGCGAATTTGTTAACCCAACCTAAAAAAGCAAAATCGACTAATTTGGTTAAAATTTTCGCACTCAAGTGAATTGCAATCACCACTAACAAAAACGTGATGATAAAAGCCGTAATTTCAATATATTTCGGATTCCAACTTGGGACAATTCCAGTAAAAACAGCTCCTACTAAATTTGAAAACTTAATCGCTAAATAAATTCCTAAAATCAAAGCTACAAACGAAGCGACTTCCACAAAAAGTCCGTTTTTTAACCCTTTATAAACCGCAAAACCCAATAAAACCGCAAAAAAAACATCAATAAAACTCATATCAAAGAAAATAGAATAAAGAACAAAGATAAAAGAATTGTTGAAAGTAGTTTTCTGTTGTTATCTTTGCAGAAATATTATTGGATTGATGGGAAACTTCGTGCTTCCAGCTTCCAGCTTCAAACTTAAAAAAATGTCAAGAGACGAACAATTAAAACAGCGTTGGGAAAGCGTTGTCAACATATTATCAGAAAAATTTTCAAGCGGAGAAGACCTTGATTTAGAAGGGATTATCTACTTAATTGGCGTACAAGAATTAGGTAAAATCCATGCTGCTTTCAAAAAAGATGAAAAAGTAAACTTGATGCATATCGCTATTTGCCGTTTGTTAGAACCTTATGGCTACTACGAATTTGAGTATTTTGATAACGAAGGTTGGCCGCATTACAAAGTAAAAGAAGAATTGCCACCACTAAAAGCAGGCGAACAAGCCGTACTAATGAAAGAAGCAATTGTAAGCTACTTTTTAGAGAAAGAATTAATTGACTAATTAATTTATTAGTACAGACAAGTCATTGACTTGTCTCTCAAAAAAAATCCATAAATTTGCATTTTACAAAACGAGCGATGACAGAAACGATTAAAGCCCATATTGAAGAAGTAAATTCTTTTCAAACCGATAATAAAGAACAATTAGAAGCTTTCCGAATTAAGTATTTAGGAAGTAAAGGCTTGTTGAAAGACTTTTTTGCCGAATTCAAAAATGTTCCAAACGAACAAAAGAAAGAATTTGGTCAAGTAATCAACGAATTGAAAACTTCGGCAGAAGAAAAAGTAAAAAGCATTCAAGACGCTTTAGAAAATAAAGAAGAAGCAAAAGGAATTTACGGCGATACTACGCGTCCGGGAGAAGCGATGAACATTGGTTCGCGTCACCCAATTTCGATTGTAAAAAACCAAATGATTGATATTTTTTCAACCATTGGTTTCAATGTGTCCGAGGGTCCAGAAATCGAAGACGATTGGCACAATTTTACCGCATTAAATTTACCAGAATACCATCCAGCAAGAGATATGCAGGATACGTTTTTCATTCAAACCAATCCTGATGTTTTGTTGAGAACGCATACATCATCAGTGCAAGTGCGTTACATGGAAAACAACAAACCGCCAATTCGTACGATTTCTCCAGGAAGAGTGTTTCGTAACGAGGCAGTTTCTTCGCGTTCGCATTGTATTTTCCATCAAGTGGAAGGTTTGTATATTGACAAAGACGTTTCGTTTGCCGATTTAAAACAGACTTTGTTGTATTTCACGAAAGAAATGTTCGGAAAATCGAAAATCAGATTACGTCCATCGTATTTTCCATTTACAGAACCAAGTGCTGAAATCGATATTTATTGGGGATTAAAAACCGAAACCGATTACAGAATTACCAAAGGAACCGGTTGGTTAGAAATTGGTGGTTGTGGAATGGTAGATCCAAACGTATTGAAAAACTGCGGTATCAATCCAGACGAGCACACCGGTTTTGCTTTCGGAATGGGAGTAGAGCGTATTGCCATGTTGTTGTACCAAATTGGCGATATCCGTATGTTTTATGAGAACGACGTTCGTTTCTTAGAGCAATTCAAATCGAGTATATAATTTTTTAACCACTAAGAGCACTAAGTTTTGTGTTCCTTGTGCATTCTTTGTGTACCTTGTGGTTACATTTAATTTAAAAATGAAAAAAGACATTATCATCCCAAAAGTAGCAAACGTTCACATTGTAGCTTTTCAAGAATGGAACGACGATTTCATGGAGAATTCTTGGTACGCTTATTTAATAAACGATACCGATGATTTGCTAGAAATGGCTATGGTAGTTTCACGCGCTTATGGTTTAATCAATGGCGAAGAACGCAAAACAGGAACATTTCGACATGCATTTGCTAAAGTTGAACCAAGAACCGCCGTTAAAGTAGAATTATTAGAAAACAACGTTTTACAATTGAATAATGAATTCATGTTATCGTATTTCTCAAACGGACAATTATTTGATAAAACCTTTGTTTTTAGAACCAATTCCATCAACGAAAAAGCCACTGCCGATTTACCAATCATCAACAAAAGAGGCGTTTTTGCGAATTAGATTTCTTTTCCTGCAAGGTTTCCAAAATCTTGTAGGTATCAAAATAACAAAGCCACGAAGACAAAATGAATTCGTGGTTTTTTATTTTCACCACATAGTCAACATAGGAAAACTTATATGAACTCATATAAACAAAGACTTTTCACACTTTCTTACATGACTTATATGTTTAAAATCAACACAATTCTATTGTTACCTCAAGTAAGTGAAACGCCTACAAAAGAAAAAACCTATGTTTCTATGTGGTAAAAACTCAAAAATAGCTTTACCCTTACAACAATTAGAAAATATTTTTACCTTTAAGAAATTTTTCATCCCAACAACATGAAACCATTTCTTATTGCTTTAGCCTTTTTAACGACTACTTTTTCCCAAGCACAAGATTTCGCCAAACACGTCAACCCATTTATTGGAACAGGCGGTCACGGACATACTTTTCCTGGCGCAACGGTTCCTTACGGGATGGTACAACTTTCTCCTGATACACGTATTGATGGCAGTTGGGATGGTTGTGGTGGATATCATTATTCTGATAATGTAATTTACGGATTTTCGCACATGCATTTGAATGGAACCGGTGTTTCGGATTATGGTGATATTATGTTGATGCCAACTATGGGCGAACCTTCGTTTGATAATAAAGTCTATTCTTCTACTTTTTCACATGCGAATGAAAAAGCTTCCGCTGGATTTTATTCTGTTAAATTAGACAAACACGATATCGATGTGCGATTAACGACTTCAACTCGTGTAGGTTTTCTTGAATATACTTTTAATAAAGGAGGTTTAGCTAATATTATTTTAGATTTGAATCATCGTGATAAATTGTTGGAAGGAAGAATTAGAGTCATTGATGATAAAACCATTGAAGTATTGAGAAGAAGCGAAGCTTGGGCAAGAGATCAATATGTTTATGCTCGAATTGAGTTCAATGTGAATTTGAAAGTGAATTTGGTAAAAGGTGAAAACACGAAGTTAGAAGGCTTATACAAAGGAACGGAATTGGCTTTAAGTTTCTCCAAACATGTCAAAAAAGGTGAAAAAATCCTCGTAAAAGTATCACTTTCGCCAACAAGTTACGAAGGTGCAAAATTAAACAGTTCCGAAATCAAACATTGGAATTTTGATAAAGCACACAAAGCCGCTATCGCACTTTGGAACAAAGAATTATCAAAAATTGAAGTCACTTCCAATGATAAAGACAAGTTAGCGATTTTCTATACAGCTTTGTATCACACGATGATGCAACCGAATATCGCGCAAGATTTAGACGGAAAATACCGAGGTAGAGACAACCAAATTCACGTAGCTGAAGGATTTGATTATTACACGGTTTTTTCGTTGTGGGACACGTTTAGAGGCGCGCATCCGTTGTATACGTTAATAGACAAGAAACGAACTGCCGATTACATCAATACGTTCATCAAACAATACGAACAAGGCGGTAGATTACCGGTTTGGGAGTTTGCGTCCAATGAAACGGATTGTATGATTGGTTATCATTCCGTTTCTGTAATTGCCGATGCGATGGCAAAAGGAATTACAGGTTTTGATTACGAAAAAGCCTTTGAAGCCAGTAAAGCTTCTGCCATGCGAGATGTTTTAGGTTTGGATGCTTATAAGAAAAACGGTTTTATTTCTATTGACGACGAACACGAAAGCGTTTCCAAAACCTTAGAATATGCGTATGACGATTGGTGTATTGCCCAAATGGCCCAACTTTTAAACAAGCAAGAAGATTACCAATATTTCATGAAACGTTCTCAAAATTGGAAAAACATTTTTGATTGGGAAAACGGTTTCATGCGTCCAAAGAAAAACGGCGGTTGGGATAAACCTTTTGATCCAAGAGAAGTCAACAATAATTTTACCGAAGGTAATTCGTGGCAATATTCGTTTTTTGTACCACAAGATATTGAGGGAATGATTCAAGCTTATGGCGGACCTGAAAAATTTGAAGCCAAGCTAGACGAAATGTTCAACAGCGAAAGTAAAACTACCGGTAGAGAACAAGTCGATGTAACTGGTTTAATTGGGCAGTACGCACACGGAAACGAACCAAGTCACCACATGGCGTATTTGTACAATTATGTAGAAAAACCAGAAAAAACGAATGCAAAAGTCAAGTATATTTTAGACAACTTTTACACCAATACACCCGACGGTTTAATTGGAAACGAAGATTGTGGTCAAATGAGTGCTTGGTATGTGTTGAGTTCGATGGGGATTTATTCTGTTACACCTGGGAAACCAGAATGGCAAACAGTAAGTCCTTATTTTGAAAAGATAAAAGTAAATTTTGAAAATGGTAGTAATGAAATTTTAACAAAAAACGATGCTACACATAGGAATTATAATTTAGGTTTTTTTGAGCAAAATTTTGTTAACATCTATGATGTTTCAGAAATTGAATCAAAAAAATTTATACCAGTTCCTGTAATTGAAGCAGATAGTAAATCGTTTAAAGATAAATTGAAGATTGAAATATTTTCAAGTAATAAAGGGGAAGATATTTATTTTGATATTGTCGATAGCCTTGTGAAAAAAAAGCCGCCATATTTAAAGTATTCTAACCCAATTGTGATTGAAAAAACTTCAAAAATTATTGCTTTTGTAAAGAAAAACGATCAATATAGCGACACCATTTCCGCAACCTTTTTCAAAAAACCAAATAATTATTCCATCAATATCAAATCGGTTTACAATCCGCAATACCATGCCGGTGGTCCAGAAGGGTTATTGGATGGTATTTTAGGAACAGAGAACTGGAGAAAAGGCGATTGGCAAGGCTACCAAAGTCAAGATTTTGAAGCGGTGGTGGATTTAAAAGAAGTGAAAAATGTTACTGAAATTTCGGCACGCTTTTTACAAGACCAACGTTCTTGGATTTTAATGCCAACTAAAGTGGACTATTACATCTCGGAAGACAATGTGAATTTTATTTATTTCGGTTCGGTAAACAATACGTTAGATCCAAAATTAGAAGAAAATACGATTCTAAATTTTACCTCAAACGAAAACAAAGGAAAAACAGCACGTTACGTAAAAGTTATCGCTAAAAACTTCGGTAAATTACCAGAATGGCATCAAGGCGCTGGTGGCGATGCTTTTATTTTTGTGGATGAGATTTTGGTTAAATAATGATTATTCTTTCCAACCCCAAGGCGCTGACGGAGTTTCAACAGGTTTAGACAAATCAAAACTCACCGAAAAAACTCGGTCAGAGCCAATGCGTTTAAGATTATAAGTAAACACTTTTTCGTCAACAGTAATCCACCAAACATTAGTAGAAGCATAAGAAATTAAATCGCATGTTTCTTGATCGGCTGGAAAAAATTGAATAGTTGGTAATCCTGTGTTAGTAGAGCTTCCACCATATTGTGTTACTTTATCAGGAGTTCCATCTTTATGGCGATGATCGTGTTTGAGTGTTATGATTTCATTTTCAAATGTTAAAACCCAAGTCCTAGATTTGTCATCTCCTACAAAAAAAGGAATCCTGATGCGATTTTCTTCACAGCTTTTCACATGCATTACTAGTTTTTTACCTGAAAAAGGATCATTAGCTGAAGCTCCTGCTGTAATTTGTCCCTCGAAAGATTTACCGCAATGCATTTTTAGTTTTTCCCAAAATTGCTTTGAACCTTTTTCAGATTGACAAAAACATATATTTGTTAAAAACAAAACACCCACCAGAAATAATTTCTTCATAAAATCACAAATTAATCCTTGTCAGGAAACAACAATGAAGCGATTACAGACAAGATTAACACACTTCCCACCACCATTAAAGAATAAGAAGTTTCGATGTGGTAAAACGGCGCTACAATCATCTTTACACCAATAAACGTTAAGATAAGCGCTAATCCGTATTTCAATTTGCTGAACATGTACATAAAGTTCGCCAACAAGAAATACAACGAACGCAATCCCAAAATAGCAAAAATGTTAGACGTATATAAAATAAACGGATCGTCTGGTGCGATTGCAAAAATGGCCGGAATACTGTCTACTGCAAATAATAAATCAGTAAATTCAACTATTGCAACTACAACAAATAGTGGTGTTGCCATTCTAATTCCGTTTTGAATCGTGAAGAATTTATCGCCATCAAAATTTGGACTCACTTTAAAAAACTTATGAACAAATTTTGAACCAGCACTTTTACTAAAATCTTTACTTCCATCATCTTCTTCATTACTAAAACCTGATTTGATTCCAGCAACAATTAGAATAATTCCGAAAATGGTTAGCAGATAGTTGATTTTTACTACTTGTCCAAACAATTCCATTTCGGGTAAATAGGTGTAATTCAGTAACCAAACTCCGGTAAAAATAAAGATAGCTCTAAAAACCAAAGCACCAATTACACCCCAAAATAACACTTTATGTTGGGCTTCTTTAGCTACATTGAAATAGCCAAAAACTAAGATAAACACGAATAAATTATCTACTGAAAGTGCTTTTTCAATCCAATAAGCTCCTTGAAATTGCATGAATTTTTCGGATCCCATGTAGTGGTAAATAATACCACTAAATCCCATGGATAGAGAAATCCATATTACCGACCAAATCGCAGCTTCTCTATTGGAAACCACATGTCCTTTTTTGTTTAAAACTCCTAAATCTAATACCAACATCGCAATGATGGTAATTGTAAAAGCAGCAATAATACCCGGATGATCAATCAAATGATCAATAGCACCTATTTTTAATGATAGCATGAAATTAATTTAATTTATCTGTTAACGCTTTGAAAACTGTTTTTGCTTCTTTGTTTTCGTATAAAATTTTATAAACGGCGTCAATAATTGGTGTGTCGGCTCCATAAGCTTGGTTTAATTTATAAGCACTTTTTACCGCATAATATCCTTCTGCTACCATACTCATTTCCATTTGAGCTGATTTTACGGTGTAACCTTTCCCAATCATGTTTCCAAACATTCTATTTCGAGAAAATACCGAATATCCTGTCACCAATAAATCGCCCAAATAAGCTGAATTATTAATGTTTCGCTTCATTTTATGTACTTTACGAATGAATTTCTTCATCTCGCGAATACCATTACTCATTAAAACCGCTTGAAAATTGTCGCCATAGCCTAAACCATGGGCCATTCCTGCTGCAATAGCATAAATATTTTTTAAAACAGCAGCATATTCTGTTCCAATAATATCATCCGTTGTTTTTGCTTTAATATAATGAGAACTCAGATTTTTAGCCACATATTTAGCTTTTTTTCTGTCACTACAAGCAATAGTTAAATACGATAAACGTTCCATTGCCACTTCTTCTGCGTGACAAGGACCCGTAATTACGCCAATATTATCAAATGGAATATCGTATTTGGTATGAAAATGTTCACCAACAATCAAACTCGATTCAGGTACAATTCCTTTAATGGCTGAAAAAATAATTTTTCCCTCCAAACTTTCGGTTAAACCTTCTAATTCTTTGCTTAAAAAAGCAGAAGGAACTACAAAAATCACATAATCAGCATAAGCAACAGCTTCGTTGATGTCGTTTGTAAGTTTTAATTTATTAGTATCAAACGCAACCGAACTCAAATAATTTGGGTTGTGTTTTTGGTGTTTCAAATGTTCAATAGCATAGGTGCTTCGCATATACCAAGCAATTTCATCTTGATTTTCACAAAGCATTTTTGCAATTGCAGTAGCCCAACTTCCTCCTCCAATGACTGCAAATTTTGGCTTTTTTTCCATTATGTGTTTCGATTTAGAAAACCAAAAATAATCATTTTAAAAGGATTTACAAAAAACGATTGCGTCAAGTAAGTTTAATAACTCATTTCAACGATTGCTTTTACCTTTTCGATGGTGATATTTTGCTTTTCTCCTAACACTTTCCAGCCTCTTTCTTCAAATCGATTGGCAATGAAATCAGCCGTTTTTTCGTAATTTTCTGTGTTTTCTGATAATTTGGTTTTCATGCCCATTTTATGGAAAAATTCAACGGTTTTTTCGATTGCCTTTTCAGCAATTTCTTCGGTAGAATTACCTTGAATGTTCCAAACGCGTTGCCCGTATTGTGCTAATTTGTCTTTTTTCGTATCGAACATTACGCGGTATAAGTTTGGACCAATGATAGCCAACGTTCTCGCGTGGTCAATTTCGTATAAAGCCGTTAATTCATGACCAATCATGTGTGTTGCCCAATCCGAAGGAACGCCTTTTTGAATCAAACCATTCAATGCCATGGTGGCACTCCAAACAAAGTTAGATGCCAATTTATAATCGCTCGGATTTTCCACTACATCGGGACCAATTTCAATTAACGTTTGTAAAATACTTTCTGAAATTCGGTCTTGTAGCAAAGCATCGTGTGTATACGTCAAATATTGCTCCATTACGTGTGTAAATGCATCCACCACTCCGTTTTGTAATTGTCTTTTTGGTAACGATGTAATTACTGTTGGATCCACAATTGAAAAAACAGGAAACAAAGCGCTTCCGCCCAAGGTTAATTTTTCTTGCGTAGCTTCAATCGTAACCACAGCGCCCGAATTCATTTCCGAACCTGTTGCTGGCAAGGTTAAAACGGTTCCAAAAGGAATTACTTTAGAAACATCTTTGAATAAGATACGTTTTTTCAAAATATCCGCTGCATCGCCTTCAAAATTTACAGCTGCCGAAATAAATTTCACGCCATCAATCACACTTCCACCACCAACAGCTAAGATGAAACCAATTTTTTCAGCACGAATAATTTCAACGGCTTTCATCAAGGTTTCAAAACGAGGATTTGGTTCAATGCCACCAAATTCCACAATATCGTGATTCGGTAAAGCCGCTTTTACTTGGTCATAAACACCATTTTTAAAGATACTTCCACCGCCATAAGCAAGCAGAATCTTAGTGTTTGATGGAACTAATTCCGTTAGTTTAGCAATTTGTCCTTTTCCAAAGACATAGTTTACAGGATTGTATAATTCGAAGTTTAGCATAATAATTGTCTTGCTGAATTTAGTTCAGCATCTTGACAAAGTTACACAATGCGATTGGAAACGAATGGTAAAGGAATGTTAAGAGATGACTATTTCTTTTGTTTGAACGTTTTTAAACAATTCACCATCATTGACATATTTTTATTTAATTCTTTTGTTCTGGAAGCACCAGCATTTAAATAAAAATAATTATTGTCACTACCACTTTTAATAATTATGGTTATCATTTCTAATTCGCCATAATTTCCAGAATTAGATTTCGAATGGATAAAGTAAGCTTCATTTTTCAAAAAATCTGTTTTTCCTGAATCAATAATTTCAAAAGAATCTTTTTGTTTTATTTTTTCAATTAAGTAATCATACTCAGATTTCAAATCTTTCTTTGATGAAAACGGATTCATTTTTTGAATGCTAATTGCATTGATAAAGTTTTCTTTGTCAGGTTTTGAAATCGCATCAATTCCTAAAATTATTTCATCATTATCTTCATAGTTTTCTATTTTACTTTCCCAATTCAATGGTAAAAAGATTTCAAATTCATTATTTGGATAAACAAAATTTTTCTTAGCAAATTTTACAGGATAATTTGTGTAATTTTCAAATAAAAATTGTTTTTCCGAACATGAAATTAGAATTGAAAATTTAGTGAATATGAAAATTCTTTTTGTCATAGAATTATTTATTACTTCTTATAAAACATATTATGCTCCACATATTCCCAAACTTTGTTGGGTAACATTGGAACCACATTTTTACTTTTTTTAATGCTTTCGCGAATGAAAGTTGAGGATAATTCAATTACTGGCGCGCCTACACGATGAATTTTATGATGATTGACAAATTGCTCGTCAATTTCACCAGAATTGAATCTTGGATACACATAAATATCATGATTTTTAAGAATGACTTCGTAGTTTTTCCATTTGTGAAGCGAGTTCAAATTGTCTTCGCCCATGATTAAAGAAAATTCGTGTTTAGGAAATTTTTCTTGTAAATGCGCTAAGGTATTTACGGTATAATTCGGTTCCGGTAACTTGAATTCGATATCCGAAGGTTGGATTTTTGGGTAATCTTCCGTTGCCAAATGCACCATGTGCAAACGATGGTAATCATCTAACAACGAACTTTTCTGCTTGTGCGGATTATGAGGCGTAACCACCATCCAAATTTGATCCAAATCAGAATGCTCTGCCATGTGATTGGCAATAATTAAATGCCCAATATGAATGGGATTAAACGTTCCGAAATACAATCCGATTTTCATTATTTTAGTGATTAGTAAAGAGTGATTAGTGATTAGCTTTAAGCGTTTTGGAAAAAGCGTTAATCATTTTTGACTCTTCTTCAATTTGGTTTAATAATTCTTGAAATAATTCGAAATTTGTAATAAACCCTAATTCTTTCGCAATAATTAATTGTGTTTCAATTTCAAATAAAGAACCTCTAGCAATGTCTAAAAAGTGACTAAATGATTTATCTGTATTTCTACCATAACCTTCGGCAATATTTGAAGGAATTGATACAGAAGCTCTTTTTAATTGACTTGAAAGCGCATACATTTCTTCTTGAGGAAAAATTTTTACAAGTTGATAAACTAATTTCACAATTGTAATTCCTTTTTTCCAAATTAATAAATCTTTATATGATTTTATTTCATTCATTTTAAGCTAATTACTAATCACTTTTTACTAATTACTCTTTATTTATAAAATCTTTTACCAATTGATACGCATCTTCTTTGGCCACATCTAAATCATAATTTTTGATGATGGTGTCAAATTGTGGTGCTGTTGCTAATTCTACCGATGCTTTTGCGATACGCATGTTAATTTTGTCTTCGCTTTCTGTAGAACGTTGTTTTAAACGGCGTTTTAATTCGTCAACGCTTGGTGGTTTTACGAAAACCGCTAAGGTTTCGTTTGGAAATTTGCTTTTAATACGTAATCCTCCAGCGACGTCAATATCAAAAATTACGTGTTTTCCTAAAGCCCAAATGCGTTCTACTTCGGTTTTTAAAGTGCCGTAGAAATTATCGGTATATACTTCTTCCCATTCTACGAAATCTTCTGCTTTAATATGCTTTTTGAATTCGTCCCAAGAAATGAAATAATAATCTTTTCCATCAACTTCTTCTCCACGTGGTTCGCGCGTGGTACACGAAATTGAAAATTCTAAATTCAAATCGGGTTGGGCTAATAAATGTCGTACTATAGTGGTTTTTCCTGAACCTGATGGCGCAGAGAATACTAATAATTTTCCTTTAGTCATTGTGTTGTTGTGTTTAATAATAAATTTTCAAGTTAAACCTTTCGATTACATCTAAATATTCATTAAAAATTATCATTACTATAATTGAAATTAAAATACTAATTATTAATGAATTAGAAATAATTTTTAATTTTTCTTTTTTAAAAACATTTAGAATAGCTCCCAAACCAAAAGGAATAACGATTGTCATAAATGGAATCAGAAAAAAAGGTTCGAAAGCATATACTTCCTTTGAATTTGCATATTTTAAATCGGTAATGAGTAAAAAAAGTATTGATATTAAAATACTGTAAAATATTGTTTTATTAAAATTGATTTCTTTTCTCAATTTAAAAATCTGTAAAATGGATAATCCTATAATTACAAAAATGATAATAAAATAAAACAATAGAATAATTCCCATCTTATCCAATTACAATACATTCAAAACTTGCTCTTTAATCTTTTCCAATTCATCCTTCATCATTACCACCAATTTTTGCATTTCGGTATGGTTCGATTTAGAACCCATGGTGTTGATTTCTCTTCCCATTTCTTGCGTGATGAAACCTAATTTTCTTCCGTTGGCTTCTGTTCCATTCAACGTTTCTAAGAAATAGTTCAAATGGTTGCCCAAACGCACTTTTTCTTCGGTTATGTCGTATTTTTCTAAATAAAAAATCAATTCTTGTTCGAAACGATTTTCATCAACATTCACTTTTAATTCGTCTAAAGCGGTGCGTAAACGAGTTTTTACTGTTTCAACGCGTTCAGCATCGTAAGAAACCGCTTCGTTCATTAAATTATTGATGTTTCCAATACGCAATTGAAATTCCTTTTCTAATGAAGCACCTTCGTCTTTTCTAAAATTAGCGATGTTTTCCAAGGCTTCATCAATCACGGTTTGGATTTGTTTCCATTCGTTTTCATCAATTTCGTCGCGCTCTGTTTTTAAAGCATCGGGCATACGAACCGCCATTTTCATTAATTCCGTTTCATCTGCTGTTGGAATAACGGCTCTCATTTGATTGATGTACCCTTTGATAATCGGCAAATTGATTTTTGAAGTCGTTTCTTCACCAGTAACTTCTACATATAGCGAAAAATCTACTTTTCCACGCTCTAAACGTTGCGAAATTTGATTGCGTAAACCCAGTTCCATTTCACGAAAAACAGAAGGCATACGTGTATTTAAGTCTAAACCTTTACTGTTTAGCGATTTGATTTCTACGGTAATTTTTTTGGTTGGTAATTGCAAAGATGCTTTTCCAAAACCCGTCATGGATTGTATCATATTGTTATAAAAATGTCTTCAAAGATATGAAAAAGTTTTCAGTCACAGTCGCAGTTTTCAGTCCTATACTGTGACTGTCAACCGAGACTACTTACTTTTTCTGGGTAACTAAATAAACGCCAACAAATATTAACACAGCCGAAATCAATTTCACCAAACTTAAATCGTCTTTACCTAAGCTTACAGCGAAAATAGTAGCGAAAAGTGGTTGTAAATAAATAAAAACTGCAACCGTAGTTGGTTTTAATTCTCGCATGGAAATTAAATTCAGCAAATACGTTAAGAACGTTGAAAATATCACAACAAAACCAATTTTCCAGATAATGTCTGTTGGTAAATTAGCAAAATCTATAGCTTGAAATTCGTTCCAACCAAAAGGCAAAACCATTATGAAACCAAAAGTATAAATCCATTTTACGAAGGTAAATGCGTTGTATTTATCCATTAATTTTTTCACAATGATCAGGTAAAATGCATAGGAAACAGCATTTACAAAAACCAATAAATTCCCTAAACTCGCATTGGTGGCATTGACTAGTGATTTTCCGTATAAAATTAAAGTTATAGTTCCAGCTAAGCCTAAAACGATGCCTAAAATTTTTCGGTTTTCCATACGTTCTTTCATAATGAAAGCAGATAAAACAAGCACAATCATGGGTGTGGTTACCATTAAAACCGCTCCCATAATGGGGGAAGTATAACTCAATCCTTTGAAAAAAGTCAGCATGTTGAAAGCTACTCCTAAGAACGCAGCAGCAACAATTCGAGGAAAATCTTCTTTGGCAATTTTTTCTTTGGGTCCAAAAAATGAAATCAACCAAAATAATAGGACAGAACCACCCACACGCATTACGATAAATCCGAAAGCGTCAACATATTTTGGCATAACATCCTTAGCAATCGTAAAGGTTACGCCGTAAATGATGGAAACTAAGGTAGCGGCAAATAACGCCCAACTTCTTTTAGACACTTTGAAGGGCTTTCGTTAATTTAAGAACATTGGGTTGCGTGTTCCCGATAAAAATCTCGTTATTAAAAAGAACAACAGGACGACTCAAAAACGTGTAATGTTCTAAAAGATATTTTTTGTAATCGGCTTCAGTTAAATTTTTATCTTTTAAACCTAACGATTTATACAATTGCGCTTTTTTGCTAAAAAGTGCTTCATAACTTCCCGAAAGTTGGTACATTTCTTCTAAATCGCTTTCCGAAATTGGATTTTGACGAACATCAATAAATGTTAACTGATTAGAATTTGGCAACGATTTGATGATTTTTCGGCAGGTATCACACGAAGCCAAATAGTATATTTTGTTCATTTTAATGGTTTTTCATTTTCTGGCACAAAAATACAGCCTTTTGAATTCTAAAAATCAGTAATTTTATAAAAAATTAAGTAATGGAAGCAACTTTTAGAATTTGGCAAACCAGCCGAGGATTATATCAAAACTTTTTAGACAACTATTCGTTGGAACAATTGAATACTATTCCACCCGGAATGAGCAATAATTTAATTTGGAACATTGGTCACGTTATCGTTTCCCAACAGAAATTGGTGTATGCGTTGTCAGGTTTGCCAATGCATATTATAGATTCCCTTTTTGAGAAATACCAAAATGGTTCGCGTCCAGATGGGAAAACTACGCAAGCTGAAGTAGATGAAATTAAAAAATTGCTTTCAGAAATGGTAGAAAAAACCAAATCCGATTTTGAAACAGGTGTTTTCAAAGAATTTCATCCGTATCAAACGAAAACAGGATTTCATTTAGGAACGTGGAAAGAAGCGATGGAATTTAATAATTATCATGAAGGTATTCATTTGGGAATTATGCTACAAATCAAAAAATTCCTTTAATCTTATTACCTTTGTAAAAAATTAATACAAATGAAATTCAATACTAAAACCATACATGGTGGGCAACATCATGAAAAAGTAACAGGAGCCGTAATGCCTCCGGTGTTTCAAACTTCTACTTATGTGCAAACAAGTCCTGGAAAACCAGTAGGTGATTACGAATATAGTAGAGCAGCAAACCCAACTAGAACGGCTTTAGAAGACGCTTTAGCAAGCATCGAAAACGGCGCAAGAGGTTTAGCTTTTTCTTCTGGATTAGCAGCAACCGATTGTTTGTTAAGAATGTTCAAAGCAGGAGATGAAATCATCGCAATGGACGATTTATACGGTGGAACATACAGATTATTTACAAGATTATATAAAGACAGCGGTATCAAATTTCATTTTGTGGACATGAATGATTTGGAGAAATTCCAAGCGTTAATCAATGAGAATACCAAATTGGTTTGGGTTGAAACACCAACAAATCCATTAATGAAATTGGCTGATATTGCCGCTATTGCGCAAATCACTAAAAAACACGATATCTTATTTGCAGTTGACAATACTTTTGCAACGCCTTATTTACAAAAACCATTAGATTTAGGTGCTGATATTGTTATGCATTCGGCAACCAAATATTTAGGAGGACATTCAGATGTTATTGCTGGTGCGTTAATCATTAAAGACAAAGCATTAGGCGAGGAATTACATTTTAAACAATTCGCAACAGGAGCAACTTTAGGGCCAATGGATTCTTTCTTAGTGTTAAGAGGAATCAAAACATTGCATTTACGCGTACAACGTCATTGTGAAAATGGAGAAAAAGTGGCAGCATATTTAGATAATCATCCATTAGTAGAAAGAGTTTATTATCCAGGATTAGCATCGCATCCATTTCATGAAATTGCTAAAAAGCAAATGAGTGGTTTTGGAGGAATGGTAACGTTTACTTTTAAATCAGGTAAAAAAGAAGATGCAATTAAATTCTTAGAAAATTTAAAAGTATTCACTTTAGCAGAATCATTAGGAGGAGTAGAATCGTTAGCTAATCATCCAGCTTTGATGACACACGCTTCTATTCCAGAAGATAAAAGAAAAGAAGTCGGCATTTCAGATGATATAGTTCGTTTGAGTGTTGGAGTTGAAGATATCGAAGATTTATTAGCGGATTTAGAACAAGCTTTTAACTAGTAGAAAGAACTAAAAACAAAAAATCCCGATTCGTGAGAATCGGGATTTTTTTATGTTGTAATTTACTATTAATTTAAATAATAAATATAGCCTACATGAAACCATAAGTTCCAGTCATTAGCTTTGTTTTCAGTATAAACATTAGGGTCAGGATTCAAACCATCCACCCAATCAGAAAAATAATATTGCCATCTTAATTCAGCAAATAAATCTGATAATTCTGTTAACTTATAGCGTGTTCCAACACTTGAAACTACAGACCAAGTACTCCCACCTTCTTTAGACCAAGCTCCATAATATTTTATTGGAGTTGAAATAGGAGAATCCATTGGGCCAAGTTCAGAGTACGTTCCGTTTTGGAAAAAAGAATAATGTGCACCTAAAGCAATAAATGGAGCCCAAGCACCATCAGTAGCCGTAAATTCTCTAATACTTAAAGGAAAAAATTCTAACTGCATACCTATATCAGTAACTTTAGCTACTCCTTTCATAGCTCTTAATTGAGCAGCAGTAAAGGAACTTCTATCAACCCATTCTCCAAAATGTTGTAAATTAGTACTGTTATATGATAATTCAGAACGAACTTTAAAGTGGTCGTTAAAATAAGTTTCAGGAGTATAACAATTACATTCTGCACGATAAGCAAAATTCAAATAGTGAACTAATCCAATTCCAATTCCAGTATTTCCAGCATTTGTTTCAAAATCATATCTTACTCCAAAATCCGATTGCATGGCAACCCCTCCAACAAAGGCTCCAACTTCATGAGAGAAACCAAATTGCGCATTCATTGATAAATTTGTTCCTAAAAGCAGAATCAAAAGGTATTTAATTTTTTTAGTCATTACTAAAATTTTTTCATTATCGGGCAAATATATAAAAACAAAACGCACTTCAAAAAAAAGATTGTGTTAATATATATAACAATTTAATTCATAGGGGTTAAAAAAAATAATTATCACATTATATATAAATATTTATTAAAAATATAACAAGTAACTTTTAAAATGTATATTTGTCGACTTAAATTTTTATAAAGATAATTTAAGTAAAAATATATTTATTGAATTAGTTTATTTACAAGTTTTATAGAATAATGGAACAAAAAATCAATGATTTTATGGCTCTTATTGAAGCCAAAAATCCAAATGAGCCTGAGTTTTTACAAGCAGTTAGAGAATTTGCAGAAACAGTTATGCCTTTTATTGCAAATGAGAAAAAGTATGATGGGAAAAATGTTTTATTAAGAATGGCTGAGCCTGAGCGTTCAGTTATTTTTAGAGTGCCTTGGGTAGATGATAAAGGCGAAATTCAAGTTAACAGAGGATTTCGTATTCAAATGAATTCTGCCATTGGTCCATACAAGGGAGGTATTCGTTTTCACCAAACAGTAAATTTATCGGTGCTTAAATTTTTAGCATTTGAGCAAGTATTTAAAAACAGCTTAACAACTCTTCCAATGGGAGGCGGTAAAGGTGGTTCTGATTTTGATCCTCAAGGAAAATCAGACGCGGAAGTGATGCGTTTTTGCCAATCATTTATGACAGAATTATGTCGTCATATTGGTCCAGATTTAGATGTTCCTGCCGGAGATATTGGCGTTGGAGCAAGAGAAATTGGTTACATGTTTGGTCAATATAAAAGAATTAGAAATGAATTTACGGGTGTTTTAACTGGTAAAGGATTGGCTTATGGAGGTTCATTAATTCGTCCAGAAGCTACTGGTTATGGTGTAGTTTATTTTACACAACAAATGTTGAAAACTAAAGGTCAATCAATTGAAGGAAAAACGGTTGCTATTTCTGGTTTCGGAAATGTAGCTTGGGGAGTAGCTTTAAAAGTAAATGAATTGGGAGGTAAATTAGTTACCATTTCAGGACCTGATGGATATATTTATGATGCGGATGGAATTTCTGGTGAGAAAATCGAATTCATGTTAGAAATGAGAGCAAGTGGAAATAATAGAGCAGAAAGTTTTGCTGAAAAATTCCCAAGTGCAGTTTTCCATAAAGTAAAAAGTCCATGGGAGGCAAAAGTAGATGTTGCAATTCCATGTGCTACTCAAAATGAATTAACAGAAGCAGATGCAATAAAATTAATTGCAAATGGCGTTTTATGTGTTACTGAGGCAGCAAATATGCCATGTACTTTAGGTGCCATTAAACAATTCTTAGATGCAAAAGTATTGTTTGCACCAGGAAAAGCAGCTAATGCTGGAGGTGTTGCAGCATCTGGTTTAGAAATGACACAAAACTCTATTCGTTTAAACTGGACCAGTGAAGAAGTAGATGCTCGTTTAAAAGACATCATGACCGGTATTCACAGTCAATGTAAAAAATACGGAACAGATAATGATGGTTATGTAAACTATGTTAAAGGAGCAAATATTGCAGGTTTTGTTAAAGTAGCAGATGCTATGTTAGCACAAGGTGTTGTATAACATACGTTTTTTATAATTTAAAAGCTCTTTTGGTTTACTAAAGGAGCTTTTTCTTTTATAGATTATATCAAAAACTAAAATTAATACGTTTGTACTATATTTGTATTAAATACTTAAAATGAAGATAAAAGCACTTATATTTATATTATTTGTTTCTCAATTCTCTTTAGGGCAACAGAGTAATCAAATGTGGAAAGGTTATTTTTCATATAATGAAATTGTTGACGTTGAATCAGCATCAACTGCTGTATTTGCTTCAACTCAAAACGCACTGTTTACTCAAGCAATAGTCTCTTCTAATTTGAATATATATAATTCAATAACAGGTTTAAAACCTGATGTTATTTCTACAATTCATCATTCAGAAGCTTTTAATAAAACATTTGTAGGAAACAATAATGGCTTAATTCTAATACAGAATTCGGATGGCTCGGTAACCACTAAAGTAGATGTAATTGAAGAAGTTCCAGTACCACCAAACAAGAAGAAAATCAATGATTTTTATGAGTTCAATGGCCGTTTATATGTTGCAACTGATTATGGTATATCTGTTATGGATGTTGCAACTTCAGAATTTATAACTACTTATTTTATTGGAACCGCTGGAGAAGAAACGGAAGTATTACAAACTACGGTTTTAAATAATGAAATCTATGCTGTTACGAGAAGTTTTGGTATAAGAAAAGCCAATTTAAATAACCCAAATTTGTTTGATTTTAGTCAATGGCAAACTTTTGATACAAGCTTTTGGACGGGAATTGTAACCTTTAACAATCAATTGGTTGCTGCCAATACTAATGCAAGGACCTACAGATATAATGGAGCTTCGTTTCAGGAAATTTTAAATCACAATCAAATAGGATTAAAACTAAAAACGAATGGTAATGAACTTATTATTACCACTCAAAACAATATTTATGTTTTAGGACAATCTTTTAACATTATGGCTCATATAACTCAAATTACAGATTTAAATGTAAAGTTTACAGCTGCAACCGTTGTGGATGAGTTTATATATATTGGAACTGAGAAGAACGGCTTGTTTTCAACCCCTATAACAAACCCAACGGTTTTTACAGCAATGTCACCAAACGGACCGCTTCAAAATTATGCTTTTAGAGTAAAAAAAGGTAAAAACAAACTCTGGATGGTACACGGCGATTATACACAACAATTTAATCCGTATCCACTAGACGACTTAGGCATAAGTACTTATACTACAGATAACAGTTGGCAAGTGTTGCCGTATCAAGATTTATTAGGAGCCAAATCACTTTCTGATATTGCTATAAATCCATCAAGATCAAATGAAGTTTTTGTTACTTCTTATTTTTCTGGGATGTTAAAATTTCAAGGAGAAGAGGTAGAGTTGTTAAATAATACTAATACAGGCCCAAATGGTTTGGAGTCATTAGTTTTGTCTGGAAATCCATCATATATTGATATTCGAATCAATAGTCCTGCTTTTGATAAAGAAGGAAATCTATGGGTTACTAATGGTCTTGTTGACAGAGGTATAAAAGTGTTGCGAGCTAACGGTCAATGGCAATCATATGATTTATCTGGAATAACAGCAAACTTAGCTACGGGAAGATATAATTCTATGGCTATTGATAAAAATAGTACCAAATGGATTGCTGCCTATAATGATGGTGTGGTAGCTTTCAATGAAAATTATGGTAATAAATTTATTGTCATTAATCAAGAAAATGCTGATATTCCTGCTCCAGTTGTAAATTGTTTAGCAATTGACAACCGTAATCAATTATGGATTGGAACTATGGCGGGTTTACGGGTATTATCAAGTGTAGATCGTTTTATTACTGAAACAGAACTTGATGTTTTTCCTATTATTATTCAAGAAGGAGATTTAGCACAAGAATTATTTTATCAACAACCTATTTTAGACATAGCAGTTGATGGAGCCAACAGAAAATGGGTTTCTATTGCAGATGGAGGCGTGTTTTTAGTGTCTTCAAATGGACAACAAACAATTTATAGATTTGATAAAAGTAATTCACCTTTACCAAGTAATAATATTTTAGACATTGAAATTGATGGTGTTTCTGGAGAAGTTTTCTTTGTAACCGATAAAGGAATGGTTTCGTTTTTAGGAACTTCAACCAAACCAAGTGATAGTCTTGGAGATGTTTATGTTTATCCAAATCCAGTTCGTCCTAATTTTGTAGGAACGGTTAAAATAAGTGGCTTAACCGATAAGGCAAATATAAAAATTACTGACATAGAAGGTAATTTAGTATATGAAACAACTTCTTCTGGTGGTACAATTGAATGGGATACCACAGCTTTTGGTAAATACAAAGTGGCTTCTGGAGTATATATGATTTTTGTTGCCTCAGAAGACGGTTTAGATTCTACAGTTAAAAAGGTAATGATTGTCAGATAATGCTCGTCAAAACTAAAGCCATCGTTCTTTCTTCCATAAAGTTTCAAGAAAAAAGCTTGATAGTCAAATGCTTTACCGAATCAGATGGGTTAAAAAGTTATTTTGTCCAAAGCGCCTATTCCAATAAAAAAGCGAATCAAAAAATTGCTTATTTTCAGCCATTAACTATTATTGAAATCGAAGCCAATCACAAAAACAAAGGCACACTAGAACATTTTAAAGAAATCCGATTAGCCCACAGCTATTATACTATAAATAGCGACATTGTTAAAAGCACAATAGTAATTTTTCTCTCTGAAATTTTACATCACGTCATCAAAGAAGAAGAGAAAAACCAAAATTTATTCTCATTTTTAGAAACCGCGCTTCTTTGGTTGGATACGCACGATGAAATGGCAAATTTTCACCTCATTTTAATGATGGAAGTTACTAAATATTTAGGTTTTTACCCTGATGTAACTGAAAAAGAGTTCCCTTTTTTTGATACGAAAGAAGGTTATTTTACCCCTTTTCAAAGCGTACATTCGTTAACCGAAAACGAAACGCATTTGTTTAAAAAACTATTAGAATTAAAATTTGATGCAGACCAAAAAGTATTTGCTGGAATTGAACGCCAAATGCTGTTAAAAATCCTCTTAGATTTCTACACATTACAGCTTGATGGCTTCAAAAAACCAAAATCCTTAGATGTTTTAAAAGAAGTTTTTTCATAACGAGTAACTTTTCCCTTTTCTCTTTTGCCTTTTCTCTTTAAATCATTACTTTCGCAAATTGATTTAAGAAAGCGACAAAATGAGTACAAAATTTACTGAATACAAAGGACTTGACTTGCCAACAGTAGCATCAGAAGTTCTTGATTTTTGGAAGAAAAACAACATCTTTGAACAATCGGTAACTTCTCGTGAAGGAAACCAACCTTACGTGTTTTTTGAAGGGCCACCATCTGCAAATGGTTTACCTGGAATTCACCACGTAATGGCGCGTGCGATTAAAGATATTTTTTGTCGTTATAAAACTCAAAAAGGCTACCAAGTTAAGCGTAAAGCAGGTTGGGATACGCACGGTTTGCCTGTAGAATTAGGTACCGAAAAAGAATTAGGCATTACCAAAGAAGACATCGGAAAAACCATTTCAGTTACCGAATACAACGAAGCGTGTAAAAGAACCGTAATGCGTTACACTGACGTATGGAACGACTTGACCGAAAAAATGGGGTATTGGGTAGATATGAAAGATCCATATGTGACGTACAAATCCAAATACATGGAAACCGTTTGGTGGTTGCTAAAACAGATTTACAATAAAGATTTATTATACAAAGGCTACACGATTCAGCCTTATTCTCCAAAAGCCGGAACTGGTTTGTCTTCGCACGAAGTAAATCAGCCAGGTTCATATCGTGATGTTACAGACACAACGATTGTTGCGCAGTTTAAAGCAAAAGACGAAACCTTACCAAGTTTTTTACAAGGATTTGGAACGGTTCATTTCTTAGCTTGGACGACCACTCCTTGGACGTTGCCATCAAATACAGCGTTGACAGTTGGTCCAAAAATCGATTATGTTTTAGTAAAAACGTTCAACCAATATACTTTTGAAGCTGTGAATGTTGTTTTAGCTAAGAATTTAGTCGTTAAACAATTTGGCGGAAAATATTTTGTTGTCGAATCAGAAGCAGATTTTGCCAATTATAAATCAGAAGATAAAAAGATTCCGTATCAAATTTTAGCAGAAGCAAAAGGTGCTGATTTAGTAGGAATTCGTTACGAACAATTATTACCATTAGCGTTACCGTATCAAAATCCTGAAAATGCTTTTAGAGTAATTTCAGGAGATTTCGTAACTACAGAAGATGGAACAGGAATTGTTCACACCGCACCAACATTCGGAGCTGATGATGCTAAAGTAGCTAAAGAAGCTACTCCAGAAGTGCCACCAATGTTAGTCTTAGATGAAAATGGAAATCCTATGCCATTGGTAGATTTACAAGGAAGATTCATTCAAGGTTTAGGGGATTTTTCAGGTAAATATGTTAAAAACGAATATTACAATGATGGAGAAGCGCCAGAACGTTCAGCAGATGTAGAAATCGCGATCCAATTAAAAGAAGAAAACAAAGCCTTTAAGGTTGAAAAATACGTGCACAGTTATCCACATTGTTGGAGAACGGACAAACCAATTTTATATTATCCATTAGATTCTTGGTTCATTAAAGTAACCGAAATCAAAGATAGAATGTTCGATTTAAACGAAACCATCAACTGGAAACCAAAAGCTACAGGAGAAGGTCGTTTCGGAAATTGGTTGAAAAATGCGAATGATTGGAATCTATCACGTTCAAGATATTGGGGAATTCCTTTGCCAATTTGGAGAAGCGAAGACGGAACAGAAGAAATGTTAGTTGGTTCAGTTGAAGAATTGTACAATGAAATAGAAAAATCAATCGTGGCTGGTTTCCAAACAGAAAATCCGTACAAAGGATTCAAAATTGGTGACATGAGCGAAGCCAACTACGATTTAGTGGATTTACATAAAAATGTAGTGGATAGCATTGTTTTAGTTTCGCCATCAGGAAAACCAATGAACCGCGAAACTGATTTGATTGATGTTTGGTTTGATTCAGGCGCTATGCCTTATGCACAATGGCATTATCCATTTGAAAACAAAGAATTAATTGATGAAAATAAAGCCTTCCCAGCTGATTTCATTGCAGAAGGCGTTGATCAAACACGTGGTTGGTTTTATACATTACACGCGATTGGAACTTTAGTTTTCGATAAGATTGCTTATAAAAACGTAGTTTCAAACGGATTAGTTTTGGACAAAAACGGGCAAAAAATGTCGAAACGTTTAGGAAATGCCGTGGATCCATTTACTACTTTGGCAGAATATGGTCCTGATGCTACTCGTTGGTACATGATTTCCAATGCGAATCCTTGGGATAACTTAAAGTTTGATATCGAAGGCGTTGCTGAGGTAAGAAGAAAATTCTTTGGAACATTATATAATACGTATTCGTTCTTCTCGTTATATGCTAATATTGATGGATTTACCTATAATGAAGCGGAGGTTCCATTAGAAGAACGACCAGAAATTGATCGTTGGATTTTATCTGAATTACATACCTTAATTCAATTAGTGGATGAAGCGTATGCGGAATATGAACCAACAAAAGCTGCTCGTGCTATTTCTGATTTCGTTCAGGAAAACCTAAGTAACTGGTACGTTCGTTTATGTAGAAGAAGATTTTGGAAAGGCGAATATGCGCAAGATAAAATCGCGGCTTATCAAACGCTTTATACGTGTTTGCTGACTGTTTCTAAATTGAGCGCACCAATCGCTCCATTTTTCATGGATAAACTTTACAGAGATTTAACACAAGCTACAGGTTCAGAGTCATTTGAAAGCGTACATTTGGCCCAGTTTCCAAAAATGGTTGAAAACTTTGTTGATAAATCATTAGAGAGCAAAATGATGAAAGCTCAAACGGTTTCTTCTTTGGTTTTATCGCTTCGTAAGAAGGAGATGATTAAAGTACGTCAACCGTTGCAAAAGGTAATGATTCCAGTACTTGACGCAAATCAACGTGCTGAAATTGAAGCAGTTTCTGACCTTATAAAAGCGGAGGTAAATGTGAAAGAAATTGAGCTTTTAGACGATGCTTCGGGTGTTTTGGTGAAGCAAATTAAGCCTAATTTTAAAACATTAGGACCGCGTTTTGGAAAGGATATGGGTTTGATTTCCAAAGAGATACAAGGTTTTGGACAAGAAGAAATTGCAAAATTAGAGCGTGACGGTGAGTTGGTTATGGATATTTCAGGAAAAAGTATAACTTTATCACTAGAAGATGTTGAGATTTCATCGCAAGATATTGAAGGTTGGTTAGTAGCCAATTCAAACGGAATTACGGTAGCATTAGACATTACTATTTCCAACGAATTAAGAAAAGAAGGTATCGCGAGAGAATTGATTAACAGAATTCAAAATATCAGAAAAGATTCAGGTTTTGAAGTAACGGACAAGATTACCGTTAAAATGGAAAAAAATACGCAAGTAGAAGAAGCTGTTTTAGCAAACGAATCTTATATTAAGTCAGAAACCTTAACCGAATCGTTAATTTTTGTTTCAACCATTGAAAATGGCGCGGAAATAGAGTTTGATGATATAAAAACAAGTATATTAATTTCAAAATAAAAGCTAAAAGCTTTTAATCAACGTATAACTATAAAAATATTGAAATTATGATAGTGGAGCAAATTAGATTTTCAGATGCTGATTTGGCTGAATTCAAAGCGTTAATTCAAGCTAAATTAGAAAAAGCTAAAGGCGATTTAGAGCTTATTAAAAGTGCTTACATGAATGACTTAAATAACGGAACTGACGATACATCGCCAACGTTTAAAGCATTTGAAGAAGGCAGCGAAACAATGAGTAAAGAAGCCAATTCACAACTAGCTATTCGTCAAGAAAAGTTTATTAGAGATTTAAAAAATGCCTTAATTCGTATCGAAAACAAAACCTATGGTTTGTGTAAAGTTACAGGCAAATTAATAAGTAAAGAGCGTTTAAAAATCGTTCCTCATGCAACTATGAGTATCGAAGCAAAGAACTTGCAACGTTAATCTTTTTACAAAATTATACTAACGCTCCGTTTGGAGCGTTTTTTATTTAATAAAAACACTATTTTTGCAAAAAAATTGAACATGACGTTAAAGAAAGCCTATATTTTAATCCTAGCTATTTTATTAATTGATCAGATTTCAAAAATCTATATCAAGACGCATTTTTTTATTGGAGAATCCATAAAAGTAATGGGTTTAGAATGGTTTCAAATTCATTTTATAGAGAATGAAGGCATGGCTTGGGGCGCTGAAATTCCTGGTGAACACGGGAAATTAATCTTGACCTTATTCCGAATCGTTGCCGTTGGTGGAATCGCTTGGTGGTTATGGGATTCTGTAAGAAAAAATGCTTCTAATTACTTAATTGTAGCTATTGCTTTGATTTTTACGGGCGCTTTAGGAAATATTATCGATTCAGTTTTCTATGGTGTTATTTTTAACGATAGTTATCATCAAGTAGCAACAGCTTTTTCAGACCAACCTTATGGTACTTGGTTCCATGGAGAAGTTGTAGATATGTTCTATTTTCCAATGTGGGAAGGAAACCTACCTTCTTGGTTACCTATTTGGGGCGGTAAACACTTCACTTTCTTCAACGCTATTTTCAATATAGCCGATGTTGCAATTTCTACTGGTGTTGGGATTTTAATCGTGTTCAACAAAAGAGCGTTTGCTCATGCGGATAAAGAGGAAATTTCAGTTGAGTAATATTAAAACTCAAAAATCCCCTCAGGCGTCACACAAAAATCCAATTTTACATCATTTTCTGAAACATCTTCAATTTTTTCTTCAGGAGGAAAGAATGATAACCCAATTTTAATCGTTTCGGGCTTGCATTTACTTAGAAAGTTATCGTAGAAACCTTTTCCATAACCTACACGATTTCCTTGCTTGTCGTAAGCTAAAAGTGGCACAAAAACCACATCAATTTTTGCATCAGGAACTTCTAAACCATCAACTGGTTCTGGAACGTTGTAACTGTTTTTTTTGATTTTGGTATTATCGGTCAATAAAAAATGCGTCATTCCTAAAGTGGCAAAGTCGCACTTCGAAATGACGATTTCTTTATCTTTTCCCGCTAAAATTTGCAGGATATATTCGGTATTGATTTCTTTTTGCTCCTCAATCGTTAAAAACAAATGATAATACAATTTGTTCCAAACCAGCTTAAGGCTAGGCACAGCATCCATTCGCAACAATTGGTTCGCAATCGCCAAACTTTTGGCTTCGATTTCTTCTTGAGTTAACGATTGTCTTAATACTTTGTACTTACTTCTTAATACCTTTTTATCCATTTACAGACGCTTTCAATTCGTCTATAAAAGTAGTTAAATGTTCTATTTCTACGTGATCCATCACCACAATTTTATACCATTTGTTGTTTTCATTGTGTTGTTGAGGAACCAAATCATACTTTTCAGCAATTTTTTCTGGAATGGATTCCGAATGAATGGTTACGATATTCATAAACGGTTCGCGGAAATATTGAATATTCAATAGGTCTAATTCGTGACATAAAAATTGGGTACGCATTTGTAAAATACTTACTTTTTCAAACCATCCATAAGCGCCATAAGTGAATAAAATCATCCAAACTGCTACTGCATTGGCACCAGAACGACTTCCGCAAAGGGTTAAATCCATTCCTTCTACATATTCTGCTTCTTTCGTAAGTACGTTTTCGATTAATCCTTTTCGGCAAACAAAAATACCGGTTCCATAAGGAGCTTGCAGCATTTTGTGCGCATCAATCGTAATGGAACTAATTTTCGGATTGCTAAAGTTAATATTCGTTTTTTGATTGCTAAACGGATATACAAATCCGCCATAAGCACCGTCAATGTGTAATCGATATGTAACGTTGTGTTTTTCTAAAATCGAAGTATAATAATCAGGATTATCAACCGAACCAAACATCGTAGTTCCCATATTAGAAACGGAGATGAAATATTTTTTGCCATTATTTTTTGCTTCAGAAATGATGTTATCTAATGCATTCACGTCTATTTCACGATTTTCAAATCCAACCGGAATTTTCAACCAATCAATTTGCAATAAATTCGAAGCCTTTGGAATAGAATAATGTGTGTCTTCCGAAGCTAAAATAGCTATTTCGTCTAATTTAGCATCAAAATTATGCAGGAATTCATTTCTAAAAACCCAAATTGCTTGAATGTTTGCTTCCGTTCCACCTGGAGCGATGTAACCATCAAACTCATTTTCTTTAGCTTTAAAAATATCAACAGCAATTACATTTAATACTTCGCGTTCGATTTCTTGTGTGCCGTAAAATGCTTTTTCTGAAGTGCCAAAAGTGTGACATCCGATATTATTTGGATTAGCCACATAGGTTTGAAGGGTTGGTGCATCTTTTAAAAATGGCGCATCATCATAAAAAACACGACTGTCTAACTTAGAAGCTGGATAGCCTAAAGAAGCGTCTTTTGAGAAGTTAACATTATCGTGTAAGGCTTTATCAATTCTTACTTTTCTTTCTTCGTGGGTAAGTTTTTTCCAAAAATCCATATCTAAAAATTTTCACGAAAATACAGTAAGCCAAATCAATAAAACATGATAATTGTTAGCTTTTCAATTCTAAATGGGTAGAAATATGAAAAATAGCATCCCCTTGATAAATAATTGGCGCATCATTTACATTAATAATATATCCTTCATGCGGCGCTTTGACTTTATGTTCAACTTTTCCATAGGGGTCAGAAATAGTGGCTAATAAATCACCTTTTTTAACGAAACTGCCAATAATTGCTGTCCCATGAAACATACCTGAATATTTGGCTCTAACCCAACTCGATTTTTCAATATATATGGTTTTGTGGGTTGGAATTGTAACTTTTTTTCTTGGATTCAGCATGCCTAAATGATCTAAAAAGCGTTTGGTTCCTTCCAAAGCTTCTTGCGTAACGTTATCATTTAAGTCTAATGATTTTCCGCCTTCGAAAAGCAACATTTTTACATCCAATTTATCGCAAGAATTTCGAAACGTCCCTGAAATATTCTTCGAATACAACGTAAAAGGCGCATTAAAAACATCGGAAAGTTGTTTTAATTCTGGATTTTCAGGAACAATTCTAATCTGAGGGGCATTAAATCGACTCGCACCACCAGCATGAAAATCAATTGCATAATCTACATGTGGCATAATTTCTTTTAGGATATAAAAGGCAAATCGACTAGCTAGTGAACCTGTTTTACTACCCGGAAACACACGATTTAAATCGCGACCATCAGGAAATTCTCGAGTCTTATTAATGAATCCGAAAATATTGATGATGGGAATACAAATAATAGTTCCTCGCTTGGGTTTATTTATTTTTTGAATGATTAACTGGCGCACAATTTCGGTTCCGTTGATTTCGTCGCCATGCAAACAAGCAGTGAATAAAACCGTTGGGCCATCAAGTTTTGAACGTTCCACAATAATGGGAATTTTCAATTTATTCATGGTGTGCAATTTGGCAATTTCCATGTTAATGGTTTTGCTTTCGCCCGCTAAAATGGTTTCTTTAAGAATGGTTAAGGGTTTTGAGGCTGTCATTTGGTTGATTCTAAGGCGTTAAAAATACGAAAAGTTCAAGAACAAGTTCAAAAATCAATATTTTTTTGGAACACTGATTAAAGAAATTCAAAAATTCTTTTTGTACTTAGTGCGTTCTTTGTGCGCTTAGTGTTTAAAAACTTTAAGAATTCAAAAACAATTCTATTATCTTTGTTCTATCATCTTTTTAAAAAAATGCAAACACCATTAGAACTTCAAATCCAAACCTTGCCTGATAATCCGGGCGTGTATCAGTATTATGATAAGGATGGGAAAATTCTATATGTTGGGAAAGCGAAAAACTTAAAAAAACGCGTTCAATCGTATTTCACCAAGAATCATGACAATTATAAAACTTCGGTTTTGGTTAAGAAAATTGTTACGATAAAACACATTGTCGTTCCTACGGAAACCGATGCTTTATTATTGGAAAACAATCTGATAAAAAAGTTGCAACCGCGTTATAATGTATTACTTCGAGATGATAAAACCTATCCTTGGATTTGCATCAAAAACGAACGATTTCCTAGAATATTCTCTACCCGAAAAATGATTAAAGATGGTTCAGAATATTTTGGACCTTATACGAGTTTTAAAACCGTTCATACGATTTTAGATTTAATCAAAGAATTATATCCGTTGCGAACTTGTAATTACGATTTATCGAAAGCGAATATCGATTCGGGAAAATATAAAGTATGTCTGGAATATCATATTGGCAATTGCAAAGGACCCTGTGAAGATTATGAGTCGTTGGAAAATTATCAAAATCAAGTGGAAAAAATCCGTCAAATTTTGAAGGGAAATTTCAAAGAAAGTTTGAAAGATTTCAAGAAATTAATGACCGATTTAGCGATGGAAATGAAGTTTGAAGAAGCGCAAAAAATCAAAGAAAAAATTGAAGTTTTAGAAAATTATCAATCGCGTTCCACCATTTTGAATCCGAAAATATCCAATTTGGATGTGTTTTCGATTATCTCTGATGAAACGATGGCATATGTGAACTTTTTACAAATTTCGCATGGAGCTATTGTACGTTCGCATACCTTGGAATTAAAGAAAAAATTAGACGAAACGAACGAAGAATTGTTAGAATTAGCCGTAGTAGAATTGCGCGAACGTTTTCATTTGAATGCACGAGAAATTGTAGTTCCTTTTCCAATTGATTTGGGAGAAAATATCAAAGTCACAGTGCCACAATTAGGTGATAAGAAGCAAATTTTAGAATTATCAGAACGTAACGCCAAATATTATCGCTTAGATCAATTAAAGCAAATTCAAATTGTCGACCCAGAACGCCACACGAATCGTATCATGGCACAAATGCAAAAAGATTTGCGTTTATCAGTAGAGCCAAGACATATAGAATGTTTTGATAATTCGAATATTCAAGGAACGAATCCCGTTGCGGCTTGCGTGGTGTTTAAAGATGGAAAACCGAGTAAGAAAGATTATCGTCATTTCAACATCAAAACAGTTGAAGGACCAAATGATTTCGCCTCAATGGAAGAAGTGGTGTACCGAAGATATAAACGTATGTTAGATGAAAATCAGTCGCTCCCACAATTAATTATTATTGACGGTGGAAAAGGACAATTGTCATCCGCATTAAAAAGCATTGATGATTTAGGATTGCGAGGCAAAATTGCCATTATTGGAATTGCAAAACGTTTGGAAGAATTGTTTTATCCAGGCGATTCAGCACCTTTATATTTGGATAAAAAATCGGAAACCTTAAAAGTAATTCAATTTTTACGAAACGAAGCCCATCGATTTGGAATTACACATCATCGCGATAAACGAAGTAAATCGGCACTAACCAATAGCTTAGAAAGTATTCCTGGAATTGGCGAAAAAACCATGATTACTTTAATGAAACATTTTAAAAGTGTTAAAAGATTGCAAAATGCCGACGAAAAAGCAATTTCTGAAGTCGTAGGTGTTTCAAAAGCCAAAAAAATTTCCGACTTTTACAAGACAATTCAATCCTAAAAAAAGTAATGAAAAAACTTCTCTTGTTGGTAAGTCTACTAATTTTTACTCAAATTAGCTTGGGACAAGAAAACGATACGCAATATAAACGGCCAAAAGTCGGCTTAGTTTTAAGTGGTGGAGGTGCAAAAGGATTGGCGCATATTGGTGTGCTTAAAGTGATTGATTCGCTAGGGATTAAAGTAGATTATATTGCAGGAACAAGTATGGGAGCAATCGTTGGAGGCCTGTATGCATCTGGATATAATGCAAACCAATTAGAAACTATTTTTTCAAATATTGACGTAGATGCATTACTGCAAGATTATACTCCAAGAGAAGCAAAATCATTTTATGAAAAACGGAACGATGAAATTTATGCTTTAATTTTACCTTTTAATAAATTTAAATTGGGGCTTCCTTCAGGCTTATCAAAAGGGCTTTATAATTTTAATTTAATTTCTTTATTAACTAAGCATGTAAGTAATGTTAGAGACTTTAATCAATTACCAATCCCTTTTTTGTGTATTGCTACAGATGCAGAAACAGGTGAAAAAGTAGTTTTAGAGAAAGGAATTTTAGCTCAGAACATGATAGCAAGTGGCGCTCTGCCTACACTTTATAATCCAGTTGAAATTAATGGTAGATTGTTAATAGATGGCGGGGTAGTAGATAATTATCCAATTGAAGAATTACTAGCAAAAGGAGTTAATGTTGTAATTGGAGTTGATGTTCAAGATGGTTTAAAATCTAGGGAAGAATTAAAAGGGGTTACTTCGCTTTTATCCCAAATTAATAATTTTTCCATGATTGAAAAAATGGCCCAAAAGCAAAAAGCTACTAACATATATATTAAACCAGACATTAAAGGGTTTTCGGCAGTAGATTTTGAAAAAGGGGAAGAAATAATTTTTAAAGGAAAACAAAAAGCCATAGAATTTGTTCCAGTATTGTTACCCTATGTGAATTCGAAATCGAAACAAACGAATGCTGTTATTGTTCAAGATTCAATCTATATTAAGGAAGTTAGTTTTAATAAACTTGATAATTTCACAAGGGCTTATATCTTGGGTAAATTAAAATTCAAAAGAAATATTAAAATTTCGAATAAGCAGTTTCAGAAAGGGATTTCAAATTTAAATGCTACACAAAATTTTAGTGCCATAAATTATTATTTTGAAAAAGCGCAATATGGTGACAATTTAATTTTGCAATTAAAAGAAAATGAAAACAATACATTTTTAAAATTTGGTTTGCATTATGATGAATTATATAAGAGTGGAATTTTATTAAATTATACAAAAAAAAAATTTTTTGTTAAAAATGATGTGGTGTCTCTTGATTTGATTTTAGGAGATAATATCCGATACAATTTTGACTATTACATTGATAATGGGTTTTATTGGAGTTTTGGTTTTAATTCTAAACTAACCACTTTTAATAGAAATGTAACAAGTAACATTACTAGAGATTTGGCAATTGACCCTAGTGTTAGTGCTATCAACGTAGATTTTTTTGATTTATGCAATCAAGCTTATTTGCAAACGATTTTTGCACAAAAATTTTCAATAGGTTCCGGGGTAGAATTTAAATACTTAAGATTAAGATCGGAAACTTTACAAAATTCAAATTCAGTTTTTGAAAGCAGTAATTATTTGTCTCTTTTTGGGTTCGTAAAATATGATTCTTTTGATAAAAAGTACTTTCCAAAAACAGGTTGGAATTTTAACTCAGAATTACGCTACTATATTTACTCCTCTGATTATATAAATAATTTCGAAAGATTTTCAATAGCTAAAGCTGATTTTGGTTTTGCACAACCTATTGCTAAACACGTAACTTTTAAATTTCAATCTGAAGGAGGGTTTTCAATTGGTGAACGAAGTGTTTCTTATTTCGACTTTATTTTAGGCGGATATGGTTTTCAGCAAGTTAATAATATTAAGCCTTTTTTAGGATATGATTTTTTAAGCGTTGTAGGAGAAAGTTACTTAAAACTTTCATTAACTGCAGATTATGAGTTTATTAAAAAACACCATTTTAATTTTATTGCTAACTTTGCAAACATTGGAAATAATATTTTTGACACGGTTGACACATGGCTTGAAAGGCCTAATTACTCAGGTTATTCCTTTGGTTACGGTATGGAAACTGTAATTGGACCAGTAGAAATTAAGCATTCATGGTCGCCTGAAACAAGAGATCATTACACTTGGTTTTCAGTTGGTTTTTGTTTTTAATTATTTTTTTTACGACATTTGTATTGATGAAAAATTGGGCAGGCTTACTTTCACATTTAAAGTTCCTCATCAAGAGAAATCCTGAGTGAGTAATTTTTTAATTTAATTAGCAGGGTTTTACAATCTTGCTATAGCTGTTTAATAACTTTAAATTAAATAAAATGCCAATATATCACAAACTAGGGAACATCCCTCACAAAAGACATATACAGTTCCGTAAACCAAATGGAGATTTGTATTATGAGCAATTGTTTGGTACCGTTGGTTTTGACGGTATGTCAACCAATTCGTATCACGAACAAAGACCAACACAGGTTAAAGAAATCAGAAGACAATACAGTGTTGCGCCAAAAATTGCAAAAGCAAACAACATTCAATCATATAAGTTAAGAGGATTTGATGTTGCGCCTCAAGACGATTTTTTAGAGAGCAGAAAAATTGTATTGACAAATTCAGATTGTCATATTGTTTTAGCGGCGCCTAGAAAATCTACAACCGATTATTTTTATAAAAACACGGATTCAGATGAGGTAATTTTTATTCATCAAGGAACAGGAAAATTAAGAACCATGTTAGGAAATTTAGATTTCAAATATGGCGATTACTTAGTAATTCCTCGTGGAATGATTTATAAAATGGATTTTGATACTGAAGACAATCGTTTGTTTATTGTAGAATCACATTCACCGGTTTATACACCAAAACAATATAGAAACTGGTTCGGACAATTATTAGAACATTCGCCATTTTGCGAAAGAGATATTCGTCGTCCAGAAGAATTAGAAACGTATAATGAAAAAGGGGATTTCGTAATCAAAGTAAAGAAAAAAGACGAAATTTTCGAAATGGTTTATGCTTCACATCCATTTGATGTAATTGGTTATGATGGATTTAATTATCCATATGCCTTTTCAATTCATGATTTCGAACCAATTACAGGAAGAATTCATTTACCACCACCAATTCATCAAACTTTTGAAACAAACGCATTTGTAATTTGTTCGTTTGTTCCAAGATTATATGATTACCACCCATTGTCTATTCCAGCTCCATACAATCATAGTAATATTGATGCTGATGAGGTATTGTATTATGTGGATGGTGATTTCATGAGCAGAAACGATGTAAAACCAGGAAATATTTCCTTACACCCTGCCGGAATTCCACACGGACCGCACCCAGGAGCAGCTGAAAGAAGTATTGGTAAAAAAGAAACGTTAGAATTAGCAGTAATGGTAGATACGTTCAAACCTTTAATGGTTACAGAAGAAGCTATGAATATTGCGGATGATACGTATTATCAATCTTGGTTAGAAGAATAAATAAAAACAACAACAACTCGGGTTTTTTTAAACCTAAATTAAAAATATAAAATTATGTCACAAGAATTAAAATCAGTCGAGTACGGCTTAGAAAAAATATTTGAAGGAGCGCAAGATTTCTTACCTTTATTAGGAACAGATTACGTAGAATTTTATGTTGGAAATGCTAAGCAAGCAGCACATTTTTATAAAACAGCTTTTGGTTTTCAATCACATGCATACAAAGGGTTAGAAACAGGATCAAAAGACGCTGTGAGTTATGTGTTAAAACAAGACAAAATCAGATTAGTTTTAACTACAGCTTTAACAAGTAACTCTCCAGTAGGAGAACATGTAAAAAAACATGGCGATGGTGTAAAAATCGTAGCACTTTGGGTTGAGGATGCTAGAAAATCTTTTGAAGAGACTACTAAACGTGGCGCAAAAGTTTTTATGGAGCCAACAGTAGAAACGGATGAGTTTGGTGAGGTAGTTCGTGCAGGGATTTATACGTATGGTGAAACTGTGCATATGTTTGTAGAGCGTAAAAACTATACAGGTTCATTTTTACCAGGATTTGTTGAATATAAATCAGATTACAACCCATCATCGGTAGGTTTAAAATACATTGACCATATGGTAGGAAATGTGGGATGGAATGAAATGAATACATGGGTAAAATGGTATGAGGATGTGATGGGATTTGTGAATTTCTTATCGTTTGATGATAAACAAATTACTACAGAATATTCTGCCTTAATGTCTAAAGTAATGAGTAATGGTAATGGAAGAATTAAATTCCCTATCAACGAGCCAGCAGAAGGAAAGAAAAAATCTCAAATAGAAGAATATTTAGATTTCTATGAAGGTCCAGGTGTTCAGCACATCGCTGTTGCAACGGACGATATTTTAACTACTGTTGCTGAAATGCGCGCAAGAGGAATTGAGTTTTTAAGCACACCTCCTCAAGCATATTATGATGCAATACCAGAAAGATTAAAAGATCATATGTCTAAATTCAAAGAAGACATCAACGAACTTCAAAAATTAGGTATCATGATTGATGCAGACGAAGAAGGATATTTATTGCAAATTTTTACTAAACCAGTTGAAGATCGTCCAACACTTTTCTTCGAAATTATTCAAAGAATGGGTGCTAGAGGCTTTGGTGCAGGTAACTTTAAAGCCCTTTTTGAGTCTATTGAACGTGAGCAAGCTTTGCGAGGAACGCTATAAAATGAAAAGATTATTAACAATTAACCATATAAACATCGCAAAACAATAATGTTTTTGATAAAAATATGTTAAAGTTAAAAATTAACTAAGAATAATTCAAAAACATATATACCTTTGCACTCGCAAAACAAGGAGATAGTTTGCCTTGATTTGTAGTAAATTTTCATAATTTATAGTTTTTGGTTGGTTAATAGCATAAAAACTCAGTCATATTTTTGACTGGGTTTTTTTGTTTTACTATTTTTGGAACAGAATTTGCATTTTCATAAAAAAACAAACAATTATGAACGAGCAATTATCAAAACTTTGCCAAAGCAAGCACCATTTATTGAAAGCGATACCATATGTTACCGCTTAAAAATAAAATTTAAACATATGAAAAAATATATCTTACTTCTTGTTCTTTTTGTTTTTACAAATTCATTTGTGCAAAGAGAAAATGCTTTTACTACTGGAGAGTGGGTAAGGCTTAGAATTCATTATGGTATGGTAAATGCTGGCTATGCTACTCTAGAAATAAAAGACGCCGTAAAAAACAATAAAAAAGTACATCATGTAGTTGGTAAAGGATGGACTACAGGTATGGCAAAATTCTTTTTTAAGGTGGAAGATAATTACGAAAGTTATTTTGATAAAGAAACAGGTAAACCGTATCAATTTGTTAGAAAGATTGATGAAGGAGGCTATACTAAAAACCAAGAAGGTTTTTTCAATCAAGATAAAAACCAAGTTGTAGTTAAAGATTACAAAAAGAAAACAGAAAAAACATTTTCCACACCAGAACAAATTCAAGATATTGTATCTTCATTTTATTACTTAAGAAATCATCCTTCAATTGATAAGTTAAAAATTAATGAGTCAATATCAATAGATATGTTTTTTGATGATGAAACCACAAAGTTTAAGTTAAAATTTTTAGGGCGAGAAGATATTAGTACTAAATTTGGAAAAGTTTCTTGTATGATATTTAGACCCTATGTTCAGGCAGGAAGAGTATTCAAAGAAGAAGAGAGTCTAACCGTTTGGATTTCAGACGATGATAATAAAATTCCAATACGTGTTAAGGCAAGTTTAGCAATAGGTTCTATTAAAGCAGATTTAGATGCATTTAAAGGGCTAAAAAATTCATTTAAAGTAAAAGTAGATAAATAATGGAAGTAACTCCAAAAATTCAAGAACAATTAAACCAACTTCAGGATAAATTTGAAGCGATTAATCAAAACACATCAACTCATTTAGAAGGTTTACTTTGGGCTAAACCCATAACTTATTGGGATTATATTCAAACCGATGCGCTTTTAAGTCTTCAAACGCAAAGAACTACATTGCCAGACGAAATGGTTTTTGTAATGTATCACCAAGTAAACGAATTGTTGTTCAAAATGATTCTTTGGGAAATGGATCAATTGTGCCATACTGAAAAACCATCAACAGATTATTTTACTGAAAAATTAGGTAGAATTAGTCGTTATTTTGATATGTTAACAACATCTTTTGATATTATGAAAGATGGAATGGAACCTGAGCAATATCTAAAATTTAGAAATACGCTTACACCAGCAAGTGGTTTTCAATCGGCTCAATACCGTTTAATTGAATTCAGTTCAACCGATTTAATTAACTTAATTGATAATCGTTTTAGAGCTACTATTGATAGAAATACACCTTATGATCACGCATTTGAACATTTATATTGGCAAGCCGCTGGGAAAGACTATCATACAGGTGAAAAATCGTATCTAATTTTAGAATTCGAAAGAAAATACAAAAAAACTTTCCTAGAATTTATGGAAGAATACAACACAATAAATTTGTGGCGAAAGTTTAAACAACTTCCAGAAGCAGATCAAAAAAATCCTGATTTAGTTGCTGCAATGCGTCATTATGATGTAACCGTAAATATTACTTGGGTTATGGGTCATTTTAATGCAGCCAAAAAATACATAGAAAGTGTACCAGGAAATCACGAAGCTACAGGCGGAAGTGATTGGAAAAAATATATGTTACCAAAATACCAAAAAAGAATATTCTTTCCAGAGTTATGGACGAAAGAAGAATTAGATAACTGGGGAGAATAATTGCTTATAGCACAAAACAGAAAACATTGAGATATTTAGTATTTGCCATTTTATTTATTAGTTTTTTCGCCGCTTGTAATTCAAAAGAAGATAGTGAGAAAGTCAAAAAAGCGTTAGTTAAAAAAGAACCAATAATTAAAGAATACGGGTTTACTTTTAACGATTATAAAGTGGTACAAGATACTATTCGTTCAGGGGATACTTTTGGAAAAATATTAGAAAAATTTCCATTAAAAGATAGTTTACGCATCCACGATGTTACTGAAAAAGTAAAAGATTCTTTCAATGTAAGAAGAATAAAAGCAGGGAAACCTTATATTTTATTTTTAGACAAGAAAAAACCAAATACTCTACAAGCTTTGGTGTATATTGAAGATAGAATCAATTATACCGTAGTTGATTTTAGAGATTCAATTGTAGTATCAAATAAACAAAAACCAACCACTTTACGAAGAAGAGTAGTGGCAGCAGAAATAGAAGGTTCTTTATCTGAAACTTTAAGTAATGCTGGAGTTAGTGCTGGTTTAGCGAATAGATTAGCAAATATTTATGCATATACCGTCGATTTCTTTAAAATTCAGAAAGGGGATAAATTTGCCGTTACTATAAACGAACGTTATATTGACGATTCAATTTATGTTGGGGTTGAAAGCATTGAAGCATCCTATTTTGAAAATAAAGGGAAAAAAATATTTGCTTTTCCATACAAATTGTCTGAAAAACAAAAGTATGAAGATTATTATGACGAAAATGGTAAGGGTTTAAAAAGCATGTTCTTAAAAGCGCCATTAGATTATTTTAGAATCTCCTCACGTTTTTCAGGAAGACGTTTTCATCCTGTTCAAATGCGTTTTAAAGCACATAACGGAACAGATTATGCAGCACCTCATGGTACACCTATCAAAACAACAGCTTCTGGAGTTGTTGAACGTACAGGATATACTGCGGGTAATGGAAATTTCGTTAAAGTTCGCCATAGTTCAACGTATGCTACCCAATATCTTCACATGTCTAAAATTTCAGTTAGAAACGGCCAACGGGTTTCACAAGGACAAGTTATTGGAAAAGTTGGAAGTACAGGTTTAGCAACAGGACCCCATGTTTGTTATCGTTTTTGGAAAAATGGTGTACAAGTAGACCCCTTGCGTTTAAAGTTACCAAATGCAGAACCCATGAGCAATTCGCACAAACAAAAATATTTAGCACATATAGCTCCTTTAAAAAAAGAATTAGATAGTATAACCGCGGTAAAATTTAAAGAATAATGGCATTACCAAATATAAACCCTTCTCAAACAGCTGCTTGGCAAAAAATTCAGGATCATTTTGAAAAAATGAATCAAACATCTATGAAAGATTTGTTTGCTTCTGATTCTGAAAGAGCTTCAAAATTTCACATCCAATGGAATGATTTTTTAGTGGATTATTCTAAAAACATTGCCAATCAAGAAACACTAGATTTGTTATTGCAATTAGCAAATGAAGTTCAATTAAAACAAGCTATTTCAAGCTATTTTGAAGGTGATATAATTAATCAAACCGAAAATAGAGCAGTTTTACACACCGCTTTACGTGCTAAAGAATCAGCTAAGGTAATGGTAGATGGTGTTAACGTGATGCCTGAAATATATTCGGTAAAAAACAAAATTAAAAATTTCTCAAACGAAGTTATTTCTGGGAATAAAAAAGGTTTTACAGGAAAATCATTTACAGATATTGTAAACATTGGTATTGGCGGTTCGGATTTAGGTCCAGCTATGATTGTTGAGGCTTTACAATTTTACAAAAATCATTTAAACGTTCATTTTGTATCTAACGTAGATGGTGACCATGTAAATGAAATCATTAAAAAATTAAATCCAGAAACCACTTTATTTGTAGTTGTTTCTAAAACCTTTACTACACAAGAAACGTTATCCAATGCAGAAACAATAAGAAGTTGGTTTTTACAATCAGCAACTCAAGAAGATGTAGCTAAGCATTTTGTGGCGGTTTCAACTAATATTCAAAAAGTAACCGAATATGGAATCAATCCAGACAACGTTTTCCCGATGTGGGATTGGGTTGGAGGTCGTTTTTCGTTATGGAGTGCTGTAGGTATATCCGTTAGTTTAGCTGTAGGATTTGATAACTTTGATAAGTTATTGAAAGGTGCCAATGAAATGGACGAACATTTCAAAAACGAATCATTCGATAAAAATATCCCAGTAGTTTTAGCTTTATTAAGCATTTGGTACAATAACTTTTTTGGTGCTGAAAGCGAAGCTTTAATTCCATACACGCAATATTTACAAAAGTTAGCTCCCTACTTACAACAAGGTATTATGGAAAGCAATGGGAAAAGTATTGGAAGAGATGGAAAATCTGTAAATTATCAAACAGGTACAATTATTTGGGGCGAACCAGGAACCAATTCCCAACATGCGTTTTTTCAATTAATTCATCAAGGAACAAAATTAATACCAACCGATTTTATCGGGTTTAAAAATTCGTTATACGGAAATAAAGATCATCACGATAAATTAATGTCGAATTTCTTCGCTCAAACCGAAGCCTTATTAATGGGTAAAACGGAAGCTCAAGTAAAAGCAGAATTCGAAAAGCAAGGGATTTCAGGCGAAAAAGCTGATTTTCTATTGCCATTTAAAGTGTTTACAGGAAATAAACCAACCAATACCATTCTTATTAATAAATTAACTCCAGAAACATTAGGGGCATTGGTAGCAATGTATGAACACAAAATTTTTGTTCAAGGAATTATTTGGAACATTTTTAGTTATGATCAATGGGGTGTTGAACTCGGCAAGCAATTAGCCAATTCAATTTTGGATGAAATAGTGTCAAAAGAAGTAAAAACACACGATAGTTCTACTTCATTTTTATTGAAAGCGTACTTAAAATAATAAAATCAAAATTTATAATTATAACCTCTTATTCATTTTTTTGAGTAAGAGGTTTTTTAATTTCTTATATTTGTAACTCACAATAAAATATTTAGGTATGTACGAAACTATTAAAAATGTTCACTCTATTTTAGCTTATGCAGCTTTGGGATTATTGTTGCTGGCTTCATTCAATGCCATTTTTGGATTATCCTCTAAAAAAATATTTAAAGACAAAGATTTACGTTTGTCTTTATTTACCCTGATTATTTGTCATATCCAATTGTTAATTGGTTTGATTTTGTATTTTGTTTCGCCTCTTGGTGCTGACCAATTAGGAAACATGAAAGATGCGGCAATGCGATTAACCTCGTTAGAACATCCGTTGATTAATATTATTGCTTTGGCGCTTATTACAATAGGTTGGTCAAAACATAAAAAAGAAGAAAGTAATAACGGTAAATTCAAAAAGATTGCTGTTTTTTATACTTTAGGTTTAGTATTAATCTTATCAAGACTCCCTTGGGCTAACTGGTTTAATTAGTCTTTGGTATATATTTTGGAATAGGTTTAACAAAAACAAAAAATAATGAAGAAAAATATCATAATTGTAGCGTTTGTGTTGCTTATTACAATATTAGTAGGCTTTTCTAATGAATACAAATCGGGATTTGTTAGAAAGGCTTCTTTATATGATTCGGTTAAGAAGAAAGATTCGCTTCGTGTTTTAGATTCGATAAAAAAATCGGATTCTCTAAAAGTTACCGACTCTTTAGCTAATCTTAAAACCAAATTATACAAGAAAAATGTAGAAGCTTCTCATTATTCCGACAAATTAAACGGAAAGAGAACAGCAAGTGGTCAAGTTTTTAGTAATAAAAAATATACAGCAGCTCATAAAACACTAAAATTTGGCACTAAAGTAAAAGTGACCAATTTAGCCAACAAGAAAAGTGTTGTTGTAACTATTAATGATAGAGGACCTCATACTCGAAAAAGAGAAATTGATATGGCAAAAAGACCTTTTCTAGACATTTCTCACAATAACGGACGTTCGCCTTTACGCGTAAGTTTAGAAATTGTAGAATAACTTATTTCCAATATTTAAAAGGTCGATTGCTTAAAAACGAATTATAATACCGTTCGTCAGAAGTAACTTCATTTCCTAGCCAATTAGGTTTAGAAAAAGTTTCGTTTTCAGATTGCAGTTCAATTTCTGCCACAATTAAGCCTTCATTTTCACCCTGAAAAACATCAACTTCAAATAAATGGTTTTCAAAAATCACGTTGTATCGAATTTTATCAATTGCACCTTTTTCACACAATAGGAGTAAAGCTTCGGCTTCAGAAACTGTAATTTCCTTTTCCCATTCAAAACGCGTCATGCCTGATTCGTTTCCTATTCCCTTTATGGTTAAAAAACCTTTGCCTCCTTTAATTCTAACTCGAACCGTTCTCTCTGGATTTGAATTCAAATAGCCTTGAACAATTCTAAAGTTTTCCTTGCTTTCCATTATGAAATCGCAATTGGTAACGAGGTATTTGCGTTCTATTTCTACCAAAATTTAATATTATTTAGGCATCTAAATTACGAAAAAAACCTTTCAATTTGTATCTTTACCCTTATTAGACCTAAATCAGGAATATGATACGAAGAAAAACAAACACAACACCCGATGTCATCATTAAAAAGTATTTTAATGAATTACAACTTTGGAAAAAAGAAGAGAACGATATTGATATATTGGTTCAATTGGTCAATGTTATTCGTCCGAAAAGTCCAAAAAAACTTGAAAAATTCAGTGTTTTTCCTATAATAGAGTTCTTTACGAATAATGCAACAGAAAGAGAAAACTTTATAGCGTATTTAAAAAGCGTGTTGGAAAATAAAAACTTCGACGCCATTTTAACCGATGCAGGAATTTTACAAGACATCGATTTCTTTTACGAAGTTAAAAAGCGATTGTTTGCTAAAATTTTACCTTATCAAGCACCAAAAAATACCTTGCAATATGTTTTAAATCAGATTTTTTATGCAGATTCTGATCCAATTTGGGTAAATAAAATCCCAAAGGCTGAATTAGAAACACTTTTCGATTTGTTTCAATTTGAAACTATTTATGAATCGGTTGATGCTAATTCCCCAATGTATGAAGTAATGCAGGCTATTAATTTGTTAGCTCAGCGAACAAGTGGAAAAGCATTGGAAACAGATGTAATGAAAATGGTTCCTGAATATTCTGGTTTAGAAAGTCCGTTTGCGGCTTTTGAAAAGGAATTATATGCTATTGAACACAACATAAGAAGTAAAGAATCGGAATTTTACACCGCGTCATTAGATATCAATTTTAAGCAATTACTTATATTATACGTTCAATGTAATGGTTTTGTTGAGAAAGCCTTTCAAAACTCTTCTAAATTTGGTATTTCGCTACGTGTGAACCAAAACTTACTAAGTATAAAACAACATTTGTACCGAATTGGAGTTTTGTTGCCAATTTTAGTAATCGATGAACCGAAAGAAAAGAAATCAAAGTCAATTGAATTAGCCATCAAACTAATTAAATACAACTGTTTAAAAACCAACGTAAGAAAATTATTTGCCGAAAGTACCCAATTGTTGTCATACGAAATCACTCAACACACAGCAAAAACAGGCGAACATTACATTACTGAATCGAAAACCGAATATTTCAAAATGTTATATGCGGCAGTTGGTGGTGGTTTAATTGTTGGGATTTTGTGTATAATAAAATTACTGTTGTCAAAATTAGAAACTTCAGATTTTGGTCATGCCTTTTTTTACAGTATGAATTATTCGTTTGGTTTTATTGCAATTTATATTTTAGGATTTACGTTGGCGACCAAACAACCTGCCATGACGGCTGCAGCTTTAATTAGCGCTTTAGAAGACGGTTTAAAAAAACAAGCCAGTGGAGATGGAGAAAAACACAACAGTTTTGCTGTTTTATTTGCTCGTTTGTTTCGTTCGCAGTTTATTGCGTTTGTAGGAAATGTGGTGATGGCTTTTCCAGTGGCGCTGTTGGGAATTTGGTTAATCGATTTGGGTTTTAATTACAACATTGCTGAAACAAAATGGGAAAAATTAGTTACCGATTTAAGTCCAGTGCATTCTTTGGCGATTTTTCATGCTGCAATTGCTGGATTTTTCTTGTTCTTATCGGGAATTATTTCTGGAAGTATTGCAAATCGTGATAAACATTTTGATGTCTATTATCGAATTCAAGAACATCCGTTGTTAAAGCTAAACTTTGGAAAAGTTAGGGCGGATAAAATTTCAAAATGGTATGAACATTATTGGGCAGGTATTATTTCTAATTTTTGGTTTGGTGTTTTCTTAGGAAGTACGGCTTCAATAGGATTGTTTTTAGGCTTAAATTTAGATATTCGACACATTACGTTTGCTAGCGGAAATTTAGCCTTAGCGATATATGGTGCCGATTATATGGTGAATAATGTTATGTTGTTTTGGGGCGTTTTAGGTATTGGAATTATTGGTTTTGTCAACTTTATTGTAAGTTTCGGTTTGTCGCTTGGTTTGGCGTTTCGTTCGCGAGATATTCCGTTGTCAGAATTGCGACCTATCTTAATTTCCATCAAAAAGCATTTTTTTAGAAAACCGTTAAGTTTCTTTTTTCCTACCGAATAATTTATGAGTGAGCACTACCGAAAAATAATTCATGTTGACATGGATGCGTTTTATGCATCGGTAGAGCAAATGGATAATCCTGAGCTGAAAGGAAAACCGTTGGCTGTTGGCGGAAGTGAAATTAGAGGCGTGGTTAGTGCGGCAAGTTATGAAGCCAGAAAATTCGGAGTTAGAAGTGCCATTAGCGGAATTCAAGCGAAGAAATTGTGTCCCGATTTAATTTTTGTACCACCCCGATTTGATCGCTATAAAGAAATCTCTAAACAAATTAGAAAGATTTTCCTCGATTATACCGATTTAGTTGAACCTTTATCGCTCGATGAAGCTTATTTAGATGTTACCGAGAATAAAAAAGGCAATCCAAGCGCCACATTAATTGCGCAAGAAATCAGAAAACGCATTTTTGATGAAGTTGGACTTACAGCTTCGGCAGGAATTTCGGTGAATAAATTTGTAGCAAAAATAGCTTCCGATTACAACAAACCTAACGGACAAAAAACGGTAAACCCTGATGAGGTGGAATCTTTTTTAGAAAAACTAGATGTTAAAAAATTCTATGGTGTAGGCAAAGTCACGGCCGAAAAAATGTACCAATTGGGCATTTTTACAGGTTATGATTTAAAGCAAAAACCAATTGAATATTTGGAAAAAAACTTTGGAAATAGCGGGATGCATTATTTTCAAATTGTACGCGGCATTCACAATAGCGCGGTAAAACCCAACCGAAAAATAAAATCAGTAGGAGCAGAGCGCACCTTTGGTGAAAATTTATCTTCTGAAATTTTTATGGAAGAACGTTTGCTAAGTATTGCCAAAGAATTAGAAAAACGCCTTCAAAAAAGTAAAATATCAGGTAAAACCATCACTTTAAAAATAAAATACTCTGATTTTACGCTACAAACCCGAAGCAAAACTTTGCCATATTTTGTAAACGATAAACACATTATTGTAGATGTTGCCAAAGATTTACTCTACCAAGAACGCTTAAAAAACTCCGTGCGATTGCTAGGCATCTCGGTACACAATTTAAACAACGAAGAAAAAACCAAAACCGAGTTACCTCAAAAAAGTGTTTCGGTGCAATTGAAGTTTGAGTTTTAGTTGCTTAAACAAGCGTTAAAGTTGTGTTTTCTAACTTGTTGATTCATTTTTCTTTTTAGTTTTGACAAAAATAACATCGGATATGGAGTTTAAAGTTTACGATGCTGCGTTTGCAAAACAGTATGAAAATAGCGCTATAAAGGCAATGCCGTTGGTGTCTTGGGACATTTTTTCTCAGTATTTGTTGCAAACGAATGTGGTGCTACAAGATGTGCATTCTCTTCATCAAATTGCGAATAAAAATCAATGGAATTCAGTGTGGGATTACAAAGAAAGTCTTCAAGATGAAACTGTTATTGTGGTTACTGATGCCCTGTTAAAAATTGTTTTTGCTAGTAAAAACATACACAAAATGAACGGCTATGAAGCCAAAGAAGTTATTGGAAACTCGCCAAAAATATTTCAAGGGGCCAAAACCGATTTACAAGTTAGTAACGAAATTAGACAAGCCATTTTAAATAAAGTACCTTTTGAGAAAGATGTAATTAACTATTGTAAAGATGGTTCGTTATACAAATGTCACATCAAAGGCTTTCCAATTTTCAATAACAAAGGAGAAGTGACAAATTTTATTGCGTTTGAAAAAATAGCTGCTTAAAATTAATTAAATATACTAACCAAAACCTAGATAAAAAAAACGAGTACTAAAGTATTTTAGCACTCGTTTTTTTATAATTAAAAATTAAGTTATTCTATTTCAGAAACTCTTAACGTATTCACCATTCCTTTTTCTACGATAGGCATAGCTGCTAGATTTACTAACATATCCCCTTTTTTTACATATTTTTTTTCCTTACAAATAGTGTTGATATCATCAATGGTATCATCTGTACTCACTAATTTATCGTAGAAGTAAGCCCTTACACCCCATAAAAGATTTAATTGTGTTAAAATTCTACGGTTAGAAGTAAATACTAAAATATGCGATTTTGGTCGCCATGCTGAAATTTGAAATGCCGTATAACCTGAGTTGGTTAAGGTTGTAATGGCTTTTGCATTAATAGAATCAGCCATTAAAGAAGCATGATAACAGATTGATTTAGTAATAAATCGTTGGTTTTTTATTTGTGGTTGCGAAATTGGCACTTTAATAAGTGGCGAATCTTCAACACTTTCAATAATACGAGTCATGGTTTCAATTACCTCTACTGGATAATTCCCTACCGATGTTTCACCAGATAACATTACTGCATCGGCACCATCCATTACTGAGTTTGCAACGTCATTTACTTCTGCTCTTGTAGGAGTTAATGAAGTAATCATAGTTTCCATCATTTGTGTTGCTACAATTACAGGAATACGAGCCGTTTTAGCTCTATGAATCAATTTTTTCTGAATCAACGGAACTTCTTCAGCGGGAACTTCCACACCTAAATCGCCACGAGCAACCATTAATCCATCACAAAAAGCTACAATTTTATCGATATTTTCAACCGCTTCCGGTTTTTCAATTTTTGCAATAATTGGAATTTTATGATCAGAATGTTCAGCTATCAAATCTTGTAAATCTTCTAAATCTTGTGATGTTCTTACAAACGATAAAGCAATCCAATCTACTTTATTTTCAATAGCAAACTTAGCGTCGCGAATATCCTTTTCTGTTAAAGCAGGTAATGAAACTTTTGTGTTTGGTAGGTTAACTCCTTTTTTTGATTTCAAAGGACCTCCTTGAACCACTACTGCTTCAACTTCTGTGTTTTTATCCGTTTTTGTAACTTCAAAAATCAACTTTCCGTCATCTAATAAGATTCTTTCTCCTGGATTTACATCTTTTGGAAACTCTTTGTAGTTCATATAAACTCGCGCGGCAGTTCCTAAAATATCTTCTGCAGTAGTGAATGTAATTATATCTCCTTTACTTACTACAACATCTTCTTTCATTACACCTACGCGTAATTTAGGACCTTGTAAATCTCCTAAAATTGAAGTTGTGTAACCATATTCATCATTTAATTCTCTAATTATTTTGATTCGTTCTGAAACATCAGTATAATCGGCATGTGAAAAGTTAATTCTAAAAACATTAACTCCTGCATCTATCATGTTTTTAATCACTTCTTTTGTACTACAGGCTGGCCCTAGTGTAGCAACAATTTTAGTTTTTTTGTTTGTTGGCATCTTAATTAAAAAATTAAATTATTTTTAGATTTTAAGTTTGTTATATCAATGGTGTAAGCTGTAGTTACATTTTTAATTTCTTGAATTTTTTCAATTATAGATTCTGCTTCAAATCCGTAATCAATATTTTCAATTTTTAAAAGGTAATCGGCTTTTTTAAATTCAGGTAGTAAAAAAACGGTAATGTCAATCTGTTCAAATAATGAACTTATTTGTTTGTTGGAATTTATAATCGTAGCTTTATTTTCGATTAAGGTCCAAACAATATCGTTTTTTTTATCATCAAATATGTAGTTACTAAAAGCACTTTTTCCTTCAGGAATAGCAATTTCCACATAAGAAAGATTTTTACTCAATTGAACACCTAAAACCACATTTAGGGAATAAGCCAATTTGTAATCCTCTAAAGATGAATGTATGGCAATTAATTCATAATCATCTGAAACAAAATCGTTTATTTGAATTTTATGAATTGCCATTACCCTCATTTAAGTTGTAAATATAAGACTAAAATCTATTAAAAAACACCCATTTTTATGTTCTTAACGTTAATTTAGTAACGAAAACGTTTTAGTACTGGGTTATTTTTTTGAAATTTTTTCTTGCAAAGCAAAATAAGCTCTTTGAGATGCTTTTTCTTCCGCTTTTTTCTTCGATGTAGCACGTGCTCGCGCAACAATTTTTTGGTCAATAAGTAGTTTTACCCCAAAATATTTTTGCCCCTCAATGCCATTATCTTCTACAAAATCAAAAAAGAAGGAAATTTTTTCTTTTTGACACCATTCTATAATTAAACTTTTGTAGCTGATAACTTTACCTTCTAATTTGGCAATATCTACATATTGCTTGATGATTTTATTTTGAATAAATTTTTCACAATAGCTAAAACCTCTATCTAAATAGATAGCACCAATAAAAGCTTCAAATAAATTGCCGTGAATGTTTTCTCCAAATTGATTAGCATTGACTTTACTTTCAACAAAACTCACCAAATTAAAATCGCGTCCCAACTCGTTTAAGTGTTCTCTACTTACGATTTTAGAGCGCATTTTAGTTAAATAACCTTCGTCGCCAGAGGGAACCTGATTGTAAAGATGTGCAGCAATTACACTACCAAGCATTGCATCACCTAAAAATTCTAACCGTTCATAATTGAAAGGATTTCCTTTATCATCGAGCTTATTAGTGGATCGATGTGTAAATGCTTTTTGGTAATATCTAAGTTCTAAAGGCTCGAAACCTAGTATTTTGGTCATTTTTTCAAAAAAAATCCCGTCTTCTGGAGAACGGGAGTTTTTTCTTATTTTATTAAATAATCGACGCATGTAGTTAGTCTTCCAATTTTTTAAATAATACACAAGCATTGTGACCTCCAAAACCGAAGGTATTACTCATTGCTACTTTAATTTCGCGTTTTTGCGCTTTATTTAAAGTTAAATTTAATTCTGGATTAATATTTTCGTCAACTACTGTATGGTTAATCGTTGGAGGTATAATACTGTGTTGCATAGCTAAGATAGAAGCAATTGCTTCAATAGCACCAGCAGCACCAAGTAAGTGTCCTGTCATTGATTTTGTTGAATTGATATTAATATTTTTAGCATGCTCACCAAAAACATGGCTTATAGCTTTTAATTCAGCAACATCTCCAAGCGGTGTAGAAGTTCCGTGCGTATTGATGTGGTCTACTTGATCAGGAGTCATTCCAGCATCACGTAATGTGTTTTCCATAACAGCAATAACACCAATTCCTTCTGGATGTGGAGCTGTTAAATGGTACGCGTCAGAAGACATTCCACCACCACCAACTTCACAATAAATTTTAGCACCACGCGCTTTAGCATGCTCGTATTCTTCTAAAACTAATGCGCCAGCACCTTCACCCAAAACAAAACCATCACGAGTAGCATCAAAAGGTCTTGAAGCCGTTTCTGGACTATCATTTCTAGTTGATAAGGCGTGCATAGAATTAAATCCACCCATTCCTGCAATGGTTACAGCTGCTTCAGAACCACCCGAAATAATTACATCACACATTCCTAAACGGATGTAGTTGAATGCATCAATTAAGGCATTGGCAGAAGAAGCACAAGCAGAAACAGTAGTATAATTTGGTCCCATATACCCATTTCTCATTGAAATATGAGCTGGAGCAATATCGGCAATCATTTTAGGAATAAAGAAAGGATTAAACTTTGGCGTTCCATCCCCTTTGGCATAATACATTACTTCGTCTTGGAAAGTTTCTAAACCTCCAATACCAGCACCCCAAATTACACCTACTCTATGTTTGTTTACATTGTCTGGTGTAATTCCAGCGTCTTTAATCGCTTCATCACTAGCTGCAATGGCATATTGAGCAAATTTATCCAATCGGCGCGATTCTTTACGATCCATATAATCTTCGATGTTGAAGTTTTTTACTTCACACGCAAATTTGGTTTTATGTTTTTCAGTATCGTAATACGTTATAGGTGCAGCACCACTTTTCCCATTAATTAATCCATCCCAATATTCTTGAATGGAATTACCAATTGGGGTTAATGCTCCAAGGCCAGTTACAACAACACGCTTTAATTGCATATTCTTATTTTTAAATATCGTTTAAACAAATAATACCCGTGTTTTCTTTAATTTAGTATAGTAAAGAGACAAGGGTATTTCAATATATTGTGATTGAAATTCAATCAAAAATAGTCTAATTTTCTTAAAATAATAAAAACCCGCATGCAAATAAATGCACACGGGCGTTTTATTTATTATTTTTTAGCTTCTTCGATGTAAGAAATAGCTTGACCTACAGTAGCAATGTTTTCAGCTTGGTCGTCTGGAATTTGAATATCAAATTCTTTTTCGAACTCCATAATAAGCTCAACAGTGTCTAATGAATCAGCTCCTAAATCGTTAGTGAAGCTAGCTTCTGTTACAACTTCGTTTTCGTCAACACCTAATTTGTCTACGATAATCGCTTTTACTCTTGATGCAATGTCTGACATAATCTTTTAATTTTTAATTTAATTTGTTGGCAAAAATAAAAAACTTTATTTTAAAACAACCTTTTTGTTACTAAATATGACGACGAATTTAAAAAAAATAATTCACAAAGGCCTCTTTTTTTTATTTTTTACCAAATATTATTCTTTTTTTTGTGGGAAGAAATCTAAATATAATGAAGAATATTGTGCTTTTTGCTTCCGGAAATGGCTCAAATGCCGAAGAAATTATTCGCTATTTTAAAAAAAATAACCAAGGAACTGTAGTTGCTATCTTTTCTAATAAACCAGATGCCAAAGTGTTAGATAGAGCAAAAAATCATAATATTCCTTCAGTGGTTTTTAACAAAGCACAATTAAATGAAGGTTTTGTTCTCGAAAAATTACATCAGTTTCAACCCGATTTAATAGTTTTAGCCGGATTTTTATTGAAATTTCCTGAATCTATATTAACTGAATATCCAAAAGTATTAAATATTCATCCTGCGTTATTGCCAAAATATGGCGGAAAAGGAATGTATGGAATGAATGTACATCAAGCGGTTCTAGAAAATAAAGAAAAAGAAACAGGAATCACCATTCATTATGTAAACGAACACTATGATGAAGGTGAATTTATTTTTCAAAAATCAGTAAATATTGAAGATTGCAATACCGCTGAAGAAATTGCACATAAAATCCACGAATTGGAACATCAATATTTTCCAACCGTTATTTCAGAAGTTCTAAATTCAAATTTTTAGAAACACATATCAAACAAATTGTCATAATAAACAAAATCTTTTATGAACTTATGTTTTATATAACTTTACACCAAAAGCTTATATGACTTATATGTTTTAAAAGATAATAAATTCTAAATTCAAATTTTGTCACACGAAGTCCACATATACACAGACGGTGCTGCCAAGGGAAATCCAGGTCCAGCTGGCTATGGCGTGGTGATGGAAATGGTAGGAACTCCTTATAAAAAAGAATTTTACGAAGGTTTCCGATTGTCTACTAATAATAGAATGGAATTATTAGCGGTAATTGTAGGTTTAGAAAAATTAAAAAACCCTAAAACTAAAGTTTTAGTCGTTTCTGATTCGAAATATGTGGTGGATTCGGTAGAAAAGCGCTGGGTATTTCAGTGGGAAAAAATCAATTTCAAAGCCAAGAAAAACCCCGATTTATGGCTCCGCTTCTTAAAAATCTATCGCCAACATCAGGTTGATTTTCAATGGGTAAAAGGACACAACAGTCATCCGCAAAACGAACGCTGCGATGCATTAGCTGTTATGGCTTCGCAACAAGCAAAATTATCTATTGATGAGTTTTACGAAAGAGAAGAAGGGAAGTTGTTGTAATAAAAAAGGAGCTTTTCAGCTCCTTAGTAATTATTTAGATTCCTTTGTTAAATCAAAACGGTAAATCGCATCAAATCCTATATATAAGGAAGAATCAAATTCCGAATTAAGTCGGTTTCTTTTATCGGTGCTTAATGGAAACGTTAAAACTTGTGCACCTACTTTTTCATTACTGTTGTAAACGCCATAATCGGTTGTGTCAAAGCCAACTTTTCCTCTTAAAATAATAGCATTTTCCATAAATCCAAAAGCTGCATACATGGCAAAACGAATCGATTCTTCTTGGGTGTAAAAGTCTGAATTTGCTTCTGATAAATTGTAAGACTTAATTGAAGTAAGTAAGTCGGTACCCACACTAAAATTTTTAGTTAACGCATAATTTGCATCCATTCGAATAGGCAAAGTAGCATTGATGTAAAATTTATTGTTTTTAGAACGATGCCAAATACCAATTAAGGGTGTAATTGTAGAACCATGGTTTTCTGACGAAGCATATAATCCAAATTTAACTTTTGAAGTTTCATTGTATTGGTAATCAAGTACGGCAAGTCCTCCAAATTGGAAATCATTTGAACCAATGTTTTCAAAATCAGATGCTATTTTAGGAAGTAACACATAAGTTCCTGACCATTTTTCAGAATGTTGATATTTCATTCCTAAGTTCAGACGTGTCATGGTTAAGCTAGTTCTTTCTTCGCCTTCTGAAAAATTTAGTCTGGTGTTTTCAACAGTAAATCCAGTTAGTAAAACCGCTTTTTCAGACAATTTTTTCGGATAGTAAACTTCCATGTTTAGGTTATTTACACTTGTTTCGTAGTCATTGTCTACATTTCCTAATGTTGCATTGTTTAAAGATAATTTAAAAATATCAACATAGTCTTGCGCGTTTACAGAAACTGTGAAAAGTGCAAAAAGCAGTAATAATTTAATTTTTTTCATAATTTTTATTTATTAAAATTTTTCAAAAATATTCTTTAGCTACTAAAAATATTAAAAAAATAGAAAGTATTAAATTATGACAATCATAAAATTAATTTATGAATTAAGTTTTTAATCATAAAATGAAGCCAATCATTAGCGTTAAAAACTTTTATCCCGAAGTTTCAGAACATAAACTTTTAAACTTCTAAACAAAAACTTATCTTTGCGCCTTATTTCAAATTCAATTTAATGAACAAACTATTAATAGTAGGAACAGTAGCTTTTGATGCTATTGAAACACCTTTCGGAAAAACAGATAAAATTTTAGGTGGAGCTGCAACTTACATTGGTTTAGCGTCTAATTTTTTTAATGTAGATGCAGCAGTAGTTTCTGTGGTAGGAGAAGATTTTCCAAAGGAATATTTAGATTTATTAGAAAATAAAGGAGTAAATATCGAAGGAATCGAAATCGTAAAAGGTGGAAAAACTTTCTTTTGGAGCGGAAAATACCACAACGATTTAAATTCACGCGATACTTTAGTAACAGAATTAAACGTTTTGGCTGATTTCAATCCAGTGGTTCCACAAGCATATAAAAATTCAGAGGTAGTTTTATTAGGAAACTTACACCCAATAGTTCAATCAGGCGTTTTAAATCAAATGTCTGAAAGACCAAAATTAGTAGTTTTAGATACGATGAACTTTTGGATGGATTGTGCTTTACCAGAATTATTAGACGTTATCAAACGTGTAGATGTAATTACCATTAATGATGAAGAAGCACGTCAGTTATCAGGAGAATATTCTTTGGTAAAAGCAGCTGCTAAAATCCATACGATGGGGCCAAAATATGTGGTAATTAAAAAAGGTGAACATGGCGCGTTATTGTTTCATAACAAAGATGTATTCTTTGCTCCGGCATTACCATTAGAAGAAGTATTTGATCCAACAGGAGCTGGTGATACTTTTGCAGGTGGTTTTGCAGGATATATTGCACAATCTGAAAACATTTCGTTTGACAACATGAAAAACGGAATCATTCATGGTTCTAACCTAGCTTCATTCTGTGTAGAAAAATTTGGAACAGAAAGAATGGAAAATTTAGACAAAAAAGAAGTGAATGCGCGTTTGAAACAATTCAAGGCCTTAACGCAATTTGAAATCGAATTAGAAGAATAAAAGTGTGCCTCGAAATTTCGGGGCATTTTTTGTTTCAAAAGAATAAGAATTACAACAACCTACAACAACACAACAACTTATGAGTGACGCTATACAACACGAATGTGGAATTGCATTACTACGATTAAAAAAACCGTTAGAATTCTATAAAGAAAAATACGGAACCGCTTTTTATGGAGTACAAAAAATGTACTTATTGATGGAAAAGCAACACAACCGTGGTCAAGACGGAGCAGGATTAGCAAGTATTAAATTAGATGTAAATCCTGGAGAAAGATACATTAGTCGTATTCGTTCTAACGACCCACAGCCTATTAAGGATATCTTTGCTCAAATTAACGAAAGAATTAGTCGCGATTTAGAAGAACATCCAGAATATCAAAACAATGTGGCGCTTCAAAAACAAAACATCCCTTACATTGGAGAAGTGTTTTTAGGTCACGTTCGTTATGGAACTTTCGGTAAAAACAGCATCGAAAGTGTTCACCCTTTTTTACGCCAAAACAATTGGATGCACCGTAATTTAATTGTAGCAGGTAATTTTAATATGACCAATGTAAAAGAGTTGTTCCAAAACTTAATTGATTTAGGACAACATCCAAAACAAATGGCAGATACTGTTACCGTAATGGAAAAAATTGGACATTTCTTAGATGATGAAGTTACCGAATTATACAAACAATGTAAATTAGAAGGTTTTTCTAAACTAGAAGCTTCGCCAATTATCGGAGAACGATTAAATGTACAACGTATTTTAGAGCGTGCTTCTCGTAATTTTGACGGAGGTTATGCAATGGCTGGACTTTTTGGTCATGGTGATTCGTTTGTGTTGCGTGATCCTGCTGGAATTCGTCCTGCGTATTTCTATGAAGATGATGAAGTTGTAGTAGTAGCTTCTGAACGACCAGTTATTCAAACAGTGTTCAATGTGCCTTTCGAAAAAGTACAAGAATTAGATCCCGGAAGTGCTATTATCATCAAGAAAAACGGAAATGTTTCGGTTCAGGAAGTAAGAACACCATTAATCAAAAAAGCATGTTCGTTTGAACGTATTTATTTTTCTCGTGGAAGCGATGCCGAAATTTATAGAGAGCGTAAAGAATTAGGAAAATTAATCTTTCCAAGTGTTTTAAAAGCCATCGATAACGATACCGATAACACAGTTTTCTCTTTTATTCCAAATACAGCTGAAACTTCTTTTTATGGTATGTCTGAGGCAGCTCAAGATTTCTTAAATCAGCGAAAAGCCAAAATGATTATTGAGCAAAAAGATACGTTAACAGAAGATACGTTGAAAGAATTACTTTCGGTAAAAATCAGAACGGAAAAAATTGCGATTAAAGATGCCAAATTAAGAACGTTTATTACTGAAGATAGCAGTCGCGACGATTTAGTAGCTCACGTATATGACGTGACGTATGGCGTAGTAAAACCTACAGATAATTTAGTAATTATTGACGATAGTATTGTTAGAGGAACCACTTTGAAACAAAGCATCATTAAAATGATGGATCGTTTAAATCCTAAGAAAATTGTAGTGGTTTCATCAGCACCGCAAATTCGTTATCCTGATTGTTATGGAATCGACATGGCAAAATTAGAAGGATTAGTAGCTTTTAGGGCAGCTTTAGAGTTGTTAAAAGAACGCAATTTATACCATATAGTAGAAGAAGTTTATCAAAAATCAAAGGCACAAGAAGATTTTATCGATGCCGATGTAGTGAATTATGTAAAAGAAATTTATGCGCCATTCACGGATCAAGAAATTTCAGATAAAATTGCCGAAATGCTAACACCAGATAACACTAAGGCAAAGGTTAAAATTATCTACCAAACAGTGGCTGATTTACATATCGCTTGTCCAAAAAATTTAGGAGATTGGTATTTTACAGGAGATTATCCAACAGATGGTGGAAATCGTGTAGTAAACCGTGCTTTTATGAATTATTATGAAGGAAAAGATGCTCGTGCATATTAAAAAGATGCATTTCATCGACTTTTTATATCGTTGAACAATTTTTTTACAGTAATACAATATCTAGACATACTTTAGTACTACCAAAAAATTAGTAGGTTAAGTTTTATGGTAGATTTGGGGCAAAAAGGTGAAAGTAATTTCACCTTTTTTTGTTTAAACTGATTGTGTTTTTAATAAAATTTATACAAAAGCATTATTTTATCGAGTTTTTAAGTAATTCAACAATTTTATTATACAGTTAGAGAAACTGGTTATATCTTAGTACTACCAAAAAATTAGTAGGTTAAGTTTTATGGTAGATTTGGGGCAAAAAGGGTGAAAGTAATTTCACTCTTTTTTTGTTTAAACTAGTTGTTTTTTTAAAAAAATTCATACAAAAGCATTATTTTATCGAGTTTTTAAGTAATTCAACAATTTTATTATACAGTTAATGTAGCTTGTCATACTTTAGTAATACCAGAAAATTAGTAGGTTAAGTTTTATGGTAGATTTGGGGCAAAAAGGGTGAAAGCAATTTCACCTTTTTTTTATTACTCAAAGTGTTAAAAAACAACTTAAAAAACGCATTTCGTCGAATATTTTAGCACTTCATCAGTTTTTTTTCGTTTTTTTAATAGGTCGCTATACATTAGCTATACCAATAAAATTAGTAGGTTAAGTTTTATGGTAAATTTGGGTTAAAAAAGTTTGAAGCAATTCTACTTTTTTATTTTTTAATAAAATTGGGAAAATATAAAAAGCCGAAGAGTCGCCATACTCTTCGGCTTTTTTATTGAACTGTTTTTTAATTATTTTGCTGCAGCGAAACGTTTTGCAACTTCAGCCCAGTTAATTACATTAAAAAATGCTTCCATATAATCAGGACGACGGTTTTGGTAATGTAAATAATAAGCATGTTCCCATACATCCATTCCTAAAATTGGTTGTCCGCCACAAGCAACACCTGGCATTAATGGGTTGTCTTGGTTTGGAGTAGAACAAACTTCTAATTTTCCGTCTTTCACACATAACCAAGCCCATCCTGAACCAAAACGAGTAGCACCCGCTTTAGAAAATTCTGCTTTAAAAGTATCAAATGAACCAAATGCAGCGTCAATAGCAGTTGCTAATTCACCTGTTGGTAAACCACCACCGTTTGGCGACATAATTTCCCAAAACATAGTGTGATTAAAATGTCCACCACCATTGTTACGAACTGCCATATTGTTCATGTCTAAATTTTTCATCAAATCTTCAATAGATTTTCCTTCTAAATCTGTTCCAGCGATTGCTGCGTTTAAATTCGTAACGTAAGCATTATGGTGCTTAGAATGGTGAATTTCCATTGTTCTAGCATCAATATGTGGTTCTAACGCATCGTATGCATAAGGTAATTGTGGTAATTCAAAAGCCATAATATTTTATTTTTAGATTAATAATATTTTCACCAAATTTACAAATTAAACTTCGGAATCAAAAATAGATAGTTTCTATACCGCTATTATTAAGATAAATATAACATTTGAAATCACCTTTAAAAAAGTTTGCGAAGCAAAAACCTATGAATAAATAGGTGATTGCATATATGACAACTAAAAAACGGCATTTACATATATGAAAACAACCGCTTTTACGATATACGACGCTTCGGCTGGCTCAGGAAAAACTTACACGCTAACGAAAGAATATTTAAAAATTCTTTTCTTGGCTACGAATGATGATGCCTATCGAAAAATTTTAGCTATAACTTTTACCAACAAAGCGGTGGAAGAAATGAAAAGCAGAATTGTGTCCAGTTTGTATGAGTTTTCCATTGATAAGACTTCTGATAAAGCGATGGAATTGTTAAAAGATGTTGCTTCGGAAACCAAATTGAGTATCGCTACTTTAAAAGACAAATCGAAAGCCATCATTAAGAATATCATTCACAATTATGCGGCCTTTGATATTTCTACGATTGATAAATTCACACACAAAGTCATACGAACGTTTGCCCAAGATTTGAATTTACCACCCAATTTTGAAGTGTCATTGGAATCCGATTCGCTTTTGCAAGAAGCTATCGATTTGGTAATTTCTAAAGCGGGCGATGATGTAAATCTAACCAAATTACTAATCGAATTTTCAAAAGAGAAAACCGACGACGATAAAAACTGGGACATTTCGGCCGAATTATTAAAGGTTGCCCAATTGATTACGAACGAAAACAATTCGGAAGAAATCAAAGAAATGGCGGATAAGAGTTTAGATGATTTTGGGGTAATCAAAAAGAAATTGCAGGAAGAAATCAAGCAATTAAAAGCCGAAACTAGCGAAGATGGAAAAAAAATCAAGTATTTTATTGAATCAAATGGCGCGAGTTTAAATTCTTTTCCAAAGTATTTCAATGATCATTTGAATAACATAGAGTCAAATCAGTTGAAAGACTCTCAAAAAAAATATTTTTCTCCTGATGATATTAAGGTTTTAAAATCGGCTAAAGATGTTGCTATTATTGAATCAATTATTTATGAAATCGTTTCACAACTAAAATCGATTTATGATAAGTTAGGAAAAGTGGCTATGTACGAAGCTTTTCTACAAAACTTGAATCCACTTTCGTTACTAAACACGATTTATCAAGAATTCAAACAAATTCAGGAAGAACAAAATTTAGTTTCGATTTCCGATTTCAATAAAATCATTCACAACGAAATTCAAAACCAGCCAGCGCCCTTTATTTACGAGCGTTTGGGTGAAAAATACCGCCATTATTTTATCGATGAATTTCAGGATACTTCGGTGATGCAATGGCAAAATTTAATTCCGTTAATTGATAACGCCTTGTCAGGTCAAGACGATTTTGGTCAGAAAGGAACTTTGATGTTGGTGGGTGATCCAAAACAAGCCATTTACCGTTGGCGCGGAGGAAAAGCCGAACAATTTATTGATTTAGCGAAAGAAGACAAAAAATACAATCCGTTTTCTAATAAAGATAAAGAAACGCTTCGTTTAGGAACGAATTACCGAAGTTATAGTGAAGTGATTCAGTTTAACAATGATTTTTTTAAGCAATTAGCTGATAAATTTCAGAACGAAGACTATAAAAATCTTTACGAAGACCTTTCGCATCAAGAAATCAATTCCAAAAACGGAGGTTATGTGAATTTATCGTTCATCGAAGTGCCAGAAGATGAAACGGAAGTCGAAGGTTTTGATTCGGACAACGATTCGATTTCGGTAAAAGATAAATTTTACTTGAATCAAACCTTAAAAAATATTGAAAAATGTCTTGCTAATGGATTTGAATACAAAGACATCGTCTTACTTACACGAACCAAAGCACCTGGAATTAAGTTGGCGAATTTCTTAACCGAAAACAGTGTTCCGATTTTATCTTCGGAAACGTTATTGATTCAAAATGCGACCGAAGTGAAGTTGTTAATTGCGTTGCTTCGTTATTTAAAAAATCCAAAAGACGACGAATCAAAAGTCTATTTCTTGTATTTCATTGCCAAATATTTGCAATCGGAAGTAGCAATTCATGATTTCATTTTGGCTGCCAAAGATAAAAATTCGGAAGAATTAGAAGCGTTTTTGAAAACTATCGGAATTGAAATTTCGTTTAAGAATTGCAAGAAAAAATCACTATATGAAGCGGTTGAAATTTTAATAGCCACTTTTTTGAATGACAAAGTAAATACTTCGTATTTGCAATATTTCTTGGATTTGGTCTTGGAAAAAGATGTAAAAGTACAATCGAGTATTGCGGATTTCTTGGAGTTTTGGGATAAAATTGGCTATCAAAAAAGCATTCCATCGCCAGAGGGAACCAACGCTGTTCGTATCATGACGATACATAAATCGAAAGGTTTGGAATTTCCGGTGGTGATTTTCCCGTTTGCGGAAGAAGATTTTTCAAGAAAAATTAAAGACAAACTCTGGATTCCGATAGAAGATTCGAATATTGATTTACCAAAAGCGTTAATTAATAACAAAAAGGAAGTGGAAAATTATGGAAACGAAGCAAAAACCATTTTTCAAACCAAAAACCAAGAAGAAGTTTTAGACACCATAAACGTTTTGTATGTTGCCTTAACGCGTTCTGAAGAACAATTGTATGTGATTTCGAATAAGCTTAACACTAAAAAAGGCGATTTGGTTACTAATAATTTGTCATATTATTTTATTGAGTTTTTACAGAATTCTAGTAAATATGAAGACACAAAATTAGAATATGAATTTGGAAACTCAACCCGAATTTCAACGAACAGAGTTCACAAAGGAAAAAACAGCCAAATAGGTATTGTAACGCATAAATTAAATCCAAAAAACATTAAAATAGCACAACGCGAAGCCTTAATGTGGGGAACTGTTCAGCAGGATGCGATTAACTTTGGAAATATTCTCCATGAAATCATGGCGTTTATTCAAACAAAAGATGATGTAGATTTAGCGATTCAAAAAGCAACCGAATTGGGATTGATTACGTTTTCTCAAAGCAGAATTTTCAAGGAGACAATAGAAAAGATAGTACATCACAAAGAATTAATTTCGTTTTTTGATGTAGATGCAAAAGTATTTAACGAGCAAAATATCATTAAAAAAGCATTTAAAAACATAAAACCAGATAGAATTGTAATTAAAGATAATGTAGCCTATTTGTTAGATTATAAAACGGGAGAAAAGCATAACAAACACAAAGTGCAATTACAAGAATATGAATTGGCTTTACAAGAAATGAATTACAAGGTTGCAAAAAAAGTACTTATATATATAGCAGATAGTATAGAAATAGTAACTTTGTGACTTTAAAAAAATAAACAACAAACTATTAATAATAAACACAACATGTACGGAAAAATTCAACAACACCTACAAAACGAATTAAATACCATTCAAGAAAACGGCTTGTTTAAAAAAGAGCGAATTATTACTTCGCCTCAAGGGGCAGAAATTACAATTTCAACTGGTGAAACGGTTTTAAATTTTTGTGCAAACAATTATTTGGGATTATCATCACATCCAGAAGTAGTACAAGCGGCAAAAGACGCTTTAGATTCTCACGGATTTGGAATGTCATCAGTACGTTTTATTTGTGGAACTCAAGATATTCACAAAGAACTAGAGCAAAAAATCGCAAATTTCTACGGAACAGAAGACACTATTTTATACGCAGCCGCTTTTGATGCTAACGGAGGAGTTTTCGAACCCTTATTAGGAGAAGAAGATTGTATTATTTCAGATAGTTTAAATCATGCATCAATTATTGATGGTGTTCGTTTGTGTAAGGCAGCACGTTATCGCTACGAAAATAACAACATGGAAGACTTAGAGCAACAGTTAATAAAAGCAACTGAAGCAGGTCATCGTTTTAAATTAATCGTAACAGACGGAGTTTTCTCAATGGACGGATTAGTAGCGCCATTAGATAAAATTTGTGATTTAGCAGATAAATATGATGCGTTAGTAATGGTCGATGAATGTCACGCAGCTGGTTTTATAGGCGCAACAGGAAAAGGAACATTGGAAGCTAAAGGTGTAATGGGAAGAGTAGATATCATCACAGGAACATTAGGAAAAGCTTTGGGTGGAGCAATGGGAGGTTATACAACAGCCAAAAAAGAAGTGATTGAAATCTTACGCCAACGTTCTCGTCCTTATTTATTTTCAAATTCGTTAGCACCATCTATTGTAGGAGCTTCATTAAAAGTTTTTGAACTATTAGAAAAAGATACCACACTTAGAGATAAATTAGAATGGAATACAAATTATTTCAAGGCCGGATTAAGAAAATCAGGTATCGATTTCATTGATGGCGACTCTGCAATTGTGCCTGTAATGCTATATGATGCTAAATTATCGCAAATAATGGCAGAAGAATTGTTAAAAAAAGGAATCTATGTTATAGGATTTTTCTTTCCAGTTGTTCCAAAGGATAAAGCACGTATTCGAGTACAGTTATCAGCTGCACATTCACAAGAACATTTAGATAAAGCTATAGAAGCTTTCACAGAAGTTGCTAAAAATTTAGGGATAATCAAGTAAAATCCGACAAATAAGTATTTTTTTTTAACAAAACTTTTTGTAGTTAAAAAAAAATATTACTTTTGCTACAATTATAACGCATTGTAATTAAATAAATCAAGTATGAAACATTTAAAAAAATTATTAGTTGCCACTTTAATGTTTGCAGGTATGACATCTCAAGCACAAGATAGCAACAACCCGTGGGCAATCTCTTTTGGAGCTAACGGAGTAGACACAAAAGTGAGTGCAGTTGGAAACGATAGTCCAAAGTGGATTCAACTAGGAAACGCTAGAGAAAACTGGAATTTTATTCCTTCAGTATCTTATTTAAACCTTTCTAGATACGTTGGAGATGGTTTTTCATTTGGTTTAACAGGATCTGTTAACAAAATTGACAAAATGGTTTACAGATTACCAGGAACTGGTTCAACAGATGTAGTTGTAAATCCTGGGGATTTATCTTACTATGCAGCTGACGCAACAATCAAGTACAGCTTCATGGAAATGATTGGTACTAAATGGTTTGACCCATCTCTTAATTTAGGTGGAGGTTACACTTTCTTTGGTGATGCATCTGCAGGAACTGTAAACGGAGGTTTAGGATTTACTTTTTGGTTTTCTGAACAAGTTGGTTTACAATTACAATCTACTTACAAACATTCATTTGATGACAACAGAGTTGGTGATATTGATGTACCAAGTCATATCCAACACTTTGCTGGTTTAACTTTCAAATTTGGAGGTAAAGATACAGACGGTGACGGAATTTATGACAAAGATGACGCATGTCCAGAAGTTGCTGGTTTACCAGAATTCAAAGGATGTCCTGATACAGATAAAGATGGTATCCAAGATTCAGAAGACGCTTGTCCAGAAGAAGTTGGAACTAAAGAATTAAACGGTTGTCCTGATAACGACGGAGACGGAATCATCAATTCAGAAGATGCTTGTCCAGATGACAAAGGAACTAAAATGATGAACGGATGTCCAGATGCTGACGGTGACGGTATTGCTGATAAAGATGACAAATGTCCTACTGTAGCTGGTGCTAAAGATAACGCTGGTTGTCCATGGCCTGATACTGACGGTGACGGTGTTGCTGATAAAGATGATAAATGTCCTACTTTAGCGGGTACTGTTGCTAACAATGGTTGTCCAGAAGTATCTGACGATACAATGAAAAAATTAAATGATTACGGTAAAACTATCTTGTTTAACTCTGGTAAAGCTTCTTTCCAAAAACAAACAATCCCAGTTTTACAAGCTATGACAGCTATCTTAAAAGAGTACCCAACAGCTAAATTCTCATTAGAGGGTCATACTGATAGTACTGGAGCTGATGCTTTAAATCAAAAATTATCTGAAGAAAGAGCTGCTGCTGTTAAAAACTTCTTAGTTGAAAACGGTATTGATGCTTCTAGATTATCTTCTAAAGGTTTCGGTGAGTCTATGCCAGTAGATTCTAACAAAACTTCTAAAGGTAAAGCTAACAACAGAAGAGTAGAAGTGAAATTAGTTAAATAATTTCTTTCTAAATGACTAGTCCTAAAAAATCGATACAGATTTATTAGACAAAAATAATTAATTAAACACTTGCAAGAACGTTCTTGCAAGTGTTTTTTGTTTTATAGGTTTTTATTTTCAATTTATTTTGTTGATGC